>ENA-OWZO01000017-OWZO01000017.1-human-gut-metagenome-genome-assembly--contig:-NODE-17-length-198331-cov-35.240715_pt1 | contig 198331 bp, 145 predicted proteins | sample MGYA00249260_ERZ652115 | MGnify/ENA primary metagenome ERZ652115 (study PRJEB26925, sample SAMN05827127) | human gut metagenome | biome: ENVO:2100002; feature: ENVO:00000062; material: ENVO:00002003...
CCTCTTTCTTGGTTCATCCGGTATATTCCAGATTCAACCTTCAGTTTTCCGGCTTCAGTATCTTTACTCCCCTATTGAATTATCCGATTATCTATTTTTGTCGAAAATTTAAAAGATAAGATATGAAGATAAGTGTATTATTAGCTGCTCTCCTGTTGCTATTTTCTTGCACGGATAAAGACAGTAAGCAGAGTCAGGACTTAATTGTCAAGACAGCACAAGCAGTTTCGGCCTCTGGGATCAAGACAACGGAGTTCCCGTTTATCGCACAACCTTTTCGTACCTCTGAGCTATCGTTTCGTGTCGGAGGCCCTATTGATCGTTTGGATGTATATGCCGGTAACCATTACAAACAAGGCAGTATTATTGCTGAAATAGACCCGCGTGATTTCCATATTCGCAAAGAACGGGCTGAAGCCATCTATCACCAAGCTAAAGCTGAATTTGAACGGATAGAGAAGCTGTATGAGAAGAATAATGTTTCGGCGAGTACATATGAAAAGACTAAGGCGGATTATACTACTGCCAAAACTGCTTTCGATACGGCTTCCAATGAACTGGGAGACACTCGTCTGACAGCTCCTTTTGATGGTTATGTGGGAGAAGTTTATATAGAAAAATACCAGGATGTGAAGCCAGCTCAGCCTGTTATATCCTTTATTGACATAAATCGGTTGAAGATAGAGATTTATGTTACTCAGAATATTGCGTTTGCCTCACACCCCACAGATAGTGTCCGGATCTATTTTGATGCCCAGCCCGATAAGTATTATAAGGCACAGATTGTGGAAGTATCGAAGGGGACAACCCGCAATAATCTTTCTTATTTACTAACGGCTGTTTTACCTAATAAAGAAGGGAAATTATTGGCGGGTATGTCGGGAAAAGCAATCTTTGATGCTCCCGGAACAACGGATCTGACAGGTGTTTCCATTCCCCAAACGGCATTATGTTATCGTCCCTCGGAAGGTGAATATGTGTGGGTTATTGATACGAATACCCGACAAGTGAATCGACGGACAGTGAAAAAAGGAAATCTGCTTCCCGGTGGCTATGTTACCATAACCGAAGGATTGAGGACCAGTGAAACGGTAGCTACGAGCGGACTTCGTTTTTTATCGGATGGTATGAAAGTGGAAATCTCTACTAAGACAAACTCATTATGAAGCTGGTGAAGTATTTTTTGCAGAAAAGAGCCGTCACTATTTTATTATTGGTGTTGGTGCTGGCAGGAGGTCTGTTTTCTTATTTTAAAATGGGAAAGCTGGAGGATGCTCCCTTTACTATCAAACAAGCATTGGTACTGACTTCCTATCCGGGGGCTTCTCCCGCAGAGGTGCAGTCGCAAGTAACTGATATTTTAGAGGAAGCCATACAGTCGCTAGGAGAACTTTATTATCTGAAAACCGAGAATCGTGCCGGGCTTTCTAAGATCACGGTTTATGTGAAAAAAGAGATCCGTGCCGAAGAGATGCAGCAATTATGGGATAAACTACGTCGGAAAGTAAATGATGTACAAGATAAATTGCCTGCCGGGGCCGGAACTTCTATCGTAAATGATGACTTTGGAGATGTACTCGGTGTATTTTACGGACTGACCGGTGATGGGCATACATATAGGGAACTGGAAGACCAGGCTAAATTTATAAAGAATGAATTATTAAAAGTTAAGGATGTAGCGAAAATTGAGATTTATGGTGTACAAACACCGACAATTGATGTCTTGATCAGTCCTTCTGTTATGGCACAAAGTGGAGTTACGACTGCGGATATGATGCGAGCTTTCGAAACCCAGAATAAAATGGTCGATGCCGGTGGTATCAATGCCGGCACCAATCGCATCCGTATAGAATCTACCGGCAATTTCTATTCGCTGGATGATATTCGTGATCTGACCATTGTTTCGCGTACCGGAGAGCATTTCCGTCTGGCCGATATTGCACAGATAGAGGAAGGATATCAGACTCCTCCGGCTAATCAAATGCGCATAAATGGTAGTCCGGCAGTTGGGATCGCCATTTCTACCGTACCTACAGGAAATGTAGTGGACATGGCTGAAGATATTAAAATGCGTATCGGTGAATTGTCGCAATCGATGCCTGATGGCTACGAACTGATTTCTATCTACGATCAGGGCTATGAATCGGCGGTAGCAAATCAGGGATTTATCCTGAACCTGATCATATCAGTTATTACTGTTGTTGCGATTCTGCTGTTCTTTATCGGATTCAAAAATGGGCTCTTGATAGGTAGCGGGCTGGTGTTCTCCATTTTTGCTACTCTAATTGTTATGATGGCATGTGATATTGCCCTTCAACGGATGTCGCTTGCTGCAATTATCATTGCTATGGGAATGTTGGTTGACAACGCCATTGTCGTGTCCGATTCTGCTCTGATTAATATGGAACGGGGAATGCGTAAACGGGTTGCTATCATGCGTGCATGTTCGTCTACTGCTTTACCTTTATTGGCGGCAACGGTTATTGCTATTCTCACGTTCCTTCCGATTTACTATTCACCCCATATCACAGGTGAGCTGTTGTCCTCACTGGTGGTAGTGATCGGTGTTTCGTTAATGTTCAGTTGGGTATTTGCGTTAACGCAGACTCCGTTCTTCATTCAGGAGTTTGTAAGACGTCCCCGTCCTGAAGAGCTGAAAGCATCTCTGTTTGATGGAAAATATTATCATCTTTTCAGGAAATTATTGCGTTGGGTACTTCGGCATCGCACGATGACTATAGCTTCGTTGGTTGTTCTGTTGTTGCTTTCGGCATGGAGTTTCAAATTTATTCCGAAGGTTTTTGTGCCCGCTCTGGATAAGCAATACTTTACTGTCGATATGTGGCTGCCTGAGGGAACAACAATCGGGGAGACGGACCGGATAGCCGGTGAAATATCCGATTATATCCGTACTCATGAAGAGACCGAAATGGTTTCGTCTTATATCGGCCGTACTCCGCCTCGCTATTATCTTTCAAATATATCTTTCGGTCCTCAATCCAACTATGCCCAGTTGCTAGTGAAATGTAAAAGTTCCAAAGAGTCGCGGGCACTGAATGCTCTGTTGCAGGATTCCATTCGTTTGAAATATCCGGAACCGCTGATTAAGGTGAATAAGTTCGAATTAAGCCCGCTGACGGAAGCCATGATAGAAGCCCGCTTTCTGGGGCCCGATCCGGCTGTTCTAGACTCTTTGGCAGGTGAGGCGATCGAGATTATGCGTCGTAACCCAAAAGTCGCAGATGCACGTAATGAATGGGGAAATATGTCGATGGTGATGCGGCCGGTTTATGATCCCGTGAAGGCAGGTGCTCTCGGTATAACCAAATCACAGATGATGGAGTCTGTGAAATCGATCAGCGACGGAACCAGGGTAGGTGTTTATCGCAATGATGAGAAAAAGGTTCCTGTACTATTGAAGTCGGAAGGAGCTAACATTACGGATGCCCGTTCTTTAGGTAATTTCTCTGTATGGAACGGTGAGCATTCGGCACCTTTGTCGCAAGTGACCGAACGAATCGAGACGACATGGGAGTGGCCTCAGATGCGTACTTATAACCGTCAATTGTCTATGGCTGCCATGTGTGGAGTAAAATCCGGGTATACCATGGCAGAAGTGCATGGGGAAATTCGTAGAGAGATTGAAGCGATGAAGTTACCCGAAGGTTATACTTTCTTTTGGGACTCACAATACAAAGATCAGAGAGAGGCGATGCAGGCAATCGGTAAATTCTTTCCGCTGGCTTTTCTGGTACTGGTCGTTATTCTGGTTGCCTTGTTTGGTAACTTTCGCGATCCGGTCATTATTCTATGTGTTCTTCCGCTGTCCATTATCGGAGTGGCTGTCGGTATGCTCTTGACGGGATTTGATTTCGGATTCTTCCCGATTGCCGGTTGGTTGGGATTATTGGGTATGGTTATTAAGAATGTGATTGTACTGTTGGACGAAATAGATGTGCAACGCCGGGAAGGAGTCGTTCCTTATACGGCCGTGATCGAATCTACGGTTTCAAGAACCCGTCCGGTACTGATGGCAGCCACAACCACCATACTGGGGATGGTTCCCTTACTGTTTGACATAGCATTTGGCGGGATGGCGGCTACTATCATTTTCGGGTTGACATTCGCTACTTTGCTGACTTTGTTTGTGACTCCGGCATTATATGCAATATTTTATAAGATAAAAGAGAAATGATGATGAAGAAAATAAATAGATGGCTTATCTTTTTGCTGTGTGTGCCGACAGTTGCTTTTGCTCAGCAAAATAGTTTGCTGCAAAAGTACAGGTCGATGGCTTTAGATTATAACCATGACTTGAAAGCTGCGGACAAAAATATAGCTGCAAGTATCGAATTGGAGAAAGCGGCACAGAAGGATCTACGCCCTAAACTGTCGGGAGAGGCGAATTTTCAGTATACCGGTAATCCTCTTCAATTGAATATCGACTTGCCTTCGATGCAGACTCCGTTGGCTTTTGAAGGAAGAAATATGAAATACGGTGCTTCCCTCTCTTTGTTACAATCGGTTTATACGGGTGGGCGGTTATTGGAAAGTATCCGGATGGCTAAACATCAGCAAAGTCTGGCAATACATCAGGCAGATTATTTCCGTTCCGCAGTATCCTATCAGACGGATATGCAATATTGGAACACTGTTGCGCGTGCAGAAATAGTCCGTGTAACTACGGAATATCGCAATTCGGTTGCCACCTTCTCCCAAACCATACGGGAGCGGGTGGAAGCAGGATTGGTTGATCCGCAGGACTTGCTGATGGCGGAGGTAAAACTGAATGAAGCGGAATACCAACTGTTGCAAGCAAAAAGAAATCTGGAAACAGGACGTATGGCACTAAATTCTCTGATTGGCGTGGAACTTCATGCTCCGACTGAAATAGAAGATACGATTTCTGTCGTTAGGGCGGATAAAGATCTGTGGGGTGAGGGTGAAATAGATCGTCCGGAACTTAAGATGGCCTATGCCCGGATTAAAATAGCAGAAAGTTCGAAAAAATTAACGGATGCTAAGTATAAGCCACAGTTTTATATAGGTGTAGATGGAAGCTATTCTGCTCCCGGTTATGATTTCCGTTCCGATTTGGATCCCAATTATGCCATTTATGCCAAAGTATCCGTTCCCTTGTTTGAGTGGGGAAAAAGACGTGATGAAAAGCGAGCCTCTTCTTTCAAAGTAGGAATGGCTACTGATTATTTGAATCAGGTCACCGACCAGGTGAAACTGGAAGTGGAGACAGCCCGTGTTTCATTGTCGCAGACTATGGAACAGGTGCGCCTCACCGAAGGTTCACTGAGTAAAGCCTTCGAAAATGAGCGTATGGCATTGGAGCGGTATACTGAAGGGAAGGCCTCTGTAATAGAGGTGATTGAGGCCCAAACGTACCGGCAAGCTTCCCAACTGAACCATGTACAGGCAAAAGTCTCGGCACAAGGGGCTTATTCGGAATTGATCAGAGCTTTGAATAAATATTAAATAGTTTATGATAATTACCCGAAATATGATAGCTTTGTTCGCATGAAATGGAATGTCCTGTTATATGGTCTGTTATTCTCGGGATTAGGTATCTTTTCCTATCTCCTGCTTGTCAACTATACGGAGCTGACTCCTAAAGTAGCGGATGTTCTCTATTCAAAGGGAGCATTCGTCTTCTTTATTACCGCTTTCAATGTGCTTGGTTATTCTACGCTTCGGATCAGTTCGTGGATAAACACTCAGTATGCACTCAATATCCGCCATCGTTGGAAGATAATAGTTATTTATGTTGCCGTTATCTTGTTATTCCTGTTGTTGAACTATAGCCTGCTGATTGCTGCTAAGCTATTGGCAGGCATTGACAACCTATTTACTTTCTCCAATGGAGGCTGGCGTATCCTGATCGTGGTATGGCTCGTAGAGCTTGTCATTGTGGGCTTATTATTGGCAAATCGTTCCATTCAGAATAACCTGAAACTGCAACAGGAGGCCGCAAAACTGCAAACAGAGAACGACACTGCACGTTATGCGGCTTTACAAAGTCAACTGAATCCCCATTTTCTGTTTAATAGTCTCAATACGCTGATTGCTGAAATAGAATATAACCCGGGTAATGCTGTTCATTTCACCAAGCATTTGTCCAGTGTATACCGTTATGTTTTGCAATGTCAGGATAAAACATTGGTAACGTTGACGGAAGAACTGGAATTCCTGCAATCTTATCTCTTTCTGCATAAAGTTCGTTTGGGAGATTGCATTAGTTGTAACTGTTGTATAGCTTCCGGCTATACTAGTTGTATGCTGCCTCCGCTGACTTTGCAGTTACTGGCAGAGAATGTCATCAATCATAATTCTATTACTCTCAGCAAGCCTATGAAGATAGATATTCGGTTAGAGGAAGGATATCTTGTGGTGAGTAACCCCATACAGCCTAAAAAAAGTCATGAATCGCCGGGTGTAGGGTTGAAGAACCTGTCCAATCGTTGCCAGTTGATGCTCGGCAAAGAGATAATTGTCCACAACGATGAAAAAGTATTTATCGTAAAAGTACCTTTACTGTATGAATAAAATAAATGTAGCCATTATAGAAGATGAAATTCCGGCAGCCCGTTTGCTACATTCCATGGTATCCGGACTTCGCCCTCAATGGGAGCTTACTCTGATACCGGGGAGTGTAGACGAAGCCGTTGCCTGGTTTGATGAGCATCCGCATCCCGATCTGATCTTTCTCGATATACATCTGGCAGATGGCAATGCTTTTGACTTCCTTTCTGCCGCACACCCTTCTTCCGTCATAATTTTCACTACGGCGTATGATCAGTACGCCATTCGTGCATTTACGGTCAATAGTATCGATTACATACTTAAGCCGATAGACGAAAAACGCCTGTCGGATGCAATCACTAAATATGAGAGCTTGCTGACCAATGCTGTTCCCAGACCGGAAGATTACTTAGGCACTCTGCTTGAGGCACTTCAATACAAAGAGAAACGTTACCGTACCCGTTTTCTTATTTCCGGAGTAGATCGTTTCTGGTCGTTACAAGTGGCAGATATTGCCTATTTTTATTCCGAGAACAAAGTAACGTTTGCTGTTACCCGCAAAGGTCAGGAATACATTCTAGATTTGTCTTTAAACAAACTGATGGAACAACTCGATCCGGAGCGTTTCTTTCGCGCCAACCGCCAGGTTCTTGTCTGCATTGATGCCATTGACCATGCCGAGCCTTTCTTTAACGGAAAGATAGTGGTAACTGTGCGCCCTCCTTATAAACAGAAAATTACGATAAGCGAGGAGAAACTTTCAGCTTTTAAACTATGGCTGAATCATTGAAAAAAATGTTTGGAGTATATATAAAACGAAATCGACTATAAATCATTTGATCTATAGTCGATTTCAGTGGGCCAACTAGGGCTTGAACCTAGGACCTCCAGATTATGAGTCTGTTGCTCTAACCAACTGAGCTATAAGCCCGATGTATCCTTTCTATCGGATGCGGGGACAAAATTAATGCTTTCTGATGAATTATGCAAGCATTTTAGTCAAAAAACTGACTATTTCCCGTATGTCTCAGAACTTGTATGTTCGTTTAGGATTCTTAGGAAACCAACCTTTTTTCACCCTCTCTTCTTGCTCAAAGACTTCTTTGATGGTCCAGAAAGAAGAGAAAGCGAATACGCCCAATAAAGACGAAACGAGTATATTGTCTGTGCTCAACGAGGCAGCTACTCCCGCGATACCTAATATCAGGAAAATCCACCAGCATTTCGTTCCCCAGTAATATTCAGCTTTTACCACAACGGGGTGGAATAAGCCGATAATCAGGAACGTGCAAATACCAATGAGCAGCCCTGACAGGTGATATTCATTCAACCACTCCATCGGTTACTTATCTGCGTGAATAGGAATTTCTTTCTTGATGCTTTGCTCCAGAGAAATCAGGGTCTCGGTGGCGGTTACTCCCGGTATCTCTTGCATTTTGTTGTTCAGTAGGTCCATCAAGTGTTCGTTGTCGCGTGCATATACTTTGGTCAGCATGGTGTAAGGGCCGGTTGTGAAGTGGCACTCTACGATCTCGGGAATTTTCTGTAATTCGGCCACTACAGCTTTATACATAGATCCTTTTTCCAGTTTGATACCGACATAAGTACAGGTACGATATCCCAGAGATTTCGGGTTTACGTGATAACCAGAGCCTACAATGACTCCCAGATCGATCAGTCTCTGCACGCGTTGATGGATGGCCGCACGTGAAACGCCGCATTCTGCTGCCACGTCTTTAAAAGGGATACGGGCGTTCTGAGAAATAATCTCCAGAATCTGCCTGTCAAGGTTGTCTATTTTTTCCATAATAATAAATGTAAATTCCAATTGTTATCAAATAGTAAGCAAATATAGAGATTTATTTTAATTTCTCTATATAAAAGTCAGAAAAAACAGAAAAATCGTATACTTTCTATTTTTATTATCCGGATAAAAAAGATGCCGGACGATTACGTCCGGCATCTCTCCTGTTCTTTTTAAATAAGGCCTGTTAATTTCTTATTTCTCAATATCCAGCAATTCTATTTCGAATATCAGTGTAGAGAACGGTTTGATCTGTCCCATGTCTCTTGAGCCATAAGCCAGTTCCTGCGGGATATAAAGTTCCCATTTTGAACCGACAGGCATCATTTTCAGGGCTTCAGTCCAACCTTTGATAACTCCGCCGACATTAGTCACGAACGGTTCCTTACGTTCGTAAGTGCTTTCGAATTCTGTTCCGTCGATCAGTTTACCTCTGTAGTTTACTTTCACTTTGCAAGTATCGTTAGGAATTTCACCTTTACCTTCAGTAATCACCTTGTACTGTAATCCGCTTGCAGTGGTTTTTACTCCTTCTTTAGTTTTATTCTCAGCAAGGAACTTCTCACCGGCAGCTTTGTTATCAGCATATTTCTTTTCGGCAGCTTTTCCTTTGATGCTTTCCATCATTTTCTGAATCAATACCTGAGCTTCTTCGGGACGCATCTTCATATCTTTATTGAGTACGCCTGCAAATACGCCTGCAAGAATATCGCCCTTGTTAACAGTCATAGTTGAATCATCAGCAAATAACTGGTGGTTCATGCCTTTGATAGCCTGAGGACCTGCCATTTGTGATCCGATCTGGAGACCGAGTACATAAGCTTCGTCTTTTTTGCTTGTTTTATTGGCAGCGTCGTTTACGCCTTTCAAAAATTCGGCAATATATGCTGTATCCATGCGTTGTGCTAAGAAATCTTTCAGACCTTGAGTCTGGCTGATGCCAATAGCGTATGACAATGAATCTACATCTGTTTTCAGAGTGGCTTTAGGAGCCTGAGCTGTGCATGAAGCCAAGCCTGTTGCCATGGCTACAGCAGCCAAAATACTTACTTTTTTCATTTTGCTTTACAATTTTATTTTTATAATACTTCGATTAATTCTACTTCGAACACGAGTGTGCTGTGAGGAGGGATCATTTCACCGGCTCCCTGTGCGCCGTAAGCCAGTTCAGAAGGGATGAAAAGTTTCCATTTTGAACCTTCCGGCATCAGTTGCAAAGCCTCTACCCATCCCGGGATTACTTGGTTTACACCGAATACGGCAGGCTGTCCACGTTTGATAGAGCTGTCGAACAGGGTTCCGTCAATCAGGGTACCTTCGTAGTGGCATTTTACCTGGTCGGTAGCCTGTGCTTTCTTGCCTGTACCTTCAGTGATTACTTCGTATTGTAGTCCACTTGGCAGGGTAACAACGTTCGGTCTTTTTTTGTTTTCTTCGAGGAATGCTTTTCCTTGTTCGATGTTCGCTGCATTCATTTTGGTTTCCAGCTCTTCGAAATACTTGTTTACGATTTCTCGAGCCTCCTGATGGCTGATGGCTGTCTGATTTCCTTCGAGCACATCTTTTATAGCTTGAGCAAAGTCATCTACTGCGATGCCTTTAGCACCCATTCCTAACAAATTCTGGCCGATTCCGAGACCAATTGCATAACTAAATTTATCCATATATTTTTTTGTTGGAGACTGAATGTTCTATTTCACTTTCAGTCAGTTGCAAATTAACAAGCGGCAAAAGTAAGTGTTTTATTTGAATGATTTTACTTTTTGGTTTTAAAAATTCTTATTATCGACTAACTTCGTTACTGTGATAGATAAGGTTCCTTAAAAGCATCGTTTGTATTTCTTTCTGTCTTTTTTCGCTTTTTCCGTGAAGAGAGAACGATTGACATCCCCTGTTTGGACGTTAAATCTCTCCGTGTCAGTATGTCATACCGCCTCATTGTGTGTTAACGTATGATATCTGGCTGTAGAGCCAAGGACGGAAAGTGATGAAAGGTAGGTTAAGGGATGATGGAATGTTGGACGATATATTCGTTTATTCAAGGATTTTGGTTAAATTTGTAAGGCCTTCTTTCACGTTTCTTTTGAGAGGTGGGGAGTGAGGCCGGTTTACTTAAAAATAAAAGCTAGTATGAAAAATCTGGTTGTATTGTCAGGCGCCGGAATGAGCGCTGAGAGTGGCATCAGTACCTTTCGTGATGCAGGAGGATTGTGGGATCGTTATCCGGTAGAACAAGTAGCCACTCCCGAAGGTTATGCACGCGACCCCGAACTGGTGACCCATTTCTATAATGAACGCCGCAAGCAGTTGCTGGAAGTGGAACCGAATCGCGGGCATGAACTGCTGGCCGAACTGGAGAAAGATTTCCAGGTAACAATTGTGACCCAAAACATCGACAACTTGCACGAACGGGCCGGTAGCAGTCATATTATTCATTTGCATGGAGAGTTGACAAAGGTCTGCTCAAGCCGCGACCCAAACAATCCGCATTACATTAAAGAACTGAAACCCGAAGAATTTGAAGTGAAGATAGGTGACCTTGCCGGAGATGGTTCGCAACTCCGCCCGTTTATTGTCTGGTTCGGTGAGTCCGTACCGGAGATAGAGACGGCTATCGATTGGGTGGAGAAAGCTGATGTTTTTGTTATCATCGGTACGTCCATGAATGTGTATCCGGCGGCGGGGCTGCTTAACTACGTTCCCCGAAACGCGGAAATCTATCTGATTGATCCGAAGCCGGTGGATGTACATAGCTCCCGTCCGATACATGTCATTCAGAAGGGTGCATCGGAAGGAGTAGCTGAGTTGCGGGAGAAACTTCTTACCACAAACCATGCGTGATGTGCGAGGGTACTTAGCAGGCCATAGTGGCGGGTCATGATGCGGAATCGTTCCAAAAGCGATGCCTTATGATTTTGTGTCGTCATGCCTTCTGCCAGATAATCAATCAGGATAAGGTGAGCATTGTGAAAAGTACGTGCTTTTTTCATGATGCGGATACACCAATCGAAATCCGCCGAGAAACGATATTGCAGATCATAAGGCTCGATAAGTGTATGGCGGGGGAAAAAAGCCTGATGGCACACAAGCATTCCCTGCTTGAAACTTTTCCAGTTCAGTGTCTCTGGTGCCGATAACCGACGCATACGGAGGAAATGCCTCCCGGCATCCACTAAGGCTGTTTCGCCATACAGTATGTCGGGCAACTCATTTCCATTGATGGAGTGAACCATCTTTTGCAAAGTGTCGTCTTCGTGGAAACTGTCTCCGGCATTCAGAAAGCAGAGATAGTCGCCCGTTGCCAGGGCGATTCCTTTGTTCATTGCGTCATAAAGTCCTTTGTCCGGTTCGCTCACCAATTGGTTGATGCGGTCGCGGTATCGGTTGACAATCTCTAAAGTCCCGTCTTTCGATGCACCGTCGATGATGATATACTCTACATGATGATAGGTCTGCGAAATTACGCTTTGCACAGTATCTTCCAATACCTTTTCGGCATTGTAGGTCACTGTGATCACGGAGAATTTGGGACTGGGATGGCTATGCATATCTTCCTGTTATTTTATTGTAGACATCAATGTATCTTTTGGCAATAATGCCTTCCGAGTAGTTGGCGATTACTTTTCGGTTAGCCTGTTCCGAGAGAGACGGATAATCCGGGTCGGTCAGTGCCCAATAGATGCCGTTGGCAAAATCTTCGGATGATTTGTATTGTGCCACATACCCGTTGTGCAGATGGTCTATCATTTCCGGGATGCCGCCGACATTGAAGCCGATACAAGGCACTCCGCATGCCATAGCTTCCATGATGGTATTGGGCAGGTTCTCTTCCAGTGAGGGAGTAACGAAAAGGTCGACCGCATTGTAAACATCAACCAGTTCATGCTCGTTACTCACGTAGTTGAGTGGATATACTTTAAAAGGAAGCAACGGCTTGAGTTGTTCCGATTGCTTGCCAAAAACGACTACACTTAGAGAATCTTTCAGTTCAGGATGCTTCGCAGCCAGTAATTTACACGATTCAATCAGATAATCGATGCCTTTCCGCTTATCCGTGATTTTGGCCGAACCGAAAAGAATCAGTTTTCCGTTTTGGGGTAAATGGCATTTGCTGCGTGCCTCTTTCTTGTTTCTGGGTTTAAATAGATTGGTGTTAATGGGGTTAGGTATACTGATTACCGTTTCTCCTGTCAGCAAAGCACTCTTTTCGGCTTGTCCCTTCAGCCATTGGCTACAAGTGACGAAGGTAATGGGTGCTTCTTTGTAGAGTTGTTGTTTTTTACGGAAGATACGGTTGGACAGATCTTTCTTACTTCCCCCTCCATACAGGTATGGACAGTGGTTGCACTCCTGATGGTAGTTGGTACACTCACGGGCGTGATGGCAGATACCTGTACAGGGCCACATATCGTGCATGGTCCACACTACCGGTTTACCGGATTTCAGAATCTTCCGGATATCGTTCAGTGACAACATTCCCTGATTCACCCAATGCAGGTGGATGACATCTGCCTGCTGAACCTCCGGCAGGCTTGTAATGTCTGTACCTGTATTGGCTATATCGACTGCGAAAAGATTGTTCTTCTTAAAGCGGTTGGCTTTCCAGATGACAATGCGTTCCCACACAAACCTCCATACTTGCCACCAGTTGCGTTGCAGACCTACTACGCTGATCTGGTCGGTTTGCTTGTCGCGCACCAACATTTTGGCTTTGATACCGTTGTTTTTCAACGATTCCATCAAGCGGCTTGCTGCGACGGCCGCTCCGCCCAAACGTTCGGAAGTATTGATTATTAAAACTCTCATTCGATCGAAATGTTTTGGCAAAAGTAGTGGTTTTCGGTGAGAAACCGTACAAAGTCACATATTATTTGTACTTTTGCGGCACTTATAGATAAGGAGATATACGTATGAAAAAGGTTGTTTTTTTAGGATTAGGCTATATCGGACTTCCTACTGCTGCCGTGGCCGCCGGACATGGTTATGAAGTTGTAGGTGTGGATGTTAATCCTTCGGTAGTAGAAACCATCAATCAGGGTAAAATACATATTGTGGAACCGGAACTGGATCAGATTGTAAAAGAGGTGGTGCGAACAGGTAATCTCCGTGCCGTTTCGAAACCTGAGCAGGCAGATGCTTTTTTTGTGGTAGTGCCTACCCCTTTCAAACAAAACCACCGTGCAGATATCACCTATGTGGAATCGGCTACCCGCTCCGTAATTCCTTATCTGAGAGAAGGAAACCTGTTTGTTATCGAGTCCACTTCACCGGTATTTACGACCGAACGTATGGCTGAAGTCATTTATAAAGAGCGCCCGGAACTGAAAGACAAAATATACATAGCCTATTGTCCCGAACGTGTATTGCCGGGTAATACGCTTTATGAACTGGTTCATAACGATCGGGTGATCGGTGGCGTCAATCCCGAGTCGACCGCTAAAGCCATAGAGTTTTATTCTGCCTTTGTACAGGGTAAACTCCACCCGACGAATGCTCGTACGGCAGAAATGTGTAAGTTGACCGAGAACTCTTCGCGCGACTCTCAGATTGCGTTTGCCAACGAATTGTCCATGATTTGTGACAAAGCGGGTATCAACGTCTGGGAACTGATAGAATTGGCTAACAAACATCCGCGTGTGAACATCCTGCAACCCGGCTGCGGAGTGGGAGGACACTGTATAGCCGTAGATCCCTGGTTTATTGTTTCGGACTATCCCGAACAGGCACAAATCATCAAACGTGCCCGTGAGACGAACGATTATAAAGCTGATTGGTGTGCCAACAAAGTAATGGAAGCTTGTCAGCAATTTGTCGAGAAGAACGATCGTGAACCGGTAGTGGCTTGCATGGGACTTGCCTTTAAACCCAATATTGATGATTTGCGTGAATCTCCTGCTAAATATATTGCTTCCCGCATTGTATCTGAGTCGCGTGCAGAGGTGCTGATTGTAGAACCCAATGTTGCTTCACATGCCAGTTTCCATCTGACTGACTATCGGGAGGCTTATCAGAAAGCGGATATCGTGGTATGGCTGGTACGTCACACTCCGTTTGTGGAGTTGCCCCGTGAAGAAAGTAAATTGGAGTTGGACTTCTGCGGAGTAAGAAAGTAGAAAGAGAACTGGCATATCGTCTTAATGAACCATCGTAAATAGTCTGATCGTATAATGAAAAAGATATTACTTGTTTTCGGTACCCGTCCTGAGGCCATTAAGATGGCCCCGTTGGTGAAAGCCTTGCAAAGAGATACTGAACACTTTGAAACGAAAGTGTGTGTGACGGCACAACATCGTCAGATGTTGGACCAGGTACTTGAAGTGTTCGACATCATTCCTGACTACGATCTGAATATTATGGCACCCAACCAGGACTTGTACGACATCACCACTAAAGTTCTTCTGGGCCTGCGCGATGTGCTGAAAGATTTCTGTCCGGATACGGTGCTGGTACACGGAGATACCACTACGTCGATGGCCGCTTCACTGGCTGCATTCTATCGGCAGGTTGCCGTGGGACATGTTGAGGCCGGTTTGCGTACCTATGATATGCTGTCTCCCTGGCCGGAAGAGATGAATCGTCAGGTGACCGACCGTATTTGTACCTACTATTTTGCTCCTACCGGGAAATCGAAACAGAATCTGTTACAGGAAAACATCGATGCAAAGAAGATATTTGTTACCGGTAATACGGTTATCGATGCTTTGTTGATGGCTGTTGACATTATTTCGAAGAAGCCGGGAATCAAAGAAAAGTTGCATCAGGAACTTCGTGACAAAGGTTACGAAGTGGGACAACGTGAATATATTCTGGTTACCGGGCATCGTCGTGAGAACTTTGGGGAAGGATTTTTACATATTTGTAAAGCGATTAGAGAATTAGCCGCGTTGCATCCCGAGATGGATATTGTATATCCGGTACATCTGAACCCGAATGTACAGAAACCCGTATACGAACTTCTGTCAGGAGTAGACAATGTATATCTTATTTCGCCGTTGGATTATCTGCCGTTTATTTACGCTATGCAGCACTCCACTTTGCTGCTGACCGATAGCGGTGGAGTACAAGAGGAGGCTCCTTCACTTGGCAAGCCGGTGTTGGTGATGCGAAATACCACGGAACGTCCTGAAGCAGTAGAGGCGGGAACTGTAAAACTGGTGGGGACGGATGCTGAGGCGATTGTCAGTAATGTGACTGAGCTGCTCCGTAATAAGGAGTTATACCGTCGTATGTCCGAAACACATAATCCTTATGGTGACGGGCATGCTTGTGAACGCATCCTGTCGGCATTAACCCGTTAAAGCTCACATGATTCGTTTATAGGCTGTACGGGCAAGAGGAAGAGGGGAAGTTCATTCTCCTTTCAGTTCCGTGCTGTTGTCCTTGTAGGCAGCAAATCCTTTGATTCTTACTCGTTCTTTCTTTTCCATATCCGGCATTCCGTTACCCAATTGTTTCAGGTTTTCTTTAATAGTATTGTGGGTAGTGAAAAAACTGTCCAGCAGGTCGGTGAAACTTTTTTCCGGCTCCTCTTCTTCGGGAGCAAAGAGCATATGGCATTTACTGTGGATACCAAATGTTTTTTCATCCTCGTCCAGCGCATAGACAGTAGTCACTAATGAGTTCATATTGACCGCATTGATAATTTCTTTCAGATAGGGTAATGCCTGATTGTCGATACTGATGGACGCCCACCAAGGATTCCATACAATGATTAACCGGAGACCGTCTTCGGCTGCGACAAGGAAATCGTCTCCCTGATACTTGAAGCTGATATGATTTTCTTCATTCACTTCCGGTTGGCAACCGAGCTGTTGAAGGATGCTCATGATCAGTGCGGAGGTAGTCATTTCCTCTGTCACTTCTTCCGTTTCGGCAGAGGCAGTGTCACCCGATGGCTTCGCACGTTTGTTCCGCTCGTGCAGGATACGTGATATCAGGAATACAATTGGCCATAACGCCAATGCGATGACTGCGATGAGAATGGTAAGATCGGTCATAGTAGTAGAGCTATTAAATGATTAATGTCTGCCTAAAGATAATCATTCTTTTTGGTCGTACTCCATTTTTACTGCATAAAAGTTCGGAAAGCTTGCAAATAACGTTCGCTGACCGTTTCAATGTTGATTTTCTCGCGGACGATTCGTTCCGACTCACGTCCCATAGAGGCACAACGTTCGGGAGAGGCCAACAGTTTGTTGAGCTTGTCGCTCAAGCTGTCGGCATTGCCTTCTTTGAAGAAAAGTCCGTTCACTCCGTCCGTCACCAGGTCACGTTCGGTGCTGTCGCATACCGAACAAACCACGGGCAGTCCGTAGGTCATGGCATCATTGATGGATAATCCTCCCATGCCCGCGAGTACATAGACAGTCGATTCATTCATATAGGCTCCCAGTTCTTTGGGACTGTATACTGCACCGATGAATCGAACCTGTTCTGTCAGATTCAGGTCGGCTGCCTGTTTTTTCAGGTTATCCAGCTCCGGTCCATCGCCTACCACTACCAGTTCCGCGTCCGGATGACTGGCAATAACCTTTGTAAATGCATCGATCAGCAGATCCACCCTTTTCCATTTCACTAATCGGCCGATGTGTAGCGCTCTTTTGGAGGAAGGAGGAAGAAGCGGGGGCGAGGTGAGTACGGCTTCTTTCTCCTTCAGTAAGGCATCTGTGTCCGTAGAGTTATAAGTGACATGTATTTGCTCCTGCTTCACTCCATAGGAAGGAAGAATATCGTATGCAGCGGTTGAGTAATTCAACGTTCCGGTAATGCGTGCGTAGCAGTATTTACGTATTTTCGCTGTCAGCCATTGTTTAAGATAAAAGCCGGTTCCGGTACTGACCAGCCGCATGTTTTCATCATACATCGGGTTTTCATGGAAATATTCTTTTATTTTCCCGTAGGGAGGGGTCTGGAAGGGAATTTCACGGATAACCAACCGTGTCCGGCACTCTTTCATAGCCTTTCTCAATCGGGGTTGAAAGAACACTTGCAGGAAATAGGGCCATCCCATTATCAGAATATCCGGTTTCTCTTCACGTACTATTTCCGGTAGGGAGGGATAGGAGCTTTTTCCGTAGAATGCTTTCTTCTCAATGGCGGTGAGGTGCCTGTATGTTCCTCCCTCTACCATTTTTACACCTTTACCGATAGTGGCATTTCCTTTTTGAGGAGTGATAACGGTGATTTCCACTCCTTTGTTATGAAGTTTGTTGAGCATGGCATTCAGATAATGGGGCATGCCGCCGAATGTATAGAGTACTTTCATTACTGTATTATTTTCTGAAGTAAATTTTGAAACTTTTTGCCGAATTCGTTCCAGCTATGTGCATTGAGGAACCGGTTGTAACCGGCTATATCTGTTGCTTCGTTTGTCTTGTCAACGAGTTCCTGTATATCATCGAACGTATGGAAAGTATATACGTTAAGCAAGGGTTCGGTGGCGTAGTCCCTGAAAGAGCCTACAGCCGGTCCGATGACTTTGGCTCCGAATGAGAGAGAGTCCATCAGTATGCCGGAACTTAAGATAGACTCGGCAGCATAAGGTACCAGTACGAAACGTGATCTGCGGATCTCTTGTTTTAGCTCTTCGAAAGGAATACTACGGTCCTCTATGCTGATCATCTCATTACTTTCTTTGCGTAGTTCTTCCAGGAGTTCCTGCGAACTGCATTTCCCGATGATTTTAGTCTTCAGTTTTAATGAATGCTGAGTAGCAAAACGTACGAATTCCGGTACCCCTTTGTATCGGGAGATATTTCCCCAGATCAGCAGGTCGGTTTCCGGTGGTTGGGGGATGTATTCTTCTATCCGGTTTTTAGTAGGGTGATGCAAGAATACCGTTTTGGCTACAGCCTTCGGATATTGATCCTGAACCACTTTGATACCTTCTGTAGCATGTGTCACTATCAAATCGGCTTTGCGGAGGAGCAGATGTATCAATAACTTTTTCGACCATCGGTGTTTCATCACATGGGGCTGCTTATTGTGCAAGAACCAGATGATCTTCTTATGGTGGCATTTAATTTTGAAAAGAAGCCAGATAGCAGCAAGAGTCTGCAACATTCCATATTTGTAGTCGGGTACATTCTCCGGCCAATGAAAGATATAAGCATCGCTATCTGCTTTTCTTGGGATGAGGCTGAATAACGGATTCTTGTGCGGGGGATTGGCAATTGTGATTCCGTTCTGTTGCAGTGCATGGATGAAGTCGCTGATATACGGATTAACGCGTATATCACCTTTGTTGATAGAGTATGGATATATCGTGACCTTCATTGTGTTCTCCTATTTAATTAATCCATGTTTACGGAAAGTTTCCATCCACAGTGGTCCTACCTGTTCTATGTCATATCTGTTTTTCCGCTTTTGAGCTTTGTAGGCTATCTGGCAGCGGAGTGTGTCATTTTGTGCCAACCGTAGAATGGTTTCTGCATATTGTTCATAATTGTTGTCGGGAATAATGAATCCGTCTATGCCGTCATCTATCATGTCATAGATCGCATTGAAAGAATCGAATCCGATAGGAATCACCCCCAGTGACATTGCTTCTGTAAATACGGTGGGTAGTCCTTCTATGACGGAAGTCAGACAAAGAATCCGGGCACGGTCTATATAGGGGATCGACATCTGATGGCCGGTCAGGCAGACCCGCTTCAATTTTTTCTCGGCAATAATTTGCCGGCACGTGCCGAATTGGGGACCATCTCCTACAAGGGTGAGTTTCCAGTCCGGCAGTTTATCCTGAACCATACCCCATATCTTTAGTAATTTGGGTAATGCCTTTTCGGTTGCCATTCTGCCAACAAAGATGATTTCTTTGTCCTTCTCCTCAATCGGGATGTTACTATGCACAGGTTTTATGGCATTAGGGATGGCAGATAACTTCCATGCGTCTTTTTTGCCTATAAGTTTCTTGAATTCGGGTATATAAGCGGGTGACAGCAGTACCACTTCGTCGAGCGTGTCGTATGCCGAACGGTTTTGATGGCTGACCACTTTTTTTAATAAGCTGATGTAGAGTTGTGGTAGCATCCACTGAAAAAGTTTCTTGGGTCCATGCACGTCTTTGAACCGGAGTGTAGATAACTCGTATTGTTTTAACTGTGTCGTATGGCTGGGACAGTTGTGGATCATCGTGCATATTTTGATTCCGGGATTTCTTTTTTTGATTTCGAGGTAATATTTGCGTGTATCTCCGGTGATGACATGGGAGTAATCGAGAATCACGTCTATCTGTTTGTCGATAATGAAGCGACAGATTGCTTCGATGTTGCGGGGAGTATAGAATTGAGAATAATGATCGGGCAACAGGAGGCCGTTCTCAAATTCGCTGTCAGCCAGTTCCAGGTACGAAAAGTAAAGCTTACTGTCCACTCCGTGTGCAGTCAGCCATTCGGTCAGTTGCGCATAGAACCAATAAAAGCTATTGGCACGATGAGGAAATGCTTTGGTTTGTTGGATCAGGATGTTCATGACTTATTTCAAGAGTTTTTTCCGGATAAATTGTACACTTTCAAAAAAGATCACCGATTTGCCGATCCACATGATGAACACATAAAGGCTTACGGCTATTCCTATTTTAAGAATCAGCAATACATATAGGTTATGGAAGCCGATCGTGAGGAAATAGCTGGTTCCTATGACTCCTCCGGAGATCAGTAGGTACGGAGTGATATCTTTCATGACTTCCCATAGGGTGATGTGAATCTGCTTGTTTACGAAATAATGCCATATCAGTAGCCAACCGATGTTGATAACCGTATAAATCACGGCCATGACGAGTATGCCTTGTGAGATAGTACAAAGAAGCATTGTGAGTTGAACCAGGCTCTGTGCAATGGTATTCCACATAAAAAGATTCGACTTTCCTTTACTGATCAGGAGATTGGAGTACATATAAGTAATGGGGACAAATGCTCCCCAGATGCAAAGAATCTGCATGATGGGTACACATGCCTGCCATTTGGCGGTGACGGCAATTACGATGAACTCGTTGGCTATCAATGCCAGTCCGAACATGGCCGGGAAAGAGATAAAGGCGGTGAAGCGCAACATCTTCCGAAATATATTTTTCTGTCGCATGGCGTCGGAAGAGGTTTCGACCAGGACAGGTTGAGATACTCCGTTGATCATGTTACTGATCAGTGAGAAGCCCATATTGGTCCATTTGTTGGCCTGAGTATAGTAACCTACATCCTGACTGGTATAAAAGCGTCCCAGCAGAACAGAAAATATGTTATCATTGATGTAATGAAATACATTGGTGATAAGCAGTTTACTGCTGAACGGAAGCATTTCCCTGATAGGTTTGAAATTGAACGAAAAAGTAGGACGCCACGGAGAAAAGTACCATAACAGCGCATTAGCGATGAAAATATAGGTGATTTGCTGTACGGCCAGCCCCCAGAAAGCCATTCCATTGTATGCCATGACAATTCCTATGGTGCCTGAACACAATAGTGCGGTAATGGTTGCTTTCGCTTTTTCTTTCACCATTAGTTTTTTAAATAATACCGCATTATGGGCAGTTCCGCAACTTGAAATCAGAAAACCCAGGAAAAGGAAGCGGGATAGAGGAATAAGCTGTGGAGTCTTATAGAATGCTGCGATAAACGGGGCACAAAAAAAGAGCAGCAGGTAAAGCGATGCACCCATTAGAAAACTGAACCAGAACACCGCATTGTAGTCTTCATGACGGAACGTCTGCTTATTGGCCAAAGCGGCCGTAAATCCGCTCTCTTGTATAGAGTTGGCTACGGCGGTAAATATAGCCAGCATACCAATCATACCGTAGTCTGTCGAATCCAGCATACGGGTGATGATAATTCCGAACAGCAGGTTCAGTAATTGCTGGATGCCATTGCTGAATCCACCCCAGAATAATCCTTTGGCTGTTTTCTCTTTTAGCGACTGTTCTGCCATATTATATTTCCGCTCCTGACCGTTAGTAAAAATAAAGAGTGTATCCGGTCTCCTTTCATAGAGTCCTGAATACACCCTTACTTTAGTTATTTATTTCACTTCACTTCCCGGCTTCACTTCCCGTCCGGGCATAACAACGGCCAGGCTGCCGTCATTATTTTCGGCACTCAGGATCATACCTTCGCTGACGATACCTTTCAGCTTTCGTGGAGCCAGATTGGCGATGAAGCAAACTTGCTTGCCTACTAGCTCTTCCGGTTTGTAATGTTGTGCAATGCCGCTGACGATGGTGCGTGTTTCCAGTCCGTCGTCTATTTTAAACTGCAATAATTTGTCGGCCTTAGGCACTTTCTGACATTCGAGAACAGTACCTACGCGAATATCGAGTTTCATGAAGTCGTCAAATTCGATATTGGCGCGGATCGGTTTGGCTTTGTAATTAGCCTCTTCGTTTGCTTTCTTTGTATCGAGCAACTTTTGTACTTGTGCTTCAATTGTGGCATCTTCTATCTTTTCGAACAATAATTCCGGCTTATTCAGTTGATGTCCGGCAGGAAGCAGGTCGTTCCGTCCCAGTTCTGCCCAGTCGAAGCTATCCATGTTCAGCATCTGGCGTAAGCGTTCCGAACTGAACGGAAGGAATGGTTCGAAAGCGATAGCCAGGTTGGCTACCAGTTGCAGAGATATATTCAGGATAGTACCTACACGTTCCATATCCGTCTTTGCCAGTTTCCAGGGTTCTGTATCGGCCAGGTATTTGTTTCCGATACGAGCCAGATTCATGGCTTCTTTCTGTGCATCACGGAACTTGAATACATTGAGCAGCTTTTCTACTTCGGCTTTAACATCGGAGAATTCTTTCAGTGTCTCTTTGTCATAATCTGTAAGTTCGCCCGCAGCGGGTACTTTACCTTCGAAGTACTTCTGTGTCAATACCATCGCACGGTTCACAAAGTTACCGTAGACCGCTACCAATTCGTTGTTATTGCGTGCCTGGAAGTCTTTCCAGGTAAAGTCGTTGTCCTTGGTTTCGGGTGCATTGGCTGTCAATACATAACGCAATACGTCCTGTTTCCCGGGGAAGTCTTCCAGATACTCGTGTAACCACACTGCCCAGTTGCGTGAAGTGGATATTTTGTCTCCTTCCAGATTCAGAAATTCGTTGCTCGGTACATTATCCGGCAAGATATAGCTGCCTTCAGCTTTCAGCATAGCCGGAAATACGATGCAGTGAAATACGATATTATCTTTTCCGATAAAGTGAACCAAACGGGTTTCGGGATCTTTCCACCAGGTTTCCCATGAATCGGGAAGCAGTTCTTTTGTATTGGATATGTAACCGATTGGTGCATCGAACCATACGTAGAGAACTTTACCTTCAGCACCCTCTACCGGAACAGGAATCCCCCAGTCGAGGTCACGGCTGACCGCACGCGGCTGCAAACCCATATCGAGCCAGCTTTTGCACTGTCCGTACACGTTCGGACGCCATTCTTTGTGTTCTTCCAATATCCACTGGCGCAGCCATGTTTCATGTTTGTCAAGTGGCAGATACCAATGTTTGGTTTCTTTCATGACCGGTTTGCTTCCGCTGATGGCACTTTTCGGATTAATCAGGTCAGTGGGCGACAGTGAAGTTCCGCACTTTTCGCATTGGTCACCATAGGCACCTTCCGAATGACAGTGAGGACATTCACCGGTGATGTAGCGGTCGGCCAGAAACTGGTGTGCTTCTTCATCATAATATTGTTCCGAAGTTTTTTCGATAAACTCTCCTTTTTCGTATAGCTTCTTGAAGAAGTCTGAAGCCAGTTCGTGGTGTGTTTTGGACGATGTACGGCTGTATACGTCAAACGAGATACCGAATTCTTCAAATGATTTCTTAATCAGGAAGTGATAGCGGTCTACTACATCCTGCGGAGTGATACCTTCCTTTTTGGCACGGATGGTGATGGGTACCCCATGTTCGTCGGAACCTCCGATGAAAAGTACATCTTCTTTTTTCAGTCGCAGATAGCGGACATAGATGTCTGCCGGTACATATACACCGGCCAAATGGCCGATATGGACGGGGCCGTTCGCATACGGCAGTGCCGATGTGACGGTAGTTCTTTTAAAGTTCTTTTCCATTGATATATTGCGTGTATTTATTGTTATCTACTTGGGAACGTGCAAAGATAACGACTTTCTGAGGAATTCTTTATAAATAAGATGGATGATTTGAATAATAACCCCATACTCTTCGTTGAATTCAATGCAGAGTATGGGGCTGTTATATGAAGAAGAAAAGCCGTTAGGGAAGCTGGTCCAGTAGTTCTTTGATGTTGTATCGAACAAGCATGTCATCTGCAGTTACAGCATACATGGTTTGGTTTCTTTCGTCTATGCTGAAAGAGGAAACCCATTTGTCCAGATGGGCTTTACATAGATAATTGCCTTTCCAGTCAAAGATATCCAGGCGAGAGCGGAATGTTGAAGGGTCTTCCCCCTCTATTGCCATGGCCCAGATATATGCATTATTGCAGTGTACTTTGGTATAATAAGGTTTGGGAGTGCCTTCTATTACCTGTTCCCAATTTAATTTATTTCCATCAGTGAATAGGTTATTAATTTCCTCCTTTTCAATATTTACTATACTTATCATATTGAGGAATCTGTATGCAATGACCATCTTCTTGCAATCATTGCTGATTGCAATATCTTTTTGGAAAGCTTGATCTCTTCCGTGATGTTCTAGCAACTCCTTGGGGAAATTGGAGGCGTAGAAACTGCGCAGGATGCTGTCGTTTTTGTAATCGTAAACTTCAAAAAAATCATTTTGATTGTCTTGTGGACGCATTATGATACTCCTGTTTATGAGAAATATGGAATCTCCTAAAAGATATGAAACGCTGGACTGTTGAAAACTATTCTTTCCTTTGGGAGCATTATAGGTATATTTGTTATCATAAATAGCCTTATTTTCTATCAAAGACTTGGATATATTTAATAAACCTGTGAATTTTTGATAGGATCTCATTACAAGTTGTATCTGCCCGTCCTTGTTAAACCATTGTGTAAAAGCACTAGGGAGTATAACTTCATCCGGTCCGTTTCCTATTTTCTGAAAACTTCCAAGAAATTGCAGATGGGGAAGGTTGTATACATGCAGCATATTCTCCTCTTTATTTAGAGCTAATATTAGAAATGTATCGGTGACAATAATATCGCCTATGCCGATTGGGTCAATGGATAAAGGTTCGTGATTAAAAGATAATGTCTGTTGTGCATCCGTTGCAATTGTTTCTATTGTTCTAGCTTTTTCTGGTTTGGATGATTGGCTACAGGAGGTGATGTACAGACACAATGTAAAGGAAATAACGGTTAGAAGTGCTTTTCTCATAATGTTTGTTTTAAGGTTAATGTTCTATGCATATTAGACAAGTGCCTTTTACATAGCCAAATGTTGGCTTTTTATTATTTATTACGCCGCAAGATGTCATTCCTGCTTGTCCACTCGAACCATTGCACTCATAATGTGGTTCATTATCATGTTCCTCTGAGAAACTATAGTAACACGTTTGTTCTATCCATCTAATACATGCCCCTTCTTCACCGGCGGCTATTGCTTCCAGATTTTGTAACTGTACATTGGTTAAAACCGGTTGCTTATGATTCCAGGCGTACAATGCTGTGCATGCTATAATTATAGTTACTACAGCTTTGGATAAAGTTTGTTTCATACTATTTTTATTAAAGGTTATTATTTGCAAATATAGTTTATATTTACTTCTTATTTTTAAAAAAACAGTGTTAATATACGTGTTTATTAAAAATTTTATCTGTTTTGGGCTTGTGTGGCTATTTTTTTGTATATTTAGCCTCGGGTTTCGTGGTTTGTGTAAAATGCTTGTTGCTTATGAGGGCTATATTTATTTTTGTATGTATCCTGCTTTTTGTATCTTGTCAAAACTCTGATAAATCTCGGATTGCTCATATGATTGATGAGTGGGATGGAAAGGAAATTATTTATCCTGATGATCTGGTATTTACTACTATGGGAGAAGATACGGTAAAATGGTTTCTTAAAGATAGCCGATATACAATAGTGACTTATGCCGATTCCATTGGTTGTATGGGGTGTAAACTTAAGTTGCCCGTTTGGAAAGACTTTATTTCTTACCTTGATTCTGTATCGGATCATACGGTAAAAGTTATATTTATTCTTCATCCTCGAGATAAAAAAGAGATGGTTTATCTTTTGGTATGTAATGATTTTTCGTATCCTGTGTATCTTGATATAAAAGGCTCTTTCGATAAAATAAATAAAATCCCATCCAATTTGGCTTTTCAAACTTTTCTACTTGATAATAGAAATAAAGTGATTGCTATCGGAAACCCGATTCATAATCCTAATGTGAGGACTCTGTATTTAAACTTGATTTTATCTGATAGTATATGTAAAAGTCGAGATTTGATTCAGACGAAAATAAGCTTACCCGAAACGATTGATATGGGAGTCTTCGATTGGAGTGAAGAAAAAGAAGCAATGTTGATTATAAAAAATCTTGGAGTGGTTTCCTTGACGGTTGAAAATATAGTTACTTCTTGTGGCTGTACTTCGGTAGAATATAGTCGGAGGCCTGTCTCCCTGAAAGATAGCTTGGTGATTAAAATAAAGTATAAAGCTGAATCTCCGGGATATTTTAATAAAGATATTGCTATTTATTGTAATGTCCCGTCATCTCCTGTTTATGTGAAATTATCAGGGAAAGCTCAATAACTCTAAAGGAACATCCTGGTTATGTAATATCTTTGGTATAAGAATATTAGGTGATATTATATGTTCTTTACCTCGTCCCGCATACCTGGGCTCATCAGCCTGCATATACGGGACGAGATACAGAACAGACCGTTTCCGCTAAAGATAGTAAGGAAGATGAAATGCTTTCAAGGACATAAATGGATAAGAAAGCAATCCTATCTTGCTGCTTTTCAGATTTCTATTCCCGATTTACCTTCTAAAACAGAGGGTGGAAGATCGAAATGCTTTTTTGGGGGCTTCTTCAAATTTGGTGATCAATTCTTTATTTCTTTATTTTCAAGTTGATAATTGTCCTTTTTGCTTGCTTTAATAAGAAAAAACAGACACCGGCTGAATAAGATAACTTAAGTTTCGGAAGTGAGTTTACGCCGTCTGAACCGGTATCTTCCTCCTTATACCTTTCTTCAATTAACATTGTTAACGTCTTTTGCAGGTTGTCAGGTTCTTGTGCGCAGATAACAAGTCTTTTGCATTTAAAGAACTTTTTATTCACATCCAAAGAACAAGTTTTAACTCTGTGTTAAAACAAAGCTTTTAAGGACAGAAGTCTTGCTTTTTTAAGATCTTGATTTTCAAATGGTTTAGTCTAAGATTCGCTTCTTTACCTCACGGATGGACTCTGCGGGTGAAAGCCGGGATACTTGCTTTTTTGTCAACTATAAAAGAGGGCTTACACTTCCGAAAACTGAATTAGATTCCATGAGTAAAAGAAAACTTACCACCAAATTTGAAGAAGAACCATTTTTTGTATGGAAGCACAAAAACGATGATGCCAATTTTTCTGCCAGGATAAAAAAGGCTGTATTTTCTCCGGATAATTGCAAAAAACGATATATCTTTGGAAGAGATCATTTTATTAACCTTAAAAGACTAAAGACTGATTCCTGATGAAGCATTTTACCGGCATATTATTTTTACTTCTTCTCTGTTTCTCTTGCACCCCGGTACATGATGCGCCATTGGAGCAGGCTCTCACATTGGCGGGAGACAATCGGAAGGAACTTCAACAAGTATTAGGGCATTACGAAGGCGATTCGTTGAAACATAAAGCTGCCTGCTTTTTGATTGAAAATATGATTGGTAAAGGAACTATCCGTTATTTGCTTCGGGAGAGTGATAGTTGTTATATACAACAAGAACCCGAGCCGGACTTAACGTGTATAACAGCCGACTATTTGATAGAAAACATAGATCTGGCTTTTGAAGTCTGGCAAAAGTATCCTTGGTGCAAACAATTATCTTTTAGAGAGTTTTGTCGGAATATATTGCCTTATCGGTTAAAACAGGAGCCTTTGGACCGATGGCGTTCTTACTATTATACACGTTATAAAATGACGGTCGACTCGTTGGCACGAGCAGGGGCTACCATGAGAGAGATTGTTTTCTTCTTTAACTCACAGCATGGAAAGAAATATCTTCATGATGCTGCCAAAATACCGGGGGACTTCTCTATCGAGTTGATAGAAAAGCTGGGAGGGGGCACCTGTGATCATCTGGCGTTGAATGCTGTACAGTTGATGCGTGCTGTCGGTATCCCCCTGAATCTTGATATTCTTCCATACCATGGCAAAGTGAATGGAGGACATGCTTATAACAGCTTTACCGATGAAAATGGAAAATTTTTCTATTTTTCTCCTTATGAGCGCGAATCGGAACGGAATCAATGGATTGCTCCTTTGGTACAGCGCGTCTGCTATGAACGTCAGCCAGAGCCGAAAATAGGGCGTAACCGTTGGAATGCACAATTGGCCAATCGTTTACTGAAAGAGGTAACTGCCGAATATTATTTGTCCGATAGTATCCGGTTACCTGTACATACATCGGATACGGTGGCTTATATAGCTACTTTTAACCGTGGAGCTTTCAAAGTAGTGTCGCAGGGAAGAGTAGAAAGCAACAGTGTGCTGCACCGTGTGTTACCTTACGGATTACTTTATTTTCAGATGGCGGATAAGAAAGGAAAGTTGGTTCCGACAGGGAATCCGTTTGTGATGACTCCGGATAGCATTCACTTCATTACTCCGATCCGGCAGACCACTGTGCTGAATGGTATTCTTACGTATGATGTAAAGCGGGTTTTAGAGTTGGGCGATGAAGCATATACTTTGTATTATTGGAAAGACGGCTGGCAACCGGTTAAAGAAGTGACTTCTAAAGATTCTCGTACGCTCGACTTTGGAGAGGTACCTGTCCGGTCTTTGTTTCTTGTATGTGGAAATACTTATATGGGCCGTATGCAGCGTCCTTTCTTGTTGGAGAATGGAAAGCCGGTGTATTATTGACAGATGAGGCTTTTGCTAATATCTGTTTTTTATGAGATATATAAGGATAGTAGTGGAAAAAACAGTCATTTTCTGATAATATTGCCAGTTCGGAGATCTTCTTGCTTTGTATCTTTTAGGTGAGATTTGTTTGTCGGTTGTTTCTAAAACAATATATTTGTGAATGAATAATCGTATAATATGCAATCTATGATTACAACTCAGTTACTCCGTCCCCAGAGCATTGTCGTAGTGGGGGCTTCGAACAATACACATAAGCCGGGCGGCGCTATTCTGAAGAATCTGATTAACGGTGGTTATCAGGGAGAACTTCGGGCTGTCAATCCCAAAGAAACAGAAGTGCAGGGAGTGCCTTCCTTTGCCGATGCAAAGGAGTTACCCGATACAGATCTTGCTATTCTTGCTATTCCTGCAGTTCTTTGTCCGGAGGTGGTGGAAACACTGGCCGCAGAGAAGCAGACGCGGGCTTTCATAATTCTTTCGGCCGGATTTGGAGAAGAAACGCAGGAAGGCGCTTTATTGGAAGAGCGCATTCTTGAAACTGTTAATAAATATGGAGCGTCATTAATTGGCCCGAATTGCATCGGATTAATGAATACCTGGCATCACAGTGTGTTTACGCAACCCATTCCCAATCTGAATCCCCATGGAGTAGATCTAATTTCCAGTTCCGGCGCTACTGCGGTGTTTATTCTTGAATCGGCAGTGACAAAAGGACTTCAGTTTAATTCTGTGTGGTCGGTGGGTAATGCTAAGCAAATAGGTGTAGAAGATGTATTACAATATATGGACGAAAATTTTGATGTCCGGAAAGACTCCAAGATCAAGTTGATTTATATAGAAAGCATCAAGAATCCGGATCGTCTGCTGTTCCATGCCTCTTCATTGATTCGTAAGGGTTGTAAAATCGCGGCTATTAAAGCAGGGAGTTCGGAGAGCGGAAGTCGCGCTGCATCATCTCATACGGGAGCTATAGCCAGTTCTGATTCAGCTGTGGAAGCTTTGTTTCGTAAAGCCGGTATAGTGCGATGCTATTCGCGGGGTGAATTGACAACCGTCGGTTGTATTTTTACTTTGCCTGAGTTAAAAGGAAAGAATTTCGCTATTGTCACTCATGCTGGTGGACCGGGGGTGATGCTGACTGATGCTCTTTCGAAAGGTGGACTCAATGTACCTAAACTGGAGGGTCCGGTCGCTGAAGAGTTGAAGAGCAAGCTTTTTCCCGGGGCTTCCGTAGGCAATCCGATTGATATTTTGGCAACCGGAACCCCCGAGCACTTAAGTATTGCCATTGATTATTGTGAAGAAAAGTTCGAAAACATAGATGCGATTCTCGCCATATTCGGCACACCGGGATTAGTGACTATGTTTGAGACTTATGAGGTATTGCATCAAAAGATGCTGACTTGTAAAAAGCCACTTTTCCCGGTTCTTCCTTCTGTGCGTACGGCCGGTGAAGAGGTTGCCTTTTTTTTAGAGAAAGGTCATGTCAACTTTGCTGATGAAGTGATGTTGGGAACTGCTTTGTCACGTATCATAAATGCTCCAAAACCTGCTGTTCCGGAAATTGAACTTTTTGGTGTAGATGTACCCCGCATTCGTAGGATTATTGATTCTATTCCGCAGAACGGCTATATCGAACCCCATTATGTTCAGGCGTTGCTTCATTCTGCCGGTATTCCGGTAGTCGAAGAATTTGTATCGGGTAATAAAGACGAAGTACTTGCTTTCGCGCGACGCTGTGGATTTCCGGTGGTGGCCAAGGTTGTGGGGCCGGTTCATAAATCGGATGTAGGAGGAGTGGTACTCAATATTAAAGGTGAACAGCATTTGGCGTTTGAGTTTGACCGCATGATGCAGATACCTGAGGCACGTGCTATCATGGTGCAGCCTATGCTGAAGGGAACGGAGATGTTTATCGGGGCTAAATATGAAGAAAAGTTCGGGCACGTGGTGCTCTGTGGACTGGGTGGCATCTTTGTGGAAGTTTTGAAAGATGTTTCGTCCGGTTTGGCTCCTTTATCTTATGAAGAGGCTTATTCGATGATTCATTCCCTCAGGGCCTATAAAATAATACAGGGAACTCGTGGGCAAAAAGGAGTAAACGAGGATAAATTTGCAGAAATTATTGTACGCTTATCCACGCTGCTTCGTTTTGCGACAGAAATCAAAGAAATGGATATAAATCCGTTGCTGGCAACAGAAAAGGAGGTTGTTTCCGTTGATGCCCGTATTCGCATAGAAAAATAAACATTACTTTCGGAATAAAAAAGAAGGATATCAGATGCAGTATTACACTTACTTCTGCGTTTATTAAAATGAGATGGACTTTAAACGCGAATTCTATATATGAAAAAGAAAAACGAACAATGGCTACGATACAGTAATCGGGCGCTTTCAGGATTACTTATGTTGTTTGGATTTGTGTCTTGTGACAATGGAGGTGGAGATATACCTGTAGAATATGGGATGCCTTCTGCTAAATATCGGGTGAAGGGCAAAGTGATTGATGCGGATACGCAGGAACCTGTACCGGGTATAGAAGTGGTCACCGGAGCTGTGCATACGGGCGATGGCAAAGAATGGCTCAGTTATCCGGATACGCTGATCACTGATAAAGATGGAGCTTTTGCTACTGAAAGGACGGAGTTTCCATCTAAAAAATATCGTTTTATCGTTCGCGATGTGGATGGTGATGCCAATGGTACTTATTCTAAGGATAGTGTCGAGGTAGAAGCCGGTGGATTTACAGGTGGCAGCTATTGGTACCGTGGAGAAACAAGTATTGATAAAACAATTGAAATCAAGAAGGAGACAGCAAAAGACAATGAAAAATAATTCTGGACGATTGTCACTTCGCAAACGCCTGGGGTTGGAAATAGCCTTAAAGATAAGAAATAACCTCAGGGAATTGCATCCGTTGCGTCAACTTTTCTGGGAATGTACATTACAGTGTAACTTGGCTTGTAAGCATTGTGGCAGTGATTGTCGAAAAATGTCGGAGCAGAAGGATATGCCTGCAGCGGATTTTCTTCAAGTCGTAGATTCGATTACGCCGCACGTCAATCCTAATGAGGTTAATATCATCATAACCGGAGGTGAACCGCTGATGCGGGATGATCTTGAAGAGGTGGGGATGGCTCTTTATCGCAAAGGTTATCCATGGGGGATTGTGTCCAATGGGTTGTATTTGACCCGCGAACGGCTCGATAGTCTGATGGCTGCCGGCCTGCATGCTGTTACGATCAGTCTGGATGGATTTGCGGAGGAACATAACTGGTTGCGTGGCAATCCGGATAGTTATGAAAAAGCGTTGGAAGCTATCAAGATGTTAGTGCATGAACCGGAACTGACATGGGATGTCGTGACTTGTGTCAATCGGAAAAACTACTCTTATCTGGAAGAGCTGAAAGCCTATCTGTACACTATAGGAGTACGTAATTGGCGTATTTTTACTATTTTTCCGGTAGGGCGTGCAGCCAATCATCCGGAATTCCAGCTAACAGACGAGGAGTTTACCGGAGTCCTGGAATTCATTAAGAAGGTACGGAAAGAGGGGCGTGTCCACTTGAGTTATGGTTGTGAAGGTTTTCTCGGTAAATATGAAAGTGAAGTACGTGATCATTTTTATTCCTGTAATGCAGGTATCAGTGTAGCTTCTGTTCTGGCAGATGGTTCGATCTCGTCGTGTCCCAGCATTCGCAGTAATTTCCATCAGGGCAATATTTATGAAGATGATTTTATGGAAGTGTGGGAAAAACGTTTTCAGGTATTTCGTAATCGTGAGTGGGCCCGTAAGGGAGAGTGTGCTGATTGTAGCTTTTTCCGTTATTGTGAGGGCAATGGTATGCATTTGCACAATGACAATGGAGACCTCTTGTTTTGTCATCAGAAAAGGATTGTAGAACTTTAAGAGACTATTTAGGACTATTTTTTCATAGATTGGGATAATTATTCTATTTTTCGGACTCCATTTGGCCTATATTTGTAGAGTTGTAATCCTTTCACTCCATCATGAAGAATACATTCTGCGTTTTAGCCTGTTTTTTCATTACAATCTTTTGCCAGGCGCAATCGGTTGAAGAACATTATTATTTTAAGAACCTGAGTATCCGAAACGGTTTGTCACAGAATACGGTTAATGCGATTCTGCAGGATCGGAAGGGGTTCATGTGGCTTGGTACCAAAGATGGCTTGAACAGGTATGATGGATTGTCTTTTCGTAAGTTTAAGCATGATGCTGCTAATCCACGTAGCATTGGAAACAGTTTTATCACTTCGCTTTACGAAGATTTCAATGGTAACATTTGGGTCGGTACTGATGCAGGAGTATATATTTACTATCCTGAGAAGGAGGCTTTTGAGGAATTCGATTGCCAGAGCTTGGAGAAGACAAGGATAGAACGTTCTGTTTCAATGATTGCAGGGGATAAGCAAGGCAGGGTTTGGATAGCTGTGGAGGCTCAGGGAATGTTCTGTTACGATACTCGTCAAAAACTACTTCGCAATTATCCGTTAAGTGAGATTTCTTCCAATATCAAATGTTTTACTTTCGATAGCGGTGGAACTCTTTGGCTCGGATTTTATGGTGATGGTCTTTATTACTCCAAAGATAATCTGGCAACTGTGCATCCTTATGGATCGCCAGAAGATGGTAAAAGAGAATTTGAAGGAGGAGTAATCACCAAAATAGTTCAAGGAAACTATAATTGTTTGTATATTGGTTCTGTGAAGGAAGGTGTGAGTGAGTTGAATCTGACTTCGGGGCAAGTGCGTAACCTGTTGGCTATCGATGAGAGTGGTGAATCTATTTTTTGTCGTGATCTGCTGCCATATTCTGATAATGAATTGTGGATAGGGACTGAGTCCGGGATTTATATTTATAATTTGCGTACAGCGCAATTCATTCATTTACGTGCTTCTCTTTATGACTCTTATTCTTTGTCAGACAATGCTATCTATGCTTTATATAAAGATCGTGAAGAAGGGCTCTGGATCGGTTCTTATTTCGGAGGAGTGGATTATTATCCCAGACAATATACCTATTTTGCAAAATATTATCCTAAGAATATAGCAAATAGTCTGCATGGTAAGCGGGTACGTGAATTCTGTCGGGCGGATGACGGTACTTTGTGGATAGGAACGGAAGACGGCGGATTAAATCACTTTAATCCGAAAACGAAAGAATTCCACTTTTTTGAGCCAAGTGCCGGATTTACTAATATCCATGGTTTGTGCATGGATGGCAGTCATTTGTGGGTGGGAACATTCTCTAAAGGACTTCGGGTGATTGATACACGGACGGGAGTGGTTCTGAGGACGTATACGGAAGGTCATACTCCACATTCGTTGAACGATAATAGCATTTTCTCTATTTGTCGGACTTCTGCCGGAGAAATTTATCTGGGTACACTGTTTGGTTTACTGCGTTACAACCGTACTCAGGATAGTTTTGACTGCATTCCGGAGTTGAATGGTAAGTTTGTTTATGATATTAAAGAAGATTCTTATGGAAATCTTTGGTTGGCAACTTATGCCAATGGAGCTTATTGTTATGACGTAAGTGCACGAAGATGGAAAAACTATGTATTTGATGCCGAGGATGAAAGGAGTCTGCCATATGATAAAGTGCTGAGTGTTTTTGAGGACTCGTATCGCCAGATATGGCTAACTACACAAGGTGGGGGATTTTGTCTATTTCATCCTGATACGGAAACATTTACACGCTATGGGCTGAAAGATGGACTTCCCAATGATGTGGTTTACCAGATTGTGGAAGATGATGATCGTTTTTTGTGGCTTACTACAAATAATGGGTTGGTCCGTTTTGATCCCAAAACCATGGAAATGAAAGTATTCTCTACTGCTAATGGCTTACCGACCAACCAGTTTAATTACCGTTCGGGATTTAAAGATGAGGCTGGTAACATTTATTTGGGTAGTATTAACGGATTTGTAGCATTTGATCCCCGAACTTTCGCTGAAAACAGGCAGGTGCCGGCAGTAGCTATTACTGATTTCTTGCTGTTTAATAAAGAGGTGCCGGTTGGAGAAACCGATTCACCCTTGAAGAGCAGTATTACGTTTTCTGACAAAGTGGTACTCACTGCCGATCAAAATTCTTTTTCTTTTCGTATCGCTGCTCTAAGTTATCAGGCTCCAAGGATGAATAAACTGATGTATAAGCTTGAGGGCTTTGACGAAGGCTGGTTGACAATAGGAGAAAGCCCTTTGGTGACTTATTCCAATTTAGGCTATGGCGATTATGTGTTTAAAGTAAAGGCCTCTAATAGTGACGGAGTGTGGAATGAACAGGAGACTTCACTTCATCTTTCTATTCTTCCTCCATTCTACTTGTCCGGATGGGCATATTGTTTCTATGTATTATTTTTCATGGGGTGTCTGGTCTGTGTCATCTTCTACTTTAAAAGACGGAATTATCGGAAGCAACATCGTCAAATGGAAATGCTTGAACAAGAGAAAGAACGGGAAGTCTATCATGCTAAGATTGATTTCTTTACCAACGTTGCTCACGAAATACGAACTCCGCTGACCCTGATTAAAGGTCCTTTGGAAAATATTATCCTGAAAAAGGAAGTGGATTCGGAAACGAAAGAGGATTTGTATATCATGAAGCAGAATACGGAGCGTTTGTTGAATCTTACCAATCAGTTGTTGGATTTTCGAAAGACAGAAACACGGGGATTCCGGTTGAACTTTACTGAATGTGACGTTGTTGCAGTGCTTCGTGAAACCTATCTCCGTTTTACTTCTTTGGCCAAGCAAAAAGGATTGGATTTTATATTAGAACTTCCACAGGAGTGCTTTATGGCGGATGTCAATCAGGAAGCTTTGACAAAAATAATCAGTAACTTGCTGAATAATGGAGTGAAATATGCCTCTACTTATCTCCGGATTTCTTTGGAAACAGACGAAAAAGTATTTCACATACGAACTTTTAATGATGGGGAGATGATTCCTGATACAATGAAAGAGGAGATTTTTAAACCTTTCGTACGGTTGGATAAAGAAGATGAAGTAACTACCGGAACAGGTATCGGGTTGGCCCTATCACGTTCTTTGGCAGAATTACATCAAGGTAGTCTGATGATGGAAAAGGGTGAAGAGGTGAATTGCTTTTGCTTGACCTTGCCGGTGAATCAAGATTCTACAATTACTCTCTCGGCTGAAAACGTATCACAGGTTGAGGAGAACTCTTGTGGATGGGAACAGGAAGAAACCGATACGAAAGAAAAGAAACCGATGATTCTAGTGGTAGAAGATAATCCGGATATGTTAGCTTTTGTCAGGAAGCAACTTACAACGGAGTATTCGGTTCTAACTGCTATGAATGGAATTGAAGCACTTGCTGTTTTAGATAATCATTATGTTAATCTGGTGGTGAGTGATGTAATGATGCCTCAGATGGATGGTTTTGAACTGTGTAAAACTATTAAGTCAGATTTGAGTTATAGTCATATTCCCGTTGTACTGCTAACTGCCAAGACTAATATTCAATCGAAAATCGAAGGATTGGAACTGGGTGCTGATGCTTATATTGAAAAGCCTTTCTCTGTGGAATATCTGCTCGCAAATATTTCCAGCCTGATTCATAATCGTGAAAAGTTACGTCAGACTTTTGCGAAGTCACCCTTTGTGGCAGCCAATACGATGGCTTTGACCAAAGCCGATGAAGAGTTTATATGGAAGTTGAATGATATTATTCAGGCTAATCTGCATAATCCGGAGTTCAGCATGGAAGATATGGCAGATGCATTGAAGATGAGTCGATCCAGCTTCTATCGAAAAATTAAAGGTGTATTGGACTTAAGCCCGAATGAGTACCTCCGTTTGGAACGCTTAAAGCAAGCGGCACAATTGCTGAAAGAGGGCAAGAGTCGCGTCAATGAAATTTGTTATACAGTGGGATTTAATTCGCCTTCTTATTTCTCTAAATGTTTCTTGAAACAATTCGGGGTACTTCCAAAGGACTTTATAGGGTAATGCTAAAAAAAGGTCGGATATTGTTATGAATCTATGTGTTTAGGACATTTTTGTCATTAATTGGGTTATTTGTTTTATAAAAGAACTGCCGGTTAGGGTAACTTTGTCATCATCATTCGACAAATAGAAATTACTAAAATGAAAAGACCCTTATGAAAATGATTTTAAAGACAATGGTGTGTCTGGCAGTAGCTTTTTCCGGAACTGCAGGGGCAGCTAATTATTCTCCGGAAAAGTCACAAGCTTCTTTGGCACTTAAAGTCCCGGGGAATCCGGCTGTGGAATATCCGCTTACTCTCAGTAAACTATCGGATAGTTATTTCGATTATGAGTGGAAAGCAAAAGAGAAAATACCGGTAACTATCTTTCAGCAGATATCAACTGTGGATGATAAACAGCAGGTAACGGTGGTTCTGACGGCTATGGAAGATGTGTACTTCAATTTTGAAGAGCGAATCAGAACGGATTTTCGTCATGATGATTGCCAGTTTTATTTGCCAGGTTTCTGGTATCGTCGTAATTTACGTTCACCTAAAGAGGCTCCATCGTTTCATACTTCCGATAGCTGGGTAGTACGTGAAGATAGATTGAGCACGCCTTTGACCGGTATTTTTGATGAAAAACAAAAGAAATACATGACTGTGGTCCGCCGGGCAGAATATATTCAGGACGCTTTGAGTACTCATAAGGAAGGTGAGGTGATTCTTTCGGGAACTACTTCACTCGGTTTCACCGGATTTGAAAATCTGGATGGAACGGCTGCTTTGGCATTTGGTTTTCCGTATAAAGAGGCTCCAAAAACCTATATTCGTAAACTTACACTTGCACCTTCAGTCACTGCTTTCCAACTATTAAAGAAAGGAGAGAGTATTTCACTAACCTGGGAAATTCATGAAGGAAAAGGGGAGGATTTTGCCGAGTTTGTAAGTCATACTTGGGAATATTGCTATGATACTTTTCAACCGAAACCTGTGGAAACGGATTATACTCCTGATTATACTAAAGAGATTCTTAGCCATTTTTTTATTGAGAGTTTTGTAGGTGATCGTCCTCTGAACTATAATTCAGGGGTACATATGCGTACTGATGATTGCCAAAATACAGGTTCGGCAGAGGTTGGTTTTGTGGGACGAGTTTTGCTGAACGCATTTAATGCCTGGGAATATGGCTGGAAGAATAATCGGGCTGATTTAAAAGAGAATGCAGCGAAAGTCTTTGATACTTATTTGGTGAATGGGTTTTCTCCTGCAGGTTTTTTCAAAGAGTTCGTTGACTACCGTACCGGTTATGAGGAGACGGTATTTAGCATTCGGCGTCAGTCCGAAGGTATTTATGCTATATTTCATTATCTGGATTTTGAGAAAAGAAACGGACGTAAACATCCTGAGTGGGAAGCGAAGGTACGTAAAATGCTTGATGTATTCCTGCAGTTGCAAAATCCGGAAGGAAGTTTTCCCCGTAAATTTAAGGATGATCTTTCTATTGTAGATAAGAGTGGCGGAAGTACACCATCGGCTACTCTGCCTTTAGTGATGGGGTATAAATATTTCAAGGATAAACGTTATCTGGAAAGTGCTAAACGGACCGCCGAATATCTGGAGAAAGAATTAATCTCTAAATCGGATTATTTTTCGTCTACTCTTGATGCAAACTGTGAGGATAAAGAGGCCTCTTTATATGCGGCTACAGCTACTTATTATTTAGCTTTGGTAAGTCAGGGCAAAGAACGTGAACACTATACGGGATTGACAAAAAAAGCAGCTTATTTTGCTTTGTCATGGTATTATTTGTGGGATGTACCTTTTGCGCCCGGACAGATGTTGGGAGATATTGGGCTCAAGACGCGCGGATGGGGCAATGTATCTGTGGAAAACAATCACATCGATGTGTTTATCTTTGAATTTGCTTCTATACTAAATTGGCTTTCCAAAGAGTATAGCGAACCTCGTTTCTCACAGTTTGCCGAAGTAATCAGTACTTCAATGCGTCAGTTACTCCCTTATGAAGGGCATCTGTGTGGAGTGGCTAAGTGCGGATATTATCCTGAGGTAGTGCAACATACCAATTGGGATTATGGCAAAAACGGGAAAGGATATTATAATGATATATTTGCTCCGGGTTGGACAGTAGCTTCTTTATGGGAACTATTTTCACCGGGACGTGCAGAACAGTTTTTTCGGAAATAAAGAGTAATAAGTGAAACAATCAGAGGCCGGTAACGTTCTATTAGGAATATTACCGGTCTTCTGTATCTAAAAATAAAAATTCTTCTATAGGGAGATTTTTCTATAAACCATCTTGTTATTGTTTCAGTTTGGCGAACATTACAATATTATTGTCATTGTCATTTAACGTCTTGATCAAGTTCTGTACCTTTTTCTTTTTATCTGCGGTCAGTCCTTTTTTGTTTACTTCTTTCTCTAGTATCTCTTTCAATGCCATAGGCTCCATATTAGTGACATAATATCCATTGTTGAACGAAGGATAGATCGTCTGACTCGGGGTACTGATAAAATCGTTGTAAAGCCGCACATAATTGCCATGCAATGTTTTTTTGTCAACCATGTAATAAGCCGGTTTAGAGCCGGAGAATGTACTTTCGTCTATTTGTATTGGGAAAGAGACATCACCGATGAAATATTTAGGGATTTCATAATATGCATGCCAGGGGATTTTATCATTTGAAGGATACTTGACGGTGAAACGTCCTTCCAGTTTGTTGCTGGCGGCATTATAATGGTAGAGGGTATCTACACTTGGTTGTGGCATGATTTTCATTAACATCACATCGTAGGCAGCTGTGTTATTCCCCATTGACACTTCGTTACTGAAGTCTTGTGGCATGGCAAGGCTTCCCGGTGCTACAAAGTTTTTACGTTTACCCTTTAAATCTTGTGTCCAGACTACTGCCGGCCATTTAGGGAATGGCAGGACTGTGACTGTGACTTCTGACTTAGCTGTGTTTACCCGGAATTTTCCTTTAGGAACTCTCAGGCACAGGGGGATAGGATCCAATGCATTACCTTTCAAGTCGAATACCAATATCTTGCTGCTTTGCCAGGGTAGGATATAGATGCGATTATTGGCTTCGTCCAGTTGTTCGGCATAAGTGTTTAGATATTCATTCGGGCCTTGTCCATAAGATCCGATATTGGTGATAAATTTACCTGTCCGGTCGAATAGTTTATAAGGAGTTTGTTTGTTATTGCTCACTAAAATATATTTTTCTCCGACGGTTGTTCGTATCCAGCCACCAATAAGTGCTTCGTCCCGATTGTCTAATTTTACAATCTGTAATTCTTCTGTTAACTGGCTCAATGGGAAGTTTACAGTATCTTTTAGTGCCTTCAGATCGCAACTGATTAGCGGACCGTTAGGGGTATTTGTTAGTTTGGCAACAGTAGGCGATTTGGTAAATGGGTCGTTTTCACCGGTTGTAAAAGCAAAAGCTGGCAATAGACAACAGATTGCCAAACTGTGATAGATCATTCTTGTTTTCATAAGCATAAATAATTAGATGAATAATCAAACGCGTTTTGTAACAGCAAAATTAGATATTAAGGTAAGAGAAGGCAAAAAAACAGGCGGACAAGAATGATTGTATGAATATAGTTTAAATTGTTGTTTTATAAATGGTTATGTAAATATATCCTCTTCGGATAGGCGGACAAATACTATCCGAAGTTTTGAAGAATGGCATCCAGGCTGAGAGTTTCGTCAGAAATATGCATCTTTTCTGTTTTAATTCGGTATTTGCGTTTGGTTATGGCCGCTTTGCTGACGCAATAGATATCCGATAGATCTTGTATGTTCACGTTAATCTTTACCAGGCAACAAAAGCAGATATCTTTTTCATTGAGTTGCGGATAATCTTCTTGCAGACGATCAACAAAATTATTAAATGCGTCATTTACCGCTTGCTTCACTTCACACCATTCTGCATCGTTTACAGTAATTTTCTTCCTATTCGGATTGTCATCTGTAGAGTTCTCGATGTGGAGAGAAGGAAGTTTCTGAAAGAAAGAAATATGACGGAACAAAGCTTCACGCATCTCGCTTTCTTTGTTGCGCATGATGATCTCTTTTTCGCGCAGTGCACTTAATTCGGCTTCTTTATGTAATAGTTCATTTTCATGTTGTAGCCGACGAGCTTCCTCTCCGGCCTGTTCTGCTTGTAGCCTTCGTTCCGATACTAGTCTTTTTTTCTTTTCTTGATGATAGAAAAAGAGTATTAGTAGAGCTATAAGTAATAAAATAACTGCTATTCCCATCATCCACAGCTCTTTTTCTTGTTGGGTAAGGCGTAGTTGATAGAGTTCGTTCTGGAGCTTTACTTCATTATATTTTCTGGTGGTTTCTTTTGCTTTGAGGTTTGATGTGAGGTCTTTATATAGTATATCTTCTGTTTTAGCCAGATAATATGCCTGTTCCGGTTGCTGGGTCGCATTTGTCAGCTGGTATAAACGTGAGGTAGCCTCAATGGCGATATAGGGTGAAGTTGAGGTAGCTGCCTGTTTATAATAATATCCGGCCGAGTCCAATTGATGCAGGGACTGGAATATTTGGCCTCGGATCAATTGGTAGTAAGGTATATCATAGCGATTGCGACGATACAGGCGGAGGTTTTGCACAGATTCCAGTGCCTTGTCGAAGTCTTGCTGTCCTAGATAATAGTTTACGATGTCTTCGGCTATGGTGTAAGTTAGATAATGATATTCTTTGGAAGGAGCAAACCATTCCAACATTTTGTAATACCCTTCTATGACTTCATCGGTCTTTCCCATTTTTCTTAATATTTCCAATTGGGTCCGATGATCATAAAATAAAGAAAGAGTGTCATTAGAAGGGTTATTCAGGGCCAACACCTTATTAGCCAATTTAAGTGCTTCTGGATACTTTTTTTGATTGAAATAGGTGAATTTTTGTATGTTATAGTAATATCTTTGTTGGGTGGGAGTCATATACTCTGTTTTGTCCCGAAGCTCCCGGGCAGAATGTAAAATAGAATCCGGTTGATCTTTATAAAAGAAACTATTGGCCTGTTCCAGTTGGGCTTGCAACCATTGGGCAGTATCTCCAACATGTAGGAAAAGTGGGATACAGACTTTTAATAGTGAATCTTTGGGCTTTTGGGTTTTCCACAATGTGGCTTTATACAATTGAAAGCAGTATTCTGCCCGTTGTTTGTCACTCAGGTGATTGGGGGACTGTATTTGTTGAAGATAAAATAGCATACTGTCTGTAGAAATACCTTCCATTTCTACAGACTTCTTGAGTAAAGTCTGAGTTGAATCTTTACATCCGGTCACACAAGATAGTAAAGCTAAACAGAGTATAATAAGAAAGCTCTTTTTCATAATGCTTTTATTCTTGACGTTACCCGGCCCAATTTTCCCGATCTAAATTCCGATAACTGATTGCCTCTGCCAAATGGCTGGGTTGTATTTGTTCGCTTTCTTCTAAATCAGCTATTGTGCGGGATACTTTTAAGATACGATCATAGGCACGGGCTGAAAGATTCAGGCGTTCCATGGCATTCTTTAGCAGTAATAGCCCTTTCGTGTCAGGTTGTGCAAAAGAAGAAAGTTGCTTGCTGGTCATCTGGGCATTACAATAAGTTCCCGGATAGCCGGAAAATCTTTCTTCCTGTTTCTGGCGGGCTTTGATTACCCTTTGGCGAATGGCAGCGCTGGATTCTCCCTGTTGCCGGTCTGAAATCTTTTCAAATGGTACGGGAACTATTTCAATTTGGATATCTATTCGGTCCAGCAGGGGGCCGGATATTTTATTCAGGTATTTTTGTACTTGTCCCGGATTGCAGACACATGGTTTTGTCGGGTGATTGTAGTAGCCACAAGGACACGGATTCATGGAGGCTACCAACATGAAGCTGGCCGGATAGTCAATAGTGCTTTTCACTCGTGAAATGGTTATACGCCGGTCTTCAAGGGGTTGACGCAATACTTCGAGCACGCTACGATTAAATTCCGGGAGTTCATCCAGGAAGAGTACCCCGTTATGTGCCAGGCTGATCTCTCCCGGTTGTGGGAAACTGCCTCCTCCTACCATCGCTACTTGTGAGATGGTGTGATGCGGGGCCCTGAAAGGCCGCTGAGATATCAGAGAGGAATTGCGTCCTAATTTACCAGCGACCGAATGTATTTTGGTTGTTTCAAGGCTTTCTCCCAAGGATAAGGGGGGGAGTATGGAAGGTAATCTTTTGGCCATCATTGATTTACCACTTCCGGGGGCTCCTACCATAATTAAATTGTGTCCTCCTGCCGCCGCTACCTCAAGTGCCCGTTTAACGTTCTCTTGGCCTTTTACATCTGCAAAATCGTATTCAAAATCACTCTGACACGCATAAAATTCTTCACGGGTATTGACTATGGTTGGTGTCAGTTCACGTTTACCATTGATGAACTCAATTACTTCCTGTATATTATTTACTCCATATACTGACAGATTATTGACTACCGCCGCTTCCCGTGCATTTTGTGAAGGTACGATTAATCCGTCAAATCCCTCTTCGCGTGCTTTGATGGCTATAGGTAAGGCTCCTTTGATGGGTTGGATAGTTCCGTCAAGACTTAATTCACCCATCATCATGTAACGTGATAGCTTCTGGCATGAGATTGTTTCGCCAGCTGCAAGCATGCCAATGGCCAGGGGGAGATCATAGGATGAACCCTCTTTGCGAATATCTGCCGGAGCCATATTAATGACTATATTGCTGGTTGGCATTTTGTAGCCGGTCACTTGTAAGGCAGACAGAATGCGCTGATGGCTTTCTTTAACGGCTGAATCAGGAAGACCTACCATGTAGAACATGCATCCTCGTGAACTGTTGACTTCTATTGTAATGAGGGTTGCTTCAATGCCTTGTACAGCCGCTCCGAATACTTTTATTAGCACGTGTTTTCAATGATTTTAGGTTAGTAACTCGGTTTAGCGGATAGATTTCCCTGGTTTTTTCTCTTCCGTTTTTAGTAATTCTTTCAGCTTATCGGTAAGCGCTTCTCCCTGGATATCTCTTGCTAGAATTTTGCCGGTGGGAGAGAGCAGTATATTAGTAGGAAGCGTCAGTATGGCATATTGTTTGGCTGTTTCCGAACTAAGTCCTGTAAAATCACATACTTGATCCCAGCTCAAAGTATCCTTCTTAATGGCTGTTTCCCATGCTTCTCTATCTATGTCGAGTGATATTCCCAACATTGCGAAATTTTTGTTTTTCTTATATTCCTTATTCAGTCTTTTTAATTCTGCATTGGTTTCAGGTTGCGGATCATACCATGAAGCCCAGAAATTAAGCAGGAGATATCTATTTCTGAATCTCTCGGCAGAACGTGATAATTTCTCGCCTTTTTCATTGGGTAAACTAAAGTAAGGAGCAGATTTCCCGACAGTCACTTTTTCCAATTGATCGATGTAGTCGCTGATATTCTCGATATACGGGCGGTCGAGGAGTGCACCTGTCATAGCCTCAGTTATTTCTTTTATTTTGATATAGTCTGGTTGCGGAGTCTGTACAAAGTATTTATCCAGCAGATAAACACTTGCCAATGAAGAGTTGTGTTGGCGGATAAATGTTTCGGCCTTCTCCTGCATCATTTTGTCTGATGCACTGCCTAAGCCTCTTTGTTCTTTCATAAAAAGGCTCAAACTCGTATTTGGTTCATTGCCATTTATGTCCAGATAGCTGAGATCATCAATATTTCCTTTGATCGTAATTTGATTTCCTTTATCCAAAAAAACAGGATACTCTACATGACCGTTTATCAGGAGTACGGCTGTAGTCAGTGTGTCAATTACTGTAGAATCGATATTGAGGTTGTAGCTGAACTTGCCTTTCTCTGCATAAATCGTATCTATACGATCGTACAAAGCATCTGTCCCATACAGGTAGAGTGTGTCATTAGTCAATCCCTTGATCTCGCCTTTCAGACTGATCCTGGAACTGTTGTTTTTGCATGCAAGTAAGCAAAATATGGTAATAAATAGAAGCCCTATCTTTCTCATTCTTCATTCTTTTTTGCGAAAGTAAGGGTTTTGTGGATAAAAAAAAAGAATTGTCCGTCATTTGTGTGACGGACAACTCTCTTTTTTATGTTTTGCTCAATGAAGTCTCGCTTATTTTACGATGCTCATGAAATCTGCATTCGTATAATATTTAGCGAACTCAAGATCTGTAGCAGCTTTCTTAGCCAGAGCTGGGTTTTTAGCTACAGCACTCTTCAAGCTGCTTGTCAGCATAGAAGTGTTGTTAGTTCTTGCACCCAAAACAGCCATCAGGTAGTCTGTGTAAGCATCCGGAGTTGCGATACCGGCCAATGTGTTTTTAGCTTTGTTGTAGTCCTTAGCAAGGATCTGTGCCAAAGCAGCACTGTTTGTTTTAGTATCACCAAATGCGTTAACTGCTCTTTCGTATTGTCCCTGAGCTACGTACAGGTTACCCAGTGTTTCGTTCAGTTCTTTTGCACCGGCAGCCTTGCCTAAGTAAGATTCAGCAGCAGCTTTGTCACCTTTAGCAAGAGCGATCAGACCTAAGTTCATGTTTACTTCAGGTGCAGATTTAATGCTTTCTGCTTTCTTCACGTATGATTGAGCTTTGTCCAGATCACCTGCCTGATAAGCCAGTTTACCCAAGTTGTTGAATGCACGATAGTCATTCGGGAACTGCTGAGAAGCTTTAGTATAGATGTCAGCTTTCTTAGCCGGGTCGTTAGTCAGTGTAGCAGCGTACAGAATTTCCTCTACGTTCAACTGTTTCGGATCTGTTGCAGCCAGATTAGCGATTTCTTCGTCAGACTTACCGATGATTTCATAGTTCAAAGTCAAACGAGAACGACGCAACTGCGGCAAGATTTCGTCAGCCAAAGTTTTGTAAACAGAAGAGATGTTCTTAATTTCAGTTTCTCTTTGTTCAGGATCCTGATACATAGACAAAACGCGAAGGATCAATTCTTTATCCTGGATGTTTGATTTAGAAACCAGTTCCTGGAAACCTTCCCAGTCCTGTGCAGTATATTTAGCATCAACCGGAACTTCAATTTTAGCTTTCTTCAGGTCTTTGTTGATCAGTTTGGTTGTGTTACCTTCACGGTTTTCAGCCAACCCTGTATTCAACTTCACACCACCATCGGGAGAAGCGTAAGCAGAAATTTCGATATTGCTGATCTTCTTGTTTTCAGCATCGTTTACATTAGCAACTTCTTTGTTGAATTCCTTAGCAGTCTTCAATTCGCTTGAGCGGATGTTAGCCTGTTGGATAAGGAACATAATGTTAGCGTTGTGTGCTTCTTTGATGATACGTTGGAAAGCGTCGTCACCCAAAGCCGGATTAGCGCTGCTCAAAGTGTTGTTAATCAATTCAGAAGTAGAGATCACACCGTCTGCGATTTTTACAGCAGGGATAGCGATTGTTTTCTTTCCGACTTTTGCGTTGAACTCAAGGTAAAGTTCAGATTTTGCCATTTCAGGAACGTAGTCGAATGTAGTTTTCATCGTGTAATTACCACCCATCTTGTAAGAGATAGTCTGGTCGTTACCTTCTACCTTTTCACCCTGGAATACGGCAGGCTGTCCTTTAACTTGTCCACCCTCCCATTTCAGAACCGGAGTTACTTCAACAACTGCGTTCTTTTTGAAATACTTTTCAGGGAACTTTCCGTTGATAGTCACAGGAACTTTACCACCTACAGCTTCCAGTACCTGAGGAGTCGTAGTGAAGTAATCAGATGACAGTGCACCCATTTTGTTGCTACATGATGACAATGCAACAACCAATGCCATAAGTAAAGGCAAATACAACTTCTTGATCATTTTAGGTATAAATTAAATGTTTGTAATTGAAATTTTGTCTATTCAATATGCATCTGTGGATTGCCCATAAATGCCACGCAAAGATATTAATTCTTATACATTTAGGCAAATACACTCTTAATTTTATTATAATTTAATGAAAACTATCGTGTTTACGGGTTGTTTAGCACTATTTTCCTTCTTAAACAACACCAAATCAGCCTCTATTGTTTACCGAAACGGCTTTTTTTCTTGTCGGTATTTGATGTTGCGTGGATGATGTTCTATGATTTCACTTCGCAACATATTGCGGTCGATGTGGGTGTAGATTTCGGTAGTCGAAATAGACTCATGCCCCAACATGCATTGGATAGCCCGCAGATTGGCGCCTCCTTCAAGTAAGTGTGTCGCAAAGGAGTGGCGGAATGTGTGCGGACTGATATTTTTGGTAATTCCCGCCATATCGGCCAGCTCTTTGATGAGATGAAAGATCATGATTCGTGATAAATGGGTACCTCGCCTGCTTAAAAACAGATAATCTTCATGATCTTTTTTTATATTGATCCGATTTCGATCCAAGAAATAAAGCTTTATTTCCTGGATCGCTTTGGGAGAGATAGGGACTAATCGTTGCTTGCTGCCCTTTCCTTCTACTTTAATGAAACCTTCGTCAAAGTACAAGTCTGATAGTTTTAGTCCGGTTAACTCGGAAACCCGTAATCCACAGCTGTAAAGCGTTTCCAGGATTGCCCGATTTCGTTGCCCTTCGTTCTTACTCAGGTCTATTGTCGAAATAATCCGGTCTATTTCTTCTACAGTCAGTACTTCCGGAAGTTTAAATCCGATTTTGGGACCTTCCAGCAATTCGCTGGGATCGGCTTCTATATAATCAGCTATAATCAAAAAGTGGAAAAAGGATTTAATACCTGAAATGATACGTGCCTGTGAACGGGCGTGGATACCAATATCATGTAATCCGGCAGCAAAGCGTTGAAGATCTGTCAGGCTGACTTCAAGTATCTCCACGCCTTCGGCTGATAGAAAACTTAGTAACTTCTCCAGGTCTGTCAAGTAAGCCTCTAGTGTGTTTTTGGATAAGGACTTTTCCAGTTTCAGATACTGTTGGTACTTTTTGATAATCAGCCCTTGCTCATCCTTCTTTTTTGTTTTTTCCTCTAATTTCATTTCTTTTTTCTACCTTTGCACCTTGAAATATTGTTCTCGAAGACAAAGGTATTAAAAATAGCAGGATTGTGTTATGAGGATACAAATTATTAATGGTCCCAATATTAATCTTTTGGGCAAGCGTGAACCTTCTATATATGGAAGCGTTACATTTGAAGAGTATTTGGCTGAACTTCGTAAAAAATATCCCGATGTGGAATTGGGCTATTTCCAGTCGAATGTTGAAGGGGAAATCATAGATATTATTCAGCAAACCGGATTCGATGTGGATGGTATCATATTGAACGCAGGGGCTTATACACACACTTCCATTGCTTTGCAGGACGCTATCCGCTCCGTAACCTCTCCTGTAATTGAAGTTCATATATCCAATGTTCATGCCCGTGAGCAGTTCCGCCATGTATCTATGATTGCTTGTGCTTGTAAAGGTGTTATTTGTGGATTTGGATTGAACTCATATCGTCTGGCACTCGAAGCTTTATTAGATAAATAGGTATAAATATAAATAGGTAGATAGATTATGTTGCTGAAACAGACTAAAATCGTAGCTTCCATCTCAGACAGACGTTGCGATGTAGATTTTATAAAAGAGTTGTTTGATGCAGGGATGAATGTGGTTCGTATGAACACAGCCCACGCCAGTCGTGAAGGTTTTGAGGCGTTGATTGCCAATGTGCGTGCCGTATCCAATCGCATTGCCATCCTTATGGATACCAAGGGACCGGAAGTGCGTACCACTGCCAATGCGGACCCCATACTTTATCAGATCGGTGAGAAAGTTAAAATCGTAGGAGATCCCGATCGTGAGACTACCCGTGAATGCATTGCCGTTTCATATCCGAATTTTGTGCATGACCTGAATGTAGGGGGGACTATTTTGATAGATGATGGTGACCTTGAATTGCGAGTTATTGATAAAACAACCGAATACTTACTTTGTGAAGTCCAGAACGAGGCAACTTTGGGGAGCCGTAAGAGTGTAAACGTTCCGGGTGTTCGTATCAATCTCCCCTCTTTAACCGAGAAAGATCGTAATAACATCCTTTATGCCATAGAGAAAGATATCGATTTCATTGCTCATTCTTTTGTGCGTAACCGCCAGGATGTGCTTGATATCCGTGGAATACTGGACGCTCACAATAGTGATATCCGCATTATTGCCAAGATCGAAAATCAGGAAGGTGTCGATAACATTGATGAGATCCTGGAAGTTGCCGATGGAGTAATGGTAGCTCGTGGTGACTTGGGTATTGAAGTACCGCAGGAACGTATTCCGGGAATTCAGCGTATGTTGATACGCAAATGTATCCTTGCCAAAAAACCGGTAATCGTGGCAACACAAATGTTGCATACGATGATTAATAATCCACGTCCGACTCGTGCGGAAGTAACCGATATTGCCAATGCGATTTATTACCGTACAGACGCTTTGATGTTGAGTGGTGAGACTGCCTATGGCAAATATCCTGTAGAGGCCGTGAAAACGATGACTAAGATTGCTGCACAGGCTGAGAAGGACAAGTTGGAGGAGAATGACATTCGCATTCCTTTGGACGAAAACAGTAATGATGTCACAGCTTTCCTTGCTAAACAAGCTGTAAAAGCAACTACTAAGCTAAAGATACGTGCCATCATTACGGATAGCTATCAGGGGCGTACTGCACGCAATTTAGCAGCTTTCCGTGGTAAATATCCGGTACTTGCAATTTGTTATAAGGAGAAGACTATGCGTCACCTTGCACTTTCTTATGGTGTGGAAGCGATTTATATGCCTGAACTTGCCAACGGGCAGGAGTACTATTTTGCAGCTCTGCGCCGTTTGTTGAAAGAAGGACGTTTGCATCCAACTGATATGGTGGGTTATCTGAGTAGCGGTAAAGCCGGAACGCAGACTTCTTTCCTCGAAATCAATGTCGTGGAAGATGCTTTGAAGCATGCCGGTGATAGTGTGTTGCCTAATAGCAACCGTTATTTATAAGAGACGAGATGAAAGAGACCGATCTTTTAGACGAATATATCTTGCAGCATATCGATGAGGAAGGTGAATACTTGAAATCTCTTTATCGGGATACGCATGTTAAACTCCTGCGTCCTCGTATGGCTTCCGGTCATCTGCAGGGACGTATGTTGAAGATGTTTGTTCGTATGATACGGCCTCGCCAAATATTGGAAATAGGGACTTATAGTGGCTATTCCGCTCTTTGTCTGGCCGAGGGGCTTGAGGAGGGCGGAATGCTTCACACATTCGAGATTAATGATGAACAAGAAGACTTTACCCGTCCCTGGCTCGAAAACTCAGCTTATGCTGATAAAATTAAATTTTATATTGGGGATGCTCTTCGGTTAATACCTGCATTGGGCATTACGTTTGATCTTGCTTTTGTGGATGGTGACAAACGTAAGTATATTGAATATTATGAAATGACTCTTGCACATCTTTCTGTAGGAGGTTATATCATAGCTGATAACACTTTGTGGGATGGTCATGTGCTTGAAGAACCACATAGCAATGATCACCAGACGATCGGAATCAAGGCTTTCAATGAGTTGGTGGCACATGATGAACGGGTAGAAAAAGTAATTCTGCCTTTACGTGACGGGTTGACTATAATTCGTAAAAAGTAGAATGACTTTTCGTTGTTTGGGCTGTGATAAGTGATTGTAATAGCTGGCTGTCCATCTTCTTGTATTCGTTGATAATTGCTTTAAATCTTTTCTGTAGAGTCGGTTTATTTCAGACCGACATTTTATTTCAAAAGTGTATGTTTTCTTGTAACGTCTGCTTATGTGCTTTCTGTGAAGATCGTTTTTTGAATAATAATTCAATAATGAAAATTAAAAATAACATATTATTGGCCTATCAAACGATATATTTCTATAACTTTGTGTTCTATTGTAACAAGTACTAATTGCTTGTTTGATAAAATAATTACGTAGAAAAATTTATGGAAACAACGAGACAAAACAAGATATCACGTCTGTTACAGAAAGAACTCAGTGAGATTTTTCTGTTGCAGACTAAAGCTATGCCCGGTGTACTGGTATCAGTAAGCGCTGTACGTATCAGTCCCGACATGAGTATAGCTCGTGTATATCTTAGTATCTTCCCTTCTGAAAAGAGTGAAGAAATGGTAAAGAATATCAATAATAATATGAGGTCCATTCGTTTCGAACTCGGTACTCGTGTTCGTCATCAGTTACGTATCATTCCTGAATTGAAGTTTTTCGTGGATGATTCGTTGGACTACATTGAAAAGATAGATGCTTTGTTGAAGTGAACCTCCCTTTCTACATAGCCCGGCGATATCTTTTCTCAAAGAAAAAGCACAATGCCATCAATATCATTTCTGCTATTTCTGTGTGTGGAGTGGCATTGGCTACGATGGCGATGGTGTGTACACTTTCCGTATTCAACGGTTTTCAGGATACAGTGGCCGATCTGTTTACTGTATTTGATCCGGAACTGAAAGTGACGATTGCCGAAGGGAAAGTTTTTGATGCACAGGACCCTCGTATTCAAGCTATCCGGCAGATGCCGGAAGTAGATGTGCTGACTGAAACACTTGAAGAGAATGCGATGATACAATATAAGGACCGCCAGACGATGGCCGTCATAAAGGGAGTACAAAACAATTTTGAGCAGTTGACTGCGATAGATAGTATCCTTTATGGTGCAGGTGAGTTTTTGCTGAATGATTCTATTGTTGATTACGGGGTGATGGGAATAGAGCTTGTCTCTACATTGGGAACTGGAATCAGGTTTGTTGATCCGTTGCAGATATATATTCCTAAAAGGAGCGGAAAGGTTAATATGGCGAATCCGGCTGCTTCCTTTAATATGGATTATTTGTATTCGCCCGGTGTTGTGTTTGTGGTCAATCAGCAGAAATATGACGGACAGTATATTCTTACTTCGTTGGATTTTGCCCGACGTTTGCTTGACTATACTACCGAAGTGTCTGCAATAGAACTAAAGTTAAAACCCGGCTCTGATCTTTCCTTCGTCAAAGCAAAGATTAAGAAAGAACTGGGAGATGATTTTGTTATTCGTAACCGCTACGAACAACAGGAAGATGTATTTCGTATCATGGAGATAGAGAAACTGGTTTCATATTTGTTTCTCACTTTTATCTTAGTGATTGCCTGTTTTAATGTGATAGGTTCGTTGTCGATGCTTATTCTGGATAAAAAGGAAGATGTGGATACGCTTCGCAAGCTTGGAGCTAACGATCGGTTGGTTTCGCGTATTTTCCTTTTTGAAGGATGTATGATTTCCTTTTATGGAGCCATAATCGGAATTGTACTCGGATTGCTGTTGTGCTGGGTTCAGATGACGTACGGGGTTATTTCATTGGGTGGAGGTAGTGCTGCAGGAAATTTTGTAGTTGATGCTTATCCGGTCAGTGTGCATTTGTGGGATGTCATCGTGATATTTATTACCGTTTTTGCTGTCGGATTCTTGTCCGTCTGGTATCCGGTAAGGTATCTAAGTAAACGTTTACTAAAAATGTAGAGAACATTTTTATCGGCATAATTGTTCTATTAGTCGATTTCCATTTCTTATTTTTATAGAAATGTTTATTTTTGATTTATTAATGAAAATCATCATGTTTATATATAGTGTTAATAGTATCTCTGTGAAGAGAGAATTGTTATGTAAGTGTAATACCTCTCTATGAAAGAAAGTTTCGTTTTTCATAAAAAACTGATGATCGGCGCTGTTCTGTCCCAACGGGGAAGAGCAGCGCTACTTCATTTATAATGAAAGGAACAGTAAATAGAGTTTGATGTTTTTTCGTAGAAACTTTAGGGCATCGGAGATGTGGTGTTCCACTGTTCTTTCTGATATTTGTAGTCTTTCTGCAATTTCGCGATAAGAAAGTTCCTCATCCCTGCTTAAACGAAACACTTCCTGCTGCCGGGGAGGCAGCATTGAGATCAGTGCTGAGATATGTGTGCGCAGATTGGCTGCGTCCAATTCTTCTTCTATATCGTATGATTCTTCGACAGCTTCTATCACTGATAGTTGGTAGAAGGGTTCATTCAGATTCTTACGGGAACGGTTGAAAACAAGGTTGCGCATCGTGATAAATAAGTATCCGGCAAAATTTTGTTCTTCATCCAAAGCTTCCCGATTCTCCCAAATTTTAATAAAAACTTCTTGAACGATTTCTTCCACATCGACCGCAGAGGTGATGTAAAGTCGCGTAAAATTGTAAACCTTAGCCCAATAAGAGCGATAGAGGAATGCAAAGGCGGCTTTATCATTGCAGGTCTTTAGTTTAATAATTGCTTCTTTTTCGTTCATTAAGCGTTACGTTTGAATTACAAATATAGCATACTCAATTTATAAAACAGAAAAAAAGCCGAAAACATATAGGGGGGAATTTTATAAATAGTGTATTTATGGATAGATTTATAAATATAGCTTGGATTTTTGGAAAGAAATATAAAGAATATGAAGATTTCTAATAAATATGATAGGCTTGTCCGCAAATTGATTGCAGGTGAGTCTTCTTCGGAAGAAATGGAAGAGCTGGCACATTGGAATGTTGTGGAGACGAAAATGAAAAAACAATTCGATGCGGCAAAAAATATAGTGGAAAATGGTGCTATTGAAAGAAGGATCTGGGATAAGATTGACTCCAGATGCCAGGCTCCTGTTGAGCGTAGTCAGAAACTTCAACTCAGATATTGGAGGGTTGCACTAGCTGCATGTATTACGGCTTTATTGATTATCGGAGGTGGTATTTTCTTTTTTGATAAAGGGCATACAGCTTCACAGCGTATAATTGAGTATACTGAAGTTGTTTCTTCAAATAGCCGGTTGTATGTACTTCCCGACAGTTCAAAAGTCTGGATGCAGGCTGGGAGCCGTCTTCGTTTTTCACAGGATTTTATGAGTAACCGGGAAGTATGGCTGGAGGGAGTGTCTACTTTTGAAGTAACTAAGCGTAAAGGACATAATTTTAAAGTATATATCGATCAGGCATTTGTCGAAGTCAAAGGAACGGTCTTTCGTGTGCAGTCTACCTGTCAGGATGGTGCGGAGGTGACTCTTTTTAGTGGAAAGGTTGACTTCAATGTGAAGGCTTCACAGAGAAAAGTTGAAATGAAACCTTTGCAGCAGATTGTTTTTCATCCCGAGAAAGATGAAGTGATATTAAAGAACATAGGTAATATCAGTTGGGATGAAGGGCGTTATAAATTTGTCGACATGCGCATGGATGATTTAATAGAAGCTATTCATGATATTTACCACATTCCGGTAGAACTCGATAGGAAAGTAGCTCGCAATGACTTGTTCACGGGTTATATGCGCTATGATGACCCTGCCTCTAAAGTCATCGAAAAGATTTGTATTAATATGAATTTGAAATTTAAAAAAGAAACACAGAAAATCATTATTTATAAATAATCGCTTTTATCAATCACTAATTAATCGTATAATCAAAAAATGAAAGACATGAGACTATGTTTTAGCGTCTGTAACAGGCGTTTTCTGACAGGCGTAATTATGTTTATGCTCCTGTATCCTATGTCCGTTTTTGCCGTGCAAGGACAGATAACCGTGCAGGGAAAAGCAATGAGCATTAAACAGGCTATTCAAGTTATTGAGAAGAACAGTAAATATACGTTCTTCTACAAGGCGGCCGATTTGAGCAATGCAAAGATCCGTGACATCCATTGTGAAGGTTCCATAGAGGAAGTGCTGAATGTTTTGTTTAAAGATAGCGGTATCAGCTATGTTATCAAAGACAATGAGGTTATTCTGAAGAGTACCCCGGTAGTGGTTGCAACGCCACAACAGAGTAATAAGATCGTTGTGAAAGGCAATATCAGGGATACTTTGGGTGAATCGGTCATTGGAGCTACCATTATGGAGAAAAATAATGCTCAAAATGGTTCTATCAGTGATATAAATGGAGATTTCTCCTTGTCGGTAAGTCCGGGTGCTGTTATTGTTATCTCTTACATTGGTTATGTAACGCAAGAATTGAAAGCCATAGCGGGGGCCCCTCTGAAAGTAGTACTGAAGGATGATTCCCGTACTTTGGATGAAGTGGTGGTAGTTGGTTTCGGTTCACAAAAGAAAGCGAACCTGACGGGGGCCGTTTCATCTATTAAAATGGACGAAATTATTGGCGATCGTCCCATAATGACGGCTTCTGATGCATTGCAAGGTACAGTTCCGGGACTGCTGGTTTCTAATAGTGGAAATGCTCCGGGTAGCGGAAAGTCATTCCAGTTGCGTGGTGCCTATTCGGTGGGTATCAAGAATAGCGACGGATCTTATGGTGCCAATGTCGCTCCCCTTATCTTGATTGATAACGTAGAGGGGAGTCTCGATATGTTGAATCCGGAAGATATTGAGACCGTAACTGTATTGAAAGATGCCGCTTCGGCAGCTATTTATGGTGCACGTGCAGCCGGCGGTGTTGTCTTAGTGACTACCAAGCGTCCGAAAGAAGCTACGGCCTTTCGTCTGAATTATAATAATAATTTTGGTTTTGCTACTGCAACCAATCTGCCTAAACAGGCATCTTTGATGGATTATCTGCAGGCTTATCAGGACGGGGGATATTCTGATGCTTATTGGTCGTATGGTTCACCCAGCGTTTCAAAGTGGAAAGAATACCTCACACAGTATAGGCAGGATCCTTCATCTATCAAAACTGTAGGTGACGGTATTTTCGCAGATACGGATGGAGCTTTGTATTATTTGAATGAGCATGATCCCTATAAGAATTTTATGGAGACCAGCTTCCAGATGAACCACAATCTTTCTGTATCCGGTGGTACGGATAAATTGCGTTATCGTATGTCGGCGGGATATGTATCGACGGACGGTGTGCTGATCACCGATAAAGACACCTATGAGCGCTTGAACATCAATTCCTATATTTCTGCTGATATAACCAAATGGTTTACCCAGGAGTTGACTATGAGTTATGCACGTACCAATCAGTCGCAACCTAATTCCGGTTTGGGAAGTATGTTTGGCAGTAATCAGGTTTCTTATCAGCCGGAAGGTAATATGCCTTCGGATGTTTGTTCTACAATTTCTCAGGATTTGCCTTTCAACACACCGCGCAACCAGGTATTGTTAGCAAATAAATGGAAAAAGTCGTATGATAATCCGCGTGTTTTCGTGAAATCTATTCTGAAACCGTTCAAAGGTTTTGAGGCAGTATTCGAGTATACATTTGACAAGAACATGTATGATTATAATTTCTATACCGGAAAAACTCAGTATACAGATATTCAGGGAGGTAATAACATCTGGAATGCAGCAAAAGATTATTTGCAGAAAGAGAAGCAATTTACCGACTACAATGCTTTCAATATTTACGGAACATACAAATTCGATCTCAACAAAGATCATCATTTCAGTGTAATGGCCGGTTTCAACCAGGAGTCCAAGTATACAGAAGGTGTAAATGTATTGTCTTATAATCAGGCTGTTGTTGAAGTACCGGCATTGGGTTCGGGTACAGGTGACCTAAAAGCGACAGACAGTTATAATGAATACTCTGTTCGAGGAGGATTTTTCCGGGTCAATTACAACTATATGGATAAGTATTTGCTGGAAGTGAACGGTCGTTACGATGGTTCATCCAAGTTCCCGAAAGATTCCCGTTTTGGTTTCTTCCCATCTGTATCTTTGGGTTGGAACGTAGCTCAGGAAAAGTTTATGGAAGTTACGCGCAATTATATTGATGGTCTGAAGATTCGTGCATCTTACGGTGTGATCGGTAACCAGAATGTAGTGAACTATGCATACTTCCCAACTATGAGCGTTAGCAATAAATACAACGGTTGGCTGTCTGGAGGTGATTATGTAACTGCTATCAACTCTTTACCGAATCTGGTAAGTACAAGCTTTACTTGGGAAAAAGTGGGCACTACGGATATCGGACTCGACTTGAATATGTTCGGTAATCGTATGAATGTTGTGTTCGACTGGTATCAGCGTGATACAAAAGGAATGTTGGCTCCGGGTATGCAGCTTCCTGCTGTGGTAGGTGCAAGTTCTCCTTTCCAGAATACAGCCGATATGCGTACTCGTGGTTGGGAACTGGCAGTGAACTGGAGAGACCGTATCGGTAAGTTCAACTATCGTGTCGGATTCAATCTTTCTGATAGCTATTCTGAAATTACTAAGTACGACGACAATGCTGCTTCTAAGCTGCTGAGTAATTTTTATCCGGGACAGAGACTGGGAGAAATCTGGGGATATGAAGTGGACGGATTCTATACGGTAGATGATTTTGTAGATACTAATAGTTGGAAACTTAAAGATGGAGTGGCCTCTATTAAAGGTGTCAGTCCGCGTCCCGGTGACTTGAAGTTCAAAAATCTCCGTGATGATGACAAAAGTACAAATCAGATTGATAGCGGAGACGGTACATTAGATAATCCCGGCGACCAGAAAGTAATAGGCAATAGCCTGCCTAAATATCTGTATGGTATTACTCTCGGTGCTAATTATAAGGGTTTCGACTTGAATATTATGATGCAGGGAACCGGCCAGCGTGATGCATGGATTGCCAATAACCTGGTATTCCCGATGTATATTTATTCAGTAAACGATATCAAATACCAACCGCTGTTTGATGGTTTGACTGACTATTGGAGGCCGGTAGATGCAGCCAATGGAGATTACACTGCCGTAAATCCGAATGCCAAATATCCGCGTATGTATGGACAAAATCCTACAGTCGGCTCCAATTACGGACGTAAGACAGATAAATATTTATCTAATGCCGCTTACTTCCGCATCAAGAACGTTACTTTGTCGTATACCGTTCCTAAAACATGGATATCCCGAATCGGCTTAAATCAGTTAAAGGGTTTTGTCAGTGTAGAAAATCTGGCAACTTTCTCTTCATTACCTTCAGGTATCGATCCCGAAACTCTGAGCTGGAACTATCCGGCATTCCGTACCGTTTCGTTTGGTATCAACTTTACATTATAAACGCATAATCAAGAATTAAAAATGAAAAAGATATATCTATCATTGGCTATTTTAGCCGGAATCGGACTGGCCGGATGTAATGACAGCTTTCTGGAGCATGCGCCTGTCACCAGTCTGACAGAAAATAATGCTTTTAGATCTTATGATAACTTTAAGTCGTTTGCATGGCCTTGTTATGAGATATTCAAGGATAATAATATAGCCAATACCATTAACGGAACCGGACAAGGTTCCTGCTATGCAGGTGATATGAATGCCGGATACTTGGAAAGCCGTGCCAATGAGTCGGGCAATGACTATGCTTTCGGAAGAGTTCAGAGTGTAGCTTCGGGCAATGGTTGGGGCTTTTCCGGCACATTCCGTCGTGCCAATATTTTGCTTGCTAACATCGATAAGTCGGAAATGACCGATGCCGAAAAGGACCATTGGCGTGCAGTAGGGTATTTTTTCCATTCATACTGGTACATGGAGCTTATCAATCGTTTTGGGGCGGTGCCTTGGGTTAATACGGCCCTTAACGAAAATTCTCCTGAGGCTTACGGTCCCCGTGTTGATCGCGAAATTGTGGCCGATTCCGTATTGAACCGTTTGAAATGGGCTGAAGCGAATATTGGAGATTTTGAGAAGCAAGATGGTGCAAATACCATTAATCGCGATTGTATTCGTGCGGCTATCTCACGATTTGCGTTGCGTGAAGCCACTTGGCGCAAATATCACGGAATAGACGGAGCTCAGAAGTTCTTTGACGAATGTATTCGGGTGTCCCGTCTGTTGATGAATGATTACCCTACTCTTTATTACGGAACAGACGGTCAGCCCGCAGCCGGATATGGAGAGATGTGGACAACAGAAGATTTGGGCAAAGTGCCGGGTGTCATCTTGTATATGGAGTTTGTTCAAGACATCAAGATGGCCAATTTTAGTGCATTGGAACATATGGATAGCCACAATGTAGAGATGAATCAGCATACTGTTGACCTTTATCTGTGTAAAGATGGCAAGCCGATTGCTACTTCTGCAAATTATCATGGAGATAAAACTCCCTATGCTACTTTCCGTGACCGTGATCCGCGTTTATATCACGTAGTAATGCCACCGTATAAAGTGAAAGCAAAGGTGAAGACGAAAGAAGATCCCAGAACATGGGATTATACCGATGATCCGGCAGATCGTGAATATATCGATATTATGGGTCCTAACGAATCCTGTGATAATCCCGGTATTGGTATGAAACGCCTTCCCGGACAGAACTGGAGTGCCTCATTGGTACCTTCTTCACCAAACTTTATGGGGGGTATCGGAGCTACAGGTTTTGTGAGAAGCCGCTCGGGATATTATTTCTGGAAGAATTGGAGCAACTGGGAAACGAACCGTAACGGAGGTGTCACTCTGAACACATCGGATAAGCCTATCTTTAAGATCGAAGAGGTTTTATTGAATTATGCCGAAGCCATGTGTGAGACCGGACAGTTCACTCAGGCAGTGGCCGACGAATCTATTAATAAGTTGCGTAGACGCGCCGGTGTGGCCGATATGAAGGTTGCCGATATTGATGATAGTTTTGATCCGAACCGTGGACGCTATTATCCGAAAGGAAATGAACAAGGTGTTCTGGTAGATCCTGTTTTATGGGAAGTGCGCCGTGAACGTATTGTCGAGCTAATGGGTGAAGGCTTCGGATTCTACGATATCCGCCGTTGGAGAATGGCGCCCTGGTTCCTTAACCGCCAGTTTAAAGGAATGTGGATGACGAAAGACAAGTTCAGACATGGTGCCCAGTTCTTATTGAATGAAACGACCGGTGGACCGGACCCTGCCGACGGAGCCATGACAGAAGGATATATTTATTTACAACCGGACCCTATCAAAGCAGGTGAAGGCTGGCAGGAGAGATATTATCTTTATGAGGTTCCTACTCAAGAAATTATCTTGAATCCGGCACTTGCACCTAACAATCCGGGGTGGGAATAATTGAAACGGAATAGCAATGAACCTGTTTCACCACAGATAACACAGATTTTCACAGAACTTCTAATCTTGTTATCAATAAAATAAATTATTAATCTGTGAAAATCTGTGTTATCTGTGGTGAAGTTAAAACCAAATGAACTCGAAACAAACCCAAGAATGAATCAAAAAATTATTTATAGTAGTGCATTACTTGTCGGATTAGGCAGTCTGCAAGCATTTGCCCATAAAGAAAAGGCCCATACCCCTCAAAAACCGAATATCATCTTTATTATGTGTGATGATATGGGGTATGGAGATCTGGGTTGCTATGGACAGCCATACATCAGCACCCCTAATATTGACAACATGGCCCGTGAAGGCATGCGCTTTACGCAAGCCTATGCCGGAAGTCCGGTGAGTGCACCTTCGCGCGCATCGTTGATGACCGGACAACATACCGGACATTGCGAAGTGCGTGGTAATAAAGAGTATTGGACTCAGGCGTCTACAGTGATGTATGGCGATAATAAAGAATTTTCAGTTGTCGGACAACATCCCTATGATCCGGAACATGTCATTCTGCCCGAAATAATGAAAGATAACGGATATACAACCGGTATGTTTGGTAAATGGGCGGGGGGATACGAAGGCTCGGCGTCCACTCCGGATAAAAGAGGAATCGATGAATATTACGGATATATCTGTCAATTTCAGGCACATCTCTATTATCCCAATTTTCTGAATCGTTATAGTCCGTCGTTGGGTGATACAGGTGTTGTACGTGTTGTGATGGAAGAGAATATCAAATATCCGATGTACGGTCCAGATTATCATAAACGTACTCAATACTCAGCTGATCTGATTCATCAGAAAGCGATGGAATGGATCGAGAAACAGGATGGTGAACAACCTTTCTTCGGAATCTTTACCTATACCTTGCCGCATGCAGAGTTAGTGCAACCGGAAGACTCTATTTTGAATCATTATAAGACACAGTTTGCTGATGACAAAGCTTTTGGTGGTCAAAAAGGATCCAGATATAACGCCATTACCCATGTGCATGCACAGTTTGCGGGTATGATCACCCGTTTGGACTATTATGTGGGCGAAGTTCTGAAGAAGTTGGAAGAGAAAGGATTTGATGAGAATACGATTGTCATCTTTACCAGTGATAATGGGCCCCATGAGGAAGGCGGAGCCGATCCTACTTTCTTCGGGCGTGACGGAAAGTTACGTGGCTTGAAGCGCCAGTGTTACGAGGGAGGTATCCGTGTTCCGTTTATTGTCCGTTGGCCCGGTCAGGTTGCTGCCGGAACAGTGAATGATCATCAATGTGCTTTCTACGATGTCATGCCTACCTTGTGTGATTTGACAGGCGTGAAGAACTTCACGAAAAAATATGTGAATAAGAAAAAGGAAGCGGATTATTTTGATGGTATCTCTTTTGCTCCGACCATACTGGGTAAAAAGAACCAGAAGAAACATGATTTTCTCTATTGGGAGTTTAATGAAACGAACCAGATCGGTGTACGTATGGGAGACTGGAAAATGGTTGTCAAGAAAGGTACTCCTTTCCTTTATAATCTGGCGACAGATATCCATGAAGATCATAATGTAGCTGCCGAAAATCCTGATATTGTGAAGAAAATGGTTGGGATTATCCATCAGCAACATACGGAAAATCCAAATTTCAAGGTAACATTACCTCCTACTATGTAAGAAGATTCTTAGTGATAGATCAAGCGCTGTCTTTTACCCTCTATTCAGAGGAAGGATAGCGCTTTTTGTTTGATAGCTTAGAGCGCTGTTCGGTATCAAAATGTTTGCTGTTTTATTTTTCTGCTGGCATCTGCTTTGGCGAAATGTTGCGAAATAGAAGAGGAATCATCAGATATTTCTTTTCAGATCACTTGTTACCGGGAAATTATGTGAGAGGTATCGGAAGGAAGTTAACTTCCTGTCGGCAAATAACTAACTTCCTGCCGACAGAGAATTAATTTCCTGAGAGTAGGAAGTTAACTTCTTATGAATAAGAAGTCTGTATTCTGATGAAAGCATCGGTTTTCCTTCTCGAAACATCCCTTAATTTAGGGAAAAAGAACTGCTTTTTCTTCTAGAACAGAGTTTGGAGGACTCTTTTTAAAAGTGTTATTCCGAATGTTTATGAGATTTCCAGGTTTCTTCCTAAGAGTAAATGCCCTTGGTATCTTGTCTTTATGGTAGCATTTCACTGTATTTTCCGACTCTCTGACTTCCTGGAAAAGGGTATTCCTGCGTTTTTTACTCTCTTCTTGTTTCCAGGGCACAAAGAATTGATTCTGAGGAATCTTAAAATACATTTTGACAGAATGCTAAAAGAAGATTTCCTGTGTAATGTTGGTTTTGATGTATAACCTCCATCCGGAACATCCAATTATCATATACTTTTGCTTGAAGATTATTGTGAACTTCCTTTGTCTATTATAATCCTTGTCGTTATTATATTAAAACAATAAAGAGGGATGTGTCAAAACTCGTATTCACCACAGATTACACTGATTTACACAGATAAATATCATTGGCTATCAGTGTATTAAAAACGTTTTTGTGTAAATTCGTGTAATCTGTGGTGAGTTATGAAACACCCTCTTTCATCATTTAATTAATGATTATTTGCTGTTTTCACTATATTTTTTTCGATAGATCCATATCAGGATTATTACTCCTACCAGCAATAACGCCATCGCTCCGTATGCAATACCTTCTGTAATATGCAGGCTTTGCGGATCAAAACGCATTTCGATGGTGTGTTTACCTGCCGGGACATTCATAGCACGTAAAATGTAGTCTGCACGGGCAATATCGGCGGGCTTGCCATCAATGGTTGCCGTCCACCCCGGATAATATATTTCGGAGAAAACCACTATACCGTCTTGGGGTGAGGAAGTTTCGTATACTAATTGGTTAGGTTCATAACTGGTCAAACGAATCGTAGACAGTGAGTCTTTGTACCCCTCGTTCACTCCTTTCAGTGCCTCTTTAAACTTAGAGTCTACTATAGCGGTTTGTTGCAGGTCGACTTGCCCGATGGCATCGATTTCTTCGTTTGCATTGTTCACGTATTGTATTTTATCTATGAACCATGCATTTCCGAAAGTATATGGGTTCTCAATGGGGACTGTTTGACCTTGCTGTCCGGCAGGGAATATAAAGTATTTCGTATTCAGCATATTCAATACAGGAAACTTAGCAGCGTTTACGCTATCCATTTGTCCACCGGCTGTAGCTACTTCCTGATAGGCTGCCTGCATTTCTTTAGCGATGTGATGGTCTATCATTTCCTGATAACGGCGAAGCTTTGCAGCATGATAACCGCCTACGCTCTTGTGCCAATAAGAGGTATTGTTTTCTTCAAATGTATTGCCCGCAAAGTTCAGTACACGATAATCCAGTGATGGGTCTTGCAGGATTAGTTCATCTGTCTGTGTTTTCCGGAATGTAGCAGTCTGCTCTGATTTCGGGATAAACTGTTCGTCGTACAGATAACGTTTATTTACGCTCCACATGTCTCCCAGGCATAATAGAGCAATAGCGGCAACAGTCCAGGTTGCTTTCAGCTTTTTGGCGTTATAGGCCAGTAAAAGCAGGGTGCCGATGGTGACGATAAAGAAACTTCGCCAAGCATCAGAGGTGAAAAGGTGTACACGCATTTCCTCAAGATTGGCAATAATGGGCGATAGTTGGTCGGCAGGCAGGGCATTTTGCAGAGCTGCCATTTCGTTACCTGGAATATAGGTAGGAAAGAACAGACGGGGAGCAATGGCAAAGAGCAGTGCCAATCCCCCGGTTAATCCGAAACTGATATAGATGTATTTCAGTTTCTCTTTCAATAATTCCGGCTTGGTGAGTATTTCCTTCAGGGTAAGGATGGCGAGCAAAGGAATAGTAAACTCGGCAATTACCAAAATAGAGGATACAGCCCGGAACTTATTGTACATTGGGATATAATCGATGAAAAAGTCTGTCAATCCCATGAAGTTTTTACCCCATGAAAGTAGGATAGAGAAGATGGTAGCTCCCAGCAGTGCCCATTTCATAGGACCTTTTACAATGAAACATCCCAAAATGAAAAGCATTAGTACGAATGCGCCTACATAGACCGGACCACTTGTCATCGGCTGATCGCCAAAATATTGAGTTAGCTGTGAGTAGAGGCTGCTATACATCGGATTAGCCTTTTCCATTGCTTTCTCACTTCGTGACAGCGGTACGGAAGCGCCTCCTTTGACATTGGGGACCAGCAGGGAGAATGTTTCACCGATACCATAACTCCATTGAGTGATGTAATCGCGGTTGAGGCCGCTACTAGTCTGTTTGGCGGCAGCTCCTTCATATTTCAGTTCACTTTTACCACGCATCGTTTCTTTACTATATTCGTAAGTGTGGTATAGGTTTGAGAGGTTGATGGATACTCCAATCAGTCCTGCAACAATCAGCACGCCGGTAGCTTTGAAGAATTGGGGGAGTTCTTTTTTTCGCCAGGCGTCTTCGAAGAATGCGCCTACCATGAAAAGAATAACAAACAAGAAATAATAAGTCATCTGCACATGGTTGGACAATATCTGCATAGCCATGAATAAAGCGGTGATAATACCTCCTAACAGATATTTCTTTCGGTAAGCAAGTACTATACCTGCTATCGTAGGTGGAATATAGGCTAAAGTAATAAATTTCCAGATATGTCCGGCAGCTATCAGAATGAAGAAATAGGACGAAAATCCCCAAATGATTCCTCCTAACCCTGCGAGCCATGCCGGTATGCCGAATGCCCTTAGCAGGATATAGAACCCGAGCATCATGATAAATGTGAGCCATACGTAGTTCGGAAGAAAAAGGTGATATACTTTCTGTACAAATGTCAGCGGCTCGGTAGAATCGTAACTCGGGGACATCTGGTAGGTAGGCATACCTCCGAAGAGTGCATTGGTCCAGCGGGTACGTTCACCTGTTCTCTCATAATATTCTTTGGCTTCTTGTCCGGCTCCGGCTCCGGCCACGGTGTCGTGCTGGAAGAGAATCCGGTCTTCGGTGATAGCAGGGAAGAAATAGATGAAAGAGATAACTATAAATGCCAGAATGGCAATCAGGTCAGGAAGAAATTTTTTCATTTACGATTAGACGATTTACAATTTACAATTGAAGTTTGACTTAGGATTAGACGATTTACTATCCTGAAGTGAGAAAAAGTAATTTCAGTCGTTATTCGTAAATCGTCCAATCGTAACTTTTTTAATATCTGTAATGATCCGCTTTGTAAGGACCGTCAACAGACACACCGATGTAGGCAGCCTGCTCCGGAGTCAACTTGGTCAGCTTCACACCAATTTTTTCAAGGTGTAGGCGGGCTACTTCTTCATCCAGATGTTTAGGTAAACGATATACATTGATATCGTATTTCTTGTTGAACAACTCGATTTGGGCCAATGTCTGATTGGTGAATGAATTACTCATTACGAATGACGGGTGTCCTGTGGCACATCCCAGGTTTACCAACCGACCGTCTGCCAACAGAATGATACTGTGACCGTCAGGGAAATAATAGCGGTCTACCTGTGGCTTGATATTGACACGTTTGATACCCGGATAATGTTTCAGTGCATCTACCTGGATTTCATTGTCAAAATGGCCGATGTTGCAAACAATGGCCTGATCTTTCATTTGTTCCATGTGATCGATACGGATGATATCGATATTACCGGTAGTAGTGACAAAGATGTTACCTTCTTTGCAGGCGTCTTCCATGGTTACTACTTCAAAACCTTCCATGGCAGCCTGCAGTGCACAGATAGGATCGACCTCTGTAACCAGCACCCGGGCTCCGTAGGAACGCATAGAGTGTGAACAGCCTTTACCTACATCGCCATAACCGCATACCACAACTACTTTGCCGGCAATCATTACGTCTGTAGCACGTTTGATGCCGTCTGCCAATGATTCGCGGCAACCATACAGGTTGTCGAATTTAGATTTGGTAACCGAGTCGTTTACGTTGAAGGCAGGGAACAACAACTTGCCTTCTTCCTGCATCTGGTATAGGCGATGCACGCCGGTCGTTGTCTCTTCCGAAACTCCGCGCACTTCAGCCGCTACCCGGTGCCAGCGTTCTTTGTCTTCTGCCAGCACTTTTTTCAGTATAGCATTCAATTCTATTTCGTCTTCGGCATGTACTTCTTTGTCCAATACAGCAGCATTGTTTTCTGCTTCGTAACCTACATGGATCATCATAGTGGCATCCCCGCCATCGTCGACAATCACTGTCGGTCCTTTGCCTCCCTCAAAGTTCAGGGCCTGCAAGGTACACCACCAATAGTCTGCCAATGTTTCTCCTTTCCAGGCAAATACGGCAACACCTGAAGCTGCGATAGCTGCTGCAGCATGATCTTGAGTTGAATATATATTGCAAGAGCACCAACGCACTTCAGCTCCCAGGGCTACCAGTGTTTCGATCAGGACGGCAGTCTGGATAGTCATGTGCAGTGATCCCATGATACGGGCACCTTTCAATGGTTTGGATTCTCCATATTTTTCGCGAAGAGCCATAAGGCCGGGCATCTCTTTTTCTGCCAAGTCGATTTCCTTGCGACCGAAGTCGGCAAGCGTGATGTCTGCCACTTTGTAGGGCAGGGTAGAGAATAATTCTGTGGACATAAATGTAAATTGTTTAAAATATAAAGTGGTGCAAAGATAGAACATTCTGAGTAGTAGGGCAAAAGCTATCGACTTTTTTAATCAATAATAACTTCGATTTGTAGGATATTTTTTGGATATATGTATTATATTTGCAAGTAATGTGATGCTATATACAACAAAACAGATTTAAATAGACTCAAATCCATGGGACATTACGAGCATAAAACGAAAGAGGAACTACTGGAAATTGTATGTAAATTGGAAAAGAAGGTGGAAGGCCTCTCTTCCGAACTCGACTCTCTGAAAAAAGGGCGATTCCGTGAACGGTACAGTACTCGGATTTTAGATGCATTGCCTGATATGCTGACTGTTTTTGACCATAATGCGAACATTGTGGAGTTGGCTTCATCTCCTACAACAAATCATGTGGAAGGTACCACCTCCGATAGTATTATTAATTCAAATGTAAAAGATATTGTTCCCGAAGAAGCGTATGAAAGTGTTCGTCACAACATGGATAAAGTCATCCATACCGGTAAGAGTTCGACAGCTGAACATTCATTAATGCTGGACGGGGTACTCCATCATTATGAAAATCGTATTTTTCCGCTGGATGATCAGTATTTGTTATGTATGTGTCGCGATGTCTCGCAGGAGACTGAGATGGCTAAGATCAATGAGACCCAGCGAAGTGAGATTGTACGTCTCAATTCGTTGATGAATGACATTTTGAACAATATTCCCGTCTATTTATTTGTGAAGGATACCGGAAATGATTTTCGTTATCTTTATTGGAATAAAGCTTTTGCCGAGCATTCCGGAATCTCTGTCCAGAGGGCTGTCGGTAGTACGGATGCAGATATATTCCCGGACAAGAAAGATGCCGAACATTTCCGGGAAGACGATTTGAAGGTGATGAAGTTGGGACGTATTGAATATCTGGAGAATTATACAACTATGAGCGGTGAGGTCCGTACGGTCACTACAATGAAAACAGTTGTCCCTTCGGGAGGTCAGCATCCTTATATTATCGGAGTATCGTGGGATGTAACCGAAATCAAGAAGACGGAAAAGGAGCTTATAGCTGCCCGGATTAAGGCAGAAGAGGCCGACCGGATGAAATCTTCGTTTTTGGCTAATATGAGCCACGAAATCCGTACTCCTCTGAATGCGATTGTAGGTTTTTCCAAACTGATTATTGAAGCGGACAATGAGTGTGAAAAGCGACAGTATGCCGATATTGTGGAACACAACTCGACTGTTCTGTTGAATCTCTTTAATGATATTCTTGATCTTTCGGCACTTGAAGCCGGTTCCTTGGAGCTTTCTTATCACCCGGTGAGGCTGAAAGATATCTGTTTACAGTTATATGAATTGCATGTGAAATCGGTTAAGCCGGAAGTTCGGCTTGTGCTGGACGAGGTAGATTCGCAACTTTGCATACAAGGAGACTGGGAACGTATTTCTCAGGTTTTGGTTAATCTGATTACCAATGCCATTAAATTTACTTCTGTCGGAGAAATTCATTTTGGATTTCAGAAGAAGGCGGATATGGTACAGTTTTACATGTCTGATACGGGGAAAGGTATTCCGGCAGAAAGGGTGGCCACCATCTTTCAGCGTTTCGGAAAAATAGATGATTTTGTGCAAGGGACCGGATTGGGACTGACTATCTGCCGGATGCTTGTCGAAAAGATGGGCGGGCGTATCTGGGTACGTTCCAAACAGGGAGAAGGAACTGTTTTCTATTTTACTCTGCCTATGGCAAAATAGTGACAGTGATAAGTGATTAGCGTCAGACGCTAATCACTTATCATGCATATCTGCTTTATATAATCTGGATACCTTGCTCCTCACAGAGCTTCAGTCCTAAATCCTTCAGTTTGAATTTTTGTATCTTACCGCTCCCGGTCATGGGAAATTCGTCAATGAAGAAAATGTATTTAGGGATTTTGTAGCGGGAGATTTTATTCCGGCAGAAGTCTTGTACGTCCGAAGCCTGCATAGTTACTCCTTCGTGCAAAATGATGAAAGCCCCTACTGCCTCTCCATATTTTTTAGATGGGATGCCCGATACCTGTACGTCCTTCACTCCGTCGAGCTTATAGAGGAATTCCTCTATCTCACGGGGATAGATATTCTCTCCACCACGGATGATCATATCTTTGATACGTCCTGTGATACGATAATTCCCATCTTCGTCCTTGATTCCCAAGTCTCCTGAGTGTAGGAAATTGTTTTTGTCTATCACTTCAGCCGTAGCTTGTGGATTCTTGTAATATCCTTTCATGGTGTTATATCCCCGGTTGCACATTTCCCCCTGTACGCCGACCGGGCATTCTTCACCAGTTTCAGGATCGAGCACTTTTACCTCCGTAAATTCAAAGTCACGCCCTACGGTGTTACAACGTACGTCAAACGGATCGTCAATGCGTGTAGCAGTCATTCCGGGGGCTGCTTCTGTCAGTCCGTATACACTGGTAACCTTCATATACATTTTCTCTTCCACTTGCTTCATCAATTCTACCGGGCAGAGTGAGCCGGCCATGATACCGGTGCGGAGGCTCGACATATCGAACATATCGAACATCGGATGGTTCAGTTCGGCAATAAACATAGTGGGTACTCCATAAAGTGCTGTACATTTCTCTTTATGGATAGAGGCTAATACGATCAGCGGGTCAAAACGTTCCACCATCACTTGAGTACAACCATGAGTCAGACAGTTCATGGTGGCCAGCACTACACCGAAGCAGTGGAACAATGGAACACAACAGCAGAGTTTATCATTGCCCGTGAATTTCATGTGTTCTCCGGTCAGGAAACCATTATTGCTGATATTGTAATGTGTCAGCATAACCCCTTTGGGAAATCCGGTTGTTCCTGATGTATATTGCATGTTTACCACATCGTGGCAATCGACCTGCGACTTGAGTTCGTTGAGCTCGGTGTCTTCTATGTTATCGCCTAGCAACAGGATCTCCTGTGTGTTGTACATTCCGCGATGTTTCTCCTGTCCTACGTAGATTACGTTCTTCATATAAGGAAAACGCTCGCTTTTCAGATGTCCTCGTTCGCAGGTTTTCAGTTCCGGAAGCATGGTGTAGGTCATCTGTACAAAGTCGCTGTCTTTTTCGCCGTTGACAATGCAGAGCGTATGCATATCCGAGTTCTCGCACAAGTATTCCAGTTCGGCTTGTTTATAGTTGGTGTTTACCGTTACGTAGACTGCACCTATCTTCGCGCAGGCATATAATAAGGTAAGCCAGTCCGGTACGTTTGCTGCCCAGATTCCGACGTGGGTACCTCTTTCCACTCCGATGGCAATCAATCCTTTCGCCATATCGTCTACCCGCTTGTTGAATTGCTTCCAGGTGAAGCGCAAGTTGCGGTCGGAGTATACAATATATTCTTTGTCCGGTGTTGTTTCGGCCCAATGTTCAAGCCATTGTCCGAGTGTTCTTTCGTATAGTTGCATGTTTTTAGTAATGTGTAGAGCGATCATTGCTGATCATTAAATGGGTGTATAGATTACTGCCAGGATTTTGGCGGCTTGTCCTTCATAAGCATGAACGTGATGGGGGACGATGGAATCATAGTAGATACTGTCACCTTCTTCGAGCAGGTAAGTGCTTTTTCCGTAACTGATTTCCATGACACCTTCCATGACCATGATGAATTCTTCTCCTTCGTGAGAAGAAAGTACAAAATCACTGTCTTGTGTAGGGGCTACATCGATGATGAACGGCTCCATATGGCGGTCGGCTTTTGACTTGGACAGTGAATGATACTGCATGTGTTTGCGCGAATGGATGGCGTTGTTTGAGAAGCTGATCGTGTCTGTAGCTTCCATCTTGCGTGAGACTACCGGACCTGTTTCGTCCTGGTCGTCGAGGAAAGTGCCCAGACGTACGCCCAATACGCGGGCTATTTTGATAAGTGGAGCCAATGAAGGCAAGTCAATATTGTTTTCGATACGTTCTATTTGTTCAATGGCCAATCCTGAGCGTTCGGCAAGTTCTTCTATTGAGATTCCTTTGTTCTCACGGAGTGATTTAATTTTTTCTCCTACGATTTTGCTTGTATCCATAATGTTGAATGTATTTTCCCGGTAAAAGGTTATAATTTAATTCGTTTTGCTGCAAAATTAATGAAATTTTATATCCAAGCAAGGGAGAAAGATAAAAAATAAAAGCCGTTTCCTCCATAGAGAGGAAACGGCTTTTAAATTTTGTTCGCAGTAAGTGATTACTTACGCAAGCCGAGCTCTTTGATGATATCACGATATCTGGTGATATCTTTTGCTTTCAGGTAGTCGAGCAAAGCACGACGTTTACCTACCAACATAGTCAAAGCTCTTTCTGTACTATAATCTTTTCTGTTGAGCTTCATGTGCTCAGTCAGGTGAGTAATACGGTATGAAAACAAAGCTATCTGGGCCTCAGCTGAGCCAGTATCAGTGTTAGACTTTCCGTACTTACTGAAGATTTCTTGCTTTTTAGCAGCGTCTAAATACATAATTAATAAAATTATTGATCTATAAAATGTTTCTTTGAGCGTGCAAAGATAGGCATTATCTTTTATCCCACAATGAATTGCAGGAAATATTTTCTATAGTATCCCTTTTTTCTAATCCAATTTTTGTACCTTTGTCGCCAAATAATAGGTATTATATGCAAAATATTCGAAACATTGCAATTATTGCCCATGTTGACCATGGGAAAACGACTCTCGTCGATAAAATGCTTTTAGCCGGAAACTTGTTTCGCGGCAACCAAACAAGCGGAGAATTAATTCTGGATAACAACGACTTGGAGCGTGAACGAGGGATAACGATCCTCTCTAAAAACGTTTCTATCAATTACAACGGAACTAAGATTAATATTATTGATACTCCGGGACACAGCGACTTCGGTGGCGAAGTAGAGCGTGTGCTCAACATGGCCGACGGATGCATTCTGTTGGTTGATGCTTTTGAAGGCCCGATGCCGCAAACGCGCTTTGTGCTGCAGAAAGCTTTGGAAATCGGATTGAAACCGATTGTTGTTATTAATAAGGTAGACAAACCGAACTGTCGTCCGGACGAAGTACACGAGATGGTCTTCGACCTGATGTTCAGCCTGGATGCTACCGAAGAGCAACTTGATTTTCCGACAATCTATGGTTCGGCCAAGAATAACTGGATGAGTACGGACTGGAAAGAACAGACGGACAGTATTGTGCCTTTGCTGGATTGTATTGTAGAGAACATTCCTGCTCCGGAGCAATTGGAGGGTACTCCTCAGATGCTGATCACTTCACTTGACTATTCTTCATATACAGGCCGTATTGCTGTAGGGCGTGTTCATCGTGGTACACTGAAAGAAGGTATGAACGTGTCTTTGGCTAAGCGTGACGGCAGCATTGTGAAATCTAAGATTAAAGAGGTTCATGTATTCGAAGGACTGGGTCGTGTGAAGACGACTGAGGTCTCTTCGGGAGATATTTGCGCTTTGGTAGGTATTGACGGATTCGAGATCGGAGATACGATCTGTGATTATGAAAATCCGGAAGCATTGCCACCTATTGCTATCGATGAACCGACTATGAGTATGCTGTTTGCCATCAACGACTCTCCGTTCTATGGTAAAGATGGTAAATTTGTAACTTCACGTCATATCCATGATCGCCTGACCAAGGAATTGGATAAGAATCTGGCTTTGCGCGTACGTAAGAGCGAAGAAGACGGTAAATGGGTTGTATCAGGCCGTGGTGTGCTTCACCTTTCTGTCTTGATCGAAACCATGCGTCGCGAAGGTTACGAGTTACAGGTCGGACAGCCGCAAGTAATCTATAAAGAAATAGATGGAGTAAAATGTGAACCGATTGAGGAGCTTACGATTAACGTACCTGAAGAATATTCAAGTAAGATCATCGATATGGTAACCCGCCGTAAAGGTGAGATGACTATGATGGAGAATACCGGTGAACGCATCAACCTTGAGTTTGATATGCCTTCGCGTGGTATCATCGGTCTTCGTACGAATGTTCTGACGGCTTCGGCAGGTGAGGCTATCATGGCACACCGCTTTAAGGAATATCAGCCGTTCAAAGGAGACATAGAACGTCGTACCAATGGTTCGATTATCGCTATGGAGAGTGGTACTGCATTTGCTTATGCTATCGACAAATTGCAGGATCGTGGTAAATTCTTTATTTTCCCTCAGGAAGAGGTGTATGCAGGTCAGGTAGTGGGTGAGCATGCTCACGAAAAAGATTTGGTTGTAAATGTGACTAAGTCGAAGAAGTTGACTAATATGCGTGCTTCCGGTTCTGACGAGAAAGCCCGTTTGATTCCTCCTGTACAGTTCTCTCTTGAAGAGGCCTTGGAATACATTAAGGAAGACGAATATGTAGAAGTTACTCCGAAAGCAATGCGTATGCGTAAGGTTATTCTGGATGAAACTGAACGTAAACGCGCCAATAAGAGCTAATATTTGCGGATATATCTATCTAACGAAAGGCTGTGTAATTTTGCACAGCCTTTTCTGTTTATATATGCTTTTTTTTCCTATATAATAATATAAAAAAGGACATCCTCACGGATGCCCTTTTCCCAATTTTCCTTTTTCAAATTTGTGTAGCTGCTATAAATCTCTTACCACAACAACTTTATTATATACTAAAAATCAATACTTTTTATATTTTAGTTCCTATTGGAAAACTATTATTCGATAGCAGGTTCGCTTGTTTTGCTTGGCCAGTATGGATTCTGGTAAAGCACAGAATTGTTGACTGAACGGTCCGGAGACAAAAGCTCCATTTGCCGTATCGGCACCGGATACAAGTAGTATGCCTTAGCGAATGTATAACCGTCAAATACAGCGTTGTTTGCTTTGACGATTGAGTACGGACGTACATATTTACCCAATTCTTTGGCTGACATATTGGCCGTTGAGCTACCGTCTGATACAATTTTGTATTTGGGCTCGCCTTTGTCATTCTTCATTGCCACATAGTCATCATAAGCTTCATCCCAGAAGTTGAATCCTTCCGGAATATATTTGGTTGTGAGCAACTGATCCATAGCTCTCCAACGCATCAGGTCGTCCCAACGCATACCCTCGCCGATGAATTCGCAACGACGTTCGCGACGGATATTGAATAAAGTTGCGTCTACCAATGTAGAACCGGAGTATTTTGCCCAGTCTACTTCCTTGCTCATATCCGTATTGCGGATGGTCTTTTCGTAGTCTGTGTCCACTCCGCCACGTTTGCGGATAGCGGTCCAGTATTGGGCTGCTTTTCCGTCGACCTTACCGTTTCTCAGGTAATATGCCTCCAGATAGTTAAGGTAAGCTTCCACACCACGATAGATGATGCATCCTGTGGTCGACTGGTCGGAACCGGAGATGATCTGGTCTTTCTTATAAGTCAGGCACTTGCGGATGCGATATCCCGTCAAGTCTCTGACTTCCTGCAATTCAAAGAGAGCAGGTTCGCCGAACTCGGGCATAGTGCCGTCACCATCGGCTCTCGGAGCCTGTTTGTCTTTCTCACCGAATAAGAAAAGTTGCAGGCGCTGGTCACGTCCTTCCTTTTCTTCCTGAATTCTGCTGTCACCTTTAAATCCGCTGTTGCTGGCATACCAGGGCAATCCGTTCTCCATCAGGAAAGTCTGTACATAGCTTCTCAACATTCCATTGTTTCCACCTGAATAAATATAGTTGGGAGCACCGTGGCTGATGTTGATACTTCCCGAACGAAGATAATCTTTCCAGAAAAGAACTTCGGAATAACCACTCATGTCTTCGGCAGAGAACATTTCAAAGTAAGGATTCCAACCGGAATATTCGCTGTCGCTGAGCGGATTGAATACCCCTGTGTTTTCAGTCAGTGTGATAGCGTCCGCTACTTGTGAGGCTGCATCCATACACTGGTCGAGGAAGAAGTTGATTTCGGCTGTTACATCAAGTGAGAAATTCGGATGTACGCTCTTTCCCGGCCATGTTTCGTCACCCGGCACGCGGCCTGTTCCCTGATGATATTTCTCAAATGTAGCTTCGTATAATGCCACACGTGATTTGATCAGCAATGCACATTGCTTGTTCAGGCGATTGTTGTTCATGAAGCCTTGGTTTTTCATTAACCCGATGGCTTTGTCGAGATCTTCGAGAATGAAGCGGGCCACTTTATTGCGTGGCTGACGTACACTCTTTTCAATCAGTATCGCTTCATCATCCGGAAGTACCTCAGTGATGATAGGATAATCTCCGTATTTACGTAGCTGGTTGTAATATATCAAGGCACGCATGAAATACATTTCACCGATGTAGTGTTTGAGATCATCTTCTGCCCCCGAAATTTTTCCGGCTTCATATTTAGGCAGCACCTGTTCGAAAAAGTAGTTGCAATAACGGGCCAGTGACAATCCGTTGGACCAGTTGTCATTGTTTGAAGGTACTTTCCAGATTCCTTTTTCATAGTAGGTAGAGTTATAACCACCCACTACCATGTTGTCTGTACCGCCATCATTGTTTACCGTACCGGCATTCCATCCGCTATGTGTTGAGAACATAGAGTTGTATTTTGAAATGGTATATGCTGCCAGGTGGTCTGCAGTCTGGAAATACTCTTGCGGGGTGACCTGATCCAGCGGCTCTCTGTCCAGAAAGTCGTTGCACGAAGTCAGAGCTATGGATGCTCCCGCTACGAGGCAAGCCTGCGCCACGATATATTTCATTTTAATTTTCATAATCTTGGTGTTTTTTAGAAGTTAACATTTAAACCGACTGAAATGACTCTCTGCAACGGATACAGTTTACCGTTGTTCGCATCATATGTACTTCCGATTGCTTCCGGGTCGAAGATGCCTGTGATATCAGAGAAAGTAAGCAGGTTGTCTCCGGATACATAGACACGTACAGACGACATACCTGCTTTTTCTGTCCATGTTTTAGGCAAAGTATAGCCTATCTGGATATTTTTCAGACGGCAATAAGCTGCATTCTGCAAATAACGGCTCTGTACATTCGTATTCTTACCGCCGTTTCTTGCTACACGTGGGTAGTAAGCATTGGTGTTTGCTCCCAGAGGGTCACCTTCCGGACGCCAGAAGTCCCAATGTTCCTTGAAGCCGGCAGCCTGCCATTGTCCAAGACCGGTTGATCCCCAGAAGTACGGGCCCTGCAGCCAATAGTCACGTTTACCGATGCCCTGGAAGAATGCGCGGAAGTCGATTCCTTTCCAGCTTGCATCGATAGTCAGACCGTAGTTAAAGCGCGGTGTACTGTTACCCAAGATAACGCGGTCACCTGTATCTCCCAGCTTATTGCTTCCTGTGCTGATCTTGCCATCACCGTCGAGGTCGGCATACATGATGTCGCCTGCTCCCCATTTACTACCCAAGGCCGATTGGTTTACTTTTGCCAGATGGGCGTCCATTTCTTCCTGGCTTTGTGCGATACCGATTGTCTTGTATCCCCAGATGTTATTGAGTTTCTGGCCTTTGTAATAAGTACCGATGTTGTAGTCTTCATTCGGATATTTTAGGATTTTCTGCTGAGAATCAGACAGAACGAATTTCACGCCATAAGAGAAATCCCGGATACGGTCTCTCCAACCCAGTTCAAGTTCAAAACCGTAGGACTTCATATCCGCATTATTGATCTTTGGCACTCCTGTACCCAGAGATGCTGCCAATTCGGGAGCCGGACCGATCATATCGTAAGTATAACGAACGAAGTAGTCGAACGAACCGGTCAAGCGGTTGTTAAACAATCCCCAGTCCAAACCGACATCCCATGTTTCGATGGTTTCCCATGTTTTCTTCATGCTGACAATGCCCGGATTGTTGGCATAGTTGGGTAATGCTCCGTTCAGCAACCAACCATAGTTGGAGCCTGTCGGCATAGTCTGATAGAAAGGATACCATGCGTCTTTGGTATCTGTATTACCTAATTGTCCCCAAGAAGCGCGGAGTTTCAATGTACCGATGCTGCATTTTTCGGCGATTCTTTCAAAGAATGGTTCTTGTGCAACGTTCCATCCGGCAGAGAATGAAGGGAAGAATCCCCAGCGTTTGTCACCTATAAAACGTGACGAACCGTCGTAACGTCCGTTAGCTTCCACCATGTATCGGTCTTTATAATTGTAGTTGATACGTCCGAAGAAACCGGCTACGGCATTGTGGGCATATCCTCCCCATGCTTTCGGGTCTTCGGTGGCTGTGTTGATGGTAGGCACCGAACTTGAAATCAGTGTGCTCTTTTGAGCCTGGACATAACGGGTTTTATAAAGCTCACTGTTGAAACCGGCCATAACTTTGAAGTAGTGTCCGCTGTCAAACTGTTTAAAGTAGTCCGAGTAGATGTTGGTCGTGTAGTAGTTTTCTTTATATGAATACTCGTTTACCTGAGAGAGGCCGAGTGCGCCGCCGTTCCATGAAATCAGGTACGGTTCGTTATCTGCGTTGTATGCATATACCGGCAATACATCCCAATGTTCGTTTGTGTTCGTTGTGCGTAAACTACCTTCCACGTTGATTCTCCAGTTTTTGATGGGTTCGAAAATGAACTGTAGCTGTTGCGTGTTCAGGTCTTTCTGATTGATCTGTTTTCCACCGTTTTCCAACTGTTCGATTTCCATGCCGTCTACCGGATGTCCGTTCGGGTCGTAAGCAGGATTGGTCGGCCAGCGACGGGCGATGTTATGGAAGAAGAGACCTGTCAGATAGGACGGACGGTCAAAGTCTTCGCGTGTCCATTTGGTTGAGTAAGTGACAGTGAACCAGTCAGCAATCTGGCTTGTGATTTTACCGTTCATCGTATAGCGTTGGAAATTATCGCTACCATGGCGAAGCAGACCGTTCTGATCGAGGAAGCTTCCGCTGATGGTATACTGCGTTTTCTCCGAACCTCCACTGATGCTCAGGCTGTGCTCTTGTGACGGAACCCAGTCATTATAGAATTCTTTGAACCAGTCGGTGTTGGCATTAGCACCGCCATAAGCCTGCCATTTACGGGTTTGTTCGTTCATGGTCATTGTCTCTTTCAGGGTTCCGGCTTGGTAGGCAAGAATCCGGTCGAGCGCTTCTTGGCTGAATGGGCCTGAGTCACCGGCATTTTCGGCTGCACGGTTAAAGTAGAGTGCGAATTGATAAGAGTCCATCATTTCCGGAACACAAAGCGCATCGGAGAAACGTACGTTACCGTTATAGCTGACTTTTGCTTTGCCGCTCTTACCACTCTTGGTTGTAACGAGGATTACACCGAATGCGGCACGGGCACCATAGATAGAAGCAGAGGCTGCATCCTTCAGTACGGATACATTTTCGATGTCGTTCGGGTTAACCGAGTTCAGGTCACCTTCGATGCCATCGATCAAAATAAGAGGAGAAGATCCGGAGCCGTCGCCAATGGTACCGGCACCACGGATATTGATACTCATTGAGCTATCCAGTGCACCGCCGGAGTTACCCACCGAGAGGTTCAGACCCGGTACTACACCCTGCAATGCCTGTGATACATTTTGTACCGGACGGGCTTCGAGTACTTCGGAGTTTACCATACCGACAGCACCGGTTACGTTCACCTTCTTTTGTGAACCATAACCCACGATAACAACCTCATCCAGTACCTCGGCGTCTTCTTTCATCGTAATGTGGAGAGCTGTACCTTCTGCTTTGACTGTAACGGTTTTATAGCCAATGTAGGAGATCTCGAGTGTAGCACCTTTGGGTGCATCGATAGAGAATTTTCCCTCCAGGTCAGTGATGGTACCCATAGTGGCATTGTCTTTCACTTTGACGGATACGCCGATCATGGCTTCTCCGTTCTGGTCCAGTACCGTACCTGTTGTTTTCACTTTCTGCTGCTGTACGGAGGCGATTTCGTGTTTTTCGTAAGTATCGGCTGCCGCTTGCTGAGGTGTAGCACACCATAGCATGATAGAAGCAGCGATTGCCATTTTCAGGCGATTTGTTTCTCGAAACCGGATTAGGTTCGGAAACAGGTTAGTTTTTTCTGTCATACACTAAATTGTTCGGTTAAACATTAATTTGATAGTTTGTTTTAGGATTCCGGATTTTATTTTGTTTCCGGAATAAGGTTTGTAAAGGATTTGTTTTTTCTACTTCATAAGCATAATTATTAGAGGTTACTGTATGTATGTCATTCTTTTCTTGCTCCTTTCTGAACCATGCTGATTTGTTTATTAAATTTGTTTGTCCAAAGGTGATTAAGTTCTCACGGAACTTGGAAAAAAGTGATAAATCGGCTTTTATATAACTTCGAACCTTCTGATTCGTCCTTTTTCTTTATTATTTCACCTGTACGGGTAGTCGTATTGGTCCGGGAAGCTGATTATGTTAAATGATACAGGAACTACTAAGTCCCGCTGATTAACCTTTTGCAAATAGAGAGAGGCTTATTTTTCTACCACCTTCCTCTGAGGCGGCACGTTTTATCCATTATCTGCTGCTTTTTAATAAAATAGTGGTGCAAAGAGCAGTGATAAAGAAAATTATTATTATAAATTCTTGCATATTATTAAAAGTTATCGCATCTTTGCCGAGAGATATTGTGATTTTATAAACACAAGTTAGCCTAAGTTAACAAAAAAGTATTAATACAAGAACAGGCCAAAGGTTAAGACACATTTGCAGAAACACTTGAATAACGATAAGTTCCGTGAGAACTATACCTCACTTTTATTCCACTCATAATATATAGGTGAGCATTATTTAATATTAATAATGAGCACCTCTTTCCTGAGAAGAATTTTTTGTCTTTTTGTTTTGAGGCTTTACATTAAGGTTTTGTCTTTTCGTTCCGGTTTTCTATCCGGTTCTGTTTAATAGTGTTTATATTTAGGAATGTTGGAGTTGAGAAATACCAAAATGTTAAATAGGATACTTTTTGGATTTTACAATAAAGATAGTAGAACGTTAGTAGTAAGATCCGGATGGCAGTAACATTAGGTTTGGATATCTCTGTATGATGAATATACTTCTCCGGATGGAGTGAACTCTGTGTAATAAAGCAAAAATATCCCCGGAAAAAATACTTTTCTTCCGGGGATATTTTTATTTGATAGAATTATAATAAAGTATTATTTGATGACCAGTCGGTCTGCATCTAAAGCCAATTTATAAACTTTTCCTTTACTTGTTTTGAAAGAGAGAGTTTTATCTCCGTATCTCACCGTACAAGGTTCGCCTGCTTTTGAGAAGATGGTTGCTTCTGCAAGCTGTCCGTTTTTCCATGACAAGTCTACCTCAAAGTTCCCTTTGGCGCAGATTCCACTGATGCTTCCGTCTTTCCAGGCATCCGGAAGTGCGGGCAATAGTTGGATGAAGCCCATGTGACTTTGCAGCAGCATCTCTGTGATACCGGCGGTACCTCCAAAGTTTCCGTCGATCTGGAAAGGCGGGTGAGTATCCCACAGATTGTCCAGTGTACCGTTTTTCAGCAGATTACCGAAAAGTTTGTAGGCGTGGTTACCGTCTTGCAGACGTGCCCATTGGTTAAGTTTCCATCCCATACTCCATCCGGTTGCTCCGTCGCCGCGATGCTCAAGTACCACTCTGGCAGCTTTGGCAAGGTCGGGTGTGGTGATGGGTGAGAGCGTATGTCCCGGGTGCAGTCCGAAGAGGTGGTTGACGTGGCGGTGCTCGTCTTTCGGGTCATCGATGTCTTTCGACCATTCCATCAGCTGACCGTAGCGGCCCACTTTGTAGGGAGCCAGATGTGTCAGCACTTCTTGCCATTGTTTACGTTCCTTGCCGTCCACTCCGAGCACTTTGCTTGCTTCGATGGCATCCTGCAGAATTTCGCGGATTACGGCGTGAACGAAAGTGGTTCCTTCGTCAATCGGTCCATGTTCGGGTGAGGTAGACGGAGCTGCGGTGTAAGTTCCATCCGGTTTGCGCCATAAAAAGTCTGTGGCAAACAGGGCGCTGCTTTTGATCAGGTCGTATCCGGTCTCTTTCAGGAATTTCTTGTCGCGGGTGTAATCATAATACTCCCAGACATGCGTTGCCAACCAGGGGCCTGCCATTGGATTGAAGTTCCAGGCCATCTCTTCACTTTCAAGCGGCGTGGTGAATCCAAAGATATTGGCTGAGATCGATGCTGTCCATCCTCTTGTTCCGAAGTAAGCCTGCGCTGTTTTCTGTCCCGGTTTTACCAGCGTACGGATAAAGTCGATCAGCGGCAATGTACATTCGTAGAGGTTGGTCGAGCAAGCCGGCCAGTAGTTCATCTGTATGTTGATGTTGTTATGGTAGTCCACTCTCCACGGACCGTCTACGTTGTTGTGCCAGATGCCTTGCAGGTTGGCAGGCATGTTACCCGGTCTTGAGCTGGCTATGAGCAGATAACGTCCGAACTGATAATAGAGTTCTTCCAGATAAAAGTCCGGTTGTCCTTTCCGGTAGTTTTGCAAGCGTTTGCCGGTGGGCAGGTTGGCGCTTTGTGCGTCCGGGTTCAGTTGTAGTTTTACCCGGTTGAACAGAGCGGCGTAGTCGTCGTAATGCTGTTTGAAGAGTACATCATATCCCATGGCTACGGCATTGTCCATCCATTGACGGGTGGTTTCGGCAGGATTTACTCCCACATATGCTTTAGGGTCTTTGAAGTCCGGGTCGAAATTGATCTTATAATCGGTATCCGCAGTGACAAGGAATACTACTTCGTCAGCGTCTTTTACGGTGATTTTTCCATTTGCGTTCGATAGTGTTCCGCCTTTGGCAATGGCATGAATGCGCACTACATATTGCATGCCGTTATTGTCGAGGTGGGCAGTGTATGCGAGGCCGTTGGCACCGTCTGCCGACATGCTTCCTGTCGATACCGGATTGGGGGAGTAACTGAAAGTAAGGTTCTGCTTGCCCGGCCGGTCGGCTTTGAAGCGGATTGCCATCACGTTGGCAGGATAGGAAATGAAGTAATCGCGTTCGTAGGCTACATCATCTTTCTTGAATTGTACAACGGCCAATGCCGAATCCAAAGAGAGAATACGTTTATAGTCACTCATGTTCACTGTACTGAGTCCGGTTTCTATATAAAACTCTCCCATTGTGGTGAAGTTACCAAAACGGAAAGGTTTTTCTCGGTTCGACTCATAAGGCACTTCGCTGTTAAAGTTCTTGCGTGTCAGCATTTCGGCCTTTTTCTGGTCTCCGTCGGTAAAGGCCTGGCGTATTTCTTTCAGTACATGTGCCGACTGTTTGTTTACATTCCAGTAGGCATCGGCTCCTCTCGAAGTATTAGGTCCTCCTCTCCAGAGAGTTTTCTCGTTGAAGGTGATGCGTTCCGCTTCTATCGAGCCCATGATGTTGGCTCCGATGCTTCCGTTTCCAATGGGCAATGATTGCGACTCCCAGTTGGCATCGGGGTTCCGGGCAGTGTCTCCTGCACTCTCCGGTTTGCTTTCTCCTTTCCAGAGATCGGGGCGGCTGCCATACCAGATGGCTCTGCCTTGTAGTGTATTCGGTGTGTCGAACCAGATGGAGAGCCCTTGCGTGTAGTCGGTGGCATGGACATGCGCCGCCGGCAAGGCAAACAGGGCGGTGAGGAGAAGTGAATAAAGTTTCTTCATGTTTGGGTGTTATTAGAGTTAGTATTGGTTTGTCATAGTCTGCACAAAGATAAAGAAAAACCTTGAATCTTGTGCAGACTATGTGACGTTTACTCGGAGGTAAGATAAATTATCCAACCTTTCCGGGGGGCTGTCACTATCGGTGTGTCTACATTCCATTCATGCGCCTGTTGCATGTCCGGTATTTCGGGTGTTGTCAGCTTTGCCTTTTGTCACTTTGATTATCGGACCTCCTCAGAATCGTTTCTTTCGGACCGACTGGCAGTCCGGGCGAAAAAAACGCGCCCTGCGTGTAAAGTCCGATATCACATTTCCCATCTTTGAGCTTGTTTGCTTTTACTTTGAAGGTGGAATGACGGTTCCGCCGGTAAATGGTTCCTTTCCCGGTCTCCTTCCTGCTTTTCTGTCAGTGTACAACGCTTTGTCTGCAATGGTCAACGGGAGGAAAAATTCTTCCGCCAAGACCCGTTTCGGATAGCAATAGGAGATATTCCGGACAACAATAGGAGATATTTCCGGAACATAAGGACATTTTAGGAAAATGCTTACTTCTTTCCGGGTAAATGCTTACTCCTTTCGGAGTAAATACTTGCTTCTTTTTCCGAAAAGCAAGGCTCTTTTACCCCCGGAGCCCGGCTTTTCACTGCCGAAAGCTGCCGTTCGGCCCTTTTTTTCTCCTGAAGCATCCGAAACGAATAGGAGCTCTGTTAGCGAAAAGTGCTATTCGGTTTCTTTTTGCGCTATGATTCTGCAGATGGCTGACACTTCCGATCTTTCCACTCAGATCTTCAGGAATATCTTCTGCCTGTACATGATCCGTAAGATAAGGAATACAATCAGATAGTTGGCAAAGCTTAACCACACCTGATAATAACCACCCAGGTATTGCTCCAGTCCGTAACTGACGGATGCTGCTATGCAACGGAAGTTAATGACCTCTCCCAAGATATAAGCCGTAATGGAGTTCATGCCGTATATTTTCAACCAGTTCAGCCCGCGGCTGTGTCCTTTGTAGTCTATCCGGTAGTAGAAGGCGCCCATCAGCAGGAAGCAAAGTCCGCCGGAAAAAAGCGTCATGCTGCTTGTCCACAACCGTTTGATGATGGGCATTTGCAGGCTCCATATCAGCGAGAAGGCTATCAGGGATATGCCGATTATCAGCAAGGTCTGTACCACTTTCCGGCGATTATCCTTGCCTGCTTTCATTATCTTTCCGGCAAAAGCTCCCAGCATCACGGTAGCCCCGAAAGTGAGGCTGCTCCAGATCCAGGTGTAGTTGTAGTGAGCGGAGAAGCTCCAACTGCCGTCTTCATTCCAGAACACTCCGTCGCGGAAATGCCCCAGTACCAGCCTGTCCACCTTCTCGGCAAAGTTTCCTTCCGGAGTGAAGTCGCCCAGGAAGGTCATCGGTATCCAGTAGATCACTAATAGCAGGGCTGTGACGATCAGCTGCCAGCGGAAGTTGCAATGCAACTGTATGATGGCGGCAATCAGATAGCCTGTGGCAATGGCTTGAAGGGTGTTGGAGTATAAATACAGATGTTTCGGGTCGAGGCCCAGCAGATTGCCCTGTACAATCATTCCGAAGATGAACAGAAGGATGAAGCGTTTGATGATTTTGCGGTAAACGGGTCCTTTGTCCGGATTGTCTTTAAACTTGGAGAACGAGAACGGCATGGAGGCTCCTGTCATGAAGAGGAAAAGAGGCATTACCAGATCCCAGAAACGGAACCCTTCCCATACTTCATGATCGAACTGGAAAAGAATACTGTTCAGCCATGGGAGGTTGAGCTGATGTGCCAATGTCCACAATACCGGCTGGAAGAAGACCAGCAGGAAAAGGTCGAAACCGCGCAGGATGTCCAGTGAGGCCAGGCGGGGAGCAGGGGTTGATGAAGGCTTTTTCATAAGCGTAAGGGATTATTTGATCGTTGTTTTCAGGTCTTTTCTTTTCATATTCTCTGTTTTTATACTCTGCCGGGGAGTCTCTCCTTCGAATACGGTGCCTTCTATCACTGCCTTCTTGCAGCCGTTCAGATAGAAAACGTACGGATTGCCGGATGCGGCAGGAAAAGTTTCCGTGCGGACGATGGTGTTGTTCCTGAACAAGAGTCCTGCCGTACTCTTGGCGTAGAGCACCGGGTAGTCGAATGTTCTGAACGTGTTATCCTCTATGCGGATGTTCTGGTGTACCGGGCGTTCGGCATCGATGATTTTGTTGGAAGGATGTATGGCGATCACAGCATGGCCGGGGCCTCCATTATAGGCACAGTCTATAAAGGTATTGCCTTTGATCAATACATCTTTGACAGGTCCCGATTCGTACCAGCCTTCGGCGTCGGCCTCAATCAGTATGGCGCTCATGCCCGTTTTGTAATACGTATTGTTCTCTATCACCACCTTTCTTGGAGTGGTGACCAGAGTTCCTCTTGTACTGGTTCGTGTGAAGTAGCAGTTACGTATTTCCACTTCGGGGGTACAGGTCATGTTCTCTACGCAATCGTGATTGAGCTCTAGGCTTGTCGGAATGTCCCGGTCGAAACGTACTTCCACTATTCTGTCCGATATTCGCCTTACGTCCCTGACCGTTGCCGAGGCAAAGCGTTCCATGGTGGCTGCCCGGACAAAGGCGACGGTATCTCCCTTGAAGTAAGCATTGAATCCATAGCTCTGTCCGTGCATGAAGCGTAACTTCAGGGTTTGCGCATCTATTTTCTCAAGGGCGCGCAGGTTGGTTCCGTGCACATTGACCGGATCGTCTTGTGCTCCGGCAAAATAACAACTGTCTATGATTACTTTTCCTTTACATCCCGAAAAGTGCATCATATCCGCTGAGGCTGCCAATAACCTGCCGCTATCGGGGCGGGGAGCACACTTGACTCTGTCCATCGTTATGTTTTCGGTATACTGGCTGACGATGCCCAACCCGTGCATGTAGTGCATCTGTAGCCTGCTCAGCGTGATGTTTTTGCTTTCAAGAATGAAAAGCCCCACCTGGTCGCGGATAATATCGCGGACGGTCAGTGTGTTTCCTGCTTTGGGCATAAATTCCGCCGGGGTATTGAAGCGGACGATGCCCGGAGCAATCTCTCTGGCATCGGATGCCGACAGTGTATTCCACCCCTGGCTGTAGGTGAAAGATTCCGTATCCGGGTCGTACTCGATGCAGTGATTCCTGTTGGAACGCCATCCCTCGCCATACAGCCGTATCTTTCCGTTCACAATCTCATAACGCGTATCGCGGTGCAGGGTTACTTCTGTTTCTCCTCCGGTCACTTTCCGGTATTGAATCTCAGATCCTGCGGGACGTTCAAAGTCGATGTGCAGGTTGTTTATTCTCACCCCGTTGCAATGTTCCAGGGCGATGGTCGTCATTTTCCCATGATACATCAGGGTGGCTCCGTTTCCTTCGATGGTCAGGTCATCGATTTCATGGAGCATCAGTCCCACGGTCTTTACTTTTGAGGGACATTCCTGTTCGGTGGATGTATTCGATATGTAGTATTCTTTGCGGGTGGCTCCTTCGGGCCAGATGTCATAGCGGCCTTCGGGCAGCGATAGCACTTTGGCTCCCGTGCGTTTACATTCGTCGATGGCAGCCTGTATTTGTGTAACACAGTTCTCGTACGAGTAGGGGACTGCTCCGAAGTCGGTGACGTAGACAGTATCCTTCTGCTGTGCATGGGCGGCAGCGTAAAATAAAAAGCAGGCGGGTAGGATGTGCAGATACTTTTTCATGGTATGTAGTCTCTTGCTTTAAATGTATTATTGAATAAGATGAATTGGGTATCCAAAGGTATATGATTTTTTTGTATTAGTGGATCACTTGAGGCTAAATAGAAGCCGCCGGGTTACTATTTATTTCCATAAATATGTTTACCCGACGGCTTCAGAGAACATCTGATAATTAAGCAATACTTACCTATTGAATCTGTGACTTCTACGAGTCATAATCGAGTGGGGACTTATTTATTCAGAGTAACTTTCACTGTCCAGATTTTCTTTGTACCGTCGGCAGCCATTACGCTGTATTTATGCTCCCGGGTCCAATCGGCAGGAACACCGAATTTGGGTGAACCGTCCAATGGGGTGACGCGGGCGGCGGTAGATACATTGACGTAAACCACGAGGTTACTCAATGACACTTTAGCGCGTTCGGCCTCTGTGAATTTGCCCCCTGCGGCAGGAATTGTAAATACGGCAGTGGCTACACCGTGCTCCGAGTCGATATTGTTTGTACGGTCCAGCTCTTTTTCGGCTACAATGTTTTCTCCCGTGATGGCATCCTTATCACCGGAGTAGAAGCGGTGATAAGCACCTACTTTGGTTATTTCCGCCTCTTCGTAGGCGGGCAGATCTTCTTTACTGCAAGAACTGATGATGGGGACACACATCAGCAGCAGTAACATAAACCATTTAGTATCTGATAATTTGATTCTCTTCATATTATTTTCTTCTTAATTTATTTAATGAATGAACTGTTAGGTTTACCATCCCGGGTTCTGGTCGCTGTCATTGATGGCGGAGTTGGCATTGATGATGCTTTGTGTGATCGGGAACAGGTAGCGTTTCTTGGAGAATGTACGGTCGGCATTGGTATATCCTACAGTACCTACAAACATGCGATGTCTGTCTTGGCTGATCTCAACAAAGGTGGCCGGTGAACTCAATTCCGGAATGATGTCTCCTGCGGGTTTCCCGTGATTGGCTTCGCCGCCGTACATGCCCCAGCGTAACAGACTCCAGTAATAATCGCCTTCCAGAGCCAGATCTACGTGACGTTCAATCTTATAATCGTGCCATGCGTCGGCCAGTGAAGTGGCGATGGAAGGAGGCAGATTGCCGTGAGTGGTACGTGTCCGGTTGAATGTGGCTACCGCACTGCTCACTTTGGAGGCATCGTATTGGGCCAGTCCGAGCAAGGCTTCGGCCTTATTCAACAATGCACGTCCATAGCGGAAGATGACATAATGGTAGTCGGTCGGATTGTTCCAGAAGATGCGTTCGGCATTGACATAGATATATTTGCGCCAGATGTAGTTCGTTATGGGGATGTATCCGTTGCCCGGTGTCTTACCGTCTACGGCTGTCCTATGCAGGTTTCCGCCCTTATGAAGAGTGATCAGCTCATTGTAGAACATGCACGAATCATACTGGATGGAGTGATAGAAGCGCTGGTCACGGTTCTTGTACATAAAGTCATTGATCTGCACGTCCGGAGCGTTGCTGTTTGTCTGATATGCCAGGCTGTTGTCATCCAGCTCCTTGTCATCTACAGCCATGTCGGCTACATCGGCATTGGATAATGGTGTCGTGTTGTTCACGAACTGGGTCGACTCATTCCATTTCACTCCTTGGTTGGTAATCTGGTCTATTACTAAATAATCGTCCACCAGATTCTGGGAAGGTGAGTGTTCCAGCCAGCATTCAAACACCAGGTCCTGATTGAAGAACGGACGTCCTCCGTAGTCTTCCAGGCGTTTGTTGCTCTGGTTGGGAAGCATCTCCTGCATAAGTGTACCTGCACCGTTGGTGTTATCCTTGCTGTAATATTGTGCCAGAATGATTTCGGGAGATGTCCTGGCACCATCCTGGTTGAACATACTGCCGTAATTGCTGTCCAGTGTGTATCCTTGTATACCGTCTACTGCAGCTACGGCCTGTTCGAAGAGTGACTTCTTGCGGGTGTCGTCTGTGCTGTAGGCAGCAGCTGTCAGGCATACTTCTGATTTCAGCGCACGGGCTGCATTGGCATTGATACGCCCTTGCAGGGAGGTTTCGGGCAGTCCTGCGATGGCATCATCTATATCTTTCAGGATCAGGTCGTACGTTTTGTCGATAGATTCTGTGAGCGGTAAGTTGAATTCATCCGTTTCAGCCAATACATGGTCTACCCAGATCACACGTCCGCAATGCTTGGCAATATAATAATAGGTCATTGCACGCAGCATCTTTCCTTCGGCTACCAATGCTTTTTTATCTGCATCGGACAAACCTGTAGATGCTTGCGATTTTTCGATGATCAGGTTACATCGGCGGATGGTGCCGAACTGGTTGAATCCCCATGACCAGTCACGGTTCATAAGATCTCTGGCTTCATTCGGGCAGTTCTGGCGCATGACCGAATTCAAGGTCCATTGCTCCTCCGTGCGGATATCGTGATAGAAGGGGAGGACATTGTTGTAGGTTTGCAATACAAAAGCGTCCGCTGTCGATTTTAGGCTCCAGACGAGGTCTTCCGAATAAGATTCCATAGGCTTCGTATCCAGGAAGTGTTCACAGCTCTGGAGTGTCAGTGCTGCGCAAAAGAGCGCAGGAGTGATGTATTTTATGAATTTCATATATTGTCTTCTTTTTAAGTTCATACTATTTAGAATCCTACGTTGACACTGATGGAGTATACTCTTGAAACCGGATAGGTGTAGAGGTTGCCGTCGCCGATTTCCGGGTCGATGTCGAACTTATTCGCTTTGCTGAAAGTCAGTAAGTTATAACCATTCAGAGAAACGTTGCATTTATTCATCCATGCCACTCTTTTGAGTAGTTTATGTTTGAAGTCGTAGCCGATGGATAATGTCTTCAGGCGAAGATAGCCTGTGTTGATCAGCCAGAAGTCTGAGCTGTCGTAGTTGTTACTGCCGTTGTAGCTTGCCGTACTTCTCAAACGTGGATAGCGGGCTCCCGTATTATTCGGAGTCCATACGTCGGTCTGGAAGTCATAGATAACAGGAGGATAACCGCTGCCGCTTTGGCTTCCCTGAATCATACCGCCCATATAAAGGTCGGCCGGAGTAGCTCCCTGCCACAGCATGTTCATGAACCAGCCTTTGTAGTTCAAGTCGGCACTGAAGCCGTATTGGCCGCGGGGCATACTGTTTTTGCCGATGCGGTGCTGGTCGGAACCGTCAATGATACCGTCGCCGTTGAAGTCATTGTATTTCAGGTCGCCTGCACCTAAGTTGACGGAACTCTGACGTTTGGGTGAGTTCATGATGTCTTCCTGATTCTGATAATAGCCCAGGCAGTCGTATCCGATACCCCAATATCCTTTGGCTTGTGTAGTACGTTTGTATGGGTTCTTGGTATCGGTTTCCGCTTCGTTCGGATTGATGTTCCAGTATTGGTCGAAGTAGGTGAAGTTGCCCGAAAGTGTGTATTCAAAATCACCTCTTTTCTCTTTCCATTGCAGGATGAACTCGGCACCTTGGCGGATAAACTCGCCATTTGACTTTACTTGGGGTAATGCGATACCCAACGGGTCGGTATAAGCTACTGCCGACGGAGAGGTCAGATAACCTTTGGTGCTCTTGCGGAAATAGTCTACAGAACCCGAAAGACGGTTGTTGAGCGATCCGAAATCGAATCCGATGTTAAAGTCGCGGGTAGTATACCAGGTAATGTCTTTGCTGACCAAGGCACCTTCGGAAAATCCCGGATACCAACTTCCGTTAAGCAGGTAGCCACGGTCGTTCAGTCCGTATGATTGCAGGTAAGCATAGCGTCCGATGGCGTCTGAACCGATCTCGCCATAAGAAGCTCTTACCTTGAACTGGTCGAAGATATGACGGTCTTTTAATGTCTGCCAGAAACTTTCTTCCGAAATGACCCATGCAAGAGAGCCGGCATAGAATGTTCCCCAGCGTTTACCTCGCGGGAAATTGTCGCTACCGTCGTAACGGAGGCTGGCCTCGGCCACATATTTGCTGGCATAGTCATATTTCAGTCGGGCTACTACACCGGCACGCGCTTCTTCACCTTCCGAAGAACTGTTTTTGGCTGTAGATACAGGACCTGCACCGATCTGGTCTACGTCCAGCAAATATTCTTCGCGGGATAATGAGGCATCGTCTTTAAAGAGTTTATAGGCTTCGATACCGGCTGTGGCGCTGATTGTGTGTACCTGATTGAAAGTACGGTCATAATTGGCAAAGCCTTGCACGGTGTACGATGACCAGTTTGAATAAGACTTGCTCAGTGAAGGTTTGCCGGGATCGTTGGGGTTGCCATCCCAATCGTATGCTAAAGGTGATTTTTTCCAACTTTTTGACTTGTCGTTGTTGATGCGGTAGTTACCCAGTGCTTTCAATCGTAGGCCCGGTACATAAGGTACGCTCCACTCCAGTGCGAGGTTTGCTATGGCACTGAGGTTTTCGTTTTTAGTGTATCCGGCGTCGGGGGAGATCTCCATCAATGGGTTATCCGGTGTGTTGAATATTTGTCCGTTCGGATTGTATGCTATTTCCCAGGGGGCTTTATTCTGGATGTGTCCCCAGGTGTGATAATAGCTGTCTCCCGATTTGGCATTAGGCGATCTTAAGTCCGTTTTGTAAGCTTCGATGCTGGAAGTTACTTTCAAACCTATTTCTTTGAAATCTGCTACGATATTTGTGCGGAAGTTGTAGCGTTTGAAACTGTTTACATCGAACTTATAGAGTGACTTCTGATCGTAGAACCCCAAAGAGGTATATGCTTTTATCTTTTCGCTACCACCGGTGACAGTCAGGGTATGTTGCATTTCCGGTGCGAAGTTCTTCAAACAGAGTTTTTGCCAGTCCGTATTAGGATATCTGCGTGGATCTGATCCGTTGCAGAACAGTTCCAGTTCATCGTCCGTATAGGCCGGTGCCAATCCGTCATTGGTCATACTCATGTTCTTGTAGAAGGCTGCATCGTGGGCATCCAGCTTATCGGGCATATTGGCAGGTTGGCTCCAGTTATAGTTAAAGTTATAATTGACGCTCATTTTCCCTGCTTTGCCTTGCTTGGTTACTATCATTACGATACCGTTGGCGGCACGTGCTCCGTAAACGGCGGTAGAAGCGGCGTCCTTCAGGATTGTGATCTGATCGATGTCTTCAGCATTCAGATTGCGGAAATCCCGCTCTTCGGAAATCACATCGTCTATTACATAAAGCGGAGTGCCCCCTCCACGGATAGAGACACTGGAAAAGTTATTCAGACCGCCTCCGCTGGTTGTGACCAACAGACCGGGAGCACGTCCTGCTAGGCTTTGGGTGATGTTTGCCGTCGGTGCTTTGATAATGTCTTCTGTATTGACACTGGCAATGGCGGCGGTTGTTTTACGTTTAGAAGTCGTACCGTAACCTACTACGATGACTTCATCCAGCGTTTTAGTGTCTTCTTCCATCGTGATGCGTAAATCTTTGGATTTTCCGACAGCGACTTCTAAGGGCTTGTATCCGATGTAGCTGATTTCGAGTACGGCCTTGTTGGGGACATTCGGTATCATAAACTCTCCTTCCATATTGGTGATGGTACCGATAGTGCTTCCTTGTACTTTTACCGAGGCACCGATGATGGCCTCTCCGCTCTCATCGACTATTTTACCTGTTATTTTCTCTGTTTTACTCTGCTGTGTGGCTGTGACAGCATTTTTTTCATAACTGTCTGCTACGGCAATTTGTGATGTCGTGCAGAATAGCAGGAGACTGATACCTGCTATCTTCAAAAAGTTGATTTCTCGAAGGCATGTGTGCTTCGGAAATTGGCAAGTTCTTTTTGTCATACATTAAATTATTCGGTTAAACATAAAATGTGATTTGGAGGATATAGATCAGACTGTCTAATCTACATCGGTTTGAGGGGATTTTTTCAGGTTCTCATAGGCATTAGCTTTTGGTTTATAATATTAAGTCTGTTCAATAACCTTGCTGAACTATGCTGATTGCTATCTGGAAAAAATAGAGCTACATGAGATAGGTTCTTTCAGTACTTTTACCATCTGTATTAGATTGATTATTAATGGTGTACTAAACGGAGTGTAAAACGGTGAAGATGCTTGGTCGAATATTTTAATGCTTCTGAGTGGGAGGTATAATACCTATTTTCTACCTTTTACTTATATATGCATCTGAAATATAGTTGATTATTGTTTATGGGAAGAGTTGTGAACGCTATCCGCATGTTTCTTCTGCCATCTCAGTGCTAACCGGATAAATGAAAATCTTAATGCCATTAAATCTTTATTATATAAATTATGTTGGTATAAAAAAATATAGTAAAAAGTTGCGGGGATATTAACTTCTTATTATCTTTGGCCCCATAATAAATACTAATAATTGCAAATGCAATGGTTAACTGGTCCTAAGAGCTATCTGTTGTCTTTTCGTATAATTCCTAAGTACTGAAAGAACTTTGCCCGAAAAAATCCACTATTGATTCTAATAATGATATAAAAAAACACATAGTATAGAAAAACGACCTGCCCAAAGTAGAAGACCAAAGAAAAAGACGAAACGTAAAAAATAGATGTCTTATGCCAAAGTAAACTACAAGTCTATTTCTTGAGAGATAGGGTACGTCAAGGAGTGCAAGAATTAATAGTAAATACATGAACGATATAATAAGACTTCAATAAGAAAATAATAGTTGAATTCTATCTATAACATATTCCACATTAAAAAGCTTATTATAAGTCAAATACAATATGATTGTATGAAAACTAAACAATTTATTAATAAGTAGCTACACCACTAGTATTCAAATTATTAAATAAAAACCCAAACTCAATAATCTCTAATCCATTTATTTTTAAACACAGTAAAAGTAAAGATCTTCATCGTTCGGGCGATGGATGATTCACAAAGTAAAGGATAGAATACTTGAAACAATATCAGAACATCATAACAAGATGAGAAAATTCAGCTTGATATCCCGAACCCGTTCCAAAAAAGAAATCTGTTCGGATAGGTAACCGTTCTATCTGTCTCAAAGAATATCAATCTCCTTCATCGAGCATATCTCTTTCAAAGCACTCAATGAGAGCATTTATCTGAAGGGCTGTATCCGCATGCAGCAGAAACTGATGAATATAAGATGTGTTGCTGCCAATTCCATACATACCAATAATGCCAACAGGAAATTTTGTACAAATATGGGATATCAACATCCTTTGTACGCACCAAGGAAAGGGCTGCAAAAAACGAAACAGTGAGGAAGATTCTCAGAAGTGGACTATCAAGGGAAAGAGTCACCAGGTTTGAAGGCAGTTTCAGTACGCAGAAACTGTACTACTGGCTATCAACAATCAAGGTATGGAACAGGAAAACGGAATTCTTGTAGATTTTCTTCGAAATACATACAGTAAATGCCATATTGATAATTAACAAAATCAAAAACATACAAAGTAAAACCTCATAGCGCATAATTATAAAGAACCTATCAGAAGGAGTTATCAGGCTTCTTCGGAACATCATATCCAAACGGATAAGATTGTAGGTAAGAGATGGAATAATTACAATAAAAATGGCATATGAGATGATAGGAGGCGGTCATCTTCATATGCCATCTTACAAAAAAAATATGTAACAAATATCCCTACAAAATAAAATAGCCTATTACTTAGAAACAAAAACGATATGCTATAATTTAAACGAAAAATCCAGACTAGGAAAGCCCTCATTAGGTATAATTTCAATCCAGTCGTAAGAATCTATTAACTGCAACACACACATGCCTTGTGGCGGTATCTGATCATCATTCGTACTTTTATAGTTGACTTTAACCGCTACTGCTGTTTTATCAACCGTGACTTGTCGAAAGTCTCTTCTCCATTGGGATTTCATACTCACTTCTCCTGAATTATATAATTCTAGCTGGTTATGATCTTTATCCAACAATCCTACTGTGAAGTTGTAACACCCGGATTTCATTGGAGAATATACAATTGTATTCACGGCCAGGACAAGAGTTCCAGTAGAAGCCATTATGTTGCTAGAACATAAAGATATAATTTGCGATGTACCACTCCTCCAGTTAATATTTTCTGTCTGGATTTTCACTCTATAAATCGTATGCGGCAGCAAATATTTAAGTTGTATGGTAATGGTATCATTTTCGCACTTGATTATACCAGGTTTCCTTACAGGTTTTCCGCTATCTACATCAAACAATTCCAAGGCTGTATTTCCCCCGACACCTGATATCGATAAAAGATTGTCATACAAGCATAGAACAGGTATCTGTGACATATCAACAGTGCAGGGTTGACAATGTTTCGATAAACCACTTTCAATAACTTTCTTATTTCCGATAGTTGCTACCGCGATAGTAAAGCTACCGGAATTCAATGATAAATCAGACAGACATATTACCAGCGAATTAACATCCGCTTCTGTTACATACTGTGATAACAGAGTCCCAGCATGATATAACATAACTTTGTATCCACAATTTTCTTCGACCTGATCCCATAAACCTTCAAACTTATCATCGCAAAAAGACAATTGCACGTTTGAAGGTGCTTTAAGTTTATAAATACTCGCCTCCACCCACTCCGATTTTTTATTCTGACGTATACTTCTAAGTTTTGCCTTGTAATATCCTGCTTCAGAATCCACAGGCAAAGAAATAGACGCAGAAAATGTTCTCATATCAAAGAATTGTGTCTTCCCAATCTGTCCTCCTGACGGAGCATAAAATTCCAGTTCATAACCTGCCGCAAAAGTGCTCCCATACCAGCTTAAGATCAACTGTTCTTTAGAATAAATGAATGGTTCTGCCACTAATTGGGGAATAGAAGGCTCAGGGTCCGGCTTAGGTTCTGGGTCTGGACTAGGGGTAGGCTCTGGGTCAGGACCTGGTTTATCTCCCCCCTCGCTTTCGTCATGTTTTTTGTTCGAAGATTCAATTGCTTTTTTTATTATAGAAGCAGCAACAGTACCTCCAGCAGCGATAGCTACCGTACCTCCAGCAGACTGAATGACCTCCGCTGCCGCTGCAGCTGCTGCAGCAGCTGCGGCATCAATTAATCCTTGACACAACATTTGTGCAACCAGCTCGGCGGCCTGTTCAGAGAAAATAACACCCGCCAATTTAGCCCACTCCTTACTATTTCTCCTTAACTGGTCAACAAATGAACCTGCAGCATTCTTTATAGCCTCCTGAATATATCCCCCCCAATTATCAAATGAGGCACCATCAGGAAGTGGGATAGATAGCATTTTAGGAAAACCTATCGAAGTAACCTCAACACCTACAACATATACCATGAATGTCCCGTCCAGATTGAGCGATAATGAAGTTTCAGATGCCGAAAGTGACGGTTTTATATCGAACCTATTCTCGTAGGCAACTCCCGAGACAAGATCAATGATAGCACCACAAACAAACTTTGGGTCTGCCTCTTTCATTATCTTAGTTATCTCATCAGCAATATCAATAACTTCAGATAAACTGTCATAGACTTGCTTGAAGTTTGGTAAATTACCAATAACAAACCCTTCGCTTCGACAATAAGTAAAATCAACAGAAAATTTTCCGAAAATAGGAATTGACTCATCCGCAACTAGCCGTGCACCGATTTTTAACTCGGATTGCCCAACATCCACTCTTCTATTTTGGAATGTAATATCCGCTATACCAAAAGGATATTCAAAGAAGTTAATACCCGTACTCAATCCCAGTTTTGTACTTCCGCCTACTGTACTTAACCGAAACACAGGGCTTCCTGCATATTTTTTGTGTTTTGATTCTCCTTTTTGTTTTCCTGCCAGTTCAAGTGCAAATATACGAATAGGCTCATCAAGTCCGGCATCGGCTTCAATTCCCTCATCTTTCCGGATATTTATCCGTAAATTAATACAAATGGTAGCGATCAATGTAAATTCAACGGTTGTTTCGAGATTGAAACCATCAGAGAAATCCGGGTATCTAACAGGAGATACATCCTTGGCAGCATCATAATAATATATACGTGAAACTTTTTTATCTGTTTCTGCTTTAAAAGTTATATCAAAAAGATCCGAAGGCCACACCTGTTGACTACCCGTCAGACTGCCTAAAAGTTCACTGATAGAGAAATCTCTATCTAATTTTAAGATTGCCAGCACCGGAGTCCCATTGACGAGATAAAGGTTAGCATTTACAAAAACTGCATTCAAAATTTCTACCTGTCCATTGAGATTTAACTCAAGGTACTTGTCTTTTCTGTTTTCTGTTTGAAAGTAATAAATGACATCCAATCCGATGTCTTTCAGTATAAATAATGGAGGCAAATGTGTGCTGAATAATGGTACGACAATACTTTGATCCGGAGGAGTGGTAACAGAAAACCTCGTTTTATCATTATTTACTACTAATCTTCCGGTGAACTCATAACTGTTCCCAAAAGCATTGAAACCGATGATACCAAAAAGTGAAAATTCAGGTATGTCGAGCTTTTGATAAGTCATTATAACACCCACTTCACCTTCTGCCCCCTTGAAAAACATGACACCTCCAAACATTGAGAATGGTGCAAATACCGCATTGAATATTGTTTCTCCAGATCCCGTTCTTGTCGCAGATTGCGTTGGGAAGGATGCATACAGAGTAACATCAAGCCCCTCCGAATTATCATTTAGCTGAGAGAAAAGAGAAAACAGGGGACCGGAAAGTTGTAATCGGGCGTACATATGAACCCCCGGACTTACAATCCCCGCAGGCAGACTTGTACGCTGTACCGGTTGTATAACGCTGCCGGGCTTATTGGTAACGGATACAACCTGGCCGATTTGTTGCACTAATACATCAGCCGATTCAACAGAATATGAATTTATAACAAGGCTGGCTTCTGAAATTGTAAGAACAGAATCAATGGGTGCCAATGCAGCAAACCAATCTCCGAATTTGAAATCATCTCCTAAACTGAAAGCGAAAATATATCCTCTTTCCGTTTCTTTGCCTACCTTGGTAGCCTGTGAAATAAAAATTCCGTCACCTAGCCCTCTTACCTGTCCGTAAAGGGCAAAAAACTGTTGGGTATAGTTATAATAAACATAAGCACTGGCATATTCAAGAGAAGCCATGTCGTTAGGCACAAGTTCATCCCACTTTTTACTGTCTGCCAGGTTACCGTTAACTAATCCATCAGCCCATTGTTTCAAGCTAAGCTGCTGAACTTGCTTAAGCGACAACGCACCGGTAAATATCTGATCAACTCCCTTGGGTCCCAATTGCATTCCTAACTCCAGTTTCAGCGTATTCAAATCAAGAACAGAGAAAAGGATAACTTTAAAACAACTACCGTTTTCATCTTTCTCTTCTTCACTCTGTTCTCTTTCCACATGGGCAGTAAGGCCAAACATATTGAAATGCAGACCCAGAAAATCAATAGTCCAATCAGGCTCAAGAGAATCAGTAACGGGTACCTTATTGTCAACCAATAATACAAAACAATCAAATAGTAAATATTTAGTCTCCGGTATTAGTTTACCTGACAGAGTGGAAACAACAAGTGCGGGCAATCCTGAAATGTCAGGTATATAAAAGAGTTCATCCAGATGGAGAGCAGACAACAAATCCGAAAAATTGAATTTTATTTTTTCCGTTAAGCTGGCTTCAAAAGTCCAGTGTGGTGATGCAGGAACATACACACCTCTGAAAATAATATCAGCATCTCCTATGGAAAGTACGGCACTAATAGATGTTTGTACACTGTAGTCGGACAAGTCATTTGAAACAGTGCTGCTTATTCGTACAGTGACAATTACTTTGTCAAGAGAGAGAAATTCTGGAATAATAGTCCATGCATCAGAATTAGTAATATCAAATTCAATTGTCTGTAAGTTGTTGTGAGTGATATCAAATTCAAAATTGAGACCGGTCAGGTCGAAACCTGAGCCGAAGGGCAGAAAGCTTTCCGGAATATATCCTGCTATCTTGTCCGGAAGCATCCATTTTGCGAGATCTGATAATCCCGGTATGTGAATTTTCTGTTGAGTGGCCAATTGAAATATCCACGGATCCCCAATTTTGTTCTTAATGGCTTGAATCCATATCGGATTGTCAAGCACATCTACAAAACAACTGAAAATTCCTGTTGAATCATATGCCCCGGCATATTTCTGTATAGCCAATTTTGCGTATACTTTGGAGAAAGAGAGTATGTCCTGCCAAATTACCCATGGGCTCTCACTACGCATACTGAACTTAAATTCATTAATAGAGATTGCTAGAGTATCTATACTGACAGAAAATTCATTCATACTGAAGTTTCCCAACTTATCAAATCCCATAGGAAACCTGTTGGCTATATCCCGGATACCTATCAGTGAAAGTAATTCCCCCATACCCGGAAAATCAATGGTAGTCCCTTCTTTCAATGAAATAGTCCACCCCCTCTCATCAGCAGGGAAAGGTAGGTTAATAGCAATATCCACTACAGTTCCCAACTGCAAACACCCCTGTAGCAGGCCGGTTATTTTGTAGTTATTCCTGGCGTCCACATCCATTTTCACTGACCAGTCCGATATACTTAACTGTTCAAGAATATCCCATTTCCCTGTTTGTGAAAGCTTGAAATCCAATCCTCCAAATTCAGGAGTAAACGGATTAAACCGGAATTGTATCTCATCTAACACAATTACCAGTCCATCATTTAACAAAGTAGCGGGCAATATGGATAAAATGGGAGAAGTATTCGTTACCTTTGATGTAAATATCAGATCTGTCAGCTCTTTTACTGTGGGTAAATTTCCACTTTCCGTGATAATTTTTAATATCCAATCACCAGATGAAGGCACCCTTAGCATAGTGTTCAGCTCATGGTGTTTGCCAATAGCTATGTTACCCTGTACATACGCATTCCACATACAAGGAGGAGGAAAGATTTCCGACCTAAAGGTAGTTATCCCGAAGCCGAACCTGAACTTTCCAACATTCAGCTTAGGTGTAGAGAGAATCTGCCAATACCGCGGTGTCCCGTCTTCATTTGGTTTAAAGCCTATTACTAGATTTAAAGATGAAGTCTGGATGGCATTTATGTCAATATTGACTTTCAAATCTTCAATCACCAAACTATTGAGCTTCAAGAGTGAACCGGGAATGCTAGATTCTATATTATCACTACTTACCACAGACAGAGCTCCTGCGATTCCATTGGAAGAAAGATTATCCTGTAATGTTTTCTTTAAACCATCAAAATATCCCATGGTACTGCATTTTAAAGTTAAAATATAACGAAAGCAGGTTTTGCTTGATAAAAAAAATCCTGCAAAGTTTGGACGAATATACTATTCACCTCATTATTTGTGGATCTTTCCAATTGACAATCAATTTCATCCCATCCCCTCTCGTTATTATAGTTTCTAATAATCTGTAACATGAATCCATCACATACGTGCATATAATAAGTGTTATTTATTAATTGCGTTGCACAGGCGTATGTATAAAACTGATAAGCTATCTGAACATCCTCATTAGGTGGAAGAATTATATTTTGATTAGTCAAACTAAATACATTTTGTGCAATAAGCTCCCTGTTTGGAACTCCATTCTGTTTTTTTATAATATTAAACTCCTCAATAGATTCAACATCAAGATATGATAGATACATACCTGAAAATGTTTGAGGATATTGCTTACAATGAACCACCCCGTATATATATTCATCACTCTCGTGGTTATAGTCAGCAACAACCAAGTAGCTCGTATAGTTTATTGCCTGTGTCGCATCCGTAAATCCGGTCCCGCATGATTTTAATAAATGTAGAATATAACTCCAGTTTGCTGAACACTGGTCTGACAATCTTACGTCACAACTTAATTCACTTGTATCAATGGTATTGAAAAATGTACAACCGTCTTCATTATATGGTAAATCCCCCAAGTCCAGGGTAAAGTTTAAGTTCATTTCGGCACATAAATATTCTCCACATTGATAATTTATTCCAGGGAAGGGAATACGGGTATATCCACCATATTGCTGCGGATAAAATGATAAGTCTTCTTTTGTGGAAAATGGTTTTGCCAGTAACTCCCATGAAGGATATTCAGGTGTTTGAATTTTTACATCTTGATTCCCATATTCATTGGGTATATTCACAAAGAAAGGCAAGGTACTATCCGGATAATTGGGTAAATCCTGATGTATATTTACGGGTAAGGGTATTCCATTAATTAAAAACACCCCAACTTGAATGAAACATACTCTTTCGATTGGCTGCTCAAAAGTAGGAAAGTTACAGCGATAAGGGTCGAACAAGGCATTAATATGTATTGTGGAGTCATTTATTTTTTCAAATCCGACCGCTATTGTTTCACCGGCCGATGTTAATAGATTCGATCCGATCCGAACAGGTTGTTCCTGCCCTTGGTACACTCCCATAGCAAACCAACCTAAATCATTTTGTTGTATTTCAATCATAATTAATTTATTATTTTTACTCTGTTATATATAAAGGGATACCCTGCTGATTCCCATTAATGTGGCAATTAAAAAACATTATCCCTTTCTCAGAAGGTACACGCATGTTTCTTTCAGAAACAACTTCTCCTGGACTCTCCCCATTCCAAAAGATACAAAAACAGCTTTCCGCTACGATATTCGTATCATCGACAACAAGGACCACATCACCGGCTATGATTCCTTTCGAAGGCGATTTCCCTATTTGTGTAAAAATGTCATTATTGTATTTAAATAAAGAAGTTATGTAATACTGCTGTATAAAATTGGGAACCCCCAAATGTGTAGGCGTTATATCTGGCTCCAATAATCTGATGGTACTGATTCGGGGATGCCGGTAGCTTGCTTTGTAACCACATGAGATGATACCGGTAATGGGTTGGAAAACATTCAAAAAGAATTCATTCGTACTATGTTCGCTCCCATGATGATTAATCTTAAATGCGCATACATGCCCCTGTCCCAGTCTATTACCGGATTTAATAAAAATGGCTCTATCATTCTGTCGTATTGCGTTGGATAGCGGAGTCTCAATATCGATTTTACGCCCTGCATTATACCCGCTTAAATCGCCACCTGAAAAAAACCTGAAGCACCCGTACTGTAATACCCATGAAACAGATAAGTCATTTTCATCTTTTAATGGTTTGCCTCTCGGTTCCGAAACAGAGGTGTTCTCTCCTAAAACATACCCATTAGATGAAGTAAATAATAATTCTATACGCTGATTTCCCCAACCACCTAGAAATATTTTTTCGCCATTATTGACAGAATGGCGTATTAACCCTTTTTCTGCAATCTTCATCCGATATTTGTCATACAGTTTCGATTTTGGTTGTGGCTGAACATCTCCCCTGTCCCATACTTCTCCCATAGACAGTAATTGTTGAGCCAACGAAATAAATCCTCCGATATGATCTTTATCATAGTGAGATATAATAGTATAGTCAAGACCGCTGACACCTACTTTTTCCAAATATGTTTTAATTTTTTGCGCCTGTCTATCACCTTCTCCAGTGTCAATTAAAACAGCTTTGACCACTGTCCCGGCAAGAGGGATATTTTTCTCCAAAGCCGCCCGGAGAATTCCTGTACTTTCAGTAGGCAGAGGTATATTATATTGGGCCAGTTTGCTTTTTAACAACTCTACATTTCTGATGAGTATTAATCCGGCATCTCCCTGGCCTACACTAATCTGATGGATCTCCAATGTTTGTGCTAAAGAAGAAAAGACACTTAAAACACAGATTGTCAGGCAAAAAATAATTTTTAATATCTTTGTTTTCATGCTTGTTATAATTTTGTCTATACTGTTAAAGGAAGTATGTCAACAATAATTTTCTAAAGATACTTAAATTATTTAGAAAACAGACACAGAATCACGCTAAAAAATTAAATTTATAAAATTATTTATTTAAAACAAAATAATTTATGAAACCAATTTACGAATTTTGTGATGAACTGTGTGCTCAAAACCCGGACATCACTGCTAATGACATGTTGCATCAAGTATATGTTGCAGGATATCAAAGAGAAGAATCTGTATTAGCCATCCAGCACTATTATCAGTTACCGATAGACTCTTTATGCCAACTGATCATCAATCAATACACAAAGCCTGTCATTTCTAAACAAGAAGTTAAAGAACTGCTGGAGTCCAGCACTTCAAAAGAAATAAATACAGCAATAGACAATTATTACCCTAAGTCATTGGGGTTTGTAATGATGCTGGATATATCCAGCTCAATGACAAGCTGGATGAGCAGGGTAAAAATTAATGCAAAGGCATTCGTACGCTGTTCACGGGTATTTGACCAGTTCGGAATAAATACATTTAATCATGCTGCCCGTTGGTTATATCCCGAAGGAAACAATCCGGATATAGTAACGGTCAGTGATAAATTTCCTGAGACAAAAGAAGCCATTGAAAAAATAGAAAATATCTCCGCCTCCGGTAGCACCAATATCGGAGAAAGCATTAGGCTTGGAAATGAGATGATCAAAAAGTCTACCGCAGATATCAAGGCTTTTGTCCTTTTAAGTGACGGAGAACACAATGTAGGCCCTAAACCAGACGAAATACTCGGAGATAATCCTCCGATTTACATTGCCGGTTTAGGGCAGTATATGAGAAAAGAGTATTTCGAAAAACTTAAAAATAAAAATCCGAAAAGCAAGTTTTACAACGCTCCGAATGCAAGTGAGGTAATGCAGATGTTCAACCAGATCCTGGCTGACTTTTCCGGTTCATCCCTTTCATTGAATACATTGAAAGAATTCTCAAAGGGTGCTGATTACATTTGTCAGCCATTTACTATATCGAACTCAGAAGGTACAGTAAACATCAGTGTTGTTTGGAGTAACCCAGCATTTCAATATACAGATGGCATCCCAAATGGTTATTTAATTAATGTCTATATGATGGATCCTGATCATAAAAAATACCCTATAAAACCGGAAATTTCCGATCCTGGTTATTGTATTTTCAAGTTTCACAACTGTAAACCGGGTACATGGCAGGTATTAATAGAATATGACACTCAGGAAAAGGTAGAATGTACGATTAGTGTTATGGAAGATACAACTTTGAACACAGAAGTCGTTATCCCTATAAATATCCAGGCTGGAAGTTCGATACCGCTTCATATTAATGTATCGGATGGTGACGTACAGCTATCAGGCTACAGCGTAAAAGCCAGAGTTAACCATCCCGTAAGAGAATTACAGTTCCCCCTTGAATCATCTGGTCAGGAGAGAGAGGCTTTATTCTTGTCTTCAGAGTTAAAACAATCATCATTGTCATTGCACCAGACTAATAGCGGCCTGTTTGAGTCTAAATTTGATGATACAAGCATTAGAGGCATATATAATGTGGAAATGGAAATAAAAGGCAGACGTGCTGAAACCGGTAATGAATTCGTTATTCTCAAAAGACAAGCCGTCTTTGTCAGCTAATTCATTATCGTATATAAATTGTAAGTTCTGATCCAGCGTATAACCTAATTAACGTGAGTTCGATATAACTCAAAATATTTTCAATTGTCCGTCATTGACGAATTCAAATCAATGACGGACTTCTTTTCAAAGAAAATTGAGGTGATCGAAGAACCATCGTGGAACATTGAAGACTTTTATATTCCAAGACGTGAATCAGACATAATATCTGATTTATATGAGGATGCTAAACCGTACCTAAGATTGAATCAGATATTTAACTTTTGAAGTTAAGTAAACAATAAAACTATAGAGCAATATTATCCTAAAAAAATCTACTGTATACACAAAAAGGAAGGTATATAAAAACAAAACCCTGAAGTATATCTTTCGACAGGGGATTACTTTGCAAATATACGGCTTTCTTTATATATTTGCACAGAATAATTATGATCAGATTCTCAAATATATCGATTTCTTGAAATACAATAAAAACGAATTGTTTTTCGGCCTTGATATACTTCCAGATAAAACGATCGCCAAAACCAACAGCTTATGATAGATATAATTCGCTACTCTCCATTAAGAGTACGTCGAATTATAAAAAAGAACATGTATTGATGGTTTTGAGGACAAAAGCATTAACTGAACTTATATGAGAATGTTAAAATTATTAACGATAATTACTATTATAACAGTTATACAGGCTTGTTCAACAAGTAGAGTTGTAATTTCACATGATACAGACCCATCGAAATATTCATATGTCGTATTTGAGGAAAAATTAACCGGAGATAGAGAACTTGATGATATGATAATGGCAGTCCAAAATCAAATTGCAGCTACAAAATTAACTGTAGTTTCCAAACAAGAAAGACTCACTAAAACAATTCTTGGAGAATCTGTCCTTAGTCCAAGCATCCATATTTCAACGGAGAAATGGGACGGAGGGCACACATATATAACCATTACTTTTGGGGACTATAATACCAATCAGCGTATTATAGTCCCCAAAAGTAATGGTATAGGATTAAGCATATCACAAGATCAAAATATAGCTCTTGGTGCAATCCAAAAGAAACTAAATAAGATATTTGGATATAAACAATAAAAAAACGAAGAGCAAGAAGTCTACTCTCCTGAAACGAAGAGAAAGGGTTGAATGGGTGAAAAATGTGTCCTTTCTAAATCATAAAGCAATCAAACAAAAGGGGAGAAAGGACGACCGATAAAAGGGTGGTGGGTAAAGTCAATTTCAAAGATCTTCAAAACAGGACGGGTGAGAAACGGGCTAGAGGAGTGTATAAAAGAATCGTGGTAACCCACTAAAAGATTGCCCATGAAAAGCATGGGTAATTTCTTAGCGGGTTTTCTATTCTTACACTCCTTTTGAGATTCGTTTTAGCCACAGGATAATATGAATCTCAAAATAGCCTACCGATAAATGGGTGGGAAATGGAATGGACAGATACCAAACTAAATAAAGTGATAGCTAGAACTTTTTACTGTTGCTATGAACAGACAGAATCATTATCATCTCCGCCACATCCTATTACTACTGCTATCAAGCAAAACAATAGAATCTTTTTCATAACATTATATTCACTTATGGATATGAAGTAACAGAAGATTATGTACCATCCGCTGCTACCACAGGAGTTAATGGTTCAAACACTCTTTGTCTTCCTGCTTGTTGTGCTTGTTTTTCCTCTATCAAATCCTCCGCTATCATTGTAACCAGATGGGATAAGATACCGGCTTTACGCCAAAATGGACTAGACATTCTTCTGGTATTCACACCTATTGCTTCAAGTAAAGCATTACGTCGTTCAATTATTTTACCTCCTATCTCCTGTTCTAGCCATTCCGTTGTTTTTTGTCTATCTCCAATACGTACTTTTCCCAGTAAGTCACTACAATCAATAGTAATAGTACCAGCCATTTCAGCCAGCCCCCTTGATAGCACGTTCCCAGGGGGAGATGAAGTAAAACCAACTGCATCAAGTATTTGATTTGTAGATATAATAGACATAGTGCCAACTGACCACTGAGAGGTGTAATATTTACTACTTGCTATCGTTGCATCAGCAGCCAATGCTCTCCCAGACTCCTCTTGATATTCATCCCACAGAGTTGCATTACGACTAGCAAAAACATTAATCTGTCCATCACGAATCAATTCATCATCCCAATCCTGATTACCGCCAAATCCCTCTGGTTGATTTGACCGACCCTTATAAGTAGCAGCTTCCGTTGGTGGATTTTCTCTATGATCATTAGGAGCTCGATGTAGATGGTTTTGAGCATCATTTGGAATCCAAGGTAGATCTCCTCCTACGTAACCAGGCTGATAGAAATGCTTCACAGGCAGTTGGTATGTTGTTCCATTCTTGACTACCATGTAGTGTTTTAGAATAGGATTTTCATCTTCAACATCAGGGGCAGGCTGCTGACCAATACGAGTACGTCCATCTGCATCTTGACAGGCATGAGTATCTCCAATACCTCCAACATCTCGAATATGAATACGACCTCTATCATCGTCGCAAGATTTGCACCACTTAATACGCGCACCACGACTTCCAATAGGCACTCTCTGGATTACATGAGTACTCTCGCCATTCCTTGATCTTTGTATTGTATCAATTAGTTTAGCCTGAGACGTGAAGTCAGTCCGATTATCTACCAACGTTGGTTTTCCTTTACCAGATGTAATTTGCTGATTTATCTTGGAGGCATTTTGGTTGTTTCTGTTGGCGTATTCCATATATATGTAATCTTAAGATTGAACGTCAATATTAATATTATGTAGTAAAAACAAAAGTAATGAAAATTTCAGAATATGTTATTCTCTTTTGTCCGTTTTCAGGGAAGCCGCATCAAAATTCTAGTCACCGGAAATTTCCGGTACATAAGTTAAATTAATCTGATATAGCTTGTTAAAGTCTCAAGCGAATATTTCAAAACAGATTCTACAAAATAATTTGGATTTCTCGAATTTTTATAGTATATCTGTAATAGATAAATGTTTTAAGATTATGAATAATTGTACAGTTTCAAAGCATCCAGTACATGCTTTATTGGATGACTTCTTCGCAAAAGCGGAGATTAGTGATGTGATTGCTGAGTATCAGCGTAAGAACTCAAATTGTAGCAAGTGGGTGATGTTCAGTGACTATTGCCTTGATGACAAGAACAAGGCTAACGATGTGATGACTTTTGTGCTTATGCCATTCGTGAGCGAAGCGAAGTACTTGGAAATGCAGCAGAAGATTCACGATATGCAACCATCCGACATCAAGAGGACGAACACGGTAAACAAAGCCTTCCTGTCTTACTTGAAGAGCGAGAGCGTATTGACCTTCTCGTTTGTGTTCGACGACAGGAAGCATTTCCTTGCTCCGTCGTACAACCAATGTTTGCAGGGTGTCAAAGAGACTTTGCAAACGATTTGCGACAGCTACAAAAGATGGAAGAAAACTGCTGACAATGAAAAGGTTACAAAGTATTATGACAAGATAGTGAAGACGATAAATCATCAACTCGAACCGCTTAACGGCAAGAATCCTGACATCAAGTTGCTCAACGACATCTTGATTACGGCATTCCTCGGCACATACGTGTCGGTGAAGGTTCTGGAAAAACTGCCGATAGAAAAATTCGGATGGTTCAGCGACCGCGACAAGGTTATCTCAGGCAAGGACAATATCATTGTGCCGATATTCAACTTCTATCAGCACAACATGCTCAATGGTACTCAGTTCCAGTTTTGTACCTTCACTCCAGAAGATACGGTGAAGCCATTCTTCGACGACTTCAACCGCATCGCAGATGTGGTTACGGGAGCGATAGCCGACTACAACATGGAGAAGAACTACGTCACTGCCGACAAGTTCAACACCGTACTCATCGACTTCCTTACCGACAACAAGCAAGCCTTGATTTTCCGCATCCACAAGATAGACGACAACTATCAGGTAAGTCAGATTACGATGCATCCGAAGTAAGCAGGTTTCCATCTGAAGGTATAAAATCCTATCCGAAATCAAACGTTTTGGATAGGATTTACATTTGTTACCACATGCCAACCGTATCAAAATTCTAGTAATTTCTTCAAATAGTTGATGTCTAAAGCCGCCTTGTATATTCTTCTTTGTATACTCAGCTTATCTTTCGGTTCAGAAACCATATGTAGGGTAATCTTTCTCAATACAGACAGATTCTGTGAGGTAAATCCTTTCTTAGCCCTGCACTCGTCCTCCTTAAATATGACATCCAAATACTAATACAACTGATTTTCAATGCTCCAGTGTCCTCTCACCAATGTTGCATAATAGGAAGCTTTCAGTTCATTCTCGTCACTGATGTAATAACGGACTTTATGGGCTTTCTCGTCCTTGATTTCACGTCCGGACTCTATTCTTATGATGGTGGAAAGATGCTTCCATGGTGCAAGTGTCTCTTCCATCAAATAATCCTTTGCGGGCAGGATGCTGCATTTGCGTGTCTCCCCCCATCCATGTCCGGTGTCAACTTTCTCATAAAAATCCGTCCAGTCCTTCATCCGGAAAGCACATTCTATGTCTTCATATAAGGTACGCTGGTTTTCTTTCACAGCTAAAAGATAGTGACCTCCTGAATTGGCAATCAGCTCCACAATCCCATGTTGCGTGCCCATGGCATCAATGGAGACCACGGCACCCTCTATATTGATGTTTGAAAGGTTTTCAAGAATGGCAGTTATCTCATTGGACTTGTCCTCCACCTTTGATTGGGAGATACAGAAGCGATTCCCACTCACCCAGGCGTTTAAAATGTAGAGACCCTTGTTCCCTCTGCCACATTGTTTCTTCCCATCTATAACTACTTGTTTCTCTGACAAATCCTCCAAAATAGACTCGTCATAGGGATGTAGACAATATTCAAATTCTGCCGGATGTATCCACCCAAATACACGCTCAAAGGTGTCGGTGGAAGGAACCTGTTAGGTAACGAAAGCATATCGCCGAGTTCACCACTACTCTCCGAAGCTCATGCCTTCAGGCGTGAGTTGTTCACGACTAATAGATACTAAAATTTAAAAAAGCTCTCCTGCTTGGCACCAGGAACATTGCAATTTAAACATCCTCACAATAGACTCCTTCCTCAAAGTTCACTTCCTTTTTGATTTTGATCGAGAAGGTGATATCCCTTTTAGAGCTAAGAAACGATAGATAGTTTCATAACTACCAATTCCTAATGCTTTCTTAATGGAGCTAACAGAACTGCCGGCTAAATACAATTTAGCACAGCTATCCACTTTCTCGGTATTTTTATTATTAACCTTCTTAGGAGGACGACCAAATTTTACTCCTTTTTCCTTTGCTATCCGTCGGCCATCCTTACAACGCTCAACGATGATATCCCTTTCAAATTGGGCACATGCTCCGATTATATTAGCCATCAACTCACCGGCCGGACCCTCAGTGCTGATATTGTCTTTCAATGAAACAAAAGCAATATCGTTTTTCTTTAAACGATCAATAGTCCATAGTATACTCCGTAATGATCGGCCGAGTCGATCTAATTTATATACGACCAAGACATCACCTTTGCGAAGGTGATCCAAACACTTCTCCAGTTCCGGACGTTTATCGGCCACACCCGAAATCTTTTCTTTAAAGATCAATTCACATCCACTTTCTTCCAAAGCCTGGATCTGCAAATCTAAATTCTGCTCCCTCGTCGAAACACGAGCATATCCTATTTTCATAATTGCTATGAGTCAATATTATAAATCAACTAAAAATTTATCCAATTTGATAGCACTAAGGAGGCATTTTACAGAATTTACCTACATAGCTGCTATCAATCCTCTTCATTAACAGCCTGGACAATAGCTTGAAAAGCTAACATAAATTCTCTATTCAGCTTCTTCAAATGTTCATATTTGGCCTCCTTTGCCTTAGCCGACTTAATGATTTCCTTGGTGGTTTCTTCCCATCGAGGAAACTCTCTAATCAAATATTTTAATGTTTCACTGGCTGTTTTCTTCCCTATACTTTTCTTCAAACGATTTAAAGCTTGTGCCTCTTCCGCATTAAGCCGTAGGGTAATTACCGAAACCTTCTTGTTAAATTCACCTTTAGCATTCAAAGTAATCACCCATTTTCGGTTATCTTGTTTCTCAATCTCCTTCACTATTCTGAGTACAGACGCAAGTTCTCCTTGCTTTCCACCTGCAATTTCGATAATAGCTCCCACTTCAAAAGTTGGTTCTTTATTGACTATTACAGTATTGTTCTCATACTTACTTATAGACCACCACTCTTCCATATCAATACATATTCTCTCCCGCAGCTCTTCCACCGGTTGATTTATTTTCTGAATAGTTGCCATAGATCAAAGTTCTAGTGAGTTCATGATAACGCTGGCAGGCATATTCATCTTGGTGAAAGCAAAAAGCTTTTTCCCCAGATCCTTTAAAGAGGCTCCGATATGATACACTTCTTCGTCTATAATAATGAAACGGTCATGTGCATGAGCACAAGTCCTGATGTTAATAGGAGGATATTGGTCATTATGTTTATCCAGATCAAGTTGTAATTGTGAGGTAATTCTCCCTGTGAAAATGGTAGCTGAAGCACCGGAATTTCTCTTGGCCAACATCAGCAATACACTTTCATCAATATAATTATCTATCAGCAGAAGAGATTTCTTAGCGGAACGAATCAGGTTAGTAGCAAATACATAAGCATCAAAGATCTGCCCATTAAAAAAGACACCTTCCACCGGAGGCAATTAAGTCCGGACGAAAAAGTCGACCTTGCTGGCCAACTCTTCCAGTTGACGATCATGGGCAATAAACTTAGGATCCATCTTATTTTCCAGGTACTCTATGCGTTGGTTTATAGCATAACCCTTAAGAAGATATTCCTTTAATACTTTATTTGTCCATTGCCTAAACTGCGTGCCTCTTTTACTTTTCACCCTATATCCAACCGATATAATCACATCGAGATTGTAATAATCTACTTGATAGGTTTTACCATCAGAAGCAGTGTAGGCAAATTTTGCCCAAACTGAATCCTTTATCAATTCTTCCTCCTTAAATATATTCCGGATATGTTTACCTATAACACTTATATCACGTCCAAACAGACTTGACATTTCATCTATTGAGAGCCAAACCGTTTCATTCTCTAGCCGTACTTCCAGCCTGACCGCTTCGTCTGGTTGATATAATATGATTTCTCCTTTCTCTTCCATAATTACGATATTATTATTTTCATGCAAATATAATAAATCGAAAATAGAAAGTTCTATTTCCCCTATAGTTTTCTTAATATTTTTCTCTTACGGTTTATTTATAATTAAAGTTATAAATAGCATCAGATTTTAAATACTATTTAGAAACAACGATGTCGAAAGGATTTGTGCCATTATCTAAAAATATATGTAACAACGAAAGTTTCTTTCGTCGTTATCCACTTACCTTTGTGATTTTAAGAGCTAAATATATGAAAAATAATATGTTATTTATAGTAACCTTGGAGTTATATAGTATGATAATTATCATAGGGTTTATTTATTTCTATTATTGTGGAGAAGCAGTTTTCAAAGTTATGACCTCTGCCATACCGGTAATATTCCTAGTTTTGCAAGAACTTGGAAAAAATCACAAGCTATTTTGCTAATAATTTGAAAAGGCACGGAAACACAATCGGATTCCCCCATACCCTCTCCAAGGAAGAAATATAAAAATAGAAATATTAGATTGATGGAGTCACCGGTCATGCACTTGAATGTAACTGAAAGTGGAGATGAACGGTGTGACTTTATAGTGTTTCCGATGCACCATATTTTACCATCCCATTCTTGTCTCTGATAAAAGCATAATAAGGAATAACCCAAATGGCACTTAATACCATTTAAAAACAACTTACCCAAGAATACGCTGAACTGCGTAAACTTGGGTAAGATTTTTTAGCTTAGTGAGGCCTTAGGATTCGATTTCCTTTTACAGGCCTCACGTAGTAGCGATAAATCGCTTATTGAAAATAACCTATTGAAAAATGTTAGGTTTTTCTTTATCCTTAATTCGGTAATTCCAATGCTGAAGCACCATCCTCAATAGGCCATCCCGGATTCTGATAAATAGGTGAGTTGTTCACATCACCATCAGGAGATGAAAGCATGAAATCACTGAATACGATTGGATACAAGTAGCAAGCCGGTGTCCATGTATATCCATTATACATTGTATTGTTTTTTTCTGTCATTCTGTAAGGGCACAAGTTATTGCCGCTTGCAGCCTGACTTGAAACATTTGCTTGATCGCCGGTTGTAATCAACCGACTTTCACCTTTATCGTCTTTATAAAGTTCAGCAGCACCGCCTCCCCACAGGTTGAATCCTTCGATAACATAATTCTTCACTTGGTCGAGCGCACGCCAACGTTTCAAATCCCACATTCGCATGCCATCTGCAATGAACTCACATCTACGTTCACGACGGATATTATACAATGTTTTATCTACCGGCTGACCAGCTGAATAAATACCCCAGTCATCTTCTTTAGTATAATCAGTAGCAGCAATTGTTTTGTTGAAATCCGGATCTACACCTGCACGTGTACGAATTGCTTTCCAGTAACTTTCTGCGGTAGCATCCAGGTTGCTGTTCTTTTCGTAACAAGCTTCCATGTAATTCAACATAGCTTCTACACCACGGAATACAACACAGCCGTAATCAGACAAGAAGTGAGTATCACCACCGCTTCCCTGAGCTATTTCGTATGACATGGCTTTACGGATGTGATAACCGGTTACGTTTCTTCCTTCCGGTAATTCCAGGATCTTAGGTACGTTCCATGTCGTCGGATCACTCTCTACCGGCTCTTGTTTCATTTGCAGTCTATCCAACTCCGAAGCTGAGAACAGTCTCAAACGGTAGTCTCTGTTCTGAAACTCTTTATAGATATGGTCATCCCCTTGATATTGGCTGTTCGAAGCATACCATGGCAAACCGTTCTCCATTAGGAATGTCTTGACATATCCCTTTGTAAAACCATAATTACCACCTCCACGAGAAGTGTAATAAGTAGCATTGTGGTTTACACTGAGTGCTTTATCATAAGCTTTCCAGAATACAACTTCTGACAGATCTTCCAGATTTTTAGAATTATACATTTCAAAGAACGGATTCCATCCCGAAGCTGAAGAGGTAGGATTCACCTCTTTACTGTTCACAGTCAATGTGATCTGATCTCCTACTTCTTTGGCAGCAGCCATGGCTTCTGTTAAGAAGAAGTCAATTTCTTGATTGACGTTAATGGTAAAGTCCTTCAAGTAATCTTTTTGTTTTCCCGGCCACGTATCGTCACCCGGCACACGTCCGGTACCTCTATGATATTTCAACCAGGTAGCTTCAGATAAAGCAACTCTTGACTTCACCAGTAATGCTGCGTTACGTGTCAGGCGATTTTTTCCACCTACGGGGCTGTTAGTCATCAGTTCGGCAGCCTTATCCAGGTCGCTAAGGATGAAACGTGCCACTTCGTTGCGCGGGCGACGCTTACTTGCTTCGATAAGATCTTCTTTCTTATCAGATAATACCTTAGTGAGGATAGGGAAGTCTCCAAGATTCTGTAGCTTGCTGAAATACTCCCATGCTCTGAGGAAATATATCTCGCCGATATATTGTTTAATGTTCTTTTCAACACCTTCGATTTCTCCTGCTTCCCAACGCGGGATCACGATTTCCAGGAAATAGTTCAGGTTACGGATAGTGCCGAATCCCCATGCGTCATAAGTACCTACACGCCACTGTCCCGGTTCCCAATAAGTCGTATTGGGTGATGCAGTAGCTTGATTGTCAGTGCCATTGTCTGATACGATCGGACCTCCATTATATCCACTATGAATATTGAAACTGTATGCATTGATAGCATAGGCAGCCAATTGACTTTCATTCTTAAGATATGTATCCGGAGTAACCGAATCCAACGGCTCTCTGTCCAGAAAATCTTCGCAAGAGGTCAGTAAAGACGCTCCGGCCAACAGAGATAGAGTTATATATTTGAATGTTATTTTCATAAAAAGTATCAATTAAAAGTTTACGTTAAGACCAACAGACCACACTCTTGCCAAAGGATATGCTTTTCCTGCATCACCGGTGCTACCCAGTACTTCAGGGTCGAATACCCTCATCTTTGTACCTGTCCATAAGTTATCTCCCGAAACATATACACGAAGTGAATTTACAGCAAATTTCTTTGTGATAGTGCTTGGTAAAGTATAACCCAGTTGTAAGTTCTTCAAACGAATATAAGCACCGTTCTGTACGTAACGTGACTGTGTCAGAGTATTCTTTCCACCTTCACTGCTGCCACCGCCAAAGATGACTCTCGGATAATAGGCATCTACATTCGGTCCAAATACACTTTCTGTATCTTCCGGACGGAAATAATCCATGTGGTCTTTGAAAGCAGCAGCCTGCCACATTCCTTGTCCGTTAGCTCCCCAGAAATACGGTCCTCCGACAACAACATCACGCTTGCCTACTCCTTGGAAGAAAGCACTGAAATCGAAACCTTTCCAGGATGCATCTAGTGTCAAACCATATTTAAATCGTAATTGAGTATTGGCTACCACCTTCAAGTCGCCGAGATCATTCAAAGTACCGTCTCCCGAAGAAATTTTACCATCTCCGTTCAGGTCTTTGTACATGATGTCACCGGCAGCCCACTTACTACCTAGCTGGCTTTGTCCTCCATTGGGTAATGAAGCCAAGTGTGCTTCCATTTCCGCATCTGTCTTGGCAATACCTACTGTCTCATATCCCCAAACCAGACCATCCATTCTTCCTGCATACCACTGGTTTCTATTCAGTTCTTCGTTCGGATAGCGTGTTACCTTTCTCTGGTCATCGGAAAGAACGAATTTCACTCCGTAATTAAAATCTTTAATACGGTCTCTCCAAGAAACTTCCACTTCAAAACCCCATGCTTTCATATCCGCATTGTTTACCTTAGGAACCGTAGCACCCAGTGTTGCCGGTAATTGTGGAGCCGGACCAATCATATCAAGTGTGTTACGAACGAAATAGTCAAATGAACCCGTCAAACGATTGTTGAGTAAACCGAAGTCAAAACCGATATTCCATGAACGAACGGTTTCCCATGTCATTTCAGCACTCACAATGCCCGGTGCAGAAGCTGTATTCGGTTTCTTTCCATTGATCAGCCAACCGCTGTTTTCAACACCTGTAGGCATTGTCTGATAGAAAGGATAGAAAGCAGTTGTGTTACAGTTACCCAATTCACCCCATGAACCTCTGATCTTGAAATTATTCACAATGTGTTCCAGATCTCTCCAGAAGGGTTCGCGAGAAACATTCCAACCGGCAGAGAATGATGGGAAGAAGCCCCAACGTTTGTCTCCGATGAAACGGGAAGATCCGTCATAGCGACCATTGATTTCCAACAAATAACGTTCTTTATAGTTATAGTTGATACGACCGAAGAAACCGGCATTTGCCCAGTGGGAGTAACCACCATTTGCTTTCTGTTCAGTAGTACCGGTATTCAATGTCGGAACATCCGGAGTGATCAACTCATCACGCTGTCCTGATAAGTTTGTCCGTTTATACAATTCGGCATTAAAACCTCCCATCACTTTAAAGTAATGATCACCGATCTGCTTGAAATAATCAGTATACAGGTTTAGAGAATAATTGTTGTCTTTCCAATAACTTTGGTTGACACGTGACATTCCCGGAGTATATCCGTCGAACCATGCCATGGCAACAGGGCTTCCCTCGCCATCGTGATAATATACAGGCAATACTTCCCACTGATTCTGATTATTGACAATCTTCATGTTACCCTCAGCATGGATCAACCAGTCTTTCAAAGGCTCAACAACCAACTGAATCTGTTGATAGAATTGATCTTTTTGAGTCACATCACGTCCACCTTCTTCCATCTGAATAATTTCACTATGATCCAGATAATATCCATTGGCGTCTTTTACCGGATTGGTCGGCCAGCGGCGAGCGATATTGTGGTAGAAATTACTCGTCAGGTAAGAGGGACGGTCATAATCCTCACGAATAAATTTGGTGTTATACATTAACTTCACATATTTAGAAAGTGTTGCGTTGATTTTACCTGAAAGGTTATAACGAGTCAGGCGGTCATCTCCATGGCGAGTCAGTCCCTTATCGCCCATGTAACCGGCTGAAACCATATAAGTCACTTTATCTGTACCTCCATTCACTGATATGTTGTGCTCATTGGATACGATACTGTGATACTGTTCTTTAAACCAGTCTGTATTGGCCCATGCACCGGCATATTTCTTCCACTCACCGTCTTGCCAGGAAATTCCGGCAGCATCCGGTCCTGTTAAGGTTCCCTGCTGGAATGCCAGAATCTTATCCATTACATCCTGAGTGAACTTGATATTACCGTTCTGGTTGATACCGGCCTCGTTCCAATAGTTGGCAAAACTCCATGAGTCCATCATTTCCGGCATCGACATAGGAGATTTGAAACGGACATTAGTGCTATAATTAACGCTTGTGCGGCCTGCTTTACCACTCTTGGTAGTGATCAGGATAACACCAAACGGGGCACGTGAACCATAGATAGAAGATGCGGCAGCATCTTTCAATACAGAAATATTTTCGATATCGTTAGGATTAATACTGTTCATATCTCCTTCCATACCATCGATAAGGATTAAAGGAGAAGAACTGGATCCGTCACCGATCGTACCCGCACCACGGATACTGATATTCATTCCTGCATCCAATGCGCCACCGGCAGTAGGAACTGTCAAGTTCAAACCCGGAACCACACCTTGCAAAGCCTGTGATACGTTAGAGACCGGACGTGACTCGATTACCTTAGAGTCTACCATACTTACAGCACCGGTTACGTTCACTTTTTTCTGTGAACCATAGCCCACGATCACAACTTCATCCAATACTTCGGCATCCTCTTGCATCGTAATGTTGAGAGCTGTACCTTCTGCTTTGACTGTAACGGTTTTATAACCAATGTAGGAGATTTCGAGTGTAGCGCCTTTAGGGGTGTCGATTGAGAACTTTCCTTCCAGGTCAGTAATGGCACCCATGGTAGCATTGTCTTTTACTTTGACGGATACACCGATCATGGCTTCTCCGTTCTGGTCCACTACCGTACCTGTCGTTTTCACTTTCTGCTGTTGTACGGAGGCGATTTCGTGTTTTTCGTAAGTATCGGCTGCCGCTTGCTGAGGTGTAGCACACCATAGCATAATAGAAGCAGCGATTGCCATTTTCAGGCGATTTGTTTCTCGAAACCGGATTAGGCTCGGAAACAGGTTAGTTTTTTCTGTCATACACTAAATTGTTCGGTTAAACATTCGTTTGTTAATTCTTTCAAGATTTGATTGTACAGATGGAAATGTGTTCCTCCGTATCATTTAGTTTTTTGTGTCTTTACTTTGTCATAGGCATTTCTTAAAAATTATATTTTAGTTATTTAAAGGGGGCATTTGGATTATTTTGTCATGTTTTATAATAGTGTATATATATTTCGTTTATTTGCAATATAGGTATAAATGCTATCTCAGTTCTAACTGAACTTGGATAGAAGGAATATATATGGTTGATTATCACACGAAATGTGATATGAAAAGATAGATATGCGTAAATATGCAATAGACAAATGGTTAGTTTTACGGAAAATATTACAGAAAAAAGTAATAATATAAGCGAATAATCAATTCAAAGTTTCTACCCAAAAAGATTTATTCTTTCATTTTTTTACAAGGGACACTCTATATATCAAAAATAAAATAGTAAATGTGAACCTATATTTTTTAATATTTTATTAATATCTCTTGCTTCTTATTAAAATTCGTTTTATTTTTGTCCCATATAAGGATTTAGAGGCGAATCTGTATTCCATCGGTAGTAGATGGAATTTTGAGAAAACTGATTTAGAACAAACAATATATAGGACAAAGAATAAGTCCAGTTAGAACTTAGCCGACTTTTCCGTTGAAATGTTTATCACTACTTTTATTATATCGTTTATCAGGTTGTTGATTTTGCCAATGGGCTGATTGTATTCTGGGAAATTAAATAATTCCATTCTTTACGCAAATTTCATTCTTTGTATGATTTATTTCGTCTCCGTACCGGGAAATTGTATCGTTCGGTTGATATTTTCTTTTGATCTCGAAGCGAGAGGTACTTATCAGAATGATAATTATGTCTTTGAAGAACAAATGGATGATATCTTTCAGGAATAGGGCTCTTTTCTATCTGACATATTGAAAATCAGCAAGATGAAGAATGTGCATTGGGTTGTTGAAATACTTGTTTTAACATGGTCTTAAAATAAGTGTTTTGATGACAGATAACAAATCTTTTAGGCGCAAAAGACTTGTTGTTTGCATATAGGAAGAAAGTGATATGCAAGCGGCATTAACAATGTTAATTGAGAAGAGATTTTTTAGCCGGTAGGTTCTTGTGCGGTACAGGACAAAAAAGAAAGGCGACCCTTTGCAGAGTCACCTTTCGATTATTTAAAGTTGTTAACTTTGTCTGATTAGAGTTTCGGACCAGCAGCAACCAACTTCTTACCAGCTTCGTTTCCAGTGAACTTAGCGAAGTTCTTGATGAAGCGACCGGCAAGGTCTTTTGCTTTTTCATTCCACTGTGCAGGATCAGCGTAAGTATCACGAGGATCAAGGATCTTCGGATCAACACCCGGAAGTTCTGTAGGAACAACAAAGTCGAAGAAAGGAATAACCTTAGTAGGAGCTTTGTCGATAGAACCGTCAAGGATAGCGTCGATGATACCACGAGTATCTTTGATAGAAATACGTTTACCGCTTCCGTTCCATCCTGTGTTAACCAAGTATGCTTTAGCACCGGTCATTTCCATCTTCTTAACCAATTCTTCTGCATATTTAGTTGGGTGCAATGATAAGAATGCAGCACCGAAGCAAGCAGAGAATGTCGGAGTCGGTTCAGTGATACCACGTTCTGTACCAGCCAATTTAGCTGTAAATCCAGACAGGAAGTAGTACTGAGCTTGTTCCGGGTTCAAGATAGATACCGGAGGCAATACACCGAAGGCATCAGCTGACAAGAAGATAACTTGTTTAGCGTGAGGACCTTTAGACACCGGTTTAACGATGTTTTCGATGTGGTAGATAGGATAAGAAACACGAGTGTTTTCTGTTACTGATTTGTCAGCGAAATTGATTTTGCCATCAGCAGCTACTGTTACGTTCTCCAACAGAGCGTCACGTTTGATAGCGTTGAAGATATCCGGTTCGCTTTCTTTATCCAGGTTGATAACTTTAGCGTAGCAACCACCTTCGTAGTTGAATACACCTTCGTTGTCCCATCCGTGTTCGTCGTCACCGATCAATTTACGTTTCGGGTCAGTAGATAAAGTAGTCTTACCTGTACCAGACAAACCGAAGAAGATAGCAGAGCTAGTTCCTTCCATATCTGTGTTAGCAGAGCAGTGCATAGAAGCGATACCACGAAGCGGGTTCATATAGTTCATGATTGAGAACATACCTTTCTTCATTTCACCACCGTACCAAGTATTCAGGATAACTTGTTCTTTAGTCTTCAGGTTGAAAACTGTAGCAGTTTCTGAGTTCAGACCCAGTTCTTTGTAGTTATCAACTTTTGCTTTAGAAGCGTTGAAGCATACGAAATCAGGTTCTCCGTAGTTAGCAAGTTCTTCAGCTGTCGGGCGGATGAACATGTTAGTTACGAAGTGTGCCTGCCAAGCTACTTCCATGATGAAACGTACTTTCATGCGAGTACCTTCGTTAGCACCACAGAAAGTATCAACAACGAACAGGCGTTTGTTAGAAAGTTCTTTAACGGCTTTAGCTTTCAGGTCAGCCCAAGCTTCTTCTGAACAAGGTTTGTTGTCGTTCTTGTATTCTTCAGAAGTCCACCATACTGAATTTTCAGAAGCTTCATTCTTAACGAAGAATTTATCTTTAGGAGAACGGCCTGTGTAAACGCCAGTCATTACGTTTACAGCACCCAATTCTGTTACTTGACCTTTTTCAAAGCCTTCCAGACCTGGTTTTGTTTCTTCAGCGAACAAAACATCGTAAGACGGGTTGTGCAGGATTTCAGTTACACCTGTAATACCGTACTTGCTTAAATCTAAATTTGCCATTTTCTTTTGAATTAATTAAAATTGGTATATTGTTTATTATCTCTTTCTGGCGTTCGGAATGGAATGTTTTTAAACATCCCCTTGTAAATCGACTACAAAAGTAATGCTTTCTTTGGAAACAAAGAATATATTAGAGAAATTTTTCTTTAATAGAAACCGTTTTATGTTTACGTAACAATATCTGCAAACTGAACGTTGCAAATTGAAAGATTATCACTTACTTTGCACCGTATAAAACCTGAATATTAAAACGCAGTTGAAAAGATGAAGATTATTAATTTAAGTGAGACAGACTCAATATTGAATCAGTATGTATCAGAGATAAGGAACGTTGAGGTTCAGAACGACCGTTTGCGTTTTCGTCGCAACATTGAACGTATCGGCGAGGTAATGGCTTATGAAATGAGCAAGACGTTTGCTTATTCGGTGAAGGAGATACAAACTCCATTGGGGATAGCACCTGTCAGAACACCGGACAATCCATTGGTTATTAGTACGATTCTTCGTGCCGGGTTACCTTTCCACCAAGGATTCCTGAGCTATTTCGATTATGCCGAGAACGCTTTTGTTTCTGCTTATCGTAAGTACAAGGATACGTTGAAATTCGACATACATATTGAATACATCGCTTCACCGCGTATCGACGGGAAAACTCTTATCATTACAGATCCGATGCTTGCCACCGGCGGAAGTATGGAACTGAGTTATCAGGCCATGTTGACGAAGGGACATCCGTCTGAAATTCATGTTGCTTCGATTATTGCCAGCCAAAGGGCTGTCGATCATATAGCCAGTATTCTGCCGGAGGATAAAACTACAATCTGGTGTGCAGCTATCGATCCTGAGATAAATGAACACTCTTATATTGTTCCCGGATTGGGTGATGCGGGTGATCTTGCTTTTGGCGAGAAAGAATAAACCGGTCAGATAACTGATTGTAAGACAACCTGTCTTTTTGCTCCCGGAATGTGGATTGGGGAGAAAAAAGGCAGGTTGTTTTTTATAAAATGCTTTCTGAAGGTAAACAAGCAAGGAGAGATTTGTGTATCTTTGCCGCTACTATTATAAAACATTGATAGAGTATAGTCAGAGTGGAAAAAAGATTTTCTAAGATATTTTCAATAGTCGTTTACGCATTCTTAGCTTTATGGATGGGAGCATGTAAGAGTGAACCTATCCGCTTGCCGGAACTGAGCGGACACCGGGGAGCGGACTGTATTGCTCCGGAGAATACGCTGGCTTCGGCGGATTCATGTATAAAGTATAAGATTGACTTCATGGAATGTGATATTTGTATCAGTAAGGACAGCGTATTCTATTTATTGCATGATTCTACCTTTGATCGTACGACGAATGGAACCGGGCTGATTAGAGAGTGGCTTTCGGCAGACATCGATACATTGGATGCAGGTTCATGGTTTGGCGAAAAGTTCAGCGGACAGTGTGTTCCCCGGTTGGACGTTTTATTGCGGAAGGCTAAACAGAACGGTCTGAAGCTGACGCTCGATTATCGTACGGGAGACTTTGGACAGTTGCTGGATCTGGTTCGCAGGGAAGGAATGTTAGAGAATTGTACATTTACTTTCTGGTCGGACAAGGAGGCAAAAGCTTTTCGCCAAGTGGCTCCTGAAATTCGGACATTACAGGCGTATGTAGGAGGTGGTGCCGAACTTGATAAGGTTATAGCTGAAATAAATCCCAATATTGCGGTTATTCGGATCGATTCACTGGATAAGCTCCTGGTGGAACGGTGCCATAAGAAAGGATTGAAGGTGCTTGCATTGGCACTGGGTACTGACGATGTAGAAGAGTCTGACCGGAAAGCTATTGAACTCGGGGTGGATGTGCTGGCCACGGACAGACCGGAGCTGTTTGTAAAGAAATACAGACCAGAGTATACATGGACAAAATGATCCGGGTATTCCGGCATATACAGAATAGAAACAATGTGCTTCCCTTCTCTGATAATTGAAAAGGCGTCTTACTCTTTTGCGCATATCATTGGGGGGCTTGTCGTATTCATAAAGACCGAATGTGGAGTTATCTTGGATTTTGACCGTACTCCTTTTTTACAGGATGCTATCATGCGGAATCGGATTTTTCCGCCTCGATAAAGTGAGGCGTTTACTACAAAGCAGATCGGGCACCACCTTATATATCAACAACTTTATCCTAAGGCGGATAAGAATCATATTAAAGTTTGAAGAGAATCCGGATACTTTCTAAAATATAGATTAGCAGAAATATATTTCCCTGTTTATTTGTGTATCTTTGCTTCACTAACTTGTTACCTCAGTGAGACACTTTCTTTTTTGTTAATATGGTATGGGCGTTATATTTAAAGACAGGAAAATATCATGAATAATAAAAGAAAAAATATGAGTATATATATAACAGTCCTGTTATGGGTTTTGATTCCATTATTGATAATTAACGGGCTTATTTTCTTAACTAGTGATATGCTCAGTGTTTTTGTCGGGGGGATGTTATCCTTAAAGTTGCTATGTTATAGCCTTTTCTTTTCATATAGTTTCTTGCTTGGATATAAGGCACAAACAGGAGGTGGTATTATTATTCTTGTACTTTTGCTGATTTTAGGGCTTTTTTTATGGCAATCATTTATTAGTTGGGTTGAACCCGGGACGTTGTGGCGGGAAGCAGTGGGTGCCATTATATTCTTGGGAGTAATTCTTTCTGTCGGGATTTTATGCCGCTATGGCATTAAAGCCGGTGGACTTCTTCGTTTAAGTTCGATTTTGGCATTTGCCATCGTGGCGTTTGTTTATATTACAGTCTGTTTGTCGACAGTATGTGGCGCTTATTCTCCTATACCTGAAGAACTCTTCTGGAAAGATGCGTATCCGGAGAAGGGGAAAAATGGTACTGTCTTTTTTCATCATTCGAAACTGCATATAAATCCCTTCGATTCGAGAGTAATAGGTGTTTTTCGTTTCAATGATAAAAAAGAGTATGTCGGTTATAGTGCCAGCATGTATGAGAGTCATGAAATAGTCAATTCGGGATTTAAAGTGGATGACACGATAAAAGCTTCAACATGTGACTTTATACATAGTAGTTATGAGCCATTATTGAGTAACTTTATGTCCGATTGCCAAGATGCACTCTATATGAAAGAAGGAGATTATTGCGTGTTTCTATATACTGAAAAAGGAGCGCTGTACAGAAAAGAGTTTGATTATCATCGAAATGGGATTGTGAAACAAGCACGTACTTATACGTATGACCGGAAAACCGGATTTCATATTGAAAGAGAGAAAACAATAGAATTTGACGAACTAGGTTTCTGCGATAAATCAGGCCGGGTAAGATGGAATATAAAAGATTTCCATCAAACAGATACAGTGATAGATATGGAATCTCGTTATGGGCAGGCATACGATCCGGCGGCAAGAAATAGAAAATACGCTTTACCCCAACAACTCATAATAGACTCTTTTGTTACTGTTGAAAGTAAGACTGCTTCTCCCGATTCATTGAGAAAATATAGTAGCCTGGATTTTCCGCTGGATGAATACTATAAATTAGGCGGTGTGAATGGGCATGCAATATCGGTATATGTAAATACGGACGAATATAAATGGCGTAAGATATATTTGTCTGATTTTACTCAGTTAGGGAACGTGGAGCAAATGTATTCTTTTATAGATGCTTTGGAATTGAGTTGTTTGGATACCGGGATGTGGGTGAGAATTGGCGAGCAATCAATGGTTGTGGGTGAAGACGATGAATGTTGCAGCTTTGTACTGAAAGAAGTTGTCAAAGGTGGCAAGGCTCTGGCATTGTATTTCTTTGATGACTATGCGGTTACGACAGATTCGAGATTCTGCTTTTATTTTAATCCCTCTATTCATAAAGACATGGAGATACAGAAAAGAGCCGGGGCGGCTTGGAATGAAATGAAAAAGATCTTTATGGAATATAAAGAAAAAGAGAATTAACTCTCTATTCTTCAATTGTAATCGCTTTTTCTGCCAATGTTGTAATGTGTTCATTTTCCTAATCCCAACGTAGCAAGATCATTCAGACAGGGGGTATCTGAGAAAGATTTTTGTCGAAGTTATTGTTAATTACCAGTCATTTTCCGCGATACGGATTAGAGCCGAATTAAAAAAGAAAGGAGTGTCACAAACGTTATATGACACTCCTTCTTACTTTATAGGGATTAACAGGGGGATTTTATTTTACTTCCCATGTTTCATTGGTCATCAGCAATTCCTGGAAGTTATGATACTTCTTTTTGGCTTTCACTTCATCAATCTGCTCGGCGACTGCATCGTTATAGGTCGGAGCTTCCACATCACGGATCACACCGAGTGCGATTGGGAAATCCGGTCCTTCCATTAATGCCAGTTTCAGTTGCAACGTATTATCCATGCTGTGAGCATTGTGGATAAGAATGTCTTTTTCTGTCACGCCGTTCTCACCTAATTTTACCACTTTCAAGCCGAAACCTTCCTGCATCAGGCCGAACTCTTTGTTTTCGCCGAATAACATCGGTTTGCCGTGTTCCAGATAGATTGCGTTTTTAGAACGTCCTTCTTTCGTTGCGACCGATTCGTGTGTGCCGTCATTAAAGATGACGCAGTTTTGCAGAACTTCCACAACCGATGCTCCTTTATGGTTGGCTGCGGCTTTCAATACTTCGACAGAAGCCGGTCCGTCTACCGCAACACAACGTGCGAAGAAACGGCCACGCGCGCCGAAACAGAGTTCTGCCGGGTGGAATGGATCTTCTACGGTACCGTAAGGAGATGATTTGCTGACGAATCCACGGTCGGAAGTCGGGGAATACTGACCTTTGGTCAACCCGTAGATGCGGTTGTTCAATAAGATCATATTCAAGTCGATGTTACGGCGTACCGCATGGATGAAATGATTACCGCCAATGGCCAGACCATCACCGTCACCGGAGATTTGCCAGATGGTTAAATCCGGATTAGCTACCTTGGCACCTGTCGCAACAGCGGCGGCACGCCCGTGGATGGTGTGGAAGCCGTATGTGTTGACATAATAAGGTAGGCGGGAAGAACAGCCGATACCGGAGATCACGGCAATGTTGTGCGGAGCTACTCCCAGTTCGGCCATAGCCTTGTGCAAGGAGTTCAGGAAAGCATGGTCACCGCATCCCGGACACCAGCGAGGCTGACCTGATTTATAATCTTTTGCTGTATATACTGTTTCGCTCATCTCTTATTCCTCCAATAATTTAGTGAATGCTTCTACAAGTTCTCTCGTAACGAACGGTTGGCCTTTTACCTGGTTGAACTGGCTGATATTCAGTCCGGGTACTTTCATGCGCAGATATCCTGCGAATTGTCCCAAGTTCTGTTCGGCTACTACAATCTTTTTATACTTTTTCAGTATTTCGGCTGTGTTCTTAGGCAGCGGGTTGATGTACTGGAAGTGAGCGAGTGCCACTTTCTTTCCATTTTTGCGCATATGCTCTACAGCCGAATAAAGATGGCCGTAAGTACCACCCCAGCCTACTACCAGCAGGTCGGCATCAGCATCGCCTTGTACTTCCTGTTCAGGAATACTGTCAGCTATCTTGTCGACTTTGGCCTGACGCAGAAGTGTCATTTTCTGGTGATTTTCCGGTTCTGTGGAAATAACGCCTGTTTCACTGCTCTTCTCGAGCCCACCGATGCGATGCATGAATCCTTCGGTCCCGGGAACGGCCCAATAGCGTACGCCGGTCTTTTCGTTACGTTGGAACGGGGTCCATGTGCCAATCATATCCGGTGTTACATACGGCGGATTTATAGCCGGATACTCATCCATGTTGGGTAATTTCCATGCGGCAGAACCGTTTGCGATAAAGGCATCGGTCAGCAGTACTACCGGAGTCATGTGTTCAAGAGCTATTTTAGCAGCCATATAAGCAGCATCAAAACAGTTGGTGGGTGAAGTAGCTGCAATGACAGGCATCGGACTTTCACCGTTACGTCCATAAAGGGCTTGCAACAGGTCTGTTTGTTCCGACTTGGTCGGCATACCGGTAGAAGGGCCTCCACGCTGTACGTTGACCACAACCAGTGGTAATTCGGCAATGACAGCCAGGTTCATGGCTTCACTTTTCAGGCAGACACCCGGTCCTGAAGTAGTCGTTACAGCCAGATCGCCTGCAAATGCTGCACCTACAGCTGAAGCGCATCCGGCGATTTCATCTTCACATTGAACGGTTTTCACGCCCAGCGATTTATGTTTGGCGAGCTCGTGCAGGATATCGGTAGCCGGAGTGATGGGGTAAGATCCCAGATAAAGTTCCAATCCCGCTTTTTCGGCAGCGGCGATCAAACCGTATGAAGTGGCTTTGTTACCATTAATATCGGTATAGAGTCCTGCGGCTTTCGGCGTTTTACTTTCAATCTTGTAAGTGGAAGTAGAGGCATGTGTGTTGGCTCCATAGTTGTAGCCGTCATTTAGCACTTTGATGTTGGCAGCGGCAATTTCCGGTTTTTTTGCGAATTTCTCGTTCAGCATTTTTTCGGCAGCAGACAGGTTGCGGTTGAATAACCAGCATACTAAACCGAGAGCGAACATGTTTTTGCAACGCAACATGGCTTTGTTGTCCAGCCCTGAATCTTTGAGGCTTTCTTTACACATCGACGAGATGGGGACTTCAAGCACTTGCTGTGTGATTCCCATTTCTTCGAAAGGATTGCCTGTCTTGAACTGTGCTTTTTCCAAGTCTTTTTCTCCGAAAGAGTCGGAATCTGTGATGACCAGCCCCTGCGGTTTGCAGAATTTAATTTGTGTTTTCAGTGCGGCGGGATTCATAGCTACCAATACGTGGCAATGATCACCCGGAGTGAATATCTTACTTGCACCGACGTGTACCTGAAAACCTGATACGCCCGTCAGTGACCCTTGCGGAGCACGGATATCTGCCGGATAATCGGGAAATGTACAGATGTCATTTCCAACCGTAGCCGACACGTTCGAGAAGATGTTGCCGGCCAACTGCATACCGTCGCCGGAATCGCCGGAGAAGCGGACAACCACTTCTTCCAATTCTTTAACCATCATTTCGTCTGCCATAATTCTATTTATATATTTAAATTTAGGATTAACATGAACCGGTGTTAGTGTGTTCTTTGAATATTAACCACCAGCGTGTCTTTTTTGTTTGTCACTTTCCTGTATATGTGGCAGGCAAAGTTCGCAAAGTTAAGTGACTTAACAAAATCTTTTCTGATTTATCTGTGGGGCTTTGTTAAAAGAGAACTGTTTTATTGCAATTTTGTTCTCTGGAGTAAGCAAATTGTCTACATTTTGTTCAGATATGGGCTCTGACTACAACAGTTTGATATCTCTGTTTAGATCGTTTTTTGACTTATTGCTTTCTAATTCGTTTAATAGATAGATATCTGTCTGTATTTTATTTGAATTTTCTTTCACTTTTGGCGTCTCTTACCCTATTCTACTATCTCTCTTCTATCTTATGGATTAAATGAATGTGTTTGCTTCTTCTTCTTTTATAAATCTGTTCTTTCGGGTTTGCCAAATCAGGAGAATACGCTATCTTTGCAGCCGATATCTATCATGGCCCTGTAGTTCAACGGATAGAATAGATGTTTCCTAAACATTAGATAGGGGTTCGATTCTCCTCGGGGCTACAATGATAGAAACGCAGTTAATCAATAGCGATTAACTGCGTTTTTTGTTTGGATCCACTTTCCTTTTTGTGATGACGGACTGGATGTGATTTATACCTTTTATATATAGCCGATTTATATTGATGTGTGTCGTGTTCTACAATACAAGGGTATTCTCAGTTTGGAGATTTTTCAACTTTTCAAATGATAATAAGGATGATACATATCATTCCTTAGATTCGATACCCGATTATGATATGCTATTTATTCATTTTATGTTAATTCAGTTCTTATCTATAATTCTAATTCATCTATTTTCTTTTTTATTTGTTATAGGGACGTTGAGAATTTCTATTTTTGCATTTTATATTTAATATAATGAATCTATAAATAATAATTTATTTTGGAGAAGAAAATTGGAAAGTTAAGTATCAGGGTGTTGTTGAATACCCATCGTAGAAATGATTGTGAGATTTATCCTCTGATTATCCGTGTGGTTTATCACAGGCGTAAAAGTGAGTATTCTCTTGGGTGGAAGATTCATACTTCTAATTTCTCTGCAGATCGTGAGCGTGTTGTCTATTCATCAACCGGTAATCTTAAGCGCAAGGATCTGGGACTTATCAATGATGCCATTTCTCAGGAGCGTGAACGATTGCTGAAGATTTTTGCTTTTCTTCAACAGAATATGCCGGGGTTCAGCTTATCTCAGTTGATGGATAAGTATCGTATGGAGCGCAATTTGCGTTATGTCGATGCTTTTATTGTGCGTGAGATAGAGAGGCTTCGGCAGGAGGGGCGTTCTGGTACTGCCGGCCTGTACCTTAGCGGATTGTACTCTTTACGACGTTTTTTGCGTGGTCAGAAGATTACGTTTCGCGAGTTGACTTATTGTTTTCTTACGGATTATATTCATTTTCTACGTATGCGCGGTATCTCTGAAAATACTGTGAATATGTATATTCGCAATCTCCGCGCTGTCTATAACAAAGCCCAAAAGCAGGGGATAAATATGGGTTGTGAGTCTCCCTTCCGGGAGCTTAAACTTCAAACTCAGGAGACTGCGAAGCGTGCGTTGTGTAAGCATGATATTGCCCGTATAGTATCTGTTGATCTTTCCTCCGAACCTTTATTGGATCGTGCCCGGGATCTTTTTATGTTTAGTTTCTATGCCCGTGGTATGCCTTTTGTCGATATTGTCTTTCTTAAACATGACTCGATAATTAATGGAATCATTTATTATGAGCGTAATAAAACGGGGCAACGCATGCAAGTCCGTGTGATTCCTCCTCTCGCAGCTCTGATTGAGAAATATCGGAGTTCTTATCCGTATGTATTGCCGTATATAACGTCTTTTTCGGACCGTACGTCTTATATGCAGTATCGTTATGCATTGGGTAATGTTAACCGCCTACTCAAACGGTTGGGCAGGCGATTGCACTTGCCTCTTGTACTGACTACCTATGTTGCCCGCCATAGCTGGGCGACTATTGCCAAAGAGGAGGGATTTTCTATCGCATCTATCAGCGAAGGGCTTGGGCATACTTCTGAGGCAACGACCCAGATTTATCTTCAGTCTTTTAATAGTGAGGTCATTGATAAGATTAACGAGCAAGTCGTAGCCTCCATAGGAAGGCATATCTGATTGCTTTTTGAAAAGGTATATCGTGTGTAAGCAGGTATTTTAAATGATTTGTCCCGTTTGGGACCTCTGCTGTTCCATCTATCTCAATAGGATAGATAACGAGGGTAAAACCCTGACAAAACATGCTTTCTGCTCTTTCAACTACAAAACTCTACTTTAGTGATTCTTGTTTGACAGGGCAAAGATAATGCACCTGCAAAAAGAATCACTTATCCAAAGCAACCATTTACTTCACCTTTTCCGAGATTATATTTTAAGATTCTGATTATCAATATGCTTGTCTTTGAGCTGCCTGACCAACTCTCTTGGGGAATTACCGAAATTCTTTTTGCAGTATTTATTGAAACTGGCCGCTGAAGAGAAGCCGAATTCATACACAATCTCTTTTACACTGGCTCCGGGTTGCGCCAACCGATAAATAATTTTCTTGTTTTTTTGTTTCAGCAACCATGAATATACTGATTCGCCAAATTCTACCTTGAACTTTCTGGCAAGATCGGTAATACTCATTCCCATTGCCTGTGCTAATTCCTCACGATTGTTCACGCGATCAACATGCAGTAAAACAGCAGCTTTGAAGCTCATATTCGTTCCTATGATTTCATGAAATAAATTTACTATTTCCTGTTTGCTATAGCTTGTTCTCAAAATAATAAAGAGTTCTTTCTCCTTAATGGAGTGCAAATGCTTACAGTTGACTCCGGCTCTCAGGTAGGCATCCATTAATTCCAGAAATAAGTTCAGCGGGTGGCGTACCGATAGTATTCCGACCTCTTCAGATGCTTCTCTCACTTCTTTTAGATAGCTCTCTAACATGTGTTTCTCACATAGTTTAATGTCATTGTATAGGAAGCTCATATAAATGTAGCGTCCGGGGACTCGTACCTGTATCTCGTAAGTGGATAATGCCGAGATGAAAAAGAATTCCTGGGCTATTACCCTTTTTATTTTGCCTTCTTTGGGAATAATCTCCACTTCACCTTCAAGAATGAAGATCAGGAAATTAGTTTTAACAGATAAGGTCTGACTATTGAAGTTACTGCCGCTTGTAAGCGTTCCAATCCCGAATCCCTCATACGATTCACTTTTATAATTGGTGCATGAGATGTGCTCTTTTTTGTAATGTAGTTTCATTTTTAGTTTTGTAAATTATAGCTTGATATATTTATGTTTTTATTAAAATGTTTCATAATATGTTTCGCCGGATTTTGATATAATATATTATTATACAGCGATCTATTTAAAATCGACATGTGCCTATCGCATAGAAAAACATTTGCTGAAACAATATTATGTATATAACGCTGATAATCAGGAGTACTTTCTATCACTATCTATCCTATTGAGATAGATGAACTTGATCTGTGTAAGAAGATTAAAATAGATGTTCTATGGTTTTTGTAACCGTAACAATTGAATCTTGATGTGGTTCGGTGGAGGAGTATAAGATATTGCGGATTTTATGTATCCGATAAGTTTAATGTTTTTTTTAAGCAAAACAAGTTGAATAATAGTTATGGCGTTTAAGCGATCTGTGTTTCTCTTTCTGTTGGTTGTTTCTTCTACGTTTTTAGGGGTCGAAATAGCTCGTGGGCAGGTTTATTCTTTGCAAACTAATGTTTTGGGTTGGGGTACTACCAATATGAATCTTGAGTTCGGGCTGAAGTTTTCCCATCGTTGGACCTTCCACTTTCCTCTTCAATATAATCCCTTCTCTTTTGGAGATGCGAGGCTTCGCAATTTGTCTGCTTCTCCCGGAGTGCGTTATTGGATCCGTGAATCTTATGGGCGTTCTTATTTTCTTGGAATTCACGGAGTGAGCACCATGTATAATGTCGGTGGAGTTTTTGGCGATAAATATCGTTACGAAGGCTACGGTTTTGGAGGCGGACTTTCTTTGGGGTACAATCGTCCTCTTTCTCCTCATTGGAATTTAGAGTTTGAGGCAGGTCTTGGGGTCTTGTGGACCCATTATGATAAATATGTTTGTAAGGCATGCGGGCAGAAAGTGGCTACTTTTAAGGGAGCACGTCTGATTCCGACCAAGTTGGCAGTGAATATAGTCTATTTATTCTAATTCTATTAATCTCATTTCTTATTCTGTTGTAAGATGATACATCAAAAAAAGTTCGTCACTATATCGATAGGGTATCGTATCTATAAAATGTTAGGGATGCTCTGTCTCTGTGTGCTGGTATATTCATGCGGTTCAAAATCTCCTTTGACTATGCGTTTGTTTATGCAGGCTGGCGGAGCTACTGTCGAGCTGCCGAATACTTCTTCTGCGGATAGCGTTTTTACAGTCTCCGAAACTGTCGGTTTCCGGGATAGTGTGGTTGTTGAAAATCCCGTTTCTTCGGTTGATTCTCTTGAAGAAGATATCTGGAAATCAATTGATATGGATCGCATTGATATTGTTGCTCAGCGTAAAAGTATAGAGCGAATCTTGGAACGTAATGGCGAGGTCACCCTGATGTTTTATGTAAAAGCTCCTAAAGTCCTATTGGACAGTTGCTGGAAGTTGACAATGTACCCGGAACTGATAGAAAAAGACTCTTCTGTTTTGCTGTCTCCTGTTATTCTGCGGGGAAAAGAATTTATCCGTACACAGGAAAGCCAGTATAAAGCATACGATGATTTCCTAAGGGGTATTATACCGGAGAGTAAATATGACAGTGCTTTTGTGGATCGTGAAGGTATCCGCAAAGATATTTTTGCACGGCAGAGGCTTTTCTGGAAGGTCTATGAAGCAGAGCGACGTAGACGTCTGGCTTATCTGAGGTGGAAGGCACTTATGGATAAGCGTCATGGATCAGTACGAAAGCAGAGGGAAACTGTAATACTTTGAAGCAACGTATGCAGCGTAATGTCTTGGAACGCAGCGTGGAAAAATTCATCGCCGGTTATGATACGGTTGGTATACGTGCTTCGTACCAGAAAAAATACGATCGCCGTACGGATTTTTGGCCGGCTTACCGTTTGCCTCGTGCAATGACAGTTAAAGATGTTCCTTCCCGCTTTCAGGAACTTTATCTGTCCGGTGGGCGTCTTGAGGATATTCGTAACTACAGTTTCACTCGCCGGGATTCTATTGAGATCGCTTCCCATCGCTACTTCCGAAAAGCGATTGCAGAGAATGAATATAACCGGGATCATCAGGATTTGATTCGTGACCGTATTATCCGCTTCCCTTATGCTGACAGTGCAATGGTCAATCAAACAGCTGATCCTTCGGAAGACTTCTCCTATCTGTATATGTATCGCATCCCGGTACGTGAGGGAATGAAGAAATTACATATAACTCTTCGGGGAAACGTGCTCGCTACGGACCATAGCGTATGGAGTCTTCCTCCGGCGGATACATTGACATTCGTAATTGCGTCTGTTGCCGACTTGGCTGATGCTACTCTGGCGCGTCGTTTTGATATAGCGGGTGACAGTGTGAACCATCTTACTCCTGAGCGTGAGGAGTATGCCCAAGGACTTGAGGCCCTGTCCAATCGTGAATATCAGAGAGCTTTGGGTATCCTGGAGAAATATCCGGACTACAATACAGCTGTTGCCTTGACTTGTTTGGGCTATCATGCAAAGTCGGAAGATTTGTTAAAGCAACTGCCTCAAACAGCTGCGGTTGAATATCTCCGAGCGATTGTGAATGTGCGCTTGGAAGACTACCAAGCGGCAGCAGAACTTCTGTTGGAGGCATGCCGTAAAGATACTAAATATGTATACCGTACAGAAATGGACTCTGATATTGCAGCACTTCTTCCCAGATTTATGGGCCTGAAGGAGGAGCTGGAGCGAATAGCTTCTGAAGAGTAAAGTACACTATACTTATACCTTAATACTATAAGAAGTTTAATGATTCTTTATTTATTGTTGAATTTAAATTTTTATTAAAATGAGAATTACAAAATCGATTCTGGCCTTAATGGCTGCAACCATGACGTTCGCTGCATGTAGCAACGATGAGAAAATTACGGAGAGTACTCCTAAGACGGTAGCTTTAACTGTGAAGCTGCCAGAGTTCGGCGGAGCTTCGAGTAGAGCTATTGATCCTGAGACTACTACGGGGAATAAAGTGACTATTAATGGACCTGTAAAAATTATCGCACGTGTTTCACAAGGTGGTGCAATTACCAATACAATTAGTGAAAACATTACAGCTGGTTCAATGTCCACTATTACAGTTTCTGGTGCGGCACAGTGGATTGAGGTAGAGGCTAATGGTGATAATAGTACTGAAACTGATAATGTAAACACTCGTCAAGGATCAGCTACATCAAGTAAAGTGCGTTTGTTTGGAGGAGCAACGATAAATCCAGGAAGTGGTGGAAATGCAACTTGCACTCCGACAATAAACCCTGATATGGTGCGTGTGGAAGTAAAGGGTAGTCTGGCCGGCCCCTGGACGCATCTGAATGATTTAAAGATAAAGGGGATTTACATTAATAATGTTAAGCTTACCAGAGGTGCTTCTTCATTGACCAGAATTGCGTCGGCTGCCTGGAGTACGGATTATGCTCCATCCGGTCAGTTTGAGAAAATGTTTAATACTGATTTAGGAGCAGGTGTAGGAACTGGAGTGGCTCAGATTGCGGGTGGACAAGCCGATGGATATAACTTCTTCCCTCAGCAAGATCTTTCTTCTCCTACCACAAAGGAAGATGTTATGAAGAAATCGATCCATGTTATCATGGAAGTTGAGTTTGATAAGAAAGTTGGTGGCTCAGGTCCGGAAACCGGCTGGCTTAATGTGGTTGCTTTAAAGGATAATACAGCTACTAACTATATTACAGACTTTGAAGCCGGTAAGGTATACTTTATTAACCTTGCCGATATCAAGGATATTATGGATGTTCCGGTTCCTCCTGTAACTCCGGACCCCGATCCGGAAACTGTTTCTGTAGATCTTACTGTAAGCATAGGTCAGTGGACTGTAGTTCAGGTTAAGCCTGAAGTTTAACTTTACTCTGTCTTTTTCCGGTGCGGGAAATACCCCGTACCGGATACAATTTGAATGTTTCTTATTTTATATTAGTTGATATATGATATTTGTCGGGAAGAAAAACAGCACTTCGTTTTTTCTGCTTATTTCACTCATTTTAGGACTGGCTCTCTATACAGCCTTATTTAGCAGTTGTGTTTACGAGGACTTGAGTAAATGTTCACGGATGTTTATGTTACAGCCACGTTATCTTTTGCATACGGGTGAAGGCGATCGTTTTGGAGAAGCTGTCCACCATATAGATGTGTATGCGTTCGACTCCCTCGGCATTTATCGCAAAATGTTTCGGGACAAAGGAGCACATTTGAAGAATGGCTACCAGATGCCTATTGACCTTCCTGAGGGGAAATGGACCTTTTTATGCTTGGGAGGTAAGGTTGGTGATTACGAGATTGGCATTTTTAAGACAGGTATTCCTCAACAGTTTAGCCCGGCTGTCTCTCCGGGGATTACCACTCTTTCGGATTTTCGTGTAAAAGCGTATTTTGAGCAGAAAGAAAATTTAGAATACTCATTTGGTGAGTTGTTCTTTGGGCGTCTGGACTCCGTGGAGATCACAGCTGATAACGGTGGGACAGGTGTAATAGACTTAATGAAAAACACGAATAAGATAGAAGTCCGTGTGAAAGGAATCGCTGATGGTTCATCAGCCCGTATCACCTCTGATAACGGACGCTTTAACTCAGAAAATGTTACGCCGGCCGATGCCGGTACGATTATATATGTTCCTTATTATAGCGCATCTCAAGCGGATGATACCCGTGTTTTCCAGTTTGATGTATTGCGCCTGTATACTGACGGGCATCTGTTCCTTAAATTGCTGAATCCCGATGGAACAGATGTTATTCCGGGATTTACAAAAGATTTAATCAATGCTATTATGTCCTCTCCCGCATACCATACTCAGGAGGATTTGGATAGAGAGGATACCTATCTGATTGAATTGGTGCTTTCTAAAGACGGTGTCATTATCTCTTTGCGGGTAAATGGCTGGGAAACTGTCAGTACTACTCCGGAGGTCTGACAAGGAAAGTGAGAATTCAAACGGAGTGGCTACGGATGTTTTTATGGGTAAATAGAATTTGTTTTTTAGAGTGAATTCGTGCCTCTCTCGTGTTGGAAGGTTGTTTTGTCGTCGGGATGAAGCTACTTTGTCAGGACAAGGTAGGCGTAGGCCGGCACAAAACACCTTCTTTTGAGAGTGTATAAAGTTTTAAAAGTAGAGGGCGGAGTATACTATTAATGAACTGAATCTAAATTGATTGCATAAAATGAGCTTATTAAAGAAAAAGTATATGAGATGTGTAAAAGGAATATATATATTCTTTTTGCTACTGTCTTTTATCTCTTGTGAACTGGAAGATAAAATAGGAAGATATACTTCGGGAGACAATCCGGTAGAAGTAGAACTTATGACTCGTAATGTCACTTTAGGAGGAAGTGAATCCGGAGTGACTCTGAAGCGCTTGCGTGTAATTGCTGTGGCGAAAAACAGTGGAAAGGTGGAAATGAATCGCCGTGCCGATTTAAGTGATCCTTCATCATCCGGTTTAGAGCATACAGGGGGAGTGTTTAAACTCTATCTTCGTCCGGGTGATTACGATTTGTTTGTGATCGGTAATGAAACGACGGGCATGAATTCCGCATTAACCGGAGAGCCATCTTTATCAGAAATTAAAAGTGTACCGGTTACTCTACCTATAGATACGGCAGAGTTTGTGGTATGCAAGCATCTGGATATCCGGATAAGAAATGCAGCCTCTTCAACTCCGGTCACAGGGGAAGTCAGTGTGGATGAAGGATTAACCTGGAATTCAGCGTTCTCGGTTGAGTTGGAGCGCATTGCTTCAAAGGCGAGTCTGGAGATACGAAAAAATACGGATGAAGATATAAAGATCAGGCAGGTCACTGTTAAACAGTTACCTTCGTTCTCTTTTCTTTCCCCCTCTGCTTATCCGCTTTCCGGCGGGCTTACGGTTACTGATACGCGTTCGTTTTCTACACCTGTTTCTATCGCCGGAGAGAAAGATGTTCCCTCAGGATATCCGTATACATCTGTTGTACAGGGAAAGAATAGCTTTATCTTGCCGGAGTACATTTGGGATAATACGGCAGGGAAGGGGCGTGCTTCTTTTATGGAAATAGAGGCTGAACGTAATGGAGCGTCAGAAACATGGCAAATATTATTGGGAAAGAGTACGGATATTCCGGCTGACTACTCACTTGGGCGTAACACTTACTATCGATATATGCTGACCGTGAATCCGCTGAATGTCGATGTAAATGTAAGTGTAGAACCATGGCAGAATACGGCTGCTTATGATACGATTCCCGGAGCAAAGATCGTTTTCTCACGGGTCAATGTCGGTTATTCGTATGCTTCTGAGAGTGTTGTTACGTTTACAACCAAAAACTTGCCTCCTGTATCTGTCAGCCTATCTCCTGTACTATATACTTATAATTCTACAGGTGATCCTGTGAGTTCTAAATTTGATATGACACGGACTAAGATCAATTACAGCTATGACCAGGATACAGGAACAGGCATGGGAACTCTTACCATAAAACGGAACAAAGTTTCTCTTGCGGACACTTTGCTATTGATGGCAGGAGGATTTGCGCATACAATCGCTGTGGAAGGAGTGGAGTTTGCTGGTTCTAATATCTATTTTGATAGGGTTCTCGAGAAGTTTACTTTTGATGATACTCCTGCACCGGGATGCAGAGCGGAACATGAGAAATTTCAGGGGGCGTCTTTTTATTGGGGTTCTTTACAAGGGTATAACCCCGGATATAATTTTCTGGCCACACGTAAGAGTGATAGAAAATGGGGTTATATTTCTACTCCGGTCTGGATCTCTGCATTTTCTGTTGTTGGAGGAGATGATGAGAATCTGATTCTTCAGAAGGGATTACATGATCCTAAAAATCTGAAAGGTGATATCTGTCGCTTTATAACGCAAAGAGAATGGGGACCCGGAAATAAGAAGTGGCGGATGCCTACTTTAGATGAACTGAAGCTTTTGGGCGATGGGGTTCGGGAAACTACTGCTTCTACTCCGGGTTGGGGTTATATTTCTGGCAGTTCGAGTGAGGGTAGCACTGTTATTGGCAATGGAATTCGTACAAATAACCGCTATTATCTTCCAGCTAATGATAATGGGTTTAGAGGGAGATATTGGTCTGCTTCCGCTGCAATCAGTGCTTCAGCCCGGGGACTTTACTTTGAATATCTAAGCACTTCTGTGCAAGATTGGAATACTTCATCGACGGTTGGAGTCATTCGTTGCGTTGTTGATTCTGAGAATAATTATTCAAAAGTTTATCGTGTTGTTTATTCGAATACCGATCCTCTGAATCAAGAAAGTCACTTGTATACTGTTTCGCCACCGGCATTGTTGAACGAGGGGGAAACGATAGTATTGCCAGCGCTGTCTACAAAATTCAATGATTACGAAGTACGTGAAGGGAATAAAGTGGTAACAAAGTATTTTCATTCCGGATGGCTTGTAAATGGACGGCATTTTGATTTTGGTGATTCATATGTGGCCGGTGCTGATGGGGTAGGAAGCACTGAAGTGGAGATTATACCTGAATGGACTAAATTTTGTAAAATAGAGTATGTTTGTACCCCTCCATATCCCGGAGCTGTTTTTTATTCGGCTTTTCCTTCGTTTCCCAATAATATTCACTTCGTGAAGCCAGGGGAACGTTATTCTTTACCAAATGTTCAGGTAGCGGTTATGTCTTCACCGGTTAAGATAGCTGTCGGACTTTTGGTGAATGGTATTCGTTATAATTGGGGGGACGAAATGCCTGTTTTCAGCGATATTAAAGTAGAACCCTGTTGGGCAAATGTACCTGAGAGTTCATTTGCATCAACTAATCTGAAACTTTCTAATTCTGGTGCAATTGATGCAACTCTCATTTTTGCATCTGAAGGTGAAACAGGAACCTTATTTCTCTGGGATATATTGAGGTGCAATTCTGTTACTTTACCTGGATTTACTGTGAATGGAGTGAGTATAGCATCACCCACCGTAGCAGATTATGATAGAGGACGTGTGATACATAGTGTAAGTGGATTAAAACGGGGGGTGGGTGATATATGTCGTTTAGTAGGTATTCCTCTAAATGAAATAAATGCAAAATTAGCCGCCGGAATATTGCCGGACAATGGGACATGGCGATTACCTACTGCCAACGAACTGGCTGCTCTATTACATCCATTTCAAGATAGTTCACAAGGAAGAGTTTACTCTATTTTAAATAATACTTTCTTTCCATATAATGCGAAGTATGGTACAAAGGATATTACATATCCCACCGCTGAAATTAGTATTCCACATTTGCCAAGTATATATGCATGGGGAGGGTTTATAAGGTTAGGCTCGAGAATTGCTATAAGACCGTATGCTAGCACTGCTGAAACTGCCATTCGTTGCATCCGCCAATAGTAATGGAAAATCTGTCACTTAAAATAGTAAGATACAATGTGTTTGAATAAAAATATTAAATCCTTTCTTGGGATACTTATGTGTGGGATATTGGCTTTTCTGCCGGTATCCTGTTCAGATGATTCTCCGGTAACAGGTTCACCCTTGCTTCCGGAGGCTCCTGAAGGTAAAGTGAACGTATTTCTTTCTCTTCATAAAGGAAGCGATTATGAATCTCCTGCCACACGTTCGGGGACAGCGGCCGATGAAACTATTATGGGACCTCCCTGGGTGTTGGTTTTTCTGGGGAATGATAAAGATGCGACTTTCTTGGAAGCCGTACAAGCCAATATGACCTCGGCCGGAGAGCTTTATGCACAATTAAGTGCCTGCAATTCTTCAGTGGTTTTGCTGTTGATTTCAAATGCAGATGAATTGATACAGGTGAAGTTGGGAAGTCTTACGACTACGACAACTTTATCCGATGCAGTTACCAATCTTCTTCTGTATGGCGATCCGTCGGATTCTCCTGTGGCGGGTAATTCTGCATTAGCAATTCCGCAAGCGACAGTTCCTTTTACAGGGAAGAAGATCCCGATGTCGGCCTATTGTCCATTGCCACAGATTATTACAGGTACTACTGTAGGAACTGTCGGTACCCCTCTTCGCCTAAAACGGATCGTATCTAAATTATACGTAGATGCTTCCGGTGCACATGCTTCCGATGGTTTTATTTTGACAGGAGTATCTGTTATTAACGTACCGGTACAAGGAGCACTTGCTTTTGAATATGGAAATGCGAATGAAACTTTACCTATTACGGCTCAATTTACCGATTATGGTCATAAATCGGGTAGTGCTTCCCGGTTGGACAATCCGATTATAGCCTCTTCAACAGGATTCGCCGGGCATACAACCGCAGGTATGGGAAGTGAAGACTATCCTGTTTATGTATATGAAACGGCAGGTGGCCCGGCTGACCGTTCGGGTGTTATTCTTGCCGGTAAGTTTGATAACGGACCGGTTCGTTATTATCGCGCGAGTCTGAAAAACAGTAAAGGAGAAAAGCTGGCATTTAAAAGAAACTATCTTTATACGCTAAATCTGGTACGTGTGGAAGGAGGAGGCTATTCTACGATGGATGAGGCGATTGCTGCTCCTTCGGGTAGTAGCGGAATTCTTTGCAATGTTACGGTGGTAGACGATTCGCATGAAATAACAGGTAATGGTGTTTATTATTTGGGGCTGACGAATTCTTCTTATGTGCTTTATACGGATGAAGAACAGAAGGATGTTACGGTATGTGTGATAGGGACCAATGCGTACAGCCGTCCGGGAAGTACGGTTACTCCGGGAGTGGTAAGCATGTCGTCCGGGATAGCCGGTGTGACTCTTAAAACCACTTCGATCTCCGCAGACTCGACTGCCATTAAGTTGGATTTTGCCAAGGGGGCGCAGGGAGAAACGACCCTTGATGTTCAGGTTGGAGGATTGCGTAGGGAAATAAAGCTGAAAGCTGCCGGTATGGGTGTTTCCGGCAATTATGCTTCAGGTTCTCAAGGACTCTTGTTGGGAGATTTCAACCAGATCCGTATTCTTGAAAGTACGTCTAAGTCTGGACTGGCAATATCTCCCGCATCTCCGGACCGGGATAGCGAGGTCATCTCTTCCGTTACTTCTCCTTCTGTCCCTGTTTACTTCTTTGTCGAGGAGGCTGCGGGCCCACAAAGTGCTAAATTGTCGGGCCTTGCGGGAGAATCCGTCGTTGTTATAGAGAATCGGGTGTATAACGATCTCCCTGCCGCATCTAATATTTATTGGGACGCGGCACAAGGCAGATTGACGTTCGATGATGTTCCGTCGTATGTTCCTGCTGCCCGAAACCAAAAACAGGGAGTGTATTTTCTGTATGGTTCCTTAATTGCACTGCAAGGAGGAAGCAGCGCAACTGATGTGCGTCAGCTCGATGCAGCAGAAGTGAATCCTGTATGGAAAACCAATCAGTCTCCGAACATTCCTAAGTTTAATCCCGCCTCTTTAGCTCCCGGAGCAGATCTGGAGAATGTATTGACACATATTCATAATCCGGGTAATCGTATTGGTGATATCTGCCGTTATCTTACGCAGCGCGGATGGGCTCCTCCGGGAAAGAAATGGAAGATGCCTGTGAAAGAACGTTTGGAAGCTGTCTTGAACAGTATATATAGAACTGAAGGATCTTGGTTACCGATAGGGGGACTTGCGACAGACGGTACTGGTGAAGTTGTTCACGGGAGATTGATAAAGGATCGATTTTACTTTCCGGCATCGGGTTCACGCAAAGAAGATGGAACCTTTATCGAGCAACCGGGTGTCTCCGGACACTACTGGAGTTCTTCTGTCATTTCCGGCAGTATCGGATGGCAACCTGCTTCGCTGTGGTTTCAGGGAGGGGATGCTGCAATACAAGCAACTGCTTTGGACGTGGCTCTTCCGGTTCGTTGTGTCGTAGATAATACGTCTACCGATTGGCCGGAATTAGCTATTGTCACTTATTATGCTTATCCGCCGGGAGGAGCAACATTAACCTCGGAACTGCCGGCCAATCATTTTGTGGAGCAACGCAAACCTTTTGCGCTGCCCTCTACCCCTTTGACTCTCAGTGATCCGTCTGTGGCTCATATCGGCTGGGGCAATAATCTTGGATTGGGAGAAAATACTACTATAAACACTAGTGTTGGCAGTTTTTATGCGACTTTTAGCCAAGGTGCTTCTCTAGAGTATGACTCTAATCTTCCTGCAGGTACGGCTTTAGTGTCCGGAACGGTTCCGGGAGTCTATGTTGCTGCCGGAGGTACGAGTATCAAACTTTCGACGAACCAGTTGGTATGTAGTAATCCAGGTTATGTGCATACCGGATGGAGCATCGATGGAGTTTATCATGGATTGGGTGCAAACTATGTGATGCATGCATCCGGTTCCAGGAAGGCTTTTGCCGTATGGTCACGTGACTGCTGGGTTGAGTATCTGGCAAAGGCGCCTGCGGGTGCCCCTGCCGGTGTTACTGTCACCGGTACTTTGCCGTCTCCTGTGAAAGTAGCCCAGAATTCATCGGTTACTTTAGCAACGGAAGCCCAAGGTTTACAGGTTTGCAGTGATCCGAGGTGGAAACACACTGCATGGACGGCAGGCGCTTTTGGCGGAAATACGATCGTGACAAATGACCTTAAAATATATCCCGAATGGACGCGGTATTATCAAGTAACTTACTCACCGCAGCCACCGTCCGGAACAGTACCCGGCTATCCGCGTTCTGAAATTGTGGCGCCGGGAAGTAGCGTGATGTTGCCGGTTCAACTGCATAGCAGTGATCCTTTGCAGGTACATCAGGCGTGGCTGGTAGGTGGACAAGAGAAGGCACCGGGAACATCGGTCATTGTCAATGGGGATATGACCATAACTGCTAAGTGGCTGCTTTATGAAGTAAGCTATCTGGCAAATGCTCCGGTAGGGACCACTTCCGTAACTCCTTTACCCGCTTTACAGAAGATAGCTCCGGGCAAGATGGTGACTTTATCCGCTACCCGTTTGGTATGCAGTGATCCGGCGTGGATACATACCGGCTGGAGCGTCGGAGGTGTGCATTACATTTTGGGGGCCAATATACCCGTTCTAAGTAACATGCAGGTATCTGCCGAATGGACAAAAAGATTTAAGATCAAGTATCATCTGAACTTGCCTTCAGGAACCGGTCATGCTGGTGATATGCTACCTGAGGATGAATATGTGATGCCTGGACAGAACGTGACTCTGGCAGTTCCCAGGCTCAAATGCAGCAATGAGGATTTCTTCTTTACCGGTTGGATGATTAATGGGCAGTTCTATGGTTTAGGTTCAAGTTACACACCGCTACCCGGTCAGGATACAGATGTCTATGCAGTATGGAAATATGCTCAAGCTATGGAATTCAATGTAACCGTATCTAATTCAGGTCGTGGAACCGATAATGCCACATTGGTATTTACGGACAGTAAAGAAGAGACCGGAGCGTTCTTTCAAAGTCGCGGAGTCGTTGCATGGAGCAATACGGGAAGTCCCGTTACCTGGTTTGATCCGGTAAGCACCGGGCGTACATGGTCTTCCAATTGGATGGCTTTCGCGTCGGAAGAGTTGCATACTTATGCTAACCTCAGAAATGGCGGCGGGGACCCGTGCCGCTTGATTGGGTATTCACAGAAGTATGTAAGTACGCAGATCTCCAAAGGGGAACTACCTGATAATAGAACGTGGAGACTGCCTAAAGGACGGGAGTATATGCAGTATGGATTTACACCGGAAAATAAAGTTGGCAGTTGGGCTAATGGCTGGAACTTTAACAATGGTAAATTTCTTCCGGCTTCAGGAATGCGTAGTGTTGCTGACGGTCAACTCCGTGAATCAGGCGTCGGATATTATTGGTTGAGTGATTACTTTACGATTATCGATGATTTTGGTAAGCAGTATATGGGTAGAGGAAGTAAAGTTTCATCGGAGAAGGTGATAGAAGAAGGTGTTGTATATCATTCTGCAGCCGGCTTCCAGATTCGATGTGTGAGACAGTAGTTTTTGAAACGTTTATTTAATAATTGATAAAAAGCTAAACATGAAGAAGATTGATTTAATTAGAAGTATTGCTGTTAAAAGCAATTTAAAGAAAGAGCAGATTGCCATTGTGGTGGAAGGTGTGATGGAGGCTATTGCCGAGGCGCTACATCAGGGAGAATCCGTCACATTGGTAGGTTTCGGAACCTTTGAAGTAAAAGAGCGCAAAGCCCGTAAAGGTTATAATCTGTCTACGGGAGAGATAATGACTATTCCGGGAAAAAAGACGGTGAGATTCAAACCGGGTGCAAAGATGAATCTTGAGAAGAAGCATCAGGATACCTCCCGGTGAGATTGTGAAAGTTCTAATTAAGGCCAATGCCCATCTGTGACAGATCGGCTTATTGTTTGTTTTGTTTGTGTGCAAGTGCATTCTTCCCGGCGGGGCAAGAATGCACTTACTTTTTGTATGCGATGTGATCACCTTGGTCAAATGACCATGAGGAAGATTGAGTAAACTGCACCTGTATTCACGCCCCTTTATTTCTTTTTCATTCGATCGTGTCTCTGTGAAGGGAAGGTCTGTCAGAAAATAAAAAGCCTCCTCCGCAATTACGCGGAGGAGGCTTTTTTATACCTTATATATTAGGCTTTATTCTTCTGTAGTAGTTGCAGGTGCCGAACCTTTTTTGTTTTTCAGCATCATATATGCAATCGGAGAAGCAACGAACAGAGATGACAGTGTACCGATGACAACACCCAGGATCATTGCGAAGGCGAAGCTGCGGATAGAGTCACCACCCAGGATGAAGATACACAGCAACACGATCAATGTACTCAAAGAGGTGTTGATGGTACGTGCCAGAGTTGTGTTCAGAGAGTCATCAAACAACTGTTTTACGTTGCGTTTCGGATACAGGCCGAAGAATTCACGCACACGGTCGAAGATTACCACCTTATCGTTGATTGAGTAACCGATAGCAGTCAGGATAGCGCCGATGAAAGTCTGGTCGATCTCCAGAGAGAACGGCATCCAGCCCCAGCACAGTGAATAAGCACCTAAGATCATCAGTGTATCACTGGTCAGTGCTGCTACAGAACCCGCACTGTAAGCGATGTTACGGAAGCGGATCAGGATATAAAGACCGATAGCAACCAGAGCGAATACAACCGACCAGATGGCTGAAGTCTTGATATCGTCAGCGATACTCGGACCTACTTTCTGTGAACTGATGATACTGCCGCCCGTATGGTTATCGCGGTCGATGAATGTAGCCAGTGTGATGTTCTGAGTCAGCATCGGTTTCAATGCTTCGTACAGGTAAGATTCGATTTCAGAGTCTACATTGTTACCTTCGTCCTGAATACGGTAGTTGGTACTGATACGTACAGTCTTCTTATCGGTACCGATAGAGATAACGCTTACGTTGGCATCACCGAACTTGTTAGAGATCAGCTCACGTACCTGTTCCGGTTCGATCGGATTTTCGAACTGAACCTTGAAGTTACGTCCACCGGTGAAGTCGATACTCTGGCTCAAACCGCGGGTTACCAGCGAACCGATACAGATCAGCAAAATCACGCCTGTGATAGTCAGCCATTTCTTGTTGCCACCCATAAAGTCGAAGTGTGTATTTACCAGCATCTTCTTAGAGATAGGTGAAGTAAATGTCAGATTCAGCAGTTTGTCTTTGCTCATGAAGTGTTCGTAAACCAGACGGGTCATGAACACGGCTGTAAAGAATGAACAGAGGATACCGATGATCAGAGTCGTGGCGAAACCACGGATCGGACCTGTACCGAAATAGAACAGGATGATACCGGTGATGATAGAAGTCAAGTTGGAGTCGAAGATAGCAGAGAAGGCATTTGAGTAACCGTCCGCCAATGCTTTCTTCACGCCTTTGCCGCTACGAAGCTCTTCTTTGGTACGTTCGTAGATCAACACGTTCGCATCCACCGCCATACCGAGTGACAACACCATACCGGCAATACCTGACATGGTCAGCGCAGCCTGGAAAGATGAAAGGATACCCAGTGTGAAGAAGAAGTTCAGTACCAAAGCGCCGTTGGCAATCATACCCGGGATGAATCCGTACATAGAGCACATATAGATCATCAACAGGATCAGAGCGACAACGAATGAGAAGATACCTGCATTGATAGATTCCTGACCCAGTGACGGACCGACGATGTCTTCCTGAACGATGTGTGCAGGAGCCGGCATCTTACCGGACTTCAATACGTTAGCCAAGTCCTTTGCCTGTTCCGGAGTAAAGTGGCCGGTGATCTGTGAGTTACCACCTGTAATCTCGTTACTTACGTTCGGAGCGGAATATACATAATTATCCAATACGATGGCGATGGACTTATTGATGTTCTGCTTGGTCAGCAATGCCCAGCGACGTGCGCCGTCAGAGTTCATCGACATGCTTACAGACGGTTTGCCGTATTGGTCATAGTCGTCTTTAGCATCGGTTACAACGTCACCTTCGAGCGGTGCTTTACCGTTACGTTCGGTTGATTTGATGGCATACAATTCAAAAGTCTGTCCTTTCGGATCGTATTCGAACGGAGAAACACCCCATTTCAGGCGAAGATCTTTCGGCAACTCGGCAGCCACTTCTTTCATAGCGAGGTATGAATTGACAGTCGCTGTATCTTTATAGTTTGCATAACCTACCACAGGGCCTCCGTTCGGATTTACACTCAGGATAGCCAGTAGCGGATGCTCTTTCTTCAGTTGTTCCAGATCGGCAGAAGAAGCCTGCTGTTTCTTTTCTCCGCCTTTCAGTGCGGCAGCAAGGCTGTCGGCAGCGCTGACTGCTTTATCGGGAGTAGCTTCTGCTGCAGCCAAGGCGGTTGAATCTACTGCGGCAACTGTATCGTTGACGGTAGCTTCGTGTGCCAGGACTGCGCGGAGTTTAGAGTCGGCAGCCTGCAAGTAAGGAGCTACTTCCTTGGCGTTGTATGTTTCCCAGAATTCGAGGTTAGCCGATCCCTGAAGCAGCTTTCTTACACGTTCGGGTTCTTTGATACCCGGAAGTTCCACCATGATACGTCCCATTTTGTCTTCGAGGCTCTGGATGTTGGGCTGAACCACACCAAAGCGGTCGATACGTGTACGAAGCACGTTGTATGAGTTCGTTACGGCAGCTTTTACTTCTTCTCTCAGCACCTTTTCAACTTCGGCGTCTGATGATTTCTGGTTTACTTTGTCTTTGAGCTGTTGTGTCGCGAAGAGTTCAGAGAGTTTGGCACCCGGTGCAACTTTGTGATACTCTTTAATAAACAGTGTGATCACGTCGTCCTGGCTGGTGGTTGCCTGTTTGGCAGCTTCGGCCAGTGCTTTGTTGAAAGCTTCGTCGGGCTTGTTGTCAGCCAATGCTTTGATAACATCGGGTACAGACACTTCGAGGATAACGTTCATACCTCCCTTAAGGTCCAGACCTAAACTGATTTCCATTTCACGACACTGTTTCAGCGTATAGTTACCCAACCATACTTTCTCGTTGGAGAGAGAGTCGAGGTAATCCTGCTCTACCTTCACGTCGCCTTTCGCAAACTCTTTTGCCTTATTGGTATAATGGCGAGTCACGAAGGAGAAAGAGAGGTAGAACACGCATACCAGCGTGAGTAATACCGCAAAAACCTTTACAAATCCTTTGTTTTGCATTTTACTTTTAATTTATTATGATTACATTTTAATTGATTTCTGTCGCATACAAGGCTGCAAATATAGTTTTTTTTTCACATTCAGAAGTAATTAGGAGGCAAATATTTGAATGTGAAGGGGATTTTTGGGACGCTTCGACAGATATTGGCGGAAGTATCGTTTGTCTTTTTGGCAATATGTCAAATGAAACCTCCCAGTTTTCTTTTTTTCGACTCTCGGGACAGGCGGGGCCGGAAAAACGTCTCTATTTCGTTTCCCGGTTTATCGTTTTGTTTTGTCCGGCTTTTATTTTCCGTCAGAAAGAAAGCGATCTGGAAGTAAATATTCCCGGTGCTCTTCAGGGAGGGGAATTTTAGGCTTTTTGATACTCCGGTAGGTGATTCGGAGAGCAACCGGTTAGAGCATGAAGAGCCGGAATAAGTCGTGTTTTCCGGAGCAGTAAACGTAGTTTTCAAAACGTATGGAGATGTCAGTGCAAAGAAGTAAGCGTTTTTAGAAAATGTAACCGTCTTTTGAAGGAAATGCTTACTTCTTTTTCGGAAAACGAAGAGGCTTTTAGTATCGAATCCGGACTTATTCTTACTTAATCCCCGGCTTTGACCCTTCAATGACCCGGTTTTCTTCCTGTTCGGCCTCCGGTTGGGCATTCTTTTTGTAAAGACGAGTTAGCGGATCGGTCTTTTTCCTGTCTTTTTGCTTGCAAGGCTGATGAATCATGAACAAAAGAACAATTCTTCCTTTGCGTGCTTTGGGGAAGAGCCGTAACGGGCGAAGCTATTCAGATTCTTCTGAAAGGGATTGTTGTTTGCGATTAATCGGGGAGCGTAATATAGCACCAGATGGGATAATGGTCTGAGTCTTTGATGGAATTGTCCACCGTGCATCCGGACGCTTTCAGGTTTTTACTGACCAAAATATTGTCAATCCGGAAATAGAATTTATTCTGGTTGTATGAGATGCCCAGCCCGCATCCCGATTCAGTAAAAGCATCGTCCATATCTTGCGAGATGACCCGGTGGGCATACGAAATCGGGGAGTCGTTAAAGTCGCCGCAAACGATGACCGACGGATAAGGTGAATGGGCTATTTCCTGAGCGATGGTGCGCGCCTGTGCCGAGCGGATGGCCGAAGCTTCTGCCAGTTTATTGACGAGTTGCCGTACACCGCTTTTCACTTTTCCCGCCTTCGGATCTTTCAGCATGTCTTCATATACCACTTTGTCTTCTCGGGTAAGTTTATTCGACTCAAGGTGATTGTTTATCAGCAGCACGGTGTCTTTTCCTATCTTGATCTCGTAAACCATGCTGCCGTTGTAGTTGCTCCGGTAGTCGAGCATGCGTGCCGATAGAATCGGAAACTTCGAGTAACAGGCCAGTTGACTGCCTGCTCCGGTTTTTCCCACTTGCTTGATGTTGTGATACGGATAATCCTTTAATGCCTGCCTGATCTCTTTATTGCTGAGATGTATCTTGGCGGTTTCGGAGCCGGCATACTCCTGCATGCAGACGATGTCGGCGTTGCTGTTTTTTATATAATTCAGGATGGGGTTTTGCCCGTTCTCTTTCTTCATGTTCCCAAAGGACATGATGTTGTACGAAAGGAGTTTGATGCTGTTTTCCGGTTGTCCGGCCGTTCCCGGGTTGACAGGCATATAGGTGCGCAACTGCGGATAGCAAAGGAGGAATCCCAGTAGGGGTACCAGTGCGAAACGGTAACGCACGATGAGCCAAAAGATCAGAAAGCAGAAGTTGATGACGAGAAAAATGGGAAAAGTCAGTCCCAGGCATGACTGCACCGGATGCACTTCGGGATTGATATACGGGCTGTAAGCTGTCAACAGTAACATTCCGATGAAGAATGCGTTGACAGCCAGACATAAGAATAGGGCTAATCTGCCTATATGCTTCATGTGCTATCTTTTGCTTGCGTCAAACAAGCTCTTTTTTTCTTCTGTTGTCAGACTCTCGTATCCCGACTTCTTCAGCTTGTCGAGAATCCGGTCTATCTCGTCCGATTGTGCCTTCTTGCGGGCGTTGTAATCGTAGTCGTTCTGACGGGTATTGTTTCCGTAATGCACCTTCATCTTGGGTTTCCGCTTCCAGGTTTTGGCGCTGAACAGGGCGGCGATGGCATCGAGCGCCTTGTTGACCCATGAAGTGATGTCTTTCCCTTTGTTCAGGCTTGCTGCAAACCAGAGTCCTGCCAGTGCTCCACCCAGGTGGGCGATGTGCCCGCCCGCATTGCTCGATGTGATGAACAGCAGATCGGTCAGCACCACGATCAGGGCCAGATATTTCAACCGTACATTGCCGAAGAAGAGAAGGCGTACGGGATAGTTCGGCTCCCGGTAGGCTGTTGCCACGACGATAGCCAGCACCGAAGCCGATGCGCCTACCATGGTGGAGTAGGCGGTCATGGGACGGAAATACGGGAAAACATTATAAGAAATCATATAAAGCAGTCCGCCGCAGATTCCTCCTACTATATAAAGGCCTCTCAGGTGCTTGCCCGAGAAGAAATACAGAAACAGCGCCCCGAACCAATAGAGCCATAGCATGTTGAACAGGATGTGCAGAAATCCCGCATGCATGAACATGTAGGTGAAGATAGACCATGGCTGCCATGCAAATCGGGTAAAAGAAGCCGGCAAAGCCAGCAGCTCGAAGATACCGGCGGCACTCCGGTTGAACAACTGCAGTAAGATACCGATCAGCGTTGTAATGACAAATACCCCAACGTTGATGAATATCAGTTGAATATAGACGTTCCCTCTACGAAACGCTTCTTTCAGGTCAGTTATAATATGTCCCATTGTTTCTGTTCTTTTTTCTCCAGTACATGATCAGGATGAATCCGAATATCATTCCTCCGAGATGCGCGAAGTGCGCCACGTTGTCGCCCGGATTATTGGCAAAACCTGCATACAGTTCTATCAGGGCATATCCGATAACGAAGAATTTTGCCTTGATGGGGAAAGGCAGCGGGAAGATGAACAACTGCTGGTTGGGGAACAGCATTCCGAAAGCCAGCAAGATGGCGTACACGGCTCCCGAAGCTCCCACTGTAGTCATCATGTTCAGGTATTCACTCATAGGGATGATACCCGTACCGATGTTTACACTGGTATATTGCGACAGTTCGGTCACGTATTGTATGTATTGTACTCCTTCCTGAAGTAAGCCTGCGCCCACGCCGCAGAGGATATAATAAAATAAAAAACGTTTCGGGCCCCATACTTGTTCGAGAATCCGTCCGAACATCCATACCGCAAACATATTAAAGAAGATGTGGGTGAATCCCCCGTGCATAAACATGTAAGTGAATAGCTGTGCCGGATTAAAATTGTCGGCAAGGAAAAAGTGCAGACCCAGATAGTCGGATAAGTTGATCCCATAGCTTTGTGCTACAAATTGTGCGAGGAACAGGAGAACATTGATAATTATCAGGTTTTTTGTTACAGTAGGCATCCTTCTTATTTGTTAATGTAATTAATGTGATAATGTGCGTATTAGCTTCTTCGCGCATCATAATGAACGCAAAAATACGAATAAATTCTGTTCTACAGCAGAAAAATAATCTACTATTAGTTCTTTTTCAACAATTTGATGTGTTTTTTTGATGTTTTTATTTGATATATTGTTTTGTTACTTTATATTTGTGAGGATTTTAAGGATATCTTTTGTGTAACATATATTAATTAATCATTTACGTATTATGAATAAGGCTGAACTTATTAATGCAATGGCAGCGGAATCCGGCTTGAGTAAAGTGGATTCTAAGAAAGCGCTTGAAGCTTTCTTTTCTTCGGTTACAAAAGCTTTGTCGGCTGGTGACAAAATTTCCTTGGTTGGATTTGGTACATTCTCTGTAGCTGAAAGATCAGCAAGAATGGGAATCAATCCTTCTACCAAGAAGGCAATTGAGATTCCTGCAAAGAAAGTTGCTAAATTTAAACCGGGTGCTGAGCTGACAGATGCTATAAAATAAGCATTTATAGTTGAAAAGAAATTAAGAGAGGAGGCGCTTTGGCGTCTCCTTTTTTTGTATCTTTGCGCGCAGAATAATAACTTGGATATGAAGATAGAAGATAAACTTGTGACGTCCGTAATCAGCGGACTCAAAGCACTTTACGGACAGGATGTACCTGCCGCGCAGGTGCAGCTGCAAAAGACGAAAAAAGAGTTTGAAGGACACCTCACCCTTGTGGTATTCCCCTTCCTGAAAATGTCGAAGAAGGGCCCGGAGCAAACCGCACAGGAAATCGGTGAGTATCTGAAAGCCAATGAACCGGCTGTGGCAGCTTTTAATGTGATCAAAGGTTTCCTGAATCTGACCGTTGCGTCGGCTACGTGGATCGAACTGCTTAATGAAATTCATGCCAATGCGCAATATGGCATTGTATCGGCAGATGAAAATGCCCCGCTGGTGATGATTGAGTACTCTTCTCCCAACACCAATAAACCCCTTCACCTGGGCCACGTTCGTAATAACCTGTTGGGTAATGCGTTGGCCAATATCGTCATGGCGAACGGCAATAAGGTGGTTAAAACCAATATTGTCAACGATCGCGGTATCCATATCTGTAAGTCGATGCTGGCATGGCAAAAGTATGGCAAGGGTGAAACTCCCGAATCATCAGGCAAAAAAGGCGATCATCTGGTAGGTGATTATTATGTCGCTTTCGATAAGCATTACAAAGCTGAAGTAGCAGAGCTGATGGAGAAAGGCATGTCGAAGGAAGAGGCGGAAGCTGCCTCCCCGTTGATGAATGAAGCGCGTGAGATGTTGGTGAAATGGGAAGCCGGTGATCCGGAAGTGCGTGCGCTTTGGCAGATGATGAATAACTGGGTATACGCCGGTTTTGATGAAACGTACCGTAAGATGGGAGTCGGTTTCGATAAAATCTATTATGAATCCAATACATACCTGGAAGGTAAAGAGAAAGTGATGGAAGGCCTTGAGAAAGGTTTCTTCTTCAAAAAGGAAGATGGTTCTGTCTGGGCTGACCTGACAGCCGAAGGATTGGATCACAAACTGTTGCTTCGCGGCGATGGAACTTCGGTATACATGACTCAGGACATCGGTACGGCTAAGCTGCGTTTTGCCGATTATCCCATCGATAAAATGATCTACGTGGTAGGTAACGAGCAAAACTATCACTTCCAAGTATTGTCTATCTTGCTGGATAAACTCGGATTTGAGTGGGGCAAGAGCCTGGTGCATTTCTCTTATGGTATGGTCGAACTGCCTGAAGGCAAGATGAAGTCACGTGAAGGTACGGTGGTGGATGCTGATGACCTGATGGCCGAAATGATTGCGACAGCCAAAGAAACCTCTCAGGAATTGGGCAAACTGGACGGCTTGACACAAGAAGAGGCGGACGATATTGCACGTATCGTTGGATTGGGTGCACTGAAATACTTTATCCTGAAAGTGGATGCCCGTAAAAATATGACTTTCAATCCGAAAGAGTCTATCGACTTTAACGGTAATACAGGACCTTTTATCCAGTATACGTATGCACGTATCCGGTCTGTGTTGCGCAAAGCCGCCGAAGCGGGTATCGTGATTCCGGAAGTACTTCCGGCCAATATCGAACTCAGCGAGAAGGAAGAGGGATTGATTCAGATGGTTGCCGATTTTGCTGCGGTAGTGCGCCAGGCAGGTGAAGATTATAGCCCGTCGGGTATCGCCAACTACGTTTACGACCTGGTGAAAGAGTACAATCAGTTCTATCATGACTTCAGTATCTTGCGTGAAGAAAATGAAGACGTGAAGTTATTCCGTATTGCTCTGTCTGCCAATATTGCCAAGGTTGTCCGTTTAGGTATGGGATTGCTGGGCATTGAGGTGCCGGATAGAATGTAAGAAGTTCTTTGAACAAAAATAGAAACTACGGGGTTTCTTTAGCCGGGACACAACTGCTAAAGAGATCCCGTATGTTGTATTACGGGGGAGTCTTGCCATAAGGTAGGGGATAAAACAGACAGTGGCGATCCAAGCACTTTTTATGCCATGGATCGCCACTGCCAATAATGACCGGTTATTTCAGGTTAGTTTAAATCCAGATAATCCCAGATCTTATGTGATTTACCGTCTTCGCCGATAATGCCGCCGGAGCAATATTTGTAGACAAGTTCTTTTTGGAAACTGCCGATGGAGCTTACTTTACCGTTGATCCAATCGCTAAAGCCCGGATACGTCTCAAAAAGACTGTTCTTTTCCTGTGGATAGCTGAATATGCCATTATTATTCGAAACGGCCAGGCCATAAGGCATATTTTCCTTATTTACCATATCGTAGGATTTGTAATCGATGTCTGAGCTGGCAGCGTACATCCGTTTTCCGTCTACCTCAATGAACCAGGCTACCCACGCTGCTGAGGTTTTTTCTTTCTTGGGCATGGCATAGTTTTTTATATTGGTTGAAGCCAGTTTGTAACGTATCGGGTCATTGTCATTGACTGTATTGATGAATCCCTGTCTTCCGCCGAATAAATCAGTTCTGACGTCATCGCTGATCATGTGCGTTGAGCCATCGGATAGGATACACCCTAGTTTGATCGTCTTGGTGCTTCCCAATGCGATGGGCTGGATCTCTATCGTTTGCCAAGTCTCGCTGGGATGCTGGTAGGCGTGATTACTGGCGGTATTCTTTACATGGATAATCAAATCGTTGTAATCGTAATCACCATTCTGCGTATCTTCGAACATGATGGCCTGCCACACCTTTGCGTAAGTTGTTTCCGATCCTTCGTCCAGAATCGTATAACTGATGTTGATACCGTCTCCTTCGGCACGAGTCGATATTGTGGCGTTTTTTGGGATACGGATGGTGATAGGTTCATTAGCCATTGCCAGGGTATCTTCTCCGGAGGTGACAAAGGTGGTATATCCCTCTTTGACAGGTACGCTGAAATCTTTGGATGTTTCGCAACTTGTTACACGTGTTTCGATAATCTGAGAATAATCTTTCTCATCCTCGATACAAGAAGCCCACAATGCAATGGAGGCGACTGCTAAAATGACTTTCTTCATAGACTGTTCGTTTTGTTTGTTCTACAAAGATAAACAATTAAAATGATAACTTGCTGAATAATAGTTTGAAAAACAAAAAAAGTACAAACAATACAGACCTTATCTACTTTTTAGAGAAAGTAAGTATAATCTGTATTATTTGTACTTTTCAGTCGGGATGCCCGAATGTGGCTATTTTTTCTTAGCGTAGCGTCCGCGTTTCGGAGCGTTTTCTGCTTTTTCGCTTTGCAGTTTTATGATTTCCAGGCAGGTCTGGTAATTCAGATCGACCGGTACCACATCTTTGGGAATTTTGTAGTTACTTCCTTTGTAAGCGATGTAAGGTCCGTATCTGCCGTTGAGGATTTCCATTTCTGCATCTTCATCAAACTTCTTGATGTGCTTTTTCGCTTCCGCTTCACGTTTAGCCAGGATTAGCTCGATAGCTTCGTCCAGTGTGACCTCCAGCGGGTCATAAGTTTTGGGCAAAGACACATATTTAGAATTATGATATACATAAGGTCCGAAGCGTCCGGTACCGATTGTTACGGTTTTATCTTCAAATTCTCCGACTTTGCGCGGCAGTTTGAATAAGTCCAGTGCCTCTTCCAGAGTGATGGTCTCCATAGACTGTCCTTTCTTCATCTGTGCAAAGCGTGGCTTGTCTGTGTCATCGGCCGTACCGATCTGTACTACCGGGCCGAAACGTCCGATCTTCACCGATACGGGCTTTCCGGTTTTAGGTTCCTCTCCCAGAATCCGTTCACCTACTTTGTGTTCGGTTTTGGTAGCCAGTGTCGTTTCTACTGAAGGATGGAAGTCCTTATAGAAATCCTTCATGATGCTTGTCCATTTCTTATCGCCTTCAGCTATCTCGTCGAATTGTTTTTCAACGTTTGCCGTAAAGTTATAATCCAGGATATTGGGGAAGTATTCGGTCAGGAAGTCATTGACTACAGTGCCGATGTCCGTTGGCAATAGTTTTGATTTCTCTGCTCCGACAATTTCCGTATGTTTGATATCCGTAATCTGATTATCTTTTAAGGTCAGTATATCGAACGAGCGCTCTTCTCCCGGTTTATCCCCCTTCTCCACATATTCGCGTTGCTGGATGGTAGAGATGGTCGGTGCGTAGGTTGACGGACGTCCGATTCCCAGTTCCTCCAGCTTGCGCACCAGGCTGGCTTCGGTATAGCGTGACGGACGTTGTGTGAAACGTTCGGTAGCTACGATTCCCTGATGTTCCAGCATTTGTCCTTTCTTCAAAGGGGGCAGCAGGTGGCTTTCGTCTTCTTGTTCATTGTCGTCATCATACGATTCTTTGTATACACGCAGAAAACCATCGAACTTGATCACCTCTCCGGTAGCGGTAAATTTATCGTTACCGTTGCTGATACCGATGGTTGCCGTTGTCTTTTCCAGTTCGGCGTCTGCCATTTGTGAGGCTATGGTACGTTTCCAAACCAGGTCGTATAGTTTTCTTTCCTGAGCCGATCCTTCGATGGTCTGGTTTTCCATGTAAGTCGGGCGGATAGCTTCGTGCGCTTCCTGAGCTCCTTTGGTCTTTGTAGCGAAATGGCGTGGATGCACATATTGGTCGCCCATCATCTGTGCGATGGCAACTTTGCTTCCCTCTGTGGCGTATTCAGACAGATTTACCGAGTCGGTACGCATATAGGTGATTAATCCCGATTCGTAAAGCTTCTGTGCAACCATCATGGTTTGCGCTACAGTGAAGCCGAGTTTGCGGGCAGCTTCCTGTTGTAGGGTTGAGGTGGTAAATGGGGCTGCCGGGCTTTTCTTTACCGGGCGGGTTACGATATCTTCGATAGAGAATGTGGCTGCCTTGCATGATTCAAGGAATTTTTGGGCTTCCTTCTTTGTCTTCAGGCGGCGTGCCAGTTCTGCTTTCATCTCTACCAGCTTGCCGTCAGCATCCGGTACGAGGAAAACAGCTGTGACACGATAAGAAGCTTCGCTCTTGAAAGCCTGTATCTCACGTTCGCGTTCTACGATCAGACGTACGGCAACCGATTGTACCCGACCGGCAGAAAGTGCAGGTTTTACCTTTTTCCACAAAACAGGTGAAAGTTCGAAACCCACGATACGGTCTAAGATACGGCGTGCCTGCTGAGCATTCACCAGGTTGATGTCAATGTCGCGTGGCTGTTCGATAGCCTTCAGTATAGCTGTTTTGGTGATTTCGTGAAAAACGATACGTTTCGTATTTTCAGGTTTTAATTTCAGGACTTCGTAAAGGTGCCATGAAATGGCTTCTCCCTCCCGGTCCTCATCGGATGCGAGCCATACGGTTTCTGCTTTGCTTGCTTCTTCTTTCAGTTTATTAACCAGCTCTTGTTTCTCTGCGGGTATTTCGTATTTGGGTTTGAAATTCTTTTCTATATCGATAGAAAATTCTTTTTTCTTCAGGTCGCGAATATGTCCGTAACTTGAGAGGACTTTAAAATCTTTCCCAAGAAACTTTTCAATCGTTTTTGCTTTTGCTGGAGATTCGACAATGACAAGGTTTTTCTGCATATCTGTGATATTAAAACATATAAATTGCCCGCAAAAGTAGAAAAAAACGTTTTCTTTACCTTATAATATAGAGAGAATCTGATTTTTTTTGCAAAAAAAGACCTTTTTTATAAGAATCTTTTAAATTTTTTGTACTCAGGAGTTAGAGGAGTGAAAGCCTTTAATCGGAAGTAAATTCCCGGTAATAATTCACTTCGGCCTTTTTACCTCCGGTCAGACCGATGACTTCTTTAACTCCTGAGTTTTACTAAATAACCGGATCTGGTTTTGAGGATCTTTTAAAACCGGAAGCTCAGTCCCCCCACAAAATTGATTCCTTCAACCGGATAGTATAAGTAGTACTGATATTTCTTATTCAGCAGATTGTCAGCCTTTACATATGCCGAAATTCCTTTAAAGATTCTGTAGGTGGCTCCCAAGCTCAGGTTGCTGACGGCAGGAATACTTTTCGCGTAAAGTCCGGTATAACGTTCGGCCCTGCGGGTATATTGGTAGCCTGCGTTTAGCCAAAGCGCGGCTATCGGATGAATTTCCGTGTGAATTCCGAGGTCAAACTCCGGTTTCATCAGTAACGCTTCATTATAATCGGAGGATTTTGAACCGGTTGTTTGAGCGTCCGCATTCCAATGATAATAAGTTCCGCCTGCTGAAATAGCAAATAAGTCTTTGTACTCATAGCTGGCTTTGATACCTGCGTAAAAGTTATCTGTATGGGTCTGTCCCAAACCAATGTAGTTTGCTCCGTCTCCACCCTCCCAGGCGTCTGCCGATTGGTATAAATCATCTTTCAGATTTTGGTATCCGCCGAAGATGTCGAACCAAAGTCCGGGTGTCGGACTGGCTTTGAATCCCAGTCCGGCATTCAGTTGTTCATAAGTGTCTTTTACCTCCTGTCCCGGATCGAGGTACGGATTATAAGTTTCCAGCCGGCGGAAGTCATTTAATTGTCTGCCTCCTGTTGCTTTGGCATATAGTACGTAACTGTCCGAGAATACATATTGAGCTTTCACGTCCGGAGACACGCGGACAGCTTTCCCGTTTCCGAAAGAGAGGTCTACGTTGGCGCCTACATGTACTCTCCAACTGTCATTATTCAATTCGTAGTAAGGATTCAGATCAAGTGTTGTACGATTTTTGAAAATATCCTTTATCCGGTCTTTATTTTCTTTCAGTTCGTTCCCGTAGATCAGGTTGTTCATGGCAAATCCGATAGCTACTGTCTGCTCGTCACTGACTGAACCGCTTACGGTTGCCAGAGTACGTACCATTGTTTCGTTTACCCCTCCGAAGAGTTGGCATTGCTGCCGTCCGTATAGCATCAGATTGGTTTCCGCCCGGTATTGCAAGGGCAGGGTTTCGTCTGTTGATTTTACTCCGAAGTGTACGTCACCGGAGGTGAATTTCTGCTTTTTGAATCCGTAAGGTTCATAATTGAAATTGCTCAGGCCGAAATTACCGGCTACGTTCAAATCCAGTTTTGCAAACTGGTGTACATAGTCTACATTGGCCCGTGTACGGTAATAGAAAGCGTTCCATTTTCGGGTATCACCGAAGGGCATATCCAGCGTACCGTCCATTCCGTCCATTTTGAAGTTCACGTTCAGTTTGTCCCTGTCCGAGAGACGGAACAGATAATTGGCTAAAACGTCCAGGTTACCGTAGTTGCCATATCCCAGGCGAACATAACCCGGGATGAATCCCGGTTGTATCTCTTTGCCGGTGTAAGCGCCTATAGTCCCTGCCGGAATCGAAGTGGCGGGAGTTGTGAATGTAGCGTACTCCACCTCCTTTTTGCTTACGGAGGGCTCTTCAACTTTGGGGAGGACATTTACCTTGGCAGCATCCATTATGTCCGGATTATATTGCTGCTCCACTATTACGGTGCGGTTTACAGTCGTATCTTTGGGCTGCGTCTGAGCCTGTATCGAAACGGGCAGTGCAGTAAAAGCAATTCCTAAAAGGATATAATTATTATATTTCATACTCTGTTACTTATTAAGGTTGTTCAGTCTGCTTTCAATCATACTCTCAATGTCATCGTCAGCATGGTAGTTTTGTTGCAGGCTCAGCAGATACTGGCGGGCATCCAACTTTTTATCCATAGCCACATATACATCGGACAGGAGGATGAAGCCACGCGCCAGCCAGTAGGCATGCGGTGTGCTTTGATCGATGAAGTTCAGCAACTCTTTCTCGGCAGCGGCATAGTTCTGTGAGTTATACAGTTCCTGGGCTACCAGGAATTTTGCTTCTGCACCGTATAGGTTACGTGTATCCTTGGCCAGTTCTTTCAAGTCGCCCATGGCAGCTTTGTCTGCTTTCTGATTCAGATAAGCTTTGGCACGGTAATACAGGGCTTCGTTCTTAAGTTCCGGGCTTAGTTTGGCTTCCGATAATAAGGCAGTTGCCGCATGAATGGTTTCCGTATCGTCTTTTAGCAGATAAGCCGCACGGAGCATACCGGTTTCGGCCAGCAGTCTGCGTTCGGCGGTAGTTGCTTTTTCTTTCAGCATTTTGTAGCTTGCCAGTGCATCGGCAAACTGTACTTTATTGAATTGTACTTCCGCACGCATAATCAATGCCTCTTCCGAGAAAGGATTGTCCGGATACTCAAGCAACTTGCCCGAATGTTCCAGAATCATGTCGTAGTTCTTTTGTTCTTTGCCTATCAGGCAGAGATAATAGTGTGCGTTCAGTCCGAATGCTCCATCCGGGAAAGTTTGCAGGTACTTTCCGAAGCTCTCTTTGGCCTGCTCCACTCGTCCCCGGATGTAAATCTTCTCAGCTGCCATATAAGTCAGTGAGTCCTGCTCGCTCGCATCGAAGCGGATGTTGCCCGGCATAGCCGAAGCCAGCGCCGCAAATTCATCGATACGGTTCATATCCACATAGATCGACTTCAGGTCACGCATGGCCAGACGCGCTTCGTCGCTTCCCGGATATTTTTGTACGACTTGCTTGTAAGCGTTAATAGCCTGGTCGTAGTCCTCGTTTTGGTAATAGAGCAATCCGATCTCTGCCGCTGCTTTGCGGCTGACAGGACTTTCGGGATATTTAGCCAATAGTTCCTTGAACGAAGCGATGGCCTGTTGATTGTTGTCCATCAATACATAAGAACGGCCTTTTTCGTACAGAGCGCTGATGGCATAGGGGGAAGCGGGATATTTACCTGCCAGACGATTCAACAAAGTGATTTTGCCTGAATAATCTTTTTGCAGGCCCGATACAAGTGCGAGTTGATAGAATGAATAGTCTCCCGAAGGAGTATTCATCGCTTCTGCCTGTGAGTAATAATGTTTGGCTTCGTCAAAGTTGCGCACATCCAGATAACAGTCTCCGATGCGGTTATAAGCATCGGCCAGTGCCGTTTTGTTTTCCCCTTTTTCCAGGCTGATATATTTCCGGAACCAGTTTTGTGCCTGTGTATAGTCTTTCTGGTGAAATGCGATATAGCCTAAGTTATAATGTGCCAGGGCATACATCTCGTTATGGGTCTGCTGGGTCAATTGCAGATAATCGGTGAAGTTCCGTTTAGCTTCCTCCATACGGTTCAAGCGGTAATAAGCTTCGCCTCTCCAGTAGAGGGCGTCGGCTTTGGTCTGGCGGTTGTATTGTCCGAGCCCGAGCGAGCGGTCGAAATAACCGATGGCTTGTTCGAATTGTGTATTGGCGAATGCTTGTGTGCCCAGTTGGAATAAGATACGTTGCTTTGCTTCCAGAATGCGTTTACCGGGATGTGCGATGCGGTCGATTGACTTCAGGGCCGCCTCATAGCTCCGTGTGTTCATATACACTTCTACCAGATAGCTACTTACCATCTCCGCATATTCTGAGTTCGGGAATTCATTGAGGAATTTTTCAAAAACAGTTACCGACTCGCCGAAAGCCGAATAAGATGTTTCGTGGATGCACAATGCATAGTTGTAGGCGGCCTGTTCTTTAATTTTCAGGTTTGCGTTCGAGGCGGCAGCCTGCTCGAATGCCATGCGGGCTTTGTTTTTTTCAGCCAGATGCAGATAGGCGAGTCCCATGTGCAGGTATGCGTTTTGAGTGAGTGCATCGCTCTCGGTAGTGACCTCTCCGAGTGTTTCGGCAGCTTTGGAAAATACGCCGGTCTGAAAGTAAGACAGTCCCAGCATATAAAGTGCGTCTCTTCGTGGAGTATTTTCCTTTTCCAGATAATTCCGGAAAGAGGCGACCGCCTTGTGATAATCTCCAAAATGATAATAGGCATCTCCCAGAATCCGATACATTTCCGCGACGTGTTCGTTTTGCGGATAGGCAGACAGATAATTTTGTGCTACGATCTGTGCCTTGTCATAATTTTTTTTGACGGCGTAAATCTCAGCGATATAATAGGGCACCAATGCCTTGTATTTTGCGTCATCCTGCAGGGGGAGAAAGCCTTTCAGTGCTTCGTCATACCGTTTTTGCGTATAACGTATGTATGAGATATAGTAAGAACAGTCATTCGCATATTTGGGACTGCTTGCTTTCAGGGTTTCGAACCAGATGGCGGCCTCTTTGACATTGCCGACTTTCAGGTAGCAGGTAGCCAACTGATAGGTCATGTCATCCCGTTCCTCGTTGCCCAGCAAATCAAGGCGGGAAGAGTTGAACAAGGCGAGAGCTTCATCATAGTTGCCCTGATAAAAATAAGCAGAGGCAATCAGTGCATAAATACGGTTTGCGTGAGGAGTATCCGGATAGGTGTCCAGATAGTTGCGTAGTTGCGCGATGGCATTACGGTCTTTCAATTCATACGCCGAACATACCAACATGTATTCAGCCTCTTCTTTCAGGTTCACGTCCGCTTTCTGGCGGACAAATGTGCGCAGGGGAGGCATTGCGGCTGCATAGTTTTTTTGCAGGAACAGCTCTTTCCCTTCTTTATACAGATTTACGGGAGACGTTATTTTCTCGCTGGTTTGTGCCTGCAAGGCGACAGGCACACAACATGCCACGGCACATATCAATCGTGATATCTTTTTTTTCATAATTCAGAGTTTTGACAAAAGTACTTGTTTTTATGTATTTTACCTCTCTTTCAGGAATCTTTTTAACCCTTTTTTGATAGAGCCCAGCCCGAACTCTTCGGGATTAATTTGGCACAATGGGACGAAAAACGAGTCCGCCACATCATCCATTGCTTCAAAGTGACTTGTATCTTCCACTTGGCAAAGGAAAAACATGTCGAGCGTATGTACAGGAAACCCGGAATAGATATAAATGTTCGGAAGGGAAAACAGGTAGGTTGCCTTTTTCACTTTTAGTCCGGTCTCCTCTTCTACTTCCCGGCTTACTCCTTCTTCACCCGTTTCGTTCATGTCGATGAAGCCACCCGGAAGGTCCAGCGTCCCTTTCGCCGGCTCTTTGGCACGGCGGCATACCAGTAACTCGTCTTTTTCGTTTAAGATCAGTGCCACTGTAGCCGATGACGGGTTGAAATAATAAACGAACCCGCAATCGGTACATTGTTTAGACTTCTCGTTGTGAATCTCAAAAGCGGCAGAACCGCATTTCGGACAGTATTTAAATTGATTAAGTGGATGTTCCATCATTCTATTTGTTTTTGTGCAGGCAAAAATAACGAAAAAGAAGCAGTTTCAGGTGATATGTCCGCCAGTATTGTATGTTTGATAATATAAAGTGTTGATAAAGAATGGGAAATGACTACTGTAATGTCCGCTTCCTTTTTCTTCTTTTCCTTTTTCTTTCTCTACCTTTGCCATTGATTTATTTATTAATACACAAACTATGAAATCACTTCATTCTCTTTTATTTTGCGGAGTACTTCTTTTGCATGCTTCTTGTTCGGGAATAAAAACATCAGATGAGAAATCTTTGGATGATTGTCCTTTGGTAGCGACCTGGAAACAGGCCGGTACTGACAGTATAGTGGTATTGGACGTCGGGTTGATAAAAGATACCATGCAGATACGGCTCAGTCAGTTGGTAGACGACCTGGAGATTATCAAGCTTGAAACCCGGGATACGGCATTAGTCAAGTCCGGATATATGGCGGTCTCTGACCGGTACATGCTTTTGGGAAGTTATTTAATGCCTTGTAAGTTATTTGATAAGAATGGGACTTTCCTGCGTCAGATTGGCGGGCTTGGGCAAGGTCCCGGTGAGTATACCAATATTTATGATGCTCAGATCGATGAAGTGAATAATCGGATTTATATGCTTCCGTGGACTTCAAATCAACTATTGGTTTTTGACTTGAATGGAAATATACTTCCTCCGATACCTTTGCCGGCCCGAGTTCCTAAAGGAGTGTTCCGGGTAGATACGAAAAAGAATCTATTGACTATGGGCATCTTGCCTTTCCAGGATTTAGAAAATAAGTTTGTGCTTTGGCAACAAGATCTCAAAGGAAATGTATTGCAATCCATCAGTTCGACTCCTTATTATACTTATGATGATTACAGCAATGAAGTGAGCAGTAACCGGAATGCCGGTTCTTTTGACTTCTTCATCTTTAATTGGTCTGCCGTACAAGATTCCTTGTATCACTATGATGCGAAAGAGAATCGTTTGGTTCCTGTTTTTACCGCCAATTTCGGGACTCAGGATATTCCCAAGCATACGTATACGGAGTTTCCGGGATATTATTGGGTCAACATCATAACAGAGGTTGTTAATGGGCAGGGTATGCCTCCAATGAATGTTTTGATAGATAAGCATAGCCTGAAAGGGACCTATTGTACATTGGTGATTGATGAACTTGGGGGTATTCCGGTCGAGTATCCGTACGACTGTTTTCAGGACGGACGTTTTCTGATGAATCTCGATCCGGGAGATTTGATTGATGAATTGGAAAAAGTCCTTGCTAGACCCGAACGTTTTTCTAAAGAAGAATCAGATCGACTTACAAAATTAAAGAATTCGATTTCCGTTGACGATAATAACTATATTCTGGTCGGTAAGTTTAAGTCAAAAGGAGAAAGTCTGATACTTTCTGCTAATCCGGTTCAGAAAATAACGGAGCAGGAACAACAACCGGCAAAAGAGGAACCGGTAAAGACTGCCGTTCAGTCCGAAGTAGCATCGGAGGCGGATACAGTGTGGAGTGTATCTCCATATTCAGCTATACTTCCTGATGCCATTGATTATTTCCGTACTCATAATAAATATAAAGATTGGGATCCGAAAAAGGGCAAGCGCGTCCTTGTGCGTGGCATCGCAGAAAAAGACGGAACAATTACAGGTGTAGGCATCAGTTATGGATGGGATCTCGATCCTCAGAGCGGGGCTATGAAGAATAAGAGCGAGGGAACTTGTGGGCTGAAAGAGTTGGATGAAGAAGCCTTAAGGCTGATCCGGCAGGCTAAACTTTTACCCGGAATGACAGATAAGAAAATACCGGTCAGAAGTAAATTCGTTATTGTAGTCGATTTCCCTCCTAAATGACGAGTTAATTTCATTTTGTCAAATTTACAATTTGTCCGGTAAGCTCTGTCTGTAACCGGATAAATTCGGATGAAGATTCATGCAGCGCATTTTTTGCGCTGCATTTGGCTTCTGTGTTTGTCTATATTGTAGCTGTTTTGCTGATTGGCGGATGTTTGGATATGATATTCCTTGATCCGTCTGTCTACTTGTCTCCTGTGCTTGCTGTTTGCTTTCTTTCTTCTATCGGTGGTTTTTCTTTTTCAGTATGCAACCAGCCTCTTTCTTCCCCAATTGGGTCACTGATTTATCCTCCGTTTTTAGTAAGTTAACATCCTGTTGGCAAAGAATTAGTTTTCTACCGACAGGAAGTTAACTTACTCCTTTCATGAAGTTAACTTACCATATTCTGTTTATTCATATCCTGCTTGCATGATTATGCCATTTCTCTGGATTTATTCGCTTTTGTTGTATATCATTGCTTTTTTTATTCATTTTCATTTCTATTTCTTGCCGCTTCTACCAATGTTCGGTTAGCTGGGAACGGTATATTGCAACTATTTGTCATAGAAACACTCTGTTTCCTTACGTTTCTCTATTTCTTTGGTCGAGCTTTGTCTATTGAGTGTGTGGTCGTCTCTATGATTTGTTTAATACCCGCCTGATTATCAACACCAAATTACGATACATTCGTATTTTATTGATTCGCAAATAAATATATGTATTGTTTCTCGCTGAAAAGTTTGCTTTTATTAAATGCAATCCTTATTTTTGGAGAAATAATTTTAAGCCTTATTTTTTGATAAACAGGCAGAAGAATGAAGCGGAATATATGTTTTTACTTGATGCCTTAGGGGATTGATACGTTGCTCATGAACCCAAAGCTTTGTTGCAAAACGACTAAAACGACTAATATGAAACAGAACACCTTTTTTGTTAATGTATGGACCTTGATGCTGATTCTGGGTCTTATTGCTTGTGGAGAGAAAAAAACGCAGGTGAAAACAGAACTTCAGAGAATAGAAGCTTTTGCATTTGATGTTAATGATGATTATTTACAAAGCTATGCCGGTACTTTTTGCTATTCTACTTCAGCCCGGATCGATGGTAAAGAGTGTCTGATTGTTTATAATGGAAAACTTCATTCCATTGACATCCTGAATCTGGCTGATCGCCGACCATTAAAGCAAATAGCTCTGGCTAAGGATGGTCCGGATCAGATACTTGCTCCCAAAGGGATCGGCTATTATAAAGATTCGTTTATCATACTGAATACCGGTGGTTTGTATCGGGTTGGTCAGGATGGAAAAGTGGTGTCTAAGAAACTTCTCAATGATTTTCCGCAGATTAAGGAAGAAGGGTATGGAATAGCTGTTCCCGATCTTACTGTTTACTTTAGCGTGTATAGCTTCTTCGGATTTGATGCTGCGAATGGAAGAGTGGCTTTACCCCTCTACTTTTATGAGAAAGATACTACGGGAGAATATCCGAAGAAAGTGCTGATTGTTTCGTGTGACGATTGGAATATACGGGATGAAGTGGAGATACATTGTCCTGATGTGATAAGGAAAGAGGGAGATATGCAATTACTGGGTTGTGTCAACGTGCTTCCCTACGGTGACCGGTTGATTTATAATTTCCCTGCGTCTTCCAAAGTTTATGTTTACGATCTGTCTGTAAAAAAGAGTAAAGAATATGATTTTCCTTCTACCTTTGCAGATCCTTTTTTCCATTTACCGGATATAAATGGGTCGGAGCCCGGTTTCGGATGCCTCAAAACCGGTTATTATTTCCCATTGTGTTACGATGCCTATCATAATGTGTTCTGGCGTATTCAACAGGGGCCTTTAGATGGTCATGGAGTGGGAGGAAAGCCCTTTTCCGTCATGTGTATATCACCTGATTTTTTGAATAGTGCAGAGTATGTGATTCCTGCCGGTGCATCTATCTATCCCGATTTGGCTTTTACAGATTCTTTGATCTTGTTGCCGTATACGGGAGGTGATAAAATCGGTGAAAACAATATGTGCTTTTATGGACTGCAATATAGAGAATAGTAGTTGTGGCAAGGACTGCTTGGAGGCGTTCCCGTTAATTAATTTAATTTCATAGGGTATGAAACTGTTTATTTCGTCATTGTACTTTATGTGGTCTGCTGAATTTGATCTGTATAATACAGATCAAAGGTTGTGATATAATAATGACATCTTAAAATGAATTCTGTATGAAAGATTTGTTTCTTGCAAACAACAGAAGTATGATCCTGATATAACATTAAAAATGTTGATTAGAGGGATTGTTCGGACTAACTAATGTAATTCTATTATCTCTGTTTTTATTTCTATTTTTATAAAATTCAAAAGAAGGTATGGACTAAATATTGTCTTTTATAGGAGTGGACCATAAGAAGGTTTTTGGAAGAACCGTTGGCATTATATTGGTGGATATAGAGGGTAAAAGTAGGTATAATGGTAAAATTGACTTGTATTACAAGCTTGTAACTGTCCGGGTATTTAGGGTTAAAATCGTGCGCTTCATGTCTATTGTGCTTATATACAGTGGTTTATATCGTATTATTTTTCATGAATTTGTCCGGGTAGATAATTTGCGAATTGGTTCAACATGATTTAACTTTGAACCAAGGAGGGAGGTCCCTTTTTGAGTGATGTAATTCAAATCTGTTAGCCATGGATAAAATAGAGTTTAGAGAAGATAAGATAACGTTTTCATATAAGAAATCTTATGGAGAATGTTTGTATCAGGATTTAATTGCTGTGGAATATAGCAAGCCTTACTGTATATTACAAATAGGAGGTAGGAACAGTATTCTGTTTTTAATAAGCCTACGTGTGATTCTGGAAAAATTGCCTGCCGATTTTCTGCTGATAAATAGAGGAATTATAGTAAATAAAGAGCGTATTGTAGATTGTGTACTTCAGGACGGGGCATATCATATAAAGATGGATAATAATAAAATTTATAGGATTAGCACTCGTAAGCTGGCTACAGTTAAGAAATATTTTATGGTACAAAATGATACTATTTAGGTTTAGGTTATAAAAGATGTATGGGAGAAAAAAACTGCAAAAAAAGATTATATACTACGAAAATGTAGTATATTGTAGCCGTGAAAATATTTGCAGGGAGATTCTCGTCTCTAATATTGGATAGTGGGGACCTTATGCACAAACAATAAATCTTAATTCAATTGTGGCTATGAAACACATGTCCTTATTGCTAATCGGCGTATTTGTATTATTGGGGTGCAGTTCCAATAAGAAGCAAGAGCCTATATCCAAGTCAGGAGTACCTGTCATTAATCTTTCTGAGGATGTATCGACTGTACCTTCACTTCTTTTAAGTGAGGCTGCCTCAAAGGTCGATATAGTACCGTTAGAAGTGACGGATGAATCTCTATTGGGGGAAATCTATCATCTTCAAATAACCGAGAACGATATATGGGTACACCATTATAAAGATAAATGTATTTGCCGTTTTTCCCGTTCCGGGAAATTTCTGAATAAAGTTGGAAAAATAGGTCAAGGGCCTGGCGAATTTATTCAATTATCTGATTTTTTTATAGATGAGAAACATAGAGAAATCTATATTGTATCTGCATCAAGAGGCATTTTTGTATATGATTTTGATGGTAATTTCAAGAAGCAGCCTACCAGAACAATAGTAGAAACTATGTTCGGTTCTATTTTTAATCAATTTATGATATACAATAATCACTTTTTTATTCTTCAAAATTTACCTTTATACCGAGAAATACCTAAAGATTCGTTATGGTCTCTTGCCTTGGTTGATAGTTCTTACAAGAAAAAAAAGATATTTAAAAACCCAGTACATATAGGTAAAGAAGATCAAATTATAGAGAATCGTATCCAGATGAATTATATGTTTAATTATTGGCTGGAATCTTCTACTAACGTCGATACATATAATAATCAACTAACTCTTAAGTTTCCTGACACTGATACAATTTATAGCTATGACAGTATTAAAGAGGAATTAGTGCCTCAGTATGCCATTTTTGTAGACGAAGAAAAAGGAGATTACGAATATACACATTTATGGTTTCGTGACAGGAAAGCTTTCGATTATTTTTCGATACACTCATACTACTCTACTAAAGAAAATATTTATTTGGTAGGTAGTAAAGGAGAGGAAGTGTATATATATTGTTACAATAAACAAGAAAAGAATGTAAGGTTGCAAAAACAACAAGGAGAGATAACCGAGCGTGATGTGCCTTGGTTTAGTATTCCTTTTCGTCGAATGGAATGTCCGTTTGTCCTAAGCAATGATCTATATGGCGGCGATTTTATTATAGATTTTCGCTCTTCTGGTAAATACTGGGTAGATGTATTATATCTTGGCAATGATGGAAATAGGGTTGATTTGAATCAAATAAAATCATCTACTGTAATAGATGAATCCAAGAAAAAGGAGCTAATTCAGGTTCTGGAAAGTGCGACTGAGGATAGCAATCCGGTTTTGATGATTGCAACTTTAAAATAATAGAGTAGGTTCCTATGATGGAAAAATATGTTGTTTCTAATAAATAAATTGTGATGAAGTCTATATTATTATTACTAATAATTACGCTATTGGGGTGCAGTTCCAATAAGAAGCAAGAGCCTATATCCAAGTCAGGAGTACCTGTGATTAATCTTTCTGAGGATGTATCGACTGTACCTTCACTTCTTTTGAGTGAGGCGGCGGAGAAATTGGAAATCGTTCCTTTGGAAATGACAGATGAATCTGTATTGAGTGATATTACGGAAATGCAAGTAACTGATCATAATATATGGATAGATCATGGACGCGAATTCTACATTTATCGTTTTTCCCGTACGGGAAAATTTCTTAATAAAATAGGTAGCATCGGCCAGGGTCCGGGTGAATATACCACTTATTCAACTTTTCTTGTCGATGAAGATAAAAAAGAGGTGTATATTATAGCCAATACTAACGGTGTTTTAGCATACGATTTTGAAGGAAATTTTAAAAGAAAAATTGTTGACATTCAAATGATTTTGCAGTTGTTTTCATCTCCGTATGATCAATATATCTTGAATAATCAAAAATTCTTTGCTACTCAAAATTTCGGATTGTATAGGCCGATAGATAAAGATTCATTGTGGTCATTCGTTTCTTTGGGCGACGACTTTCAAAAAAAGAAATATTTTAAAAATCCGGCGCATGTAGGTAGAGAAGAACAGATTATAGCCAACCGTGCCAATATGGACCGAATGGTTAATTATTGGAGGGAATATCTAACCAGTATGGATACTTATAATGCCCAATTGACCCTTAAATATCCGGATACCGATACTATTTATTGTTATGATGATGCGACAAACCAACTTTTGCCTCAATATGCAATCTTTACAGATGAAGAAAAAGGGGATTATGAAGCTACTCATTTATGGTTTAAAGACAGAAAGGCTTTCGATTATTTTTCCATTTTTTCTTATTATCCGACTAAAGATTTCATTTATTTGGTAGGTAGTAAAGGCGAGGAGGTATATACCTATTGCTATAATAAAAAAGATGGAAGTGTTAGATTGCAGAAACGACAAAGCACAATAACCGAGCGTGATGTGCCCTGGTTCAGCTTTCCTTTGCGCCAAATGAAACGTGATTTTGTGTTAGATAATGATTTAGGTGGAGGTGATTTTACTGTTGACAGCCGTTCTTCCGGTAAATACTGGATAGATATATTAGAACCTGGCGGTGATGAAAACTGGATTGATATAGACCAAATAAAATCATCTACCGTAATAGATGAATCCAAGAAAAAGGAGCTAATCCGAGTTTTGGAAAGTGCGACTGAGGATAGCAATCCGATTTTGATGATTGCAACTTTAAAATAGAAGGATTATTATTTTGAATCTAAAGTTTTTTTTCTTCGGTTTGGCCGTTTGAGTTGAAGGAATATATTCAAGAGAAGAAAGAAAAGGGAGGAATTGTGAGTGAGCGTTTGGTTATGCTTACCGATTCACTGGATGAGGAGCAAAATCCGGTTCTTGTAATTGCTAATTTAAAGAATAGGTGGATATGGAATTTTTTATGCGAATGATATTGATACTGGGTGCTATGATATTGGGCTTTACGGCTTGTAGTAACAGAAAAACAGTGGATCCTAATCCTGTTGTTCGGGATAATATTATTCATTTGTCAACTGCGATAAAGAATGTTCGAGAGGAAATGATGCTTTCGGAGCTGGTGGATAGTGTCAGTTATATTCCTTTGGAAACGAATCCGAGTTGTATGTTAGGTAATACTCAGCGTTTGACCTTTTCTCCCCAATATATATTTTATTCAAACTATTGTTTTGATTGGAATGGGCGGTTCTTATTCCGTATTGGGAATCAGGGTCAAGGGGCTTGTGAAGATATCTATGTGCATGTGGCTGATATAGTGTATTTGAATAATCATTTCTATGGGAATGCCTCTAAAATAATAGAATATGATGACCGGGGGAAGTGTACGGGGAAAGAGCTAAGCTGGTATGCCCAGAAAACAATGGACACTGCGCCGGTTGGGCGTATGGTCAATAAGGTCTGCTTTGCTCCGGCAGGAGAAAACCTGATGTTTTATAATTTTCCGGATACGGTTTATTTCATAAATACGGATTACGAGTTTGTAGCCAAACGCAGTATGATGCCGTGGAACAGGAAAGGGATCGCTCCGTCCATGGAGAGTGTGAAGTATACGAGCTACTATAAAGATACGACCTTATTTTATAATTTTTATACGGATACAGTTTTTACTGTTACCCCCACTTCCCTGATACCTCGCTGGGTGGTGGAGTTGGATGAAGAATTACGGTTTCCTACCCGGTATCTATATGAAGATGGATTGTTGTCTGAAGCTTTTAAATGTTGGGAATCGGGTAATTTGGAAAACGCAAAAATGATTAAACTGCTGGATCACAAATATATGGTATCCGGTGTTTTTGAAACAGAGCGGTTTGTTTTTTTACTTGTCTATGAATCTATGCCATTTAGGGAGTTGCGTAAAGTGCCTGACACTCCTCCGTTGATAGCCATTTACAACAAACGTACGGGTGAGACGTTTGCCGTGAAACAGGTTGTAGATGATCTGGGTGGAATGAAGGCTTTCTTTCCTTCTTGGGGGGCGTATAATGAAAAGCTTTTAGCTACCATCTGGCCTTATAAGTTGAAAGAATTTATAGAAGAGGAGCAGTCTGCCGGACGAACTGTGGCTCCACAAATACTGAACCTGATGAAACGTGTGCGAGAAGATGATAACCCGATATTGATAATAGCTAATTTGAAAACAAAATGAAATCATTTACTTTTTTTAGAACTGAGGAAGGAAACTATTACCTATATAATAGTAGAAAGTCGTCTTTGCTGAATGTACACCCTGTGATAAAGGTGATAGAGGCATTGGACAACAATGATGGAGAGGAAACTTTGTTTGCTAAAATAATGAATCAGAATTTAGAAATAGGTGATGATGAAAAACGTTTGTTATTGGATAAATATCTATTTTTGAGGGATAATGGTTTCTTTGAAGAGATTAATGAGGAAGATTTTATCGATGGAGAAATAACTCCGGAAATTGTGGAGAAGCAAATTGCATTCATAGATAATGTTCTTTTTCAAGTAACAGGTAACTGTAACCTGCGATGTCAATATTGTTGCTATGGAGACATGTACTCAGATAAAGTGGAGAAAAAAAATCTGAGTTTTGAAACAGTTGAAACTGTATTGAATTATTTAATGTCTTTGTGGACTTCCAATAAAAATCTTTCTTATGAACATCCGATCAGAATAGGATTTTATGGTGGAGAGCCTTTGGTTAACTTTTCTTTGATTGAAAAAATTGTTTCTCTATGCGAAAGCATTACCGAAAGGACAGGTTTGGTATTTATATATAGTATGACTACTAATGCCTTACTGCTTGACCGGTATAAAGACTTTATTGTTAGACACAATTTTTCTTTATTGATCAGTATGGATGGCAATGAAGCACATAATGTGTTGAGAATAAAGCCTGATGGGGAACAATCCTTTCAAACGGTGTATGAAAATGTAAAAAAGTTACAACAGCAATACCCTGATTACTTTCAGAATAAGGTTGAATTTAACTCAGTCTTGAATAGCCATTCTTCGGTCGATGATATACATGACTTTATATTCAATGAATTTGGTAAAATTCCTTTAATAGAGACGATTTCACATACAGCACTAAGTGATGAACAAAAATATCAAGAAATAGCTAAAGATTATAAAGAGTCTCCAGAAATGATGATTAAAAGAAAGGATAGGTCTCCAGTATATAAGGAATTGGGATTCTTCTTTTATTATCAATTAGATAACGCTTATAAACATTATTGTGAGGTATTGTATGGGACTATCAAGCAGAAAAAGAGAATACCTACCGGAACCTGTTTGCCTTTTTTGAAAAAGATGTTTGTGACAGCTGATAATAAATTGTTAACATGTGAGAGGATCAGTTTACATCATGTGTTGGGCACTGTAGATAATGAAGTACATTTGAACTTTGGGGAGATTGCTAGCATATATAATTCTTATTATGAAAAAATGAGATCTCAGTGCCGGGGATGCTATTTAATAGAGAATTGTGGTGAGTGCTTCTTACAGTTTCCTTTGAAAAATGGGGTACCGGTATGTCACGTAAAGATGAATGAAATTCAATATCAACATTATTTGTCTGAGATATTTGGAGTGCTTGAGAAGAATCCAAGTTTATTTGAAGAAGTTAATAAAATGGTGTTTGCATGAAAAAGTATTGGTTTATTGTAGAAATCTAAGTGATTGATTTTATCTTTTTGAAAATCAAAAAGTAAGGGCTAAATTCAAAGGTAACAGGTAACACATTAGTAGCAAAAGTCTTGCTGCATATTGCGTTTCTCTGCATAATTTCAAATATCTCTATCACAAAGATAGTCAATATTTTCGAGTGCAACAAATCAATCGAAAACTTTTTATTAAGGGCCGACATTATTTGCTGGTCCTTTTTTTATTGGAAATTCGAAGGCATATCGATACTTTTTAAAATCTAAAGACAACTTCCAATCCTGCCGCGTTTTATTCGGGCAAACAAAAAAAATAAAAGAAATAGATATTGATAATAAGTGTATTACAGATAAAAAATAGGGCTGGCGGTATCCGTCAGCCCTATTTTTACATTTCCTTTTTCCCAAACTTTGCGGCAGAAAGAAGGATAAATGACGAACGAAAAAGAACAAAAGATGGAAGCAGGAAATGAAGACATCGAAATGCTGAAAGCATTAATCCAGAAGAGCTTCTCCGAGCAGCGGGATCTCATCACCCGGCTGGAAACGGCACTGGATGCCATGACCAGCTTTAATGGCAAACAGATGCTGGACAGCCGTGACATGCGCCTGCAGCTGAAAGTCTGTGACCGGACCCTCATCCGCTGGCGTAACTCGGGCAAGCTGCCTTATTTCAAGCTGAGCGGCAAGATATACTTCTGGGCTTCCGATGTATACCGGTTCCTCCGTGAGGAATACAGGGACGAAAATCCGGACATCAGAAATAACAAACCCGTAAAAAAATCATAGAAGATGGAAAATCAAAGTAAAGTCATCATGATCGAGCGCAACAAGTTTGCGTCTCTTGTCAAGGCGCATCGCAAATGCCTGCAGATGCTGAGTATCCTGGCCTATGCCTGCGCGACGAAGGAAGTGCAGTTGACCTTCACATTGGAAGAAATCTGCGAACTGCTGCAGATAAGCCGTGAGGAAGTGGAAAGACAAAGACAGAAAGGCTACATCCGTTTCGTCCACCGGAACGGTATGACAGTCTATGAAATCACCGACATCCTCCGGCTCAAGAACATGCTTGAGATGGGGGGCGTCTACCGGAAGATAGACGAGAAAGCCTTCATTCTGGAAGTGGCGGAGAAAGAAAAAAAAGAAACGGAACCTTCAATCAGATAATAAATATGAGACAGTTGGTACATGCCTCGCTGTTCAGCGGGTTTGGTGCGGCAGATCTTGCCGCCGAATGAATGGGATGGCGCAACGCCTTCCACTGTGAGATAGATGAGTTTTGTAACCGAATTTTAAATTACTGGTTCAGCCATGCAGAAAGTTATACGGATATTACAACTACGGATTTTCGGGGATGAAGGGGACGGATCGACATCCTCACAGGAGGTTTTCCATGCCAGCCCTTTTCCGTTGCCGGCCGGCGAAAGGGTGCGGAGGACAGCCGTTACCTCTGGCCTCACATGCTCCGTGCCATTCACGAGATCCGGCCCGGTTGGATTGTTGGTGAGAACGTTGGTGGCATCCTCCAGGTGGTACAGCCCGGCAAGGCGGCTCACGTGGGATGTCAGCCCTCTCTGTTCGGAGAGGATCAGCCTGTATACCGTAAGCGGGAGGAATACGTCGTCGAGACCATCTGCCGTGATCTTGAGCGTGAAGGATATACCGTCCAGCCGCTGCTTATTCCGGCTTGTGCCGTCGGTGCCCCGCACAGAAGGGACCGTGTCTGGTTTGTTGCCCACGCCGATAGCCTCGGACTTCAAGGTAAGGGGACCCGGAAGCCAACAGAAGGGCCTGCCGGAGAGCATCCGCGAGATGCTGCTGCCCACCCCGACAGCAACGGAGATACACCACTGGCAACGGGTGGAACGTTGGAAACGTCAGGGGCGCACCTCCATGCACGAGACGGAAGACGGGGAGAAGAATCCCAACGGCCTGACGGACTTCCTGGACTTCCACGGGCTGCTCCCGACCTTGGAGCACATTGGAAGGAAGGGGAAGAACCCGCGGCAGGGAGGCCTTCCCGATTTCTTTGCCCAAACTGGAAGGAGTTTCCAACTCAATCCCCTGTTTGTGGCCGAGATGATGGGGTTCCCCACGAGCTGGACGGTATTACCTTTTCTTCCTGGCGGCAGCAGTCCGTCAAGGGATACGGGAACGCCATCGTCCCCCAGGTAATCCATGAGATATTCAAAGCGATAGAATCAACCTATAAACAGTAAACGACATGCGCACGTTAGTCATAACAGAACATCCCGAGTTCGGCAAGGTCCGGACCGTGGAAGCCGGAGGTAGGGTCTGGTTTTGCGCCAGGGACGTGGCCTCGGCATTGGGATATGCCAATCCCAAGGATGCCGTCAACCGGCATTGCAGGCCGAAGGGGGTATGCGTCCACGACCTCCTGACGGCAGGCGGCCGGCAGAAAGTGAAGTTCATCGACGAGGGGAACCTGTACCGCCTGATGGCCTGTAGCCGCCTGCCCTCGGCCGAGAGGTTCGAAAGCTGGATCTTCGACGAGCTGGTCCCCCGCACGCTCAAGGAGGGCGGCTACCTGCTGGAAAAAGAGGGGGAAACGGACGCGGAACTGCTCTCGCGGACCCTGCAACTGGCGGAAGCCAAGCTGAGAGAGCGTGACCGGTACATATCCGGACTGGAAAAGGAAAACGCGCTGAACGCCCTTAAATTGAGCCTGCAGGCCCCGAAAGTACGTTATTTCGACGAGGTGCTCCACTCTCCAAGCACTTACACGGTCACGCAGATCGCCAAGGAGTTGGGCATGAGCGGCAGGGAGCTGAACCGGAGACTGAAGGCTCTCGGTATCCAGTTCCGCCTTGGCGGAACCTGGCTGCTTACCGCACGTTATCAGAAGGAAGGATACACACGGACCCATACGCACAGCTGGCAGAGCCGCTGCGGGGAAACCGGTACAGCCATGCATACGGTGTGGACCGAGAAAGGTCGTCTGTTCATCCACTGCCTCTTCAGCGGCCTGTCTCTCTTTTAACCTTTCGCCGCTGGCGGCAACAAAAAAAGGGCTGTTCCCCGTTATTTGGGAGAACACCCTTGAAATCTCCGTCCCGGACCTGGTTTATTTATCAAGGCATGTCTACCGAATGGCCCGCTCCCCTGATGGAGCTGTAGTCCCCCCGGATCACTTTCCGCATTGACTTCAGGATATACTTGCACGTGCCACGTATATCGGAAAAGCCGAAGCCCAGCCAGCCGTCACTGAAATACGCTTTTATACATTGGGTATTCCTGATATACCCCATATAATACATCTTGTCATCGCCGACCTCCCTTGCTTCCACCTGTACCTCGTAATATTCGCCTTCGTGCTCCACGCAGGCTTCCCACAGGCAGGTTTCCGTGTCTGCTTCCGGGTAAGACTCCCAACGTCTTACGCTATGCTCCACAATCCTCATATCCAGTTGTTTTTATTTCACAAAGTAAAGCGGCCATCCTGACCTTTCATAATGATATAACTCTCATTATCCATGACTTAACTTTATTTTTCTTTATTCCCGTACTCATCCGGGAACGGGAAGGCTATAGTTTTGGCCCCCTCCGGTTTTCCTTTTCCCTGAGTGTCCGGGTATCCCGCCGCGTCTCCTGCTGCCGTAGCGTGTCGGCAAGTATCCGGATGAAATGCCCGTAATCCTCCACGAGCTGCTGGACGCATTCGAGCCGCAGCGTGTGCGCCATGTTCGCCATCGGGCTTGTACTGCGGGCGGCGATGTCCTGCCTGAGCAACGTGTCCAGGCAGACATTCTGCCTCTTTTTCAGATACTCCAACACTTTTTCCGGACTGCCCGATTCCCTTGCCTTCTGTCTCAAGTCCCTGAAACATTTGTACAGGTAATACTCCTTGTACGCCTCTTCCGCGTGTGACTCGAAAAAGGAGAGGTAATCCTCACCGGCTTTTGCCGCCTTGTTCTGGATCTTTTCGTCCAGGAGTTCCATTTTCTCATTCAGCCGGTCCATAAACCGGACCATGCCTGGGTTCTGTCTTTCCATACCTTATCGTTTTAATCCGTTTGTCCTATGTCTTATGGGTTGTCTGTTTTCCTTTTTCATGTCCTCTTCCGGCTGTCCAGGGAAAGGATACGCGAGAACTCCATGCAATCTTTCAGCACCTGCCGCGAGCATTCCAGCGACAGCGCGCGGCAGGTGTCCGCCATCGGGTGGGTGCCGCTTCCCGCCGACGTCCGCCCGCCAGCCTTTCCCTGTGGTACATGGCGATATCCCCGAAATACCTCTTCAGATCCTCCACGTCATCCGTCCTGCTGACTTTATTACGTAACAGGCGGTAATGCCCGCGCAGTAGCTCCCCCTTGTACAGGTACGCGGCTTTCCACTCAAAGAAACGGCAGTAGTCCGTAGAGGCGGACTCCAACCCCTCGCGCATGGCATTCTCGACGGCTGCGATCTTGTTGTCCAGCAATTTCCGTAGTTTGCGGACGATCCAGTTTTCCTGCCTCATATACGTTACATCTTTAATCCGTCCTGCCTCTTTCTTTCAGGGGCCTTCTTCGTTTTTATCTCCTTTTGGGGAGCCTTCATGGACAGAAGCCGTTCGAAGCCCGCATAATCCTTGACCAGTCTCTGCATACATTCCAGCCGGTAGGTATGTGCCAGATTGAAAATGTCGTCCGTGCTACGCCTGCGGATACTCCCGCTGACCAGCTCCTTCAGGCATTCCTCCCGTTTATGCCGTATATATCCATGTACCTCTCCGGGAGCTTCCGCCTGCCTGATTACCTGCCGGAGTTCCCCGTATCGCTTTACCATGAAATGGGACTTGAACAGCTCCTCCCCGTTCCACGCAAAGTGATAAAGGTAATCCCGGTCCAGTTTATCCCGGTTCTCCTTTATGCTTTTTTCCTCGTTCCGTATCCGCATGTCCAGATACTCGGCAAGCCGCTCCATGCCGTATTTTTCCTCTTCCGTCATATTCTATAATACTTTTTTTTCCACTGTCACGATCGTATCATTATGCCACCCGCCATGGGCGACCAATAGGATCTCTATGATTTCAAAACCGTATTTCTTGCCTATTCCACCAGAGTTCCATCCGCAGGTGATTACAATGCCTCCTTTTTTTACAATTCGGCCGATGGCCTCTTTCTGCCTGCTTCAGTATGAAGCCTGGGTGGTTTGCATATTGACCGTGATCCCTAACGCTTTATAACATTCCGCAACTTGCCGTGGAGAATAAGGAGGATCATATAGAACCGTATCCACACTATCCAGTTTAAATAAATTCAGGAAATCCGTGGCATCCATATGAAAATCAGTATCATACTGGGGATCAATATCATTCGTTACGTTCGCAAGCCTGTTCCCGGCCGCAAACGGATCTATGATATAGCCGTTTGCGTATTTTTGAATGAGTTCCCGAATAGGCTTGATACTGAATGTACGACTGTTGGGCATTTGCCAAACTCTCCTAATCAACATATGATAACTTATTTTTAACGATGTCGGCCATATCTTTATCCTCTATGGAGAACGGGATGTCCAGTGTCCGTTCCACGCCGAAGTTGTCCACCGCCACGAATCGGATCCCGGGATTATCTTCTCCCGTGTTCCGGTAAAAGAGGGTGAATATCTGACGGAGGATGTCCGTCGTGTCCAGCCCCGCGATGCCGGAGAGCTCCGTCAGCTCGCGGTTCACCAGTCTGGTGCCGTCCGCAGCGAACACCTCACCGTCACCCTCCAGCTGTATGTATCCGATGCGGTAACGGGCCTCCCGGTAATCCCCCTCGCGGTCAAGCGTCAGACGGATCTCCACCGTCTCGTCGGGTGCGATGCCTTCCTGCAGGTACCAGGAAGAGAGCGAGAAGTCGTATGCCTGCCGCACTTCCAGACGGTCGTCGCAGCCGGCGAGGGTGTACGCCAGCAGAGCCAGCGCGCATCCCATGATGAATGTTCCTAATTTCATTGTTTCCAGTTCTTAAAAGATTAATCGATGATATATTTCAGTCCGACGGCCACTACCGTATGGAAATGTCCTACGGACGATCCGAAGAAGACACGCTGCCGGACATTGAAAAGAAAAGCCCAGCGGTCGGTCAGGTACGCCTCCATCTCGAATGCCGGGGCGAAGCCGTAGATGAAGGCACCCTTGTGCAGCAGGGTCGCCCCGTCATAAAGGAGCCTGCCATTCCGGTTTACCCTCTCATAACCGGCCAGCGCGGACAGGCCGGCGGAGAGGAACACGTTCCTGCCCCTGTCCGAGAGGAACGGGAAGAGACAGCCCGCCTCCGCGGTGAACTGCTCCTTGGGAATCGCTATTTTCTTATAGGCGTAATGCTTCTTCACATAATCCGCCCCGAATACCCAGCGCGAGCGGTTGCGGTTGTAACGGCTCAGGGCCAGTCCGATCTGGAAATTCCCCCTCAGGTGCCTTACGTTCCTTCCGAAGTCATCCACGCCGCCCAGCCTCAGTTCAAGCCCCATCTGCCCGGGCAGGTAGCGTTGGGCGGAAACCTTGCCCGCCAAAGAGGACAGGAAGACGCACATCATTATTATAAACAGATATTTCCTCATAGAATTACTCCTTTATCAGTTCGTCCACCAGTCTGGCGTCCACCAGGTCACTGTTCTCGATATGGAACCGCTGGTGGCGTCCGCCGCCTTTCTCGTAAATCTCCACCTCGATGAGCTTGTCATCGGGGATGACCACCTTGTGGAAAGCATAGACGATGCGTCCTTCCCCCTTGCCCTCTATGCGCCTCAGCTCGTTGAGCGCGCGCACCGGCTCGATGTAGGTCTCCTGCTGTGCCGTTCGCTTGGCCACTTTCTTGTCCACCACCTTGAAGCGCACGAAGTCAATGTCGAAGGGCACATGCGAGGAGTTGGCCAATGAGATGTGGAGGAACAGCAGGTCCTTATGCACATAGACGCCCTTGAGCAGGGCCTGCATCCCGAACTGGCGGCAGCCGATGTGCTTCACGTCCCTGCGGTCCAGACGGTGTACGGTGTACATCAGGCTGGCGATGACCGAAGGGTCCTCCTCGCCGAGCTCGGTCACACGGACGGCGCTTCCCTCAGTGGAGGGTTCTGCCGGAAACCGGCTGTCCATATTGATGTTCAACGCTTCCGGCTCCTCCTCGTAGGAGACGAGGAACGAATAGAACGAGCCGTCGCCCGTGATGACCGAGAAGTTCGTCTCGCCGGGGAAATCCCGGACAGCCGCCTTTACGCGCACCACGTTCTCCACGCCGTCCGCCTTGCCCGCGATGATGTCCGTGCTGCCCAGGTCGACATAGCGGACCTCCGAGGGGAAAAGGATATGAACCGTCTTGCTGAACGGCACGCCGATCCTGTAGGGCGTGATGTGCTGGCCGGCGGTCAGAATCCTGACTCCGCCCTCCGGCTTGCGCTCCTGCGCCCGGCAGGTCATCCCCGCCAGCGCAGCCATAATTAAAAGAATGAATGTTCTCATCTTGAATGATTGCTTAAAAATTACAGTTAAACTTTGTTATTGCTTTTTTGTGACCAGCAGCACCTTGTACCCGGCCTTCAGCTTTACCTTGACCGCCTTGACCCGCTGCGAGATGAACCGTGTCCCGCCTTGCAGGACACCCCGCGTGAGGTCCATCGCCACCTGCTGCCCGGCGGAACCGGCGAAGGAGATGCTGCCTCCCATGCTCTGGCTCACGTCCCCCAATACTTCCTTGGCGGCCGTCCGGCTTTCCGATCCCGGCACGAAGATGCCCCGCTGCCCGTCAATGTCATATGTGGCTAGTTCTACCGGGATGATATTCCCGGCATATTCGATGCTGCTTACTAGGATGTCCAGACGTTCCCCCCGGATGTCGGCCGTACCGGTCACCAGGCTGTTGGCCGGTATGGTGACGCTTCCGGCCTGCAGGGGCTCGAGCAGGCGCAGCTTCACCCGTCCTCCCTGCTCGAGGGTCTGGCTCTCGGAAATGCAGGCCGGGATGGTGTTCATCCCCATCCGGTAGCTGCTGCCCACCGCCGTGTTGAAACCGTAGTTCCTCTCCACGGCCAGTGAGGCGACAAACGCGGAATCCGTCAGCGGCTGCTCCAGGGCGGAGGTCGTTCCGCTCTCCGCCCGGCTGACAGGGACAGGCTCCGGCTTTTCTTCCTCCTTCGCCTCGCCGGGCGAGCCTTCCGGGTTGGGGGTCAGGTACCTGGCGGCCATCCGGTAGGACTGTTCCATCATCCGCTCGCGGGATTCCGCTCGCCGGTTTTCCGCTTCTGCCTCTTCCAGCCGGAGGCTCAGTTCGTCCACTTTTTCCTTCAGGGTACCATCGGCTGTTCCCTGCGGTGTCTCGTAGAAACTTTCCAGTTGCTCGGTGATCCTTTCGTAGGTGTCCGCCGACTGCCGTATGCTTCCGTCCGGGCCGGATACGCTGTCCGTCTGTCCCTTACCTTCCAATAACCTTCCGGCAAGGTCGGAGAGCGACTGCATCCGTCTGTCTTTCTCACGCCGGACCTGCTGTCTTTCATAAACGTCCGTTTTATTCCCTTCCAGTTGGACCGCTGCCGGGTCCGGTACGTTCACGTTGAATCCGGAACCGCCCGCCACCGTTTCCCCGTTGTCACCGGAAGGGGCGAATATTCAGTAGAGGACAGCCAGGAATACCAGCACGAAGACCGGTATGACGATGTATTTCCTGCGGCGCAGGATTTCCTCCCCGCTAAGCCGCTTTTCCGGTTTTGTCCCTTTGGAGGGGATATCCCCGGCTTCCGCCGGCCGTGTGTCTTCCGGGGCTTCCCCGGCGGGCACGTGTCCTTCTTCCATGTTACTCTTCCTGTTTTCCATTCTGCTGGGGTTGTTTAATGGTCCGGTAAATACTTGTTACTTGTCCTTTCAGGGGATCGGGCAGCCTGCGCAGGGTATCCGTGAGGCTGCCTTCCCCGAAGGGAAGCTCCATGCGCTCCCTTGCCGGTGTCAGCCGGCCGGCGGCGCGCAGCAGGACGATACCCGATGCGATGCAGGTGAAGGCCAGCATCGCCACGAGGATGCCCCGTCTCTGTTTCTCGGAAAGGCCGTCCAAATATGCCTTCAGCCTTTCCCTTGCCGTTGATTTTATATCCATTTTCCAGATATTATTGAATGATTGATTACTGCGGGACACCGTTACCTTTCCACGGTACGTAGGTCCCTGTTTTCCAGAATCTCGAAATGCTCCGCAAGGAACCCTTGCGGGTTGTTGTCCGAGCGGACCGTGCTCTGCAGGCGGCAGCGTGTCACCAGGGAGCGTTCGGTGATGTTGCTCCCCCGGATGATCATCTGCCGGGCATAGGTGGTGACGCGGTAGGGATAGCTGTCGAAATCGCAGCTCATGCTGTCCACCACCACCGTCTGGTTGACGCTCCCGCTGATGAGCCGGTTGTAGAAACCTTTCTCGTTCCAGTCCCGGTAATACCCGTACAGGCTCTTGTCGGCCAGGTACATCGCCCGGTTTATGTTCGACTCGATGGCCGCCTTGTCGGGGGCCAGCGTGAAGAACAGCTCGTGCAGGCGGCGCACGTGCTCCCTCGCTTCCACCGGGCGGTTGCGCGCGGCGTCCTGCGAGAGGGCCATGATAAGCGACTTTCCCTCGTCCAGCACGTAGATCTTCTCCCGCTGCTCCTCGGCGAACCGGTAGGACTTCCAGACGGAGAAAACGGTCAGGAGGGTGCAGGAGGCGAGAAAGACGATACTGAACAGGCGGATCTGCCTGAACGAGGACTCGATGTTTTTTAAGCTCTTGAATTCCATGTCTTGAAATGAATGAATGTTATTATTCAGTCGTTTTTACTTTTTCAGCAGCACTCCGGCCACGTTGCCCGTGGATGCCCCGGCTACGGCCCCGCCCACGTTGGCGGCCTTGCTTGCCGTGTTGTTCATGTTCCGGTTGTACGCCCCCATGCCTCCGGCCTGGACCACCCAGTTCGCCACGGTAGGGACGCAGAAATATCCCACCAGCCCTATGAGCATGAACACCAGATAGATGGCTGTCGATCCGTCCGGGGAGAAGACGCTCAGGGGATCCTGTATCATTTCCATCTCGCTTTGCAGCACCAGCGTCTGTATCCTGGCGAGCATCACCCCCAGCAGGTCGGAGATGGGCAGCCAGAGATATACGCTGATATACCGTGCCAGCCACTGGACGAGCGTGCCCTGGAAACCGTCGAAGACCGAGATAGCGAAGGCTATAGGCCCCAGCACGGAGAGGACGATGAGAAAGAAGGTGCGGATCGTGTCCACCACCAGCGAGGCGGCGCGGAAAAGGAACTCCATCACCTTGCGCATGATGGTCTGCACGATGCTTTGCAGGGAGAACGAGTAACAGGAATGAGACATCCGCTGCATCACCGCGTAGTCCTCCCCGTTCCAGCCCATGTCGGCGATCTCCTTCTCCAGCTCCTCGTCCGTGGGATTGAACTCCCCGGTCACGGCCACCTTCAGGGGCATCTCGGCGAGCAGCCTGTCCTTTTCCTCCTGGAACTTCCTCACGTCGAAGGTCTGGTCGTGGAGCATGGCACCCGTTCCCTGCACGACGGGGCTCAGGATACCGTTCAGGCTCCCCAGCACGATCACGTCAAAGAACAGGATGCAGATGCCCAGACAGAAAGGGCGCAGCATGCCGAACACGTCCACCGGCTCGGCACGCGAGAGGGACTGCCACACGCGGTAGGCTATGTAGAAGAGCGCACCCAGGGCGGCGATGGCCGTGGCCAGCGTCATCATCGGCTGGCAGAGTTCGGTCATCTCGTCATACAGCCGGCGCAGGATACCGTGCAGGCTGTCGAAAGATAGGGATAGCAATACCATATAGTCTGTATCTTTTTAAAGGTTTACCAATAGCGTTCGTTCTCCCCGTAAAGCTTCAGGACCTGTTCGGTCTCGCCCTTCTCCCTGGCCCGCAGGTAGGAGACGCGCAGGTTCTTTCGGGTATAGTAGTTCACCAGCGTCCTGTAATGCCGCATCTCGCGGTACACCCTTTCTATGAGGTCCAGCCGCTCCTTGTCGGTCATGGACATGCCGGTGGGGTTGATGATGTCCTTCAGCTCGGCCACGGACGCGCTGCTTTTCTTCATGATGTTGTTGTAGCCGAAGGCGATGGCCTCCAGCTCCCGCTGCGTGTAGTTCTCGTCGGTGAGCATCTTCCCGTAGTTCGTCACATAGCTCTCCGAGATTTCCGAGAGCATCAGCACGGACTCCTTGACCTTCAGGCTCCCGCTCACCAGCGAGTTCACGCTCTTGAGCATGTCGTAGTATTTCCGGCTTTGCTCATAGATCTTCGAGGCCTCCTTGAAGGTGGACATGGCGTTCTGCGCCGTCTCGGAGGTCTCCACCATCTCGTTGACGCTGTTCACGATGCCCTGCGCCAGATTGCCCGGGTCGGTCACCACCCATTGCGCGTGCATGGCCGGTACGGTAAGTAAAAAGGCGCACAATGCGCTGAAAATTTTTCGTCTCATTGAATCGTTCTTTTAAATGTTTTACAAAGATTATTTCCTGCCGCTGTTCTTTTCGGCGGCCAGTACCCGTATGGCCTGTTCCATGCTGCCGGTCTTTGCCGCCATCCGTTCCACTTCCAGCTTCTCGCTCTCCTCCGTCGTGTAGGTAAGGTACTCGGCTGTGGAGGTCTCCGTGGCATAGACAGCCGACTGCACGCCTCCCAGTCCAATTCATACCTCCTTGTACCGGCGTGAGGGGTCGTTGGCACGGTTGATGGAGAGGATCTGCGAGCATTCCTTGTCGGTCAGTCCTAAAAGGGTCTGTATCCGTTCGAACTTATTGAGGTACTTCCTCTGGTCCAGCAGGATCTTGCAGTCCGAGTTGTTGATGATGGCCTCCTTCACGATCGGGGACGAGATGATGTCGTCCACCTCCTGCGTGACCACCACCGCCTCCCCGAAATACTTTCTGACCGTCTTGAAAAGGTACAAGACATAGGCACTCATATTGGCCGACATCAGGGCTTTCCAACATTCTTCGATCAGTATCATCTTCCGGATGCCCTTCAGGCGGCGCATCTTGGAGATGAACGTCTCCATGATGATGAGCGTCACCACCGGAAGCAGCACCTTGTTCGATGATATGTTGTCCAGTTCGAAGACGATGAACCGTTTGTGGGTCAGATCGATCTCCTTGTCCGAGTTCAGGAGGAAGTCATAGTCCCCTCCCTTGTAGAACGGCTCCAGCACGTTCAGGAACCCGTCGATGTCGAAGTCCTTCTCGCGCACCCTCTTTTTCTCCATCATCCGGCGGTAGTCGTCACGGACGAACTCGTAGAACCCGTTGAAGTCCGGCCGGAGCTCCGGGTTTTCCGTAATCCTGCGGATATAGGCGTTCACTGCGCCGGAAAGGGCGACCTCCTCGGAGCGTTTCGGCACCTCGTCTTCCCGCTTCCAAAGCGTCAGGATCAGCGTCTTGATGCTCTCCCTCTTTTCCACGTCGAACTGCCGGTCCTCGCTGTAGAAGGGATTGAAGGTGATCGGGCGGTCCTCCTCATACGTTATGTAGATCCCGTCCTCCCCGCGGGTACGCTCATGGATGAGCCGGCACAGCCCCTTGTAGCTGTTTCCCGTGTCCACCAGCAGGATGTGCGCGCCCTGCTCGTAATAGTTGCGCACGAGATGGTTGGTGAAGAAGGACTTGCCGCTGCCCGAAGGTCCCAGGATGAATTTGTTGCGGTTGGTCGTGATGCCCCGCCTCATCGGCTCGTCCGAGATGTCCAGGTGCAGCGGCCTGCCGCTCAGCCGGTCCGCCATCTTGATGCCGAATGGCGAGGGAGAGGACGCATAGTTCGTCTCCCCGATGAAGAGGCATGCCGCCTGCTCGATGAACGTATGGAAAGACTCCTCAGCGGGAAAATCACCCTCCCCGCCGGGGATGCCCGCCCAGTAGAGGGTCGGCGCGTCCACGGTATTGTACCGGGGCTTGCAGCCCATCTGTGCCAGTGCCGAACCGGTGTCGTTCTTGACATTCCTTAGTCTTTCCCGGCTGTCCGCCCAGGACATGACGTTGCAGTGGCAGCGTACGGGGATCAGGCCGAAGGAATGCGCCTCGTTCAGGTATTCCTCGATCCACTGGCGGTTGATCTGGTTGGCGCGGCTGTAGCGTGAGAGGGACTGCATGTTCCGGGCCGTCTTCTCAAGACGCTGAAGGGTGTCGGCCGGATCGTCCATGAACACGTACTGGTTATAGATATGGTTATGGGAAAGCATCAGCCCCACGGGGGCGGCAAAGGAGAGGCGGCAGTCGCTGCGGTCGGTGGAATACTTCTCGAACCGCCCGTCCGTCCGCACCGCGGCGGGCAGGTCGTCCGCGTCGGAAAGCGTATGCACCGAGAGGATCTCGTCTCCGATACGCATTTCCGCGGGGGAAAGGCTGATGTCTTTCAGTGTGGTGGTGTTCTCCTGCGAGAGGGAGAAATACTTCTCGATGATGCCGGCCTTCTTTCCGGTACCGACAATCTCGTCCGTCGTGAGGCGTTCAAGCCCCACCAGCCCTGAATCGCCCATGATGCGTTCGAACTGGTCCACGCTCTCCATGAACCGGACCACCGCCTCCCTGTCCCTTGCCTCCCGGGGAATGATGGCCCCCCGGCAAAGGATGGAGAAGTTGCTCTGCTGCAGGCTTCTTTCGCGGGTAGTCCGGGTAATGAACAGGTAGGCGTAATGGTTCAGGAAGGGACGCTCGTTGAAATGCAGCTCGAAGCTGCGGTCCAGGAATCCCATGTCGTCCCGGCCAGTTACGGCCCTGTATTTTTCCTCCAGGAACCAGTCCTGTCGGTGGACGACCGTGTAACAGGGCAGCACCTTTATGGCTTTCACCCACGCCCCGTGCATGGCGGCGTACTCCGCCGAGGTGAGGGTGAACAGCTCCGGCAGGCGTACCTTGAAGCCGACGGTCACGTCCGCATCCTTGGAGAGGATGCATCCCCTTTCGACCGAGAGGACCGGGAACTTACTTTCCAGTGTTGCCGCTTTCAGGATGTTTCTCATGACTGCTTCGTTTAAAGAGTGAAATGATACGTTTACGATTGATAATATGGAAGGGGCGGCACTTTGCCGCGGCCAGTTTCATCAGTCCGTGGGGACCGTACTTCCTGCCCAGGCGGAAGACCGTGAGGACCAGGGTCGAGGCCGAGACTATCCCGAAGAGGATGCAGAACCACCGGTTCACCCCGGCCATGTACAGGATGACGAACACGAGGAAGACGGAGAGTAGGCCCCCGGCAAGGACATAGAGATACTGCGCCTGCAGCCCGCTGAATTCCACGCCCCGGTCGGCCCCTTTGTTCACTTTATGTTCCATGACCGCCGGATTACAGGAAGAACGCCCTCAGGACGGTGGCGGCCACGATCAGGAACACGCAGGCTCCGAACCAGCTGCCGGCAACTTTACCCGTATCGGGATCGCCTGACGAGAACTTTGAATACACTTTTATGGCTCCGATAAGCCCGCAGAGCGCACCGGCCGCATAGATCAGCTTGGTGGCGGGATCAAAGTACGAGGTCACCATCTGCGTGGCCTGTACCAGCCCGGCGGACCCGTCACCGACGGCGAACGCGGGGGCTGTTCATGTGGCCAGTCATGCCAGCAGGAAGACCGTTTTTGCCGGTATGCGCCCGATAAGGGATACAAATACGTCCGTCACTTTGCCCATAGGGGAGAATCTTAAAAATGAATGGGATCTTGAATGTATCATTGTTTTTATACCTGTATGATTAAAATGTTAGACTTTCTTTTTTAACAGGCCGCAGGCCGGATGCCCGCGGCTTGTCCTTGCAACCACATGTTTACTACCGGCATCAGCCGGAATCATAATAACCTCGCATAGTTACCTCCTTCCTTAATTGTTCGTCACTCGTGTTATTCTCTCTTCAGAATGGGATGTCCGCCGGATCATCCCGAGTCATAATATCCGTTTGTCATTGTACTTTTTCTTTGGATGGTTGTATTTTTCCCTTTCCGCTACCGGAGGAAATCATCCTGAGTCGAAATATCCGTTTGTCATACTTCTTTTTTTACCTGTTTAACGTAATGTCAGTTTTCTTCGGGGACGGGATTCCGGGATCATCCCGAATCGTAATATCCGGTCATCGTTACCTCCTTCTTTTAAATCCGACTTTGCCGCTCGGCGGCTTTTGCTTTCTTGGAAAAATGTCCGCGATGCGGATCAGCTTGAATCATGATACTTCGCCATACATTATAATATTATTGGTTATCGGGGTATGAAATCCATGATATCGAAATCTCTGATTATGCTTTCCCTGTCCTTTCCCGCCAGCAGGAGCGGCTCCCTGTCACTGTCCACGTACAGTTCCATGTACCGTTTCAATGTCTCGTCGCTGCCCAGGATGCCGGCCTGCAGGATGCGTTCCATGTCGGTCCCTTCCAGCCGTTCCAGTGTCTGGCGGGCATGGGACCGTTCCGGTTCCGAAAGGCGGTCCGTGGCCATGAACCTGGAGAGCAGGTCCATGTCGTCAAAGGTCACGCCTCTGGCGCGGTGCGGATCGGGACGTTCCACATAACCGGTGATCTCGTAGCGTTCCGGCACCTCACCGTCCTCCGGTCTTCCGAAAGGGGCGGGGAATTCGGGCACGGGTGCCTTTCTCCCTTTCATGGTCGTATCCGTCCGCTTTTCGCTCATCGCGTATTCCTCGTCCATAGGCGGGGATTGCCATAACCGGTACCGGCTTCTACCGATGACAGCTTCCTCGGACGTTTTCTCCCGTGGTTCCGCCGGTTCTTCCTTCACCGGAAGACCGGAGGCAGGACGCTGTCCGCCCCTCCATTTAAGGACGCTGCCCGTGTGGACGTACTTCTCTACGCTCAGGTAAGAGGTGTACAGGAACAGAAGGATGAATGCGTACTCCATACCGGTCTACATAAGGTTTGTCATGGGGGATTCCCCTTGTTTTTCCGCAAGACCGATGATACCGCATATCTCATCCACCAGCTCCATGAGTCCCGAACCTTTTACCTGCTGGTTGTCGGGTAACAACAAGGTGGAACGGAAAATGCCGCCTTGCATGCTGCTTGCTTCCCGATTGTAACGTTTGGTCTCCGGGACGCAGGTTGTCATCAGGTGCAGTTTTGAGTCACATATGGTTTTGTTCCACGCCTCGAAGGTCCCTTTGTCCTCCCGCTTGTCGATCATGTTCCAGAAAAGATGGATTCCTTTCAGGGGATAGTCCTCATGGGAAACCAGTTCCTCCCGGATTACAGAGGCAAACTGCAGTGTGCTCTGCATCACGGCATCGTCCGCTTTTAGCGGAATGAAAATGTGGTGCATCAAGGCCAGGGTACGGATCATCCCCATGTAGCGGAATGCGCGGGGCAGATCGAACAGCACGATATCGAACTCTGTCTCCTGTTCTCTCATATAACGGTAAAAGTTCTCCACCGCGTTCTCCGGCTCGCTTTTGATGATCGGATAGGCCTTTTGCGGTTTTTGTTTGTACTGGCGGTAAAGGGCCATTTTCAGGGAATCGTTTTCCTTGACGCATTCCAGGTCACGGTCCCGCATCAGACCGATACTGTGCTGGGGCGGGTCACAATCCACCACGACAACGTTGTATCCCCGCTGGTAACGCAGGATACCGGCCGTGAGCACGGTGAAGGCAGTCTTGCCGACTCCTCCCTTCTGGCTGGCAAATGCGATAAACAAAGGTTCTTTTTTCATGTGCATTTCTTTTTTATGGTTATTTCCGGCAAGCTTTCCTGCCGTTTCATGCCACAAAGGAAATAACAAGCGGAATGACCTCAAATACCCTGTCATGTATTGTCATGGATAGTCAGTTTTTGTCATGGAGGAAGGGGCGGTGAAAAGAAAAAAATGCTTTCCCGAAGGGAGTCGTGAAGCCAGCCTCCCTTTGGAAAACAGGATACGGAGGACATCCGGTTCCATGGAAAAAGAAAAAATCCCCGCCAGCACATTTCAAGACCGGCGGGGATCGCAATAATAAAGGGGCGGACTTCTCAGCCCTTGATATAACCGTACTTTTTCAGGTCGTCCATGAAATGCTCCGGCGTGTCGGTCCTCACCGTCACCCCGTGCAGTTCCCTGTACCGCCCGGAGAAATTCACCATGTACTCCCCGTCGGTGCACCCGCTGTCAAACCAGCTGCCCTCACGCAGGACGCGTACAAACTCGGAAGGGTCGGAGGCGGCAATCCTGCCGCCGTCTGCCAAAATATACATATGCTTGTTCATGCCGATAATTTTTTAGTCCTCAGTTTATAATATAGTTTCTGTTCATCGTCCAGGAAAGGGATGTCACGGAGCGCGGTGGCTGCGGGCACCTGTCCCCTTGTGGCAAAGGTAACCAATTTATGGAGAAACAGCACCCAGTTACGCATTTTTGTGAAGTTGGTCGTTCCCGAATGCTGGCGGAACTCGACCGTCTTGTGCCGTGAATAAGCTTCGAGATTCACCTTGTGGTAACGGTTGCCGATTCTGTTTTTCAGCTCGTCCACCGTCCTGGCCGAGCGTATCGTCTCATCAGATACATGGCCCAATCCCTTGCAATAGTAGTTATCCCTGCGGGATGCCGGCATGAACCTGTCGATGACCGATTCCAGATGTTTGTAACTCAGGGCCAGGTTACGCCAGGTCGCCATGCTGAAACCGGCGGCATCGATATGCACGTGAAGCCCGCAGCTCTCGTTCACTTTCACGTCACACAGGTCAAGCACCCAGCAGACCTTCTCCAGTTCCCGTAACCCGGTTTCACCGACCAGGATCGGACTGACCAGCTCGAAGGTGTCGTTGCCGTTCAGACTGCTGTCCGTCACGAGCTTCCAATGCGGACGGGTGGTATGGTTGTAGCCTTCTACCGTAACCTCGATACCGGCTTCCCTAAGCTCGCGGGCGAGCCGTTCACGGGAGCAGTTGTAAGCCTCGATCTCGATACCGAACTTGCGGTTGAAAGTGTAATCCAGTGCGACTGTCGCCGGATGGGTATTCAGACCGCTCTCACGCTCACTCATCCGGCGCAGGGCGTTCACTACAAAACCGTAATTGCCGTTGGTCACCACTCTTGCGATTTCCGCACGGGGAACTCCCAGAAGGAACAGCTGCCGGATCTTGCTTGTCTTTGTTGTTTCTTGTGCTAAAATGCTTCTAACTTGCTCGTTCATAATTTGTTACCTCCTTTATTATTATACTGCTAAGGTAATGCTTTTATAGGAGAAGTCGTAATTATAAGAGCCTTATTATCATGCTATTAGCTTACTTTGTCTTAGGCTAAAAGTCCTTATTTAAGGTGTCTGTACCCTAACATCCGCTACCGGTCGGTGTCGGATTCCTCCAGACCGATGGCGGGGCATATCTCCTCCACCAGTTCAGGAAGGCCGGAGCCTTTCTCCTGACGGGGATCGGGCGGGAACAGCGTGGAGCGGAAGATACCCTTGCAGACAGTATCCGCCTCCCTGTTGTAGCGGAGGGTGTTCGGGATGTGTGAGGACAGCAGCCGCAGCCCCATCCTGTGGATGACACGGTTCCAGGCATCATACAAGTCCTTCCGGCCCCGCCTGTCCACCATGTTCCAGAACAGCCGGATCCCTTTCAGGTTGCAGTTCCCCTTGGCGATCAGCTCCTCCTCCAGCACCTTGGCAAACTGCAGGGAACTCTGCATGACGATGTTGTCCGCCTTGAGCGGGACAAAGATATAGTCCATCGCGGAGACGGTATGGACCACCCCCTCGCTGCGGAGCGTTCCGGGAAGGTCGAAGAGCACGATATCGAAAGTCTCCCCTTTTTCGTCCATATAACGCCGCAGGTCTTCCACTGCCTTTTCCGGGTCGCTTTTGATGACCGGATAGGCAGGCTTCCGGATTCTCTCGTACTGCCGGTACAGGTTTACCTTCAGGTCGTCATTTTTCATGACACTCTCCATGTCCCTCTCACGCATCAGGGCGATGCTGTGCTGCGGGGAGTCACAGTCCACAACCGCCACACGCAAGCCTTTGCGGTAATGCAGGACACTGGCCAGCAGTACCGTAAAGACGGATTTTCCCACGCCACCCTTCTGGCTGGCGATGGCAACCAACAACTCTTTTTCTTTTTTCATCATACTTCTTTTTCCATTAAATGTTAAACACTATTGTTTCTGAAACAAAAAAACGATGCTCACACCGGGGGAGATCCCCTGTCATGGGGAACGGGCCTTTATGACCGGCCGGGCAGGGACTCCTCCAGAATCATGTCCACCGTTTCCCTGTATTCTTCCAGATGCCGCGAGACAAGGTGGTTGATGAACCCCTCCAGCGTGACCTTCCCGTTTCTCGAGGCTCCCGCCAGAATGGACAGTTTCCGGTGCAGGGCGGCGGGAATATGCAACGACCGGCGCTGCACGCCCGCAATGCCATGCAGGTATTCCTTCCCGTAGACGGACGGCTGCATGGGGCCGTTTTTCCTTGCGGGCCGCATAATGTCGTTACCGGACGTTCCACGTCCCTGCCGGGGACAGGCTGGCGCTTCCCCCATGATCTCACGGATGCGGTCTGCGTCCATCCCGCCGGGACCCATCCGGTCTTTTACGTTCTTTCCTGTCATGATATGCCTTCTTGATGACAACGTTTTATCGGCGGGCCGTTCCTCCCGGCTGCCCGTCCTCATCCCAGGGACGGTAGACCTCACCGAGCAGGGCGGCGATATCCTCCCTGTGTTCCTCCATATGGAGCTCCAGCAGCCGGATGATAAAGCCGGAGATGCTGCCACAACCGGCGGCCCTGACCAGCATGGCGATCCGGCGGTGCAGTCTCCCGTCAATGTATGCGGTCTTCCACTCAGCGGCCTTGGGAGCGGGAACCAGAAACCTCCTCTTGTATTCTTCCGGGTCTGTCACTTTCCCTGCCCCCACCGGCCTTTCATACCCCGGCATCCTCATCGCCGGTTCCGGGGATGGGGAAACGGGATCTGACAGAAGGTTCCCCGTGAGTCCGACCCTCTCGAGAACGATATCGGAAAGCCGGTTCTTTTCTTTTTCTGAGTTCATATCTTAAAATCTTAAATTATTAAATTATACAACTGGTATTGTATCGGAATACAAAATAAAGGAAGAAGAGGACAGGACGGAACCACCTGTCACTTATAGTCATCCAAAGTCGGTTATTGTCATGATACACATGACGCTGCGTTCGAACGGTTATTCCTATGCGGAGGTGACGTCAGAGGCCCGCTGCCGTAGCGGCGTGGAGAAGCGGCGGGATTCCGTTTCCTTGTCCACCGGTCCTTTTAAATCCTTATGGGCAGGTGTGGGAGCACACATCCGTCCTGATACGGATTCTTAAATTATCGGTCTGCAGAAGTGTATAAGTAGTAACCCGTTAATGGAGACGATGAAAAGAAGCCATAAGGCGTACACGGTTACATGCCCGTTCTCCATTTGCAGAAGTGTAGAAGTGGTAATCCATCAATGGAGACATGAAGGAAAATCATAAGTCGTACACGGCTATATGTCCGTTCTCCATTTATAGAAGTGTAGAAGTGGCAATCTATTAATGGAGACAATGATAAGAAATCAATAAGACGTACACGGCTATATGCCCGTTCTCCATTTGCAGAAGTGTAGAAGTAGCAATCCATTAATGGAGACAATGAAGAAAAACCATAAGTCATACACGGCTATATGTCCGTTCTCCATTTGCAGAAGTGTAGAAGTAGCAATCCGTTAATGGAGACAATGAAGGAAAACCATAAATTGTACACGGCTATATGTCCGTTCTCCATTTGCAGAAGTGTAGAAGTAACAATCCGTTAATGGAGAATAAGGTATGGAAAGAGTTGATTTCCCGTATATTCGCCTCCTCATCCCCGAATTATGGGCGTAAGTCACATGGTTATGAAGAGATATCCACCCTTTAATGGGGAGAACAGCCGGCAAATATCTAATGGAAAAAAACCACAAACCACAGGAAAATATCCACACAACAACCTGATACACAATAATTATTGGAGAAACGTGGTCCGCTCCTGCGGACAGCAAGTTGTGTTTTCGTTTAACCGAAAACGAACGGTTTAACGGCGAATACGCCGACAAACCATTTCAGCCTTTGCCTCCAGAGTCGGTATGTTTGTAAGTGGAAAGACAATCGCATTAAAAACAGAAGCAATTTACCATATTTAAAAAATCAGAAAACTTTTTATGGAGCATATAATCTGTAAAAATATTACATGGAAATTGAGTGCACAATCTTATTCAATGAGTGATTGAAAAGATTGTGGAGCTTGCTTTCTTATAACATTTCATGTCATCTACTGTTATGAATAAATATCATTGGGATAAATCGGGAAGCTGTATTTGATATGTCAAAAATATTATTCCATAAAGAGTAGGCAATAGCCCGCAAAAAAGACGCCACCACAAACAAAATTGAAGTAACTTCTCAACTCATTTAATTTTTTCCAACTAAGATTCTGTTTAAAAGCGGATTTTTAAGTAATTCTTCATCGGATATAGAATACAGGTATTCCTTGTCACTCCGTATACATTTGTCAACAAACTGACGGGAATAAATCAATCTGTCGTCCTGTTTCTCAATCTCCACCACATAGATATCCATTGTCTGAGGAGCGATTTTCCATCTTCTGGTATCACAGAACCGGTGCCCTTCAAAAGCGAGTTCCACTCGGCGTTCATTCCTGATCCGTTCAAGAAAATCATCCGAAGCAACTCCCGGCATTCCGGCATGTGCCCTCAGTTTGTCGATGGCTGCCCGTGGGGATGACATAAACGCATTATCGGTATAATCTGGATTACCATAAGCCAAAAGCTTCCGTATAGTTCAACAATACCTCTGCATACCTGAAAAGTATCCAGACATGGCGATCGGTAGTCGTACTGTTCGGATTCAGACTGATTGTTTCGACAAATTCATCGGTTGCGTTTCCCATGCCCTAAGGATCACAATACTTCCATCACCCTGATACACTCGCCGTCAACCAGACATGGGTATTGTGCCAAACGTTTCAGCATTGGTTCCAGCGAAAACCCTCGTATGAGCTTGTGATGTCTCCTGTCGCTGCAAAGCACACTTTCCATCTCCATTTCAGGAAAGTAAAACTGCAAGTGGACGGCAGAAACATCGAAAACGACGGGACCATCTTCATAAAGATAGATATAAATGTCTGACACATTTACACTTTCCCTTTCCTTGATTAAATCTGTAATTTCCATCTTGTAGATTCATAAAATTATTATAACCGGCTTATCTCCTTCTGTATTTTTCAGTGCTACACATTTCCAATACCTGTGTAAGATTGCTTATTCCACAGCCATTCGGAACTCTTTATCGGCAAACAGTTCCGCCAATCCCAATACCTGTTTCAAACGAAGCAACTCATCCTTGTCCATGCCTGAGTTCCTGCGTATCCACATGTCCGACATTCCCGATCACGTAAGTTCCCTTACCAGCCGTGTATAAGCTCAATCTTGTGCATCCCGCGGGCACGGTTATGACGTATAGTAGAAGCCATCGTTCAGCAAGGTCCTTACGGACGACAGCAACAACACTTGTCAGGAGCTTTAATAAGGACCGTTCCTCTCCCTGACGGAAGAAACACAATAATTGTCTATTTTGTCACCTCCGCCAGTCTTTCTTTCCACAGACATGAATGCCATCACCTTTTCTCCCTGATATAGGACACGCCATGAAAACCTCCAAAAGGATTTGTAAGGGTAGATATTATTCGCCCTCAGGTATGCCTAGCTAAACACTAAATGTCCCACGACCTGATAGAGTTCGGAAGAATTGCCTTCTAATATGCGTACTGTAAATTTCATAGGCTTACATTTTATAATATCTTTATAAACTTCCTGCCCTGCCTCTCTATTCTTGTCATAGACATATATTCCCCGAAGGCTGCTTTGAGAACCCTCGGGAAATAACATCAACCAAACATATCCCTTCTTTCACCCATTTTTCTCTCTTTAATCGCTGCGAGGACGGATACTTCCTGCAAATGCCCGATGGGTCTTATTCCGATTCCTTAAGTACTCTTTGCCTATATCCATTCCTTGAGCATCCTGCATATCGTATGGAATTCCATACCAATAGTAACCCCAAACATTGACTCCTTTGACTGCGCTAGTGACATAATTACGCCATCCAGTGGACGGAAAAAAGATGGTACGACTTCTTGTTGCATCCGTGTATAGACACCAACCGATTCTATTATCATCATAAAAACCATTAATTTCAGATGTAGATTCTACAGACTCTCCTGTTGTAGTAAATCCAGAAAAACAGTTGGAAACAGGGAGTCTAAAACCAACAGGACACGGATCGTAAATAGTCTTGGTAGTAACAGATGGATCAGAGAATGAAACTGAGCTATTATTCGCAGACCACAGATTCAGGAATAATTTGTCCGCCGTATTTGTAGCATGCATCACATTGGGTTTAAGGATATAATTCTTGATACAAGCTGCACCTGTAGAAAGATTTGCCTTCGCAGGATTGTCCGTAGATGGTATTCCCTCCTTGTCATACCAGGTTTTGGTTGTGTTATCCATTCCGTTCGAAGGATAGAACGGATCTTTACGCCCCCATTCATAATAAGGATGGTTGTCTCCGGTAGCGATTACGTTCGCCAACTGCTTGATGGTTATTTCCTTACTCTGGTCTCCGGCAGTGAATTTTACCTTGCAACTCCGTTCGGCATAGGTAATGGTATTGCCGTCGCACTGCCCCAGATTAACGGGCATAAAATTGTATTTTACGTTTTGATGGTTGGTTATCTCAATCACATCGTTGATATCTTCGTCCGTGACCCAGACATGCCAGGACCAGAGGATGGCATCACTCGCATCCTTGATCGCAATGACGGCATTGCCTTGCCGGATAGAAGAACGGTCCACTTTGAAAGAGATATTGCCGCCATTGGAACCGGCATTGTATTCTATATCCGTAACCAGGTTCATCGCATCCTGCCAGACCAGTTCGGCCTTGGCCGGCGTACATCCATTATTATTAGCGATGTATGGATCCGTGATCCCGTTCCCGGCATGGTTGATGAAAGGATTCAGGATATTGGTCCCTGTTGCCGTGGAGGTATACGCCGAAACGTTCGTGGCCGCGTTCTTGATCGCATTGCCATATACCAGCGGCAAAGAATAGTGACCGGGAGCGCTGACCACGTAACAGTTGGCCGTGTTCTCAACGCTGCTCCCCCCGGTGCTGCTGGAAAGGTTGTACGGTGTGGTTTCAGAACCCTTGGCCGTGGCCGCTTTCAAGGCAGCCGTATGGAAATCATTTGATATTCCGGTCTGCGCCTCGACCGTCGCATCACAAGGTTGCGCCGAGTCGCCGCCGGTACCGGATGCCGTGAATGTGGTAAGCCACCCCGGTTTGGTGTCTGTCCACGTGGTTCCGTCTTCTGCATATTGTGCGGTCCATTCGGCAGCCTCTTTTTCCCCCTGGGCGTTTTGCCTGTAACTGGTAACACGATATTGCTGTGTACCACCGGCATATGTAAAATCGGCCAGGGCAGTGACATCAAGCGTGTAAGTCCAGTTGAGGGAACTACTGGATATTTTGTAGGTGACAGTCTTGCCCATCGGCCACTCACTTCCTTTTATATCGGCTGTTAAAGTGTGGTCCGTATGGGTGTCGTCTGTGAATAAGACTTCTATCTGCGCGTCCTCAGGAAGCTGCTGGGGCAGCATCATAAAGGTCTGCGCCTCACTCGTGAGCGCCTCGTCAGCTGTTCCTGTCGTCACTTTATCCAATGTCTGTGAGAAGGTGGCGGGACTCCCTACATTGCTCCATGACTGTGTGCCCATGTTATAAGTCCCTTTGGAATAAACGTTTTTCAAACTGACGCTCTTTACGGTACCTCCCCGCATATCATTCCCGCACACGAATCTGACGGCGGTCAGGGCATGGTTGAAGGTCAGCGCAACGGCCGTGTTGCTGTTTCCCCCGAGCTCGGATGACCGGGCTACCAGCAGGTCCTCCTGTTGGCTCACCTCTTCCGGCACGGTCACGCTGATACGGGGGGAGCCGGCCTGCCCTTGCCCGGAAAACACGTACCGGGCGTTCCCTTTGGGTGCATAGGCGAAGAACCTCATCTTGTAGGAAGCTCCCGGCCAATAATAGGCGGAAGATAGTGTATAGTCGCTGCCGGACTTGCTGGCTGTGGCGTTGTAGAAATAGTTGGGTGTCGTCCGGCTCTCGTCCCAGTCCCCCGTGTAGGCGTAGGCCGATACCCCGAAATGATCGTACATATTCTCTGCACTCACTCGCGCGGCGCGGGTCATCCGGACAGCGGCATCCTTACCTTTGGAGAAGGAAGAAACGGCGATGCTGTCGGTGTATAAGGTGTGCAGGTAAAGGGGCGTGCGGCCGCCTTGTAAGGGAGAGACACTGCCCCGCGGCATGTCTGTACCGGTCATGGAACGTGCCAGTGGATCCCAGCTGGATTGTATTACAGGGGTAAAAGAGATACTTGTGGAAGTTTTGTCACGTTCCAGATCATCCTCACAGGAGGAAAGACAAAAAATACCGGCGACAAAGACGAAAGGCAGCAGACGCGAAAGGTCTGCTCTGCCAGAAAGAAATATAAATCGTCTCATATGCATATAACATTAAAAAATGTGTATCAATAATATAAACATCGAAAATAATTATCTCGTAAGATATCCGGAAAAGGAACGGACAGGGTGAAAGATATACGGCGGCACCCTTCACTTACCCTCTATATCAAGAGCAATCCCCGTCCAATCCAATCCGGCCTGAAAACATCAATTCATCTTGAAATGAAACAAAAAAATCTAATTACATCCCAACATTTACAGCGGGCTGGTCACTCCATTCGTCAACCGTTACAGTGAATGTGATAGGCCCTAAGATCGGTTCGCCGGGATCTACACCCGGATCGGGATCTACCGGTTCATCCGGATCCGGATCAGGATCCCCCTTGCCGGCTCCTCCTCCGTTGTCACAGAAGTTCAGCGTATAGGTGTATTTCTTGCCCGGTTCCCAATTCGTATCAATGCTCACTGCGGAGAATGCATATTTTCCATCCTTGTTATCCGTATCTGTCGGTTGTGGATACAATAATATTTCATTGCCGCCATCCACGCTGTAAATACGGCAAAGTACGGACAAGTAAGCTCCGGTTTGAGAAGCAGTGCCATCCCATGCCGTCAACTGTTGCGGCAAAAGCATGAAATTGTCATCCCCGAACATGATGGATTGGGCATTATCCGTCAGTGTTACAGGTTGCTCTCCCTTGATATAATAAGCTGTCGCGTGGCCTCCATCTGCTCCTGACCAACCAGCCCATTGAGATTGTGCTAAAACATATGCTGATGTAGTTTCTGCTTCCGGGAATGTGAAGTCCGCCTTTGTCGCCGCATTCACCATCCGGACCCCTAAAATCTCAATTTTGATCTTTTCATTGGAACATTTAGCCTGTACTTCGATCTGAGAAAGGGCATGCTTGAAATTCAACGGCACTCCCGATCCTTCATTAGCGGCTTTGGTTCCCGTATTGTAAGCGATGACAAGGTCGTTTTGCGCTGAGACATCCTGCGCGGGAGAAAAGTCGGATATTTTCTTTTCCGTACCGCTTATCCCTACTGTACCACCGGGAGTTTGGGGCGCATATGCGAAAAAGGCGAGCTCATAACCCGGCCAATAATAAGTGGAAGCGGTTGTCCAGGTAGCCCCATTATCCGAGGATGTAACGCCCAGATCCGTGAAATAATTGCTGCTATTACCAATGGCTGTCACATTGAACGCATTCAGATTGCTCAAGCTTGTTACCGCCTTGGTACGCGCCTTATCCAAAGACGCGCGGAAAGAAATACCTCCTCCTTTGTTCACGTCAACAA
>ENA-OWZO01000019-OWZO01000019.1-human-gut-metagenome-genome-assembly--contig:-NODE-19-length-195633-cov-27.738432_pt1 | contig 195633 bp, 155 predicted proteins | sample MGYA00249260_ERZ652115 | MGnify/ENA primary metagenome ERZ652115 (study PRJEB26925, sample SAMN05827127) | human gut metagenome | biome: ENVO:2100002; feature: ENVO:00000062; material: ENVO:00002003...
ATCCGGGCAAATCCGAAACACGGAGTCTGTTGCGCCACAGAAAGTCCTTCATCTGTTTCCTTGTTATTCCAAAACCTTTATAATAATCAATAAAGCGTCCCGGTTGTCTGCCATCGGCACAGAGGAACTTAAATTCTTCGTAAGCCTGAGAACAACGAAACTTCAGACAACTTCCTCTTGTATATCCGGGAACATCATTCAAGCTTGTGTGTTCTTCCTTCAATATCAGATACATCCTGTAATAATTGACACCATGCTCGCGGCAATATCCACGAAAGGAGCATGATTGTTTGCCAGATGAACATAATTCTTTAAAAGCAGAAAAAATCTGCCTGTAATATTCTACTTTTACCATATCTAAGATTTTATGGCAAAGTTAGAAATACTACAGGCAGACTACAATACGCTATCGCGGACGGTTGTACTTCTTTTCCAAACGTCTAAGCGTTTTTTTATAAGCTATTTTTCACACGAATTCATGCTTTCTGAAGCTGGCGGTCCATGGAGGCTGCCGCACGGCGTCCGTCGCCCATGGCCAGAATCACGGTGGCTCCACCTCGCACGATATCACCTCCGGCATAAATGGTCGGAATGGACGACTGCATATCCTCATTCACAGCAATAGTCCCTTTACGTCCCAGTTCCAAACCAGGAATAGAATGAGGTACAATCGGATTCGGCGAAACGCCCACACTGACAATGGCCATATCAATGTCCAATGTCACCGTAGCCCCCGGAATGGGCACCGGACTGCGACGACCGGATGCATCGGGTTCACCCAACTCCATTTTCTGCAACACCACTTGTTTCACCCGACCTTTCTCGTCGGCAATGTATTCAATCGGATTGTGCAGGGTCAGGAATTCCACACCTTCCTCCTTGGCATGTTTCACTTCCTCCAGACGGGCCGGCATTTCCGCTTCCGAACGACGGTAGATAATCATCGCCTTTTCCGCTCCCAGCCGACGAGCCGTACGTACGGAGTCCATGGCCGTATTTCCACCTCCAATCACAGCTACCCGCTTACCGAAGGTCACCGGAGTATCGGAATCTTCACTGGCCGCATCCATCAGGTTCACACGGGTCAAGTATTCGTTGGACGACATGATGTTGATGGAGTTCTCGCCCGGGATATTCATGAAATTAGGCAATCCAGCACCCGAAGCTACAAAGATTCCCTTGTAACCTTCGTTCTCCAAATCGTCCACGCTGAGGGTCTTCCCGATAATGCAGTCCTTGACAAAAGTCACGCCCATCTTCGACAGGTTCTCGATTTCCACATCCACAATCTTGTTGGGCAGACGGAACTCCGGAATACCATATTTCAGCACGCCACCAATTTCGTGCAAAGCCTCGAACACAGTCACGTCGTACCCCATCTTGGCCATGTCGCCCGCAAACGACAATCCTGCAGGTCCCGAACCGACCACTGCCACCTTGATGCCGTTCTTGGCTGCAATCTCCGGGACTGAAATCTGTCCGCTTTCCCGCTCGTAATCGGCTGCGAAACGTTCCAGATAACCGATAGCCACCGCTTCGTGTCCCATCTTCAAGTGGATACACTTCGACTCACACTGCTTTTCCTGCGGGCAGACACGTCCGCATACGGCCGGAAGCGCACTGGTTTTCTTCAACGTACGTGCTGCTTCCAAAAATTCCCCACGCTCAATGTTCTTGATGAAGCCCGGAATATCAATACCCACCGGACAGCCTTCCATGCAGGAAGGATTGGCACAGTCCAGGCATCGCTTGGCCTCTGTCAGAGCCTGTTCTTCGTTCAATCCCAGGTTCACTTCCTCCTTGCGGCTGTGTGAACGGTATTCCGGATCCAGTTCGTTCATCTTTACCCGAGGAATCAAGGTACGTTCTTTCGGTTTCATCCGCTTGCGCAACGCTTCACGCCACTCCGCATTACGTCCGGAAGCAGCCTGTTCCGCTTCACATGCTGCAGGATGCTCGTCCAGCTTATGGATTTCCTCCCGTTCGATGTCCTTGAAGGCGCCCATACGCTTGAGCATCTCGTCAAAGTCCACCTGATGGCCATCGAATTCCGGACCATCCACACACACGAACTTCGTCTTTCCTCCCACGGTGATGCGGCAGGCACCACACATACCCGTTCCATCCACCATGATGGTATTCAGGGATACATCGGTCGGGATATCGTATTTCTTTGTCAGCAGGCAGACAAACTTCATCATGATAGCCGGACCGATGGCAAAGCACTTGTCCACCTTCTCGCGCTTGATGACCGCTTCCACCCCTTCCGTCACCAGTCCTTTCTGCCCATAAGAACCGTCGTCGGTCATGATGATTACTTCGTCGGAACTTTCCCGCATTTCCTTTTCCAGGATAATCAATTCCTTGGTACGTCCGGCCAGTACGGTAATCACCCGGTTGCCGGCAGCTTTCAATGCCTGCACGATGGGAAGCATCGGAGCCACTCCCACTCCTCCTCCGGCACAGACCACCGTACCGAAATTCTCAATATGAGTAGCTTTTCCCAACGGACCCACCACATCCGTAATATAGTCGCCTACATTCAATTCACATAAACGGGTGGACGAAAGCCCTACCTCCTGCACCACCAGGGTGATGGTTCCTTTCACCGGGTCGGCCGCAGCAATGGTCAGCGGCATACGCTCTCCCTTTTCCCCTACACGGACAATCACAAAATGCCCGGCCTTGCGCGATTTCGCAATCAAGGGAGCCTCGATGACCAGCTTAAAAACTTTTTCGGAAAAATGTTCCTTCTGAAGAATTCTGTTCATGGTTTTATCTGATAAAGTTAATTATTAGTTGTTTCTTTTATGAATAAATTGCCACAAAGTTAAAAGAAATAACGACACTTTCAAAGATTTTTCAACCTTTCAGGAAGATTCCGACAAGAAGTCAAAAGGAAAGCTTTATCGGCTTCCTCCCCGCAAATAGTTGATTATGCATCTTTTTCAAATAGAACGAAAATAGAAGACGCTTAACATATTAATTATCAACAGAATATGCTTGGTCAAAAAAATTTTTTTTCAGAAAAAAATGCTATTTATTCCGTAAAAATGACGCTTATACCAAATTAAAGACTATCTTTGTAAGGTTACAATATGATATAAAAGCTCATGAATGAACGACTGAATCACATCAGACAACTGATAAATGAAGGAAATGTAGACACCGCTATATCCTGCCTGAATGATTTACTCCTCACGGCTTCTTCACCCCTGCCGGAAGCTTATTACCTTCTGGGGAACGCCTTTCGGAAAAAAGGCGACTGGCAAGGTGCGTTGAACAATTATCAGGAAGCAATCTCTTTGGACCCGGAGAGTCCGGCATCCGAAGCCAGAGCAATGATGATGGATATACTTAACTTTTATAACAAAGATATGTTTAATCAATAAGATATAAAACTATGGCTAAAATGAAAGGTGTGGTTGTAGTAAATACAGAACGATGCAAAGGATGCAACCTGTGCGTGGTAGCTTGTCCGTTGCACGTGCTGTCACTCACCCCAAAAGTAAATCAGAAAGGATATAATTTTGTACAGCAGGTAGTGGAAGACACCTGCAACGGATGCTCTTCGTGCGCCATTGTGTGCCCGGACGGATGTCTCACCGTATATAGAGCAAAATGTGAAGAATAATAAATGCCCAACAAGCAAAATCTAGAAATTATGGCAGAAGAAGTTGTTCTAATGAAAGGTAACGAAGCCATAGCCCATGCCGCCATCCGTATCGGTGTGGACGGTTACTTCGGTTACCCTATCACTCCCCAATCTGAAGTATTGGAAACGCTTGCCGAACAGAAACCGTGGGAAACTACCGGAATGGTAGTGCTCCAGGCTGAAAGTGAGGTAGCAGCAATTAATATGGTGTATGGAGGCGCCGGAAGCGGAAAAATGGTCATGACATCCTCCTCCAGCCCTGGTGTCAGTCTGAAACAGGAAGGTATCTCCTATATTGCAGGGGCCGAACTTCCTTGTTTGGTAGTGAACGTCATGCGAGGCGGCCCGGGTTTGGGTACCATCCAGCCGAGTCAGGCCGATTATTTCCAGACCACCAAAGGTGGCGGACACGGTGACTATCACCTCATCGCACTGGCTCCGGCTTCCGTACAGGAAATGGCCGACTTCGTAGGTCTGGCTTTCGATCTGGCATTCAAATACCGTAACCCGGCCATGATTCTGGCCGACGGCGTCATCGGTCAGATGATGGAAAAAGTAACTCTGCCGGCGTTCCGCCCCAGACGTACAGAAGAGGAAATCCTGGCGCAATGCCCATGGGCTACCACCGGCTGCAAAGGCCGCAAACCGAACATCATCACCTCGCTGGAACTTGATCCGGCGGTAATGGAACAGCGCAACCTACACCTGCAGGCCAAATATGCGGAAATCGAAGAAAAAGAAACGCGCTATGAAGAACTGGACGCAGAAGATGCGGAATACCTGATTGTAGCCTTCGGTTCATGCGCCCGTATCGCACAGAAAGCCATGGAGCATGCCCGCGAAGAGGGAATCAAGGTAGGTCTGTTCCGTCCGATTACCCTGTGGCCGTTCCCCAGCAAGGCTTTGAAAGAAAGAGCCAAACAGGTGAAAGGTATCCTGACCGTGGAACTGAACAGCGGACAGATGATTGAAGACGTCCGTCTGGCCGTAGAATGTAAAGTACCGGTAGAGCACTTCGGACGCTTGGGCGGTATCGTTCCCGATCCGGATGAAGTAATCGAAGCCATTAAAGAAAAACTGATCAAATAAGTTATGGATACCGACAGAATAAGAGCCGTCTTAAACGTGTTGTTTATGATCGGTGCACTGATTTCCGTAATTCTCTACTTCACTTTGGGCGACGACAAGACCGTATTCTTCTACGTGTGCGGTGCCTCTCTTTTCCTGAAGATGATGGAGTTCGTGTTCCGTTTCTTTCTATGATAAACTACAGGAGAACCAATTATGACAAAAGAAGATATAATCAAACCTGAAAATCTGGTTTATCAGAAGCCTCGATTGCTGAACGATAACCCGATGCACTACTGTCCGGGATGCAGCCACGGAGTAGTCCACAAACTGATTGCCGAAGTCATCGACGAAATGGGTATGGCCGAGAAAGCCGTCGGAGTAAGTCCGGTGGGATGCGCCGTATTCATGTATAACTACCTGGACATCGACTGCCAGGAAGCTGCACACGGACGTGCACCTGCCTTGGCCACCGCCATCAAACGCCTCTGGCCCGACCGTCTGGTATTCACTTACCAAGGCGACGGTGACTTGGCCTGCATTGGTACGGCAGAAACCATCCACGCCCTGAACCGCGGCGAACACATTACGATTATTTTCATCAACAACGCCATCTACGGTATGACCGGTGGACAGATGGCCCCGACCACACTGGTGGGAATGAAGACCTCCACCTGCCCTTACGGACGTGTGCCGGAAATCCACGGCTACCCGCTGAAGATGACAGAAATCGCCGCCACTCTGCAAGGTACGGCCTACGTCACCCGCCAGTCCGTACAGTCAGTGGCTGCCATCCGCAAGGCAAAGAAAGCCATCCGCAAAGCCTTTGAATGTTCCATGCAGAAAAAAGGCTCCAGTCTGGTAGAAATTGTGTCTACCTGCAACTCCGGATGGAAAATGTCACCGGAAGCCGCCAACAAATGGATGGAAGAGAACATGTTCCCGTTCTACCCGCTGGGCGACCTGAAAGATACTACAGATATTAAATAATCATTCGCATACCTATGAAAGAAGAAATTATCATCGCAGGATTTGGAGGACAAGGGGTACTTTCCATGGGAAAAATCCTGGCATACTCCGGGTTGATGGAAAACAAGGAAGTGACCTGGATGCCTGCCTACGGTCCCGAACAGCGCGGAGGTACGGCCAACGTCACCGTCATCGTCAGCGACGAACGTATCTCTTCCCCGATTCTCAGCAAATACGATACAGCCATCATCCTGAACCAGCCTTCACTTGCCAAATTTGAGAACAAGGTAAAACCGGGCGGCGTACTGATTTATGACGGCTACGGCATCATCAATCCCCCGACCCGCAAGGACATCCATGTGTACCGCATCGATGCCATGGACGAAGCCAACGAACGGAAAATGGCCAAGACCTTCAACATGATTGTGTTGGGTGGTCTGCTCAAGATACGCCCTATCGTATCCATTGACAGTGTGGTAAAGGCACTGCGCAAAACTTTGCCCGAACGTCACCACCACTTGATTCCAATGAATGAAGAAGCCATCAAAATCGGAATGGAAATCATCAAGGAAGTCTGATTCCCCTCGGGAACCGATGTATCTTTAAAACCCAAAGGCTGCAAGGAAATCCTACAGGTAAATTTCCTCGCAGCCTTTTGTTTATCCCACACCTTCATAATCCACCCGGCTCCCCCTACTTTTTGAAAGGTACAACCGTCCGTTTTCGCTTTTTTATTGTATCTTTGCCCCATTATGAAGAAAATACTTTTTACAGCCATACTCCTGTTTCTGTGCGGCACATTGTTCGCTCAGAACACCATTTCACAATACGGACAAGGAATGTCTGCCACGGGAATGGACAACAACAGGTATGACCGGAATGGAAACCCGATAGATACAACCGCCGTCATCGACGCCAACACGGTACCGGTAGGATTAAATGCCTGGAAAATTGACACACGCTTCGGTGAAATGACTCCAGTTCCAGTAGATACACTGCAACACGGATTCCAGAACTCCAACGACACGGGAGGGCCTACCGGACACTATACTTATTTGGGTAACCTGGGTGCTCCGCGTATCTCACACGTATTTTTTGAACGGAAAGAAAGCAGCCAGTTTTTCTTCACTGACCCTTACGATTTCACCGTAAGGAAACCCAACGACGTGATTTATACCAATACCAAATCACCTTTCACCAACCTGACTTATTTCAAACAAGGCGACGGTCGCTATGGAGAAGAACGTTTCAAGGCATATTTTGCCGTCAATGTCAACAAACGGCTGGGATTCGGCTTCGACATCGACTATACCTACGGACGTGGTAAATATGAGAGCCAGTCGACTGCCCTGTTCAACGGTAACCTCTTCGCCTATTATCACGGCGACAAGTACGACATGCATTTCAGTTTCATCAATGACAACCTGAAAGTGGCCGAAAATGGAGGTATCACGGACGACCGTTACATCACCAATCCGCTGGAAATGGCCGAAGGAAACCGTACGTATGAAACTTACTCCATCCCTACCAACCTATCGGACATCTGGAACCATAACACAGGATACCACGCTTTTCTGACCCATCGCTACAACCTAGGATTCTATCGCGATGAAACGGCAGAAAACGACACCATCACCAAAGAGGTGTTCGTGCCGGTCACCAGTTTCATCCATACCGTCAATGTGGACATCAACCGGAGAAAATATATTTCTTACAATACAAATCAGAACGAGGAATATTTCGAGCACAACTACTTGGGAAAGGATTCGCTGGATGTCACCAAGAACTTCTCCATCAAGAACACCGTAGGTATCGCCCTGCGGGAAGGGTTCAACAAATGGGCCAAGGCCGGACTGACAGTGTTTGCCAGCTTCGAGCACCGTAACTTCACCCTGACAGATACCATTACGGGGACAGCAGGCCGGCGTATTCCTACCAGCCACAAGGAAAACGTGCTCTCCATCGGAGGCCAACTCATCAAGTCACAGGGAAAGACGCTCCACTATAACGTACTGGGTGAAATCGCCATGATTGGCGAGGATGCCGGACAATTCAGCGTGGAAGGACAGGGCGACTTGAATTTCCGCCTGTTCAATGATACGGTACGTCTGGAGGCCAATGCCTACATCAAGAACCTGAACCCGACTTTCTACTATCGTCATTTCCATTCCAAGCACTACTGGTGGGATAATGACCTGAGCAAAATCATGCGTACCCGCATTGAAGGAAAACTGAGCATCGACCGCTGGCGGACTCAACTGAAGGCCGGAGTGGAAAACATCACCAATTACACTTACCTGGACAACACGTCGGTGAAATACACCAACTCCAATGAGGTGACCAGCTACAAGAACAACATGGCTGTAAGCCAGTATTCCGGAAGCATACAGGTGTTCAGTGCCACGCTGCGGCAGGATTTCAAACTGGGTATCCTTCATCTGGACAATGAAATTACCTACCAGAAAACCAGTAACGCCACCGTACTGCCCTTGCCGGAACTTGTGCTTTACCACGACCTGTACCTCCAGTTCGGGCTGGCCAAGAACGTGCTTCAGATTGAAATGGGAGCTGACATGCGCTACTTCACACAATACTACGCTCCCGACTATGCACCGGCCATCGGACAGTTCTACCTGCAGAATCCGGATACTCGCTACAAGGTGGGAGGCTATCCGCTCATCAACGGATACATCAACCTGCACCTGAAACGTACGCGTATCTTCGTGCAGATGTACAACATCCTGCAGCGCACCGGCGAAAAGAGTTACTTCCTCGCCCCTCATTATCCGCTCAACCCACGTATCTTGAAGGTAGGTATTTCATGGAACTTCTTTGATTAATGCCCATGAAAAGAAGCAAACCTGTTTACCTGTTTGTCGGAGTCGTCATCTTGCTGGTCCTGATCCGTCTCTGTTCGCACCACGAGCCTCAACCGGAATTCACCCCTCGTGACTATCCGGACATTGTCCGCTCGGGTATTCTTCGTGCGGTAACGGAGTATAATTCCATCAGCTACCATGCCGATAAGGACAGTATTTCCGGCTTCGACTACGAACTCTTGAACGCTTTTGCACAAGCCAAGCACCTCCAGCTGGAGGTCACTCCCGAAATGAGTTTTGAAGAGCGTCTGAAAGGCCTCACCGAAGGGAAATACGATCTGATAGCAACCGGCACCGTCGTCACCACCCGTTCGAAAGATACCCTGCTCTTCACTCACCCCCTGCTGCTGAGCAAACAAGTTCTGGTACAGCGCAAGCAGGAGAAAGGAAAGGACAGCCTCTACATCCACAACCAGCTGGAACTGGGAGGAAAGACCCTGCACGTAGTCAAAGGTTCTCCAGTCCTGCTGCGTTTACACAACCTCATCAATGAAATAGCCGACACCATCTATATACAGGAGGTCGACCAATATGGTCCTGAACAGCTCATGGCGATGGTTTCGGGAGGAGACATCGATTATGCCGTGTGTGATGAGAACATTGCCAAAGCCAATATCGAACTGTATCCCAACCTGGACATTGACACCGATATCAGCTTCACTCAGTTCTATGCCTGGGGAGTGCCCAAACACGCCCCTGTTCTGCTCGACAGTCTGAACGTATGGCTCGACCAGTACATGAAAAGTGAAGACTACCGGAAACTATATAAAAAGTATTTTCATTAAAACACTCATCTATGATCAAACTGGATAAAGTAAACTGGGGATTCATCGGATGCGGTGAAGTCACCGAAAAGAAAAGCGGCCCGGCCTTCAACATGATTGAAGGTTCCAAAGTGGTAGCAGTCATGAGCCGTGAAGAAGAGAAAGTGAAATCCTACGCCATACGCCACCAGATTCCCCGGTGGTACACCGACGCACAAGAACTGATTGGAGATGAAGACGTGAATGCCATCTATATCGCCACGCCTCCTTCTTCGCATGCCACTTTTGCCATCATGGCCATGAAAGCCGGAAAACCGGTCTACATCGAAAAGCCGATGGCGGCCAGTTACGAGGACTGTGCCCGCATCAACCGTATTTCCAAGGAAACAGGCGTGCCTTGTTTTGTGGCCTACTATCGCCGCTACCTGCCCTATTTCCAGAAAGTACGTCAACTGGTCGATGAAGGTGAAATCGGCAACGTCATCAACGTACAGATTCGTTTTGCCCAGCCTCCCCGGGCACTGGACTACAACAGCAAGAACCTGCCGTGGCGTGTGCAGCCCGATATTGCCGGCGGAGGCTATTTTTACGATTTGGCTCCCCACCAACTGGATTTGCTGCAAGACATGTTCGGCTGCATCCTCGAAGCGGAAGGCTACAAGAGCAACCGCGGCGGACTGTATGAAGCAGAAGATACCATCAGTGCCTGCTTCAAGTTCGACTCCGGCCTGCCAGGTTCCGGTTCCTGGTGCTTCGTGGCACACGAATCGGCCAAAGAAGACCGTATCGAAATCATCGGCGATAAAGGCATGATTTGTTTCTCTGTCTTCACCTACGATCCGATAGCCTTACACACCGAACGAGGACGCGAAGAGATTCTTCCTCCCAATCCTCCTCATGTACAGCTTCCACTGATTAAAGCTGTAGTGGAACACCTGCAAGGCAAAGCCGTCTGCACCTGCGATGGAATCAGTGCCACACCTACCAACTGGGTTATGGACCGCATCCTGAACAAACTATAAAAACAAACTTATAGAGTGAAACAACTCTCCTTGTTGACCATACTACTTGTTTTTCTTCTCTACCCATCCCATGTCTCGGGCCAAGTAGAGAAGCAAGACAGTGTGGGCTTAACCGAACCTGGCCCGGTATCTGCCCCCCGCCTTTCATTGAGCAGTTTGACCGAAGGCATTGTACGCACCATCAAGCTAACCGGACAAGAAATCAAGAAAGCCGGTATCAAACTGAATACGGTGGATACCACCTACATCTCTCCCAACAAATACAATCTGGCCTTCATGCTGGAACAAAGTTCCTGGTACGAACATTACCGTCTGGGAAGCAATGACGGACAAAGTTTGAGCTTTGCCCCTCATATCAACACCAAATTAGGTGTCTATTTCGGATGGAGATGGATTTTTCTGGGAATCTCTTTCGACATCAGAGACCTTTTGGGGAAAGGAAAGAACAAAGCCCCCCGGAAGGAATTTGTATTCAACCTGTATAGCGCCAAATTCGGGGTAGATCTTTACTACCGGAAAACAGGCAGCGACTTCAAGATATCTTCCTACGAGAAGTTCAGCCTGAGCCATGACTATACAGACAACTCATTCAACGGGTTTCAGAGTAACATCAAAGGACTGAACGCCTACTGGATTTTCAATCACAAACATTTTTCTTATCCGGCAGCCTACAGCCAGTCGACCAACCAGCGTAAAAGCTGCGGCTCACTCCTGGCCGGATTCTCCTACTCGCAACATAACATTTCTTTCGACTATACCCAGCTTCCCGATGAGATGCAGCAACAGCTCAGTCCTTCCCTCCAGTTCCACAGCCTGCGTTACACAGACTACAACCTCAGTGTGGGGTATGGTTACAACTGGGTCTTTGCCAAGAACTGCCTGCTGAATGTGTCCCTGCTCCCGGCCGTAGCCTACAAGAAATCACGTATCAACGACCAGCCCACCCAGAGCGGCACCAGTTGGGCACAATGGATCAGAGACATCAACTTCGACTTGATTACCCGTGCCGGCATCACTTGGAACAACAGCAAATACTATGTAGGAGCTTCGCTCGTACTCCACACCTATGACTACCGGAAGCCCACCTTCTCCATGACCAATTCCTTTGGCAGCCTTCGAATCTACATGGGATTCAATTTCTGGAAAAAGAAAGAATATCGTGACAAAAAGGAATAAAAAAAAGGAGCTGCCTCAGTGAATAAAAGCAACTCCCTATTAAAATAAAACAAACACAATGAACGCTTAGAAATGAACGCTTAGCGTCAGCAACAGCTGATGACGTTCGTTGGTGACCTTTGTGGCAGGCAAAGCCTCATCACTGAAGGCATAGAAGTCAGACTTATACAAATCATATTTGTAAGCCAAATCCGTATAGAACCATTTTCCTCTATAGCCTAAACCTACAGTGACCGTATTGCGGGACAGGTCATTCATATATTCCGTATCCGTACGCATATCGTTTACATTCAACGACTTGTACGCACCGTCCTTAAAGGCTGAAGTTGAATAGTTATAACCGGCTCTTACGCTGAAAGCAGAGGCAATACGCGCTTCTGCTCCAATACGTACCGTATGTTGTCCCTTCAGGATAGACTTGGTGTACTGATTCTGGTTCTCCATTGGAGTCCCGTCGTTGTAATACATTCGACAAGCATTATAACCGGCATATTCATATTCCGCACCCAATGCCAATACACTTCCCACAGTAGTTCCTGCACTGACATTAAATTTCCACGGAGTCACCAACCGATAATCCTGCAGAGACTCTCCAGCATAAGCTATCGTCCGTTCATCAGCCTTGAACTGCATATTGTCGGCTTCATTCTCGAACTTGTAATTCAGTTCCGAATAAATCTCTGAAGAATATTTGTCAGTCAAACTGTACCAGGTGGGCGTATGAATGGCCAGACCAAAGCGGAACGGAGAATCTTCTATCGGACGGAAAATAGCACCCAATTTCAGGTTCAATCCGGTTCCTTCCGTACGGAATGCATTCCGCAATTCATAATAACCTGAATGATTCCCATCATATACATCCTCTGAATAATAAGTGCTACGGGTATAATTCACGTCATTCACGCCCAAGGTAATACCGAAATACATCCGGTCCTCCACATTAAACGACACATTGAAGTCGTACTGGTTAATACCTCCTTCTTCCCGGCTGCGGAAACCGTTTGCATTACCGTTCCAGCCCATCGGTACTTGCTTTCCATTGGCCAATGTTCCCACTCCGACCAGTTCCGTACGGATACCCATAACGCCCAGATACGGATAATTGGTATTATAGTAAGGGTTCGAAAGTCCGCTGTGTCCTTCTGTCCCATAGTTATAAATATCATCCATTTCACTGATGGAATAGATAGACCCGCCTACCATATTGGCCATCTGCTGCGTTTGGGATAAGCCATTCAGCATACCACCTGCGGCGAACTGCCGGTTGAAGTTCCGGCTCTTATGATAATTGAATCCAAAATTCAAATAACGGAGCGTCGTACGGTTGCCGATTTTGGTGGAATACACGAAACCAATCTGGTCAAACGAAGCCTTATTCCGCTTGTCATTCATCACGCTACCATTAAAATCACTCTCCGCCTTTGTCATATTCATGCCGAATGACGTAGACACATCGTGTCCTCTGAACAAGCCGATACCTGCCGGATTGGTACCCATAACTGAAATATCCGCACCCAAGGCACCCATGGCTCCACCCATTCCGACAAAACGGGCAGTACCGTTCAACTCATCACCTGCATAGCGGGCCGCATCATACGCAGTCTGCGCCATGGCCTGTGCACCGCACAGCACTGAACAGGCCACCGCATACATATATCTCTTTTTCATCTTTAATTTCATTTTATTTACATATTTATCTTCTGCGAGCGCCACCGCCGCCACCGGTACTTACACCTCTGGAAGAACCGCCGCCACCCGTAGTGGAACGATAGCTGCCTCCTCCAAAGTTACTGTAACTTCTGACAGAAGAATTTGAATTTGTCCGTGAATTATTGAATCCGTTTGTCCGGTTCGAATTCTGGTTCATCCGGTTGAACACATCCGTATTACGATAGGAATTCGGGCGTGTGCTGCTGGGACGAGAATAAGTGGATTCACCCAATCCCTGCGACGGGCGTGTGTATCTTGTACCCGTAGTACTACGCACTCTGGAAGCACCGTCCGGACGGATAGAACGTATTCCATCAGAACCGGTCACGACACGACCTCCCGTTCTGCCGTTACGGTCCAATCCACTCATCACACGGCCTCCGGTTCTACCGTTACGATCGAACGCAGAACCCACCGTACCTCTCCGTTCCATACCCTCTGCACGGCGGTTGTTGTAGGTATAAGAGTGCCCTTGATAAGCGCCTCCCCATCCATAATACGGGTAATGATGATGCCATCCGGGACCCCAATAACCGCCCCAGTAGCCTCCCCAATAGCTGCCCCAGTAACCACCGTACCAATAAGGAGAATACCATGGAGAGTACCAGCTGCTATAGTACCATGGAGAATACCATCCCCACCCAAAGCTTGGTCCGGCAATGCTCCAGTTCCATCTCCAGTCCCACCACATCGGGTTACTGTAGGTCGGGAACACGTATGCATACAAGCCGTCGTCATACACGTTCCAGTCCCAAGAAGGAAAGGCACCGTACACCACGTCCCAATACAACGGGCTGCTCACCGGAATGGCATAGCGCGGGCTCCGGAAACGGACAATACGCATGGCATACTCATAATCATCCTGTGAACCTTCAAAGCCGTTCACCCATTCTCCCCGTTCTCCATACGGTTTTTCCTGTATGTAAAGGGTATCGTTCTGCATGGAGAACGTGTTTTCCCGCGATGTGTACCGACGGTTGTACTCGTCCACATCACGTGTATTTCCTGCTGCATCCTTCACCACCACCGGAGTGGAAGTAGACGACGCAGAATATACCGCTGTCCCCTGATTCTGCTTCGGGGCTACTACGGTCTCCTTCTTCGTTTCCGCCTTTTTCTTAGGCACGAAGTAAAGGTCGTCGTTACTCTGGGCCGCCACAAAAAGCGGTAAACTAGCCCATATCAACGAAGCAAATACTTTCAACTTCCTCATAGTCATATCTTTTAACGGTTTTACCTTTTTATTCTGGTACAAAAATAGGAAGATATTTCTCCCCATCAAGCAGGAAATCCCTATTTCAAGGTAGGGATTTCCCTAAACTTGTCATTCAGGGGACAAAAGGCTCAATGTTTCTTTTCTGCCCAGTACACCCCGCACAGGATGCAAGCCGATCCCACAATCGCACAAAGGCTCAGTTTCTCTCCCAATATGCACATGGAAGCAGCCAGCGTGACCAGCGGTCCCAGGTAGATGTAGTTGGAAGTCCGCACCACTCCGATCTTCTTCAGGGCCACGTTCCAGACTACAAAGCAGACCAGTGAAGCCACCAAGGCCAAGAACAGCAAATTCATCCAAACCGGCGGCTGTACCAAAATCTCCACGTTCCATCGAAAATGATAAACCGCGAACAACGGCAGGATGGTGAGAATCCCGTAGAAAAACACTTTCCGGGTGATGAACGACACCGGATAACGCCCCGAAAGCTGACGAATAACCAAGCTGTAGCACGCCCACGAGAACGCCGCGCACAAGGTCAGCAAGTCGCCCCACGGAGAGACCTGCACCCCGTGCTGCCCCTCAAACACAATCAGGGCCACGCCGCACAAAGCCAGTGCCGACCCGCCCAGCAACCGCCGGGTGAGCCGTTCCCCTTTATAGAGTGCCGACGAAAGCAACGCCGTCATCAGGGGAGCCGTACACAACAGAAAGGCCACATTCGACACCTGCGTGATGCCCAATGCCGTGTTCTCCGTATAGAAGTACAGCGCACCTCCAAAGAAGCCACCCAAAAGCAGCAGACCTTCATCCCTCCAACTGTCGGCCAGCAACCGACGGGGGGAAATCACCCAGACCCCTGCATACGCAATCAGGAAACGATAGAAAAAAATCTCGTGCGGATGCAGTCCATGCTGAATCAACACCTTGGTGGAGATATACGTCAATCCCCACACTGCGACCACCAGAATGGCCAGCAGGTGATAATATCCCTGTTTCACTATTTCCCGTTATTTGTCACCCAGAAAAGGAACCACCACAAACTCTGCCTCCGGATAGTCCCGTTTCAGCAAGTCACGCATATACGCTTCGGTATCGCGACGGATAATTTCATCGTCTTCCTCCGGGAAGAGATTGTAGGCCAGCGTATGCAGACGGATGCCCCGACGGCTCATTGCCTCCAGGCTCAGCAACGTATGGTTGATGCTTCCCAGTCGTCCGGAAGTCACGAACACCAGCGGATACTGTTTCTGCGCCACGTAGTCGATAGTCAGCAGGTCACGCGTCAAAGGCACCATCAGTCCTCCGGCCCCTTCCAGCAGTACCGCATCGTAGCGCTCACTCAAGGTTTCCGTCGCCCGTTCAATCTTGTCGAAGTCAATCGGACGCTTGTCAATCTCTGCAGCCAGGTGCGGAGAGCAGGGATAAGAAAAAATCTCCGGCATCGTCAGCCGTTCCTTGTCCTCCGGCAACAAGCCTGTACCCATAATCCGACGGTGTAGCTCGATGTCTTCCGACAGGTCCGTATTGCCCGTCTGAATCAGTTTCTCCGTAATGGTGCGGATACCTCGCTCGTTCCATGTCTTGGCCAAATAAGCCGTGGCATAACTCTTTCCGATGTTCGTGTCAATTCCACTCACAAAATATACATTTTTTTTCATTCTCGTATAGTTATTATTCTATTTTCTACATATCATATAAATGGGATGAAAAGTCAGGTACACCCTGCCCCGCTCATCCGAAAACTGTCGGGTGTATTCCCGGCAGAACTCCTGCAGCCTGCCCCGCGTCCAGGCCTGTGCCGCCGTCCCCGTCACTCCCGTCTCTTTCAGGTGCCGCAACACCTCCAGCGGGGAAGCGAACGACAAGCGCAACTGCTCCTCGTGGGCATACACCACTTCGTAACGGTCGGCCAGCATCTCCCGCAGTGCCTCCAGCGACGGATACGACAGCCCTGCCGAAGCCAGCATGGCCACCTCCTCCGTGTTATGCGGGCCGAAAGTACTGAAAGCCAGGTAGCCCCCTTCGTGCAGCAGCCTCCGGCATCCCGAAAAGAAACGCGGCAGGTCGTCAAACCACTGCACCGCCGAGCATGACACAATCAGGTCCTGCCCTCCCGGGAAAGCCAGCGTCTCCGCATCCTTCGCCACGAAATGCACCTTCTCGCCCAGCACATCGGCCAGATAGGGTTTCACTTCTGGACAGAGGTCGTTCAACCACATCTCTTCCGGAGCCGCCTGTTTCAGGTACATCCGCGTGAACATACCCGTGCCGCAACCAATCTCCAGCACCCGTTCCTGTACGTCTGCCGGAATATAACAGCCCGTCAGTTCCGCCATCCGCGACGCCACGTAACGCTGCACGTCGGCCTTGTCCAGGTAAGTGCCCACGGCCTTCGCAAAACGCCGACTGATCAGGGTCTTGTCCATAAACTACTTTCTCCACTTAGCAACTGCCGGAACAGCTCCTCGTCATAGTGCTCCACGTCTTTCTCTTCTACCGGTACGCCTTTCCACGCTTCCCGCTGGTTCTGCGGCGGGAAAATCTTGTCCGAGGTCCCGACAATCGCCTTGTCCCAGTTCCACTCACACGCCGGAAGGGCCTTCACCATCGTCCATTCGTCTGCCAGCTCCTGCTGCAAGTCGTCCAACGTCCGGTAAGGGTGATGCGCCAGAAAAGTTTTCACCTGCACCGCCGACCCGCAAATCCGCCGACGGAAACGCACCAGCACCGGTTCCGAGAAATTCTCCAGCGTCCCCCGGAAAATGGCTTCCGGAATTCCTTTCGTATCGTGAATGGGATAAGGTGTTCCGTTCACGGCCAGCCTCATCCCGTAGGGATAATCTTTCCCGGTCAACGTCTGGCAAGCCACCCATACGCCCATGGACCAGGCCAGGACCCGTATCTCCCGATAGCCATCCAACAGGCTGTAGTCAAAGTCCATATTCTTGTAATCAAAACACAGCAAATAGTCGCACCCTTCCGGCACCGGACTGCCAAACAGGTTTTCATCCGAACCCCAGCCCGCAAAGAAAAGCAACAGCGTGGGATTCCCTTCCTTCTTGATAAACAGTTGTTTCATTCCTTCAATTCTTTCCGATTCATTCCTTCATTTCGTGACACAAACGCACCACTTCGTCCTCTTCAATCAACGCGGTCAGCGAAAAGCGCAACCGTGCCGTCCCTTCGGGTACCGTAGGTGGACGCACGGGCAGCACATAAAAGCCGTGTTCCTGCATCTGCATAGCCTTCCAGATGGCCTTCTCGTTGGCTCCTACCACCAAGGGAATGATGTGACTTTCCGACGGGCAATCGGCCCCACTTTCACGGACAGCCGCCCGCAGACGCCCCGAAATCAGTGCCAGGTGCTCCCGCCGTGCCTGCATCTCGTCCAACCGCGACAAGACAAAGCGCGTCCAAGCCACGTTGATGGGAGGCAATGCCGTGGTGAAAATCAACGTCCGCATCCGGTTCACCAGGTAATCCCGAATCACCTTCCGGCACACCACATACGCCCCGACGGAAGCCATCGCCTTGCCGAAGGTGCCGCACAGGAAATCAATGTCCTTCAGGCAGCCTTGTTCCTCGGCCACCCCCAGTCCGTGCGCCCCCCGCACCGCAATGCCGTGCGCCTCGTCCACATACAGCATCACGTGGTCATAACGACGCTTCAGTTCCACCAGACGGTTTAGCGAAGCCACGTCGCCGTCCATGCTGAACACACTTTCCGTCACGATGATAATCCGGTGATACGAACCGTGATACTTGGCCAGCAGATTCTCCAACTGTGCATAATCCTGATGGCGGTAGCGGATGCACTTGGCCGCCGACAGACGGATGCCGTCAATCAGGCTCGCATGCACCAGTTTATCGGCCAGAATCAGGGTATTCGCATCGGTCACCGCCGGCAGAATCCCCGTATTCATGTGATACCCGCTGCTGAACACCAGCGCACTCTCCGCCCCGAACAGCGAAGCCAGCAGCGTTTCCAGTTCCCGATAAGCCGGGAAGTTGCCCGTCAGCAACCGTGAGGACGAAGAAGAAAAACACAAGTCCCTCTCCTTCACCGTTCGCAGAAACTCCTCGCGCAAGGCCTTGTCCGAAGCCAGTCCCAGGTAATCGTTCGACGACAGGTTCAACATCCGCCGTCCGTCGGCTTCAATCCATTTCCCGTCACAGCAGGTTTCCGGCAACACGCGCAGGTTGCCGCACGCCTCCAGCTGGTCCAGTTCCAACTGGAAATCCCTGTCCGGTCCGGGTTGTATTTCATTTTCCATGCTATTCCTCCTTTGTTTTTATTCCGGCATTTCGCCCACAATCTTACACAAACCGCTCGTCAGCTTGGTCAGCTGTTCCGGACGGATGATGAAAGGCGGCATGATATAGGCCAGCCGTCCGAACGGACGTACCCAGATGCCTTCTTCCACAAACCGCCGTTGCATCCAGCCCATGTCGACCGGTTTCTTGGTCTCAATCACCCCGATGGCCCCCAGTACCCGGACATCGGTCACCTGCGGCAATGCAGCCGCCGGCGCCAGTTCCTCTTTCAACTGTGCCTCAATGCGATGTACCTTCTCCTGCCAGCCCGACGACAACAACAACCGGACGGAAGCCAGTGCCACGGCACACGCCAGCGGATTGCCCATGAACGTAGGCCCGTGCATGAAGGCACGCGGTTCCTTGGAAGAAATGCAGTCGGCCACCTTCGCCGAAGCCAGCACCGCCGAGAAGGTCATGTACCCTCCGGTCAGTGCCTTGCCGATGCACATGATGTCCGGTTCCACCTGCGCATGTTCCCACGCAAACAATTTTCCCGTACGCCCGAAGCCCGTGGCAATCTCGTCAAAGATCAGGAGCATGCCGTGTTCCCGGCAGAGGCGTGCCGCCTCCCGCAAATACTGCGGATGGTAGAAACGCATCCCTCCGGCTCCCTGCACGATCGGTTCCAGAATCAGGGCCGCCAGCTCGCCATGGTGCTGCGTGATGACTTCCCGCAACGGCTCGATGTCTTTCTCGTCCCATTCCGCACCGAAACGGCACTGCGGGGCCGGCACGAAATAGCGTATCGGAAGGGCCGAGCCGAACAGGCTGTGCATGCCCGTCACCGGATCGCACACTGACATGGCGTTCCACGTATCGCCATGGTACCCCGAACGGATGGTCACGAAGTTGTTCTTCTCCGGATGGCCGGCTGCAAACTGATATTGTACCGCCATCTTCAAGGCCACCTCCACCGCCACCGACCCACTGTCGGCATAAAAAATATACTTCATGCTGGGAGGCACGATTTTCAGCAGTTCCTTTCCCAGTTCAATGGCCGGTTCATGGGTCAGTCCCCCGAACATCACATGCGACATCCGGTGGAGCTGTTCCTCCACCGCCCGGTTCAATACCGGATGATTGTATCCATGTACGGCACACCACCACGATGACATGCCGTCAATCAGTTCCGTGCCGTCGGCCAGAGTCAGCGTACAACCCTCTGCCCGCTCCACCTTGTAAGTGGGCAACGGATTTGAAGTGGAGGTGTACGGGTGCCACAAGTGGTCCCGGTCAAATTCGTCAAACAGTTTCTCACAATTCATATCCTGCTCCTTTTATACGTTCTTTATCTTTTGATACTTTGGAACCGAGGGTAGTCAGCAAATCGCCCACAATGGCCGAATTGATACCCACATACAGGGCACGGTCCACCGTCTCCTCACTCAGCTGCGAACGTCCTCCGGCAAAACGGAGGAAAGCCGTCGGGTTCACCATGCGGAACATGGCTACCGTGCGCAACACCTCTTCCGCTGTCAGCGGCTTCGCGTGTTCCAACGGCGTTCCTTTGATGGGCTGCAACAGATTCAGCGGGATGGACTGCACCTCCAGTTCCCGCAAGGTCAGCGCCAGTTCCACCCGCTGGGCAGGTGTTTCTCCCATGCCGATGATACCCCCGCTGCACACGTCCATGCCCACCCGGCGAGCCGCCTGCAACGTGTCTATCTTCTGGGATTGGGTATGCGTGGAGCACAGGTTCGGGAAAAACGAAGGCGCCGTCTCCAGGTTACAATGATAACGGCTCACCCCCGCACGGTGCAGCGCCGCAAGCTGTTCCTCCGTAGCCAGTCCCAGTGACGCACATAACTTGATGCCACTGTGTGCCCGCAGGTATTCAAAATGCGCACACAACTTGTCTATTTCTCCCGCCGAAGGCCGGCGTCCGCTGGTCACCAGCGAAAAGCGCGATACTCCCTGGTTTTCATTCATCTGTGCCTGCCGCAGACATTCTTCTTCACTCACCAGTCCGTATTCCTCCACGCCCGTGTGATGATGTGCCGACTGGGCGCACCATTTGCAGTTTTCCGGACAACGTCCCGACTTGGCATTGATGATGGAACACATGTCAAACTTCCGCGAAGCGTATGCCTCCGTGATGCGGTGGGCCGTTTCACACAACTCTTCAAAAGGTGCCTCATCCAGCAACCACAAAGCCTCTTCGGCAGTCAGCACCTGTCCTTCTTTTATTTTCTCTTCCAGTTTCTGTAATCTTTCCATACGTATTGTATTAAAAAAGAAAGGGTGTATCCGTTTCGGCTGTCTCTTTCAGAATCAGCTCGAAACGGGTACACCCCTTCCGGTTATTTATTATCTTATTTATTCTGCCTACAAACGGCGCAGACACTTCTTCCCTTTGCGGCACCAGCAGACACCACAATTCTTTCCGGTCCATCTCGAATAAACTTCCTCCGAGTCCCGGTCCTCCGCTTCCAAAGAGTGCATCCTCCTCTGAAAAGTCAGTCCATGACATCCCTTCCGTTTTCTTTCCCTCGCACACTGCCGTTTTCTGCTTGCCCAGTGAGGCATCCGCAATCCCCCGTCCCACCTGTCCGATGGTGACATGGCGATGCAGGCTCACGAACGCAGCATATTCCTTCCGGCTCCAACGACGGAACCGAAGCATGACTTTGCGCGAATAGGAAGCGATACGATGCATCTGTTTTTCTCTTTGTTTAAATGTACGGCTGCAAATGTATATAAAAATCTACAGAAAATGTAAGGATTTTGGAGAATCCGGTTTGATAACCATCAGGCTGAAGTGTTTATTTCAGATGCTTGTCAAGGAATTTCTCCATGGCACGGTAGAAGTCGAACTTGTTCTCTTCATTATAGAATCCGTGTCCTTCATTTTCTTTTACCATGTATTCCACTTCCACCCCTCGTTTCTTCAAGGCTTCTACCATCTGGTCAGATTCGGCTTTGTTGACGCGCGGGTCGTTTGCACCTTGGGCGATGAACAGCGGAGCCTTGATCTGGTCTACATGGAATACAGGCGAGTATTTTTCCATCATTTCTTTGTCGGTTGCAGGGTCGCCCACCATTTCGTGCATCATGTCGAGCAACGGTTTCCAGTAGGGAGGAATCGTATTCATGAACGAGAGCAGGTTGGACACTCCTACGTAATCGACAGCGCAGGCATACAGGTCGGGAGTAAAGGTCACTCCTGCCAGGGTAGCGTAACCTCCATAGCTTGCTCCATAAATGGCCACCCGCTTCGGGTCGGCTATCCCTTTCTTGATCAGCCATTCTACTCCGTCGGTAATGTCATTCTGCATGGTCTGTCCCCATTGTTTGTAGCCCAGTTCGGTAAACTTGCGTCCGTATCCGGTTGAGGCACGGAAGTTCATCTGCAGTACGGCATAGCCACGGCTGGCAAGGAACTGTACTTCCGGATTGTATCCCCAGGTGTCGCGTGCCCACGGTCCTCCATGCGGATTGACCACAACCGGCAGGTTCTTTGCATTTTCCATGGTATAACCTTTCGGCAACGTCAGGTAACCTTCTATGGTCAGTCCGTCACGGCTGGTATAGGTAATCGGGTTCATGGCGCACATTTCCTCTTCTTTGATCCAAGGCGCTATGTCGGCCACCTTGGTGAGCTTGTTTTCCTTTACATTATAGAGGTAGTAGGTTCCGTATGTGCGGTCATTGCCGGCATGGATCAGGCGGATATTCTCGTCTCTGCTCTGGCTGGTGATACTGACGTTATAGCCCGGAAGCTGGGCTTCCAGTTTCTTACGTATCCCTTCTTCTTCTTTGTCGAAATAGTGGCGGATCATGTCCTTGTGTCCTTCACAGCCTACGACTGTCAGCCGGTTCTTCTTTTCGGAGTAGCTGAAGTCCGAGATGTCGTACTTGTCGTTCATGTACAGGACCTCCTTTTCTTCGCAGGTTTTCGGATCCATCAAAACCAGTGCGGTCTTGTCGCGTCCGACGTTGGTCAGTGCATAGACCATCTTGTTGTCGGGCGTAAAGACAGCGAAACCGACGGTTTCCTTAAAGTTGGTGGTCAATACCGGTTGGAACGGCTGGCCTTCCGTTTCACGGTATAGTATCTGCTTATTGACCCCATCTACTATGGCAATGGCTACACGCAGCTTGCCGTCGTGGTCGGTCATCCATCCCTGTATATTGCCCGGGTTCTCGGCCAGCAGAGTCAGTTCTCCTGTGTTCAGGTTCAGGCGATACGGGTCGAATACCTGAGGGTTACGTTTGTTCATGCCGATGATGACCAGTGAATCGATTTTTTCCAGCGGGTCGATAATATTGGTTCTGACTTTCGGAAAATTGGTGTACGATTTCAGGTCAGAACCGTCGATGTTCACGCCATAGAGCTGGTAATTCTCGTCGCCTCCCGTATCCTTGACGAAAAGGATGCGGTTATTGCCGGCCCACATGCTTGCGGCAATGTCACGTTCCGTTTCAGAGGTGATGCGGATGGTCGTATCCGATCCGATTTTCTGTACAAAAAGGTTCATGCGGTTCTCATAAGGAGCCATGAATGAGAAGTAGGTCCCGTCGGGCGATACCTGATAGTCTATCTTTTCCGGGTTCTTGAAAAAGTTTTCCAGCGGAATCTGTGTCTGTGCGCCGGCGGTAAAGCAAATTCCGGCCATGAACAGACCGGCTGCCAGCATGTTTCTTAAATTTTTCATTGTGTCTTATTTTTGTTTATAAATGTACGGCTGCAAATGTATAAAAAATCTACAGATTTTCTATTTCCTCGTCCGTTGTCATTTCCGCATAGCCTTGAAACTTTGCAATTACCGTGCTATCTGTTTTGTCTGTAACCCGGCAGGGCCAAAATGCATAAGACAGCCCCAAAGTTTAAAGTTCTTCTTCATAGTATTTACTTAAATGATTATCAACCCCAATAACAATATATAAAAAGAAGTCCGCTTTCAAATGCGGTTTCTTCCTTTCAACTTCTCTCAGAAGCATTTTAAGCGTAATTACAACCCATTTTAAAGCGGACTCAAAAATAATTTACTGAAGTCTGAACGTAACAGGCACGGTGTATTTCACTCTCACGGCCTCTCCCTTCTGCATGCCCGGTTTCCACTTAGGCATGGTCTTCAGCACGCGCAACGCTTCTGCATCCAAATCCGGGTCCACAGAACGAACCACATTGAACTCGGTAGGAGTTCCGTCTTTTTCCACTACAAACTGCACGATTACCCGTCCCTGCACATTGTTCTTCTTGGCACTTTCCGGATATTTCAGGTTGTCTTGAAGGAATTTCAACAATTCCTTCATTCCTCCCGGAAATTCAGGCATCTGTTCCACTACGTCATACGCGTTTTCTTTTGCCACACTGTCAGTAGGAACTGCTTCCGGTACGACGGTTTCTTCTTTGGCATCCTGTTTTTCGGATGCTCCCTGCGAGCAGGAGATGTTTCCGGCAACGAGTAGAGCAAAGGCCGGAACCATGAACAGTGCATATTTGATACGCCCTGTTCCGTTTGATTTTTTCTTGTTCATCATAATGATACGTTTTTTAAGATGAGAGAAATTGAAATTATTGGATAATCCATACTTGTGGCCATAAGCCAACCCAAGCAGGTGATATTGATAACTCTTGGTGGCGAATCCCGCTTCCACGACTCTCTTATCGGCCAGGAACTCTAAGTTGAGCCGGACTTCCCGTTTCAGCAGCCAGGCAGAAGGGTTCATCCAGCAGCAGATGCTGACCATTTCGGCAAGAAGCACATCGACGGAATGTCGCTGCTTTACGTGCGCCATCTCGTGCGTCAGGATTTCGTCCAGTTCGTCTTCCTTCACCGTCGCCGGATTCAGGAAAATCCACCCAAAGAAAGAGAAGGGTCCGGACGAGCCATTCAGGCATTTCACACGGATGCCGTTTATCGTCTTCTCCTGCGTACGCAAGATCAGATGCCACAAACTGCATGCCTGCACGAGAAACCGGACGAACAACACCAGCATACCGACGAGGTACAGGTATTTCACCCAATCGGACAACACCCACACGCCGTTTCCCGCTTCCGCCGTTTCACTTCCCACCACGATTTCCGGCAACACCACCGAATAGTCAAAATGCGTCAGCATAATCAGGCTGTCACGACTTTCCAGCCATTCCCGCACATCGACCAGCGGCAACACGAAAGGCAGTACCAATGCCAGCAGCAGAATGAATCTTCTGGAACGGAAAAATGTGTCCCGCGTACACACCAGCTTGTACAAGGCGTAAAACAGGACCAGTCCGAGATTGACTTGAAGAAGATATAGCATAATAAAAAGAATTTTAAAAGGTGAGTAAATACAATTCTGAAATGCCCTATTTGTCTTTCCGCTTCTCAATCAGGTCGATAATCTCATTCAGCTCGTCCTTGGAGATTTTCTGCTCCTTGGCGAAGAACGACACCATCTCCTTGTAAGAGTTGGCGAAATAGTTGCGCACAAGGTTGCCCACCGAATTGCGGGTATATTCTTCCTGCGCCACCAGCGGCGTATAGCGGTAAGTGTTCCCAAACTTTTCGGCCTTCAGGTAGCCCTTCCGCTTCAGGTTATTCACAATCGAGGCCACCGTGGTGTAAGGCGGCTTCGGCTCGTCATAACATGCCACGATTTCTTTCACGAAACACGGGCCCAAATGCCAGATGAAACGCATGGTCTCTTCTTCCTGATAAGTTAGCTTTTCCATATCGAACTAGGTTTTCTACGAACTTTTCGCAAAACTACGAAGTTATCGTAATTATTATTCAAACAAACAGTTAATTAATTTAAAAGGAAAGATTATTTTTTCTTATCTCACCCATACACATCCAAAATCGCAGCGCGGATTCAGATTATCCACAGACAATCATATCAAACACCCCGATTTGTTTCGGGCAATGCGCCCACATTTTTAGAAGAGTATCTTATTGTTTTTTACGTTTCTCTGCCCAGAAACGTACGTCTTTCCTGGCGGAAACGTAGGTTTCCTTGCCGCAAAACGTACGTTTCCCGTAAGGAAAACGTAGAAAATACCTTGACAGGTGGTTGTTTACTCAAAGAAGTTTTCTATTTGAGAATCCTACACGACTCCGGTACAAAATAACCGCCAAATACGTAGAAAAATTACAAGTTTGAAAGTTTTTTATTCCTTAAAAACAAAAAGAATACCTATCTTTGTAGAGTTATTACGATTTCTAGGTTAAAACACCACAATATATGATAAGAGATTTCTGGGTAAAGAATTATCTTTCCATTCGAGACAAACAAGAATTAAGTTTTTTAGCAAAAGGACCTGCTTCAGAATTAGTGACAGAGATTTCTGAAGGTGTATTTCTATATAAACTGGGAATCCTGTATGGAGCAAACGCTTCAGGCAAATCAAATCTGCTGATTGCCCTAAATAAAGTATTCAACTTATTAGTACAACCCCAATCGGATGCAACTGACGAAATTCAGGGCAGCATTCCTTTTGCTCTTACAAAAGATGAACCAATAGAAATGCATGTGTCTTTCTATGCGAATAGTATTAGATACGATTATGACGTAAAGTTCAATAATAAATATATTCTACATGAAATACTGAATTATTATCCCAATAAATCGAAAGTCTTATTTTATGAACGTACTTTTATGGGAGAAAATATTCAAGCCAATATCAGGTTTGGACAAAAACTAGCACTTCAGCAAAAGACCCAAGATAGTATCCGCGAAAACACGTTGAATAATCACAGTGTATTGTCCGTATGCAGAAAGACTGCATTAAAGGAAGATATCGCTCCCTTCAAAGAGCTGCACAGTTGGATTATGGAGAACTATCATGAAATAGATGGCGATGAAAAAAAAGGTATTGTTGAAATCCTAGAAGAAGCGTACAGCTCTCCGCAAAAATATAAGTTTTACAATATAATGCTACAAAAAGCCGATTTGAATATCTTAAAATATAGACCTATTGTAGAAGATCGCCACATACCGACAGAGCTTCGCGAACACATTCAAAATGAGAATTTATCTGAAAACATAAAAGAGATTCTGCTTAAACCTACGACTGATTCTATCGCATTTGTAAACCATTCTACAGCTGGGAATTTTGAGATCCCCCTTAAATGGCAATCCAAAGGGACCTTAAAATATATACGTATCTTAAATGTTTTATATGACATGATTACTAACCCACATGTCTATTTTCTTGATGAATTAGGCGAAGATTTGCATAATGATTTATTATTCTATTATCTCAATGTGTTTATTTTCAACTCAGAGAAATCGCAGCTTATAATCACCAGTCAGGAAACTACCCTGCTTTCTCAGGACTTAATCAATGACAATAGAGGTGTGGTATGGTTTGTTGAAAAGAACAAAGAGACCGCTTCGTCTGAATATTCTCGTGGAGACTCATTCGGCTTACATAAAAATTTATCTCTTTACAATTCTTATCGAATTGGGCGATTAGGAGCGAAGCCTGAATTAGGTAGTATATTCATAAATTTGGAGGACTGATATGGGTAAATTACGCCAAACAGCACTTATTTTAGGTGAAGGACCTACAGAGTTTTTCTACTTCAAGTCTTTGTGTGATGTATATAATAATCTGACAATAAAACCAGACTACCCAAAACATACAAGCATCAAAGAACTTGAAGCAAAAATTGAAGAAGGTATTACAATGGGATATAGCTATATCTTCTGTGTCATAGATATGGATACCAAAGATAAAGAACCAGAGCATACCCAATATATAAAACTGAAAGCCAAGTATGCAAAGCCTGTCAACAAGCCTAAAAAAGGTATATACTGTCACGTAGAGTTTTTCGAGACCCACCGCTGCACAGAATTATTTTTTCTCTACTATTTCCGCTACACATCCCGTTCATTCCCGGAACAAGAATCGTTGATTAAGGACTTGAACAAGTGTGTGGAATATCAGAAATCTATTGACTTCTTCATTAAAAGCAAAGGGCTGCATAGTTATTTAGAACGGAATGGGGGAAGTCTTTCTACCGCCATAGCCAATGCTACTCACTCCGTGGAAGACAGACAGGCAAATGGCAGGACTTATACTTATTCTGAACTTGGACGCTTGATGAAGTTATTGGAGAAACTGTAAAAATAAGAAAAAACACAGTTCATGCAAACAGCACAATGCCCTACCATAATATGCATTTCATGGACCTTCATAGTCTTCATCGATTCCTCCCCGAACCAGTCCATAACCAAATCCGGAAAGACTTCCCATTCCATTTGGAGAATCGAAAAATCTCCGTATCTTTAGCGCCCTAACCCTTAATTGTTTTTTGATATGAAAAAAATCAGTAGAATCTTAGGAATGACGGCGGCGTGCCTACTCTGCCTGTCACTGAATGTGACAGCCAACCCATCCGCCAGCCACCTGTCACAGGAAAATGGAGAAACCGTTATCTGCCGGGGAGTAGAAGCACACACTTCCGGACCGATGGTCAAAGTGGGAGAAACAGCCCCCGACTTCCGGGCAGTGAATGCGAAAATGGAAGAGGTCAGTTTGTCGGACTACAAAGGAAAGAAAGTGATTCTGAATATTTTCCCCAGCCTGGACACGCCGACATGCGCGCTGTCTGTCCGGCAGTTCAATGCCAAGGCCGCAGGATTGGCAAATACTGTGGTGCTATGCCTTTCCATGGACCTGCCTTTCGCGCAATCACGCTTCTGCTCTACCGAAGGACTCGACAACGTAGTGCCGTTGTCAGTGTTCCGCAGCCGGGATTTTGTCACGAACTACGGTCTGCAATTAGCTGATGGTCCGCTGGAAGGACTGATGGCACGGGCGGTCATTGTGGTGGATGAAAATGGGAAGGTATGCTACACGCAGCTGGTGAAGAACATCTCCAATGAGCCTGATTATGAAGCCGCACTGAAAGCCGTGCAATAATCCGCTCCAAAGTGAAGGGATACACTATTCCCTTCCTTTGGCATTGAAACGGAACCCCACTCCCAGCATCAGGTTGTTGGGGTCCTTGAAATCATGCAGCTGGTAGCCCACATGCAGGAAGAGGTTCTTGGTGATATCCGTCTTCAAGGCCAATACCTGATAAAAGGCGTCGGTGTCGGCTCCCTGACAGATGAGGTTTCGTCCGACTCCCAGATTGATGGAGAAAATGGGCATCACAATTTCAGCACGCAACGAAAGTCCGACGGCAAACTGTTCCCGGAACGGAGGGCGATAAAACTTGATGGTCTCTGCATCGGGAGGTGTCGCACTGTTGGCGATATGCTGGGAAATATTCGCACTCTCATCATACTGGGCATCCAACGATATTCCGGCACGGAAATAGCGGCTGAAATTATACATCGGCGTAAAATTCAATCCGAGAATACCAAAGGAGCCGGGCACAAGAATGGGAGTGCCGTCTTCCAGAAACACACCTTTCTTCCGGGTGGAACCATACACAATCAAATCATAACTGAGATAGGGTTTGAAAGCCGGTCGCCGGAAGGTGCAGGCAGATGCCGTTTTTTCACTCCCTCCAAAATAACGGGTAATGCCGATAGTGGCTCCTATCGTATTCACACCCGCATTGGGATAGCCCGTATTCCCGTTTGAAAAATGGGAAGCGACAACCCCGGCCCGCAGACTGGTCTGTGCATCCAGCTGCCAGTTCAACAGAAATCCCAGATGCAGATAAGCGTTCACCTTGGAACCGACCACCCGGTTGTAGAAATTCGATTCGATATCAAACTTTTTCCAGCCGAAAGAGGCTCCGAAGTTCCATTCATAATCAAAAGACAAACGGGGAGTGATACTCGCAATACGGGAAGTCTGGAACACATAAACAGACCAGGGATTTCCCAGCTCGGCCGAATTGAAAAACGAGTGGTACCCCACTCCGATACCTTGCACGGCATGAGGATACATCCGGCCGAAATAGGTATCGGGGGCAAACTTGAATCCGTATTTCAGGTTGACCGACAGGTTTTTCCGGATGGGCGCAAAAGCCGCATTGTTCCCGGCAAAAAACTCATGGGTGGGGAACACATAGGCCGGCTTCAGGTCAAAGCCTACCGCATGCACCATCTTATGGGAAAGGCTGTCACGGCCGCCTGCATACAACGACAGGGCGCAAGTGCACAAGACTGCACCTACGTACATCCTGACTATGAATCTATTCATCTTCATTGGTAATGTCAAAAGGTACTATCAAATAATCGAATGGAGTTGAACTGGAAAGCGTCCCGGAAAATATCATTCTCTTTCCGGTAAACGAATTGGAGAGATAAACCTTATAAGGTATATTATACATCTTCATTCCAGTAAAGACTTCCAAGCGTACTTTCTTGCCGGGTCCCAGTTTCTTTTCCACCCCCAGGTTTTTGTCCAGCCCCGCATCCAGCCTTTGCTCCTGAACACAGAAAGACACCTTCGTGCCATATAATCCCGGCACGCCATTCACCACATCCGGAATCTCAACCTGAGAAAGAGAATCTTCCAACAATAGCTGTACATCCTCTCTCCCTATATTTCCGCTGCTACCCAACATGGAAAATTCTACTGTACGGGCTGAATTGCGGTAGGGATAAAAACACACTGTCACGGGCTGGGTACTGTTCAGGGTATTCACTACCATTTCGTCTACCGGCTCCAACATATTGTCATAAAAAGAGAACTGACTCCAGTCGTATGCTACACTGTCTACCTGATATTTCCTGGTCGGTGCAAAAGAAACTTGAATCATCTTTTCTTCGTAACGGTTGCCTACCCTGATTGCGGCCTCAAACGGCCAGTCATAAAGATTTTCTCCGGCAATCAGATGCAACTCGCGACTGTTCCTTTTTTCCACCTGAAAATCCAGAAAGGTATTTCGGCAATGCACAATACCGGTTTCGCCTTCTTCAAACGGAAGCGATTTTCCGTTTTCCCCTTCCAGGTCGGTGGCAAACACGGACATATCCGACCGCAAATGATTTATATCTATAATGCTCCAATTGTCGGTATCAAAACGAACCGTAACCTCGTTTTCTGTCTCCGAAAGAGAAACGGTCGGAACATCCGTCAAAAATTCATCAATAAAGACCTCGCTGTTGCATCCGGCAAACACCGACATCAAACTTAGGATACTGCATTGCAGCATACGGAATGTGCTTTTCATCATACCTGTGCGCTTTACGTTCAAACGTGATCGTCTGATCGGCAAACAAACCGCCGACCTTGGCCGTGTAAAATTAGAACTTTTTTTGATATGACAAATGGATTTCCACAAAAAAAGCCCGTCATGAAACAATCTTTTGCCATGACGGACCTCCAGACGGCTTTTGCCTTACTACCTGCGAGGTTTCCGGCAGCCTGCGTTCCGGAAAACGCTGACACATCCCTTGAAAGGAGAGAGCAGGTTTCCGCATATCGTATTCGGAGCATGAAGTCCCCGACCCGGCAGACCGAAGTGCAGGTCTTTTTCCGGACAATCGACGGAACGTACCCACGTGCGGCACCAGTAATCCCAGATGGCCAGACGGGAACCGAAGTTACTGTGGCAGAACCGGGCTTCGTCACTGTGATGAATCTGGTGCTGATAAGGGCTCATCAACACCACTTCCAGCCACCGCGGATAGCTCAACGGCACAGAGGAATGACGGAGATTGGCACCGGCCATGAAAAACAGAAAACTGAACGAGTTGACGCCCCAGATGGTGGCGCGGGCCACCAGGTGATTGTTGAAGTAGAAGAAAAGGCCGGTCACCAGCACGAAAGCCGCCATTCCTTGCAGGTTCTGCAACAGAATCTCCACGGGATGCATGCGATAGAGCGTGAACGGGTTCATGACCGTGGCCGAATGATGCACTTTGTGAAACTCCCACAGATAGCGGTTGCGGTGCAGGTAGTAATGAGTGACAAAGACAAAAAAGTCTTTCACAAGAAACAAAACCACGGGATAGCAGAAAGCCACCCACAGACTGGAAGAAGCGTCCGGACGAGGTCCAAGCCATTCGGTCAGCTGCATGGACAAGGCGTAGGCCAGCATGGAACCGACCGACAAATAGGGTACGATGCATACCGCCTTGAAACACAAACCGATGAAGAACAGACCGTAGTCCGTACGGGCAGAACTGCTCCACCAGTTACGCTTGGCAAACAATTCCCGCCAGCTTTCCGCAAACGATTTTCCATGTACAAAATAAAAAAGGCAAAGCCCTATCAGTCCGGACATCAGAAGATAACCGATAAAGACTCTTCGTGCCGGGTCAAACAAATACGCCACCGGCAGCCAGACTGCTTCTTTAAATAATTCCATCCAATTCATTTTTCTACATTGATTTAGAAATGTAATTCCAGGGTCAGCATCATGTTGAACGGAGCCGAGGGAATGATGCCCGGTCCCGGATAGCCTGTAGCCCTGCGGGTCATATAAATCTCGTTCCCGATGTTCTGCAAAGAGAGTACCAGTCCCGCATAGCGTGTGGCTTGGTAACTGACACTTGCATCCACCACACAGAAACCGGGGATAGCCCCATAGATACCGTACACTCCGTCGTTGGGGTCCATCGGTTCATTGGAAGCGTCGGTGTACTGAAACGAGGAACCGCTCACCTGCACGGCTGCCGAGAAGCGACGGAAACTCAAATTGAGCCCTCCTTTCAGGTTATACAACGGCACGAACTCTATCTGCTTCCGGGACTGTCCCAGATAACGGGAACCGGTCACAGCCACACTGGCATAGACTTCCGGCTTCAGATCTTCGTGAATCACCCGGGCAAAGGAAGACAAGTCGACAGAGCAAGCGCCTTCCACTCCGTAGCTGATGCCGTTCCCCACATTGTCGCGGTAACGGTGGTAGGTGCCCTTCATCTCCGGATTCTCCCGATAGTATTCTCCGATGCGGTTGCCGTAGTAGAGGAAGAAAGCACTGACATCGTAGCTGAGCAGACTCTTTCCGCGGGAACGGATGCCCACATCGCTGGAATAGCCCGACTCATCCTTCAAGTCGGGATTGACGGCCAGTCCGGGCGATACGGTACGCATGTCATTAAACGTAATGGCCCGGTAATTCCGGGTGGCATTGGCATAAAACTCGGCTCGGGGCAACTTGCACGAAGCCGCGATTCCGGCCAGGAGGATGGCCCGGTTCTTATGCACCCGGTCTTTCAGCACATCGTTCTGCAACTGGGGTGTCCCGTCGGTGTACGCCACGCGGTAGTGTGACAGTTCGCCCAAAATCCCGGTACGGATAATCTCGAAACGCAGGCCCGGCACCAAGGTCCACTTCTCTCCCAGCCGGAGGGAAGCCTCACTGAAGCAGGCCAAGTTCAGGTTGGGATAGCGGTAGAAAGAATGTAGACCTACCCTACCGTTCATGTCCGACAAATCCGTGGTCCGCTCCACCGGGGTGAAATCGGGGCCTTTTCCCCGGCTGCCCGGAGCCTGTTCCCCCGTATTCCGTCCCTGATAGTATTTCATGCCAACCACCCACGAGGATTTCACTTCTGAAAAAGGAAGATAGAAACGCTTCAAGTAGCGGGCCTCCATGCTCCAGTTGACAAAGATGCCGCGCTGCAGGTCCCGCTCCACATTCAGCGGGTCGGGCGCCCCCACCCGCTTGGTGTGGTATCCCACCGTAAAGCGGCGGGCATACAAGCCGACCGCATGGAAATTCACCTCGTCCCCACTCTCCTCAAAGGTCTTCCGGTATTTGAACGCCAGAATGTTCCAGTCCACCATGAACCAGTTGCGTTCCCGGTTGCTCTGGTAAGGATTCTCGGCAAACATCTTGTCGGTCAGTCCGCCGGGCTGGTGCTCCAGATAATGGTATTTCAGCACATCCAGCTTGTAGAGTTCATAGGTACTGGGCCGATAGAAGAACTGCCCCAGCACACTGTATCCTTTGAAATCGGCATTGGGGCGGCACCCGTTTCCCTTCTTGACCGTCCCCGACAGGTAGTAGGCGAATTTGCCCAACGTACCCGACAGTCGGGTATAGGAACTCAAGAAACCATAACTGCCATACGACACGTGCTGCCGTACCTCCACTTTCTTTTCGGCCGAGGGTTCCGATAGCTTGAAGTTCACCATTCCCCCAAACTGTGAGCCGTACTGCAAGGCCGAAGCCCCGCGAAACACCTGCACCTCCTTGATGTCATTGGCATTGGGGGTGTAATAACTTTCCGGATAGCCCAACGGGTCGGCACTGATGTCGTAGCCGTTCTGCCGCATGTTGAAATTGGAAGAACGGTTGGGGTTCAGTCCCCGGGTACCGATGTTCAGTTGCAGACCGCCCTCACTTCCTTCCTGAATCGTGATGCCGGGCACGTTCCGGAACAACTGACGGGTATTGTTGGCCGCTTTGTTGAACAGCATATTTTCCGTCAAAGTCACATTGCTTTTCTTTCCGACGAAAATCATGGCTTCCTCCACATCCCGCATAAAACGCTGCCCCTGTTCCTTGCGGGAAGAACTGCCCTTCACCTGCACCTCACCCAGCATATATTCCTGCGGGCGAAACGACAAGTCGCACCGCACGGAATCACTCTCCGTCAGCTGCACGTTGACATAGGCCACCTTGTCGGGCTGTCCGCAGCGACGGAACATCAACGAAAGGAAGGTATAATCGGGACGCTTCACGGTAAGTGCATACCCGGTTCCTTTTTCATTGGTCTGCACCTGTACCGACTGATTACCCGCCAGACCGAAGATTTCCAGACAAACGGGGCCCTTCACCTGCTTTTCTTCCCATTGGATATCGCCGTAAAGATACAGCTGTGACTGAGAAAATCCCGGCATAGCCCACCCGATGCTTCCACCGCATAAAATAATGATGCACAATAAAATCTTTTTCATCTGTCCTCCGCTTTTAATCGCCCTCTTCGCCGTCGCTGTACGTCACCGTAAGTCCCAACGCCGACACCACTTCCGTTTTCAAGATGCCGACCACTTTCTGCAGTTCCGCATACACCCGCTTCAGCTTTTCCGTCCCTTCCGGCGTTGCAGCCAGCCGGGCCAGGTCGGCCGACTCGTTATCCAGTTCGGCATGCAGCGCCGTGAACACCTGCTCCATTTTTTGCAGAATCTCCGTTCTTTTGGCGGGAGGAAGGTACTCTCCCAGCATCGTCGCAAAAGAAAGCGCCCCGTTCTTGACCGAGGAATCCCCGTACGGATAACCGTCGTAGAATCGCTGAAAGGCCTGCACAGACCGGAGCAGCAGGCGGGTGGAAAGTCCCTCTCCATGGTAATAAGCCTCTACCGTCATCGGCTCCGGCTGATGGACTGAAACGCCATAAATGCCCACCGGAATACCGACCTTGGCCGTCCGGATATTGGCTTCGAAGTTACTCATCAGTAGGTTGAGCACCACGTTCAGGCTGCCGCCCACGGAGAAATCATCGTTGCGCACAAAATTGTCGCCACCTTTCTCATAAGAGGCATACACCGCCTCAGCCTGTTTCACCAACAACCGGGTCAATACCGGAAGAAAGGACAGATACTCTCGTCCCGTTTCTCCCGTTAAATCTACCCGGCCGGAATACAGCAAATAATCCAGTGCCGCATAGCCCAAGGCATTGGGCGACAACACCCCACGGTCCAACCGTTCCGATAAAACCTCCGCCGAATACCGATTCCGCGCCACATCTTCCAACTGGGCCTTATTGACCGGAAAGCGGGCCGATACCGTGTACAAGCCATAAAGTTCTCCCACGAAATAAGGCTGGTCGAAAATAATCAGGTCTTGCAAGGACAGGAAAGCGGCCTCATACTGCCGTTTCAACTCCACCAGTTTCTCCGGATGGGTATCCACCTCTCCGGCAATCGCATCCAAACGCTTCACCTGGGCCAGATAGCCGGCATAGGCAGGTAATATCTGTTGCCGATACCAGAAATCCAGGTATTGCGGATCAATCTTGGAATTTCCATTGTATCCTTTGATGGGGGTGTACACACACGAGGTAAAACCCACCATGCCACACAGCAAGAGAAGGAAAATCAACACATAATTCTTCATGTCTGGTCCATGCGTTTTTAGTGAAAATACTGATGTACTTTTTCGATGGTCCCGCTGATGGAACCCTCCTGCACCCCGGTGAGGCGGTCTTTCTCCCACACGCCGTTCTCGCCTTGCGTCAGTCCGTCGTAAAGGGCGACCGCCTGCTCCCACGTAATCCGGGATTTCCCAGCCTCATCCTTCACAAACGGAAGAGCCAGGATAAAGCCAAGCGCCTCTCCCATGGAATGAAAATAGCCTTCGCTCGGCACCGAAACCGTCCGTTCCAGGAAGGTCTGGCTTTCCCGCAAATAATAGACCGTACGCAAGGAAAACAATTTGGCCATCTGTCCGCGAATGAAAGCCACCTGCTTCCGCACTTCCTCCGGATTTTTGTCTCCAATGGCCTTCCGTCCCTTGTAAAAGGCCTGATAGACCGAGGTATTGATGCCGCTCAGTCCCTGCATGCCCACCGCCTCTTTTTCAATATAGTTGGCCAGGAACAAAGGAGCCAGCCGATTGGGATCCACGTCCAACGTACCCAAATAGCCATAGGCCGTGTCCCAGCAATGCGCCATCTCCGTATAGTTCTTGCCTGCCACCGGCGATGCATTGTCCGCCTTCAGGGCCTTTTCCAGGAAATAATCGACCTTGTCGAGCGTCAAAGCCCCCATCAGGGCTTTTTGGATGACCTGTCCTAATTCCACCCCTTTTTCGTCCAGCATCCGGGATTCTTCATTCGACACGGCCACCGTACCCGACATCCCCGGCTGTGCTTTCCGATTGACCGCCTCACTGCGTACCAGTGCATACAGCTGGTCTGCCAGCCCGGAAATACGGTCGGCCACCGGCTTTCTGAGCGCTTCATCCGTCGGAGACAAGACACCCGCAATGACATTCCGATAACTTTCCAGCTGTTTGGAGAAATTACTCTGCGTCTTGCTGTTGATGGCATTGTTGAAATGGCGGAAAGCCAGAATCATTTCTTTCGACTCCCCAATGTCCACCGTAGAAATTCCATTTTGGGTAAACTTATATTCCATCAGGAGCTCCTCATTATTCTTCTCTTCGGTTGAATCGGTCATTCTATCCAGTTCTTTCTTGGCACAACCGGAGAACAGACAGGCTACACTCCCTATACACATCATCCATAAAGTGATTTTTTTCATTTGATAAATTATTTAAGTTAAGGTAAATACATAGCTTTTGAATAAATCAGGTAATCCACCCCATAATCGGTGATATGGAAGGATTCCGCGTTCCGGCTATACTCGTACTGCATGCCGTAGAACGTATCATCGGCATCTCCGTTGACCGTAAACTCTGAAGAGACATCCACCCGGCCATACGGGCTGAGGAACACAGCAAAATAGAACAGGTCGCCACTTTTCTTCTCAATCGTGAACGTCCGGTCGACCTGCTTCCCGGAAAATGACAAGACCCCGTTACGTTCCCGGGAAGTAATGCAGTTCTTCCCGTCGTACAACGTATCGACCACCAGCCGGTTATCGGCGTCCAGGTACTGAATCACCATGGCCGTCAGATTGGTCGGGTCCTGCCGGTTGTGAATGTCTGCCCGCGTATAGAAATTCAACTCTATCGAATAAGTATTGTGATCCTCTCTCTGAAACTCGTCCGACGGAGTAATCCCCCAGTCGCCCGGATGTTTCGGAAAGCAGTTGAAAGGTACTCCCAGCTCCAGCGGCAACCTGTCGGCTTCTTTCAAGGAGATAAACTTGCTGTAATCTTCGGGCGGCATCTCCGCCATCTCTTTCTGGCAACCGGCCAACAGCATGGCCATTCCTATCCATACATAATATTTCATACGTTTCTCTATTTATCAATTTAATTTTATTCGGGCGGTATAAGGGCCTGCCACCCCTTCCCATTCCCGGCTTCCTTTTTCTACAAACTCCTGAAACACGACCTCCTCGTTGAACTTCAACCCGGGCAGGAAAAAGATTCCCTCTTCAGTAGCGATATATCCCGACCCCAATGCCGTGTAATACGTACTGCCATCGTAGCCTTCCACCGTCTTTTCCGGCTGTTCGTTCTTGTAGAACAGTTCATACTGCAAACGGTCGTAACGGGCCACCCGTTCTCCATTCTCCCGCGTATGTCCATAATGATAAGTCATACGGTCGTCCATCAGTGTATAACCAAAATCCATGGTACTCTGATACACCACCTCCCCGGTGGCCGTCAGCAGAATCTGCAGGACACAGGGACGCCGGGATTTCTGGTTGCCAGTGGCAAAAGAGCGTTTCCGGAACCGTTCTTTCCGGTCAATCCGCCGTTGCATCCGTTCTTTCCATTCCTCCATCGGAAAATCGAGAGGAGTCAGTTCAATCCATTCAGAACCTTCGCCCAGATAATTTGCCGTACGCAACACGATTTTGTCTTCCTCCACACGCACCGGAGAGAAGCGGCTTTCCACATTGACATCAAACCCTTTCAACTGGTCGAGCATGGTAGGCGTCGTCAAAATCAGGTTCAACCCCTCTGCCACCTTAATCTCGTAGTTTGCCTCCGTCACCTCCAGATTGAATTCCGGCGCATAATAGGTTTTCCGCTCCATCTCCGTTCGGTCAGCCTCCGACTGCCGGAAAGCGATATCCGTCAGCATCTTCAAGGTGCCGTCGGGCTGGAACTTTACAAACAGGTTGTAGCCTCCCACTCCCAAGCGGCGAGACAAGATTTCAGGATACAACGAATTGTAGTTCGTCTTTATATTTTCGGTGATATTCGTATTCAAATAATTGTCCACTTGCGGGAAATAACGCACCAGCCATCCGTTTTCTGCCTGGCACAAGCGTTCCCGGAAATCCTTTGCCGCCGGCAAGTCCTCAATATTGCGCACCGGAATGGATTCCTGCTTGCTGCACCCCATGCCTAATCCGCAAGCCATTACTATGCAAAACATCAATTTTTTCATCACACTGTTTTTTATCACGGTGCCGGAGCATCGTGTGATTGTTTATTATAATGCTTGAGAGAAGCTGAAATGACCCGGGTCAGCTGCGCTTCCCTGCGAATCTTAAAGTTCTCCCACAAAAACTCATCGACAAAAGCCATTTTACGCTGCAACGTCGCCTTGGCTCCTTCACCTCCCAACTCTTGTGCCGTGTTCAGACACTCATTGATTTCACTGACAGACAAGCACACAAGCATGCTCAATGTCTCGGCAAAATCGCAAAGGGAAGATTCCATCGCTCCATTGCTGAAGAAACCTTTCTTCCAACTGTAAGGCGTACCCTGAAACTGATACGCTCCCTTGGGTATGTCCGCACTTTTCGACCAGTCATAATAGAGAGGAGACGGATTGAGTGCCGCAAACTTGTCGAGCAAAGAAGACCGTCCCTGCACCAGCCGTTTGGCAAAGGCAAAAGTCGCCATCCGCACATACGGGAACAGGTTTTCAGCCGTTTCCGCCGAAAAACGATCGACCCCAAACACCGGAAGTATCGCTTCTCCCAAAGAGGTATTGATCTCACCTATCTGCAAGGAGTTCAAATTGACCTCTCCCAGCAGAAGTATTTGCCGGGGAGCATATTCCTTCACGAACGCCGTACCACCGGCCTGTTCAAAAGGTACTATCCACAAGGCCTTCAAGGCCTCCATCAACGGACGAATCTTCTCCTGATGGGGCGGCAGGTTGTCAGGCCAGTCTGTTTCCTTGTAAGTTGCCCGGGTATACACCACTTCCATGTTATACGGCCGGATAAATTCTTCCGACAGCCACCGGTCCAGTTCGGTCTGTGGTCCACCTTCCGAAGGAAAAGGATACTGCACGTCTCCCTCTTCCTTCCGGCATCCTCCCAGGCAAACGAAGCCTACTAAAAGCAATAAATAAATCTGTTTTCGCATATCATTATAGGTTTACGGATTAATAAGCGTCACTCCCTCGGGCAAAGAGAGCGTTTTACGGGAATCTTCTGGCTGCAACACATAGCGTGCCTTCTTTGCCTCTCCCACCCGGTTACGGTCTACACTGAGATTGAAACGGCGCAAGTCGAACCAGCGGAGTCCTTCGTGAATGAACTGCTGCCGGGCCACCTCACTGACATAGTACAGAATACCCGCCTGTTCTTGCGTAAGCGGACGATAAAAAGGCTGTATCCGTTCCCGGTCGGCCGGTTTCACATTCTCGATTTCAGTACCCGACAACTCACTCCCGATACCATCCGCAATATGCTTCTGGTTGATGAACGTAATCAAGTCGTCTTTGGCCAAATCAGCGCGACCCGTCATAGCGTATGCCTCGATGCGATGCAGGAAAACCTCTTCGGTGGTCAGCAAGACATTCTGTGTGTACTGTCCGCGACGTTCGTTCAGCAATCCGTCGGCCGACTGGAAATGGGTAAACTTCGGCCAGTAGGCACGGGTCCGGTCGAGTCTGCGTACCGCCTTGAAATAGCCCTCTATCTGCCGGATACTTTTGGACGAGAAACGCTGGAAAACCTCCTCATACGATACGCTCCCCAGTCCGTAGCGGTCGGTCTTGTAATTTTCTTCCCAAAGACTCTCCACGGTAGTAATCAGCAGGTTACTTGGATTATCCTCCGAGGCATAACCTTCCACCATCTCCTCCACGGATTTCTCCTTATATTCCTGATAAGGCAAAATGGCTTTCTTGACATCGTTTCCCAGCACATACGTGGCATAGTCGATGACTTTCTGCCACTGTCCCGTGTAAGCAAAAAAGCGGACGGCCAACGCATAAGCCGCTTTTTTATGGAAATGAAATTTTTTCTTCTGATAATACTCATCCCTCACCCAAGCCAGACCATAGGAAAGGTCTCTTTCAATCTTCCGGTAAGTGTCCTGCAAGTTCTCTTGCGGATAAGACACCCACGCATTCTTCTCGGACTTTTCCACATAAGGGATGCCGGGCAAGTCTCTGTTGGTTTCCGCATCGGCAAAAGGCGGCGCCCAGATATTGGCCACCATGAAATGCAGGTAAGCACGAACCAGAAACGCCTCGGCATAAAGGGCCTGCAACTGCGGGTCTTCCTTGTCCGGATAAGCAGCCAGCAATTCCAGCGCCTGATTGGCCTGAGCGATTCCCCGGTAACAATCCAGCCAATACAGCTTGGGAGAATCCAAATCTTCCTCGTGATAATCGTTCCAATAAAACATGGACTCGTTCAATCGTGAAGCCGGCAATTTCACACTCCGGTCGTCTACATTGTCCGTCCGCAACTCCAGGAAACGGAAATAACTGGCTTCCGGATAAGCAGCCGTCAGCAGCTGGGCAATCTTCTCTTTGGAGTCGACTTCCGTATGGGTATTCGAATCGGGATACTGTTCCAGAAAATCATTGCAGGCAGACAGCACAAGGCAAGCCGCTCCCAAAAGGGAGGAAACATATCTATTTATTTTTCTCATCTTTTCTATTCATTAAAAACTTAACTGTACCGACATACTGTACGTCCTGGGAGTGGGAGAAGAAACCCCTCCGGAATTGATGAACTCCGGATCTCTTCCCTGCAGTTTCTTATCCGCATAAATCAAAAAAGGATTGGTCACCTGGGCATACAGACTGAGGCCTTTCATCTTCATTTTCTCACAAACCGAGCGGGGAAAGGTGTACCCTAGCGAAAGACTCTTCAAGCGCACGAAACTTCCGTCGGCCACATTCACCTGCGAATAGTTATAGGTGTTGTACGCCCGCTCCACATTCTCTTTTCCCATCAAGCTGTAAATGTCATATCCCGGGATGACTGGAATGTGCTTGATCTGTTCATCTCCCTTCACCAGCCAGCGGTCGCGATAACGGGTAGTGAACACATTCAGGTCGTTATATTCCGGGTCAAACGTCGGACTGATCCGCACTTTGTTACCCATCCGGGAAGTCAGAAACACGGAGAGACTCCAACCTTTGTAACGGAAAGTGTTTTCCAAACTGGTGGTGATAAACGGCTCGGAAGGACCCTCATACAGCAGATAAGACCGGTTATAAGTCGTATCATAGAAGTTGGCCCCCGCAATCTGCGAATAGCCGTTGGATGACAATGGCAGATTGCCAAAATAAAAATGGGGCAATCCTCTATCCGTCAGCCCCCGGAAGTCGAAAGAATACAATCCTCCCCGGGGAAATCCTTCAATATTCCCCCGCCCGTTGCCTGCCACCATATCGAAAGTGGTAGGTTGGTTCAGCAGACGGGTTATCTCCTGGTGATAGAATGAGAAGCCCCAGACTGTATTCCAGCTGAAATCTTTCTGCCGGATGTGCTGCGTATTCAGCAGAAAATCGAAGCCCACGGTCTTCATATCCCCAAAGTTCATCCATTTTTTGTACTCCCCTCCAATACCGGAAGTCTGTACCCAGTCAATCAAATCGAACGAACGGCGTGAATACACATCCAGCGAGCAACTGATCCGGTCGTTCCAGAAAGACAGGTCGGTTCCCACATTGAACTCATACATTTTTTCCCAAGTGAGGTCACGGTTTTCCAGGTGCTGGATGTAAATGGCATATTCCCTGTCGGAGATATCCTTGCGGAAGGTCAGACGACTGTCGTACACCGGCAAGGAATTGATGGCCTCACTGTTCATCTTGGCCACCAGCCCGTAACTCATACGCAGGGAAAACTGGTTCCAGAAATTACGGAAAGGCGCAAAAAACGATTCCGCATCCACATTCCATTTCACCCCCACGTTCCAAGTAGGCAACCATCTTACCCGACGGCCGACTCCTGCCGCATTGGAACCCTCGTAATTACCCACCATATTCAGAATATACCGGTTCCGGTAATCGTAGGTCAAGGAGCCGGAAAAAACGACGTCGCGTTCATGGCGATCGTGCAAGGAAAAATAATTTTCCCCTTCATTCAGTGTCTTTTCAAACACCAGCGGTGAAGTCATGACACTGTTGGCCCGGTTAAAACCGATACCGTATCCCTTGAAAGCATCGGACGACAAGTCGTTCATCTTCACCTCGGCAAAAGAGAACCACTTGATCCGGTGTCCGCCCCATTCGTGAGCATAATCCAATGAGGCACGTCCCAGATAACTGTTCATCGTCTGTGACGATTTCTGGTAAACCCCACCCATGGGCAGAATCACCTGCGGCTCCCCCTTCTCCGGACGGTAAAGGTAAATGTTGTGCTGTCTTTCCAACAACCCCCGGTCGGCCCGGTACGCCCACAGCACATTGGAGTTCTCTCCCAGGAAATGCCCCATCCCCGTCACCGCCATACGGGTATTCAGCAAAAGCGACAGACGCAGCTTCTTGACAGGTTCCCATTCCCCACTTAATGAGAAACGAAAATCGGACACCCGGATACGCATGTAATTTTCCTGATACTCTTGAAGAATATTAAATGGTGCCCAATCGTTCCGGTAATATTCATAATTTCCTGCCTCATCGTAAGGACGCAACGTACGGGACGTATTCAACGCATAATTGAACGGGTTGATATCAAAATCACGCTTATAAGCTCCTGCCTCCAGATTCCGGATACGTGGAAACGTTCCCGGGGCACGCTGTTCACGGAAGTTGGCCTGCAGATTGGCAGATACCTTCAGACGGGGAGACAGGAAGAAACTCGAATTCAAGAAACCCGTAAAGCGCTTCACCTTCTCGGCTACCGTTTCACCCGGATCATTGTAAAAACTCACGGAGGCATAAGTGGCCGATTTCTCTCCCCCATAACTCAAGGACAAAGAATGATTTTGTGTCAGCGACTGGGTATAGATGTGCTTGAACCAATCGGTATTGTACATGGATGCCTTATGCAAAAACGCCTTTCTGGCCTCCGGCGTATTGGGCAAGCCGAATCCACCTTGCTGAAAGGTATCGATAAGCTGATACATTTGGGAATACACCCCTCCCCTTCGCCCATAAAGGGCACGATTCATCGTAAAATAGCCTTTGTTCTCCATCTCATGATAAACTTGCATCGTTTCGGCACTGTTCATCATGTCAAATTGTGTATAAGATGGCCTGAGCCGCAAAGAGGTGGTCAAATTATACGTCACATCGAGTCCTTTCCCGCGTTTGCCGGCCTTGGATTCCACGACAATGACCCCGTTCATCCCTCTGGCTCCATACAAGGAAGTAGCCGAAGCATCTTTCAACACTTCCACGCTTTCAATGTCCGCCGGATTCAGTCCGGCCAGTGTAGAACTGACCAGCGTAATGGCATCCCCGGAAGCCAGCTGTTCCTCGTTCAATGCCACCATATCTTCCACTACTGCTCCATCCACCACCCACAAAGGCTGCACGTTTCCGTGAATGGAACTGCCGCCCCGGATGTTAACTTTCGGAGCCGCCCCGAAAGTGCTGGAAACAGAAGAGATATTCAACCCCGGCGCTTTTCCTTCCAACAGGCGACTGAAATCGGCCTGGGGTGCCGAAAGGAAGTCTTGGGTAGAGACTTTGGTGACAGCCCCTACAAACAGTCGGGAATTCACCTTACTATATCCCGTCACGACCACCTCAGCCAAGGCCTGCACATCGGATTCCAACACGATGCGCAATTTCTTTTCAGACTTGACAACAAACTCATACGGTTTCATCCCAATATAACTGACGGTCCATTTTTCACCCACAGAAGTACGAATTTCAAACTGACCGTTCAAGTCTGTAACAACACCGCTTTTCTTTCGTACATTTTGTACAGCAGCTCCAATTAACGGCTCTCCACCGACATCCGTAACCACACCTCTTACCACGATTTGTGGAGCAGCTTCATAAGCCTCATAAGAAGTGCCTGCATATAAGTAGCTTATATGCAAAAGGAAAGATAGGGCCAACAGGAGCCCTACGTTGTGATTTTTATCCATAAAATAGTTTGGTTAAGGTTTTTTACACAAGTAAAAATTTTCTTTGCAAAAATACGACATGCCTGTTTCATGGAAAATCACCAAAAATGGCTATTTTACCTATTAGCAAACGACAGAATATCCCTACATATAGGGATTGTTTTTCGAGCCCGACGGACCTGCAATGTCAAGGATTTTGCGTACATTTGTCTGAGATTCTATTTTAAACCGCACAAACGTATGAAATATTTTGAAGTGACCTTTACCGCACAGCCGTGCAACGAGACCATCACAGATGTATTATCGGGACTGACCGCCGATATCGGTTTCGAAAGTTTCGTGGAATGTGAAAACGGCATGAAGGCCTATATCCAGCAAAGCCAGTTTGATGAAGCAGCCCTCAAGCAGGTAGTGGAGAATTTCCCGATACCTGATACAGCCATTACCTACTCCATCGCGGAACCGGAAGACAAGAACTGGAACGAAGAATGGGAAAAAAATTTCTTCCAGCCCATCGTCATTGACAACCGCTGTGTGATTCACAGTACTTTCCACAAAGACTACCCGAAAGCTGAATACGACATCGTGATTAATCCGCAGATGGCGTTCGGTACGGGACACCATGAAACCACCAGTTCCATCTTGGGAGAATTGCTGGAAGCCGACCTGAAAGGAAAATCCGTGCTTGACATGGGATGCGGCACATCCATTCTGGCTATTCTGGCCAGCATGAGAGGAGCTGAAAAAGTGACTGCCATCGACATTGACGACTGGTGCGTGAACAATTCGCGCGACAACATTGCTCTGAACGGCATCTCCAACATCACTGTAGAACTGGGTGACGCTTCCCTGCTGAAAGGACACGAACCGTTTGATGTCGTCATCGCCAACATCAACCGTAACATCTTGCTACAGGATATGCCGGCTTATGCAGCTTGCATGAAAAAAGGTTCTGAATTATATATCAGCGGCTTCTATACACAGGATATTCCGGTATTGCGTGAAAAAGCGGAAAGCCTGGGTATGGAATACGTACACCACCGCGAAAAACACAACTGGGCAGCCGTGAAATTCAGAATGAAATAAAAACCCCGAAAAACAGTAAAGGCTGTCAGCGCTTCAATGCCCTGACAGCCTTTTTCATCTCTTCACTTACCCGATAAGACTCGCCGATTTTCTGAATTGTCTTTCGGAACGTGAAATCATCCAAGTGACAGCCTTGGAGGAAAGCCATAGTCTTTTCGGGAAATTTCACCAGACAAACCGAAAGAGCCCATGCCACGGCCATGCGCACGTAGTATCCTTCGTGATGAATACCGTCGAGCAAGGAAAGCAGTTCATCCACATGATCCGCATCCAGAAAATAACTCATACTCATCACCACCCCGAAACGGACTTCATACTCGCCCGAGGCTTTCATCCATTCCTTCAGGTATTCCCAAAGACGGACAGAATGACGACGGATAAACGCCTGACCACCCCCAAACTTGAACGTATCGCACACCGACCAGCTGTTGATGTCCCATACAAAGCAAGTGACACGGTGAAGATACACTTCCACATCTTCATCGGGCTGGATGCAGCCCAACACCATCCCCTGCAACATACGTTCTTCCATGTAATACCCATCGGCTGTTTCAAGATAATTTTCCCAGTCGCCCTTGGCAATCCTTGCAGCCAGTTTCCGCAACGCCGGCAAACGAATGCCCAACACATGTTCCACACCCGGGTGAAGCCCTTCCGTAAACTTGCGGTTTCCATCTTCCGCCAATATCAGCAGATGTTCTTTGACGGTCAAACCGTCCAGTCTGAATTCCTCCATGACCTTATTATATACGCGATTTTAAAATTTCGGGCAAAGATAGGAAAAACTAAAAAAATTATACTCTTTTGTTTGGAAATTTCAAATGAATCGTTACCTTTGCGAACGAAACAATAAAAAAACAAGAAAAATAACATTATGAGACATTCAATGGTAAATACATTCTTCTGGTGGCGCCGCTTACAACTACACAAGTCGTAAGGGAACTCAGTCGCGCGTATATACCTAAAAAAAAGATATAATATTACAGAAAGGCTGTCGTAACTTACGACGGCCTTTTTTGTTTTTACCCCTAAAATACAAATACACTCATGAAAACTTATCAAGTCAATCAAGAAGGATTTTATGGAGATTTTGGTGGAGCCTACATCCCGGAAATTCTCCATCGCTGTGTGGAAGAATTACAAAACGCCTACCTCAAGGTACTGGCAGACGAAAGTTTCCAGAAAGAATATCAAGCTCTGCTCAAAGATTATGTAGGACGCCCCTCTCCACTTTACCTTGCCAAACGGTTGTCGGAAAAATACGGATGCAAGATCTACCTGAAACGGGAAGACCTGAACCACACGGGAGCCCATAAAATCAACAATGCCATCGGCCAAGTGCTTTTGGCCCGGAGAATGGGCAAGAAACGCATCATTGCCGAAACAGGAGCCGGACAGCACGGTGTGGCCACAGCCACGGTATGTGCCCTGATGGGAATGGAATGTGTGGTCTACATGGGAAAGACCGATGTGGAACGCCAGCGGGTGAATGTGGAACGCATGCAAATGCTGGGAGCCAGAGTGGAAGCCGTCACCTCCGGCAACATGACCCTGAAAGATGCCACCAACGAAGCCATACGCGACTGGTGCTGCCATCCGGAAGACACGTACTACGTGATTGGTTCTACAGTAGGCCCTCACCCTTATCCGGACATGGTAGCCCGTCTGCAATCGGTCATCAGCGAAGAAATCAAAAAGCAGCTGATGGAACACGAAGGACGTGACTATCCGGATTACCTGATGGCCTGTGTAGGGGGCGGAAGCAATGCCGCCGGCACCATCTACCATTACTTGGACGACGACCGGGTAAAAATCATTCTGGCAGAAGCCGGAGGAAAGGGTATCCACAGCGGATTCTCGGCCGCAACCATCCAGTTGGGACGTTTGGGAATCATCCACGGTTCCAAGACCCTGGTGATGCAGAATGAAGACGGACAGATTCTGGAACCCTACTCCGTATCCGCCGGACTGGATTATCCGGGCATCGGCCCCATGCATGCCAATCTGGCTGCACAGAAACGGGCTACCGTACTGGCCATCAACGACGACGAGGCTTTACGTGCCGCTTTCGAACTGACCCGGTTGGAAGGCATCATTCCGGCATTGGAATCGGCTCATGCCCTGGGAGCCTTGGAGAAAGTCAAATTCCAGCCGTCTGACATCGTAGTCCTGACCGTATCGGGAAGAGGAGACAAAGACATCGAAACTTATTTGAGATACAAAAACCACCCTGAACAATTTTAAACGAGAAAACAATGAAAACTTTTGCTTATACAACCAGCTATAAAACACTCCCCGGTGATTTGCTGACCCCGGTAAGCACGTACCTGAAAGTACGCGACTTGTTCCCTCAGAGCATCTTGCTGGAAAGTTCAGATTATCACGGAGTGGAAAACAACCGCTCCTTTATCGGACTGAACCCCATCGCCAGTTTCTCGGTCAACCACGGAATAGTCACCACTGCTTTTCCGGATAAAAGCCGCGAAGAACGTCCCTTGACCCCGGACTTCCAGGTGGAAGATGCTTTCAAAGACTTCCTGAAACATTTCGAGGTGAAAGGTGAATATGCCCGCTACGCCGGAGTGTACGGTTACACCACGTTCAATGCCGTCCGTTATTTCGAACCGATTCCGGTAAAAGACAGCAGCGACCCGAAAAACGATGCACCGGAAATTCTCTACATCCTTTACAAATACCTGATTGTGTTCAATGATTTCCAGAGCGAAATGGTATTGGTGGAACTGCAGGCAGACGACGAACCGAGCCATATCGATGAAATTGAAAAGGCAGTCCACAACCGAAACTATACGACCTACGACTTCCGCGCGGTAGGTGAAACAACCAGTACCCTGACCGATGAAGAGCACAAGGCCAACATCCGCAAGGGAATCGCTCACTGCAAGAGAGGTGATGTGTTCCAGATTGTACTTTCCCGCCGCTTCATCCAACGCTACGAAGGCGATGACTTCACCCTCTACCGGGCCTTGAGAAGCATCAATCCTTCCCCTTACTTGTTCTACTTCGATTTCGGCGGATTCCGCATCTTCGGTTCTTCGCCCGAAACACACTGCAAGATTGAAGACCGAAAAGCAACCATCGACCCCATTGCCGGTACGACCCGCAGAAGTGGGGACAAAAAGACAGATGAGGCCCTGACCCAAGCCTTACTGGCCGACCCGAAGGAAAATGCGGAACACGTGATGCTGGTCGACCTGGCCCGCAACGACTTGAGCCGGAACTGCCACCATACGCATGTGGAATTCTACAAGCAGCCGCAATATTACAGCCACGTCATCCATCTGGTAAGCCGGGTTAGCGGTACCTTGGATGAAGGAGCCGACCCCATCAAGACCTTTATTGATACGTTCCCGGCCGGTACCCTGAGTGGAGCTCCGAAGGTGAAGGCCATGCAGCTGATCAGTGAAATCGAGCCGCACAACCGAGGCGCTTACGGAGGTTGCATCGGGTTCATCGGATTCAACGGCGACTTGAACCAAGCCATCACCATCCGCACCTTTGTAAGCCGTAACAATGAACTCTGGTTCCAGGCTGGAGGCGGCATCGTAGCCAAGAGTAACGAGAACAATGAACTGCAAGAAGTAAACAACAAGCTGGGAGCTTTGAAGAAAGCCATCCTCCTGGCTGAAAAAAGATAACACACCATGAAAATTGTCATCATCGATAACTACGACTCATTTGTGTACAACCTGAGTCACCTGCTGAAAGAGTTGGGAGCAGAAGTCACCGTAAAACGCAACGACCAGTTTCAACTGGAAGACCTGGAAGCGTTCGACAAGATTCTTCTTTCCCCTGGACCCGGTATCCCGGAAGAAGCCGGACTCCTGCTGGATGTCATCCGTACGTATGCCGGAAAGAAGCCGATTCTCGGCGTCTGTCTGGGTGAACAGGCCATTGGCGAAGTGTATGGAGGTAGTCTTACCAACTTGGACGAGGTGTTCCACGGTATCCAAAGTACCATTAACTTGACCACACCGGACTATCTGTTTGAAGGACTTCCCTCGCAGATTCAAGTCGGAAGATACCACTCCTGGATAGTCGACCAGAAAGGGCTGCCTGACTGTCTGGAAGTCACTGCCGTCAGCAAAGAAGGCTATATCATGGCACTCCGCCACAAAACACTCGACGTGCGTGGCGTACAGTTCCATCCTGAATCCGTGCTGACCCCCGACGGCAAACAAATGCTGGCCAACTGGATACAGCACCAATAAGCCTCTGAAAGAACCCCATTTGAAAACTGATAAAACTTAGACATACAATATGAAACAAATACTGAAACGAATCTTCCACCACGAAGAACTGACCCGTGAAGAGGCCTGCTCGCTGATGCACAAAATGACCGGTGGTGAAATGAACGAAGCCCAAACAGCTGCCTTGCTGGCGGCTTTTCAGATGCGGGGCGTTACGGTAGACGAGTTGATTGGCTTCCGAGATGCCTTGCTGGAGGCCTGTGTGCCCATCGATCTGCATGAATTTCATCCGATTGACATCGTGGGAACCGGAGGAGACGGAAAGAATACCTTCAACATTTCCACCTGTGCCTGCTTTGTAGTGGCCGGAGCCGGCTATCGGGTAGCCAAACACGGCAACTACGGAGCCACCTCAGTGAGCGGGGCCAGCAACGTCATGGAACATTACGGAGTGAAATTCACCAATAACCCGGATAAACTGAAACGGTCGATTGAAGAGTGCGGCATGGCTTATTTGCATGCTCCCTTCTTCCATCCGGCCCTGAAAACCGTGGCTCCTGTCCGCAAGGCATTGGGCGTACGTACCTTGTTCAACTTACTGGGCCCGTTGGTCAATCCCTGTCATCCGGCTTGCCAGCTGCTGGGGGTAGCCGACCTGCAGCAGATGCGGCTTTATACCAATACCCTCCAAAAACTCGGTATCCAGTTTGCCGTGGTCAACAACCTGGATGGATACGATGAAATCTCACTCACCGATGAATTCAAGGTAATGACCAACCGGTACGAAACCATCTACCGTCCTTCTGAACTGGGCTTCTCGATGGCACGTCAGGAAGAACTCTACGGAGGAAAGACCCCGGAAGAAGCTGCCGCCATTTTCGACCGTGTGCTTCACAATGAAGGCAGCAAAGCACAGACCGATTGCGTATTGATAAATGCTTCCTTTGCCATCCAGGCTTTGGAACCGCAAAAGAAAATAGAAGAATGTGTGGCGCTGGCCAAAGAATCGCTCGAAAGCGGAAAGGCACTGGCCACATTGCACAAGTTCCTTACTCTTAACCAAGAATAAATTATGACTACTGATATTTTACAGACTATCGTCGCCCATAAACGTACAGAAATCACCCATCAGGAAGAAGCGGTATCCCGCGACTTCCTGATCCGGCAATTAAATACGAATCCTCCCCGTCCGACAAAAAGCCTGAAACAAGCATTGGCCAGCTCTCCGACAGGCATCATCGCCGAATTCAAGCGGCGCTCCCCGTCCAAAGGATGGATAGCCCCGCAGGCAGACCCGGCAATCATTGTTCCGGGCTATGCACAGGCTGGTGCTTCCGGCATCTCAGTACTGACCGACCAGGAGTTCTTTGGAGGAAGCCTGAAAGATTTGCAGACCGTACGTCCGCTGGTCCAGCTTCCGGTGTTGCGCAAAGACTTCATCATCAGCCCTTACCAGCTTTATCAGGCGAAGCTGGCAGGAGCAGACGTGGTTCTTCTGATTGCAGCCGCCTTGACCATCGACGAATGTAAAGACTTGGGCAAACTGGCCCATCAGCTGGAGATGGAGGTGCTGCTGGAAATTCACGCAGAAAAAGAACTCGACTACCTGAATGAATATGTAGACCTGATTGGGGTGAACAACCGCAACCTGGGTACCTTCCATACCGATGTGGAGAATTCATTCCGCCTGGCCCAAAAACTTCCTAAAGAACTTTTATGGGTATCCGAAAGCGGTATCTCCCAACCCGAGACGCTCAAGCAACTGCGGGAAACCGGATTCAGGGGCTTCCTGATGGGAGAAAGGTTTATGAAAACACCTTCCCCCGCACAAGCATTGTCGGATTTTCTTCAAGCAGCTGCCCTATGATTGTCAAGGTTTGTGGGATGAGGAACGCGGAAAATATCCGTCAGGTAGAACAGTCCGGGGCCGACTGGATGGGATTCATCGACTACGACCGTTCGCCACGTTATGTAGAAGGAGTACCGGAATATCTTCCGGCCTCCTTACAAAAGGTAGGTGTCTTTGTCAATGCTTCCTTTCCACGCATCCAGAAAAGAATCGCTGACTGGCATTTGGATTTCGTACAGCTTCATGGCAAGGAATCACCGGACTTCTGCCAGCAGCTTCAAGCTACAGGAGTAAAGGTCATCAAAACATTCTCCCTGCGTACACCTGACGACTTGCAAGCAACAGAAGATTATATCCCTTACTGTGATTATTTCCTGTTCGATACACCTTGCCAAGAATATGGAGGTTCCGGAAAGAGTTTTGACTGGGAACTGTTGACCCACTATCAAGGTTCGGTTCCCTTCCTGTTGAGCGGGGGACTGAACCCCACCAGTCTGGAAGCGTTGTCTGCTTTCCATCATCCCCGCTGGGCCGGCATCGACCTGAACAGTGGCTTCGAACAGGCTCCCGGGATAAAGGATGCTCCTTCCCTCTCCGCTTTTATTCATTCATTCAAACAAAACAAGTACAACTTTTAAAAAATTAGTAACTATGAACCGCATTGACCAATTATTCCATACACACAAAGATCATATACTTTCCATTTATTTCTGTGCAGGCACTCCTACCTTGGAAGGTACGGTTGAAGTAATCCGTACTTTGGAACAGAAGGGAGTCCAGATGATTGAAATCGGTATCCCGTTCAGTGACCCGATGGCCGACGGTCCCGTCATCCAGCATGCAGCCACTCAGGCCCTGCACAACGGCATGACCCTCCGCACCTTATTCAGCCAGCTGGAGCATATCCGTCCGGAAGTACAGATGCCACTGGTGCTGATGGGCTACCTGAATCCTATCATGCAATACGGCTTTGAGAACTTCTGCAAGAAATGCCAGGAATGTGGCATCGACGGAGTCATCATCCCCGACCTGCCTTTCAAGGATTATATGAACGAATACCGTCCTGTAGCCGACAAGTACGGACTCCATGTCATCATGCTGATTACTCCGGAAACCAGCGAAGAACGTATCCGCCAGATTGACGAACATACCAACGGATTCATTTATATGGTTTCTTCGGCCGCCGTGACAGGAGCACAGAAAGAATTCAATGCACAGAAACAAGCCTACTTCCAGCGTATCGAACAGATGCACCTGCGGAATCCGCGCATGATTGGCTTCGGCATTTCCAACAAAAATACTTATGAAGCAGCTGCCGCTCATGCAGCCGGATGCATCATTGGAAGCAAATTCGTCATCCTGCTGGAAGAGGAAAAAAATCCAGGAAGAGCCATCGACCGACTTTTAGAAATGCTGAAAAAGGAGGAATAATCAATCATTCTGTTATTTTTACGGGGTTAATTTATCGGTATAAACATATTTTTGCTATCTTTGTGCCAAACTAAACGAAGTATCAAATGATAAGACCAGATTATCCTTCCGTATTACTCATTTACACAGGAGGAACAATCGGTATGATTGAAAACCCGGAAACCGGTGCACTGGAAGCTTTTAACTTCGACCAACTGCAGGAAAACGTACCGGAACTGAAGCGATTCAACTACCGTATTTCCTCCTATCAGTTTAATCCTCCCATCGATTCTTCCGACATGGAACCGGCTTTGTGGGCGAAACTGGTAAAAATTATCCAATACAATTACGACAATTTTGACGGTTTCGTCATCCTGCATGGTACCGATACCATGGCCTATACCGCTTCAGCCTTGAGTTTCATGTTAGAGAACCTCAGCAAACCGGTGATTCTCACAGGAAGCCAGTTACCTATTGGAGTATTGCGTACAGACGGAAAGGAAAATCTGATTACCTCCATTGAAATTGCAGCCGCCAAGCATCCCGATGGCACAGCCGTGGTACCGGAAGTCTGCATCTTCTTTGAAAACCATTTGCTGCGCGGCAACCGTACGACCAAAATCAATGCGGAAAACTTCAACGCATTCCGCTCCTATAATTATCCGGCACTGGCTACAGCCGGAATTCACATCAAATATGAATATGACCGCATCCGCAAGGTTGATCCGAATTTACCCATGCATGCGCATTATGTATTCGACACGAATGTGATTATCCTGACACTTTTCCCTGGAATTCAGGAAAACATTGTACGCACAGTTCTGAATACCCCCGGACTGAAGGCAGTAGTGCTCAAGACATACGGGTCCGGAAATGCACCTCAGAAACCTTGGTTTATCCACTTGTTGGCAGAAGCTACAGAAAAAGGTATCGTCATCGTCAACATTTCACAATGTCAGACCGGTATGGTAGAGATGGCTCGATACGAAACCGGACTTCACTTGCTGGATGCCGGTGTCATCAGTGGATACGATGCGACAGTGGAGAGCGTGTTGACCAAACTGATGTTCCTGCTTGGCCACGGACTCAGCCCCAAGGAAATACGCCTTGAAATGAGCCGTTCCATTGCTGGTGAGATTACCAAACCGGTGTTGTAACCCAAATGTAACATCTATTTCATAAGTACGAAACAAAAAGAGGTCATCTTTGTAACGAAAACTAAATCATATAGAATTTTGTATTAATCTTAATAGAAAATGCGCATGAACGATTATCGGATTTTAGTCGTAGACGATGAAGAAGACCTGTGCGAGATTCTGAAATTCAATCTCGAAATGGAAGGTTATACGGTAGACACAGCCAACTCTGCCGAAGAAGCGTTGAAACTGGATCTTCCACACTACAATTTGATATTGCTGGACGTGATGATGGGAGAAATCTCCGGCTTCAAAATGGCCAGTATGATGAAAAAGAACAAGGACACCGAAAATATTCCTATCATTTTCATTACGGCCAAAGACACGGAAAACGATACGCTGACCGGATTCAACCTGGGAGCGGATGACTATATTTCCAAACCTTTCTCCCTCCGTGAGGTAATCATGAGGGTGAAAGCCGTGTTGCGCCGGACAGCTGGTGTACAGACCCAAGTACCGGAACAGCTCATCTACAAAGGACTGGTGGTCAATATTCCCAAAAAGAAGGTGACCATCAACAATGAAGAAGTTTCACTGACCAAGAAAGAGTTCGAGATACTTCTGCTGTTGCTTCAAAATCAAGGACGAGTATTCTCGCGCGAAGACATTCTGGCCAAAGTATGGCATGACGAAGTCTATGTGCTCGACCGCACCATCGACGTCAATATCACACGTCTCCGCAAAAAAATCGGTGAATATGGACAATACATTGTAACCCGCCTTGGCTATGGTTACTGTTTTGAATGTGAATAAATGAGGGCTGTATAACCATGACAAAATTTTCTTACCGCATCCTCCCTTTCAGCCAGAGGTTGTTCTTTTCTGTCATATTCCTGTTTCTGGGATATGCAGTATGCTTCATGCTGTTCCAATACAAACGCGAAAAAGCCTATAAAATAGAACTGCTGAACACACAACTACAGAATTACAACAACCAGCTGTGCGATTTCATTTCCGAACACCACGGATTCAACCCGGATTCCATGCAGCGTTATGTGAGCACTCACATGATGCCGAACCTGCGTGTGACCCTTATCGAACCTTCCGGAAAGGTGATTTATGACAACACCAATGCCAACTGGCAGAAATTTGCCAACCATTCCTCCCGCAAGGAAGTACAGGAAGCACTGATGTATGGAAGCGGATATTCCATCAGCCGACAGTCGGAAAGCATTCAGGGAGAAGAATATTTTTACTCGGCACGCTATTTCCCCCCGTATCGTCTCATCATCCGGGCCGCCCTACCCTACAATCTGAGCCTGGCTGAACACCTGCAAGCCGACTCCGGTTACCTGTGGTTTGCTCTTGTCATCTGCCTGGTATTGATTTTTATCTTCTACCGTTTCACCCGGAAACTGGGAAAATCCATCACCAAACTGCAGCAGTTTGCCATGAAGGCCGATCGCAATGAGCCGATTGACATGGATATCCTGCAAACTTTTCCTAAAAACGAATTGGGAGAAATCTCGCAGCACATCATCAAGATTTACAAACGACTGCACCGGGCCAAAGAAGCGCTCTACATCGAGCGTGAAAAACTGATTTCTCACCTCCAGACCTCACACGAGGGACTGGGTGTTTTCACCAAGGAGCGAAAGGAGATTCTGGTCAATAACCTGTTCACCCAATACATCAACAACATCTCTGACCGGAACCTGCGTTCCACCAATGAGATTTTCGACATTCCGGAACTGAAACCTATCACGGAATTTCTGAACCGGAATGAAGGTAACCCTAACAAAGAAGAGAAACGCTATTCCTTGCATATCAACAAGAATGCGCGCAGTTTCACTTTGGAATGTATCATTTTCCAAGATATGTCGTTTGAAATATCCATCATCGATATCACGCAGGAAGAAGAGCAGGCTCGCCTGAAACGTCAGCTGACCCAAAACATTGCCCATGAACTGAAAACGCCCGTCAGCAGTATTCAGGGATACTTGGAAACCATCATCAACAATCCGAATATTCCTCAGGAGAATGTCCGCACCTTCCTGGAAAGGAGCTATGCGCAAAGCAACCGGCTGACCTTCCTGTTACGCGATATTTCCGTACTGACACGCATGGATGAAGCACCGGAAATGGTAGAAAAGGAATCGGTCAACCTCAGCAAGATTGTAGAGAACATTCTGAATGAAGTGACACTGGGATTGGAAGAGAAACACATCACCGTGGTCAACAAGCTCCCACCGGAAATCATCTTGACCGGAAGCAGTTCGTTGCTCTACTCTATCTTCCGGAACCTGACAGATAATGCAATCGCCTATGCGGGAACCAATATACAAATCACCATCAAGTGTTTCCGGGAAGATGAAAAGTTCTACTATTTCAGCTTCTCAGACACAGGCGTGGGAGTTCCGGAAGAGCATCTGAACCGCCTGTTCGAACGTTTCTACCGTGTAGACAAAGGGCGGTCGCGGAAACTGGGAGGCACAGGTCTGGGACTGGCCATCGTCAAGAATGCCGTTCTTTTCCACGGAGGTACCATCTTTGCCAAAAACATGCCGACCGGCGGACTGGAGTTTGTATTCACGCTACAGAAAGCAAAACAGGGATAAAGCACTCCAGGCAAGACATTCTGTACTTATAGAAACCTGAAGTTTCCATTCTTTCCCTCTATGCCAGTACTTTCGAAGAAGTACTGGAGTACTCCCCTGAAAGTACTGCAGTACTCCTTTGAAAGTACTGGAGTACTTCCTTGGCAGTACTGAGAAGAGTTTTCCGGATTTAACCAGACTATTTTTCAGTTGATAAACTGAGAATCTTTCGGTGTATATTGCCGTCGGGTTCCCCCTTTTTGAGTAATTCTCTTAATCTGAATCTTATAAGCGATTCTTTTCGCTTTGACCAGCACCCCTTCCTTTATATTTGCTCATCGTAGGGTTAAATGCATAACGTATGGTAAGCCGAACAGCCTGTGAATCACTATAGTTCCATTTGTCAAGTTTCATTTGAGTTCCATAGGTTATCATTGAATTACGGGCTGTTTTGAAGATGTCTGTTGCACTAAGTTGGAAAAACCAATTACCAATTGTCTTGGTTACACCCAGATTTATTTGCCATGACGGTTTTAGTGTAACCACATCCATATCTCCCGATGTATGATATAGCATATCACCTGTAATGGTGAAACCTTTTCCGACAGATAGGCTGTTGTAGAAATTGATAAATAACAATGGATTGTTCATTCGCAGTTCTGTTCCCATAAATGGTATTTTAAGTTTTTGTCCCATCAGATTAAATTGGAGACGAGGTGACCAGATTGATATTTTAGGGGATAGAGATACCATCGCTGCATATTTTGAGATATGATCATAATTCATATAAGTCATCAGATTTACTGGTTCTCCTTCCTTATATGCTTCCACAATACCGACTATAGCATCTTTTACATATTGATAACTTGCTGAAAAGAAAACCCATTTGTAAATACCGGCTAAAGAAACATCGTGATTCATTTCCGGTTTCAATAGTGGATTCCCTGTCTCATAGGTAAAACGGTCGTCATATTGTATATTACTGCTTAATTGACTATACAGCGGACGCTTTGTCTTGGCTGTATATGATAGAGTAAACTTAGCTTTTTTAATAGGGAACGTAAAGTCTATATTGGGAAACAGACGGTCATATTTTCGGCTTTGCGCTGATATCAAGAGCCCATTCTCATAGTAATCGGATATAGTATGCTCATACCTTAATCCCCCTGAAAGTTCATAGATTCCTATGGGGAAAGTGGCACTTATGAAACCAGCAATATTATGTTCCTTGATATTGTCATCCGCATCCGGCAAAAAATCATTATAGTTATCATATCGGTCAGTTCTGTTTGTATAAGTGTACTCATAACCGGCCTCAAGTGTATTTTTGCCAAAGTCGTATTCCAGGACGGATTTGGAGGCAAACATTGAACTGTTGATGTGATTCAGGCTGCTTATTGTCGATTCTCCTTCCGATAAACTGACTTCATCTATTTCCTGTTCAGCTTTATTGCGGCTTGAATAATAGTCGTTATTTACAGTAAGCGTCCAATCTCCATATTCGCCTATATAATACATGTTCAATATGTTTGTCGGCATATCCTCTCTTTTCCAGTATGTATAGTAATCTATTTTATCATCAAGGGTACCATTTAATTCGATTGTTTCATTTGTGGTCCAGTCTGAATGATTGTAAGGTGTACCTCGAAATTCATATTTTGCTCCCAATACATTCTTAGGGTTAATTTGCCAGTTGAGACCTAAATTGGCATTATAAGTTGTGCTGACAGGCAATATGATAATGTCAGAATTCAGCTCATACAGATTATGCCCGGTATTAATCATGGTGACATTGTTCTGCTGCTGATATCTTCTTGAATGGTCAAAAGCAAAAGCTCCGAATATGTCAAGATTATTCTTCCTGAAATTGAGTGAAAGGTTGTCCGAATTAGACCAGGAGTGAGCAGCTCGGACGACACCTTGTATTGAGCCGCTTAATCCGTCTCCTTGTTTCTTGATTGTGCGAACTAATAACACCGATTTTACTTCCGCACCATATTTAGCCCCCGGATTACTGATGACTTCCACACTTGCAATATCTTTTGATGACAATCTATATAATTCACTGTTGTCCGTCAGTTTTCTCCCATTCACATATATGATTGGTGTCCCTTTGCCAAAAACAGTAAATTTGTCATCTTCACGCATCACGCCTGGAAGTTGTCCAATCACATCCATTGCATTCCCGAGCAGACTCAAAACAGACCCATTTACAGTTGTGATTATGCCACCTTTTGTCAAATGTTGAGAAGGCCGTTGTGCCGTTACCGTAACTTCATCCAGCAGGATATTGTCTGAAACGAGCACAAGTGTTCCAATATCATTCTTTCCATTCAGTGTTTTTATAATTGTCTTGTATCCGAGAGCGGAAATTTGTAGAAGCTCTGCGTTTGAATAATCAGTTAAAAATTTAAATTTACCACTTGCGTCTGTTACTGTTCCTGCGATATATACGGAATCAGCACCCATCAGAATAACATTTGCAAACTCTACGGGGTTCTGGTTCTCGTCACATACCACACCTTTGATTTGCGCCTTGACTGTAAATGGCACAATCATTAAAACGAAAATAAATAAAAGATTTCTTTTCATACTTGCTTGCATTTTTATGACTCAATGCAAAAGTATGATTTTAGTTATAGGGGCTTTAGAACTATGCATTGCAGATTTGTTGCAATGTGCGTTTCAGTGTTTCACATTTGTTTCAATGTTTGTATATTATGATGTATATCAGTCCATTATCTACCGAATATAAATTGATACATCTGTGGGTCAAGCTTTTCTCTAAGTCTGCTTTTTCGGGTTCTGATAGCATTTTCCGAAGCCCCCATGCACTTGGAAATCGTTGTATTATTTATTTTCAGAAGACAAAAGAGACATAGTGTCAAATCATCCAGATTGACTCCATTGCCTGCCGCTTTTATATCGATTATCATGTCTGTAAATTCTTCGAATAACTGTTTCCTGAGTTTGTCCCTTTCTGCAGGCGGAAGAAAAGAACCATTGGAATGCTTGTCATTCCCTTCCAATATTTGAAGTTTCTTCATCCATCCATTCCGAATGAAATTGTCTCTGCAAATTTCTACTCTTTTCTTCCAAATCTTAGTCAATTCAGAATTTTGGCCATTTTCAGAATCGATAGATTGTAATTCTATCTGATTGACACGAATTTGGTCCAGTTCTTTTCTTATTTTGATATATCGTTTCTTGTTATTTCTGTCGTATAGGAAGAACAATATTATACCAAAGAATACGATTGACAATATGATGACAATCTTTCTTTGGGTCCTTAGTTGAGATTCATGAATGTGTTTCTGCAATAGTAAGTTGTTGCTTGAAATCTCACTATTCAGAGCTTCTTTTCTTGAAATGACTTGTGAAATTGAATCGTTCCTTGAAATCCCTTCACTTGCAGAAACTTCTTCACCCAAGGTGTATTTTACACATGCATTGAGTATTCTAAGACTGTTGTATGTATTGATTGAATACTTATCAGGGGCGCTACTATATAACGAATCAGCTTTGTCGCAAAAATATTTTGCAATGCCTGTATGCCTGTTGTTTAGATTGAGAAAACCTAAAGTAATTAACCTTCCCAAACTGTTTTCAGGTAATTCCGTTAAATAGCTTTTGGCTTTTTCGTAATTTACGCCTGGCGTATTTGCATAATTCAGCACATAGGTGGTATAATTAGATTCTCCTTTATTTTGTTGTGAAAAATTAATGGCACGGGCGATATAAACCAATGCGGAGTCATTTTCATTGATGAAGCCATAGCAAGTTCCAATTTGGTGCAGAGCATAAGCCTTTTGTTGTTCTGTCTCCGCATAAGTTAATGCTTTCCTTGCATATAGTATTGCTTTATTGTAATCTTTTTCAGCAGACGGTTCACAATAAATATTTGCCAGTTTCATATTCAAAGAATATAGCTGGGGCTTATTTCCCTCACCTATCATGTTGATTGATTGCTGAAAATAATAGAACATTGAATCCTGTTGTCCACGCCACATAGACTGATAGGCTTTGAGTTGATAGGCTTTGAATAGCTCTATACTGTCACTATTTTGCTTGAAATAGGATACACTGTTGTTCAAAAGGCTATCAGAGGCAAAGGCTTTGCTTTGTTGAAGTTTTACAGTAGCAAGTAATATACCGCATCGTGCTCTTTGTTGCTGGGTCAATTTTGAATATGGATATAATGTTTCCAGTATTGTTTGGGCAGAATCGGGATGCTCAACGGCCATTGATTCTGCCGTATCCAAAATCCTCTCTTTTTGTGTGGAATTGTTACATGCACATAACGCCACTGCTAATATAATGATATATAGTATATTTCTCATACTTGTCCCTTTTGATACAAAAGTATATATTTCTTTTTATTGCTATCCGATAAATTGAAATATAATATGTGGACGCTTAATCATTAATTGTACCATTCTTATTAAAAAAATCCCCCGTACTTACCACAAGCACGAGGGATTCTATATGTAATCTGTCTAAAAGTTTATTTTGCTACACGTTCCAGCCATTTCACCATGAACAGCATGACTCCCATTGAAACGAGACATACAATCATGAAAATAGCCCAGCAATATCCGATAGGAATGGCGTTATACATAAGAGGGCCAATCCACAACAGAAGATTACCTACAGCAGTCGCACCCAGCCATAACCCCTGGCAAAGTCCTAAAAGATGCTTTGGAGCTACCTTCGAAACGAATGACAATCCAAGTGGAGAGATAAACAACTCGGCCACGGTAAGCAGGAAGTAAAGAACAATCAATACCCATGCTCCTGCCTTTACCTGCTGGTCAATAGGAAGTTCCCGATATTCAGCAGCAGAAGGATAACCCATAATGAGTGAATATGCAGACAAGAAGAGATAAGCCAGACCAGCGATGAACATACCGATGGCAATCTTACGCGGAGTAGAAATCTCCTTTCCTCTTCTTGAAAGAGAACCAAAAATCATCATGATAATCGGAGTCAATGTAATCACAAAGAAAGGATTCACTGCCTGCCATATTTCCGGAGCAATAGTGGATGTATCTACGAAGTCTCTCGCAAAGAGTGAAAGTGAAGTACCGTTCTGATGGAATGAGAACCAGAAGAAAATAACCACGCCCAGCACTGCAAACAAAGCGTAAAGACGCTGTTTGATTTCCTTCGCCATGGCAGCCTTTTCTTCTGCTGAATAAGTAACGGCAGCTGCGGCTTCTTTCTTTCCCGGATTTGGGAACTGACGTTTGGTCACAAAGAAGATAATCAAAGAAATAAGCATTGCGGCTACAGATGCCAAAAATGAATAATGGATACCTTCATTAAATATCTGCAAATATTGTGCGCAAGAAGCAGCCATATCGGAAGTTTCACCTACGCACTGTGACATCAGCTGATTCAAGTTGCCCATAGCCTCAGCCGACATACCATCTGCACCTTTCACTATATATTCATGGCACAGAGCAGGAAGACCTGCATTGTAGACCATATTGTGTGCACTCAGCCACCAGCTTCTCAACAGAGGAGCGATAAACGGAGCGATAAGTCCACCAATATTAATAAATACATAAAATATCTGGAATCCGGAATCTCTCTTGCTCTTGGCTTCAATCAGTTCCTTTTCTCCCTTCTGTGCAGCCTCTGCTTCAAGGTCATCGTACATCTGACCTACAATGGCCTGAAGGTTTCCCTTGAACAGACCATTACCAAATGCGATGAAGAACAAGGCAATACAAGTAAGTGTAAGCAACCATGATGTATTGCCTGCATTGGCAGTAATAGGAATAGACAATGCAATATATCCCACAGCCATGACCACGAGACCGGCCATGATTGTACCTTTATAATTCTGCTTTCTGTCGGCTATCAGACCCCCTACAAGACTTAACAGATAAATACCTGCATAAAAGAATGAATAGATAAGTGTACTTTTTTCCTCACTTATACCAAATTTAGAACAAAGAAACAATACCAGCACGGCATTCATGATGTAGTAGCCGAAACGCTCCCCCATGTTAGAAAGTGCAGCAGGTATCAGACCTTTAGGATGCTTGTTAAACATAAATAATGAAGATTTTAATAATTAATAGTGTTAATACTCGTATAAATTCTGTCTCTAGTTCGCAAATATATAATTATTCAGATAAATTCGCAAAATGAATATTCATTTACTCAGCCCCATTGGGAAGTTTTCCCCGATAATTCCGGTTCATTACCCGCTCAAAACTATGGATAATATCCTGTCCCATGTTCACACGGGTGCTGTCGACCTTCCGAATGGCCACAGGTGTCACTGCATCTTTATACTTTGCCTTTCCGATACGTATTTTCATCTTGTCCAGGTTTCCGGTAATGTTGACACCGGCCTTGAAAGGCAAAGGAGACTTCAACACGGAAATATGATAATTGAAATTCATGTCCAACCCCTGCGTGCCTCCTACAGCCGCTTTATAACGGTCTATCTGAAGCAGGAAAGGATACACCGTCACATTTCCATCCTTCACGGTCAGGTTCACCGAAATACTGTCGAACACATTCCGTTTCTTATTCTTGAACATCAGCGTCTTGGATATTTCTGCAAAGGTTTCTCCATCCATCAGCACCAGACTGTCTCCCTTGATATGAATGGCTGCCTTCAACGTCGGAATCTTCACGTTCAAATTAGAATCGAGTACCGCTTCGGCAGCCGCATCAAAATCGACCATTCCCTTGAACGAACGCAACATCGGCACAATGGTATCCAGGGAAGGAATGAAGTCGACCAGCTTTCCGATATTTACCTGCCTCAACCGGAAATCAAAACCGGCATAGCCGCGCGTCTTCTTACGGGCACGATAAACCAATGTGGTCTCCACATCCGCCTCCAGACCGCGCATGGTCAGTTTTTTCAGATAGACCGCCTGATTACGGATATCCACTTCTCCCTTCACATGCTCAAAGACCATATTGCCGTAGGTCACCTTGTTCAGATTGGTTTTCAGTTCGAAATCAATATTGGAAGGGATAACAAACAACTGCAACGGTTCGGAACTTGACACCGTATCGGTTTCAGCCTGAAGTGTATCCTGAGGAAAATTCAACGCATTGATGAGCTGGTTACAATCCAGGTTGCGGGAAGAAATCTCAAGATTGGCTTTCAACATTTTACCTTTCTTCATGGCTGCATACAAGCCATACACCGCCCCACTGGCCGTCAGATTGGAACGTCCGATACGTAAGCTGGCATTCCTCAAGGTAATATTCCGGTCGCCTACGGTGACCACGGTCTTACGCATTCTGATGGGCAAAGCCAGTTCCGGTGTCCGCAACGTCAGCCGGTTAAAACCGATAATTCCTTTCGGAAGCCAAAGCGAGTCACGGATTTTCTCGGCAGTCAAGTTAAAACCGCCTTTATCCATTCCCATCTTCATCTGCCCCATCCGGCAGAAAAGCGTATCCGTCTCCAAAGCCACCTTCACATTCGGCATGGCGGGATTCCGTTTACCCGGCTGCAAATGTAGTGAAGCCTTTGCCTTTTTCGTAAACACCTTCAATGAATCGCCCATTCCTCCTTTCAGACGGCTCATCTGCAACTTACATTCCACGTCAATCAGACGAGTGGTATCCTGAGGATTCGTTGATTTTACGGTTGCATTCAATTCGTCCAATTCGGCAGATAAGGACGAAGCCCGCAGCACGGCCTTCTGGACCGTCACCTTTGCGGCCAGATTATCTTCGCCAATGAAGCGCAAATCAGCATTGCTGGAAAACTCAAAATTCTTTGTCGTATCGCGCACATACATATCCTGCATATCCAGCTTACCTTTCAGGCGCACCCGTCCCCAGTCTTGTTTCTGAATAGACGAAAGACGGCACCGCAGACGGAAATCAGCTCCTACACGTCCACCGATAGACACTCCTTCCTGCAAAGGGAATGTCTTGGCCAATGCAGTCAGATCAATCTCCGAACGCGTGTGAAATGTGATGTCAGGGTCGCCCAGCAAATCCTCCACCTTTCCATCGGCCAAGATGTCTGTATGAGCCCCCTTGAACTGAAAAATCTTCAGCTGGGCATACGATGGTTTCTGACGCATCAAATCGACATAACCGTTGAATTCCGCCGTAAGCTCATCCACCCCATAAGGTAAACCGGCATATTGGGCGGAAGCCTTATTAATATTCACTTTCAACGTGGCCTCCGGCATGTGTTCTTTGCCATAAAGTCCCTTCAAGGTTCCTTCCAGTATCACTTCTCCGTTGGCTGTCAGGTCCTGCCGCTTCAACACACTTTCCGGAACCATATTCAGAACCGTTTCCAAAGAAGGAGCATGCAATTTGTAACCTAAATCTACCCGGGTAGGCCCACCGACACTATCCCGTCCAAGTGTTCCCGACAAGTCAAGCGCCACTCCGTTCAACGTCAGTCCGGTATCTTTAAAGGTCAGTTTCCGGGACGTACGGTCCAGTTGCATATCCGCATTCAGTCCCACGGCCAGATGATTGACCAGCAGTTGGCCGTCTTGCCAGAAAAGCAGATTCTCGTTGTCATAATTTAAAGTCAGGGCCGAATAGTCCTTCTTCAAGGAAGCTTTCAAAGTCAGGTTCAGATTCTGCACCCGGGCATAAACCCTGGTATTGCGGTCGTCGAATGTCACGTTAGACCGTTTCAGTGAGACACGATTGATATCTATTTCCTGGATGGTCGTATCCCTTTGCGACACCGTATCCTCCTCCAGCTGGTCGGACGTACTCTTCACAATATCCCAGTTGCTTTTTCCCTCCTTGTTCGTGAAAGCATATACCGTGGCATCCTCCAAACCCAAGTAACGCAGGCTGATTTTATGTTTCCATACATAATCTACGGGATTCACCACTACCACACATTTCTTGAAAGAAAGCAGGGAATCAGTTTTCTGCCATAACGTATCGTTGATGGCTTTGGATACCAAAACCCCGTCAGTGACCTTCAGTCCGAACCGTGGGAAAGTAGAGAAAAATGTCAGCTCCACCTTTTCCATCTGCAAATGGGCATTCAGCGTACGGTTAGCCACATTCAGCACCACCGGAGTCAACTTCTCCGGCGTAAAAATAAAATTCACCACAATTGCCACGGCCAACAAGAAAACAGCCAGTAACGCTCCGAATGAAATAGCTGTCAGCCGAATGGTTTTACGCAACTTCTTGTTCATCTTTTTTCCTTAAAAACAAAATCTTCCTGTATTTGTTCTCCGTCATGTGCCAACGCAATACGTACACACAAACTCCGGATGTATCAAATAATGAATCATAAAATGTCGTTTTTCCTCCAAACGGAAAGACTCCCCTCTGAAAGAACCGGAAGAAGCCAACGGGAAAGGCATCACTTTCAAGTGTTCCAGAAAATCCACTTCTTTACAATCCATCACCTTGAACATGGTTTCCTTGGCCGACCAATGCAACAGCAACTGGTATAATTCTTCTTGCGGCTCCATGCGTTTCCTGTCCGGCATCTCATCTTCCCGGATAAACCGCGACACCACTTTCCGTACCCTTTCCCCATACGTCTCGATATCAATCCCAGGCGAAGCAGTCGCATGCAAGCCTACCGCCACGTAATTTTTCGTATGGGAGATGGATATGTGAAAAGGTTCATTCCATAGAAAAGGTTTTCCTGAAGGCTCATGCCCAATCCGGACCTCCCTTCCCCACATCGCTTTCAGCAGTACCCTTACCGCCAGATATTCCAACTTCCGTGAAGGAGCCTTCAACGCCTCCAGTTCCTGAGAAACCGTCGCATCCGACAGGCAAGCCCGAAGCTCCTCCGGTGTTTCCGTCACATGCCAGATGCCCCACTGCCCGTTATCTTCGTTCCATATTTTCAGAAGTGGCATACTTATTTTTTCTCTTTGTCGGCTTTGTCCTCCTCTGGCGCAGAAGGCAATATGGTTACTTTGACTTTCAGGATACGCCGTGAATTCATTTCCAGAACCTCAAAGCGATAATTCATATAATTGATGATTTCATGCAATGCCGGAAATTCACCTTTCAACTCCAACAGCAGTCCCGCCAGCGAATCAGCATCCCCTGAAATCTTGTCAAACACATCCTCACTGTCCTTGATAATCTTATAGAAGTCGGAAAGCAAAGTCTTTCCTTCAAACACATAGACATTCTCCGTCAGTTTCACATAAGAATGTTCTTCCTCATCATACTCATCATTGATTTCTCCTACAATCTCCTCGATAATGTCCTCCATGGTAACAATACCCGAAGTTCCACCAAACTCATCCACTACCACTGCAATATGAATCTTGTTGGCCTGGAAATCACGCAACAAGTCCCCTATCATCTTATTCTCTGGAACGAACAAGGCCGGACGAATCAAATTCTGCCACTTGAAATCATCTCCTCTGTCCAGATAAGGAAGCAAATCCTTGATATACAAAATACCTTTGATGCAGTCGCGCGTTTCCTCATACACAGGAATACGCGAATACCCATTTTCATTGATACACTTCAATACCTCCGAAAAAGACGACTCAATGTCCAAATCCACAATATCCAAGCGGGAAGTCATCACCTCCTTGGCCGTTTCTTCTCCAAAGCGGATGATACCTTCCAGCATATTGCTTTCTTCCGAAGTATCCTGAATATCAGTCAGTTCCAGTGCCTGAGAAAGCTCATTCACCGACAAGTTCCGTGATTTTTTCTGAGAAAAACGATTGAAAAAGAAAGAGGAACGGACCAGCAGGGAAGAAACCGGCCAAAACGCCGTCCGCAGCACCGTAATGACCGGTGCCGCCTTCCGGGCAAAAGGCAGGGTGTGCTGGGCCGAATAAATTTTAGGCATAATCTCTCCAAACAACAGCAGCAGAAACGTCAGTACCACCGTCACAATCAGAAATTCCAGAATTTTTGCCTGACCGAAATCTATCACACTGGCAAACACATAGTTCAACAGCATGATAATCGTCACATTGACAAAATTATTCGAAATCAGAATGGTAGCCAGCAGACGTTCCGAGTCATCCAACAACCCCTTGATTTTGGCGTCAGAAGGATGATCTTCCTCTTCAATCTCATTCAAATCGGAAGGGGAAAGCGAAAAAAAAGCAATTTCAGAAGCTGAAACAAAGCCCGATACATACAACAGCACAAGGGCCAGAAACAAAGCAAAAGCCGCCCCTAACGAAAGAGGCATTACGGTAATTCCGTCACATAGCTCCGACAAGCGGAGCAAACACGAGTCAGGATCCATCCTATAATATTCCTATTTTTAATTAAAGTGACCGCCTGAATATCAGAACGGTAAATCATCCGAAGGGTTACTTTCCGGCTGAGCGGAAGCCGTAGCCGCAGGAGCTGCCTGAGGCTGCACCGAAGCTGCAGGCTGCACATTACGCGGAGTCAGCATCTCCATATTGTCGCCGAAGATTTCCGTCACATAACGTTTCACACCGTTCTGGTCATCGTACGAACGAGAACGGATTTTCCCTTCAATATATAACTTATCTCCTTTGTGTACATATTTTTCGGCAGTTTCAGCCAATTTTTTCCACAACACGATGTTATGCCATTCCGTACGTTCCGGTACCTGCGTACCGTTGGCCAGCGTATAAGCACGGTCTGTAGTCGCCAATGGGAAAGTAGCTACGGCCATCCCACTGTCCAAATATCTCACTTCGGGATCTTTTCCCACATTTCCAATCAATTGTACTTTATTCAATGACATGATTCTGTTTTTTATGATTTGGTTTCAAAAGTAACGAAAAAAAACGAGATATCAAGCGCGATACCGGGAAATTATGAAAATCGTCAATTTGAATCCGCTGAAAACCAGGAAGTGTCACATTTTCTTCCGCCAGCACCACTTCATAGCATCTGGCATGAATGACCCGATGCGACAGCACATGCTTGATTTCAGGTGATACCATCCGGAAGGATTGAATGTCATGACCACCCAGCAAATGATGAAATTCCGGAAGAGACAAAATCTCTTCCTCTCCCACCTCGCCCGGTGTTTCAATCAGCGGAAACTCATACAGATTTTGCCAGATGTCACCCGCTGCCCGTTTCTTTATATAGGTATATGCGCCTGTACGCACGTAAATATACGAAAAATAGCGGTCGAGTACCTTCGTTTTACGTTCTTTCCGTGGAAGCTTGTCTACCAAATTCTTCTGTAAGGCCACACAACTGTCCGCCAACGGACAAAACAGGCACGAAGGCGATGACGGCACGCACTGCAAAGCTCCGAAATCCATAATAGCCTGATTGTACAAGGCCGGACGTGATTTGTCCATCATCTCATCTGCCAGAGAAGCAAACAATTTCTTGCCAGCACCAGTATCAATCGGATCTTCTACCCCCATCCAGCGCGACAATACCCGATACACATTGCCATCAACTACCGCATAGGGCAAGTCGTATGCAAAAGAACAGATAGCCGCCGCCGTATAATCTCCCACTCCCTTCAAGGCTCTCACCTCTTCATACGTCGTAGGAAAACAACCTTTTTCCGCAATCATTTTGGCCGCCGTATGCAGGTTGCGGGCACGGGAATAATACCCCAGCCCCTGCCAACATTTCATTACCTCATCTTCCGGAGCACGAGCCAACGTGTTCACATCCGGAAAATGTGCCATGAAACGGCAGTAGTAGTCATATCCCTGTACGACCCGGGTCTGCTGAAGAATGATTTCCGATATCCATATTTTATAGGGATCTTTTGTGTCCCTCCAAGGTAAATCCCGTTTGTTTTCCTTGTACCAATCTATTATCTTATCTGCAAAAAAACTCATCCGCTGCATATTTGCCTGCAAAAATAATATATTTCCCCGACATACACAGCAAACGGTCCCAGACTGCCTTCAAAAAGGAATAAAACCCTCAAAAAGCACGACTTTTCAAAAAAAATATTCCCGATATATTTCCAAAAGAAACAGAAAAGCTATATATTTGCAGTCCAAAAAATTAAGATAACGTATAACAATAATTATTAGCGAAATGACTAAAGCAGATATTGTAAACGAAATTGCCAAAAACACAGGAATTGACAAGGCAACAGTATTGGCAACCCTTGAGGCGTTCATGGGATCAGTTAAAGAATCTTTGTCGAAAGATGAAAATGTCTATCTCCGCGGTTTCGGTAGTTTCATTGTGAAGAAAAGAGCGCAGAAGACTGCTCGTAACATTTCTAAAAATACAACTATCATCATCCCGGAACACAACATTCCGGCATTCAAACCTGCAAAAACATTTACTCTATCAGTAAAAAAATAATTAACTTTTAGTATTAACCCATAAAATTTTGAAGCTATGCCAAGCGGAAAGAAAAGAAAAAGACATAAAATGTCTACTCACAAACGTAAAAAAAGACTGAGAAAGAACAGACATAAAAGCAAAAAATAATTGTTAGTCTGTCCGACTTCAATAAAGAACAAACTTGCAAAGCTAAACAAAGTCTTTCAGGTTTGTTCTTTGTGTAATTAGCAACCTATTAAGAACAAAAAACCAAGCAAAAAAGTGACAAGCGAATTAGTAGTAGACGTACAGCCCAAGGAGATTTCTATCGCTCTCATGGAAGATAAGAACTTGGTAGAATTCCAAAAGGAAGAACGGAACCTTTCGTTCTCTGTCGGCAACATGTACGTAGGAAAAGTCCGGAAACTCATGCCCGGTCTCAACGCCTGCTTCGTAGATGTAGGTTTTGAGAAAGACGCTTTTCTTCACTATTTAGACTTGGGACCACAATTTCATTCTTACCAGAAATACCTCAAGCAAGTCATCAGTGACCGGAAAAAACTCTATCCCATGTCGAAAGCCTCCATGCTTCCCGACATTGACAAGGACGGAACAATCTCCAGCGTACTCCAGCAAGGACAAGAGGTCATCGTACAGATTGTCAAGGAGCCCATTTCCACGAAAGGGCCGCGCCTGACCTGTGAGTTGTCGTTCGCCGGACGCTATCTGGTACTGATTCCTTTCAATGACAAGGTATCCGTCTCACAAAAAATTAAATCCAGCGAGGAAAGAGCTCGCCTCAAACAGCTGCTGCAGAGCATCAAGCCCAAGAATTTCGGAGTAATTGTACGCACCGTGGCCGAAGGCAAGCGAGTGGCAGAGCTGGATGCGGAACTGAAAGTCTTGCTGAAACATTGGGAAGAAACCATCACGAAGGTACAGAAGGCCACCAAACTGCCCTCATTGGTTTATGAGGAGACAAGCCGCACCGTAGCCATGCTGCGCGACTTGTTCAACCCGTCGTACGAAAATATTTACGTAAACGACGAAACCGTTTATAACGAAGTAAAAGATTATGTGGCGCTCATTGCACCCGAACGGGCAGGCATCGTGAAGCGCTACACCGGCCAGCTTCCTATTTTCGATAATTTCGGCATCACCAAGCAAATCAAGTCCTCTTTCGGGAAAACCGTTTCCTACAAAAGTGGGGCTTACCTGATTATCGAACATACCGAAGCACTCCACGTGGTGGATGTAAACAGTGGAAACCGTTCCAAATCGACCAACGGACAAGAGGCAAACGCACTCGACGTGAACCTGGGCGCAGCTGATGAGTTGGCACGCCAGCTCCGATTGAGAGATATGGGCGGAATCATTGTGGTGGACTTCATTGATATGAACCTGGCAGAAAACCGGCAAAAACTTTATGAACGCATGTGCCAGAACATGCAGAAAGACCGGGCCAAACACAACATCCTTCCTCTGAGCAAATTCGGACTGATGCAAATCACGCGCCAGCGGGTCCGTCCGGCAATGGATGTAACTACCGATGAAGACTGCCCTGTTTGTTTCGGAAAGGGGAAAATCAAACCTTCCATCCTGTTTACCGATACCCTGGAAAGTAAGATTGACTACTTGGTCAACAAGTTGAAAGTGAAGAAATTTACCTTACACATTCATCCTTACGTGGCTGCCTATGTGAACCAGGGATTCATGTCCCTGAAACGCAAATGGCAGATGAAGTATGGATTCGGCATCAAAATCGTTCCCAACCAGAACCTGGCTTTTTTACAGTATAAATTCTTTGACGTACACAACCAGGAAATGGACATGAAGGAAGAATTCGAAATCAAATAACAGGAAAAGGCCGTCACCTGAGAAATGGAGACGGCCTTTTTTGTATCCCTGCCTGTCTTTATCCAAAAACGCTTTGATCCATATACCTCGTCACGTTCGTGTCAAGCTCTCCGCACGTTCGTGTCAAGACCTCGTCACGTTCGTGTCAAGACCTACGCACGAACGTGACGAGGTAATTTCATGCCTGCGCTTGACATTCTTTCCCCAATCATCCTAGAGAAAACACAGAGAAGTCCAATCATCCTTCAACCGTTTTACAGAGAATATCCTTGCCCCTTTTCCTCTTTTTTTATTATCTTTGCGAGCAGATATCATTTTAATGTGAAAACATGAAAATAAGTAACATTTTATTCTTTATTGGGATTACTTTTTCCCAGCTTGCTTTTGCGCAGCAGACTTTGCCGCGCGATCCGGATTGCTGCACCAGCATCATGGTGGGGAAACTGGCCTCAACCGACGGCTCTGTCATGACGAGCCATACTTGCGACAGCTGGTATCGTACGTGGGTGAACGTAGTACTGGCAGCAGATTTTGCCAACGACACGGTAATGAACATTTACGACGGACGCATGCACACGGAATCGGTCAACGACCAGACCAACCTGACCGTAAAAGGGCAGATTCCACAAGCCAAGCATACCTACGCTTTTCTGGATACGGCCTATCCGTGCCTGAACGAGAAGCAACTGGCCATGGGGGAAACGACCATCAGCGGACGGGATACCTTACGAAATTCCAAAGGGATGTTCATGATTGAAGAACTGGCCCGCGTGGCATTGCAACGCTGCACCACGGCCCGTGAGGCCATTCAGCTCATGGGCAGGCTGGTGAAGGAGTACGGCTATGGCGATTCGGGCGAATGTCTGACCATTGCCGACCCGAAGGAAGTATGGCATTTTGAAATCTTTGGCGAAGGTCCCGACCAGGTTGGTGGTGTATGGGCTGCCGTCCGTATTCCCGATGACGAAGTAGGAGTTTCGGCCAACATCTCCCGTATCAGCACACTCAACCTGAAAGATACAGACCATTACATGGCCTCGGAAAACGTGTTCAGCGTGGCTAAGAAACTCAAGCTGTGGGACGGAAAGGAACCGTTCAAGTTCTGGAAAGCCTACGGAGGCCCGAACTATTTCGGAAAGATGCAGGCATTCAGTATCCGGGAATTCTTTATCCTAAGCACCCTGGCTCCTTCACTCAAGCTCAGCATGGACGATGAGGAACTGCCCCTGAGCGTAAAGCCGGAAAAGAAAATCAGCAATGCCGACGTAATGGCCTACCTGCGACAGACGTACGAAGGTACGGAATGGAGCGTAACAAAGAATCTGAAAGTGGCAGTCAAGGACCGGAAGACCGGAAAAACCGACACCATCACCAGCCCGCGCGCCAACCCGTGGATGCGTACCGATGAAGTCCAGCTGTACAATGCCCTCCAGAAGGGAAGTGTCACGGCCAACCGGAACGTAGCTGTTCCGCAATGTGCCTACTCCACCGTCATCCAGTTGCGCAGCTGGCTCCCGGATGCCGTGGGAGGAGTCTGCTGGTTTGCCATGGACAACCCCGGACAGAGTCCGCGCGTGCCCATCTTCTGCGGAACGACCGACCTGCCTGACATGTTCAAAATCTGTGGGAACCACCGCTACCGTCTGGATGCCGCCCTGTGGCATTACCGCCAGGCTAACAAGCTGGCCACGGTGAGATGGGGAAACGCCCGCAAAATCATGGAAAAGAACCAGATGCACTTTGAGCGGAAAGGTCTGGAAGAACTGCCGATGGTGGAACAACGCTATGCGGAACTGGTCAAGAGCCAGGGAGAGGATGCTGCCAAGGCTTATCTGACTGACTACACAAAAGATTTCATCGGGGCCACCCTGCTCCGTTGGGACGAAATGACCGCCAAATACTGGAACGACTATCGTTTCGGATTCTGATTCCTTTTTATACACACGTAAAAAAACACATAGAAAAATATGAAAGCAATTACATTTATCTCTGCCCTACTGCTCGCTTCGGCCACACTTCAGGCACAGCCCAAGGCCGAAGGCTACCAATTTACTACCGTTGTCAACCAGAAAGTGACTCCGGTCAAGAATCAGGCGGCCACCGGTACCTGCTGGTGCTTTGCCACTACATCCTTCATCGAAGCTGAACTCCTCCGTCAGGGAAAAGGTGAATTCGACCTCTCGGAAATGTACATCGTCCGCCAAAAATACATGAACCAGTTGAAGGACAATTACCTGCGTCACGGAAAAGGTAATATCGGTCAGGGAAGTATCTCTCCCAGCTGGTTTACCGCCTTCAAGCAGGTAGGTATCGTGCCGGAAAAAGTGTACAGCGGCATCAACTATAATTCTCCTACCCACAACCACAAGGAACTGGCCTCTTATATGGAAGTCATTGCCGAAAAGGCCATCCAGTTGCGCCAGCACAGCCCGGAATACGACAAGCTGATCAAGAGCCTGTTTGACATCTACATGGGCGAACTGCCAGAGAAATTCACCTATAAAGGTAAGGAATATACTCCCCAATCCTTTGCACAGAGTCTGGGCATCCATCCGGAAGACTATGTCATGCTGACCAGCTTCACCCACCAGCCCTACTATCAGGCGTTTGAACTGGAGATTCCGGACAACTGGGAGCATGCCAAGATGTACAACCTGCCGCTCGACGAGATGATGCAGGCTGCCGACCATGCCCTGGAAAACGGATATACCGTCTGCTGGGACGGAGATGTCAGCGAAAAGGGATTCTCCTTCAAGCACGGAGTGGCCATCAATCCGGCCATAGAAAGTACCGGCGACCTGAAAGACACCGACTTTGCCCGCTGGCAAAGCATGGATGCCAAAGAGAGACTGGATGAAGCCTTCAAGTTTGCATATCCGTGTCCGGAAGTGAAAGTGACACCCGAAATCCGCCAGAAAGGATACGAGGCCTTTGTCACCACCGACGACCATCTGATGCACCTCACCGGCATTGCCAAGGACCAGAACGGTACGAAGTACTACATCACCAAGAATTCCTGGGGTACCGACCGGAACGATTTCGGAGGCTACCTGAACATGTCGGAAAGCTATGTGCGTGCCAAAACCATCTATATTCTTCTGCACAAGGATGCCTTGACCAAGGAACTGAAGAAAAAACTGGGACTGAACGAATAAAACCTGGCTGAAAAACAACCTGGTTGCCAAAATGGATGCTTATCTTTGCAGCAAGTCACAAGATAAGCATCCTTTTTTATGAAAACAGAAGACTATGCCACAATCCTGGAGACAGCCGGCATCCGCCCTACCTCCACCCGACTGCTCATCTATGAGGCCATTGCCGCCCAAACCGACACATTCAGTCTGGGCACGCTGGAAAAGCAGCTCGACAGCATCGACAAATCGGTCATTTTCCGCACCCTCGTCCTTTTCCACGAACATCATCTCATCCACAGCGTGGACGACGGAAGCGGTTCACACAAATATTGCATCTGCCACAACCACGGCCAGTGCAGCGAAGACGAAGAACACTGCCACTTCTATTGTGAGGTATGCCACAATACCTATTGCCTGAACCAGGATCTCATTCCCCACATCAATCTTCCTGAAGGGTTCATTGCCCGGAAAGTCAACTACATCGTGAAAGGCGTATGCGCCCAATGTGCCGCCAAACATCGGAAATAGGTGTTTTTTTGACTTACATCAATAAAACATACCCTTTCTCCATTTTTATGTTGTAAAGCATATATCTTATACAAAAAAGCCCTATCTTTGCAGCGTAATCAAGAACGGAAGTTCAATGATTGACAAAGTAGAAAGATTGTTTTTTTAGATTATAAGATTGTTTTCAACCTCGTCGGGAGACGACGTTTTCAGATTTAGATTAAAAGGTATTAAAGTTTTATTCATTAAAAAGAAAGGGTAACAACATGAAAACGATGAAAAATTTCATTCAGAAGATCTTCAAGGGAGATCCGATGATTTGGGGTTACGTAATGCTCAGCTAATGAGCCAGTAACCCCTTTGCAGGCAAGGATGCCAGCACCTAAAACTGAAAGTTGTAAAGTTTACTGCATATTCTGTACCGGAATTCCCGGTATGAACTTCAAGATATCCTTCCGAAGTCCTCGGGAGGATATTTTTTATATGCCTGTTTTTCCCCGAATCTTTCCCGAATCCTTGCCAGTTCTAAATCTTTTCCCTAACTTTCCCGCAAATTTCTAAAACCAACACAGAAATGTCATTCATCAGAGTCATTCTCTCCATTATTTTTCCGCCCCTTGCCGTCATCGACAAAGGCTGCGGATCGGTACTGATTGTCTTTATTCTCACATTGTGCGGATGGATTCCAGGAGTCATCGGTGCCCTTATTATTCTGAACAAACAAAATTAAGTTTCTAATTCAATATCCTAAATACTCACACCATGAAAGAATTACATGTTCCCGAAATTACCGGACAGTCCCGCGTGGCCGCCCAAGATATCCCAACCCTGCTCGATGCACATCAGGTAGAATTCCAACCGATTTCCTGCGTGAACTGGAAAGATTTTCCTTACTGTCCGGAAGTCGCGTTTCGCATTGCCCATACAGGCGACTTTATCCTGTTGAACTATCGCGTAAAAGAAGAAAGTGTGCGGGCCATAGCTGCTGAAGACAACGGTAGAGTTTGGGAAGACTCCTGTTGCGAATTCTTCTTCCAGCTTCCGGAAGATCAGGAAGAAAACGTATATTATAACTTTGAATGTAACTGCGGGGGAACCCTCCTCATCGGTGGCGGACGACCGGGCGACAGACCGCACGCTCCGCAAGACATTCTCAAGCAAGTAGACCGCTGGAGTTCACTCGGAAAAGCTCCGTTTGAAGAGCATATGGAAGAATGTAATTGGCAACTGGCTCTCTGCATTCCCAAGGAAGCCTTCTTCCGTCATCAGCTGAAAGGCTTCAAAGGACTGACCGCTTATGCCAATTTCTACAAATGCGGGGACTTGCAGCACACGCCTCACTTCCTGTCATGGAATCCCATTGACCTGCCGAAACCTTGCTTCCACTGTCCGGAGTTCTTCGGCAAGATTATATTCGAATAATCTCCTCCACCTATAAACACGCCAGCGGCCTGCTTTCAAACATCGAGTTTTGAGAGCAGGCCGCTGGCCGTATCACTTCCTCGCAATCCACACATAGACATTTTTCATTCCTTTAAACAACCACAAGACACCCAGAGAAATAATCCAAGCCACGGCCAAGAGCACAAAAAGAAATTCCATAAAAGAACTCCACCCATAGTTGGACAGCACGATGCCGGACAAGGAGCCCACCAGGCTGGAACCGGCATAATAGAACAACCAGTAAATGCTGGTGGCGCTGCTTTTCATCTGCCCGGCATGCACCGATACAATCCGACTAGCCAGCGTATGAGTCCCGAAAAAGGCAAAGGTCATCAATCCCAGTCCCAGTACGATAGCCCAAAGCTGCATCCAGAGCAACAAAGCCATCCCGACTCCCATCAGTCCCAACGTGCCTTGCAAGAGCATTTCCGGACTATACTTGTCCGAAAGACCGCCGGCCACGACCGAACCGATGATTCCCGCCACATACATGGTAAAAATCAGTGCCACCCAATGATGAGGTAGCGAAAAAGGAGGTGCCTCCAGCAAGAAAGACAGATAATTGTAGATGCTCACAAAAATACCCATGGAAAGCGCGGCTATGAGATACATGGAAAGAAAAGTACTTCGGGTTAAAAGGAAACGCATCTGACGCAATTTTTCCAGAAAAGATACCGACACCGCGGAGAAGTTTTTCCCGGCAGGAATCTTCCAGCAGAACAATCCGCCCAGCAGCAGACTGACAATACCTATCAGCCACACAGCCGACTGCCATCCTCCCCATCCGGACACCAGTGTGGCAGCCACTCGCCCCGACATTCCGCCCAGTGTATTCCCACTGAGATACAGACTGATGGCCAGCCCGATCATGGCTTTGTCCACCTCTTCCGAAAGATAGGCCAATGCCACCGACGACACCCCGGCCAGCACCATTCCTTTCAACAGATTCAAAGCCAGCAGAAGAGAATAGCTGTCGGTAAAGGCAGACACAATGGTCAACAGGGAAGAAAGCAGTAACGAAGCTCCCATCAGGCGTTCGCGTGACACGGAATCGGCCTTGAAAGCCATGACAATCAGTCCCAATGCCATGCCGGCAGTAGAGGCAGACACCGACAGACTGCTTTCCGCCGGACTGACACCAAAGTTCCGGCACATTTCCGAAAGCATGGGCTGAAACAAATACAACTGGGCAAAGACCGACAATCCGGACAAAAACATGCAGTTACGTATCAGGCGAAACCGTGCAACCGCCTCACGTGAACGATTCATTTCTTTCATTTCCTTTTTCTTTCATGATTATGGAAACAAAGGTAGGCAGTCGGTTCCAATCTCAATCTATCGAAAAAAACTCTTTTTTCGATAAGTTTCATCGATAAAATTAATAAGCATTAAAAAAGTATTTATAATCTTTTCCTCCTTCATTCTTTTATATCCTAATCATTCACAAATACTTAACAAAAATAAAGTATAAAAAATACACGCAAACTCCTTTTCAGACTGAACAAAACAAAAGTAAATTACGTTTAAGAACAAAACTAAGCTACTTATTAACGACATAAACAAAAACGCCCATAAAAACAACCAATTATTTACTTTTTAGAACAAAAACTTGAAGAATATTAGGTTTAAAAGATTGTGATTACTGAGAAAACAACAACAAAATGAGAAAATTTACATTTATTGCATTTCTATGCACTTTGCTATTGGTTTCTTGTAACCAGGAAGAACACTTAGGCACATCTTCCACAGAGAACAGATCTGGAATTGTATTCAAACTGCAAAAACAAGGCTATGAAGGAGCCTCTTCACGTGCCTCGGAAACGGAAACGTCTCTTTATGACGAGCTGCATTACTTCATTGTCGATGAAAACGGCGACAAGGTAAAAAACATCAAGAGCTATTACGAGGCTTCCACTTCCGAGATTTATACTGAAGGACTTCACAAAGGAGAGTATCGGTTGGTGGTTTTGGGCATCAAAGGTAACCCTGCCACAGACCGGGCCACTATCCATAGCCCGGAACATCTTCAGGATGAATGGCTCGTTTTCCCTGAAGACTTGCAACAACCGCTGGAAGCTGAATACTTCTACTCGCAAACTCCTTTTTCCATCATAGAGAAACAAACGGAAGAAGGCATCCAGGAAGTGGCTTCCATTCCACAGGAAGTGACACAGAAACGGATTGTCAGCCGGGTGGATTTTGACTTTGCGTATCAGAACCCCTACGTGGGCTATGCCGTCACAGACAAAAGCCTGGCATTGGGAGACGTGCGATTCTATACTACCCTTTCCGGCAACGGAAACTTGGGCGGAGAAAGCAACGGCACAGTGAAGACCCTTTCACTGAACCAGCAGACTTCCTACCTGTTCATGCCTTTGTGCAAGGGCTCCACGTTGCATGGAGAAATCAACCTCTCTACCTGCAACTACCGGAAAGAAAACAGGAAACAGGTGTACAGCTTTGAGCAGAAGGAGCTGGCTGCCAACCATATCCATCTTGTAGAAACCCAAGTGAACCATCCAGACGACAAGGCGGTGACCATGTTCATCACTCCGGCTGCCTATAATAAAGGTGAACACAGCTTAATCCTGCAAGACACGGAACGGAAGGAAGTATATACCAACAAGACTGTACGCTGTTTCAATACTGCCAAGCCACTGCAGGTATCCGTCACAGAAGAAGGAAAGCTGCATACGCGTTTCTACTCTCCCCGCAAACTGACCGGCGTACTGATCAAAATGCAACTGCCGCAAGTGAGCGAAGAGTTCTTTGACCTGGCTTATTTTGATTCCATCCCGGCCTTCGGCGATTTCTGGGAAGAAATTCCGCTGATGCAACGTGCCGCCATGTGCCGTACGGAATCCGGAAGATATATAGAGGTACAAAAGAAAACAGCTTCCGAACTAAGCAACGCCGTACTTAAAATTGAGTCGGACGACCCTTACTGGAGCAAACTGCAGGAAATCAAGCATGGATGGACCATCTACTGGGGGCTCTACGGAGGTGACCCGGAAAAAGAAGACGGAGGTCCGGTAGGCAACTGGATGGGAATCCGCCCGGTACATTGCCGGGAGTCGGTTGCCCTCTTCCTCAATTTTACCTACATGATTGACATGCCGGCACATGAACAGATTCTGTGGGACAATGCCGACCAGCTTTACGATGACAACAAACAGCCTGTAAAGGTAGAGGAAGTATTGAAAAAAATGAGAGCCAGCAGAACGCTCCAGGTAGGTCTGGTATACCCCGGACACGGAATTATCGGATTGGGAGGAGGAAGCACGTTTGGTGCCTACCAGCGCGGATGGTTCGAACATTATTTCAACCGGTATGCGTGCAGCGTCATGTTCCACGAGCTGGGACATGTCATGGGATACGGACACAGCAGCTCTTTCACCTACGGACCCTGGGCCGAAAAGTTGATGAACAACTTCTATGTAGACAACATCGGGCAGATGCCGATTGACTCTCCCAGCTACCTGAACAGCTCACAAAACCCTTACCAATACAAATAAACAGACGATAATAATAATATCACGAAAAATGATGATGAAATCTATACTCGCCGTGGCAAGCGCCAGCCTGTTCCTACTGTGCGGATGCCAGCATGAAGATATCCAGCAAACGCCGCAAAACGGAATGTTTACCGTAAAGTTTTCCCGAGCTGGAATGACAAATGGAACAGCCGACAACACGGAATCACAAATCAACACACTCCATGGTTATCAGTTCGAGAACGGTATCTTGAAAGAAACATTCTCTTCGCTGAAGATAGACGCAACAGGTTCCTGCCAACTCGATATCAATCCCACACAGGGCAGCTTGTATTTCCTGGCCAACGGTGACCAAGCCGTCTCCCCAGAGAACCTGAAAGAAGGTGTAACCACGCTGGAGGAGTTCCTGAAGCAACAGGCTACCGCCGAAAATATGGCTTCCGACTATGTGCTGATGACCGGAAAAGCCGATTTGGACACAGAAACCACTTCTGCTTCCGTAGCCCTGAAACGGGCTGTAGCCCGCATCGATTTGGAATCGCCCTTCCAAGATGCTCAGGTAAACAGCGTCACCATCAAGGGAGTGTCGCTGACAGGTTACATTTACGAGCAAGATGCGCTCCAGACACCCGAGAAGCCGGAGACAACGGACTTGACAAAAGATTTTGGTGAACAGCCTTTTCAAAATGGCAAGTCTCCCCTTTTCTATCTTCCCGAACAATATACCAACGGGCATGAGGTAGAAATCATGATGACAGCCCACGGAGGATGGCACCGACTGAAAACCACGCTCCCGGCACTGAAACGCAACACCATCTATACGCTTAAGGTGTATGGAAACGGAGCCGACTGGAAAGTGGAGGTACTGACCGATGACTGGGAAACCGGTTCTTCTTCAGAATCGGGTCTCACGCACAAAGGGCTGGTAGACAAAGCACTCTCACAGCTTTCTGAAGGAGTGACCTTGAACGCACAGGGCGATACGGTGTTCGTGCCTTGCTGGGAAAGCAACTTTCAACTGACGCTGGCGGCTGAAGCCGGGGCAGAGGTAACCGTTCAGGGACAGGCCAATGGAGTAACGGTAATCCCCACTTCGCTTGCCCGCAGCCTTTCACCGGTGGCACAGCTCCGCATCGAGAGCAAACGGAAAATGCCGGGAAGCCACTATGAATATATGTATCTGGATGTGCATAAAAACGAGATACAGACGGGACGGGTTGTACTGGTGTTTACTCCGAATCCGGTGCAGATGAACGGTCTCCTCCAATTTGACGACAACGGACTTTGTGACTTCAATACCTATGTTGATGGTGAACTGGCCCGTATCACTCTCCCGGAAGGAAAGAGCCTGACGTTGAATTTCAATGAAGGAGAAGCTCAGTGGATGAAACTGGAAGAAGAAGGAGACCGTACCTACCGACTGCTGGGAGGATGGAAACCCAATGATCCGGATGCAGACGGACGGGCACAAACCGGTGAACTGATAATTGCAGACGCCAATGGAGGACATCCGGAGGTGTACACCGTCCGACGTCTCAACTGGGGACTGCCTGTCGTAGAAATCAACGGCGTGTGGTGGTGCAAGTATAACCTGCGAGGCAATGTGAAAAATTTCAACGACCAGATTCTGGTGAAATCGGATCCTGCGGCTCAGGGCAGCCTGGCCGACTATCTGAGAACCTGCTCGGACGAGCATTTCCTTCAGGTGTTGGGCGACCAGTATCAGGCGGGAAATCCGGACGGGTTGAAACTGACCCACAACGACAGCCAGTTCTACTACGAAGGGTATCAAAGCCAGACAGGTAATTTTGGCACGATGGCCCCCACCGAAATGGCTCCCGACGGGTATCAGATTCCGGATTATGACGACTACCGCTTCTACACATGGGGCACAAACTGCAACCTGGCTTACTTTGACCCGGGAGCCTTCAACAACGGACTGGGACAGCGCCTCAACTTCAACGTGGTGGAACGCAATGCCACTTTCGACGGCTTGGCCTATGGACCGATTTCGTTCTACGATTTTGAATATGGAGGCAATCATCTGACGCTTTGCGGACTGGGACATCAATGGAACGAGAACAGCATCTCCAGCATGATGATTCTGTTTGCCACCTACGGCAATTCCGGCAACACATGGATGATAGAAGGTTATGCCAAAAGCACCGGCAAAGGAAACTGGTTCAAGTATGGAGCCAGCAATGCACAGAAAACGCGTACCATCCGATGCATCAAGACTCCTGTAGAATATATCTATGAATAAGAATAGAGCTATAACAAAAAACGCAAGAAAACTCATGTATATGCACTTAAAAAAATATATCCAGCTTTTCGGAATACTCTCGGCTGTATGCTTTGTTTCTGCCTGCAGCAACGAAGACATTCCCAAAAACGAAAACACTCCTACTGACGAAGAAGAAAACGTAAGTGTGCCTGTGCGGACGGTCAATACCCGCATCAAGGCTTTCCAGATAGAAGGTGAAAATGTGTCCCTCTCTGGAGAGGACAGCATCACCGACATAAAGGCCTGCCTGTTTGAAGATGGCGTATTGACTACTGTCTACACCGAATTCTCGCAAAAAGACAACCAGTATGTACTTCAGACCGACAAGTCATCCGGCCATCTTTACATTGTAGGCAACACCGACGGACAACTTGACCTTCAGGCCCTGAAGGAACAGGGAATTACAGAAGAAGACTGGCGAAAGACCACTCTTGAACATATCCACGAGCATGCGCATGCTTCGGAATTTTTCTCGGGTATGATTGACTTGGGCAAAAGCAGTGAGAATACGTTACAGATGGACTTGGAAAGAGGCTCAGCACGATTTGACCTGTCTCTACCAGCCAACAGCTCTCTCCAAGTAAAGGGAATCGTATTCACTCACATTGCACAACAGGCCTTCCTGCTCGCACAAGATACGGTATCGACCCCGGAGAACACCACAAGAGGAGACAAGCGCATGGATTTCCCGGAAGCCCTGAAGACCAATACTCAGGGAATTGCCTATCTGTATGAACAAACCAGCTCAAATGCAAAGGCACTGGTGAATGTACTGAAAAACGGAAAAGAAACGACCGTGGAAAACAGTCTGCCTTCCACCTTGAAACGCAATACGGTCTACACCCTGAGCCTCAGCGAAGACCCTGTCAGCGGCAGCGTGAAACTCCAGGTCATCGAATGGGAAAACGGGGGCGAGCACAACCTCTCTTCCCAAGCGGGCGCCTTGAAGGTAGACACGAAGGCCTCTACCCTACCGGGAAATGTAACAGTCAACGACGAGAAGAACCGGATTGTGCTGCCTTATACCGCCACCGAACTGACACTGGCCATCGACTGTGATGACCAACTGGAGTTCATCCAAGACCCGATGCCGCTGACTGTACAGACACTGGGAGGCAACAATGCGGAAACCAGGGGCAAAAACCTGTTCCGCATACAAAAAGACAGATGGCGTCTCGGTGTTCCCGGAGAAGAAATCAAACTGCGTTTCCACCGGAAAGGACTGCAACAGACCTATCCGGACGATTACCTGACACTAGTCCTGACGGAAAACCCGACCCGGATGGAAGGACTGCTCAATTACAACAACGGTTACGAATGTCACTTTGACCGCTATATCGACAATGAACTGGGTGTACTGACCCTGCCGGAATCCAAAAAGCTGACCGTGGAATATGAAAACGGAGAAGGAAACTGGATCAAACTGGCGACGCGTAAGGGCGATTCCCGCTCTTTCCGCATCCTGGGAGGATGGAAACCAAACGACCCCACAGCCAACGGACGTGTGCAGAAAGCTACGCTGGTGATTTGCAACAACGACGGTTCGGAACGGGAAGAGTACGTGGTGAGCCGCCGCAACTGGGGACTCCCGGTGACATACCTTAACGGCGTGTGGTGGTGCAAGTACAATGCCATGGGCGATTCAAAGGACTTCAACGACCAGATACTTTCTTCGAACGACCCGGCTGCGAAAGCAGGAAAAACAGTTTTCGATTATCTGCGCGACTGCACTCCGGAGGAATTCTTCAAACTCTGGAAATGGCAGTATCAGGGAAAGACCACCCAAGGCATGCAGGTGATAGATGACAACGGAGTAGCCAAGCTGGAAGGATACAGCTCTTCAAGCGTCCATATCAACAAGCTGGAACCTACAGCCATGGCTCCCGACGGGTACGAAACACCGTCGGTGGAAGACTTCGACCGGGTATTGAAGATTACGAAGGATTACCTCTGGCTGATGTGGGACGGCGAACACAGCACTGCCTGGAACGGCGGAACCAAAATCCAACGTCGCCAACGGAAAAGAGAGGACGTGACGGTGGGCCAAGTCAAACTGAGCGGCTTGATTACCATCGCCATGTACAGCAACGGCACCGCCTCACAGAATGAGCCGCTGGTTTGGTACGGTTCTTCCGCACAATGGAATGACAACGGTATTCTCCATGGCCACTATAACAACATGCTGTGGGCTGCCTACTCTCCTGAAAACGGACAAGGCTGGTTCTTTACGGGAGCCATGAACGCATATTACGCTACCAGAAACGGAGCTGGCTCCAACGATTCCCGCCTTCTGCGATTCAAAAAATCGGACGTGGAATATATCTATGAGTAACTATGAATAACGTTCCCAAAACGTCTTTGCGTTCGGATTAAAGCGTAAGGACGTTTTACTTAAAACGCAAGTGCGTTTGGACAAAAACTCTTTGACGTTTTACTCCAAACGTACTTGCGTTTTTTTACCCCCTCTCCAAACACCCTATTTTACCTTTCTACATGGCACATTCCGGCTGTTCACGCACGATGAGAGATGAACTTTTCGGATGAATCTCCCCTAAAATCCAAGGAGTTTTATTATTTTTGCAGCCGATTATACGATAAACATACATAATAAAGATTATTATAACCATGGAATTAGCAAGTAAGTACAATCCCGCTGACGTGGAGGGAAAATGGTACCAATACTGGTTGGACCACAAACTTTTCAGTTCTAAACCCGACGGACGTGAACCATACACCGTCGTCATTCCTCCTCCTAACGTGACAGGAGTACTCCACATGGGACACATGCTGAACAATACCATTCAGGATATCCTTGTAAGACGTGCCCGCATGATGGGCAAGAATGCCTGCTGGGTACCGGGTACAGACCACGCCTCCATCGCTACAGAAGCAAAAGTGGTAAACCGTCTGGCACAACAGGGCATCAAGAAGACAGACCTTACCCGCGAAGAGTTCCTGAAACATGCATGGGCTTGGACGGAAGAACACGGAGGCATCATCCTGAAACAGCTCCGCAAGCTGGGTGCATCGTGCGACTGGGACCGCACAGCGTTCACCATGGATGAAACCCGCAGCAAGAGTGTCATCAAGGTATTCGTGGACTTGTATAACAAAGGATTGATTTACCGCGGCGTACGTATGGTGAACTGGGACCCGAAGGCACTGACCGCCCTTTCTGACGAAGAGGTTATCTACAAAGAGGAACACAGCAAGCTGTATTACCTGCGCTATTATATTGCCGACGATGACATGAGCGGCGAAACAGGAGCCGAAGGCGAAGTGGTACACCGCGACGCACAGGGCTGCCGTTACGCCGTAGTCGCTACTACCCGTCCGGAAACCATCATGGGTGATACGGCCATGTGTATCAACCCGGAAGACCCGAAGAACCAGTGGCTGAAAGGCAAAAAGGTCATCGTGCCGCTGGTAGGACGTGTCATCCCGGTAATTGAAGACAGTTACGTAGACATCGAGTTCGGTACCGGATGTTTGAAAGTGACTCCAGCACACGACGTGAACGACTACATGTTGGGAGAGAAATACAACCTGCCTTCTATCGATATCTTCAACGACAACGGTACACTGAGTGAAGCTGCCGGCCTGTATGTAGGCATGGACCGCTTCGACGTGCGTGCGCAGATTGAAAAAGACCTGGATGCTGCCGGACTGCTGGAAAAGGTAGAGGCTTATACCAATAAGGTAGGTTTCTCTGAACGTACCAACGTGGCCATCGAACCGAAACTGTCCATGCAGTGGTTCCTGAAGATGCAGCACTTTGCCGACATGGCTTTGCCGCCGGTAATGAACGACGAACTGAAGTTCTACCCTGCCAAATACAAGAACACTTACCGCAACTGGCTGGAAAACATCAAGGACTGGTGTATCAGCCGTCAGCTGTGGTGGGGACACCGTATCCCGGCCTACTACCTGCCGAAAGGCGGCTTCGTGGTAGCCGAAACACCGGAACAGGCACTGGAACTGGCCAAAGAAAAGACGGGCGATGCTAACCTGAAACTGGAAGACCTGCGTCAGGAGGATGACTGCCTCGACACTTGGTTCTCTTCTTGGCTGTGGCCGATTTCGTTGTTCGACGGCATCAACAACCCGGGCAACGAGGAAATCAAATACTACTACCCGACTTCCGACCTGGTAACAGGACCGGATATCATCTTCTTCTGGGTAGCCCGTATGATTATGGCCGGTTACGAATACATGGGCGACATGCCGTTCCGTAACGTATATTTCACCGGTATCGTGCGCGACAAGCTGGGCCGCAAGATGTCCAAGTCACTCGGTAACTCTCCCGACCCCTTGGAACTGATTGACCAGTATGGTGCCGACGGCGTACGTATGGGAATGATGCTGGCAGCTCCTGCCGGAAACGACATCCTCTTCGATGAAGCTCTGTGTGAACAAGGACGTAACTTCAACAACAAGATATGGAACGCCTTCCGTCTGGTAAAAGGATGGCAGGTGGCCGACATCGCACAGCCGGAATATGCCCGCCTGGCTACCGAATGGTTCGACTCCATGCTGGCCAAGACTGCAGAAGAAGTGAACGACCTCTTCGGCAAGTACCGTCTGAGCGAAGCCCTGATGGCCGTATATAAATTGTTCTGGGACGAATTCTCCAGCTGGTACCTGGAAATGGTGAAACCGGCTTACGGACAGCCCATCGACAAGACCACTTACGAAAAGACCCTGGCCTTCTTCGAAACGTTGCTGAAACTTCTGCATCCGTTCATGCCGTTCATCACGGAAGAATTATGGCAGCACATTTACGACCGTCAGCCGGGCGAAAGCATCATGACGCAGACCCTCGTAAAAGACATGCCGTACAACGATGCACTGATTGCCCGCTTTGAAGCCGTGAAGGAAGTCATCAGTGGTATCCGCACCATCCGTCTGCAGAAGAACATCGCACAGAAAGAAGCTTTGACACTGGAAGTTATCGGAGAAAATCCGGTAGCCGAGTTCACTTCTGTCATTGCCAAACTCTGCAACCTGTCAGAAATCAAGCAGGTAGCCAGCAAGTCGGACGGAGCAGCTGCCTTCATGGTAGGTACAACTGAATATGCCGTACCTCTGGGCAACCTGATCAACGTGGAAGAAGAACTGAAGAAGCTGGAAGCTGACCTGAAATATCAGGAAGGATTCCTGCAGAGCGTATTGAAAAAGCTGAGCAACGAGAAGTTTGTCAGCAAGGCTCCGGCCAACGTCATCGAAATGGAACGCAAGAAACAGGCTGACGCCGAAACCAAGATTGCAGCCCTGAAAGAAAGCATTGCGGCTTTGAAACGCTAACGCGCAGTTTCTATAAAACAGACCCCGTCCTGAACAACCGTTACGCAAGATAAAACTGGTAACGGTGGCTCAGGGCGGGGTTTATTTTTATATTAGATTAGCTCAGAACAAGATGATGCCTACAGACAACGCACTGAACTCAGGGCCGTAGGTAGAATCAAGCACCTTGCAAGGACTGTATTTCACGTAAAATCCTACGGTCTTATAACCGACGGCTGCCTGAAGGTCAACGGTCACCGGAGTCTGATGGATATTGCTGTCGGTCAGTTTATATTCCTTTCCGTCCAGCTTATAGCGCGTTTTCAGGCTGGCATGCGTGTTGAAGTTGACAATGGCTCCCAGACTGAAATTGAAATTATGCTTTGTTTTATGAGTCAGCATCACCGGAACAGCCCAGCTGAACACTTTGATACGCGAGAACTGAATATCGGCCTCTTGGGGATAGGGTCCCACAATCATGTCTCTACCCGCCTCTTTTATAAAACGCTGCTTACCGGTCATCCGGTAATTACGCCAGCTGCAGGCCACTCCAATGGAAAAAGAAGTCTCCGTAGCCCACGGATAATACTCCCATCCTACTGTAGGAGTGGTAATCTCCCACGACGACCCCATGCTGACATCCATGTTCTCGGGAGCGCCCTGTACGCAGGAAAGTCCTATCTTCAGGTTTTTAACCACCAGCTGGTTCTGATGATGCCTTCGTTCCGGCGTCCGCTTCCTGAACGGAATCTGGAAATCCCAGTTGCCGCTGCGTTCCTTTGTCACCGACACGTCTGAGGAAGACATCTCCACCTCACGGACATAACGGAAATTCGGATTATCTTCCTTCCCCTCTACTTCTACCGTGAAACGACTGCCCGATTCGGTAATCTTCACCTGCTCAGGTTTCTGTATACACATCACATTTTCCACCTTCAGCGAATCTCCACCCTCGGCATATCCGCCCACTGCGGTCAGCAAAGTGACCACCAGCAAAATCATTTTTTTCATGTCTCTTATCGTATTTTGTTTATTTTCTCTTACTTGAACATCCGTTTCAACTCTTCCAGTGTGATTTTTCCTTCCATATACACCACGGTCACTTCCATCTTCTTATTGCTGCCAGGAGCTACCGCAGCATTCCGATAAAACAGATAGCGGTAATTATCGTCCTGTGCTGGAAAGCAGTAGAAACCGTAGTACAGTCTATTCCCGACCTTGCCCACTTCCTTGTCGACTGCGGTTCGGGCATCCAGCCCTACCAGTGCCTCTATCTCTTCCGCCACAGCCGGCTCATCGGTTATCGTCAGGCTGCGGAAAAGTGTAAGATGATATTTTTTCAATTCCCTTCCTTTGATAAGGACCTCCACGGCCTGTTTATCGTGCTTGAAGCGGCTCCCAAACAGGTCTTCCACATGCATCCCCTTCTGTGCACACACGGGCAGCACAGCCAGCAGACACATCCATAACATAATCCATCGTCTTATCATATCGTCTTCTTCTATTATTCTATTTATTTCTTGTCAACTGATTCCGTTCCACCTTCCTCCAGTGTCTGGAATATATCCGACAACTGACTCTGGACTGTTTCTTCGGAGGAGCGGTGACTCACCTTTTCGATTGATTTCAGCGCTTCGGAAAGCACCACTTCCTTGTCGGTACAGCGCTGCCCGTTGATGTAAGCCACACATACATTTGCACTTTCCGTCAGCTGCCAGGCAGTGGTCAGTACGATGAGACCTGCCACTGCTGCTGCCGCATAATACCGCAACCGCATGCCTCGTGTGCGCCGTCTGCCATATAGGACACGTCCGATAGCGGCATACCCCATCACAGCACGAAGTTCATCGAATTCCTTGCCTTGCGCGGCAGGAGTAGCCAGAAAGCGCACCAGCGCTTCCTCCTCGGCCTCAGTTGTTTCAGCCTCAAAATAACGTTTGGCCAGCTCTTTCCATTGTGGGATAGTACGTTCGTATTTTTTCATCGTTCCATCTGTTTTAAATAACATTCTCTGATTTCCTTTCTCGCCCTCGACAGTTGCATACGTACTGCCGGTTCTTGCATACCCAGTATATCGGCTATTTCATTGTATTTTCTCCCTTCATACTCTTTCATCCGCAAAATCTGTTGCTGAAGTGGTGTCAGCCTCTGTACAATGATACGTTCTACCGCACGGAAACGTTCTTCTTTCTCCAGAATCTCGTCAGCCGAATCAGTAACAGATTCGTCCCGGTGTTCGTCCAGTTCCACCGTAGGCAGATGCTCCTTCTTACGCAGGACATCAATGCACAGGTTCTTCACCGTAGCAACCGTAAGAGCTTCTGCCTCTTCGCGCGAGTCAATCCGGTCTGCATGTTTCCACAAGCGGAAGAAAGCCTCCTGCAATGCGTCATCGGCATCCTCTCTATTGGGAAGAAAACGCATTGCCAACCTGAGAAAATTCTTTCTCAAATCAGTGAAGGTCGATGTCAGTGTCTCTTTGCTCATGCTTCTTAAATCGGTTGTACAAGTTGTTTTCAAAAAGGTAAACGTAAAGCTATACCTTTTGTAACAAAAGAAACACAAAATCTTATCTTTTATTTTCAGAACAAGTGAAACCTGACACATCCACCATCGGGGCATATCCCTCATCAGACTGCCATTTTCAATCCCCCATAGAATAAAAACGCAATTCTGTCAGTCGATACTGACAGACAAAAATGACAATTTGTCGGTATCATCTGCCTTGGTTGATTTACATCAATAAAACAGGAGAAAAATAAAATTATATGCTATAAAACATATTTTTCAAAAAAAAGGCATTACCTTTGCAGTGTAATAAAACGAACGAAGGAACCCGAAAGGGTACCGGAGGGAAAGGATAAAAAGATTAAGGATAACAAAAACAAACAATAAAGCTTCGAAAGGTCCTCTGCGAAGAGCGCCTGGAAAAACTAAACTAGAATTATTATATAGGTACTAACTTAAAAGCAAATGAAAGGATAACAGTTATGAAAAAGGTAACAAAGATTCTAAACAAAATTGCAAATGCAGATCCGATGATCTGGGGGTACGTCATGTTGAGTGAAAACACTCACACGAAGTAACCCGCTGCCGATGACCGGTGGATTTTAAGTATGACTTGAAACAAAACAGACTCATATAGAAAGTCCGGAAATCAGCTTTCTGAATTATCAGAAAGGTTGGTTTCCGGACTTTTTTTGTCTTAACTTTTATCGCCTGTCAGGATTTCATCAACGAAGAGGCTGCAACTTCACGATTTCTCCCAATTCAGGAATGATGACAGGCATCCCTCGTTTCTTGGCTTCTGCCGCAAACACATGAGGCGGATCGAACAGCGGTTCATCTGAAAGGTCGAACGTGCCATAATGCATGGGAATCGTGACCCTCGCATGCATATCTGCCGAAGCCGTCAAGGCATCATACGGGGAGATATGGTTCGGTTTCATAAACCAGCGAGGCTTATAAGCCCCTATACCAATCATGCAATAATCAATATGTGGAAAGAACCGGGCTATCTCCTCAAAATGACGGGCATATCCGGTATCCCCGCTATTATAGATAGTAATGCCACCTCCCTGAATCATAAAAGAGCCCCACAGGCGCTCTCCCCCATCGCTCACTCCTCGCTTACTCCAATGCTGGGCGGGCAGAAAAGTAAGGCACAGGTCTCCATCAGTGTACTGTTCATACCAAGCAGCCTCTATCACCTCCAAATTCGGGAACCAGCCTTTTATGAGTGCTCCCGTGTTCAGCCCACAAAATAATTTGATTTGAGGATTATCGGCCACCAGACGGGCTACACTAGGCTTGTCCAAATGGTCGAAATGATCATGACTGATCAACAGGTAATCAATCTTACGAAAAATAGAAGGATCGGCCGGGAACTGACTGCGACGTTTGACAAACGGAATATTCCCATATACTGGGTCAATCATCAAGCGTTTGCCACCCAACTGCAGAAAGAAAGAGTTATGCCCCAACCAGATCAAGGAATTTCCCACCACTTTCTCCAAAGATGTAAGATAATGGACTTTCGGATTCCATTTAATGGTCCGTTTTTCCTTCCGCTGGGGATTGGGAGAAAAACGCCACTTCAATACACTCCCCATACCAGGTTTCCAACGGTGCTGACGATTGAAAAACTTCCCATTTACCGTAGGATTCCCTCTCCACTGGGGATGTATGCTCCGCAACCCCTCGTTGCGGCGGAATGTGATTCGCTCTCCCATTCTATCGGATTTTAACGCTCCAGCAAGTCTTTCAGGAAGGCATCGAGCTCTTCATCGAGTCCTTTCAACAACTCCCCACTCAACAACATGGTATCTTCCTCGTCCACAATCAGCAGTTCTGCCACAGTCTCCTTTTCATCGTCTACCAGCACAAACGAATAAGGTTTCATCAGGCAGAGTTTATCCAGTCGTCCCGTTTCTTTCAAGGCTTCTATCTCCTTGCGAAGAATCGGTTCTACTACGGTATAAAAGTCATCGCTTTCATAATCCACCCATTCACTGATAATCGTACGCGACAATTCATGCTCATCATCATCGTAAATGACCAATTCCCCACTGTCTGAATTCGGTTGCAGATGAATGTCTGTTACAACAGATTCTTCTCCACCCGTGACATATCGGCAAAGGGCTTCCTGCAACGCAGCAGCAATTGCAGCACGTGACTGTTCACTCAATTCCATAGGCTATATTTTTATATGTACTCAAATGTACAAAAAAAATGAATCAGACAAGAAATATTAGTTGAAATTGTTGCCAAAACGCTGCATTTGCAGGTTTAATTTCAGAAAATCTTTCGTGCGTTCCTGCAAAATGGTGGCATAGAAGGTGGCAGCATGCTCTTCCTCAGAACCTGGAGAAGCGCTTTTCCGAGCCTTTTCAATCCAAGCGTTGGCCTCATCCATCTGTCCTTGTACCTCACATGCCAAAGCCATATTAAAAGCAGCACGCGATTTCAGTTTTCCCTTCTTTACTGAATCATACAGATTCTTCCAAATCCGGCCCGCTTCCTGCCAGTCGCCCTCCCGCAAGGACACCGCTGCGTCGCGCATGTCCGGATTTCCTCCGTCGAAATAAATCCGGTCAGCATTCATCCAATGAGGTACCAGCTGATTGACCAGCATATAAGCCGCATGATTCGATCCCTCCTTCACCACATCATGATCGGATAAAGTAGGCGAAAAATCCCATAACAGGCTATCCACTTTGGCAATCGTCATCACCGGCATCAGACGCGAAGGTACGTACGCACGTATTACAGGACGGATTTTCAAATCAAAAGCAGCCAACGGAACAAATCCCGGATAGTAGATTTCTTTCTTGGCTGTCAGCAGTTGTATCTGGTCTACCGAAAGAATCATATCTGCCCCTAACACTTGGCTCAAACTGTCTACCACCGCCTGAGGAATCAATTCCCCTCCGGTTCTTTCCTGTGTAAGCACAGAATCCGAAATAATCACCTGATTAAAATACCGGCTATCAGCCAATCCTCCTGCCAAGGATTCTGCCAACACTTTTCCATCTCCTTCCAGCTTTCCCAGAGTGAGCAAAGTCTTTTTAGGAGAAGGAATGGAAGGAGCATGATTCACGACTGCTATGGTACGTACCTGTTCCGGGAAAGTGACCTCAGCCGGATGAAGCTGATCAAAAGTAAACGTCTGCAGGCCTCCACACGAAACCAGCATCGTTGCCGCCAGAATAATTCCGGCCCACATATATTTCTTCATAATCTGTGACCTTTTTTGTTTGGAAACAAAAGTAATAAATAAAAAAGACACGGATTCCATCGTTTTCACAGATTATTCTAAATTAAGAAATAAAAATCTGAAAACGACGGAATCCGTGCCTATCTGAATGAATTCAAATGCTCAATCAAGCATTCTTTCCATGGCAATTCTTATATTTCAGGCCACTACCGCAAGGACATGGATCATTTCGTCCTACCGTTTTTTCGGCCCGATAGGGTTCCTGCTTCTGTTCGCGTGTATCCCGACCAGCCGCCTCGCTCTGAGCCGGATCGTTCAAATCCTGCTTTTCTTCACGATACTGCTGACGAGGAGCCTGAGGTTCAGGAGCAGCCTCGCGCACTTGTTCTGGTTCCTGTACCGGAATCTGTCCGCGCATCAATACAGAGATGGTATTGTTGTTAATCTTGTTGACCATGTTATCGAACAGGTTGACAGACTCAAGTTTGAAAATCAACAGCGGGTCTTTCTGTTCGTAGCTTGCATTCTGTACGGAATGTTTCAATTCATCCAGTTCACGCAAATTTTCTTTCCAAGCATCATCAATGGTATGCAACAGGATGGCCTTTTCAAAAGCCTTCACAATTTCCTTGGATTCGCTCTCGTAGGCAGCCTTCAGGTTCACGGAAATGTTATACATCCGCTTGCCGTCGGTAATCGGAATCATGATGTTTTCATACATGTGACCCTGTGCCTCATATACCTGCTTGATAACCGGATTGGCAATCTGAGCCATACGTTCTGTCTTACGCTTGAAGAGTGCCATGGCATTCTGGAAGGTCTCTTCTGCCAGATCGTCTTTCTTCTTAGAACGGAAATCTTCTTCCGTAAACGGAGTTTCCATAGCCAATACCTGCAGAATCTCCATCTTGGCATCTTCATAAGTAGGCTGCTGTACGGCATTGTAGCAACGGTCCCAAATCATATCTACAATATCCATTCCGATACGTTCTCCCATCAGCGCATGACGACGTTTCGTATAAACAACTGTTCGCTGCTTGTTCATCACGTCATCATATTCCAGCAAACGCTTACGGATACCGAAGTTATTTTCTTCCACCTTCTTCTGGGCACGCTCGATAGAATTGGAAATCATCTTGTGCTCAATCATTTCTCCTTCCTTGAAGCCCAACTTATCCATTACTTTCGCAATACGGTCGGATGAGAACAAACGCATCAGGTCATCTTCCAGTGAAACAAAGAATACAGAAGATCCCGGGTCACCCTGACGTCCGGCACGACCACGCAACTGACGGTCTACACGACGAGATTCGTGACGTTCCGTACCGATGATGGCCAGACCACCTGCGGCTTTCACTTCCGGACTCAACTTGATATCGGTACCACGACCGGCCATATTGGTCGCAATGGTTACCGTAGAGCTCTGACCGGCCTTAGCTACAATTTCCGCTTCCTTCTGGTGCAGTTTCGCATTCAACACATTGTGCGGAATCTTGCGCATGGTCAGCATCTTACTCAACATTTCAGAAATTTCTACAGAAGTCGTACCGACCAATACCGGACGACCTGCCTGCACCATCTTCTCAATTTCCTCGATAACGGCTTTATATTTCTCACGTTTGGTTTTATAAACGCGGTCGTTCATATCGATACGGGCAATCGGACGGTTTGTCGGAATGACAACCACATCCAGTTTATAGATATCCCAGAATTCACCCGCTTCAGTTTCAGCCGTACCGGTCATACCCGACAACTTATGGTACATACGGAAGTAGTTCTGCAAGGTAATAGTCGCAAATGTCTGCGTAGCGGCTTCCACCTTCACTCCTTCCTTCGCTTCTACCGCCTGATGCAGACCGTCACTCCAACGACGACCTTCCATGATACGTCCGGTCTGTTCATCGACAATCTTCACCTGACCGTCCATTACCACATAATCGGTATCTTTTTCGAACATCGTGTATGCCTTCAGCAACTGATTGATGGTATGCACACGTTCTGCCTTGATGGCATAATTGGTCATCAGTTCATCTTTCTTAGCCAGTCTTTCTTCGTCGGAAAGTCCTTTCTGGTTTTCCAGTTCAGACAACTGAGCAGCAATATCCGGAAGGACGAACAGGGTCGGGTCTTGTGAGTTACCCGTAATCAGGTCTACACCCTTATCCGTCAAATCTACACTCTTCAGTTTTTCATCAATTACGAAGTACAACGGTTCTACCGCTTCCGGCATACGCTTGTTATTCTGCTCCATGTAGATTTCTTCCGTCTTCAGCATACCAGCCTTGATACCCGGTTCACTCAGGAACTTAATCAACGGCTTGTTTTTCGGTAATGCCTTATGGCTACGGAACAAAGCCAAGAATCCGGCTTCCTGATCTTCCTTCTTATCGGAAGCAATCAAGCGCTTTGCATCGGCCAAATATTGAGTAGCCAACTTACGCTGTGCTTCAACCAGACGTTCTACCAACGGACGAAGCACTTCGAACAACTGCTGGTCGCCCTTGGGTACCGGACCTGAAATAATCAACGGAGTACGGGCATCATCAATTAACACAGAGTCGACCTCATCGACAATGGCATAATTATGTTTACGCTGCACCAAATCTCTTGGAGAAACCGCCATGTTATCACGCAGATAATCGAAACCAAACTCATTGTTGGTACCAAAAGTGATATCGGCCATATAGGCACGACGACGAGCTTCAGAGTTAGGCTGATGCTTATCAATACAGTCTACGCTCAGTCCATGGAACATATACAACGGGCCCATCCACTCAGAGTCACGTTTGGCCAGGTAATCGTTGACCGTAACCACATGTACACCATTACCCGTCAATGCGTTCAAGAATACCGGAAGAGTTGCTACCAAAGTTTTACCTTCACCTGTAGCCATTTCCGCAATCTTACCCTGATGCAAAACCACACCACCAAACAGCTGCACGTCGTAATGAATCATGTTCCAGGTCATTTCATTACCACCCGCTTTCCAGTGATTTTTCCAAATCGCTTTATCACCTTCAATACGGACGAAATCACGTCCCTGAGCTGCCAGTTCTCGGTCGAAATCTGTTGCGGTCACTTCCAGTTCTTCATTCTCAGCCAAACGGCGGGCCGTATCTTTTACAATCGCAAAAGCTGTAGGAAGTACTTCATTCAATGCTTTTTCATATTTTTCCAAGACTTCCTTCTCCAATTTATCAATCTGAGAGAAGATAGCTTCACGCTTTTCCAATTCAGTAGATTCAATAGTGGCCTTCAGCTCCTCTATTTTCTTATTTTCCTCTACAGCAGAATCCTTGATATATTTCTTCAGTTCTTCTGTTTTTGCACGAAGTTCATCATTCGTCAGCTTGGAGATTTCCGGATAAACGGCCTTTACTTTTTCCACCCATGGCTGGATTTCTTTCATGTCACGAGTTGCCTTATTCCCGAACAGCTTGCTTATAAATTCATTAAATCCCATTATATATTTCTTTTTTATTATTTGCTAATTAATTATTTTATCTCATCGCTGCAAAGATAACCAAATTGTAAATTATCTTTCCGCTCTATTACAAAATTTATTTACGAATATTCAGCATTGGAGCTTCGGAACAGGCATTGGGGGCCCGTATGCGCATAAAATGAGCTAATGTAGGAACAATTGCAGTGACCTTAACCGGGGAATACAATTTTTCCGGCTTTACGTCAAATCCCATAAAGACAAGAGGAGCCGTAGCATAAGCTGCCCGCATGACTTCTACCTTCTTGGAGTACTCGTTCACTACAGACCATCCCGGCATTACTTCCACATAGATATCTCCCGAACAATTCGGATTATAGGTGTTACGAATCTTATCGATTTTCGGTGTCCAAGCCCCTAACAAAAGACGCTGTGCAGAATAGGCATTCTGAACCCCGCTCATCTGCACCACAAATTCCGCAGAACGAGACATCACTTCTACCAGATTCAGTTTTCTCTCTTCTATCAGTTTATGATTCAGATAAATCTGGCGGTCATAATAAGTCTCTACATATTGTCCTTGACCGTAAATGGCCATCAGATACATATTCAACAGGGCTGCACAACGCTTGATATGGAATTCTCCCCCTGGAATCTTATATTTTTCAGGATCTACCGGATCCGGATCGCTATACCCGGTAGAAGTAATGAAAAACAATGTATTACGCAGTCCCACCTTACGGTCAATCAAATCCAGTAAATCACCCAGGCTGTTGTCCAGGCGAACATACATATCCTGGATTTCCATGGCATATTCCGAATTAGGCTTATGGTCGTAATTCCCGGCATAATATGACAAAGTCAACAAGTCCGGAGCCGCATCCTGCCCTATCTGCGTACTATTCAGGCAAACATTGACCAAACGGTTCACTTCATCGTTCACATAAGGACTCGTTTTAAACTTCTTGTACTTATCTAAACGTTCATCTGAAAAATTATGCTTAAAGCTTAATTGTTTGGTTTCCGTTGTGATATACTGATAGGAAGTAACCGGAAGATAAGGAAGCCACTCCAGATTATTGATACGAAAATCAAGCCCCTCCTTGTCGTTATAGTCGCTCACCCATACCGGACAATCTCCATAGTAGGTCGTACCAGACCATTTCCCGGTTTCATCATTCAGCCAAAATGCTCCGTCCGCAGCATGTCCTGCCGCCAGAACAGCCATTTCACGTGTAGGGGCAATAGAATAAACTTCAGCCCGTCCCTGAGTAGCAACTTTCAGTTCATCTGAAAGCGTAGAACACTGTAACCGCTTAGCCGATGAGTTTTCAGAAGTATAAACTCCCATAAAACTTTGGTCATCCACAGACTTAATAATCCGTAAAGAGTTACGGTCCATCCATCGGTTAGCTGGTATGCCATTATAATAGGGAGTCGTTCCTGTATAAATAGAAGCCGTAGCTGAAGAACGGTCGACATTGATAAAATCATATTCAGCATTTGTATAGATTCGTCCTTCTTTTAAAAGGCGCTTAAAACCTCTTTCCCCATACAATGCCGAAAAAGCCTCTATATAATCTGCCCGTAATTGATCAATCGTCAAACCAACCACCAATCTGGGTACGGGGGTTGGAGATTGAGACTGAATGCCGGTAATGACAAATACCGTCAATAAAGATGTCAGTATGCGTTCTTTCATTATTTCTTATTCAAAACTAATACATGGCTTGCAGCATTTACTAACAAACCGAGTGCCAAAGGTAATACTGTTAAATTAAATTTTTGCGGTAATAGCAGGAATAACAGCATAAAAAGTGTTAAATACACAAGATTCGCCGAATGATACCAGTCTTTTTTATGTTTTATATCATGATAAACCATAAAAGGAAGGTAAAACAAAGGAATCGGATTAAACAGCAGCAAGAGCCAGTTTGAACCTACTGTCGGATGGGATGACACAAAAAACAGGAAAGCGATAATGCAGCCCGCAATTCCCTGGGCCGCATAAAGCAACACGTCCCAACCCCAGAATATACATTTCTTTTTCCATTGCCAGAAACCAATCAGCACATTTAGCAGTAAGAACACTGCCCCCGCCCCCATTGGGGTCAAGCCAAAAGCCGCCTCTGGTTCCGGAGTCACATCCACAATCTTCTCTTCCCTCAAGACAAACGGACGGGTATTTCCTTCCGCATCCCGAATGTAAGCACCATCTGCAAAATAACGCATGTAAAAAGGAGCAAACATCTGTTTCCTGACATCAATCGCTTTATCAGCTTCCGCCCCCAAACACAAATCAATTCCCAACTCGTCCCATGGAGAATCCCCCGTAAATTCATGCACAATTCCACGGAATGTCTTCACCCACTCCACGGAAGGATATACCACCTCCCCCTGGATACTCTTTTCTATCTGGTCACGCGCACGAGTCGTACAATTATCATAAAAATAATTATAACGATAGATTCTATTTTCCGGAAGATAATTATCCTGAAGCAACCGTAACAATGTTTGCTTTTCCGAAGGCGTCAGGTTCAAGACTTGCTGATATACCGAAGAGCCACGCAAAGCGTATTCCGCTTCAAAATAAGGAAAAGGTGTAATACCTAACTGATAATCCGTCTCTCCTTTCACAAAGCGATAGATAAAATTGGGGGTATTAAAACTAAACATCCCGTAATTGAACACCAAATCCACCCCCTGAGAAAAATTCTGGTAACGAATAGCCGTATGACCAAAAAGCGCATAAATCTCATGGCCTGGCGCACAGGTCAACAGACTAAATTGAATACTATCATTTTGTGAAGGTGCCACCGTACCTGTCCGGACATCGCCATACATTTTCATAGGAGAAGCCAATTGAATCAGTCCTATGACACATAACAATAAATAGATAAATTTCCGCTTCATAAATTTATACCCATCCATCAGCCGACAGAATTCTCTGCCTGCACCTGAATAATACATAATATTCTTTTTTCGCATGCAAAAATACATGGAATCTTGCAGACCAACGAAATAAATAATCAGTTTTATTGACGTACATATTCAAATTTTGCCTTACTTTGCAATCAAAACAAAGCAGACAAAAGTGAATCTAGTAATTGATATTGGCAATACTGTAGCAAAATTGGCAGTATTCGAGGGTGATAAAGTGGTGGAAGTGTTAAGAGGCTCCAACCATTCGCTAGACTGGCTGTCAATGTTATGCAACAAGTATCCAATTAAAAGAGGTATCATTGCATCAGTCATTACGCTTAGCAATACCATACGGCGACAATTGGCGGGAGTTCCATTTGAAATCATAGAATTAAACCACCAGACACCTGTTCCTATCCGTAACCTGTATAAAACACCAGAGACTCTGGGAATGGACAGGCTGGCTGCCGTAGTAGGCGCAAACTATCAGGCTCCAGGTAAGAATCTGCTGGTAATCGACGCGGGCACCGCCCTTACCTATGAATTTATTGACGCAGAAGGTAATTACCGGGGTGGCAATATTTCACCAGGACTGTACACCCGTTTTAAGACTTTAAACGCCTGCTGTGACAAACTTCCTTTAATTGAAAGAAAAGGGGAAACTCCTGAATTCGGTTTCGATACAGAAACAGCTATCCGGGCCGGAGTAATCAGAGGAATTGAATTTGAAATTATCGGCTATATCACTCTTCTGCAAAAGAAATATCCCGACCTTTTGGTTTTTTTAACTGGAGGAGATAAATTTTCTTTTGATACAAATTTAAAAAGTATCATCTTTGCAGATAGATTTTTAGTATTGAAAGGTTTAAACAGAATATTGAATTATAATGTTAAGTAAAAAGATACTTGTGGGTTCATGGTTTATAGCAAGTGCCACTATTGTGAGTGCACAAATAAGTACCAATTCACCTTATACGCGTTATGGATTAGGAGACATGTTTGACCAAAGCTTCACGAATAACTCGGCAATGGGAGGAGTGGGATATGCGCTCAGAACAAGTGAACATATAAACGCTATGAATCCAGCATCCTATACAGCTGTAGATTCACTTTCCTTCATTTTCGATGTAGGAATGTCACTAAAAAGCTCAAATTTTCAGGAAGGACAATACAAAGCAAATGCAAAAAACTCCAGTTTTGACTATATCGGTATGCAGTTCAGGCTCCATCCTCGATTGGGAATGACTATCGGATATACTCCATTTTCTACTGTAGGATACAACTTCACCCGAACCAAATCGATAGAAAACAGCAGCGATGTCACCCTCTCTAATAATTTTTATGGTGACGGAGGTCTGCAACAAATTTTCGGAGGATTAGGTATCAAGCTCTTTGACAACTTGTCGATTGGTGCCAACATCGGTTATTTATATGGCAAACTAAAATACCAGACTACGGCAACCCTCAGCAACGGAGGAGACCAGACCATCACTTATAACACGGTATCTATAAGCAGCTATCATGCAAGCTTCGGCCTCCAATACACCCAGCCGATTAATAAAGAAAATGAAATGACACTGGGATTGACCTACAGTTTGGGACACGTACTTAATGGCCACGACATCCAAGGTACTCAGATAACCAATGGAAGCAACTACTCCGTAGTCAGTGAACAGCAAATAAACGACTCTTATGGAATACCCCATACCTATGGAGCCGGACTGGGATGGAAACATAAAAAAAATCTGACAATCGAAGCGGATTACACACTCCAGAAATGGGGCGGAGTAAAATATAACAACCGGACAGATTTATATCAAGATCGCACTAAGGTTGCTGTGGGAGCAGAATTTCTGCCCAAAGAATACGGACGAAATTACTTCAGCCGTGTACGATACAGACTCGGTGCCTATTATGCGAACTCTAATCTCCAGATACCTGTCGCTGAAAATATGGTAGAAGGACCGAAAGAATATGGAGTAACCTTTGGATTCGGACTACCTTTGAAACTCTATCAACGAAACAGTGTATTAAGCATTACCGGACAATACATTCATGCCAAACCGTCAGTAAGCGATATGCTATCGGAAAATCGGTTCGTCTTGAAAATAGGTCTGACATTCAACGAACACTGGTTCATGAAATGGAGAGTAAATTAATATGAAAATAAACACAATGAACAACTAATCTTACATACGATGAAAATGAAAATGTTTACAATGCTGTGTGCGTTATCTTTAAGCGCTACAGCTACTTTCGCTCAAAAAGGAGTGGAAGATGGTTCTCGTTTCGGACACGGAGAAGATAGTCTCCGCTGTTTGCAAAACATCAGTATTTACAGTGAATATGTAAAAACTGACAACTTTGTTGACGCATACAAGCCATGGATGGCTGTATTTACAGAAGCTCCTTTGGCTCAGGTTAGTACTTACACCAACGGTGCCAAAATCCTGCGTGCCCTGATTGCCAGTTCAAAAGATGCCGCACAACAAAAGAAGTATCTGGACGAATTGATGGCCGTACACGATCAGCGAATCAAATACCTTGATGGTCTGAATCAGCTTGTAAAAACTCCTACCACTAAAGGTTCTATCCTGGGTATGAAAGCACATGACTACATTATGTTCTCTGGATCAAACATCGATGTAAACAAGGCCTATGAAATGACCAAAGAAGCAGTAGACTTGGAAAAGGCTGCTTCCGATTACTTCATGTTCCAGGACCTGATGGATATGTCTTCTCGCAAACTGAAAGGCGACGATGCGCACAAAGAACAATTCATCCAAGATTATCTGACTACTTCCGGCTATGCTGAAGAAGCTCTGAAAGCAGCAACTAAAGAAAGAGACAAGAAATTACTGAAGACAGCCAAAGACAATGTAGATGCATACTTCATCAACAGTGGTGCCGCAAGCTGTGAAAACCTGCAGGCCATCTATGGTCCGAAAGTAAGCCAGAACAAGAACAACTTGGAATACTTGAAACAAGTCATCAATGTGATGCAGATGTTGAAGTGTACAGAAGAGGAAGCTTACTTCATCGCTTCTGAAGCTGCTCATGCTATTGAACCGACAGCAGCCACAGCAGCCGGATGTGCCTACATGTATTACAAGAAAGGCGACATGAACAAGAGTGTAGAATACTTTGACCAGGCTATCGAACTTGAACAAGATGCAGACAAGAAAGCCGACTATGCTTATAGCGCTGCAGTAGTATTGTTCAGCAAGAAACAGTTGAGCAAAGCAAAACAATACGCAAACAAAGCTCTTTCTTTCAACAGTAAATACGGTAAAGCTTATATCCTGATTGCACAAATGTACGCATCAAGTCCGAACTGGAGTGACGAAGCTGCATTGAACAAATGTACTTATTTCGCCGCTATCGATAAATTACAGCGTGCTAAGAGCGTAGACCCGAGTGTGGCTGAAGAAGCTCAGAAACTGATCAACACGTATGCCGGACATACTCCGAAAGATGAAGACCTCTTCTTCCTGGGCTTGAAGAAAGGTAATTCTGTCACAATCGGTGGATGGATTGGTGAAACTACAACCATCAGATAATATATGTCAGCCAAATTCAAAAAGCACATATATAAACTATTTATAAACATAACAGTTGCCGCATGGGCAACTGTTATGTTTCTTTTTGTTCCTGCATGCGGGAAAAAAGAACAACCCACAGCCGCCGCTGTAAAAGAAAGCGACTCCCTGCCCGATATGCGTACTACAGGAGTTACCACACTCATTTCCGACTCCGGTATGATTCGCTATAAAATCATCACGGCAGAATGGCTCATTTACAGTCATAGGAACCCTCCTTTCTGGGCTTTCGAGAAAGGAATCTACCTAGAAAAATTCGACAGTCTTTTTCATGTGGATGCCAGCATCAAAGCAGATACGGCGTACTATTATGAGCCCAAAAAACTTTGGGAATTACGTGGAAACGTACATATCCAGAGCCAACGGGGCGACAAATTCGATACCGAACTGATGTTCTGGGACCAGGACAAAGAAAAAATCTATTCAGACAAATTCATCCGCATCGAACAAGTGGACAAAATACTGACTGGATACGGCTTTGAATCCAATCAGCAAATGACTGAATATCAAATCTATAACAATACAGGTATTTTTACGGTAGAAGACAATGCTGCGCAAGCAGACAGCACACGAACTCCCAAATAAAACCATTCATTATGGGACTTATCATCCAGTTACTTATATCTATGGCATTTTCCGCTTTCTTTTCCGGAATGGAAATTGCCTTCGTATCTTCCAATAAACTACGTTTTGAGATGGAAAAGACGAACAATGTGTCGTCTTATATCCTCTCCGTATTCTATCGACATTCCAACAATTTCATCTCTACCATGCTGGTGGGAAATAACATAGCCTTGGTCATCTACGGTATCTTGATGGCCCAACTTATTGAACATTATATACTTGCAGATGTTATTTCCAATCAAGCATTACTGGTATCGATAGAAACCATTATCTCTACCCTGATCATTCTTGTGACAGGAGAATTCATTCCAAAGACATTATTCAAGCTGAATCCGAATGCAACACTAAAGGCATTCAGCCTGCCTGCTTATATCTGCTATATTCTACTCTACCCCATCAGCCGTTTTTCATCTGTACTTTCCAGCGGTATTCTGCACCTCGTCGGAGTCAAGACCAATAAGGAAGACCGGGAAAAGGCTTTTACAAAAGTCGATTTGGACTATTTCATACAAAGCAGCATTGAAGAAGGGAAAGAAGGAGAAGAAATAGACAATGAAATCAAAATATTCCGCAATGCGCTCGATTTCTCTAATGTAAAGATACGCGACTGCATGATTCCACGTACAGAAATCATTGCCGTAGATTCAGAGACCTCCCTTGCTGAGCTGAAAAAAGTATTTATAGAGAACGGAATCAGCAAAATTATCGTGTACAAAGACAATATTGACAACATCATCGGCTACATCCATTCATCCGAAATGTTCAAAGGAACCACAGAATGGCAGAACAACATACGCAGTATTCCATTTGTTCCAGAAACCATGGCCGCACATAAGTTGATGCGCATCTTCAAGCAGCAGAAACGATCGCTGGCCGTAGTGGTAGATGAATTTGGAGGAGTTTCAGGCATTGTAGCACTCGAAGACTTGATAGAAGAAATCTTAGGTGACATAGAAGATGAACACGATACAACTTCTACGGTAGCCAAACAGATTTCAGAAAACGAATATATCTTTTCCGGAAGAATGGACATAGAAAAAGCCAATGAGACATTCAACCTGAATCTGCCGGAAAGCGAAGATTACCAAACCATAGGCGGACTTATCCTCAATGAGTGTCAAAGTATTCCCAAAGTAAACGAAGTCATCGAGATGGAAGGTTTCACTTTCAAAATTATCAAAGTGAGTGCCAACCGAATTGAACTGGTGAAGCTGATTACGCAGAAATAAGCATTTTTTTGAGAGAAAATAGCGACTAAACAGTATTTTTTGTATCTTCGTGCGCTAATAGCGGAAATATAAAAACAATAAACAAAAAAATAATAACTTTAAATGGCAACTTTACAAAAAATTCGAAGCAAAGGACCTTTATTGGTCATCGTAATCGGTCTTGCCCTTTTTGCATTCATTGCGGGAGACGCTTGGAAAGTGCTCCAGCCGCATCAAGGTAAACAAGACGTAGGAGAAGTGAACGGGGAAGTTCTCAGTGCACAGGATTATCAGAAAATGGTAGATGAGCTCAGCGAAGTCATCAAACTGACAAACGGACTGAATTCTCTTACAGAAGATCAGTTGAACAACGTAAAAGATCAGGTATGGCAGAGCTACGTCAACAACAAACTGATTGCTGAACAGGCTAAGAAACTGGGTCTGAAAGTGACAGATGCTGAAATCCAGGCTATCATCGACCAAGGAACCCACCCGTTGCTGATGCAGACTCCGTTCCGTAATCCGCAGACTGGCATGTTCGATAAAGATATGTTGAAGAAATTCTTGGTAGACTATGCCAATATGGACGCTAGCAAAATGCCGGCACAATATGTAGAATATTATCAGAAAATGGGTGCTTTCTGGAAATTCGTAGAAAAGACTCTTGCTGAAAGCACATTGGCCGAGAAATACCAGAACCTGATTACAAAATCATTGATTTCAAACCCTGTATCTGCTGAAGACGCATTCAAGTCTCGTACAGAACAGAGCGATCTGCTGCTGGCCGGTGTTCCTTACAGTTCTATCAGCGATTCAACTATTCAGGTTTCCGACAGCGAAATCAAGGACCGCTACAATGAAAAGAAAGAACAATTCAAACAGTTGGTTGAGACACGCGACATCCGCTACATCGATGTGAAAGTTGTTCCATCGGATGCAGACCGCAAGGCTGTTGAAAAAGAAGTGACAGAATACAGCAACCAGCTGGCCAATACAACCACTGACTTCGGAACCTTCGTACGCTCTACAGGTTCTTCTGTAAACTATTCAGATGTTCCGGTTAAAAAGACGGTATTCCCTGCCGATGTGGCTGCCCGTCTTGACTCTACAGGCGTAAATGAAGTATATGGTCCTTACTACAATCAGACAGATGACTCTTACAATGCTTTCAAGGTATTGGCCAAAGTTTCTTCTCCTGATTCTATCCAGTTCCGTCAGATTCAGGTATATGCCGACACAGAAGAAAAGACAAAGACCTTAGCCGACAGTATCTACACTGCCCTGAAAGGTGGAGCCGACTTCGCAGCTGTAGCCAAAATCTACGGACAGACAGGCGAAGCAACTTGGGTTAACTCACAAAGCTGGGAAGGTGCCGAATTGGATGCCGACAACAGCAAGTTCATCAACACCCTGCTCAATCAGCCGGTAAATGAACTGACCAACGTAAATATGGGACAGGCCAACCTGATTCTGCAGGTTATGGACAAAAAAGGCATGCAGACCAAATACAAAGTCGCTGTGGTAAAACGTCCGGTTGAATTCAGCAAAGAAACTTACAATGCAGCCTACAACAAATTCAGCCAGTTTGTAGCACAGAACACCACCATCGAATCAATGGTCAAGAATGCAGAAGAAAGTGGTTATACCCTGACACCGCGTACCGACCTTTCCAGTGCAGAACACTATGTAGGTGGTGTACGTTCCACTCGTGAAGCTTTGAAATGGATTTTCGCAGCAAAACCGGGTGAAGTTTCTCCGCTGTACGAATGTGGTGAAAACGACCACCTGATGGTAGTAGCCCTTGACAAGATTCATGAAGCTGGTTACCGTGACATCAACTCTGTAGCAGAAATGCTGAAAAATGAAATCCGTCGCGACAAGAAAGCAGACCAGCTCATGGCTGAAATGAAGAAATACAACTCTATCGCTCAGGTTAAAGGCATGAAAGATGCGGTAAGCGATTCAGTAAAACACGTTACTTTCAGCGCACCGGCTTATATTTCAGTGACACGTGCCAGCGAACCGGTTATCGGTGCAGTAGCTGCCAAGACAGCTGTCAATCAGGTAAGTGCTCCTATCAAAGGTAATGCAGGAGTCTATATGATTCAGGTATATGCCAAAGATAAGGGAAATGAAAAATTTGATGCCAAACAGGAAGAAGCTACATTGAACAACATGGCCGCACGTATCGTAGGAAGCCAGCTCATCAATGACCTGTATCAGAAGGCTAAAGTGGAAGATAAACGTTACCTATTCTTCTAAGCCTCCTCTTCTATATGAAATAAAAAAGTCCGGAAAGAGATTTCCGGACTTTTTTTATGACTACATTTCCACCCGCACATACGCCTGAAACCGGGTATCTTCCCTCACCGGTGTCAGAGGCAAATAGCCAGATGCCACTTTCCCGTCTTTCCACACCAAAGGATACCTTGCCACCATCTCCCGATGAAACGAAAGTGCCTCCCCTTCACGCACATAATGTTCCACCACATATTCTCCTTCCGACAAAGGATGAACATACCTGTCATATAAAATCCGCGAAAGGACTCCCATATTCATACGCAGGTTAATCTCCACACAAGGATGTATCCGATACCCGTCTTCCATACGACATACCATCATATCCACTCCCAGATAACCTTGATAAGCCTGTCCCAATAACTTTTTCAGCGATGCTTCCAGACAAACCTTGATACACGACAGCCGTTCCAACGAAACATAACGTGAAAGCCGTTTCTCGATTGCCGTGTTACTTAACAGACGGTTCGCTTTATAATTCCCGTGTACATCCGTTTCAAAATAAGAATATCCCACGAATCGGACCTCCCCCTTCTCATCGGCCAAAAACTCCATGGCAAAATCGGCCACCTTGTCATAAATCGGTTCTGCCATCAGTACCCCCTGTACCTTCAAAATACGGGACGCCCATCCCGCCAGCTGTACATTCCAGCTTGCCGCAGAAACCTTCCAAAGCCCTCTACCGCTTCCCGACCAGGGAGCTTTCAGAATAACCTGGTCTCTTTCCCGTATAAACGTATCCACCTCACTCAACTCCGTACAGGCTCTCATCTCCCCACAAATGCCTTTCCAACCAGTAAATACCGGCAATATCTCCAGACACCGTTGCCGGGACGACAGATAGCGAATCCGTTGCATTTCCTCTGCGGAAGGAAGGAACTCCTCGTCCACCCCTTCCAGACGTAGCCGATGCACCAACGCAGGGGTCCATCCCCAAGGAATATAACGGGTGGAAAGCCATTGTTCCGTCCAACCGATCGAGGAAAGTAACCGGAACAAAATTTCCCGTCCTTCTCCTTCCGGACAAATCTCACACAATTGACGACGGAACAGTGACACCCGCTCCAGACAATCCACTTTCACCCCACTACCCTCCCCGGCAAACCATACCGGAAGAACCGACAAATCGGCAGCCATCCGTAAGATTTCTGCTGGCGACTTATAATAAGGAGTAAAATTGGCCATAGCCATATCGTAATCAGGGTTGAACAAATATATCGGTGAATGCATGCACATCAAGATTAAAATATGACACAAAAGTAAGGAAAAAACTGACACTGCAACCCTATTTCAACGCCCAAAGCCCCCTTCAAAACACAGGTTTAACTGAAACCGCTTCAACCGAATTAAACAAATGAAACGAAAAAGGGATGAAACATTTCAATTTAAAACATTAATACAGTAAAAAAAGACAAACCGACACCGATAAAAATATAATACAAAAAAGAGAGCTATCTATTGAAATATATGTCTAAAAGGAAGTATATTTGCATATCGAAAAACAAAAAGAAAGTAAAACACAAAAAATACAATACAAAACGACAATACAACTAAAGAGATTATTAACGACAACATTAACTAAAAACACGAAAGCAAATGAAAAGAATGTATCTCACCGGAGTCGCATTGCTCACATTAGCAGGAGCTCCAGCCATTTCGATGGCCCAAGACAAAGTAGAAGCCAGCGTAGGCGCTGACCTTGTCAGCGGATATATCTGGCGTGGACAGGACTTAGGAAATGTCAGCATTCAACCTTCTGCCTCCGTGTCCTATAAAGGGTTCTCTCTTTCAGGATGGGGTTCTGTAGGAATAGACAAAGACGACACAAAAGAATTCGACCTGACATTGGGGTATAACACCGGAGGATTCAGCGTATCAGTTACCGACTACTGGTTCAACAACGGACCGCAGTATTTCCATTACGGTGCACACAACACAGCACATGTATTCGAAGCTCAGGTGGGTTACGATTTTGGCGTACTGGCCGTCAACTGGTACACCAATTTTGCAGGAGCAGACGGAGTGAAAGCCAATGGCGACCGCGCCTATTCTTCCTATTTCAGTATTGCCGCCCCCTTCAAACTGGGAGGTTTGGAATGGTCGGCAGAAATTGGAGCCACTCCATGGGAAACAAACTTCTACAACAATGGAGCTACCGGATTTGAGGTATCCCACATCAGCCTGCAAGCCTCGAAGGAAATTAAGTTTACCGACTCCTTCTCACTTCCGGTTTTTGCCCAAGCCATTTGGAATCCGGCTACAGAAGGTGCCTATTTTGTATTTGGACTCAGTTTTTAATATAGAAACATACGATTAGAAAAAGAAGACAAAGGTATTGGTTTACACTTAAGGAAAAAAGATTACAACAGGATAGCAGAACAGCAATACAAAATACAAATACAACGTCATTATGAAGAAAATTGAAGCAATCATCCGTAGAACCAAGTTCGAAGAAGTAAAGGAGGCATTATTGGCCGCCGACATCGAATGGTTCTCCTACTATGAAGTAAGAGGTATCGGAAAGACCCGTGAAGGACGTATCTATCGTGGGGTGGTATATGATACCAGTTCCATCGAACGTATCCTGATTTCCATTGTGGTGCGGGAAAAGAATGTAGAAAAGACCGTACAGGCCATCTTGAAGTCAGCCTATACCGGTGAAATTGGCGACGGCCGTATTTTCATCATCCCCGTGGAAGACTCCATCCGCATCCGTACCGGTGAACGTGGAGATATTTCACTCTACAATGCCGAGCAGGAAAAATAAGCCCGACGGGAAACTATCAACACAGGTATTAATTTAAAAGGTAAAGATCATGAAACTGTTTAAAGAAGGTATGCATGGCGCATACCGCAAAACCCTCATACCCCTTTTCTTACTTCTTTTTCCATTAATCGCGGCCGCACAGACTTCTCCTGAAGAAGCAGGCACAGTCGACAAAATATCAGAACTGTCCACCGGTATCAATACGGTATGGATGTTACTGGCAGCCATGCTGGTGTTCTTCATGCAGCCCGGATTTGCCCTGGTAGAAGCCGGATTCACCCGCAGCAAAAATACCGCCAACATCCTGATGAAGAACTTGGTTGACTTCATGGTAGGTTCCATCCTGTTCTGGTTCATCGGATTCGGACTGATGTTTGGCGTGGGAGATGTATTTGGCACCCCACATCTTTTCGACTTGGATGCCATGGACCGCATCATCCAGAACGGTCTGCCGATTGAAGGCTTCCTGATATTCCAGACTGTATTCTGTGCCACTTCCGCTACTATCGTATCAGGTGCTATGGCCGAACGTACCAAGTTCTCCATGTATCTGGTCTACACCATAGCCATCAGTGTCTTGATTTATCCTGTATCCGGTCACTGGACATGGGGAGGAGGATGGCTTACAAACGCTGACCCGAGTTCATTCATGATGTCTTTCTTCGGCTACACCTTCCATGACTTTGCCGGTTCTACAGTGGTACACTCTGTAGGTGGATGGATTGCATTGGTCGGCGCAGCCATCCTTGGTCCCCGCCTGGGAAAATATGGCAAGGACGGAAAGTCAAAAGCCATCCCCGGACACAATCTGACACTCGCTTGCTTGGGTGTATTCATCCTTTGGTTCGGCTGGTTCGGTTTCAACCCGGGTTCACAGCTTGCAGCTGCCACTTCTGGCGACCAGACAGCCATCTCACACGTATTCCTGACAACTAACCTGGCAGCCTGCGCCGGTGGTATCCTGGCCTTGGCAGTGAGCTGGATCAAATATGGCAAACCGTCACTCTCACTGACACTCAATGGTATCCTTGCCGGACTGGTCGGTGTCACAGCCGGATGCGACATTGTCTCTCCTGTAGGAGCCGCCCTTATCGGAGCTATCTGCGGAACAGTCATGATTTTCTCAGTAGAATTCATCGAACACCGTCTGAAGATTGACGATCCGGTAGGTGCTTCTTCCGTACACGGTGTATGCGGTAGCCTTGGAACCATCCTGACAGGTCTGTTCGCCGTAGAGGGAGGTACATTCTACGGAGGCGGCTTCGGATTCCTCGGTGCACAGATTTTCGGTGTCATCATCGTAGGCGGCTGGGCTGCTATCATGGGATACATCATCTTCAAAGTACTCGACAAAGTTCACGGCTTGCGTGTTCCGGCCAGAGTGGAAGAAGAAGGACTGGATATCTACGAACATGGAGAATCAGCCTACAACCATTAAAAATAAACATTCACTACTAACTAATAAATAACCAATAAAAATTTACAGTAACATGTCAACATTAAGATTCAGAGTAGTAGAAAAGGCCTTCCAGGCAAAACCGCTGGAAGTACCCGCTCCCAAAGAAAGACCGGGAGAATACTTTGGCAAATACGTATTCAACAGAGAAAAAATGTTCAAATACCTTCCTTCTACGGTATTTGCACGTCTCATCGACGCCATGGACAACGGTGCGGCTCTTGACCGCCAGATTGCCGATGCTGTGGCCGAAGGGATGAAAAAATGGGCCAGCGAACTGGGTGCCACCCACTATACTCACTGGTTCCAGCCGCTGACGGAAGGCACTGCTGAGAAGCACGACGCATTTGTAGAACACGACGGAAAGGGTGGCATGATGGAAGAATTCTCCGGAAAACTGCTCGTGCAGCAGGAACCGGATGCTTCTTCTTTCCCGAACGGAGGTATCCGTAACACATTCGAAGCCCGCGGTTACAGTGCATGGGATCCTTCCTCACCTGTGTTCGTAGTAGACGACACTTTGTGTATCCCGACTATCTTCATCGCCTATACCGGTGAATCACTCGACTACAAAGCTCCGTTGCTGAAAGCCCTCCGCGCAGTAAACAAAGCTGCCGTAGATGTATGCCACTATTTCGATCCGAATGTAAAGAAAGTAATGGCTTACCTGGGATGGGAACAGGAATACTTCCTGGTAGACGAAGGCCTGTATGCCGCACGTCCGGACCTGTTGCTGACAGGACGTACGCTGATGGGTCACGAAGCATCTAAAAACCAGCAGTTGGAAGACCACTATTTCGGTGCCATCCCTACCCGTGTGGCAGCCTTCATGAAAGACCTCGAAATCCAGGCTCTTGAACTGGGTATTCCGGTAAAGACACGCCACAATGAGGTAGCTCCGAACCAGTTTGAATTGGCTCCGATTTTCGAAGAATGTAACCTGGCCGTAGACCACAACATGCTGATCATGTCACTGATGCGTAAAGTGGCACGTACACACGGATTCCGCGTACTGTTGCACGAAAAACCGTTCAAAGGTGTCAACGGTTCCGGTAAGCACAACAACTGGTCACTCGGTACAGATACCGGTACGCTGCTGATGGCTCCGGGCAAGACTCCGGAAGAGAACCTGCGCTTCATCACATTTATCGTCAACACCCTGATGGCAGTGTACAAACACAACGGACTGCTGAAAGCCTCTATCATGAGTGCTACCAACGCACACCGTCTGGGAGCCAACGAAGCACCTCCCGCCATCATCTCTTCATTCCTGGGAAGCCAGTTGAGCAAAGTGCTCGACCACATGGAAGACAGTGCAACCGACGAATTGATTTCTCTGGGCGGCAAACATGGTATGAAGCTTGACATTCCGCAGATTCCGGAACTGTTGATTGATAACACCGACCGTAACCGTACTTCTCCATTCGCCTTCACAGGTAACCGTTTTGAATTCCGTGCGGTAGGTTCAGAAGCTAACTGCGCCAGCGCCATGATTGCCTTGAACACAGCCGTAGCTGAACAGCTCACTGAATTCAAGAAAGAAGTAGACGAACTGATTGAAAAGGGTGAACCGAAGATTTCAGCCATCATTCAGGTAGTACGCAAATACATCAAACTGAGCAAGCCTATCCGCTTCGACGGCAACGGTTACAGCGATGAATGGAAAGAAGAAGCTGCCCGCCGTGGTCTGGACTGCGAAACCAGCTGCCCGGTTATCTTCGACCAGTACCTGACAGAAGACAGTGTACGCATGTTCGAATCAGCAGGCGTCATGACACGTAAGGAACTGGAAGCCCGTAACGAAGTAAAATGGGAAACTTATACAAAGAAAATCCAGATTGAAGCCCGCGTTTTGGGCGACTTGGTAATGAACCACATCGTTCCGGTAGCCATTGAATATCAGAGCAAGCTGATTGACAATGTCTACAAGATGAAACAGATTTTCCCTGCAGAAGAAGCAGAAAAGCTGTCTGCCGAGAACCTGGCTATCATCCGTAAGATTGCTGAACACACTTCTTACATCAAGGAACACGTAGACACAATGGTAGAAGCACGCAAAGTGGCTAACAAGATCACTGACGAACGTGCAAAAGCCGTTGAATATCACGACAAGATTACTCCGATGCTGGAACAGATCCGTTACCACATCGACAAGCTTGAACTGATTGTCGACGACCAGATGTGGACACTTCCTAAATATAGAGAACTGCTGTTCATCAGATAATCCACACCCTAAAGGATTATCTCTTATTTCTTATTGGTTGTTTGAGAAAGAGGCCACGACCGTGGAGGTCGTGGCCTCTGTTATTTTTCACCACTACCCCATACTCTGCTTTCTTTTAATGATTCAGCATGAGCCATTCTCGTTACTCGTCCCTCGATTTGACATCCAGAAAATTATGTATTTCCATCACTTTCTGTTTCAATTCGCATTTTACAATGTAGGCTACCTCGTAATTATCTCTTTCTCATCGTCTGTGCTTTCCGTCGGGTCATCTCTTCCGCAAAAGCTTTATATCCATTTGCCTGGATGTAGTGAATACACGCTGCACGGTCGGAATTGAACAGAAAAGAAAAAATTTTTCCTATCACATTATTATGTGTCTTGCAGGCCTTTACGTCCGTATCACAATCAGCACAACAGACGAAACCTTTCGCTTGACAGCATTGTCTGATTTTACACCAAGTTGCCTTGTCATTCTGCCGGCATCCCGGACATTTCCCTTTGAGATACTTGCGGCATGCTCCGCAATATAGCCCGCAAGCGGCAATGTGCTCTACAGAAGCGGTAATTGTTTTTTTATCCATAGTTCCCATGTATTTGTTCCTGAAAAATTGGAGGGATATTCATTACAATTCCAAAAATAGGGAAATATCTTCAATATTTATGGGAGATGTTCAAAAGGTATTCCGATAATTTATTAATACTGTTGAATACTTTTGGGAAAGCCACCTGAACAGATTATTCAAGAAATATAAGAATATCAGCCCGACAGAATTCCGGAAAACGAACAGACCATTATAGAATACTGTATCCGCCTGAAAATGAAGAAACTCCACAACCGATTTCATTATCTGACGAATCATTTTCTATGTTTCTCTGCCCGAAACCGTACGTTTCTCACACGGGAAACATACGGTTCCGGAAGCAGAAACATACGTTTTCCGCATGAGAAACATAAAAAACTCAGACATACTTTCTCATTGGTGCCAGTGCGTTTTCAAATCCACACGAGAAGAAAATCTGAGATTTTAACCACCTTATACCTCTTTCGCTCAAAAAATGGTCGAGGGATCAGACTTACTTCCGACGTCATTTCAGTGACTCCATACGCAACGGCCATCTTTTCCACTTTTTGATCAGCAAAAGTTATAACCATCTATTTAATAAATAATACTCTTGTCATTTTCTGCATTAAGCACAAGATCCTGTTCTTTAAATCTCTCAATTTCCTTTCCATCACGAGAAATGGATATGTCATAAGAAAGTTTATTGCCATCCTCTATTGAAACAGCCACAAAAGATAAAGCCAACGAACTTTTCTTATCCGTAAAAACCGTGACAGTTGTATCTCTTACAGAAGTATATGAATTGAGAAGATACACTTTGCCATCTACTTTTTTTACACTACCATCTACATTATAAGTATATAAATTTCCATCTGAGCCGACAGAAAGTCCAATAGAAACAGGGAATTTTGTTTCGGCTGTTGAGCTATTATAAGTAGCAACAATTTTATACAAACCACTCGTTACATTATTATCTTCTTCCGAAATATTCACTTTCGAACACGAGGAAATCAAAGCCATACAGGCCATTCCTAATAAAATCTTTTTCATATCTATACTTTTAAATCTAGTTTATACATAATGAAATGATGACAACAGAGCAAGAACGTATTTTACGCGTCTAAAATCAGAAGTTATAACCTAAACTAAAATAAGGATAAATAACCGCAGCCCGAAAAACAGCTTCGTCTTTCTTCCCTATAGTACTCTCATACAAAGCCATTCCGGGGTTAACCCCCAGACGTACCATAAGTCCTTTTTTAGGCTGATAGCGATAACCTAAATCCAGAAAAGCAAACGAACCCGATTTGCCATCCTCTATTTGATGTCCCAATTTGTCATAAAACACGCAGGTATAAAGACCATAACTCACCCCTATACCGATTTCTGCACGATTTTTTCGTTTCCCTATCAGATAATTAACAGCTACAGGAAAAGTCCAGCCTCTTGTCAGATCAGCAAGGTTGTCAAAAAAAGCCGGAGACTTGGAGCGAGTATAGGCTATTCCGATTCTCGCTCCCCAATGCGTCTTTTCACCGAAACGTGTGTCATAATGGATTCCTACGGTGGTCGATGCCCCACCTAACTCTACAAACACGCCTTCCTCTCGCTGGGCATGCATCTCACGATTTGCCATTAAGTTAAATAACAGCATAAATACGACCACACGGTCAAAGCGTTTTTTCGTCCGTAGTGCAGTCGATAACAGGACAGAAGATTTTGATTTCATATCAATTTAAGGTCAAAAAGTTATGTCTAATTATGGACGTTTTTGCACTACAAGTGTATAATTAAAAAATGAAACCAACGGAAAATTGCATAATTATTTAATAAATATTACGTTTTCCCATTTCTGTCACAAAATCAAACCGACCAGACATCAAACACATCAGTCCATTTCATTGTCTTTCTTCCTCACTGCCGCCACCACTTTCAGGGCATTTCTCCTAGCTGCCGCGATACTTGGCGTCATTTCGTATTCCAGCATATCCAGACAGACTTTCAGTTCATTGGCCAGTTCCGGAACAAAGCGGCACATCTTCGCAGCCAAATTGATCATCATCGAACGGCTGCTGTCTGCTTCCTTCTTATCAATAATATGAGCAAGACAAAAATCAAACAAGTCTGTCCGGAAATTCCTATCAGTCACCAAATCCAGCAAAATAGACAGCACAAGCCCCCGGCGTATTTTCAAATTGGATGCCATTACCCGGTCTGTAATCTCATCATAAAAAGGAGAGAGATAGAGCCTTTTGTCTTCTCCCGACAAATGAGAGAGTATCCATGCCGCATTGGAAGCCGACCGTGCCTCTTCTGCATGAAGCATAAGATGACAAACCTTACGGATACCTTCCTCGTCATCATGCAGCTCACGGGAGAGGGCCATCACCTGCCATTTGGACAGCTTGCTTTGCAATTGTTCCATTCCTTTTTCGTGTTTTTCCTATCACGACAAAGCTAAAAAATAAGCATCAGAATAACAAATGAAAGATTTCCCAAATCCCAAAACTAATTTTTTATTCAAAAAATATGCATCCCGGAAAGATTTTTAGTATCTTCGCCCCCAAACTAACTAACCTGACTAACCTATGTCTATTTTCTCACCTTACATAAACCTACTTATTCGCTCTTGGGGAGCATGGATTCTGCCCTTGTGCATGCTTTTCGCATGTACGCCCTCCCGACATGAGACACCCTCTCCACAGACAGCAGAGACAAGTCCTTACACCGACAGTCTGTTGCAGTTCAAAATATACCTTGAACAAATCCGCATCAGCCGCTTCAAAGCAGATACCCTGGAAGAGGCACGCACTTTGGAAGAGGCGGAAAGAATGGCCCGGTTCTTGAACGACTCTGCCTCGTATGCCGATTTGTGGCAGGAAAAGGCATTGTTCTATTTGCCGGAAAAACCGGAAACAGCGAAAACTTATTTCCAGAAGGCTCTTGCCTACATGACTTCCGGAACAACTGCTTCTACCGTGCAGAACGAACTCTATCTTTCGCGTATCTACCTGCAACAGGAACAGACGGACAGTGCCTTTCATTATATCAACGAGGCTATCCACAAAAATCTGTCGGAAGCACAGACTCCTGTCTTACATACGCAAAAAGGATACATCTTTGCCTCCCTTCTGAAAGCTGATTCGGCAACCCATTATATCTTGCCTTCTTTGCAGGGCCTGACCTTGAAACAACGCACGGAGGCCTACCGCCGCCTGTTTGAAATGTATGGAAACCTACGAGATGGGAAACGGGAAAACGCCTACATGCGGAAGTACATCCTGTCGCACGACTCACTGAGCACGGAGCGGAAGGAAATGGTCATCGGAAAAATACAGGACATGCAGGAATACAAGCTGCAACGTGAACGGGCCAACAAGGCAGAAATGGAAACAGCTCACCACAAACTGATTTTCTACCGGATTGTGGTGGCACTGGGACTTGTGATTCTGGTTCTTTTACTATTGCTCCACCGTATCCGCACGCACAAACAGAAACTGACCGAGGAGCTCAAGGAAACCCAGTGGATGCGGATGGAAGAAAGCTTGAAACGGAAAGAAGCAGAAGTGGCACTGATTCACGAGCAGGAACGGCTGAAACAACAGGAAATCGACCGGCTGCACAAAAGTGTGGAATATTACCGGCAACTGAATGCCATTACTCTGCCCTCACTCCTGCGGAAAAGAAACTCGCAGGGAGCACTTCATCTGACGGAAGACGAATGGGATATCATCCAGCAAAACACGGATACTTGCTTTGACGGCTTCACTACCCGGTTGAAGGAACACCACCCCCAACTCACGGAAGAAGAACTCCGTTTCTGCTGTCTGGTGAAAATGGATCTTCCGCTGTCGCTGCTGTCCGAAATCTATCACATCGCCAAGGGAAGTATCTCACGCCGGAAAATGCGGTTGAAAGAGAAAATGCACATCGAAAACAGCAGTTTTGATGAGTTCATTGCGGGCTTTTAAGGACGATGTACATCAGGTAAATTATCAACACACTGTTTATCAAACACTTAATTACCGCCTGTGTACATCACTATTTGCTAAGAATTTCACACATTCCCTCTACCTTTGCCACCGTAAATCTATAGCAAACGTGTATAACTAATGAATGTAAAACAACTACTTTGTTGGATGATGTGTGGCTTATTTGTTTTCTTCACTGCGGGATGCAGTGAAGAAAACTCTGAAAATCTGCCAGACAACACCCCTATTTATCAAAAGTATTTGGTGGCTTTTTCCGACACACAGCCTACACTGGCCTATGCCCATTTCTCACGGGAAAAGGATACACCCCTGAAAGATATCAGACTTACAGGAGGTTCATCTGTCATGGCCAACGGGAAGGAAATGGGATTCAACACTTTTGACGGAAATACCATTTTCGGCTATTCCTATTTCATCCCACTCGGAAAAGATAAAACAGTGTCATTCGTGTTCCAACGCACTCAGCAAAAGGAAACGCACATGCTGGTCAACTATGCTTACAAGGAATGGATTCACCCTATACATATACCTTCCACACGTACCACGGTTTACAACCAGGAAGTGATAGGATGGACGGGAGAAAAAATAGCTGCCGACGAAGAACTGGAGGCTACGCTGGATAATCCTAACCATCCGGAAGAATATACCGTATATTATGGAACCCTGAACCAAAGCCGCGACGGAGTTTCCTTTGATAAGGTGCCCACAGGAAAATACATGCTCACCTTGAAAAGAAACGTGAAACTGGAAACCAAAGACAACGATACTCCTGCCAAAGGAGAAATCGTACTGGTCTTTTATGACAAGAAAGAAGTAACCGTAGAAGAACAAACAGAATAATAAAGAAACAAACCCTGGCTATATCCCAAATTCCACAGGTGTATGGACTCCCCACTCCTATGAAGAAAATCACAACTTCCCGTGCGGAGCCTTTTATCCTCTCAGCTGAAAACTTCCGTCTTACAGGAAAAAGAAAGCTTGATAATCTCTCTGGGATACACCTTCTCTAACCTTGACCCTTTACTCTCTGGCGTCCGGGAAACGGCTTTCGATGGAAAACGACTTAATTCCGGAAAAAACGCCCATTTTTTCATTCACTCTCGATCGGGACAAGCTGGCGGTTTTAAGAACTGGGTCGGATTAACGTCCGGCCCAGTTTTTTATTCTACTCATGGCTTCCTGGCAGTCTTCGCGTTTACCGAAAGCAGTCAGACGCAAAAAGCCTTCTCCGCTCGGTCCGAAGCCTACGCCTGGAGTACCTACCACATTCACTTCGTGAAGCAGCATATCGAAGAAGCTCCATGAATCCAGACCTTCGGGGGCTTTCACCCAAATGTAAGGTGCATTGACACCGCCATAGAGTGTAAATCCAGCTCCCTGCAGACCTTCACGCATCAGACGGGCATTCTCCATATAGTATTCAATGGTTTCCTTGATTTCTGCCTGTCCTTCGGGAGTGTAGATGGCCTCGGCACCCCGCTGGGTAATGTAGCTGGTTCCGTTGAACTTCGTACACTGACGGCGGTTCCACAAATGGTTCAGGGCTACCTCTTCGCCAGAGGTGGTCATAGCTTTTACCTCTTCCGGTACCACGGTATAACCGCAACGTACCCCCGTAAATCCGGCTGTCTTGGAGAAGCTGCGGAATTCTACGGCACACGAACGGGCTCCTTCAATCTCATAAATGGAATGTGGCACATCGGCTTCGTGGATGTAAGCTTCATACGCTGCATCATATAAGATCAATGCCTTGTGTTCCAATGCGTATTCTACCCACTTCTGCAATTCGGCCTTCGTCAATGTGGTTCCCGTCGGATTGTTCGGATAGCACAAATAAATCATGTCTACCGGTTCTGTGGGAAGAGACGGAACAAAATGATTCTCTGCCGTACAAGGCAAATAAGTCAAGTGGCTCCACTGGCCGTTTGCTTTCAGGTCACCGGCCCGTCCAGCCATGACATTGCTGTCGATATACACCGGATACACCGGGTCGGTCACAGCTACTTTGTTGCCTGTACCGAGGATATCGCCGAAGTTGCCAGTATCGCTTTTGGCACCGTCGCTTACAAAGATTTCCGTCGGACGCAATTCGATGCCTCTCGGCTGATAATCATGAGTCAGGATGGCTTGAATCAGGAAATCATATCCCTGTTCGGGACCGTATCCATGGAAGGTAGCCGCACTGGCCATTTCGTCTACGGCATGGTGCATGGCCTTGATGGAAGCTGGGGGAAGCGGACGGGTAACGTCGCCAATACCCAGGCGGATGAGTGCAGCCTCTGGATGGGCTGTCTTAAATGCATTTACTTTTTGGGCTACGCTCGAAAACAGATAATTTCCGGGCAGTTTAATGAAGTTTTCGTTAACTTGTATCATGTGATGTTTTGTCTTACTCTTTTAATTCTATTGTTCCGTCGAATACTTTGACCGCAGGTCCGGTCATATACAAATGGGCTCCCTCACCTTTCCAGTCGACCGTCAGCTTGCCTCCATCCATACAGATAGTGGCATGATCCCCACATCTGCCGGTGAAAGCCGCCGCTACTGCAGTGGCACAAGCTCCTGTGCCGCAAGCCTGCGTAATGCCGGAGCCTCTCTCCCACACCCGCATGCGGATGGTTTCCTTGTCCAGCACCTGTGCAAACTCCACATTCACCCGGTCGGGGAACAGCGGATGATGCTCAAGCACCGGTCCCACTGCCGGCAAGTCCACCTCTTCCATCTTGTCCACAAAGATGACCAGATGCGGATTTCCCATGGATACGGCGATTCCTTTTGGGTAAGGATAAGATTCACCCAAGTCCACCGGGTGGATATCAGCTGGAATACCCATATCAACCCGCACGCTCTCCACTTTCCCCTCATTGACCTGCAGATGCAGTTCCTTGATACCGGAAAGCGTATCCAAAAGGATGTCCGTCTTTGTAGTCAGTCCGTATTCATATAAATATTTTCCGATACAGCGGCTGGCATTTCCGCACATCTTGGCTTCCGAACCGTCGGCATTGAAAATGCGCATGCTGAAATCGGCTTTGTCAGAAGCCCCGATCAGCACCAGTCCGTCACTACCTATTCCTGTGTGAGGACGGCTCCACTCGATTGAATTTTCTTCAGGGTGAGCCAACGGGTATTTCATCGTATTCACATAGATGTAATCATTACCCAGGCCGTGCATCTTTGTAAATTCTATCTTCATATATAATCGCTACTTAGTTTTTGTATCCTTCTTCGTGTACATCAGCCACCGCACGTCCGCTCGGCTCATTGACATTTGCGAAAGCCTTGTCCCATGCCAATGCTTCTGCCGTTGAGCAAGCTACACTCGGCACACTGGGCACACTCTTGGCCGCACTGTCGCTCGGGAAATGTTCCTCGAAGATGGAACGGTAATAATATTCTTCCTTGTTACGCGGCGGATTGATGGGGAAACGTTCGGCAGCATGAGCCATCTGTTCGTCGGATACCTCTTTGGAAGTAAATTCCTTCAGCGTATCAATCCAGCTGTATCCCACTCCGTCACTGAACTGTTCCTTCTGACGCCATGCCACGCTCTCGGGCAGCATGTCGGAAAAGGCCTCGCGCACAATCTTTTTCTCGATGGTCTTTCCCGGACACATCTTGGCCTTCGGATTCAGGCGCATGGCAATATCCAGGAATTCCTTGTCCAAGAAAGGCACACGTCCTTCCACTCCCCAAGCAGCCAATGCCTTGTTGGCCCGCAAACAGTCATACAGGTAAAGTTTAGACAGTTTGCGCACGGTTTCTTCATGGAAAGCACGCGCATCGGGAGCCTTGTGGAAATAAAGGTAACCACCGAAAATCTCATCGGCTCCTTCTCCACTGAGCACCATCTTGATACCCATACTCTTGATGACACGCGCCAAGAGATACATCGGAGTAGATGCACGGACAGTTGTCACATCGTAGGTTTCAATGTAATAAATCACATCGCGAAGGGCATCGAGTCCTTCCTGAATGGTATAATGAATTTCGTGGTGTACCGTTCCGATATAGTCGGCCACTTCACGCGCCTTGGCCAGGTCGGGTGCTCCTTCCAGTCCGATGGCGAATGAATGAAGCTGGGGCCACCAAGCGGCCATTTTCCCATCCGTTTCCACACGACGGGCCGCATAACGTTTGGCAATGGCAGAAATCACCGAACTGTCCAAACCTCCTGAAAGCAACACACCGTAGGGCACATCACTCATCAGCTGTCCGCGAACCGCCTTTTCCAGTCCCTCACGCAGGGCACTTACCGAAGCCGGTGCATCGGCCACTGCGTTATAGCTGGTCCAGTCGCGCTTGTACCAACGTACCATCTTGCCTTCCTTGCTGGAATAATAATGTCCCGGCAGGAAAGGTTCATAACGTTCGCAGAATCCTTCCAGCGCTTTCAGTTCGCTGGCGCAATATACCTTTCCGTCGCTGTCATAGCCGATGTAAAGTGGAATCACGCCAATCGGGTCGCGGGCAATGAGAAACTCATCTTTTTCTGCATCATAGAGCACGAAGGCAAAAATGCCGTTCAGCTCTTCCAGAAAATGAATACCGTAATCGCGATAAAGCGCCAGAATCACCTCACAGTCACTGCCGGTCTGGAACTCGTACTTCCCGGCATATTTCTTACGGATGTCACGGTGGTTGTAGATTTCACCATTGACAGCCAATATCTGTTTCTTGTCGGGTGAATACAAGGGCTGTCCTCCACTCTCCGGGTCCACAATCGACAAACGTTCATGGGCCAGAATAGCTGAGCCCCCACAATAAATTCCACTCCAGTCGGGTCCACGATGACGAATCTTGCGAGCCATGGCCAAAGCCTTGGTTCGCAATTCAGGAGTCTGTTGTTTGATATTTAAAATAGCTGCAATGCCACACATAGTCGTTCTATTTATATTTTGTATGAAAATCTGTTATTTACGGCTCAGATATGCATCTATATCTGCAGCCGCCTTTCGTCCGCCTGCAATGCATTTCACTACCAGACTGGCTCCGGTAGCGGCATCACCTGCGACGAACACATTGGCCGGGAATTCCGGCTGTTCCGGACGGAGGAAGCCCATAGCCAGCAAAACCAACTCAGCTTTCAGCACTTCCTTCTTGCCGGTAGGTTTCATCACCGGACGTTCTCCTTCTGCTCCCGGAATCCATTCTACTTCTTCCACTTCCACTCCGCAGACTTTGCCATCCTTCTCCAAGAAACGGTTGGAAGTCAGGCTCCAGCGACGCACACAGCCTTCTTCATGGCTGCTGCTTGTCTTGAGCACGATGGGCCACTGCGGCCACGGAGTTTTGGGATTATAGCCTACCGGCGGCTTGGGCATGATTTCAATCTGCGTCACGCTGAGCGCTCCCTGACGGTTACTGGTACCGATACAGTCGCTTCCCGTATCACCACCTCCGATAACCAGCACATTCTTTCCTTTGGCTGTAATACGTTCTTCCTTCGGAATCTGCTGTCCGGCCAGCACACGGTTCTGCTGTGCCAGCATTTCCATGGCAAAATGGATACCTTTCAAGTCACGGCCCGGGATATTCAAATCACGAGCCTGCGGTGTACCCGTACACACGCAATAAGCATCAAAACCTTCAGGCAGATGAGTGACATCGATATCCGTATTCACTTTGAACGTAATACCTTCGGCTTCCATCACCGCAATACGACGGTCGATGACCGACTTGCTGAGTTTGAAGTTCGGAATACCGAAACGCAACAGTCCACCCACATATTCCAGTTTTTCGAACACCGTAACGGCGTATCCTTTCTGATTCAACTGGTTGGCTGCAGCCAGTCCGGCAGGTCCGGAGCCGATGACAGCTACCGATTTTCCGTTCCGTTTGTACTGGCGAGGCTGCACATAACCTTCACGGAAGGCCGCTTCAATCACTGCGGCCTCATCCTCACGGATAGTGACCGGCGCATCCATACTCAGTTTCAATACACAACTTTTTTCGCACAATGCCGGACAGATTCGCCCGGTAAATTCCGGAAAGTCGTTGGTTCCGGAAAGTATCTCATAAGCTTCTTTCCATTTTCCCTTGTACATGGCATCCTGAAACTCAGGAGGACGGTTGCCCAACGGACAAGCCCAGTGGCAGAAAGGCACTCCGCAATCCATACACCGCGATGCCTGCAACTTTCGCTCACTTGTGTTCAACGTCTGTTCCACCTCACTGAAGTCTCTGATACGATCGTGTATCGGACGATATCCGGCTTCTTGTCTGGGAACGGTCAGAAATGCTTTTGGATTTCCCATATATCTAGTTTTTTACTGTTCAACAATTAATCAATAATCACGCTGTACTTCTGCAATTTTCTGCTGCAATTTGCGCATCTGTTCCTCTGCCAGAACTTTCTTGTATTCAATCGGAGTCACCTGGATGAATTCTTCCACATAATGCCCCCAGTTGTCCAGCATCGTACGAGCCAGCTGAGAACCTGTGTACAAATAATGCTGACGAACCAGTTCATGCAGTTCCTTACGAGCTGTGGCATCTTCCAGCAAGGACAGTTCCACCATCTCCATGTTGCAGAAATAGTCGAAGTTGCGGTCTTTGTCCCATACGTAAGCCACACCGCCACTCATACCTGCAGCGAAGTTACGTCCGGTCTTACCCAAGACAACCACACGTCCGCCGGTCATGTATTCACAGCAGTGGTCGCCCACTCCTTCTACCACAGCAATGGCACCAGAATTACGTACGGCAAAACGTTCGCCCACGCATCCGTTGATGTACACCTCACCGCTGGTGGCACCATACAACAGCGTATTACCTGCAATCACATTGTTTTCGGCCAGGAAATTGCTTCTTACAGGAGGCTGTACGGAAATATGTCCACCGCTCAAGCCCTTGCCCAAATAGTCGTTGGCTTCACCTTCCAGCTTGAAGCTGACTCCATGAGGCAGGAAAGCACCGAAACTTTGTCCGGCCGAACCTTTGAACTTCACTTGAATGGTCTGTGCCGGCAAGCCAGCCTGTCCATACTTGGCAGCTACTGCTCCAGAAAGCATGGCTCCCACCGAACGGTCTGTATTGGCAATGGCATATTCCAACGATACTTCCTTGCGGTTCTCCAACGCTTCACGTGCAGCTGCCAGCATGCTGACATCTTTCACGTTTTCTATCTCATGACGCTGTTCGGTCACATTATGCAGAGCAGCCCCGTTGTCTACCTTATGCAACAGTTTGCTGAAATCCAGCAACGAAGCTTTTTCGTTGGTAGTCGGACGTATCTCAATCAAGTCTGTACGACCTACAATGTCTTCCAGGCGAGAGAATCCCATTTCTGCCAGGTATTCGCGTACTTCCTGTGCCAGGAAACGGAAGAAATTGACTACATAACGATAGTGACCACGGAAGTGTGCCCGCAACTGCGGATCCTGTGTAGCCACTCCCACCGGACAAGTATTGGCATGACACTTACGCATCATCACACAACCCAATACAATCAGTACAGAGGTTCCGAATCCGAATTCTTCTGCACCCAGCAAAGCCATGCTGATGATGTCGCGTCCGGTCTTCAACTGTCCGTCGGTCTGCAAACGTACCTGACCACGGAGTCCGTTGAGCACCAGTGTCTGCTGTGTCTCGCTCAACCCGATTTCCGGAGAGATACCTGCGTAACGCATAGAAGAGGCAGGAGAAGCTCCTGTACCGCCTTCCGCTCCGGAAATGACAATCAAATCGGCCTTGGCCTTTGCCACACCGGCTGCAATCGTACCGATACCACTCTCAGCTACCAGTTTCACGCTGATTTTAGCCTTCGGATTGACGTTCTTCAAATCGAAAATCAGCTGTGCCAAATCTTCGATAGAATAGATATCGTGATGAGGGGGAGGTGAGATCAGTGAGATGCCCGGAATAGAATGACGCGTCTTGGCAATCACCTCGTTAACCTTGAAGCCCGGCAGCTGTCCGCCTTCACCCGGCTTGGCACCCTGAGCTACCTTAATCTGAATTTCCTGGGCATTTACCAAGTATTCAGTCGTGACACCGAAACGTCCGGAAGCCACCTGTTTGGTCTTACTGCACAAGGAGATGCCGTCGTAGGTTTCATGGAAACGGTCGGAGTCCTCTCCTCCTTCACCCGTATTGCTACGTGTGTTGAGCTTGTTCATGGCCAAGGCCATGGCTTCGTGTGCTTCCTTGCTGATGGAACCAAATGACATGGCTCCTGTCACAAAGTGTTTCACGATTTCTTCCACTGGTTCCACATCGTCCAATGGAATCGGGTTGCGACGGAAAGTGAAGAAGTCACGCAGGAAAATCGGACTTTCCTTCTCGTCTACCCGACGCGTATATTCTTTAAACTTGGCATAGCTGCCCAAACGAGTAGCCAACTGCAAGGCACTGATGGTTTCCGGATTCCACGCATGTTTCTCACCGTCCTTCCGGTAAGAGAACTGTCCGATGTAAGGCAGCAAATCGCTCACCTCTTCTTCATCGAAACCTGCATCATGGAATGCCTTGTAATCTTTGGCGATACTTTCCAGTCCCACACCTCCGATTGAAGAAGAAGGAGTACCGAAATAAGTGGAAAGTATTTCACTGCCCAGCCCCACAGCCTCGAAAATCTTGGCTCCACGGTAAGAACGTATCGTACTGATACCCATCTTACTCATCACTTTGTAAAGTCCCTTGCAGACAGCCTTGATATAATTTTTCTCTGCCGTTTCATAGTTCAACTGCACATCGCCTTTCTTGACCATATCGTCCAAAATGGCAAATACCATATAAGGATTGATGGCACTGGCTCCGTATCCCAGCAACAAAGCCGCATGCATTACCTCACGAATTTCACCACTTTCTACAATCAACGCGGTCTGTACGCGCTTCTGCACAGAAATCAAATGATGATGTACGGCACTAACCGCCAACAGGGAAGGAATGGCCGCATGCTCCTTGTCAATCTCACGGTCGGAAAGGATGACATAGTTCACACCTTCATCCACTGCAGCTTCCGCCTTCTTGCACAATTCATTCAATGCTTCACGCAATCCTTCGGCGCCCTTTGCTGCCTCGAACAGTATCGGGAGCTTCACGGTCTTGAATCCCTTATAACGGATGTTACACAAAATATCGAGTTGTGTATTGTTCAAGATAGGATGCGGCAGACGCACCATCTTACAGTGTGACTCGCTCGGCAACAAAATATTCGTACCTACGGCACCGATGTATTCCGTCAACGACATCACCAGTTCCTCACGTATCGGGTCGATAGGCGGGTTGGTGACCTGCGCAAACTGCTGGCGGAAATAGTTGAACAAAACCTGGGGTTTGTCGGACAATACCGCCAACGGAGTGTCATTACCCATGGAAGCAGTCGGTTCTGCTCCATTGATACACATCGGCGTAAGCGTGCGCTCAATATCTTCACGTGTAAAGCCGAAAGCGCGCAAACGGCGTTCATAGTCTGGTACAGAATTGGAAATCTTACGACCGCTGCGCAACGTATCCAGCTCAATCCGGTTGGTAGAAAGCCACTGACGATAAGGTCTGGCTGCGGCCAACTGGTCTTTCAGTTCACCATCATAGTAGATACGACCTTCCTGGGTATCGACCAACAGAATCTTACCCGGCTGAAGACGGCCTTTTTCCTTAATGGCTTCCGGTTCAAAATTGATGACACCTGCTTCACTGGCTACCACCATCATATCATTTTTCGTAATCAGGTAGCGGGCCGGACGCAGACCGTTACGGTCCAACATACCTCCTGCATAACGTCCATCACTGAACAGCAAGGCAGCCGGGCCATCCCACGGTTCCATCAAAATAGAATGGTATTCATAAAATGCCTTCAAGTCTTCACTGATAGGGTTCTTGTCGTTGAACGATTCAGGCACCAGCATGGCCATCGCGTGAGGCAGGCTCAATCCTGACATAACGAAGAATTCCAACACATTATCAAGCGAAGCACTGTCACTCATTCCCGGCTGGATAATCGGGCCGATCTTCTTCACATCGCCCAGCAACGGAGTGGAGAGCACACTTTCACGCGCTTCCATCCACCCACGGTTTCCACGAATGGTATTGATTTCTCCATTGTGCGCCAACAAGCGGAACGGCTGCGCCAGGCTCCATGTAGGGAATGTATTCGTACTAAAACGAGAATGCACGATAGCCAGCCCGCTGGTAAAATAGGGCTGAGTGAGGTCCTGAAAATATTCACGGACCTGCACAGAAGACAACATTCCTTTATATATAATGTTTTTGCTTGACAAAGAAACGATGTAAAAGTCCTTATGATGCACACGACGTTCAATCTTCTTACGCACTATATATAAGGTACGCTCGAAGCTCTCCAAATCGGTAGCACCCGTAATGAAAACCTGCTTGATGTCAGGCTCGGTTTCCTGCGCACTCTTTCCCAAGATGGATGAGTTTACCGGAACAGAACGCAAATGCATCAACGACAACCCTTCGCGTTCCACCTCCTCTATCATAATGCTCAAAATGGACTCTTGTTCTTTCAAATCCTTCGGGAGGAATACCAGTCCCGTACCATATTTCCCTTTCTCCGGAACCGGAATACCTTGAAGCAAAATAAATTCGTGCGGAATCTGCAACAAAATACCTGCACCGTCACCTGTTTTATTATCAGCTCCTTCCGCACCACGATGTTTCATATTCTCCAACACCTTCAAGGCAGCATCCACCAAATCATGCGATTTATTACCATGGATGTCTACAATCATTCCCACACCGCAAGCATCATGCTCGTACTCCGGATGATAAAGGCCGGAAGAAGCCGGATGACTTTCCGCAACTTCTGCTTTGTCTTTCTTCATAAAATCTCCTGCTATCCTCATTTTGTCTTTCTTATTTAACACCTAGTTCTCTATTTTCATTCTATTTGTCCACAAAAATAAGAATATAACTTCCAATATGACAGATTTAAATGATTTTTCATGACAATATTTTCATCACCACCTATACATACTTTTATTTTAAAATAAAACAGCCATAAAATATTTCAACTTGAAACCATTTATAATTGTTTTAATTACAATTATTACATCAAGAAAGAATGAATCTATTTTTTCAAGCAGACATCTTACGCGTTCTAAGAATTGTCTGTTATTTTGTAAAAGGAAATCTTTACAAATTGTAAAAGGAAATCTTTACAAAGTCTGAAACCGAAAATAAATGGAAACATTAAAACATGAATGTGGCGTGGCCCTTATACGGCTTTTAAAACCACTGGAATATTATCAAGAAAAATATGGCACATGGATGTATGGCTTGAACAAGCTGTACTTGTTAATGGAAAAACAACACAACAGAGGACAGGAAGCTGCCGGACTAGCCTGCGTGAAACTACAAGCCAACCCGGGCGAAGAATACATGTTCCGTGAAAGAGGACTGGGTGCGGGAGCCATTACAGAAATCTTCAACAATGTGCATCAGCAATATAAAGATTTGACAGAAGAACAACTGCATGACGCCGAATTCGCCAAAAAATGTTTGCCTTTTGCCGGTGAACTCTACATGGGACACTTACGTTATTCCACTACGGGAAAAAGCGGAATTTCGTATGTACATCCGTTCCTCCGCCGCAACAACTGGCGGGCAAAGAACTTGGCATTATGCGGTAACTTCAACCTGACTAACGTAGACGAAATATTTGCCGACATCACGGAAGCCGGACAGCATCCCCGCAAATATGCCGATACGTATATCATGCTGGAACAAGTGGGACACCGCTTGGACAGAGAAGTAGAACGCCTCTACAACCAATGTAAGGAAGAAGGGCTGAAAGGTATGGATATCACTCATGCCATTGAGGACCGGATTGACCTGACCAACGTATTAAAAACATCTTCCCCCAAATGGGACGGCGGATACGTAATCTGCGGAATGACAGGAAGTGGAGAAGCTTTTGCCGTACGCGACCCATGGGGTATCCGTCCGGCTTTCTGGTATCAGGACGATGAAATTATGGTACTGGCTTCCGAACGTCCGGTCATACAGACTGTACTGAACATTCCGGTAGAAAGCATCCACGAACTGATGCCGGGACAAGCTTTGCTGGTCAATAAAAAAGGACAACTCCGACTGGCACAAATCAACAAACCGGGTATTCCCAAGCCTTGTTCGTTCGAACGAATTTATTTCAGCCGCGGAAGTGACGTCGACATTTATCGGGAACGAAAGAAACTGGGTGAAATGCTGACTGAGCCTATCCTTTCGGCCGTAGACCACGATATAGCCCATACGGTGATTTCTTTTATTCCCAACACGGCGGAAGTCGCTTTCTACGGAATGTTACAAGGGCTGGACAACTACCTGAACCGATTAAAGATCAAACAAATCGAGGCTTTAGGACATAAGCCTGACCATCAGGAGCTGGAAAAGATTTTGTCGCAACGCATCCGGAGTGAAAAGGTTGCCATCAAAGATATCAAACTCCGTACCTTCATCGCCGAAGGCAACACGCGAAACGACTTGGCTGCACATGTGTACGACATTACTTATGGCAGCCTTGTACCCCGTGAAGACAACTTGGTCATCATTGATGACAGCATTGTACGCGGTACAACTTTGAAGCAAAGTATTATCGGTATTCTCGACCGCCTGCAACCGAAAAAAATTGTCATCGTTTCTTCTTCTCCGCAGGTCCGCTATCCGGACTATTATGGCATCGACATGGCCAGCATGGAACAATTCATCGCTTTCAAGGCTGCCATCGCCCTACTGGAAGAACGCGACATGCAGCATGTCATTGAATATGCCTACCGAAAATCAAAAGAACAGCTGACCTTGCCGAAAGAAAAGATGCGCAATTACGTAAAGGAAATCTATGCACCTTTTACCGATGAAGAAATTTCAGAGAAGATTGCAGCACTGCTGACTCCTGCAGGCACACGGGCGAAAGTCCAAATTGTTTACCAAACACTGGAAGGATTACACAAAGCCTGTCCGGCCCATCCGGGAGACTGGTACTTCAGTGGAGATTATCCTACTCCAGGAGGGACCAAACAGGTGAACAAAGCGTTCATTGAATGGGTAGAAGAAAACTATCAATTCTAACGAACTGCAAGAACACTCGAAAATAAAAGCTACAAGCATCCTTGTTTTCATGATGGGAAAGACAGGGATGCTTGTATTTTTTCTTCCACCTTTTCCTCAAAATTTCACTAAAAGAAGAATCAAAAAATCTTTCCTGAAGAAATGAATTTTTGTCATCTCCAGTTTGCAATATAATGAAGTATTCGTATCTTTGCAGCGTAGAAACAGAATTCATGGAAGCATTTTACAGAACACATAGCTATTTGGTAGAGCATACCAATGCCCCTGTACGTCGTGACCTGATGGACGAAATTGACTGGAACGACCGACTGATTGGTATTAAAGGTACAAGAGGGGTAGGAAAAACCACATTTCTTTTACAATATGCAAAAGAAAAATTCGGAACCGACCGCTCATGCTTGTTCGTAAACATGAATAATTTCTACTTTTCTGAATACAGTCTGGTAGACTTTGCAGGAGAATTCGTCAAACGAGGAGGAAAAGTATTGCTCATTGACCAGGTATTCAAACTTCCAAACTGGAGTCACGACTTGCGTACATGCTACGAGCGGTATCCACAACTCAAGATTGTGTTTACCGGTTCTTCTGTCATGCGGCTGAAAGATGAAAACCCGGAGTTGAACGGTATCGTCAAATCCTATAACCTGAGAGGCTTCTCATTCCGTGAGTTTTTAAACCTACAAACAGGGAATCATTTTTCCTCTTACACGCTCGATGAAGTCTTGCATAACCACGAACATATCGTAAAAACGATTCTACCGCACATCAATCCGCTCAATTATTTCCAAGACTACATTCATCATGGTTTTTACCCCTTCTTCCTAGAAAAAAGGAATTTCTCCGAAAACCTGTTGAAAACCATGAACATGATGATTGAAGTGGACATTCTTCTCATCAAACAAATTGAACTGAAATATCTGTCCAAAATCAAAAAATTACTATATTTGCTAGCTGTAGACGGACCGGTTGCGCCCAATGTGAGCCAACTGGCCAGTGAGATACAAACCTCACGAGCCACGGTCATGAACTACATCAAATACTTGGCAGATTCGAGACTGATCAACATGGTTTATCCGAAAGGAGAAAGTTTCCCCAAGAAGCCGGCTAAAATCATGATGCACAACACGAATCTGATGTACAGCATCTATCCAGTGAAAGTGGAAGAGCAGGACGTGCTGGAAACCTTCTTTGTCAATTCCCTATGGAAAGACCACAAGGTAAGCAAAGGGGAAAAAGGAACATCTTTTGTGGTAGACGAAACTCTTCACTTCCGGATATGTGGAGAAGGTAGCAAATACAAAAGCAACCCGAATATCTACTATGCGATGCATAAGATGGAAATAGGACACGGAGACCAGATACCTTTATGGTTGTTTGGCTTTTTATACTGATAACAATATGATTGTATTACTCAATATTTAATTAGTAATTGTATGACTAAACAAAAAAAATTCATCACTTGTGATGGTAACGAAGCTGCTGCTCATATTTCGTATATGTTTACGGAAGTAGCTGCTATCTATCCTATCACTCCGTCATCTACTATGGCTGAACATGTAGATGAATGGGCTGCCGCAGGTCGTAAAAACATCTTCGGCGAAACTGTATTGGTTCAGGAAATGCAATCTGAAGGTGGTGCTGCCGGTGCAGTACACGGTTCTCTTCAGGCTGGTGCATTGACAACTACTTATACTGCTTCTCAGGGTCTTCTGTTGATGATCCCTAATATGTACAAAATCGCAGGTGAATTCTTGCCATGCGTATTCCATGTTTCTGCACGTACACTGGCTTCTCACGCATTGTGTATCTTCGGTGACCACCAGGATGTAATGTCTTGCCGCCAGACTGGTTTCGCTATGTTGTGCGAAGGTTCTGTACAGGAAGTTATGGACTTGGCAGGAGTGGCTCACTTGTCTACAATTAAATCTCGCGTTCCGTTCGTAAACTTCTTCGACGGTTTCCGTACTTCTCACGAAATCCAGAAGATTGAAAAACTGGACAACGAAGACTTGGCTCCGCTTATCGACCAGAAAGCATTGGCTGAATTCCGCAACCGTGCATTGTCTCCTAACAAACCGGTAGCTCGCGGTATGGCTGAAAACCCGGATCACTTCTTCCAGCACAGAGAATCAGGCAACCCGTTCTATGATGCAGTTCCTGCTATCGTAGAAGAATATATGAACGAAATCAACAAGATTACAGGACGTAACTACGGTCTGTTCGACTACTATGGTGCAGAAGATGCAGAAAACATCATCATTGCCATGGGTTCTGTAACAGAAGCTACTCGTGAAGCTATCGACTACCTGACTGCTCAGGGCAAGAAAGTAGGTTTGGTAGCAGTACACTTGTATCGTCCGTTCTCAGCTAAGCACTTCCTGGCTAAGGTGCCTAAGACTGTAAAACGTATCGCTGTACTTGACCGTACAAAAGAACCGGGTGCAAACGGTGAACCTTTGTATCTGGATGTAAAAGACGTATTCTACGGACAGGAAAACGCGCCGTTGATTGTAGGCGGTCGTTACGGTCTGGGTTCAAAGGATACTACTCCGGCTCAGATTCTGTCAGTATACGAAAACCTGGAACTCCCGATGCCGAAAGATCACTTCACTATCGGTATTGTGGATGATGTTACTTTCACTTCTCTGCCTCAGAAAGAAGAAATCGCTCTCGGTGCAGAAGGCGTATTCGAAGCTAAGTTCTATGGTTTGGGTGCTGATGGTACTGTAGGTGCTAACAAGAACTCTGTAAAAATCATCGGTGACAACACAGATAAATACTGCCAGGCTTACTTCTCTTACGACTCTAAGAAATCTGGTGGTTTCACTTGCTCTCACCTGCGTTTCGGTAACCACCCGATTCACTCAACTTACCTGGTAACTACTCCGAACTTCGTAGCTTGCCACGTTCAGGCTTACCTGCACATGTACGATGTAACTCGTGGTCTGCGCAAGAACGGTACTTTCCTGTTGAACACTATCTGGGAAGGTGAAGAACTGGCTAAGAACCTGCCGAACAAGGTAAAGAAATATTTCGCAGAAAACAACATCACTGTTTACTATATCAATGCCACTCAGATTGCTCAGGAAATTGGTCTGGGTAACCGTACCAACACTATCCTGCAGTCTGCATTCTTCCGTATCACAGGCGTTATCCCTGTAGACTTGGCTGTTGAACAGATGAAGAAGTTCATCGTGAAGTCTTACGGTAAGAAGGGTGAAGATGTAGTCAACAAGAACTACGCTGCCGTTGACCGTGGTGGTGAATACAAACAGCTGACTGTAGACCCGGCTTGGGCTAACCTGGAAGTGGAAGCTGCTGCTGCCAACAACGATCCTGCATTCATCAACGAAGTAGTTCGTCCGATCAATGCACAGGATGGTGACTTGCTGCCGGTATCTGCATTCAAAGGCATCGAAGACGGTACATGGCATCAGGGAACAGCTAAATACGAAAAACGTGGTGTAGCTGCATTCGTTCCGGAATGGAATCCTGAAAACTGTATCCAGTGTAACAAATGTGCATACGTTTGTCCTCACGCTGCTATCCGTCCGTTCGTACTTGACGCAGAAGAACAGAAGGGTGCAAACTTCCCGATGTTGAAAGCTGTCGGCAAACAGTTCGACGGTATGACTTTCCGCGTACAGGTAGACGTTCTCGACTGTCTGGGTTGCGGTAACTGTGCCGATGTATGTCCGGGTAATCCGAAGAAGGGTGGCAAGGCTTTGACAATGAAACATCTGGAAAGCCAGTTGCCTGAAGCTGCTAACTGGACTTACTGCTCAGAAAACGTGAAGTCTAAACAGCACTTGGTAGATATCAAGGCTAACGTGAAGAACTCTCAGTTCGCTACTCCGTTGTTTGAGTTCTCTGGAGCTTGCTCAGGTTGTGGTGAAACTCCGTACGTGAAACTGATTTCTCAGTTGTTCGGTGACCGTGAAATGGTAGCTAACGCTACTGGATGTTCTTCTATCTACTCTGGTTCAGTTCCTTCAACTCCGTACACTACCAACGAAAAGGGTCAGGGTCCTGCTTGGGCTAACTCATTGTTCGAAGACTTCTGCGAATTCGGTCTGGGTATGGAATTGGCTAACAAGAAGCTGCGTAACCGCATCGAAGACGCTATGAAGGCTGCAATCGCTGCTGAAGGTACTCCGGCTGAATACAAAGAAGCATTCCAGGAATGGATTGACGGTCGCAACGATGCAGACAAGAGCAAAGCTGCTGCTGAAAAGATCATCCCGATGGTAGAAGCTGCAAAAGACAAATGCGAATATTGCGCTACTATCGCTGAATTCAAAGATTACCTGATCAAACGTTCACAGTGGATTATCGGTGGTGATGGTGCTTCTTACGATATCGGTTACGGAGGTTTGGATCACGTCATCGCTTCTGGCGAAGATGTAAACATCCTCGTACTGGATACAGAAGTTTACTCTAACACAGGTGGTCAGTCTTCTAAGGCTACTCCGCTGGGTGCTATTGCTAAGTTTGCTGCTTCTGGTAAGCGTGTACGCAAGAAAGACCTGGGTCTGATCGCAACTACTTACGGTTACGTATATGTAGCTCAGATTGCAATGGGTGCTGACCAGGCTCAGACATTGAAAGCCATCCGCGAAGCTGAAGCATATCCTGGACCGTCATTGGTTATCGCATACGCTCCATGTATCAACCACGGTTTGAAAGCCGGTATGGGTAAATCTCAGGCTGAAGAGGCTAAGGCTGTAGAATGTGGTTACTGGCACTTGTGGCGTTTCAATCCGGCTTTGGAAGATGAAGGTAAGAATCCGTTCTCACTCGACTCTAAAGAACCGAATTGGGATAACTTCCAGGATTATCTGAAAGGCGAAGTACGTTTTGCATCTGTAATGAAACAGTATCCGACCGAAGCTGCTGACTTGTTCGACGCTTGCGAAAAGATGGCTAAGAAACGTTACGATTCATACAAACGTATGGCTGCAATGGACTGGAGCAACGAAAAAGCTGAATAAATTCATTTAGCCTTATCAATATAAGAAACGGCTGCCTGCATAAGGCGGCCGTTTTTTTATGACAAATGTCAGTTTTTCGCTATGTTTGTACCCCTCTAATTTAATTACACATATATGAAATATTTAATCGTATCAGACATACATGGATGTTTCCCCAGCTTGGAACAAGTGTTACAGTTCTACCATGCCCACCATTACGACATGTTATTCATTCTGGGAGATATCCTGAATTATGGTCCCCGAAACGGGCTGCCAGAAGGCCTCAACCCCAAAGGTATTGCCGAAAAACTAAACGAAATGTCCTCACACATCGTAGCCATACGTGGAAATTGTGATTCTGAAGTAGACCAAATGCTGTTGGATTTTCCTATCTTATCAGACTACACATTAGTGGTGGATGAAGGGAAAAAACTGTTCCTCACACACGGTCATATTTACCATGAAGAAAAACTCCCCCGCAATGGATATGATATATTCTTCTACGGGCACACTCACCTGTGGAAACTAGAAAAAACACAACATGGAATCATCTGCAATACGGGTTCCATCACCTTTCCAAAAGGAGGAAACCCTCCTACCTTCGCAAGCTACGAACAAGAGAAAATAACCATCCACCAACTCAGCGGAGAAATTCTAAAAGAACTATCGGTTTAAGAGTCCATAAATAAAAAAGGCTGCCAACCCAACGTAACCCATAACAGACAATACACATTTACAATTGGGGAGGCAGCCAATACAACTAGCAATAGATAGCTATTCCTTACCACATCATTACAACTCAGAGAAAGGTTTCCGGCTTCCACCCAAAGGGAAAGAAATACCCAAGAAACCATTTACTGCCTTGGAATTACTACCAAAGAACATATAGTCAGTTCCCACAAATAATGCCCCCAGTTTCAGTGCCAGACCGATTGATTTTCCACCAGCCTGAATCGGAGAATAACTGATGGCCGCATTCAACCAATTTTTAGGACGAATCGTTGCCAGAAAGGTCAACTCATTCATAGCCTTAGGTTGTACGAAGCGAACCGTATACATTGCTCCTACGCTCAATTTGTCATTCCACAAGCCATACTCTCCAGCAAGCAACAGAGTGGAATACAATCGAGTTTTTGTCTTTACCTTCTCTGGAGACCCCTTTTTAAAATCAAAACGTTCAAATGACAAGAAATCACCTCCAATGTAACGGTCATAATTGTCAGACGTAATCGTCACGTCCTCACTACCCGTTACCGTAGCAACCGTAGTCTCACTTTCTTTCCACTTCAAGAAGCCCAAATCAAGAAGAGAAGCAGACACGGTCAGATGATCCCAAACCCTATAACTGGCACCCAAATCGATACCAAATCCAGAACCCGCAATGCCTAAATCGCCTGCCTTCAAATCAAAATTGTCTATTTTTCCATCCTGATCAAATGTCATGCCGCCCCCTTTCAAAGTTGTAATCACATTACCATCTGCTGCATAATCGTAATGAGTTCCATACCAATCAGAAGGAGAAAGCTCTCCGCGAGAAACATTACTGGAATTATTCAAGTCGGGCACGTCCAAATTCAAGTTGAACTTATTCACATTCATTTCTGCACGGGCCAAGCCCAATAAAATCTTCACACGCGCACCTACCGTCAAATTCTCTGTAATCCGACGAGAATACCCTAATCCCACCTCGGCATACATCTTCATATTCAACGACTGATTCGACATATTGTAACTCTGCTTGGTTCCTGCAATATTCTCCAAAGAAAAGCCGTTCATTGTACGCATCATGGAAAACATATCTTTTGCCAACGATGCTCCAAAGTCCATACGCAAACCAGCATTAAAACTCCAGAACCCCTTTCCGCTATACCAGCCAAAAGACAAGACATCTGTATTCAAATTGAGATTCAAACGATTATCTGTTTTCAAACGATTAAACAACTGATCGTTCGAATAAAGCGAACTTCCGGAATCTATAAGATCAACAATATCACTTGTACCCAACACATTAGAAGAAGCCGACAGATTAAATGAACCAATGACAGGAATATTAAAATATCCTTTTGTAGGCTGTAAACCTGGATTCAACTGTAAACGAGCACTCGTACCCTCCATAAAATAAGAAGAACGTAAATATTGTGCCTGTAGTGTTCCACCCCATATCAGTAGACCTCCTAATAAAAACAATTTTTTGCATCTAACTTTTTTCATACCTAATTTCATTAGTAAGTTTTAATGCAAAAATAAAAATATCTTTAATATGGAAGAAAGTACAAACTACAGCTTACGAACTATAGACAACGTATCTATTACCAAAGACATTTTTTTTGTCACTAAGTTGCAAAAAACAAATCCATCATAATTGACAAAAACGCTCCATCATCTCTTTCCGGTACTTTTTAGAAACCTGAAGCTCGTCGACCTCATTAAACGGGGGATACATGATACACTGGCCTCCCTGTACCATCAACAAATAATTCATATTAATGATATACGACTGGTGAATCTGTACAAAAGCCGCATCGTATGCACAAAGATGCTCTGCCCTCGTATTTCGTTTTAAAGGGATAAAAGAGCCGTTAGCCAAAGCCACCTCCCAGATTTTTCTGTCAGACACATACCGGAAATAACCGATTTCGGATACACGCAACACCCGCAAATCGCCCATCGGAGTAACTACCATAAAGGACTTCTCTCCCTCTCGCCCATTATTCATCAGGAAATTCGTAGAATCCTTGATACCAGTCTCCTGCAAACGCCCCAAAGCCATAGCCAGTTCATTGGGATCTATAGGTTTTAACAAGAAATCAAAGGCATAATTACGTAAGGCATCAATCAGATATTTGTTATAAGCCGTATAAAAAATAATATGCATATCCCAGTTCTGGATTTCATGCACCTTAATGGCCACATCCATGCCCAGCATATCAGGAAGCTCCACATCAAGGAACAACAAGTCCGGATGTTCCTTTTCAATCAAACGGATGCCAGACTTTCCATTATGGGCAATCCCCTCCACAGAAACCCATGGATACTTCTTGAGTTCAAAACAAAGATTGTCAATAGCCGTTTCTTCGTCATCTACAATGACAGCCTTAATTTTCTCGTTCATACTTTTCTAATTTTTTTAAATTGAAAAGAATAGTCCAAAGGGACTACAAATCGCACTTCACATCCCATCTCATTCTCTTCTCCAATCGGGACATTGTTAATCGTCACCACAATAGGACGTGAATTATATGTATTCAACAATTGAATGGTTTGTGTAATCACCTTCATACCAGTTCCCGTACCACGGTTCACACTTACCTGACGATAACCTCCTCCATTGTCACAAACCACAATCTCTATCTGGTTATCGTCCAGCCGACGGACTTTTATAATCAACAGACGCTTTCCTTCTTTTAACCGCAATCCATGCTTGATCGCATTTTCCACAGGTATCTGCAACAACATGGAAGGCACTTTCACTTCCTGCAAATCAATCTGCCCGTCAAGTTCCTGTTGATAATGGAAATCAGTACCCAGAGATTCTTTCTCCAAATCCACATACGTATCCACAAATTCCAATTCGTCTGCCAAGGATACAGCCAGACAATCGGTCAGTTCCAAGTTTCTACGTATCAATTTCGTCAGCCCAATCAGGTTCTTGCTTTCCTCCTCCCCTTTATGAAGGTTCATTTCACGGTTCAACACATTAAAAACAAAATGAGGAGAAATACGGTTGCGCACATTCTCCAAACGCAAAGAGGTAATGGCACTCTGCATACGCCACTGTTCCTTCTCCTGGAGACGCTTGCGATACAATATAATGACAAACACCACTGCAATCAACAGAAAGCAACCTCCCACAATGATATACATCCATTGATGCAGCTGAAGAACCTGATTTTCTTTCTCGCGAATGAAAATTTCCTTTTTCATCAACGTACTGTCTTGCGCATACTTCAATTCAATTTCAGCCGCACGCATTTTCACTCTCTCATTCCGTATGGAATCATCCATACGGTGATTCTCCTTCAAATAATGATACGCCTGTTTATAGTCGCCCACCTTTTCATAATACCGCTGCAAATAGCGGTTGCGCACATGAATCATATTGGGTTCCACCTGATCATACTTCTTAGCCCATTTCAACCGCTCCTTGGCCAAAGGTATATTACCCTGCTTTAAAGCCAGTTCCATAAGCTGTGTATCAATACAATACAAAGCTGTAGAATGATGGATGGAATCAAAAAATCCCCTACATCTCTGCAAGTAATAAGATGCGGAATCCAAGTTGTTCAGCAAAAGGAAAACTTCACCCAAATTAATCATCGTCAGATTCCGTTCGAAGTTCATGTCCGGATACTGGTTCACTATCTGCAACGACTGACGGAAATATTTCAAAGCCGTCACATAGTCCTGGCGATAGTAATAAGAGTTACCTCTGTTGTTCAGATAAATATGCTTCTCAAAAGGATGCATCTGATCATAATAGCGGGAAGCCAGATTGTAATAATAATCACATGCGGCAAAATCCCTCAATTCCATATTCACCTGAGCCAAGCCATAGTAAGCAGGAAACCGCTGTTTTTCCGGCATGTCCAATGAATCGGCAATAGACAGCGAACGATTATACCATAAAGCCCCCAAATCATATCGTCCCTGCTTTACATACACATCCGCCAAATTCAGACAGATATCAGGTAATGACTGACGGTTACCCCCCTGAGTGGCATACTGAAAGGATTTCAGAAAACACTGACAAGCCGAGTCAGCCTGAGAGACACGCACATAAATATTTCCACGCGCATTATAAGTTATTGAATACAACCTGGATATTTCCGGACTTCCGGCATGCTTTTCACAAAAAGCCTCAACTCTATCCAACAAACAAGAAGCTGAATCCAGTTTAAATGACAAGAAACAACTTCTTACTTTCAACAACAACAAACGATAATACATCGTGCTATCTTTCACAGATGGAATCATCCGGTCTACCATCCGGCTGACATGTTCCGGAGAGTCGGCGGAAATTCGTTCCATCTGCTCATAAAATCTTTCATAAAAATCGACCTTCTTATTGTTCCCTTTTCCGCCACATCCCATCATCATGAACAAAAAGAAAAGGCCAACCCCTATTCCTATATTATAATAATACCTCATACCCTATTTTGTCTCCTTTTAATAACAAAAATAACAAAAAAGAATCCATGAGACAAAAAAAGTTTAAATTTTTCATTTAAAGCACAAGTTTGTTTGACACATAGACAAGCAAAGCAGTCGATTATACAAAATTTATTATTCCATCCCTATCCCGACATTGCCGCAAGATGTTTAATTATCCAATGAAATCCCATGTTTTGCAGGGAAATGTGTACATTTGCAACTATAATCACAAACTGAACGCATCCATGAATGATAAAACCTCTTATGAACTGCCTGATTTGAGTCACTCCATGGGAGCCCATCTAGGCATTCAGTTTCTCGAAATGGAAGAGGGATATGTCAAAGCCCAAATGCCAGTCGACGAAAAGACCTGCCAACCATTTGGCATACTCAATGGGGGAGCCTCACTGGCCCTCGCAGAAATTGTAGCCGGACACGGTTCTATCCCGTTGTGCAGTCCCGGAGAAATGCCCTGCGGCATCCAAGTCAGCGCCAACCATCTCCGCATGGTTCCCAAAGGAGAATATGTGATTGCCACAGGCCGCCTGATTCACCGTGGCCGTACCTCTCACTTATGGAATGTAGACATCACCAACTCTACAGGAAATTTGATTTCTACCGCACGCATCGTCAACCAAATAGTCAAGAAACGTCCATGAAAACTCCGGAAACCATCTATCACCACCTTATCGATTCATTTACACGGCAAGGAGTGTGCTTTGCGCTCTACCGACTCCCGTGGACAGATGAACCGATTCTGGTCATGCAGGAAGAAGGAAAACCAATCCTTCTAAATAGTCTGGAAGAACTGAATCAACGAAAAGGATTTCTTTTATCCCCATTCCAACTGACCGACACACGACCCGCAATATTAATCCGTCCGGACATTGTGGCACACGACTGGGAAGAGATCAAACAGGTACTGCAGGAATGGATGACTCGCCATCCAGCGTCCATAAATCCGATGCAAACTCTCCCACAAGACGAAGCGGATACGGTAGCCCAACCCACTGAAAAAGAAGAAAAGGAGCAATACACCGAAACATTCAGCCGCTTTATCCTGCCGCTGAAAGAAAAGCAGTTCCGTAAGCTGGTACTTTCCAGAAGTTCCACTCAGACTGTGCAAAAAGCATTTTCTCCGTTGACAACATTCATCCAAGCCTGCAACAGTTACCCGCGCATGATGATCTCCTTGTGCCACACTCCTTCCACCGGTACATGGATAGGCAGTACGCCTGAAATCATCCTCAGTGGACACGAGAAGGAATGGCACACCGTGGCGCTGGCAGGCACCATGCCCATGCAGGGAGAAGTCATGCCCACAGAATGGAGCAAGAAGAACAAGGAAGAACAGGCCTTTGTGGGAGAATATATCCGTAAGACTGTCAAGAAATTTGGCAGTAAGCTGACCGAAAAAGGGCCCTATACCGCCCGCGCCGGCCAGCTGGTACACTTAAAGACCGATTTTCACTTTACACTAAAGGACACAACCCATCTGGGCAATGTACTGCAAGAATTGCACCCCACTCCCGCCGTCTGCGGACTCCCGAAGGAAGAAGCCTATCAATTCATTCTGCAAACAGAACCGCACGACCGTCTTTTCTATTCCGGCATCATCGGATGGATCGATCCGCAAGGCGATACCACCCTCTATGTCAATCTGCGCTGCATGCACGTGGAAGGAAATACAGCTACCCTTTATGCCGGAGGCGGTATCCTGCCCGACTCCACAGCCGATTCCGAATGGGAAGAAACGCAGCAGAAAATGAATACCATGCGAAATATCCTGTCAATCTAAAACATATAAAAGAATCATGTACACTGACAAAAAAAATATCCTGCAGCTCGTAGCCCTGCTGAAAGCTCACCGAATACAGAAGATTGTGTTATGTCCCGGAAGCCGGAATATACCCATCGTACAAACCTTGGTCAACATTCCGGAGTTTACCTGCTATCCGGTGACCGATGAACGTAGTGCCGGGTTCTTTGCCTTGGGACTGGCCCTGAACGGAGGACAACCGGCGGCAATCTGCTGCACATCGGGTACGGCCCTGCTGAATATTCACCCGGCCGTGGCCGAAGCCTTCTACCAACAAGTTCCTCTTGTAGTGATTTCGGCCGACCGTCCTGCGGCATGGATTGGCCAGATGGACGGACAAACCATTCCCCAACCCGGAGTGTTCGGCAGTCTGGTCAAGAAATCGGTCGACTTGCCCGAAGTACAGACGGAAGAAGACGAATGGTACTGCAACCGACTTATCAACGAGGCCCTCATGGAACTCGACCACCATGGGAAAGGCCCTGTACATATCAACGTGCCCATCAGTGAGCCCTTCTTCAAACTTCCGGTGACGGAGCTTCCAGAAGCAAGGGTCATTACCCGTTACCAGGGACTGAACGTGTACGACAAGGACTACCAACCACTCATTGACCGCCTGAACCGTTACCAACGGCGCATGGTGGTGGTGGGACAGATGAACCTAATTTACCTGTTCGACAAGAAATCCACCAAGATGCTCTACAAGCATTTTGCCTGGTTCACCGAGAACATCAGCAACCAGACCATTCCGGGACAACCCATCCGCAACATCGAGCCGCTGCTCTGCTCCATGGATTTTGAAGCTCAGCAGAAGATGCGCCCGGAACTGCTCATCACCTACGGCGGACACATCATCTCCAAACGGCTCAAGAAATTCCTCCGCCGCCATCCGCCGGTAGAGCACTGGCACGTAGCAGCCGACGGACAAGTGGCCGACCTCTTCGGCTGCCTGACCACCATCATCGAGATGGACCCGTTTGAGTTTTTGGAAAAGATTGCGCCGATGATGGACAGCCGTACGCCCGAATACCCGCGCGCCTGGGAAGCCTTGTCCAAGCAAATTCCGCAGGCCGAATTCCCCTACTCCGAAATGAGTGCCATCGGAAAAGTCATCGACCACCTGCCGACACCTTGCTCGCTCCACCTGGCTAACAGTTCGACGGTACGCTACGCCCAATTGTTTCCGCTCCCTCAGGAAGTGGAAGTATTGTCCAACCGGGGCACCAACGGCATCGAAGGCTCCTTATCTACGGCCATCGGCTACGCCACGGCTTCCGACAAGCTCAATTTCATCTTTATCGGCGACCTGAGTTTCTTCTATGACATGAATGCCCTCTGGAACACCAACTACGGAAGCAACATACGCATCCTCCTGCTCAACAACGAAGGAGGTGAAATCTTCCATGCCCTTCCGGGACTGGAGATGCAGGACAACAGCCGCCGTTTCATTACGGCCACGCACCGCACTTCGGCCAAAGCATGGGCCGAAGACCGTGGTTTCCAATACCTCTCCGCTCATAACGACGAGGAACTGGACCAGGCCGTCGAGACATTCACCCAGCCTTCCATCACTTCACAACCGATGCTGCTGGAAGTGTTTACAGAAAAAGACAAGGACATTGAACACCTGAAAACGTATTATCACAACTTAAAATAACAAGCATTATGTCACAACCCAGAGAATGGAAAACCATCAAAGAATATCAGGATATTCTGTTTGATTTCTATCATGGTATTGCCAAAATTACCATCAACCGTCCGCGATATAGAAATGCATTCACCCCGACCACTACTTCTGAAATCAGCGATGCCCTGCTCATCTGCCGTGAGTGTCAGGACATCAACGTGGTGGTATTGACAGGTGCCGGCGACAAGGCCTTCTGCTCCGGCGGCGACATGCACGTGAAAGGACACGGAGGTTATGTAGGTACCGACGGCGTACCCCGCCTGAACGTGCTCGACGTACAGAAACAAATCCGCTCCATCCCGAAACCGGTCATTGCTATGGTCAACGGGTATGCCATCGGCGGTGGACACGTACTCCACGTAGTCTGCGACCTGACCATCGCTTCCGAAAATGCCATCTTCGGACAGACAGGACCTCGTGTGGGCAGTTTTGATGCCGGATTCGGTTCTTCTTATCTGGCCCGGATTGTGGGACAGAAAAAAGCCCGCGAAATCTGGTTCCTCTGCCGCCAGTATTCTGCCCAGGAAGCTCTGGAAATGGGACTGGTGAACAAGGTGGTACCTTTTGACCAGTTGGAAGACGAAGTGGTGGAATGGGCCGAAACCATGATGCAGCACAGTCCGCTGGCCCTGCGCATGATCAAGGCCGGACTCAATGCGGAACTGGACGGACAGGCCGGTATCCAAGAACTTGCCGGAGACGCCACCATGCTCTATTACATGACCGACGAAGCACAGGAAGGCGGAAAAGCATTCCTCGAAAAACGGAAACCCGACTGGAGCAAGTATCCTAAATTCCCCTGATTGATTCATCCCACAAATTTCTACCGGACAGAAAGCGAAACTTGCTTTTGCTTTCTGTCCGCTTATTGTTTCATCCCTCACAGAATTTATCATGTATTCATTGAAAATATTTCCGCGTACCCTCCATTTCAAACAACCTGCCGGCACATCCCGCGGAGTGTACCACACCCGGCAAGTCTGGTATCTGCTGCTCACCGACACGGAAACCGGACAGTATGGTGTAGGTGAATGTGCCCCTCTGCCTGCCCTGAGTTGTGACGACCTGCCCGACTACCCTCGCCTGCTGGCTGAAATCTGTGAAAAGACCGCAACCGACGGACACATCGACTACGAAGCACTACGTCCCTATCCGTCCATCCTTTTCGGACTGGAAACGGCCTTTGCCCACCTGCAGGCCCATAGCCTGAGATTTTGGGATACTCCCTTCAGCCGGGGCACACAGGGCATTCCCATCAACGGACTCATCTGGATGGGCAATTTTGACGAGATGTACCGCCGCATTGAAGAAAAGATGAAAGCCGGATTCCGGTGCATCAAGGTAAAAATCGGCGCCATCGAATTCGAGCGGGAACTGGAACTGCTGGCCCACATCCGCCGTCATTTCTCTGCTTCCGACATCGAACTCCGTGTGGATGCCAACGGTGCTTTCCGGCCGGAAGATGCTCTGCAGAAACTGACACAGCTGAACGAATTCCAGCTTCATTCCATCGAACAGCCCATACGGGCCGGACAATGGGAAGCAATGAAGACGCTGTGCGCCGCTTCCCCCTTCCCCATCGCATTAGACGAAGGACTGGTTGGGGTAAATGAGACCTGCCGGAAAAAAGAATTGCTGGATACCATCCGCCCGCAATACATCATCCTGAAACCGTCGCTCCACGGAGGTATCCGAGGGGCAGAAGAATGGATTTCACTGGCCCAGGAAAGAGGTATCGGCTACTGGGTGACTTCGGCACTGGAATCGAACATCGGCCTGAACGCCATCGCCCAATGGTGTGCCACGCTTCACCCGACCATGCCACAGGGACTCGGTACCGGCCTCCTCTTTACCGATAACCTCGACTATCCACTGCACATCGAGGGCGACTGCCTGTGGTTCCATCCCGAAGAGAAGACTCCTGATTTTCTGAACTTTCTGAATCGTCCCTGACATGAGCAGCCCTACATTTATCACCGACATTGCCCGGCAGCACATCCGGATAGAAGGAGTGGACTATTCAGCTACAGAGGCCCGTACCCGACAGGAAGGACAACCCAGTATCCTACAGGAAACCTTCTATGCCCGATACGGAGCGGACAGTTTCCAAGCCTCCCTGGCCGATTTCCTAAGTGAATGGTTTGACGACAACGACACCGTACAGGTACACACTTCCGGTTCGACGGGAACGCCCAAACCGATGCGAGTAGAAAAACAGCGCATGATGCAAAGCGCCATGCTGACAGTCAGTTTTCTGGGATTGACTCCCGGCGATACGGCCCTGCTCTGCATGCCACTGAAATACATCGCCGGAAAGATGGTAGTGGTCCGTGCACTGGTGGCCGGACTGAACCTGCTGCCTGTCACTCCCAGCGGACATCCACTGGCACAAACAAGCACTGCTCCCGTTTTCGCTGCCATGATTCCCATGCAGGTATTCAACACCTTACAAGTAGCCGAAGAAAAAGAATGCCTTCGGCAAATCCGCCACCTCATCATCGGCGGAGGAGCCATCGATGCGTCTTTGGGAAAGCAACTGCTGTCTTTTCCACACGCCGTATGGAGCACGTATGGCATGACGGAAACCCTGTCGCACATCGCTTTGCGACGTCTCAACGGGCCGGAAGCCTCCGACTGGTACACGCCTTTCCCACACGTCAGGCTGTCTCTTTCAGCGGAAAATACCCTGACCATCCAGGCCCCGGCTGTCTGCCCGGACATCCTGACCACCAATGACATCTGTGAGTTCAATGCACAAGGACAGTTCCGTATTCTGGGACGGAAAGACAACACACTCAACACGGGAGGCGTCAAGGTTCAGATTGAAGAGGTGGAAAATGCACTGAAATCCTTTCTGGCAACTCCCTTCCAAATAACTGCCGTCCCCGACCCCAAATTTGGGGAGCGCATCGTACTGCTGCTGGAAGACGAGCACGGCACCTGCCCGGAAACAGCCTTGAGAAAGGCATTCGATTCCCTTCCTCCCTATTGGCGCCCCAAGCAAGTTTTCCGCATCCGGCAGTTGCCACAGACCGGAACCGGCAAGCCCGACCGGGCCACTGCCCGCAGGATGGCCGAAGAAATCGCAAGACAAAAGAAGAAATAAGAAGCAAACCATTTGTTTATGAGCATTTGATTTTTTAACTTTGTTAAATATTCAAATGCTCATTTTTATTGGACAACAAACTATGGAAGAATACACCTTTCTTGCCCCTCTGCTGCTGACCATCGGAGGACTCATTATCGGGGCTATCCTGAAATCCTTGCTCAAGCACAGCCGACTTCCCTACACAGTCGGACTGTTCGCCATCGGAATCCTTGTCGGCGTACTGAACCGCACCGGAATGTTCCAGTCGATGCCGGAACTTCACAGTGCCGTCAACTCTGTAGCCAACATCAATCCCGACCTGATTCTCTACCTGTTCCTGCCCGTCCTGATTTTTGATGCGGCCTACGAACTCAACCTGCATATCTTCAAGAAGACCCTGGCCAACGCCACCCTACTGGCCGCTCCGGGACTCGTCATCTGCATGCTGCTGACAGGGGCCTTCCTTATGGGTATCGCCACGTTTGTTCCCGGACTCGAAGCATGGACCTGGGCATTCGCCCTTATGTTCGGTGCCTTGATCAGTGCCACCGACCCGGTAGCCGTCGTAGCCCTGTTGCACGAGCTGAAAACCAGTAAACGTTTCTCCACCCTCGTGGATGCGGAATCCCTGTTGAACGACGGAACAGGCATCGTGTGCTTCATGCTCTTCTTCGGAGCCTACGTGTCGGGCGAAGCCAGCCATACCTCTCCTCTCGTCACTTTCATTCAGGAAGTAGGCATCAGTACCCTGCTGGGATTCTTTCTGGCACGTGTCGTCATCTGGTTCATCACGCGCATTAATTCAGAAGAGATGGTGCAGAACAGTGTCATCATCCTGGCCGCTTATCTCACGTTTATTCTCTCGCAATACTATCTCGGTGTGTCGGGCGTGATTGCCCTCGTAGCCTTCGGGCTGACCGTGACTTACGTGGGAAAACCACGGCTGAAGCCTCAGGTGAACACCTTCATGGAACATTTCTGGGAACTGCTGACTTATATCGCCAACACATTGATTTTCATTCTGGTAGGTATCGTCATTGCAGAAAAAGTGGACTTCTCCTGGAGTGCCCTCGGCATACTCTTACTCCTTTATGTCGCCCTCAACCTGATTCGCTTTGCCATGATTATGATGCTCTATCCGGTCATGAAACGGTTGGGATACGGACTGACCAAACGGGAATCGGTCATCCTCACCTGGGGCGGACTGCGCGGGGCACTGGCCATGACGCTGGCCCTGATGGTTTCCTATACCCCGGCCATTCCCGAGGATATCCGAAGTCAGGTACTGTTCTTTACAGCCGGGATTGTAACCCTGACCTTGTGCATCAATGCCACGACCATGCGGGCGCTGCTGAACCGACTGGGACTGACACACATCCCCTCGGCTCGTACCATGCTGGAATACCGTATTGAAAAATCTGTCCGCGAAAATTCCGAGAAATACCTGGAAAGCCTGAAGAAGAGAGACGCCTTGGAAGGAGCCAACTGGAACAAGGTGGAAAGCTACATGACCAGCCGCCCGCAGGAACCGGCGAAGAATCCGCAAAACCAGGCCATGCTTCCGGAAATCCGTCTGCGCGTGCTGGATAAGGAAAAGGCTGTCTGCCGCCAGATTTATGAAGAAGGCGTCATTTCGAAAGTGGTCTTCCTGCGACTGATGAACTCACTGGACGAACTGTATGACCACGACGGGAACTACCCACTGAACATGCGACATTCCATTTTCAAATTCTGCCAACGGACCGATTTGTTGAACAGTCTGCGGGGACTTCCTTACCTCCAGAATTGGATGACCTTCTACTTCCGTGAACGTATCACGGTGGTCTACGACCTGGGACGGGGATTCATCATCTTGCAGAAAGAAAGCCTGAAATTGCTGAACGACCTGACATCCTCCGAATGGATTACCAGTGAACAGCAGCCCATACTGGAAGTACTACGCGCGGAAATTAACGACAACATCACCCGTATGGGAACCTTTATCGGCAACTTGGCGGAGGATTTCCCGAAAGCATACGGCCACGCACTGACCGTCAAATCCATCCGTATGCTGCTGAGCAACGAACGCCGTACCGTGCGGCAGATGGTCAACAGCGGTATGTTGTCTGAAAAAGACGCAGAAAGACTACTGAACGACATTGACGACCGCACGGACGAAATCAACTCCTTCAGCCATACCTTCACCGCATCTTTCCTGCGGTGGCTGTTCTTCATCAAGAAAAAGAAAATCTACCGCGTCTGAAAATAGTCTGGAGGCTGTCTCAAAATAGAATTGTAAAAGTAAAAATCTTATAGATTGAAACTTAGAAATAAAAAACCTCCTGCTTTAGCCCTTGTTTATTGCAATTATAGGACTAAAAGCAGGAGGTTTTTATGTTGTAGTTTATAGATTGTAAGTAAGCCTATCTCTGTTTTTTATTTTGAGACAGCCTATTCCTTTTCCGGCATAATCCTCACCCACTTCTCCCTGATACTCCGGATGCCGTTGCAACCAAATAACGGCGTACGAGCAGGTGGCCACTGCCTTCAATCCTTTGCAGCGGGCATAATCGTAGGCAGCTTTTACCAAAGCCGAGGCAATGCCTTTTCCTCCAATAGCTTCCGGCACAATGGTATGCCGTATGTCCAATCCTTCGTCGTGAATCTGATACGCCACATGGGCCCGGTGCCCTTCCAGTTCCACATAAAACTCCTGCCGGGATTCATCATGCTTAATTTCCATAATTGTCTGTTTTTTAATACTCGATACAAGATAGATTTTTTCGACCTGATGGCCAAACAAACTATGCAAATTCTGCAAAATTGACCAAGAAGTGTGAAGTTTATCAGGAAAAGCCAAGAAGGTATGTGAACTTTTCTAGTAAAAAACTAATAAAAAAGCTGTAAAGCAGATTCAATGATAGTCGAAACACTTTGGCCCACATACTTTGTCACGTTCGTGTCAATATCTCATCACGTACGTGTCAACCTCTCGTCACGAACGTGACGAGGTCTCCGCACGAACGAGTCGAAGGAAATTTACCCCTTCACTTTACCATGGGGAAAAAGAATCCCAATTGTTTTCTTTGAAAGAATCTCTCTAAAGGGATGACACATCAGTTCGATGGCGAAAAAAGCAATTCCCAGTTTCTTCATTAATGGTTTATCACTGGAAAATTCCATTCTCCTGGCTTAGAAGCATTCCCCATACTTGAAAATTGATTGGAAATATTCAATGAACCCCCTACATACAAAAAAAACTGTTCCCCGACTCTCGTCGGAGAACAGCCACAACACAAACACAAAATAAAACACGACAAAACTACTATGCAAAAATACAACTCCCTGCCTGTTCCAAATGGAAGTCAGCCGTCACGATTAACTATTCACATAGACAACCATCACAAGAGCTGTACATTACATATAACGTTGTAAAACGTATTTAGTTCAGTATTTTTCAATTTATTAAGACTTCAATCTTACATAATTCCTTTTTCACGCAAGTGAACCTGCCATTTCCAAGCAGAACGCAAGGTGTCTTCAATAGAAGTTTCAGCTTTCCAACCCAACTCTGTATTCGCATAAGCAGGATCAGCCCAAACCTTCACAATATCACCTGCACGACGCGGAGCAATCTGATAGTTCAGTTTCACACCTGTAGCTTCTTCAAACTTGTGAATCAGTTCCAATACAGAAAGGCCACGACCTGTACCAATGTTGAATACTTCCACTTTATCTTTCTGCTTGTCACCCAGAATACGGTCCATTGCGATAACGTGTGCTTTAGCCAAATCTACCACGTAAATATAGTCACGGATACAAGAACCGTCAGGTGTATCATAGTCGTCACCGAATACGCTCAGTTTTTCACGAATACCCATGGCAGTCTGTGTCAGATATGGAATCAAGTTCTGCGGAACCCCATTCGGAAGTTCACCAATCAATGCAGTAGGATGCGCGCCAATCGGGTTGAAGTAACGCAACATGATGGCATGAATCGGAGAACCGGAAGCGACTGTGTCACGAATGATTTCTTCATTAATCTGCTTCGTGTTACCGTAAGGAGATTCAGCTTTCTTAATAGGAGCTTCTTCTGTTACCGGCAATTTGTCCGGCTGACCGTAAACGGTACAAGAAGAAGAGAAGATAATTCCTTTTACGCCATGTTTCGGCATCAGTTCCAACAGGTTAATCAATGAAACCAAGTTGTTACGATAATACAGCAGCGGTTTCTGAACAGACTCACCTACAGCCTTACTTGCGGCAAAATGAATAATACCTTCAATACCCGGATATTTAGTAAATACGGCGTCCAAACCGGCTTGATCCAAGCAATCTACCTTTTCAAAAGCAGGACGTACTCCTGTGATTTGTTCGATACTATCCACTACATCTGCACGTGAATTAGAAAGGTTGTCCACAATTACTACATCGTAACCGCTATTCTGCAATTCAACCACAGTATGAGAACCAATGTATCCGGTTCCACCTGTCACGAGAATTCTTTTTTTCATAACACTAAGGTTTACTTATATTTAACTCCTTTATTAAAGTCATTTATTATATCTCTACAAAAGTAGAAAAAAAGATTGAAATGTACACCTAACAGCCATTAAAAAATTAAAAAAGTGTTACCCATAAACACCATGGATAACACTTTTGATAAGTTTACGCTATTAAAATGATAAAATAAGATCAGTTCAAGCCAAACAGCACTGCCAAACCTTTGTCTACACCTGAGAATCCCATAAAAGCCATAGCCAGCAAACCAGCAGTAACCAATGCGATAGACATACCACGCATACCTTTCGGGATATTCACCAGACTCAGCTGCTCACGAATACCGGCGAATACAATCAAGGCCAAGGCAAAGCCCAAGGCAGTAGAGAATGCATAAATCACACCCGTCAACAAATCAAAGTCTTTCTGAATGACCAGAATCGTTACACCCAAGATACAACAGTTGGTAGTAATCAACGGAAGGAAAACGCCCAGTGCCTGATACAAAGCAGGAGAAACTTTTTTCAGAATAATTTCCACCATCTGCACCAACGCCGCAATCACAAGGATAAAGGCAATAGTCTGCAGATATTCCAGTCCAAACGCATCCAGCACAAATTTCTGGATGGCGTATGTCACGATTGTAGACAATGTCAGCACGAAGGCTACCGCGGCTCCCATTCCCATGGCGGTTTCAACTTTCTTGGAAACTCCAAGGAACGGACAGATACCCAAGAATTGTGACAACACGATGTTGTTCACAAAGATTGCGGTGATAAATATCAATATATATTCCATATCTTTCTATTTTTAAGGGTTATGCTTTTTTCAAGCGGTTTACAATCGCAATGAGGTATCCCAATACAATAAAGGCACCAGGAGCCAATACGAAAATCAACATTCCATAATTCTCCGGCATAATAGCTACATTAAACAACTTACCGGTTCCCAGGAACTCACGCACACCACCCAGCAAAGTCAAGGCAATGGTAAATCCAAGACCTATACCCAGACCATCAAAGAAAGAAGGTATCGGATTATTCTTGGCCGCAAAGGCTTCAGCACGCCCCAACAAGATACAGTTCACTACAATCAACGGAATAAACAATCCCAAGGTAGCATACAGTGCCGGCACGTATGCCTGCATCACCATCTGCAGTACAGTTACAAATGAAGCAATGACTACCACAAAGATAGGAATACGTACCATATCCGGAACCAAATTCTTAATCAAGGATATCACCACGTTAGAGCAAATCAGCACAAACATGGTAGCCAGTCCCATACTCATACCGTTGATGGCAGAAGAAGTTGTACCCAAAGTCGGACACATACCCAAAAGGAGTACAAACGTAGGATTTTCTTTTACAATCCCATTCATTAACACTTTAAAGTTATTCATAGCCTGTCCTCCTATTATTTAACGGGTTCTACATTCGTCGTATCTGCTTTTTCATATTCCTCAGCACCTTTTTTCTGCTGAGAAGCGCCACTGGCTCCATCTACATGCTGATTCATATAGGCTGCATACGCATTGTTCACAGCCAACAGGAACGCACGTGAAGTAATAGTAGAAGCCGTAATGGCATCCACATCTCCTCCGTCTTTGCTGACGGTCAAAGGAGCTTTTCCAGGGTTCTTTCCGGTAATGTCTCCTTTGGCACCCTTCTTGAACCAGTCGGCAGCCTTTGAACCCAGTCCCGGTGTTTCAGAATGGCTCAAAAGAGAATAATCAATGATGTTACCTTCATTATCGAATCCGACCAATACGGTCAACGTTCCACCAAATCCATTGGAAGCCGATTCTACTGCGGCCCCGATAGGTTGTCCACCTTTGGTCGCTTTGTAGATTTTATACGTAGCCCCATTGACTTCTACCGTTTCAGGAGCTTCTGCCGGATTGTTATCAAAACCGGGAACCACCACTGCAATGGCATCGCTCAACGTCTTGGCATTAGCCTGCGCAATCGGTTCTGCGGTCACATCGTTCACCCAGCCCAGCAAACCTCCGGCCACTACGGAAAATCCGGTCAGTGCCAGAGCCATATTCTTTAAAGATGATTCTAGTTTTTTCATTTCTTCACTACCTCCCCGAAGCGTTTTGGTTTACAATATGTATTAATCAACGGAGTAAATGCGTTCATGATGAAAATAGCGAACGACATACCTTCCGGATAAGCACCGAAAGTACGGATTACCACGGTCAGGAAACCAATGGCCACCCCATAAATCAGCATGCCTTTGTGTGTCATAGGTGAAGTGACATAATCGGTTGCCATGAAGATAGCTCCCAGCATCAGACCTCCGGTAAACAGATGGGCAAACGGAGAAGCATACACCGTAGGATTTGCCAAATGCATCAGCCCGGAGAACACGAATACAGTGACCAGAATGGAAACCGGAATGTGCCAGGAAATAATCTTTTTCCACAACATATAGATAAGTCCCAGCAACAAGGCCAACGCACTTACCTCACCGATACATCCCGGATTGTTACCCAGGAACAAAGACATCGTATCAGGCAACTGACTCAAAGCATTTGCATCACCATGTACGGCCATCTTCATCAATGCCAGCGGAGTAGCTGCCGTTTCCGCATCCGTATAGCTGGTGAGCTGTCCTACAACCGGCCAGGAAGTCATCTGTACGGGGAAAGAAATCAACAGGAAGATACGTCCCACCAACGCCGGATTGAACGGATTACATCCCAAGCCACCAAATGTCATTTTTCCCACACCGATAGCTACCAGCGCACCGATGATGATAATCCACAACGGCAAGTTGGAAGGCAGGTTGAATGCCAGCAACACCCCCGTCAATGCAGCTGATCCATCGGTAATCGTGGTACGTTCACGCTTCAAAATATATTTGGTGATAGCCCATTCAAAGAACAAGCAGGCTATGACAGAAGTCAGTGTCACCACCACTGCTCCCAAGCCGAACATGTAGAAAGATACAAGCAAAGCCGGTACCAGTGCAATCAGCACGCCATACATGTTTTTCTGTACACTGTCGCCACTATGTACATGCGGCGATAAGGATACTATTAATTTGTTTGCCATAAGATTCTCCAATTATTTTTTTGCATTACGTGCACGGATGATACCGCCCACCTTACCTTTACCTAAACGGATATAATCCAACATCGGACGATGAGAAGGACACGTAAACTGGCATGAGCCACATTCTATGCACGACATAATCATTTCGTGCTCCACGCGTTCCCAGTCGCCGTGAGCCGAGCAAGTGGCCAGCAAGAAGGGCTCCAAGCCCATCGGGCAGGCACTCACACATTTTGCGCAACGGATACACGGCTGCGGTTCTGCACGGCGTGCTTCCTTGTCGTTCATAATCAGTACGCCTGAACTACCCTTACAGATAGGCACTTCGGTATTCACCAACGCCTTACCCATCATCGGACCACCGCCGATTACTTTTCCGGTATCTTCCGGCAGGCCACCGGCTGCATCAATCAGCTGGCTCATCGGAGTTCCCATACGGGTCAGGAAGTTCGACGGGTTCTTCAATGACTTACCCGTCACGGTTACCACACGTTCGAACAACGGTTTGTTTTTCTGAACGGCTTCATATACCGCATACGCCGTACCTACGTTCTGCACCACAGCCCCCACGTTGATAGGGATGGCAGGAGGAACCGGTACCTGACGACCGATAATGGCATCAATCAGCTGCTTTTCACCACCTTGCGGATATTTTACTTTCAACGGAACAACTTCAATGCCCGGATAAGCTGCGGCTTTCTGAGTCATCAGCTGAATGGCATCCGGCTTGTTGTTTTCGATACCGATGTATGCCTTGTTCACCTTGGCCGCCTTCATCAAAATCTGTACGCCCACCAGAATCTCATCGGCCTTCTCCAACATCAGGCGATGGTCGGCAGTCAGATAGGGTTCACACTCCACGGCGTTGATGATTACACATTCAGCCTTGCATCCGGGAGGCGGCGTCAGTTTCACATGAGTCGGGAAGCAGGCACCACCCATACCTACAATACCGGCATTCTTAATTTTAGCTACAATTTCTTCCGGAGTCAGGTTACATTCTTTCACCAACTCTGTGCTACGGTCAATCGATTCTTCCCACTCATCACCTTCCACATCGATGAATATGGCAGGTTTACGATAACCACTTGCATCAATCACACTGTCTATCTTATTCACTTTTCCGGAAACGGAAGAAAAGATAGCGGCCGATACAAAGCCACCTGCTTCGGCAATCTTGGTTCCTACTTTCACTACATCACCTTTTTTCACGATGGCAGTAGCAGGTGCACCAATGTGCTGAGACAACGGGAATACGGCTTGCTTGGGAAGTGCAAGCGTTTCAATGGCTTTCCCGGCTGACAATTTATTTTCTGCTGGATGAACTCCACCAATTCTAAACGTCTTCACTGTTATGTTATTTAGTATTATACAATTATAAGATTAAGCCTCGGTGTTTTTCGGAGCTTCGGCAGCCGGAGTTACAGTCTCCTTCTTTACGGTTTCCGCCTGGGCAGGATTAGCTGCCGGCTTTTCTACCGTCGGTTTTTCAGCAGCAGGTGTTTCAGTCTTCGGCTTACGAGGAGGGAAATTCACCGCTATAATAGCATGCTGAGGACATTCCATTTCGCACTTGCGGCAAGATTTACACTTGGCCGGATCAATATAAGCCAGGTTGTTTTCCAAGGTAATAGCCTCAAACGGACAAACCTTTACACACTTACCGCAACCGATGCAGGCAGCTGCACAAGCTTTACGGGCCACAGCCCCTTTGTCCTTGTTGACACACTGCACGTACACTCTCCGGTTGTTCTTTCCTTTCGGGCGAATCTCGATGATGTTACGCGGACAAGCTTTACTACAAGCTCCACACGCCGTACATTTAGACTCATCCACTTCCGGAAGTCCTGTTTCCGGATTCATGTGAATGGCATCAAACTGGCAAGCCGACACACAGTCACCACATCCGAGACAACCGAACGTACATCCTGTTTCACCTCCAAAAGTAGAATTGGCTACCGCACAAGAACGTACACCGTCATACTGCGTCAGCTTCGGACGATTGGCACAGGTTCCGTTACATCTTACCACTGCCACTTTAGGTTCCGAGGCCACAGCCTCCAGTCCCAAAATGCTTGCTACCTTATCCATAGTAGGCTGACCACCCACCGGACACATTTTTCCTTCCAGAGAACCGGCCTTCACACAAGCTGCGGCAAAACCGGAACACCCCGGGAAACCACATCCACCGCAATTGGCCTGAGGAAGAACTTGGGCAACCTGTCCAATGCGAGGATCTTCATACACAGCAAATTTCTTAGAAGCCACGTACAAGATAACAGCTGAAATCAAGCCAATGGCACCCAGTGAAATCACTGCAACCAAAATTAAACTCATAATATAAAGTTAGTTTATTAATTATTAATTGATTCCAAAACAAATACAAAAGTACGTCTGAATTTTTCCCTGCATAAGAAAAGTATCAGATAATAAGGTATAAGCATACACAAAGCAACAAGCGAAGAAACCGCCTCATCCCCCTTTGTCATCCACATGGAAACAAAAAGTGAAAAAAGCAACACCACAAAAGGAAAAATGAAAGCCCACATTACGGCTTTCATTCCCAAGGATGCTGCTCCGCTTATCATGACCTGACTTCCAATCTGGCAGTCAAGGCCTTCCTTATTGTACACATCTATCAGTTTTTCTTTAGACTCAGCCGCACTGCAATGCCCTTTTATGCTACATGAAGAGCACGCAGAGGTCTGTACAATCCTCACTTTCAGATAAGAACCGTTGATGCTTTCCACAATACCTAGATGTTTTATCGTATTAGTCATTTTTGCAAACCGTACATTACAAATGTGTGGCAAATGTACGATAAATATTGTTTTGTTGGTAACGTTAACGGAGAAATTCTGTTTAAAAAAAGTAAATTTACAGGGACAGCTCTACTTATAAAGAACTTGCTGTCCCTTATTCCTTTCCGTCAATCCACAATAGAATAGCCGGCCTCCAGCAAAGCATTCCGGATTTGCGCGATATGTTCTGCATTACGCGTCTCCATCACCAGCCGCAAAAAACAGGCTGTCACATTGCTGTTGTTATTGTTTCGTTCGTGCAAAACAGAAATGATGTTTCCTCCCAAACGAGCTATTACAGCAGCAACTCCCATCAGTTCTCCAGGTTTATCATGCAAATCGAGCGTCACGGTATAAGAACGTCCGGACATGTCCAGTCCACGGCCAATCACACGACTCAAAATTGTCACGTCGATATTTCCTCCGGAAACCACGCAAATGGTTTTCTTTCCGGCTACCGGTACCTTATTGAACATGGCAGCTGCAACAGAAACAGCTCCGGCTCCTTCTGCAATCAGTTTCTGCTGTTCCATCAACGCCAGGATAGCCGCACAAATTTCATCCTCTGTCACCGTTACAATGCCATCCACATACTTGCTACACAACTCAAACGTATGTTCTCCCGGCTCCTTTACTGCAATACCATCGGCTACCGTAGACACGGAAGCCAAACATTCACGTTTGGCATGCTCTATCGAACGCAACATACTAGGAGCTCCCGATGCCTGCACTCCATACACCTTCACATCAGGTTTTAATGACTTCAATGCATAAACCACACCCGAGATCAGCCCTCCTCCACCGACCGGTACAATTACCACATCCACATCCGGAAGCTGATTCAATAATTCCAGTCCGATGGTTCCCTGTCCAGCAATGACATATTCATCGTCAAAAGGATGAATAAAAGTGTACCCTTTTTCCTCTTTCAGTTCTAAGGCCTTTTGATACGCATCATCATATACGCCCGGAACCAAACAAACTTCAGCCCCATAACGTTTGGTTGCCTCCACTTTTGAAATTGGAGCCCCTTCCGGTAAACAAATCAATGATTTTATTCCGTGCTTGGTGGCTCCCAATGCCACCCCTTGTGCATGATTTCCCGCCGAACAGGCAATCACTCCTTTCGCCTTTTCTTCATCTGTCAGGCGAGATATCTTATAACATGCTCCACGCAGTTTAAAAGACCCGGTATATTGCAAATTCTCCGGCTTTAAATAAATCTGACTTTCTGGATTTATTTGGGGAGCATAAATCAAATCTGTTCTTCGTATTACATTTTTTAAAGCAAATGAAGCTCGATAAATACAATCCAATGTTAACATAAAGACATTATTTTATTGTTTTCACATGCAAATGTACGAAAAACATTCTACTTTAAAAGAAAAAATTCGAGAAACAAGAAAAAAAGCATCCAGATAGAAAAATCTATCTGAATGCTTTTTCTTCAAGTTATAGATTACCTTTCAAGAAATCTATATCAATTCCCTTATCCCTCAGTCTTTTTCGAATTTTGGCCAGAATCCTTTTGCAACGTTTAAAACATGCAGACTTACTGATGTTTCTCTCTTTGCCAGCCTGACGGAAACTCATTTCATGGAAGAAAAGGTCCCAGATTAATACTCGTTCAAACGGAGTGAGTTCCAGCATAAGCTCACCGAGCGAACAACAAAACCGCTCATACATAATGAAAAACTTCAAAGGCCGGCCTCTATTCACCAATCCCATTGCAGAAAAGGATTCATCGTTTAAAAGGATTACTCGAGGAGCTCTCTGTTTTCTGCGATAATAATCACGTACCATATTCATCGCAATGGTTAACACCCATGCCCTAAAACGCCCCTCTTCATGATAGGATTTATCGAAAGCTTCAAGCGCTTTCAACAAAATTTCCTGACGCAAATTATGAGCATCATCCTCATTATGAATATGAGAATTGACATAAGCATCTACCATAAGTATACATTTCTGAAAAAGAACTTTTTTCTTTTTACTTAACTCTGAATTATCCGATCCATACCAAGGACGGCTTAAATGATTATTCTCTTCCATCTTTTTGATTGTTAGACCCCACAAATTTTAATTCTATTATTCATTTTAAATTAAAAAAAGTAAGATAATTAAATTAATACTTTTGATTTTCCAAATAATAGATTTAACAACAATTAAAAAAGGTACCTATTGTCAATCATTTTAAAACCTCTTATTTCGATAACAAAACTAAGCATTTATATTTGTAGATACAACAAAACGAGAAAAAAGTTTTAAAAGTTTTTTTCCAAATGAACAAAAAAAGAGGTATCAAAAGGACTACATCCAGCCTTTTTGACACCTCCATATTGCAAATGAGCATTAATCTAGCTTCAGCACTGCTAAAAAAGCCTTCTGAGGAACTTCTACCGTACCAATCTGCTTCATACGTTTTTTTCCTCTTTTTTGTTTCTCCAACAGTTTACGCTTACGACTTACGTCACCTCCGTAACATTTAGCCGTCACATCCTTTCGAACAGCCTTGATGGTTTCACGGGCAATAATTTTGGCTCCAATAGCTGCCTGAATAGCAATTTCGAACTGTTGACGTGGAATCAATTCCTTCAATTTCTCACACATCCGACGGCCTAAATCATAGGCATTATCAAAATGCGTCAAAGTAGACAACGCATCCACCGACTCCCCGTTAAGAAGGATGTCCAGCTTCACAAGCTTAGAGGGACGAAATCCACACTGATGATAATCGAACGAAGCATATCCTTTAGAAATGCTTTTTAACTTATCATAGAAATCAATCACAATTTCACCCAAAGGCATCTTATAATGAAGTTCCACACGATTTCCAGAAATGTAATCCTGTTTCACCAGTTCACCGCGCTTACCCAGACACAAAGTCATAATCGGACCAATATAATCGGTCGCCGTAATGATGGAAGCATCAATATAAGGTTCTTCAATATGATCTATTAAAGTAGGATCGGGCATTCCTCCCGGATTATGCACCTCCTGCACTCCGCCCTGCTTATCGTAAACCATATAAGATACGTTCGGTACGGTGGTAATGACATTCATGTCAAACTCACGATCCAAACGTTCCTGCACAATCTCCATGTGAAGCAGTCCCAAAAAGCCGCATCGGAAACCAAATCCCAATGCAAGAGACGATTCCGGCTGGAAAGTCAGAGACGCATCATTCAACTGCAGTTTTTCCAGCGAAGCCCGCAAGTTTTCATAATCTTCAGCTTCTATCGGATAAACTCCGGCAAATACCATCGGCTTCACTTCCTCGAATCCGTCAATCGCCTTATCACACGGACGGTCAATATGTGTAATAGTATCGCCGACCTTCACTTCCTTTGAGGTCTTGATACCAGAAATAATATATCCTACATCGCCCGTACGAAGTTCTTTCCGCGGCACCATATCCATTTTTAACACACCGACTTCGTCCGCATCATATTCTTTTCCGGTATTAAAGAATTTCACCTTATCACCTGTACGAATCACTCCGTTTTCTACTTTAAAGTATGCAATAATACCCCGGAAAGAATTGAAAACTGAATCGAAAATCAACGCCTGCAACGGTGCATTCTCATCACCTTGAGGAGCCGGAATCCGTTCTACTACGGCCTGCAGAATCTCTTCTACTCCCATTCCGGTCTTTCCAGAGGCACGGATAATATCTTCACGCTTACACCCCAGCAGGTCCACGATTTCATCTTCCACCTCTTCCGGCATCGCACTGGCCATATCACACTTGTTCATTACCGGAATGATTTCCAAGTCATGTTCCAATGCCATATACAGATTCGAGATAGTCTGAGCTTGTACACCCTGCGAAGCATCCACCACCAGCAAAGCACCTTCACAGGCTGCAATGGAACGAGACACCTCATAAGAGAAGTCCACATGTCCCGGAGTGTCAATCAGATTCAAAATGTATTTCTCACCTTTATAATTATACTCCATCTGAATGGCATGGCTCTTGATCGTTATACCACGCTCGCGTTCCAAATCCATATCATCCAGCATCTGTCCTTCCGTAATCTTGATGGTCTGCGTATATTCCAGCAAGCGGTCGGCCAAAGTGGACTTACCGTGATCAATATGTGCAATAATGCAAAAGTTTCGTATATTCTTCATATATAATATTACAACTTATCAAAATTATTGTGCAAAGATAGGCAAAAAAAGAGATTTTTGTGTATGTTTGCCTTTGAAACTAATTATAAAACATCATTAACACGTATGAAAAAAACATGGATTATTCTCATCGCAGTAGTCGCTGTCATAGTAATTTACTGCGTAAGTTCGTATAACTCTTTAGTCACTCAAGAAGAAACTGTAGGCACTGCATGGAGCAATGTAGAAAACCAATACCAACGTCGTTCCGACCTGATTCCAAACTTGGTCAACACCGTCAAAGGGTATGCCGCTCATGAAAAGGAAACTTTCGACGCCGTAGTGTCTGCCAGAGCCAAAGCCACCCAGATGAACATCGACATAGACGACCTGACACCTGAAAAGATTGCCGCATACCAGAAAGCGCAAGGAGAAGTAGGCAGTGCCTTGGGCCGTCTGCTTGCTGTTTCTGAAAATTACCCGGACCTGAAAGCCAACGAGAACTTCAAGGAGTTGCAGGCACAATTGGAAGGAACCGAGAACCGAATCAGCGTAGAACGCCGGAAATTCAACGAAACGGCCCGCGAATACAATACCAGCATCCGCCGTTTCCCGAAAAACATCGTTGCCGGCTTGTTCGGATTTGAGAAACGTCCTTACTTCGAAGCGGAAGAAGGCAGCGAAAAAGCTCCGGAAGTAAAGTTCTAAACCGGACTTATTCATGAAACGCTACCTCTTATTATTAGGGACACTCTTCCTACTGACCGCTTCTTTCTGTCACTTGCAGGCAGAAGGATACAAGGTGGAAGACATTCCCATGGTACATTTGCAGAATCGGACAAGGTATGTCAGCAACCCCGACGGCGTATTAAGTGAGGCCGCCGTAGCCATCATGGATACGACCCTTTTCGCCTTGGAGCAGAAAACCGGCATACAGACACTCGTTGTAGCCGTCCGACAAATCGAAGGAAAAGACTGTTTCGATTTCGCCTATCAGCTCGGTGAAAAAAACGGAGTCGGCCAAAAAGGAAAAGACAACGGACTGGTCATCCTGCTGGTTACCGAAGAACGATGCATCCAGTTTGCCACCGGATACGGTCTGGAAGGCATCCTACCAGATGCCATCTGCAAACGTATCCAAACCCGCTACATGAATCCTTACCTAAGCAAAGGTGACTGGGATACCGGTATGATGGCAGGAGTCCAAGCCGTACGCCAGATACTGGATAAGAGTTCCGGATCCCCCACTCCACCCGAAAGAGAATCCGACAACCTCCTGCTCTTCATTGTACTAGGATGCTGTTTCATATTGGTTCCGACCCTGCTTTGGTATTCGGCACGTCAGCGGAACAAATGTCCCAACTGTCACAAACATACCTTGAAACAGGTTTCCGTCCGTACTATTTCCAGTGTAGGAGGCATACGTACGGAAGAAATCACCTACCTATGCAGCCATTGCGGACATGTGCGCCGCACCCAACGGAAAGTCAATGACGATGATTTCCACCACCGAGGCGGAAACGGAGGGCCGTTCTTAGGAGGACCGTTCTTTGGCGGTGGATTCGGAAGAGGCGGAGGTTTCGGTGGCGGCTTCGGAGGAGGAAGTTTCGGAGGAGGCAGCTTTGGCGGCGGAGGGGCCGGAAGCAAATTCTGATTACAATCACAATTATACTATACAACCATGTACAACAACACTTTTGGAAATATCTTCCGTCTCACCAGCTTCGGTGAATCACACGGAAAAGCTATAGGCGGCGTCATCGACGGATTTCCCGCAGGTATCGCCATCGATATGGATTTCATTCAACGGGAACTGGCTCGTCGCCGGCCCGGTCAATCTTCCATCACCACAGCCCGCAAAGAAGCCGATGAAGTGGAATTCCTTTCCGGTATCTACGAAGGCGTATCTACAGGCTGCCCCATCGGATTTGTCGTATGGAACACCAACCAACACTCCAACGACTATGACAACATGAAAGAGGTATTCCGTCCTTCGCATGCCGATTTCACCTACACGCAGAAATATGGTGTACGCGACCACCGTGGAGGCGGACGTTCGTCTGCCCGTGAAACCATCGCTCGTGTAGTGGGAGGAGCACTGGCCAAACTGGCCCTGAAACAGTTGGGAGTTCGTATCACAGCCTTCACCTCACAGGTAGGGACCTTCAAACTGGACAAAGATTATACCCAATATGATTTGAGTACCATCGAAAATAATCCCGTACGCTGCCCCGACCAGGAATTGGCTCAGAAAATGGCCGATTTCATCTACCAGACCAAAGGGGAAGGCGATACCATCGGTGGTGTTATCAGCTGTGTCATTCAAGGGTGCCCCATCGGACTGGGACAGCCCGTCTTTGGAAAGCTTCATGCCGCTTTGGGCAATGCCATGCTCAGCATCAATGCCGTCAAGGGATTTGAATACGGGCAAGGTTTCGGAAACATGGATATGAAAGGCAGTCAGCAAAACGATATCTTTTATCGCGAAGGTGACAGAATCGCCTTCCGCACCAACCGTTCCGGAGGTATTCAAGGAGGTATTAGCAACGGACAAGACATTTACTTCCGGGTTGCCTTCAAACCTGTCGCTACCGTACTGATGGAACAACCCACAGTCGACATTCATGGCAATGAAACCATTTTAAAGGCACGTGGCCGTCACGACCCTTGCGTTCTGCCTCGTGCAGTACCCATTGTAGAGGCTATGGCAGCCATGACCATCCTCGATTATTATTTGCTCAATAAAACGACCCATTTATAAACAAAACCACATGGAAATCAAACAATACATACAAGCAAACGAAGCACGGTTCCTCGACGAACTGTTCAGCCTCATCCGTATTCCCAGCATCAGTGCTCTACCTGAACACAAGGAAGATATGCTAGCCTGTGCCGAACGCTGGCGTCAGCTGTTGCTCGAAGCAGGGGCCGACGAAGCCATGATAATGCCTTCAGAAGGACATCCGCTGGTCTATGCCGAAAAACGTGTCAGCCCCGATGCCCCCACCGTGCTGGTATATGCCCACTACGACGTGATGCCGGCCGAACCACTGGAATTGTGGAAGAATCCGCCTTTCGAACCGCAAATACGCGACGGACATATCTGGGCCCGTGGAGCCGACGACGACAAAGGGCAGTCCATGATTCAAGTCAAAGCCTTCGAATACCTCGTACGCGAAGGCTTGCTCACCCATAATGTGAAATTCATTTTTGAAGGAGAAGAAGAAATCGGTTCACCGAGTCTGAACGCTTTCCTGAAAGCCCACAAAGAACTGCTGAAAGCCGATGTCATTCTGGTGTCAGACACCAGCATGCTGAGCGCAGACCTTCCCTCCCTCACTACCGGACTAAGGGGACTGGCCTACTGGGAAATCGAAGTGACCGGTCCGAACCGTGACCTCCATTCCGGACATTTCGGCGGGGCCGTAGCCAACCCTATCAACGTGCTCTGCGATTTACTGTCTAAAGTCATCGATGCAGATGGACGCATTGCCATTCCTCATTTCTACGACGACGTGGAAGAAGTGCCGGCCGCTGAACGCGAAATGATTGCCCAAATTCCATTCGATGAAAAGAAATACATGGAAGCTATCGGCGTAAAAGCCCTGAAAGGTGAAAAAGGCTACTCTACCCTGGAGCGAAACAGTTGCCGCCCGTCATTTGACGTTTGTGGTATCTGGGGAGGATACACCGGCGAAGGCTCCAAGACCGTATTGCCTTCCAAAGCCTACGCCAAGGTTTCCAGCCGTCTGGTTCCTCACCAGCAACATGAAAAGATTTCTCAGTTGTTTGTAGATTACCTCACCCAGCAGGCTCCAGACTATGTGCAAGTGAAAGTCACTCCCTTACATGGAGGGGAAGGATATGTCTGCCCGATTGACCATCCAGCCTATAAAGCTGCAGAAAAAGGGTTCGAAAAAGCCTTTGGAAAGAAGCCGCTGGCTGTACGTCGTGGAGGAAGCATCCCCATCATCAGCGACTTCGAACAGATTCTCGGTGTCAAGACCATCTTGATGGGATTTGGACTGGAAAGCGATGCCATTCACTCCCCGAATGAAAACTTCTCACTCGATATTTTCAGAAAAGGAATAGAAGCCGTATCAGAATTCCATTTGCAATACAAATAACCTCAAAAGCCGCCTCAAAATGGGATTTGAAAAATCAGCAGGAACCATTCTTTTTCCTGTTTTGAGGCAGCCTTCCACACAGCCTTTTTCTATGTAATGAATACCATTTGTCCGAAATTTGTCCGACCTATAAACGGACAAAAGCTGCAACTTATTCAGTTACAGCTTTTTAACTCAGCACGGGAAGAGAGACTCGAACTCCCGACACTCGGTTTTGGAGACCGATGCTCTACCAACTGAGCTATTCCCGTGTTTGCGGTTGCAAAAGTAGTATAAATTTTGGAAACCGCAAGAGGTTCTGCCAAATATTTTACCGTCTTTTTCTCACAATAAAGATAAGCGGCTGAACATAAGGCGATAATATTCTGCTTTTTTTTCCAGCTTCAATGGATAGGCACGACTGGAAGAAGGCATCCTGAACAAGGATAATGTGCGATCCCTGAAATAAAACGTGCTCTCTCCTCCCACCGGCGGCTCCTTTGCCTCCATTTGCTCACACAATACATCCGTTGCTTTTTGTCCGGTGGTCACCACTGCCCGACATGCAGGAAGCTGTTGAAGGAGCAAGCCTATATCTGTAGGCGTAACCACTTCCAAGAACTTATCAGAAGCATTGTCTTGTAGCCTGCGAACACACGAAGCCGTATCATATAAGGCAATCCCCTTTTCTTTCAGAAAATTTACAATACGTGCCTTGTCAAATACTTTTTCAGGACTGAGAAAATACTCCTTATCCTCAAAAAAGATAAGCCCGAAAATACGCCACATATCATTCTGAAGATTCGGATAGAAGAACTCCATGCTCCATCGTTTTTTCTGGGGAGGAAAGCTTCCCAGCATCAACAAGACCGCATTCTCCGGCAGAAAAGGTTCTAGCGGATGACATTCCACTCCTGAAAGCAGATTCTCGTTCATTGTCATGCCTTCGGTTTCGGTTCCTTTTTAGCCAGCAGCACAATCTTATAAACGTATTCAGTCATCCATGCTTCCGAATAACCGAGCGCATGCTGATACTGACGAATATTTCCACACGTCTTACGTACACCGTCATCTTTCCAATCAACCTTGGTCAGAATGTCATGTACCGCTTTTTCCGTCATGCCGCGCAATAACTTCTTGAAAACTCCCGGTGTACGGAACTTCCATTGCATCAGGTTTCCAATCACCATCATCAAATCCTGACTAAACCCTTGAAACATGAACAGGTAGTTTTTGATATCATTCACATTGCGGCAGTTACGTTTAATGGACCCGTCTATTTCCTTAAAGAAAGATTCATCCAATTCATAAATATCCATCAGCATCTTGCGGCAACGCGCACGCTCCGCAATTCCCAGTTTATTGTTTTGGGTAGGCACCTTCAACGTACGCTTGAACACAGCCAAATCCGGCAAGAAATGAATATTACTGATACCCAACTGAGCCGCCATGACTGCCTGATAATACACACGAATCAAGGTCATGAAATCTTCCATGCCACCGACACGTACCGTTTCGTCAGCTCCATCGGTAGTTTTTTTACCAAAAAGTTTCGAAAATATACTCATAATATCTTTTTATTAAATTCTACGGATGCAAATATAATACAAAAAACCGACAACGCAATCACCGGCTTACTTCCGGGAACAGGGAATCTTCCCACACGGCATCTTCTTTCAGGCGGTAATAGAAAGTATGCTCCTGAAAAGCCTGCTCTACAAGTCCAAAACGAATAAAATCAGCTAACAACTGACATACTTCCGGACGGGGAAGACGGGCCAGACGACTACATCTACCCAATGTAAGCAGTCCCTGGCTACCCAATACTTCCAGTAAACGCTTTTCCCTGTCAGTATAGGTCATTACCACTTCGTCCTTTTTTTCATGATTCCAAATTCGAAGGTGAACAGGTGATGCCAAAATATTCTCATCGGCTATACGCACATACGCCCAGGCCTTACCCTCTTCATCGACCGCTAAAACCGGTTTGCAAGCGCACTCTTTCACTTCAACTTCCAGCACATCCTTTCCTTCCACCCTGAACACACGGTTTTCCGTGATTACCGGAGGACGACAATACATCGTGGCAGCAGCTTCAATCATATAGATTTCTTCTTCCGAACGAATTCCGGCGATCCTGCCGTTATCCTTCACTCCCACCAATAATCGTCCTCCTTCGGTATTTGCAAAAGCAGACAAACTTTTGGCTATTTTCCTTGCATCGGATATGGCAAATTTAAAATCCTGATGTACATGCTCACCTTCCGAGATGAGCTGTTGTATGTAGTCTGTTTCTGCTGTTTGCTTCATTCCCAATCACTCAATCACAATGTTTGTGGGTCATAATATCCAACACCAACTTATCGGTTTCGTTCATTCCCTCCGAACCAATCTTGGTCAGGTTACGGATACTGAAATCCACATTGTCTTCAATGATACCTTCCACGGAAGTCACACACTTTCCTTCCATCGCCAGAATCGCAGAAAAGACTGCCGTAGAGACCCCGCTTGTCAATTTCAATGCACAACTCGGCTTGGCTCCGTCACAAATCATACCGGTCAGATTAGCAATCATATTCTGCACGGCATAAGCCACCTGCTTATATTCGCCTCCCATCAGATAAGTGATTCCGCAACTACTGCCTGTGGCAGCCACCACACAACCGCACAACGCGGACAGACGGCCTAAATTCTGCTTGATATAAATAGCCGTAAGATGGCTCAAAATCAAGGCACGAATCAGTTCTTCTTCTGATTTTTGATTTTCTTGAGCGAACACTACCACAGGAAGTGTGGCAGCGATACCTTGGTTTCCACTTCCGGAATTACTCATCACCGGTATCATAGCGCCGGCCATTCGGGCATCGCATGCGGCAGACGTATAAGAAAGAATATGGGTAAACGTATTGCTACCCATGATATGCTGCTCTTGCTGACTGCTGCGCAACATTTTACCCAGCTCATGACCGTAGTTCCCTTGGAAAGAACGTTCCGCAGCCTGCAGATTCAGACGCTTTGCCTCAAGAATGAAACGAATTTCATCCAACGGAGCAGTTGTAGCGAAATCATACACCTTCTTCAGATTCAAATCGACTTCTTCCACATCTGCTTCAGCTCCTGCCTTTTCTCTATGGTCGAACAAGACTTCACCATTCCGTTCTGCATACACGAAATTCGTATGTCCTCCACTGATGATAGCCGTAGCCGAATCCTTTCCGGCAGTACAAGTCACTTCAATGTAAAGTTTCACCTCAATATCTTCCTTCAGTTCTATTTTTATCCCTTGTCCGGCAATCATCCGTTTGCCTTCTTCCACACTTTCGGGAGTAATGTCTTTCAACACTTCCAATCCATATTCAGATTTTCCTTTCAAAGCTCCCAAAGCAATGGCAATGGGCAGACCAATCATTCCCGTACCAGGAATTCCTACTCCCATCGCATTTTTCAAAATATTCGCACTAAGCCGCGCCGTAATAGTTTCCGGACAGCACCCCAAGACCTCTGTAGCCTTAGCCACACAAAGAGCCACGGCCACGGGTTCCGTACAACCGATAGCCGGAACGACTTCCCGCCGAATGAGTGCGATAATGCGTTCTCTTTCTGACTGTGAAATCATGATTATATTTATTTTTTATAGTTCTTTAATCCAGTTTGCAGGAATTCCACATACTTCTGAATATCCTCATCATACGAATAGGACTTATTCAACGGCATTCCCTCATTATCTAGCAACACATAGAAAGGCTGAGCATTGGCTCCGAATTTAGAGCGCTGCAGGTAACTCCATTTGTCACCTACCGTACGCAATGTACGCTCCGTGCCATTTTCTGTCACCTTCACGGGTTCCGGTAATTTTGTTTTCTCATCCACATACAGGGTTATCAGTACGTAGTCTTCATTCATTATCTTGCTTACGGTAGGATCAGTCCATACGGCCAGCTCCATCTTACGGCAGTTCACGCAACCATATCCTGTAAAGTCAATCATTACCGGTTTCCCCTGCTGACGGGCATATTCCATGCCGGCATCGAAGTCATTGAACTTTGCATGCACCTCATTCTTATACAAATTGAAATCCTGTGTCTGCATAGGCGGTGCAAAGGCGCTGACAGCCTTCAACGGCGCACCCCACAATCCAGGAACCATATATACGGCAAATGCCAATGAGAAGAGCGCCATAAAGAAACGGGGTACACTCACCTTGGTTTCGTCATCATCGTGAGGGAATTTGATCTTGCCTAACAGATACATACCCAGCAAAGCAAAAATCACAATCCACAATGCCAAGAAAGTCTCACGGTCGAGCAAACGCCATCCGTATGCCAAATCGGCTACAGACAGGAACTTCAACGCAAACGCCAGCTCCAAGAATCCCAGCGTCACCTTAATGACATTCATCCATCCTCCTGATTTCGGCATGGACTTCAACCAAGAAGGGAACAATGCGAACAAGGTGAAAGGCAAGGCCAATGCAATGGCAAATCCCAGCATACCGATGGCCGGAGCTACAATACTTTCAGAAGTAGACACTTCTACCAGCAAGAAACCGATAATCGGACCGGTACAAGAGAAAGAAACCAACGACAAAGTGAAGGCCATCAAGAAAATACTCAGCAATCCAGTGGTCTGTTCTGCCTTACTATCTACTGCATTACTCCACTTTGAAGGAAGTGTTATTTCGAATGCCCCGAAGAAAGAAGCGGCAAATACCACCAGCATCAGGAAGAACAGGATATTGAAAATGGCACTTGTGGACAAGTCATTCAAAGCACTGGCCCCAAAAATCAACGTAATGGCCAATCCCAATGTCACGTAAATCACCACGATAGAAGCTCCGTATGTCCATGCGTCCCGGATTCCTTTCCGTTTGTCCTTCGTACGTTTCAGGAAGAAACTTACCGTCATCGGAATAATGGGCCATACACAAGGAGTGAACAAAGCCAGCAATCCACCTACGAAACCTGCAAAGAAAATATAAAACCAGGAGCGTGATTCATTATTCACATTTTCACCAAACGATTTCAGTTCATCGATGACAGGTTTCCAGTAATCAGAAGTTCCCACATTATCGGAATCCGCACTAACCTGCAACGGAGTCGATGTTGTCGAAACCGAATCAGCCGCCTCAGACGTTGACGATTCTTCTTCAGCAGCAGAGGCAACAGCCTGTCCTCCCGCAGCCTCTCCCTTGAACGAGAAGTCCACATTGGTTGGGGGCAGACAGTTCTCATCATTACAAGCACCATATTGCAAATAGCCGCTCACTTCGTATTTTCCTCCTTTCAGTTTGAGTTTCTGCACAAACGTGGCTGTTCCTTCGAAGAAACGGACCTGCATACCAAATATCGGATCCATCTTGTCGATTTCCTTACCTGCGGGTTTTAACTTGCCCACCAGTTCCGCTCCTTCCAGCTTGTCTACATTAAAAGTAGCTGATACCGGACCTCCGTCAGGCAATTCCGTGGAATACACATGCCACCCTTTTTCCATTTTTCCGGTGAACACAATTTCTACTTCATTAGCGGATACAGATTTCCACTCGGTTTTAAACTTCACCGGTTCTTGTATTTGGGCGAATACCGGCAAACTTAAAATGGCCATTAAAAGCCAGCTAAGAAAAATCTTCTTATTCATAAATATGCACTTGGTGATGTGATAAAACTATATTCTATAAAAGTAGCGCAAAGATAATCATTTTTCCAAAGGGAATGTAGGACGACCTATTATTCCATCTTGTTTTTTTATTTCAAATACGACAATTTTTACATTCGGAATACCCTCTCACCCCGCTACATATCATCATCCGGACGTTTTTTTTCAGAAAATATTTGCTAAATAAAAAATAATGCCTACCTTTGCACCGCCTTCGAAAAACAAGGCACTCCTAAAAAGAGTTTTGGAGAGGTGGCAGAGTGGTCGATTGCGGCGGTCTTGAAAACCGTTGTACCGCGAGGTACCCGGGGTTCGAATCCCTGTCTCTCCGCTATAACAGATAGTCAATCTAAGGTAAGTCCCGTAAAGCCAACGTTTTACGGGACTTTTCTATTTATCCGACGGACAACCAAAAGACATTAAAGAACCATACTCTCCATTAAAACCTGAAGACATCAGACAGTCAATCTAAGGCAAACTTAATACACGCAAAAAAATACGGAACCCTTTCGAATTCCGTATTTTCCACCTATCATAATAAAAAGTTGAACGACTTATTATTTATCCAAGGCTTCATGTATATCTTTCTTATAGTTATACCCATAGAGCTTATAAATGTCAATCTGATGCTTCAAGCGCCTCAAGAAATCCTGAATATCCTTATTCTCAGGCTTACTCCATTGAATTTCCGCCAAAGCCGCAATACGCGGCATCATTTGCCATTCCATTTTCATCCGTTCCTTGGTCCATTCCGTCCAGATGCATGCCTGCGCCCCTATCAGACTTTTTTTCTGCTCAGGAGTAGCTTCTTCCGGAACCGGTTCAAACAGATACACCCTTTCAATACTGCTCAATCCTTTTAACTGATTGTATTTAGGATTACTAAAATACAGATTTGAAATCGGACAGGCTATCGTTCTATACCCGCCTTCAATGGATTTCAGACGAGCTTCCGGACTGGTCCATGCCATTACAATGGTAGACTTGGCAGGATTTCCGGCCAGGATCTCATCCCAAGCCATCATTTCCCGGCCACGTTTATGGATTTCTTTTTCCACTTCTCCCATGAACCAAGCCTGGAGCTGATTTTCTTTCGTATGTTTTTCCGAATCCTTCAGACCGAGCTCTTTGATTTTCTGCTGGCATTTCTCACACGTCTTCCAATGATATTTTGGACATTCATCTCCACCTATATGAATATAAGGAGAAGGGAAAATATCCATTATCTCATTTATCACATCTTTGGCAAACTGCAATGTTTTTTCATTTCCTCCACACAACACATCCCTAAATACTCCGAAAGTAGTAGCCACCTCATAAGGGCCTCCTGTACATCCCAGTTCAGGATAAGAAGCCAGTGCAGCCAGCATGTGACCCGGCATATCGATTTCCGGAATCACCGTAATATACCGTTCAGCTGCATATCGCACAATCTCTCTCGCCTCATCCTGTGTATAGTATCCGCTGACCGGAATACTGTCCATCTCCTTCGTTTCCCAATCCTTGATGGTACATTTTCTTTTAGAACCTATCTCCGTAAGTTTCGGATATTTCTTTATCTCAATACGCCAACCCTGGTCTTCGGTAAGATGCCAGTGGAAATAATTGATATTATGCAAGGCAAGCATATCAATAATCTTTTTCAAATAATCTACTCCGAAGAAATGCCGGCCTACATCTACCATAAAGCCTCTATAACCAAAACGTGGGTAATCTTTTATGACTCCGCAGGGAATGGCTGCAAGCCCTTTCCCCTCTGTGACAGGCAATGCCTTATGCAGTGTCTGTATGCCATAAAATACTCCAGCCTCAGTTTTACCCTTCAACGTTATCCGCTCCTTCGATACATTCAGCTCATATCCTTCATCATGAGATAAGGTATTATCCAAACTTAGCACAATTGCATGGTCCTTCGCCTCAACGGATAATTTCACATCGGTACCCGTAAGTTTCTTTATATAGGCAGACAGAAATTCCGCATTTCTTTTCATCTTCTCATTATTCCCCGGATAACATATATTTGTTGAACCATCGATAACAAAAGAAGAACCGTCTTCCGATTTAACGACTTCATTGGGCACTGGAATTATATCCAGACTTCCGAGCGTCACCTTATTCTGAGCACAGACCATAAGGAATGAGGGCATCAGTAAAGCAAACAACATCCATTTTTTTAATTGACTTACATTCATAAATTCATTCTCATATAAAAATTAGAAATAAAATAAACAAGGATATATCTTCATGACAAATAGCATCCTATAAACAGTATATGCAACAAGAACTTACCTAAATCCTCATTGCCCTGCAATGTATTTCCCGATTCAAAGATAATCGTTTTTAAATAATTATGCCAATAATCGGTCGAATACGCACATTTTATTCCCTTTTTCTCCTCATTTTCCAAATAAAAATCACAATGACTCACACACTGTTTGCACGATTCAGAAACAAGTCGTATCTTTGAATCAAAGTTTTAAGCAAGCAAACACCTTGTATTTACCCAAAAACATCCATTCTTATGAAAATGAATCATTATGCAAAATGCGTGACAGCCGGAATCCTATGCACATTTATGTATAGCACTTTATCGGCACAAGAAACAGACTTCGACCTCTCTTCCCAACGTTCTGAAAAGCAGGATGTACTGGCTGTTCCAGGTAAAAAAATCGACCACAAAGGTCTGATTATCAACCCAACCCCTCACCAGATGAAACTGGATGCGAACAACACCTGCCCCATCACGCAAGGGATCCACCTGAAAGACAAGCAGCAGAAATTTGCAGCCAGTCTCGACTTTCTCACACAGAACAAAAAAGGAATCAAGCTCACCATTGACTTCGGAGCGAAAGTTGCTGGAAAAGCAAACGTAAAGGAAGTCTCAGGAGCCTATTCTCTGGTGATTGGCAAAAAGGAAATCACCATCATCGGATACGACGCACGTGGTGCATTCTATGGCATACAAACGTTGAAGCAACTGACAGAAAGCCCTGTTTCAGCACACGGGACACTGCCCTGCATGGAAATCAACGATTATCCGGACCTGCCTAACCGGGGTGTGGTGGAAGGTTTCTATGGCACACCTTGGTCACACGAAGTCCGCCTGTCACTGATTGATTTTTATGGAAAGTTCAAGATGAACACCTATTTATACGGTCCTAAAGACGACCCTTATCACAGCTGTCCGAACTGGCGTCTGCCCTATCCGGAAAAAGAAGCACAACACATCAAGGAACTGGTGGATGCCAGCAACCGGAATTACGTGGACTTCGTGTGGGCCATCCATCCGGGACAGGACATCAAATGGAATGAAGAAGATTATCATAACCTGCTCCAGAAATTCAACTGGATGTACGACTTGGGGGTACGGCATTTTGCCATTTTCTTCGACGACATTTCGGGCGAAGGTACCAACCCGCTGAAGCAAACGGAACTGCTGAACCGACTGACTGAAGAATTTGTGAAAGTAAAAGGAGATGTGTCTCCGCTGACGGTCTGCCCGACCGACTATTCCAAACTTTGGGCCAACCCGACCGAAAAAGGCAGCCTTGCCATTTACGGGAAAACACTGAATCCTGAAATAAAGGTATTCTGGACAGGCGATGTGGTGTGCAGTGACCTGACCCCTGAAACCCTCGACTTCATCAATTCCCGCATCAAACGTCCGGCTTACTATTGGTGGAACTATCCGGTGACTGACTACATCCGTAACTTCCTGCTCCAAGGACCGGTCTATGGACTGGATACCAGCCTGACGGCCCAGGAGACCTGCGGTGTAATCAGCAATCCGATGGAACACGGTGAGGCCTCCAAACTGGCCTTGTATGGAGTGGCTGACTACGCTTGGAACATCGCCGGCTACAATGCCATTGACAACTGGGAACGGGGGCTGGCCGAACTGGTACCCGATGCCACAGATGCTTACCGCACTTTCGCCATTCATTCCAGTGATACTGAAAACGGATACCGGCGGGATGAATCCTGGGAAACTCGGACTTTCCGCATTGCCGACTGGAACGATGCAGCAGCCAACGCCTTGGAAGAAGAATTCAAGAAGGTAGAAAGCGTTCCTGCACGCATGGAAAACGGTTGCAAAAACAAGGCGTTGCTCAATGAACTCCGTCCTTGGCTGACAGAGTTCGGTAAACTGGGCACACGCGGTAAACAAGCCATCGAACTGGCCCGTATTTACCGCTCCGGTCAGGACGATGCGCTTTTCTGGACGAAATACGTACAAAACATCATGACACCGGAAGACCGGAAAAACTACGAAGCCCACAAGTCGGGCACACTGAAACTCCAGCCGTTCTATGAGCATGCGATGGACGACATGGCGCACGGGTATCTGAAGAAACTGTCGGGAAAAGTACCGACCGATTATAGAGGAATCGGCTCTTTCAGCAGTGCGCATACCGTACAGACCAAACTGATGTTCGACAATGATTCTACAACTTTCTATACTTCTGGAATTGCCCAGAAACCGAACGACTGGATTGGGGTAGACCTGCGCGACGTACGCGATGTGACGGAAATCTCCATCCTTCAGGGAAGAAATTCCAAAGACGATGTGGACTATTTCGACCATGCCGTAGTGGAATGTTCCGCAGATGGACAAAACTGGAAAGCCCTTACCGGCGAACTGAACCAGCAATACATCATCCACTGGCAGGGAAATCCGGAAAAGGCACGCTACATCCGCCTGAAACGACTGGATTCCAAACGCACCAACTATGCTTCTGTCCGCTCCTTCGATGTAAATCCGCTCCGTCCGGACAACCTTGGCTTTACACTTGAAGCAGATACACTGAGTAAAGCGGTCTATGCTTTCGACAACAACCTGGCCACTTCTTACCAGAGCACAAAAGCGATTGCTTTCGAAGTAGACAAGGATGTCAAGGCCTACACCTTACTGATGAACCAGTTGTCTGCCCCGATAAAATGCGTGCAGCTGGACAAAAAAGGCAAGATACTGTCTGAAACCATGATTGAAACTCCTTATGCAAGAATCGAATTGGCCGACAAGAATGTCTGGCAGATTCGTCTGGAAGGAAAGGTGGAAATCTTTGAAATTGTGCCGATAAAATGACACAACTTCAACAAATCATCCTTCCCCTTCACACTGCATAACAGATAAAAATGCAAAAAGCTGGCATACATGAATGATTGAGACATTTCATTCTGCATGCCAGCTTTCTTTATTGTCCTGACTCAAAAGAATATATACCAGATAAAAATGGGGCAACTCCTTTCGGAATTGTCCCATTTTCATCAAATCTTATTAGTTCAATTACCAACCTGGATTCTGAGAGAGTTCAGGATTCAACAAAATTTCATCGGTAGGAACTTGATACAAATAATATTTATCAAGCCATCCTTTTCCCTCGGCCACAGGGTCATTAAACAAGTACAGATATCCTTCAGTCATTGACCCGTCCAATCCATCAGATACACCAGTCGTAGAGTTATAAAGAGTCATGTTTTTAGAAACAGCATAATCCTTTGAAACCCAAATACCTTTTGCAGCACGATTCAAGAACCAAGGTGCCATACGCCACCGACGGATATCATAAAAGCCAAAACCTTCACCCATCAATTCCACGATACGTTCACGGCGAACTTCCCACAACAAAGCCGGTACTTGAACACCTGCCGTATTTCCTTCCGGATAATAATACGGACGATCCGGGTCAAAATTATCATTAATTTCGCTGACATTCATCGGATCAACACCGGCACGTGCTCTCAATTTATTAATCGTTTCATTAGCGACTCCTTGATCAAAAGCACCCAATTCCGCCTTCGCTTCCGCATAATTCAGCAACACTTCCTCAATCTTAAAGATTGGTTTATCGGCTACATTCAAAGTTCCGTTATTAAAGTTTTCTTCCCAGCAGCAATATAATTTCCATACATAATAACCCGAACGGCAAGTAACAAATGCACCTGTACCCAAATTCGGAATTTGCGGAACCAATGAAGCAGACCAGTTCTGTGCAGGTAAACGTTTCATTCCTACTCCCGGATTACTACAACTATAATTGGCCCCCATTATATCAATATACTCACGGTCGGCAGGGTCAGAAGTATATCCCCAGGTAGCATTTGGATTCTCAGCCGGCTTATTGGCCCCACCAGCTTCTACTTTATAAGGAGGCATTACAGTGTGATACAAACGCGGGTCACGGTTCCGGAAAGTATTATACATCGTCTTATCTCCTGCATATCCCGACAAAGAATTGTGAATAGGCTTTCCATTCTTCATCAGATAAAGATCCACCGTGTTCTGACTCATCTCGACATCCTGGCTGGATGTGTGCTCCAAGTAACATCCACCCTGTACTGGATTGATATCTTTTACATACGACTTATATAAAATAATTCCCGGCACCTTGCCCAAGTCCTCAGTGGTCCACATCTCTCCATAGCCAGCTCCAGGTTGTCCGTCTGTACCATAATATAGCGTTGGATAAGCATCCATCAGCAACTTCGACACGCGCACACATTCGTTCAGGTACTTGTCAGCACCTTCCAGCCCATGATACTTACGCCATGTTCCTTCACGCAGGGTAAAGCGCGACAGAGCAGCGCGCACGCAATCACGGTCAATCGTATTCGAGCCATCCTGCGATTCAAAATCACCGATGTGAGTTTCAGCCCACTGCAACCGAACCAAGACAGAATCTGCCACCTCTACACGAGGCATTCTCTTACCATAAATTTCAGGACTGTCTTCCGCATAGACTTTATTCACCCAAGGCACATCTCCGAACCGGTCTATCAATTCCATATACCAGAACGCATGGAAGAAGTTTCCAACCGCTCTCCAGTGATCCTTCTCGGCATCCGTCATATCCGCACCATCAATATGCGAAAACATAATATTAATTCGGCGGATATAGGAACTGAAATCCCATCCGTTACCAGAAGCGGTACTACCTTTGGTTTGGTAAGCAAACTGATTAAATCCGCTAGGAGAGCGTCTGTTCAAATATCCGGCATCCACATCTCCCTCATATTGACCTCCACTACCCCAACCGTTGCTCCGGGTAGAAGTACGAATCGTTGTATTCACAAACATCTCATAACAAGGCCACATGAAATTTTTGAAATTATCATAAGAATTAAAAGCATTTTCTTCGGTCAAGTCTGTTACGGGAGTTTTATCCAGGAAACTGTCATTACACCCTGCAAATGCAAGTCCCAGAAATGCCGTTATGCCTATAAATATTTTTTTCATAATACACAATTTTAATTAGATATTTACAATGAAAGATTCAAGCCAAAAGATATTGTACGGAATGCCGGATAATTCCATGATAATGTTTCCGGGTCAATACCTTTAGCCAAAGACGAAAATGTAGCCAGATTTTCCACACTGACAAAGGCTTTCAGCTGAGACAATGACATTTTCTTTATCCATGATTTAGGGAAAGAATAAGAAAGAGTTACATTCTTGATGCGGAAATAAGAGGCATCAGACAAATATCTGTCAGAAGTTCGATAGTTCGAGCCTTGATTACCATAGCTTCCATAAATACGAGGGAATTCGGCATCCGGATTCGCACAAGTATAATCACCGGCAGCTGCATCCACAGGTCTCCAGTAATTTTCCAATCCTTCATACAATGGAATAAACTTGAAATCAGCATACATCGGGAAAGTCAATGTATTTGCCAGCCAGGCATCACGCTTTCCTGTTCCCTGCATAAATATACTCAAGTCGAAACCTTCATAACTTACCCCTAAATTGATGCCATACAAATAACGAGGCAAACTATTTCCAATCACTTTACGGTCACCTGGATTTTCCAGTGTTCCATCACCAGAATAAATCAAATTTTCACCTTGATCATCATCACGCAAATTCTTAAACTTCACATCTCCCGGACGTGGATTGTATCCATTAATGGCTACCACTCCCTCTTTCAGTTTCCAAGTCTGAGTGCTTTCAAAATCATCTACGGTATAGAATCCGTCATATACGTATCCCCAAATCTCGCCTAACTGTTGTCCTTCATAATAACTGCTCAACAATTTGGACTCATTGCTATCATACTTCGTAATCTCACTCTTCGAGTCAGAAAGATTAAATCCGATTCGATAGCCCACCTTACCAATCTGGTCACGCCAGTTCAAGTTCAATTCCCAACCACGTGTACGCATATCGGCTGTATTCTGATAAGGAGCAGCCGCACCCACTACGGCCGGCAATTGCATACCAGGAGCCAACATACCTTTTGTGTCCTTCTGATACCACTCAAACAAACCAGACAAACGACTATTGAACAATGAGAAATCAAGCCCCACATTTGTCGTAGCCACTTTTTCCCAAGTAAAAGAAGAACTGACTAATGAAGGAATAGAAGTCACAGCCGTCACAGGGTTACCGTCTGATAACCAACCAGTGTACTTATTATTAATCGACATCGACGGGATGAAAGCATATTCCACAATGTTCTGATTACCAATCATACCGTATGAGCCACGCAGTTTCAACATACCTAACCAATCCTGTGCAGACTCCATAAATCTTTCCTGAGCGATATTCCAACCAGCAGAAACAGACGGGAAGAAACCAAACCGAGAATCTTTCGGGAAACGGGAAGAACCGTCATAACGTCCGTTTACTTCCAGCAAATATCTGTCTTTATAGTTGTAGTTTACACGGAAGAAACCTCCACGAACCGCATATTCCGTATAATAATCTTTAGCTGACAAAGTCGATGTTCCACCTCCCAAAGAAGGAACCTCCACTACTGCCTGGCCATAAGAATATACATCCACTGTTTCCTGATAGCTGGATTCCTGATTGTATCCCATCATTACTTTAAAATGATGGTCTTTTGCCAAATCAAAGCTATAAGTACCGTACAAATTTATTGCGTTATAATCTGTATATTGCTTATATTTACGCAAATAATCATTTGACGGATACACATCTTTTCCACCCTGAATGGAAGTCATATTGGTCACTCCGGTATAATAGTGGTAATCGTATATATTTTTATCAAATGTATATTCAAACGCAATTTCCAATCCTTTCAAGGGTTTCAGGATAGACTTGAGGAATATACGCGGGTTATCATTGATATTCTTGTCCGTATTGGCAGCCAAAATCTGATTCCGAGGCGTAAAGAAAGGCAAATTATCGTCAGGACCTGTTCCATATCCTTCTGGCATCGTTCCCTCCGGATAATAAGAAACCAGACGCGTACTATAGATGCCACCAGCTGAAGACTGCGGAAGAGCATTTTTACTATGGGCATAACTTAAAGTTGCTTCCTGTGTAAACCACTTAGTGATATCTGCAGAAACAAAACTGCTCACATTCATTCGACGATAAGAATCCTTATTGGTAATCAATACTCCATCGCTATCTACCATTCCGGCCGACAAACGATAACGCAATCTTTCAGTACCTCCACTTACCGACAGGTTATGGGTCTGCTGGAAACTGGTTTCCAACATATTCTTCACCAAATCCTTCTCATTGAGGAAATACAAAGCGCTACCTTCCTTATATATTCCATCCCCTTTTATATCCAAAGAAGAAGGATCCTTATGATATTGTTCCAGCAATTCCAACCACCGGCTCACACTAGGAGCTCCTAATGACCAATATTGATCACCTTCCACCTCCTGATAAGCACGTAAGTAGGTTTCCAAAGAGGTTTGCTTGGGAAGATTCATTGCACTGGAGAAAGCAAAATTATTATTGTAATTCAACTGGAAACGGGTATTCCCTTTCGGACGCTTAGTGGTAACCAGAATCACACCTCCAGCTGCACGAGCTCCATAGATAGCTGACGAAGCTGCATCCTTCAATACCGTAATCGACTCAATATCATCAGGATTCAGCATATCAATATCTCCTTCCACATTATCAATTAATACCAAAGGGGCTACGGCTGCTCCATACGAACCATCGCTATTTTGAATACCCAATGAATACGCACCACGAATCTGGAAACTCTTGCTTGAACCTACGGCGTTACCTCCACTATTGACCAGCAATCCTGGAACTGCGCCTTGCAAAGCATCCGCTGCTTTTGCCAAAGGTCTGTCGCCCAGCACCTCATCCATCTTAACCGTCGTTACCGCACCGGTCAGATTGGCTTTTTTCTGAGAACCAAACCCTACTACTACCACTTCATCCAATGTCTGGGTATCTTCTTTTATAACCAGATCGAGAGCCTGGCCATTCCACTTTACTTGCTGAGAAACATACCCTACAAATGAAACCTCCAACACAGCTCCTTTTGTGACATGAGATAAGACAAACTTTCCGTCTAAATCTGTAATCACACCGTTAGTTGTACCTTTTACGACTACAGAAGCTCCAATGACAGGCTCTCCATTCACATCTTTCACAACACCTTGACAAACAGCATCCTGCTGTAAAATAGAAGTATTAAATCCAAGGCTTTCAGCATGCAATACTCCAACCGGTACAGTTGAAACCAGTAATAACATGCCAACTGGTTTTAAAATTTTAAACATGTTCTTCGTTTTTAATGAACAATTAAGGTTAACTTTCACGAACTTTATCAAAGCAATCATGCAATAATAAAGAAATGTTTTTTATCGTCAACAAATATATATAATAATAGAATAAAATCAAAAGATAATTTAAAATAATAATCAGAAACAACCTATTTCATATAAAATCAAAAAGATCTAAATACATTATATGTAAACAAACACCACATATAAAGATTTGAAACAATATAAATTATAAATATCTGCCTCTATTATAAAAAGATTTAAGTGCCACGCCTATTGTCTACATGAACCTTTTACAATGCCTTTTAGGCAGTCAAAACAAGGCATCAAAAAAACGCCTTTACGTTTCAACCTAAACGCTTCGACGTTTCAAGTAAAACGTAAGGGCGTTTAAGGGAAAACGCAAAGGCGTTTTGAATCAAACGCAAGGACATTTTAGTCGAAACGTCCTTGCGTTTTTTTATGCCTTATTTTATCACCCGGAAATAGTCCGGTTTACGCAGTTTTGCCGGAGCAGGTTCTCCGTCGGGATAGCCCAAGGAAAGGGCTCCGATACCCATCAGTCCTTCGGGAAGTCCCCATTCTTCCATCAGCTGCTTGCCTTCTTCCGTGGCAAACATCTCGCGTTCCCGGTGAATCCAGCAACTGCCCAATCCCAGTGCATGCGCTGCCAGCATCATGTTTTCCAGCACGCAACTTCCGTCCTGTACCGGATTGTTGGCCAGTGAAGGCGCAAAGACCAACACGTAGGTAGGTGCATCGTAATAGGGATTAGAGGTAACTCCCATGATTTCCGCATTCATCTTAGCCAGTTGGGCCAGTACTTCTTTCTTCTGTACGGCCACAATGTAGGGCGACTGCATGCCACGTGAAGTCGGTGCATAAGTACCCGCTTCGAGCACAGCCTTCAACTCTTCATCTGTAATCTGTTCCGGTTTATACTTACGGCAACTGCGCCGCGTTTCGATGACCTTCAAAAAATCTTTTTCCATATTGATACATTTATTGATGGTTACTTAATTCATTTCTCTATACTGCTTCAGCGTTTTTTCTTCGACAACAAAGTCTTCACGGCTGTCTGCATCAGATGATTGCGTACGTCGGTGTTTTCCACACATTCCAAGGGGAAACCCAATACAAAGGTACGGTAATCTTCTCCACGATATACGGTTCCCACTCCATAATTCCCTTGGGTGTACACAAAGGAAGAGTAGGCTCCGGAAGCGGGCATCACACATTCCATGGAAGGAACGGCATAAACCGTTTCATTGGCTCCTCCTTCTACCTGGAACTGTACCCCGGCTCCCTGCAAGGAGGCTGAGGTCTGATTACTGAAACGGCCGCCATACACACACTTCAGCACATTCTTCCCAAAATCTCCCTTTTGCAGATTTGCTCCCCATGCGGAGCCACTCACCAGCAAACGTCCGCCCTGACGGCAGTAACGGGTAAGGGCTTCCCGCATGGCCGAAGAGAAGGATTTGGCATCGGCTCCACAAATCAAATCCACCATGTCATACTGACTCAGGTCTGTACTCCCACTCTCCAGGGTTTCGTCACTGCAAGACACGAACGAATAGCGTCCGGCCCGCTGAATGGCCTTGCCATGTACAAACACATAATCGTAGGTATTTCCGGCAACCAGCTTTCCTTCCAAAGCATTGTCGCTGACTCCCAGCCCGTCGCCGGTTTCCAGTCCCGCTTTGTCGCGATTGAATCCTTGCTGGTAACCGCAATAAGCAGGAGTCTGCCCGTAAGGAATGCCCGGGTCCGACTTCAGGTCAAAGCCCTGCAGCAAGGCCGAGTTGACTTCTGCCGGACCTGAAGTGGCATCGAATCCGTTCACTATCAGCAACGTGCCTTTGCTACGTTTAGCCTTATAGGCTGACAAAATTTCCGAAGGGAAACTTTCTCCTCCCTTGTTGATGGCCGTCACCTTGAAACTGTACACCAGCCCCGGCTCCACTTTCACCGTGTATTCCGGTTTGCGTACATATACTCCGTTGTCAAATCCGCCGTAACCGATACGGGTATAGACGATGTATCCTTGCGGTTTGGCCGTCGGTTCCATCACATCCTCCACCGGATTCCAGTTCAGGGTAAAGGTGTTTTTCTTTTTTCCTTCCCGAATGGCGAAATGATTCACCGGAAGCGGCTGCACCACATAGTCGGTGCCGTGCATGGTAGAAAGGTATTTCAAGATGGATTTATAAACCGAGCGTCCTACGGTAAACTTGAAATCGGGATTATGCCCCCATTTCATATCGGCGAAATTCTGGTGGGAGAGCAATTCCAGAATCATGGAAGGTACTGCCGGCAGACGGGTCTCGCTGTAGTTCCGGTTCCACATGCTCCGCCGGGCCCACTGCACTCCAAAACGGGAAGCGATGTCACGCTGCAATCCCGTCAGCACCATGTCCGTCAAGTCGCGCGACGCATAGCGGGAGATGCCACAGTTCAGTTTCCCGTCGTTGAAGTCGGTCGTATAGATACCTAATGAACCCACCAGTTCATCATCCGTCTTGAAACCCGCATCGCTGTGCAGGCCCAACGTCATTTCAAACGGCACTTTCAGTCCCGCTTCCGAAGGATTGTACACCGACCCGCCACTCAGGTAGTTTACCATCAGCGAACGGGCGTTGATGTCGTCATTGTAATCATTTTCTCCCTCGCTCTTGCTGTACACCTGATAAGGCATGCCGGCCCATTGCGCCCAATAGCGCGCCCCCTCCAGATAACGAGGCACTCCACTCACCTGTCCGCCGCGGACAATGTTTCCCATACCGCCGCCAAAACGGACCGCATCGGCACAAACCACTCCCTTTTGGGAACTCTCGTTGCTCAGCACCACCATACCGTAATCGTTCCGTCCCTTGTCGAATTCAAAGGTACCCAAATACACCCAGGTACCTCCTCCCATCTGCTGGTTCACCTTGAACTCGGTGACTCCTCCGTTGTGGAAGACCAAATATTTGGCATCCGACACGCTTTCCGGCAGTGTCTGATAACTGACGTACACCGCATACTTCCCTTTTTCCGGGATATTGGGAATCCATTCGGCAAAGGCCTTCTCCGGCTGGCCCTGTGTAGCGATGTACCTCGCCGTACCATCCTTGAAAGGATTGTAGTGATCCGGATACTGCTGATATTTCTGGGCAAATCCCGGCTGACCTGTATCCTTCCACGTGTATTTCTTGTATTCCACTTCCAGGTAATGGCTGCCCGGCGTACAAGTGTTATTGTCCACAATCACCTCGTGGCGCTGCCAGTCGCGTTCACGGGGAGTGAAGACCACGGCTCCGGCATTTTCCAGCATCGGAATCAGATACGGCACCACGAACGACTGGGTAAACAAATCTTCCGTGGTACAGAACAAGCGGGGTCGCTGCCAGCGCCATTCATTCCGGTCGTTCCGGTACACTTTTCCATGACTCTGCCACACGGCCACATGCCGTCCCTCCAGGCCCCGGCTGATTTCAAACGGACGCGACACATTGGTCACCCACGGGTTTCCCTTCGCTTCCAGTTTGCCGTATAAGCGGGTCTTGTCCTGCTTCTTCCGGAACGCATTGGGTACCAGTTCCTCAATCGGTTTTCCGTCTGCATACACCTGCAAGGTATAATAATTCACCGGCCCCGGAAGCGACTGTTTCAGCAGCCGGTAAATGGCCGACACATTTTCTTCCGTAAACGGTTGGTAACCAAATGTGGGATTGGCATACACGCGCAATACTTTTTTATCATGTTCCAGCTCAAAACGTTCCAGCTTACATTTGCCGATATGCGCATACGAAGTTTCATAATTGGCAAAAAAATCCTTCAGACGCTGCTCCGTGGTCTGTTCCAGACTTTGCCCAAACGCAGTCCCTGCCACGCAAAGACAGCCCAACAGAAAAATAGCAATTTTTTTCATATCCATTCTATAGAACCGGCACAAAGGTAACAAAATCTCACAGATTCTTTTCATCCTTACCCCACGAAAAAAGCCGTCCGGCGTCTTCCTACACCGAACGGCTTTCCCATTCTCTTTACAGACAATAATTAGTTGTTTTCCGGACGAAGTTTACGTACAGTCACTGCAGTCTGCCACATTTCGCTTTCACGCAATGCTTTCAATTCCGCATTCAGTTTTTCACGATAATCCGGCTGAGAGTTGCTGTCGATAGAAATCTGAGCTTCATGACCGCATTTTACACTCTGATACAATTTCTGCATTACCGGTTTGATGGCATCGTGGAACGGGCCCATCCAGTCGAGGGCACCACGCTGTGCAGTAGTAGAGCAGTTTGCATACATCCAGTCCATACCGTTCTTAGCAAACAACGGCATCAGTGACTGAGTCAGCTCTTCTACAGTTTCGTTGAATGCTTCCGACGGAGTATGTCCGTTTTCACGGAGCACTTCATACTGTGCCAGCAACAATCCCTGGATTGCACCCATCAAAGAACCACGTTCACCTGTCAGGTCGGAAGTAGCTTCACGCTGGAAAGTAGTTTCGAACAGGTAACCTGAACCGATACCAATACCCAATGCGATGGTACGGTCGTATGCCTTACCGGTAGCATCCTGGTAGATAGCATAAGAAGAGTTCAAGCCACGTCCTTCCAGGAACATGGTACGCAAAGAAGTACCTGAACCTTTCGGAGCCACCATGATGACATCGATGTCTTTAGGAGGAACTACACCGGTACGGTCATTCCAAGTGATGGCGAAACCATGAGAGAAATACAAAGCCTTTCCTGCAGTCAGGCAAGGTTTAATAGTAGGCCATACAGAGATGACTGCTGCATCTGACAACAGACACATGATGATAGTAGCTCTCTTGCAGGCTTCTTCAATGCTGAACAAGGTTTCTCCCGGTACCCATCCATCGGCTACAGCTTTTTCAAAGGTCTTGCCCTGACGCTGTCCGACAATGACGTTAAAACCGTTATCGCGCAAGTTCAATGACTGTCCCGGTCCCTGTACACCGTAACCGATTACAGCAATGGTTTCATCTTTCAATACTTCACGTGCTTTTTCCAATGGAAATTCTTCGCGGGTGATTACATTTTCAATCACACCGCCAAAATTCATTTTTGCCATAGTTTTTACAATCTTTTTACGCAGCCTTTCGGCTGCAAGTTGATATACTAATTTAATCTCTAAAAATCACTTTACTCCGAACAACCACTTCCGTGCCGTTCTTTTTCACTTCCACATCATATTCATTCTCTCCGGTCTGCTCCTGGAAGAAGCTCAAGGTGTCACCGTAATAGCTTTCGGCTACATAGGCCATCTCAAACCGGCGGACCTGTTTTTTTCGGAACATTTCCATAGGGAACAAATCCAGAATATGTTCAATGTATTTGATGCTGTTCACATGTCCGTTCAGGTCGATGTCACTGTACTTCACCCGATACTCTCCCATCGCCTGCGGATGCGTCACCTTGATGCGTCCCGGCTTGTCAATCGGACAGTCCTTCTGACACACATAGTCCACAATCGAACCACCGTGCAACGTCAGCAAATCGGCCGGTTTGCGGGTTTCCATGCTGATCATCGCCCAGATGGAACGGGCATATCCGATAGGCTTCCCATCCTTATTCAGAATGGCAAAGTTACGGTCGGTAAACAGACGGTACACGTTCTCCACCCATGTCTGGATTGTAAAGTCTTCGTACGCACGCGGCATGTCTTCCAACTCAATCGCCAGACGGGACAGCACCCACGTGTAATGATTCTCATTCAGCGTGGCAATGCCGAATCCTCTGTCGGCCGCATGAAACCCGGCGCAATTCAGCAGATGATTGCCCAACACGCCCATCGTCAGCCGTTCCATGAAATCCACATGAAACGGTTCGGCTACAAACCGGTAAGTACCAACTTTACTTTCTTCTGTCATAGATTCAATTCTTTTGGTTCCGATATCTTTCTTCGCGATGCGCCAAATATTCGTTCACCCGCTCAAAACAGCTGGTAGAAACAGCAATACGCCCAGAGCGTACAAACTGCAGCACGCAGTTCAACTGCTTCAGTTCCTGATAGAGCGAAGTGATGTCCGTACTCATTCCCACCATCTCCACGATAGAGAAAGTCGGATTGACTTCCACGATATGTGCACTGTAACGGCGAATCACTTTGGATGCTTCCGGGTTCGACTGGAATTCAGGAGTGGACACCTTATACATCGCCACTTCACGCTGGAAGATTTCCTTGTCCGTGAAATAATGTGCCTGAATCACATCCATTTTCTTTTCTATCTGTGTCACCACTTTGCCAATCACATCCGGAGTAGTCCAGCAAGTGATGGTATATTTATGTACTCCCTTGATGGAAGAAGCCGACACGTTCAGACTTTCGATGTTGATCTGGCGACGGGTAAACACCGCGGTAATCTGGTTCAATATACCGGCAATATTTTCTGAATGAACAATGATTGTATATAATGTTTTATTATCCATATTCTTCCTCCTTCTCCTCTCAACATTCCATTAACATATAGTTGACCGAACTTCCCGGAGGCGTCATCGGCAACACATTTCCTTCTTCTATCACGCATACCTCCAACAGGAAAGCACCGTCGGTCGACAGCATTTCCTGAATACCGTCGTTCAGTTCCTCACGACTCATCACCCTACGTGAAGCAATTCCATAAGCCGATGCTATCTGCATATAATCAGGATTCATCATCGGCGTGAAAGAATAGCGGCGGTTGAAGAACATGGCCTGCCACTGGCGCACATTGCCTAAATAATTATTGTTCAGCAGGATAATCTTGACAGGTGATTTCTGTTCCATAATCGTACCCAGTTCCTGCATGGTCATCTGCAAACCTCCGTCTCCCATAAAAGCACATACGGTACGGTCGGGGCGACCAAATGTAGCTCCAATGGCTGCCGGCAGACAGAATCCCATGGTTCCCATACCACCGGAAGTCACGATGCTGCGGGGTTTGGAGAACTTGAAGTAACGGCAAGCCATCATCTGATTCTGACCGACATCAGTCACCAGAATGGCTTCGTTGTGAGTAGCCTCACTGACTGCATTCACCACTTCACCCATATTGATAGGTCCCTCTTTCGGGAACACTTCCTTTTCGATTACCTGTGTGTATTCTTTCTCTTCATACGGTTTGAAGCTGGCAATCCATTCTTCGTGTTTCTGTGGCTGAATCAGTTCGGTCAGCAATGAAAGCGTCCGTTTGCAGTTACCTAAAATCGGCACATCCACCGGCACGTTCTTTCCGATTTCCGACGGATCCACATCCAGATGGATTATCTTGGCCTGTTTGGCATACGTATCCAATTTACCGGTCACACGGTCATCAAATCGCATACCCACTGCTATCAACACGTCACATTCGTTGGTCTTCACATTCGGTCCCAGGTTTCCGTGCATACCCAACATACCTTTATTTAAAGGATGATTGCTTGGCAATGCTGACAAGCCCAACAACGTACATCCGCAAGGAATATCCGCCTTTTCCACGAATTCCTTCAATTCCTGCTGGGCATTTCCCAACTCTACGCCCTGTCCTACCAGTACCAACGGACGCTTGGCACCGTTAATCAAGGCTACAGCCTCAGCCACAGCTTTTGAATCGGTTTCCGGATCCGGATCATAACTACGGATGAAATCCAAATCCACCGGCTCATAGTCCGTCATTTCTGTCTGTGCATTCTTGGCGAAATCCAGTACCACCGGTCCCGGCCGACCGCTCCGAGCGATATAAAATGCCCGGGCAACCGCCCAAGCCACATCTTCGGCACGGCGTATCTGATAACTCCATTTGGAGATAGGCTGCGTAATGCCTACCAAATCGACTTCCTGGAACGCATCCGTACCCAGCAGGGAAGCCCCCACCTGACCGGCAATCACCACAATCGGCGTACTGTCAATCATGGCATCAGCGATACCGGTAATCGTATTGGTCGCTCCCGGTCCACTTGTTACCAAACAAACGCCCACTTCTCCCGATACACGGGCAAATCCCTGAGCCGCATGTGCAGCTCCCTGTTCATGACGAACCAAAATGTGGTTCAATCTGTCCCGATGGTCATACAACGCATCAAATACCGGCATGATGGCTCCTCCCGGATAACCGAAGAGAGTCTTTACCCCTTCGTGCTCCAACGAGCGCATCAATGCTTCTGAACCTGATATCTTTTCTTTACTCATAAGCTTCTCCTTATTCTACAATTCTCACTCCACCTTTATCTGCCGAGCTCACCATGCTGGCGTATGCCTTCAATGCCTTTGAAACCTTACGGTCGCGGGTTACCGGCGTCATCGGACGCTGAGCCAGTTCCTCGTCAGACAGTTTCACATTGATGGAACGATTTGGAATGTCTATTTCAATGATATCACCATCTACAATCTTACCGATGTTACCTCCGGCTGCGGCTTCCGGAGAAATATGTCCGATACTCAAACCGGAAGTTCCTCCACTGAAACGACCGTCAGTAATCAAGGCACACTCTTTACCCAAATGCTTGGATTTGATGTAAGAGGTTGGATACAGCATTTCTTGCATACCCGGACCTCCCTTCGGACCTTCGTGAGTAATGACTACCACGTCACCGCTGACCACTTTTCCACCCAAGATTCCTTCACAGGCTGCTTCCTGCGAATCGAACACCTTGGCCGGACCTGAAAACTTCCAGATACTCTCATCCACTCCGGCAGTTTTCACTACGCAACCGTCTTGAGCAATGTTTCCTTTCAATACGGCCAGTCCGCCATCCTTGCTGTATGCGTGCTGCAAGTCACGGATACATCCGTTGGCACGGTCGGTATCCAACTCCTTGTAGGTCGAATTCTGTGCGCCCAACTGGATACAGAATTTACCACCCGGCGCACTCGAATAAATCCGCTGTGCTTCTGCATCTACATCCGGACGACAGATATTGTATTTGGCAATGGCTTCCGCCAATGTGGAACCGTCCACCCGGTGTACCGTAGTATCCAGCAGTCCCCCTTTGGCCAGTTCACCTAAAATATTCAGGATTCCTCCCGCACGGTTCACATCCTGAATGTGATATTTCTGTGTATTGGGAGCGACCTTGCAAAGACAAGGTACACGACGTGACAGCATGTCGATATCATCCATTTTGAAATCCACTTCCGCCTCATGGGCCACAGCCAGCAAGTGAAGTACCGTATTGGTAGAACCACCCATGGCGATATCAAGCGTCATGGCATTCAGGAATGCCTCCCGAGTGGCAATGCTGCGCGGCAACACGCTGTCGTCTCCCTCTTCATAATATTTATACGCGTTCTTTACAATCAGTGCCGCTGCATCCTTGAACAACTGCTTGCGGTTGGCGTGAGTAGCCAGAATCGTACCGTTACCTGGCAGAGCCAGTCCGATTGCTTCGTTCAAACAGTTCATGGAGTTGGCTGTAAACATACCTGAGCAGCTTCCGCAACCCGGACACGCATGACGTTCAATTTCCGCTACATCCTCATCACTTACGGTCGTATCGGCCGACTTGATCATGGCATCAATCAAATCCAGGTGCTGTCCGCCCCACTCTCCGGCTTCCATCGGTCCACCTGAGACGAACACTGTAGGGATATTCAATCGCATGGAAGCCATCAACATTCCCGGCGTAATCTTGTCACAGTTGGAAATACACACCATGGCATCTGCCTTATGTGCGTTCACCATATATTCTATGCTGTCGGCGATGATGTCGCGCGAAGGCAAAGAATACAGCATCCCGTCATGCCCCATCGCGATTCCGTCGTCGATGGCAATGGTATTGAACTCAGCCGCAAAGCATCCCAGTTTTTCAATCTCCGCTTTCACCTGCTGACCAATCTCATGCAAGTGCGTATGACCGGGTACAAACTGCGTAAAAGAGTTCACTATCGCGATGATCGGTTTTCCCATCATCTCCTTTTTCATTCCATTGGCCACCCACAATGCTCTGGCACCTGCCATACGGCGGCCTTCGGTACTCATCGAACTACGTAACTGATGTTTCATTTTCGTCTTTCTTTTCAATTAAAAAGCCTCTCTCAACGCTTGGTGAGAAAGGCTTTCTACAATATCATTTTCATATAATTACATGCACGAACCTTTCTCACCTCTTGGTGCCACGACCAGGACGCGAATAATATGCAGGACTGCCAAGTTCACTGATGTGTGTAATGTAATCATATTTACTATCTCTTGTTTTTATTTACAGTTGCAAAGGTAAAGGCTTTTTTGTAACACGCAAATAAAATGACACTTTTTTTTCAAATAAACTATCATTCGTAAGAAACAGAACGTTTTTCTTATCAGTTTATCATCCCATCTCATTCTTTCCTCCAAAAACATTCCACCTTTTAAGTCTCAGATAAACACATAGTTCTACCTATTATAATATATAATATAATAATATATTAATAAGGTATAGTTTTATCTTCCTTTTTATTTATAAAGCGCTCGCAATATAATTTATTTTATTTCTTTTAACAGCATTAATTCTTATTCTTTTTAATATATGTACGTTTTATAGAAAAAACTTTTGTGTAATAATGTTTTTTTATATCTTTGCCCACAGTAAAATTCAATTTCTAAACAACTAAAGCTATGAAACATTTTGGAAAAATGATTTTAGGTGCTTGCACCGTATTAACTTTAACCTGTTCACCGGCTCAAATGCTTGCACAGAGCCTTTCCCCTTCCACTCAATGGGAATGGAACAAAGGTACCATCGTCATCAAAACTCCTGAACGTCCGGCCGGACAAGAATGTGTGCTCGGACTGACTGTCCCGAAAATGAATGTAGTCCGCGTAGGTTTCGTAGGACTGGGTATGCGTGGTCCGGGAGCTGTAGAACGCTTTACACATATTGCCGGTACCAAAATCGTAGCTTTGTGTGATTACGAAAAAGACCGGGCTGAAAGATGTCAGGGCTATTTGCAAAAGGCTTGCCTGCCCGAAGCTGCCATCTACTCTGGTGCAGAAGGCTACAAAGCACTCTGCGAACGCGATGACATCGACTTAGTGTACATTGCAGCCGACTGGGACCACCACTTCCCTATTGCCAAATATGCCATGGAACATGGTAAGAACGTAGCCATTGAAGTACCGTCTGCCATGAACCTGGAACAGTGCTGGGAACTCATCAACTTGTCAGAAAAGAACCGCAAGCACTGCATGATTCTGGAAAACTGCTGCTATGACTGGTTCGAAATGAATACCCTGAACATGGCACAGCAGGGTGTGTTCGGTGAAGTCATCCGTGCACAAGGAGCTTACATCCACAACTTGGATGATTTCTGGCCTTATTACTGGAAAAATGGAAAAGAAGATAAACTGGGATGGCGTCTGCGTTACAACAAAGAAAACCGCGGTGATGTATATGCCACTCACGGACTTGGCCCTGTGGCTCAAGCACTCGATATTCACCGTGGCGACCGTATGACTACACTGGTAGCTATGGATACCAAATCCGTACACGGTAAGGCATTGGTAGAAAAAGCAACCGGTGAACCTTGCGAAGAATTCCGCAACGGTGACCACACCACTACCCTGATCCGTACTGCCAACGGAAAGGTCATCGAAATCCAGCACGATGTGATGAACCCGCAACCCTATAACCGTTTGTATCAGCTGACCGGAACAAAAGGTTTTGCCAACAAGTATCCGATTGAAGGCTATGCTGTAGATGCTGCCCAAATGAAGGCTTCTGGCGTACAGCCGAAGGTAGACAACCTGAGCTCTCACTCTTTCCTTCCGGAAAAAGAAATGCAGGCTTTGGTCGACAAATACCAGCACCCGATTCTGAAGAAATACGGTGAAATGGCTAAGGAAGTAGGTGGACACGGTGGTATGGACTTTATCATGGACAGCCGTCTGGTGTACTGTCTGCAGAATGGACTGCCATTGGATATGGATGTATATGACTTGGCTGAATGGTGCTCACTGGCAGAACTGGGAGCCATCTCCATGGACAACGGCTGTGCAGCTGTTGCATTCCCAGACTTTACTCGTGGACACTGGAACGATGTAAAAGGATTCCACCATGCATTTGCTACTCCGGAAGAAGAAGCAGCTACCGAACTGACTGCTGAAACTGCTACTCTTGCCCTCAAAGCTCAAGGCATGAAGGAATGGTTGGCTAAGTCAAAGAAAGCCGATGTGAAGAAAGAAGAAGTAGAAGCACATATCCAGCAGCTTTCCGCTCAACTGGAGACCGTACAGAAAAAAGCCAATGCTACTGAAAGCAAGGAACTGAAAGAAGCCGTAAAACAAGCTGAAAAGATGTTGAAACAGGCTCAGAAACTGCTGAAATAACTAAGGTATTAGTCTTCCATACAATTCACAAAGAAAGGCTGTCTTCAAATCCCTGAAGACAGCCTTTTATCTTTTTACGACCATTGGTCATTTTCTTTTCCGCCGTATGGTTTTCCGAATCGTACCCGACACACTCAATACCGGCAGATAGATAAAG